>Ga0134127_10000074_pt1 | contig 135105 bp, 129 predicted proteins | sample KB31753_FD_96459 | JGI IMG/M metagenome (GOLD analysis project Ga0134127, IMG submission 96459) | Terrestrial soil microbial communities with excess Nitrogen fertilizer from Kellogg Biological Station, Michigan, USA - KB3-175-3 | ecosystem: Environmental > Terrestrial > Soil > Unclassified ...
ATCAGCATGGCAAAAATACCGGAATGATAAAGAATCGGCCATTAACTGGCAATTCACTCATGACGATGCGAGGATAAAACTCAAACGTCTTTATCCGACAATTTGTAATTGACATGACACTAGATGATTTTGTAACTTTATGCATCAGAAGTTTCTTGGAGGCAACTGATTTAAGACATTTTCCTGTACAAGACCAAAGTGCAAACAAAGAGGAGTTTGCAAAACGATTATCGGACTATGAAGATGCTACCAAAGAATTACAACAAATAGTTATTTTAGTTGCAAAATGGGGCAGCCCGGAACAATTGCTATTGCTTGAAAAAATCTTTGTTCGAATCGCGGAAGCGGACCGAGGGTCAAGTGGAGGCCGAGTTGTGTGGCTTCGACTAATATGGTATCCAATAATGATACTGATGTATTCGGCAGGGATAAGTGCAATAGCATCTAAGCGATACGATGTATTAATTATAATTCTTCAAACATTAGTTGAAGCCAACCCACTTGACGGAAAGGGGCGCCAGCCTTTAATCATGCCGGTAACAGATAATATAAGCGATTTACATAGTACTTTTAAATTGCTTCCGGGATTGGAGCAAAAATACGTTCCGCGTAGTGAGCATCTTTATAAAATCCTACAGCCAACAATTGAAGATTTATTATTCTTAGGTCGCAATTATGAAAGTTATTTTGACTTGTTCGAAATGCTTTATGCACTCATATATAGCGATGTTTCGAATAGGCAATGGGGGCCACCGGGGAGGTTTTCCTGGAAGGAAACACAAGGATTTGGGGAAGGACCTCTTACCCAAATGTCCAATCAACTGTATAGAGAGAAAGAACAATGGCCGCCGTTAAAAGCTGGATTATTTGAAAGTTCCGTTGAGCGCGCAACAAAACTTATTGAAGACTACAAAGTAGTCATACAAAAAATGAACTGGTGGTAAAATCCTTTGGTTAGGCTGTCCAAAAAAGCGGACTGCGAACCGGCTCCATGCTCCCGCAAGCAATTTTCCGCTGCCCACCCAGCTCCCGCAAGCAATTTCCGCTACCCCCCGTGCTCCCGCAAGCAATTTCCGCTACCCCCCATGCTCCCGCAAGCAATTTTTTCGCTGCCCCCATGCTCCCACAAGCAATTTTTCGCTGCCGCAAGCCGTATGGCGTTGCAATTGCCGAGGGCCATGTAGGATTCAGCGAAATCGTCTAATTCAATTCGTTAACCGCATCTAAAAAAGGATGGGCAGCATAAACTTGTCTCCCTTTGTCAACAATAGTAACTCTGTAGGTTGTTGAATATGCCGGCGGAAAATGAAAAGTGAAGCTGACTAATTCAGTACGTATTGGTACACCCGAACCGAGTGATAATCGCAGTAGACAGCCGGATAGATCGTTTATACCTATTAACTTACGATCATCGACATACCTTATACTATTTGAAAAATAGGTGACGTAGTATGCAGTTTCTTTTTTGTTATACTCTAGATGAATGCCTGAGAAAACATCCGAGTTATAAAGTGTATCGCTTGCAAATTCCGTTTCACTGCCATCTTTGAATGATGGTTTAATTTCTGCGGATATATTGCCGCGTATACCGGTTTGTGCATTTTTACGCCAGATATTTATTGTAATAGGTATTTTCTGCAAAAAAGCAAAGTCTTCCTTATGTATATATTTTGCACCGACGACAGGGTTATAAAAATCGCCAAAAATGCCGGTACTTTTTGGAATCGGTTTATTTATAATTTGCATTAGGGTCGCATTCGCCTTGCCGAACTTATTATGGTCATAGGAATTTTTATAAAATTGATATCGTTCTGTAATAGAGTCAACAAGTCTTATTTTTAAAGTAAACGTAACCCCAAACGGCGTTAGCGGGTTCAGCGATCTTTTTATGTTTTCATTTGCAATCGCTTCATCGTCAAGAACTTTCTGTGCAGATTTTTTTAATTCATTTGTCTGATTTTCTAAAACGGCTTGTAAATCGAGGCTTTTTGAGACAGCACCTTTAATATTGTTTGCAGCGGCATCGATTGTATTTTCATTAATTAAACTTGCTTTTGCTTCATCTAATAACGTTGATGTTTTTTTCTGGAGATCTATATCAGCCAATAATGCTGAATCACTTTTCCTTATGATTGAGTCTGCGACGCGTGCCTGGGATTTAAAACGTTGTGTCTCCAAACTTGCTATCGCAGTACTGTCCCTTGACTTTTTTAAAGCCAAAGTATTATCATCTTTTTCTTTTCTGTAAGTTTCATATATTGAAAAGGAATTGGAAATAATAATTCCCGCGATGGCTATAATTCCCCACTTAGTTAACCGGCCGGTTTTGGTTTTAACATCGGTTAACGCACCTAAAACAGCTAATATAGCTCCTATTAGTATAGTCACTAATTCTATTATTTCCAACGAAGGTTTAAAATTCATTAGGATTAGGATTACGGCAAGGTTAATACTTTAAAAATGCAATTTTAATATTAAATATTCAAATATTTTTTTGACGCCGCCGTGCTCCCGCGAGCAATTTCCGCTAGCCCACGCTCCCGCAAGCAATTTTTCGCTGCCGCAAGCAATTTTTTGCCCCATGCTTCCCCAAGCAATTGCTATATTTAACCATTGATTCATTAGATAATTATGCAGCCGGAAACGTTACAATCTTTGATTGACAGGTTAAACAGTACATATATTAATGAATCCCAATTTAAAGATATTCAAATTAAAGCTGTTGAACTAATTAAGCAATTGTTTCCTTACGATTCGGCTTCTGCAGTGTATCAAATAAACATGTTAAGACTTACCAGCAAGCCCTTTTATGAGAGTATTACCGAATTCAGATCTATCCTTGAAGCAAAACTGCAAACGATAATTAGAGCGGAACAGTCAAGAATTGCAATAGAAAAACAGATTGAGGCTATAAAAAAACAACAGGAGGAAAATAGGATAAAGGCAAGTCAGGTCAAAGAAAATGAATATGTTTCTAAACTTATGGGTGATTTAAACCGTGCCTATGATGACCTTTCCAAAGCATACGACAATAATAAAGAACTCCATGAAGTAATTGAATTTTATAAAAGCGAAAATTTCGCTCTAGAAAAGAAAGCATCTACGCGTTACAAGAACCATTACATAAAAGATTTAGTTTTCTGGAGTGTGATTATTGCAATATGTGCTTTGTTTCTTTTTGTTGGTTATTATTTTGGAAATGCGAGGTTTGATTCTGAAAAATTTGCTTTGAAAGAACAAAGAGATAATTATAAACGCCAAGTCGACAGTCTCACTAAGTTAAGACGCCTTAAACCTGAAAAAAGACCGTGATAGTTATTCTAATTGGAAATTGCTTTTAGCGTTTTAGGAAATCAGCGACATCAGGCATGTTCCCCGCTGTCCGAAGTGTTCCCCCCTGCCCACCCGCTGTCCGAAGTGTTCCACTTCGGATTAGCTATGCCTGGAGTCTCTGACTCCATTACGTCAGCGGGCCGCAAGCCGCGATCCACTTAAAAAAGGTTTAAAAGTCGTATTTCTTTAACAGCCCTGCAAAAACGCCCGAAACGATTTAGTTGGCCCGCCGGCTAAATAATCATTATTGGCCCATCTATTTAAAATTATCATCAAACAATCGTTTTAAAGCAATCAGTTGTGGTTGCTTCTGTACCGATCGCAGCATCATGCTGATGGCATAGTCGGATATTTGCCAGCCCAGGGGCAAAATAGGCGCCACCTTGCCATCGTAAACTTTTACCTGGCCGGGCTGCACACTAAAGTAGGGCCGGGAGCTGTCTTGCTGCATGTATTTATTGATACTGTCGGCCTTTTGGGCATTGCCGGCCAGGGTCATCAAAATACCCGAGATGGGCGCAACGCCTTCGTACAGGTTTTTTACCCGCGCCACGGAGTCCATAACCGGGATACCGTTGGGAATAGACAATATGCTGATTTGTACGTATTTATACACGGAGTCTTTTTTAACCAGGCTATCTTTTACTTCATTAAACACTGTGATCAGCTGTTCCGAAGTTTCAGCGCCTGAGTTTTCAATGGTGCCGCCATCGGTAAAATGATGGTTTTCGTCAAATTTGCCGGTCGGGCTAACATAAGGGAACCTGGCGCTCAAAAAGGCGGCGCTGCTGAGGTTGATGTCCTGCTTGCGGATCAGCTCCTGCAGCAGCGTGGCAGCCGGAAAATCGCGTTGCTGCAGCAGCACCGGTGCCAGCACGCCTTTAACGCCGTTGTTGATATCGAAAGTATTGCTCATCAGCAGCGGCGTTTCCATTTTAGCGGTATCTGCCCAGGCGAACTTGAACGAAGTGTCATACGCGATGTGTTGTTTGCAGGCATATTGTTCCCAGCCCAACTCGTTAATCGCGGCACGGTCGCGCCACCAATTTGTGCCGGTCGAGCCGGCCCACATATCCCTGCCCAAAATACCCACCAGGTCGGCAGTAAGGTAATCATGCTGAAAAACCTGTTTAGCTTTGGTGGTGTCGCTAAACACGGTGTCGTCACCCGGGTGCGTGGCGTAATGCAGCCTGGCGCCGGCGAGCAGCGAAAAGCCGATGGTACCCCCTGACGCGCCCGAAAAAGAGAAAACATAGTGCTCAAAGTCATGCGGACGCATAGTGCTGTCCTGCCGCAGCAGCTGGTTTGCATGGCCCACAACAATAGCCGTCCATGCCGCCGCACGGATGCCGCCGCCATAGGCGTTTACAAAAAACACAGGGTAGCGCCTGCCTTTTGCAGCCTGCCCGGCTATTTCTACACGACGACTTTTTAGCCAGGCCCGGATATAATTGCGTAACGGAGCCTGGTGTTTGGACGTATCGACTGCAACCGTAGCAACCTTGTGGTAGCTGGTGATGGATCCGCTTGAAATAACAATACCGAGCAGTACGATCACCGTGATGTACCTAAAATTGTGCTTTTTGCCCAATACCAGCAGGTACGACGTCAAAAAAGTGTAAAAAATAATACCGGCCATTAAAACCGGCAACGAAAATATGCGAATGCTGCTGGTTAAGTACAAACACCCGTCGCCTATATTAAAGGATAGAAAAAATACAATAACCGCAATGGAAATACCGATGAGCAGTGGTGCAAACGGCAGGCTGGTGCTAAACTCCTCGCGATAATTAACCGTTACCAGGAACAGCACGGATAAGCCGACCAACGAAAGAAACACCCAAATGAGCGAAGACGGCGCTATGACTTTGCCATGCGACCAGAAAATGGAATAGATAACCAGCGCGGCGATAAACACGAAAAATGCCCAATAACGTGGCTCGGCAAAGTTATTTGTGCTTCTGCGGATAAAAACCAGGTCGAGCCACTTGTTGCGCAGCGTTTCCAGGTAAAGGAATACCAGCAACACCAATACCAGCGGTGGATTTACGGCGTTGAGCGGGTTGTAGGCCTGGTAGGTTTTAAGGGTGCTCAATATCCCGATGGCCGGCATCAGCAGGGTAACTGATCCTGATATCCGGGCGAGGTAAAGCTTAATATTTTTTTTACTATCAGCATGATAGTGATGGGGTGCATTATAAAGCGATCGGATATTGTATTGCTGTGCACCGCTGGCATTATCATAGGTTTTTGGCAGATACCAGTTCAGCATAGCCAAAACCAATGCCAGAAATATGAATAAAATAGTCCCTGCGTTCTGGGTATTGAGCATCACAACCAGGTCTTCGCCTTGCGGCACCAGGTTAAGTACAGCATATAAAACAACCACGCCGATAACAACAATGCGGAACTCCCACAAAACGCTGCCGAAACTGCTGAGCCATGTGTTGGCGTCTTTAAAAAAATCGGCTTGTTTTGGACGCAGCACCCACCAGTAATAGCAGCCCAGCGTATAGAGTATCAAAAGCCATTTAATGAGCGACGGAATAAAAACAAACCATGAGAGACCTGTGTGGACGTTCCCGGCAGTGGCTTTATGAAGTGACAGCAGCATGAAAATATTTTCGGCATAGTCCAATAAGCCGGCTACCGATATCAGGACGATGGCCGTTTTGAAGCTGTATTTCCTGTAGTCAGATCGGTTTCGGTATATAAAGTAGATAAACAGCGCCACGTAAAACGGGATAAAAAGGTTATCCCAATCAGTTGATGCAATAGCCGTGGGTACGGCGAACACTGCGTACCGGTAATACCCGGTATCCTGGCGATAGCCCAGGTTCCACTGGTGCGCATAATGCCACTCACTCAACAAATCGCTTTGCAGCTTATCACCGGGGGAGAATACTTCCAGTGAAAGAATGCCGAAACGTGCGTTCGGAGTTTTTAATACTTCGGCATTTTTTTTAGCCATTGAGCCGGCAAACAAAAACCCGCCAATGAGCAAATACAGGATAAAAAGATGTTTACGCATGATAAGATCAGTTTAAGGAGGTGATTATTAAGCAACTAATTTAAAAAAAACTTTTAACAAAAATATATAGCCTGTATTTCATAAATATGTTGCCCCAACCTCGCCGGATATCGGGAGGCTTGCCGCAGCGGAGAGAGAAGGTGTTACTTTTGCAAAACGAAATTTGCCAAATAACCAAGACATAACAATCCAACTGCATATACCAGGAAAATATAAAGAACTCCCCGCTGGGGCTGACCAAAAAGTAAGAATCTTTTAGGTCAGCCCCGGCGGGAAAAATTGACAGGTAAATTTACCCTTGTTGTCTGTATACTGCGTCTACGGATTCACTATGCGGGTAGTCTTTAACTACCTTCCGAATGCCTGGAACAATCCCTCTCTTTTCCCGCCCTTGTTGGTGTTGTCACCAACAAGTTCCATCGCCTCAGCCCGAAGAAAAACTTGCTGTCCGAAGTGTTCCACTTCGGATTAACTATGCCTGGAGTCTCTGACTCCATTACCGTCAGCGGGCCACAAGCCGCGATGCACTTAAAAAGTTTAAAAGTCGTATTTTTTTAACAGCCCCTGCAAAAACGCCCGAAACGATTGAGTTGGCCCGCCGTCGTCATAATCGTTATTGGCCCAAAATTTATCGTGTTTTTTTGGATTGACCGGAAAGCTGGAAGTTACCACATTGCAGCTGAGGCACACGTTTATATGTGCAACCTTTTTACCTTTCAAATAATAAATAAAACCAAGGCCCGGTTCAAAGCAAGATGCCGTGGTATCGGCAAATGATTCTTTTTCTCCAAGTTTCCTGGTGAGGCTAAGCGCACTCTCTTTATCAAGAACGACCTGCTTCGTCATCGATTTGGCTATGTGCCCCCTGGCGTCGACAATGCTCATATCTGAGCCTATCCCCCCGGCAAATTCATACATCATTACCTTGTCGTACTTTAACTGCAGCGTTGAATTGTCGCTAATTTTACATGCAGAGGGCAGTAAAAAGATCAAAGCAACAAATGCAAAAATTTTCATAATGACCGGACTTGGTTAGCTAAAGTATAAAGAATTCACAGCATTAAAAATACTTACCCCATGCTGTCCAAAGTGTTCCACTTCGGATGAGCTACGCCCGGAGTCTCTGACTCAACAGGCACAAGCCGGGTTTGCGGCAGCGTGAGAGATTACCTGCTCATTGCACTAATACTCCCATAGTAGGCCTGATTGTTGATAACCAAAACAGGCGGAAGATCGCTTAAAAAGTAACCCTGGCTATTACGGTTAGCCATCATCAGTATTGCGCCGCTGTTGCTGGCCAGTTTCATTACGTAAGGCCCGGATTGGGCACCTGTTGAAAAGGTAAAATAAATCCGGCCGGCTGCGTAAATTGCCTCCCCTCCCCCATAGGCATTAACGGTTGACCATATTTCATTCCCGGTATTGATATTTAGCGCATGAAATTTACTGCTGTATTGCATAAAAACAGTATCACCATTAAAAGCCGGATAGCCCGAAGAGGGCGTACTCCATATTTCTGAACCACTTTGCGCATTTAAAGCCAGTGTTCCTCCTTCCAGCATCCGCACTTACGGTTAGCACTGTTTTTTTTAACAAATCGCGTTTTATTAATTCTTCCACTAAAATTACGTTACCTAAAATATTCGTCGCAGCTAACTCATTCATACCCGAAGGCGTAATTTTAGCAGCCGTTTTGCCAATTACGCCACCCGCATTTAAAATTACCGCATCAATAGGTTCCTTTATTTTTTCCACTGCTTTTCGTACGGAATTTGCATCCGTAACGTCTCCGATAATAATTTCAAAGATCTTTTTTCCCGTTTGCTCCTCAAGGTCCTTTTTTGCTGCCTCGGCTTTCACCTGGTTTCTGCAAAAAAGAATTACTTTTTTCGTCTCTTTTTTCAATGCTAACTGGCGGGCAGCCTCTTTCCCAAGCCCGGCATTTGCTCCGGTTATTAATATACTTTCGTTCATTTTTTTTGCTTTAGTGGAAGTGGAATTATTATTTCGACAATGCAATAGTACGACATTCGAAGTAAATAAGCAAAAAAATTATTTTACGCCTGGATTGAGGTGACGAGTTGGGTAAGATTAGCGATAAGCGCCTCCTGCTCCGCTTCGCTCAGATGGCCCAATACTTTTTTTGCCACAATTTCTCTGCGGTTTTTGAATTCCTTGTAAGATGCCTTTCCTTTCCTGTCGAGTTCCACTTTTACTACCCGGCGGTCGTCATTGGAATTATAGCGTAAAAGGAATTTATTGGCGACGAGCTTGTCAACAATAGTGGTGAGCGTGCTTAAAGGCGCCTGTATATTATCAGCAATAGCGCTCATTTTGACACTCTTGTTTTCGCCGATAAACGCGATAATAAACAATTCCTTTTCGTTGAGGCCACCACATATCCTGCAGCAATGTTCCGACTCGCTTTTTATCGCATTACTCAAATTGAACATGGCGGATAAGAATTTTTCGTCATTTCCTGCTGCTGCTATCATATTAATTCTTTTAAACGGACTTTTAAAATATCGATCGTTAATGATCAGGGCACAAAAATAATCGATTAAAATCAAAAATTTGTGTCGCCCAACCCGCGGGGGTATGCGCGCCCGGTTGTGCAGGTGTGTACCCCATCCCACGCCAGCCTGACGACCCGGCCTATGCGCAAAGGCGACTCGTGCCTCGCCGACAGGTAACAAACTATTTAGTGTCCCGCTGTCCGTAGAATGCATCTAGGGATTCGCTATGCAGGTAGTCGCTGGCTACCTTCCGAATGCCTGAAAAAATCCCACCCTTCCAACCAATAATTTCTGCTTGAGCAAGCCCGGATTAAACATTGAAAATTACGATTAATTGTTTCTATATTAGCAACATACAATCAGATTCGTATTTTATGGAAGAAAAAATATTTTACCAAAATGGTGATGTAAGCGTCACCCAATCCAGGTTTATCGTCGGCGACAAAACCTTTGCATTGAGAAATATTTCCTCCGTCCAGGTGGGTCTAATTGGACCAAATAGGACATTATATTCCATCGTTGTCCTCATAGGAGCGCTCAGTTTGTTAGCCGAACAGGCCAGGCTTTTTGGTGCGATAGTTTTGGTAATCGCCGTAATTTACATTTTCACAGCAAAAAGCGGGTTTTCAGTTCGAATTACCATCAATTCGGGCGAAACGGACTGTTTGTTTTCTAAGGACAAAAAATATGTCGGGGCAATAGTTAATGCGTTAAATGGTGCCATCGTTGAGGTCGGCCGAAGTCACAGCGACGATCACCTGCGAATTTGACCCCCATGCTCCCGCAAGCAATTTTCGCTGCCGCAAGCCACCCGGCTCATATCTTTGTAAACATAATAAACAGGACTAACGCCGGGATTTCCGGCGCGCGTTAATTATGCCTCAATAAGCTTTCCTTTTTACTGGCCGTCCCTCACAAAAGTGACATGATGTTTCATGCTGTTTTGCGTAAAATTGAAGGAGATGGAGTCGCCGGCTGCAATGTATTTGCCGTCGCATGTGATAACATTGCCGTCTGGGTCCTTAACATTAAACGTAAAATCATCGCCGGCGATCTTACCATCGTTGATGTCCAGCGGGTCACCCTCCGCCTGGGCGGTGCCACTAAGCTTTTCTCCGCTAACATTAAAAACGAGATGGAGCGGAACACTGTTACCCTCATCGTCTTTTATCGAAGCTTTCCATTTACCCGCCAGGCCGTCCGCAACTGCCAGGCAAACGGCAAAACAGCCTGCCAGTATTGCCGTTAGAAATATTTTTCTTTTCATTGTTTGGGTTTTTTGATATGACGCATCAACTTGAAGATAGGTTACGGCAAAATAAAAAAGGGCGGCAACTTTATCCCTTGCCTTTCGCGCCGGTGTCAGCATAAAGGCTAAATACCCCACATTCCTGAAGGAAACTTTTTTGTCCATGCAGCACCCGCATCAGTTCTTTCCACGGCTTAACAAACCGAATCGCAATACCCGGCTCTTTGCTTTATTTCCTCTTCCTGTTTGCTATCATGGCAGGCAAATTTACCGGCGCACAATCGGCTATCAGGGCGGCCGCTACGGCAACCGGCATAGCGGCGGCATCGGTAAAATTGATACACCCTTTTTGGAATTTAGCGGCAGGCAGCAGGGCGGAGTACCTGGCGTGCAGGGGTGCATTCATATACATCGGCAAACAATGCAGCGACATATAGCCTTTCGTGCTGGCGAGGGCATATTTCATATAATTGCCCTCCTCGTACATCATCATTTCCTTACCCATCATCGGCTTAATGGAAAAGGTTACGTTCGGGTCATTGGCGATAATCGTTTCGTGAAGTGTGTTCATTAGTTCCTGCCTGTCGGCGGGCAAGCTGGCTAAAAATTCAGGTGCAGTCATTTTATCTTATTGGCTGAGCTAAATTTAAAGTTATTAATGCATTCCCGGTAATTAATTTTGGCTTATTGATAGCCTGGAAGTTTCTGCGGCGCTTCGCCTGGCTCAATTCCGGCCTGCTCAAAACCGAAGCCGCACTAATTTGTTATTTCACCAGGCTCAGCGTTCCTTTTAAATAGCGGAGCTTAAGCAACTGAGTGCAAATAATGATTAACGTGATATGATCAGGAAATTAAAGTCGGGCAAATACCGTATTTATTCAAGAAAGGTTGATCCCGAAACAAACAAACGCAGAAACCTTGGTACGTTTGATTCAAAGGAGGACGCAAAAAAACACGAAAAGGAAATCCAGTATTTTAAACATCCCTGATGTCAACTGACGGGATACTGGCCGGCAGTCAAGCACCACCGCCCGCGCCTCATTAAAAAACCACCCGCGAGACAGGCTGCATCATCAGCCAGAGTGTTTTTTCCTTAAAAAAACCGTACAAAATAGCCGGCAACAGATTGCCATAAGGCGCTTTCGGGCAAAAAATAAAAGCTGTAGTGCGATACGGTCAATATTATGAGCGCGATAACATAGGCCCGGCTGTTTTGCCCTTTTATCTTGTCATATAAGATAAGCCCTAAAAGGAACAGGTCGGGCACGATAAAGCCGTAAAGTAAGGCATCGGAGCCGTCCATGCCCAGGTCATGCGCAAAAAACCGCCGCAAACCCGCCCCTGCAATAGCTAGCGACGTGGCGATCACATACCGCATATGGTATGGTGTGCGGTGAGTGTTTAAGATGGCCAGCAGGTACAACACGGCAAAGTCAAATATCTGATAAACCTGGAAATAGGTATTGGCAAGGATAGTGTGACGGGGCAAATGCGCGGCGACAGCGTTTAAGTATGCCTCGCGGGCAATAAAATGAATGGAAATGATGATACACGGCACCAACACATACGTAAACCTGCCAATAATGCGATGCGCCCTGTACTTACCGTAGCGGATGAGCAGCGGCTGAACAATCAGCAGTACAAACCAAACCGTAAATAGCAGGCCATGTATGTGCTGAATAAGGGTGACGTTATGAAACGATGGGAACAGCCCGAAATAAGTTTTAAAAAAACCCATAACGACGAAGCCCAGAATAACGATAAAAAGCAGGCTGACATTTTTGTAACCGGGTTCTTTGTACCCGGGCTCCTTATACCCAGTTTCCATGAAGCGCTGATTGTGATAGTTAATTTGCTGAAAGATAGGTATTATTCCGAAACAAACAAGCGCGGAAACCCTGGTATGTTCGCCTCGAAGGATGATTGAAAAAAACACATTAACTAAAATATTTTTACCACCGCTGTTCGTCAGGCGCACGGCGATGGTCACTTTGAGTTTGCGATCAGATTTTTTATCCAATCGAAATAAAGATCGTTTGCAACCTCAGCAATTTTAGTTGGCTCTAAATTAAAGCCGTGACCAACTTCCGGAAACAGTGCCAGATAAGTTTTATTGCCTGCCATTCGCCAACGGGCTTCCATGAAATTTGTATCATCGACGAGCGGATCGGCCGTACCACACATAAAAAATGCGGGCGGCAGATTTGTTAAATCAGCATAAAGCGAAGAAAATAGCGGATTTTGCAATTGGGCTATCGAAAATTGACCATACACAGCTTTCATCATCTGTTCTAAAATATATTTGTTTAAGCCAGGTGCGTTTTCTGTAGCCTGGCGGTGTGATGGCGTTTTACTTAAATCGAAAATACCATACTGTAAACCTACGCCGAGAATTTTGTGCGCCGACTTCAGGGAATCCCGGATGTAAATAATTGTCGTGGCCGCGTTTTGTGCACCGGCAGAACCGCCGCCGATAAATATTTTTTCGGTCCCAAATTTCGTCCCCGCATTTTTCAATAACCATTTAGCGGCAGCGTTACAATCAATAATTTGTGCCGGATAGGGAAATTCCGGCGCCAGGTGGTAGTCCACACTTACTATGGCTATATTGCATTTTCGGGCCATCACATCGTTAAGCGAATCATCAAACCGGGCAGTTCCCCAAACATTACCTCCGCCATGTATATCCAAATAAACAGCATTAATTTTTTCCGGCCTGAATATCCGCAACCCTATTTTTCCGTTAGGCCCATTGATTTCTTCAACGGAAGGCGTAAGTAAAGTTTGCCGGGGCTGATCTAACATCTGCCTGACCATCTTGATAACTGCCGGGGTTATTTCCATCCGGGCGGCAACAGGTTGATTTTTATAATAATTTCTAATCTCAGGAAGATAGCTGCTGTAATCCCGGGATAAATTATTTTGCTGAGCCGAAAGCTTAACAGCGCAAAGACTTATCAACAGGAATATACCTGTTTTAATTGCCTGTTTTTTTGCCGTTTTCATTGTTCTATAGTGTTTAAGTGTTGTGCCTTTGCCGGTTCAAGTTACACCCGGGTCCTAAACCGGCAGGTATTTATTCAGTACCTTGCTGTTTTTAAAAGACATTGAACTTTCTAATTTCATCACTTTTTGCTCCTGAAAAATGCCGAGCCCTTGTCCGATGGCAACCGGGTTAACAATAATGTAATACTCATCAATAAGGTTAAGGCTGATCAGCGAGCGAGCAAATTCAATGCCGCCATAAACTATTATATCCCTGCCGCGTTGGCTTTTCAGCTCCTGCACTACAGTAGCCAGGTCGCGGTTTTCTACCTCTGCGTTTGTGGCGCTGATGGCTGCCCCCGAGCGGGTGAACACGATTTTGCGCATATTAACCACCAGTTGCCCAAAAATTTTTTGCGGACTATCCTGCGGGCTTTCGGCCGCCTTTTGCCAATGATCCATAAACCCCTGGGCCAGTTTGCGGCCCGCCAAAAGGGTATCGCTGCTGGCGGCCAGGTCAATTATTTTCTGGAAACCGGCTTCATCCGGTCCGGAAACAAACGCCCAGTCATTCTCGCCGTTTGGCCCGGCTGCAAAACCATCAATGGTCATGTGCATCTGTAATTTTAATTTTCGCATAATAATTACTTTTAAAATTGATCGTATTCTTTATTGTCCCAGCAACTCTTCTAACTGGTTCAACCCCATGGTGAAGCCCCCTTCGAAGCCCATTTCCACGTACATCTTAAAATCAGCTTCTTCGTCAAAGCTAAGATCGACCACTATCTCGGTTTTTTTGCCCACAGCTATAAATTTGTTATCCCAATGAGCTACCGGCGCACCCGGTGCCGCATTGCCATTCTCGTCTGAGAAGACAGCATCAGCTGAAAACCTGCTTCCATCCTCAATGGCGATAAATTTTACATAGTTCCAGTGTTTCTGGCCTTCAGGACCTTCCATGGCATACAGCCAGGCGCCGCCTGCTTTAAAATCCATCGATTTAGTTTTGGCTACCCAGGGTTTCGGTCCCCACCATTTTTCAAGCACGTCAGGGTCTGTCCATGCTTTCCACACTTTTTCAATTGGTGCATTAAACTGACGTACTACGTAAATTTTTTTCGACGAAGCGTCTTTTTCGAATATTAAATTGTTTGTCATGATTGTTTGTTTTATAATTGATCTATACCTTTTAAGCGAAATTTGAAACACGACACAACCTACTTAACGGTAAAAAGAGGAGACCGCATCTGCTCCGAAGCAAGTAGCTCATCCAGATTGCCAAAGCTCGCCGTAGTGCCTTCCTTAAAGCCCGTTTCCACGAACATTTTTATGGTAGCTGCTTCTTCAAACGTGATCACCGATTCGAGCTTTGTCCTGTTACCTCTGATGGATGAAAATTTGGTATCGCGGTATGATTTTGGTCCCGTACGTACGGGGTTACCTTCATCATCACAAAACATGCCCGTCGATGAAAAAGCGCTGCCGTTTTCTATCGCCGTAAATTCGGCATACACCCAGCGTTTCTGTCCTTCAGTACCAACCATGGCATACAACCATATTCCGCCGACGGAAAAATCCCATATTTTGGTTTTGGCGGTCCAGGGTTTCGGCGCTATCCATTTTTCAATCAGTTCAGGTTCTGTCCACGCTCGCCATACTTTTTCAACTGGCGCGTTAAATTCGCGTACGATATGAATTTTTTTTGCGGCCAGGTCAGGCTCGAATACAAAATTATTGGTCATGATTTTTATAAGTCTTTTAAAAGGTCGTCTAACTGGTCAAAACGGATCTCCCACAACTTGCGGAAGGCAGCCATCCAATGGTCTATCTCTTTCATTTTGTCAATATTTAGCTGGTAATAAATTTCGCGCCCTCTTTGGTTCTGGTTAACAGCGCCGCATTCGGCCAGTATCTGTATATGTTTGGATACCGCCTGCCTGCTGCTTCCAAAATGCCCGGCGATGGCATTGGGCGTCATGGCGCTTACCGCAAGCAGGGTGAGTATGGCCCGGCGGGTTGGGTCGGCTATGGCCTGGTAAATATCGCGTCGTATGTCCATTTGCAACTATTTGATTGCAAATGTATATGCAATTATTTGATTGCGCAAATTTTTTTTAAAATATTTTTGGGGCGATGCGTGTGAAGGGCAACGGGCCTGTGGATAAGTGTGCAATTCAATTGTCGCACGGCGAGGACTCATCTCCGAAGGAGCCCTTTGGGCCCGACGGCTAGCCATTCGCGGGCGTCGACCCTTTCTTCGCCTGCGGCGGAAAGAGGGTAAAGCATTCTGTCACAAAGATGTTGCTGCCCTCTTTCCCGCGAAGCGGAAGAGAGGGCGCCCGGGCGCAGCTATGGGCGGGTGAGTCAACTGAGTGCGTGACAATTTGAAGTACACCCGTGAATAATGCCTACAATTATTGCTACATTCGGGTCAACCCAATAATAAATGAAAACCTCCAAATACCTGCTGATCGCCGCCTTGTTGATCACCCTTTCCATCAGCGCCAGCGCTCAAAATTTACCCGACTCGCTGGTAAAAAAAATAAACGCCCTGTTTAAACAGTGGGATAAGCCGGGAAGTCCGGGCTGCGCTGTCGGCGTCGTGCGTAACGATTCGCTGATATTTGCCAAAGGCTACGGCATGGCTAACCTGGAGTATGGCCTACCCAACACGCCAAAAACGCTGTTCCACCTGGCTTCGGTATCCAAACAGTTTACCGCTTATTCCATCGTGTTGCTGGCCAAACAGGGCAAGCTCAGCCTTGACGACGATATCCGCAAATACCTTCCCTGGTTCCCTAACCTGGGCTATACCATCACCATACGCCACCTGCTGAACCATACTAGTGGCGTACGTGACCAATGGCAGTTACTGGCTACCGCCGGTACACGGCTGGATGATGTGATCACCCAGGAACAGATCATCAAAATATTGAGCAAGCAACAGGCGCTTAATTTTAAGCCCGGCGACAGGTACATGTACTCCAACAGCGGCTTTACCCTGCTGGCCGAAATTGTTAAGGCGGCGTCGGGCAAAAGCCTGCGCCGGTTTACCGATTCGGTAATATTTAAACCCCTGGGCATGACGGCTACCCATATTCACGACGACTATACCGAAATAGAAAAAGGGCGCTCCTACTCGTACGACCGGAAGGACAGCGCGCATTATACCAACAGTATCCTGAGCTACTCGGTTGCTGGCGCTACCAGCCTGTTCAGTAATATTGAAGACCTGGCTAAATGGGAGATGAATTTTTATCAATACAAAGTGGGAACCAGGCAGGATATTGAAACGCTGACCACAAAAGGCCGCCTGAATGATGGCACTGTGAATAATTACGCCATGGGTATCTCCAATGATGTCTATAAAGGCAACAAACGGTACTCGCATGACGGGGCCGATGCGGGGTATCGCACCTCTGTCAGCATTTTTCCTGATCTGAAGCTCGGGGTTATTGTTTTATGCAACCTGGGCGACATGAATGCCGGAGGCAAGGCCAATGAATTGGCCGACCTGTTTATCAAGGACAAAACCGTTTCGGCTGCCAAAACCGCGCAAAAAAAGGTTGGGAAGGCACCGGCAGAAGACATTCCGCTTTTGAAAAAACTACAGGGCGACTATATCACGCCCGAAGGAACTACTTTAAGCCTTGAATTAAAAAACGACAGCCTGTTTTACCGGGTAGGCACCAATGCTTATTTGCTGGTGAGGGATTCGGTGCGCACCTATAGCATGTTTTATGCGCCAGAGATAAAATTCAACTTCAGCGAAGCTGCCGGTACTGACTTCACGGTGAACACACCTGGAGATAAGTTCCATTTCAGCCGCTACGCTAAAACGGTGATGAATGACGATAAGGTGCTGCAGCCCTATACCGGAACGTATTACAGCCCCGAACTTGACTGCAATTACCGTATTGTATTAAAGGGTCACCAATTGTATTTAACCAATGCCAAATACGACGATCAAAAACTAACATTTGTGGGCAGCAACGACCTGCTTAACGACGATTGGTGGATGAACCACCTGGTGATTGCGCGTAACAAAAAAAACGAAGTGACCGGCTTTGAAGTAAACAGCGGCAGGGTGCTGCATTTAAAGTTTGTGAAAACGAAATGACTCCCGCAACAACTGGTTATTTTTGATAACCGATAAAAATGCTCTTTATCCGATAGCAAAATTCCAACGATGACAAATCTCACCCATGTAATGCCCTGCTTTATCGTTGAAAGCATAGCCCCGTCTGTTGCATTTTATGCAGATCAGCTCGGATTTGAGGTGCAGTTTATTACGCCCGATGATGACCCGTTTTTTGCCATCGTCGGCCGCGAAAATATCTCTATTATGCTGAAGGCGGTTGCGCGCGACATTAAACCTGTCCCTAATGGACCGCGTCATCCCTGGGCACCCTGGGACGCCTACATTTCTGCTGCTGACCCGGATAAGTTGTTTGAGGAATACCAGTCGCGCGGCGTGGTGTTCAGACAGCCTTTGAAAGTTAATAGTGATCGGCTCCTCGGGTTTGAAGTTGCCGACCCTGACGGCTATGTGTTGTTTTTCGGCCGGCCGGAATGATTGAGGTGCAGACAAACGGCAACAGACTAACATCTTGTTATAATTTTGATAAAAAATTCCTAAATTTGAATAAATGTTGCGGGTTAAAGAACATAACAAACCAGGTCGGCCTGCCCGGATTTTTGATTTCGGTGGCATGCACTTCGAGATATACACTTCTACCAAAAACGAACTCGATCTGAGCAATATCAAAGTGACCGTCCCCGATCAACCCTCGCGCAACGCGGAGATCATTCACCAGTTTACCGTGCTGAATAAATTACGCCGCAGCCATTTGGCCTCGGATGATTTTGCAGCAGCTTATGAGCGTGAGGTGGCCGATCGTTACCTCAGCTTACAGCCAGATGAAAGAGAGGTCGTTTTTAACCTATTGCACGCGGAATACAGCGCCCTTTAAGTTTCGCTTTTTCGTGCAAAGTAATCCGACAATATCCGATTGCTTTCAGAGTCTTGAGCCAGGTCGAATTCGGCTTCCCAGGAAAATCCTTCAGCTATCCAGAGTATTAGCCCTTCTTCTGTCGAGATCAGCTGATATAAGGTATTTTCATCCCGACCATGCAGCTTTAAAAAATGATCAAAATCGGTTTTACTGGACGCCTGCATCAGGTAACCGTATTTCGCCCAAACTAAATAACCGGTCCAATTACCCGAATGGTCGTCCGCCCGATATGCTTCAGCTATCATCCGCTTAAAATCATTGGCTGCCGCTGCCACCGATTGCCCCTTTACCCAACGTGCTCCAATACCGCTACCAGGCTTTCGTGCCCGTATAAACTGATTTTCAAGATATTTATTTGTGGGATAGATCACAACTTGTAAATTACTCACCGCTATGCTATTAATGTTAATTCGGACACAATCCACATAAGGATTGATCTCTACGGTGATCTGGTCCGACGCCTTTGGTTCGGGATGGATACCGAATAAACCGCAAATACCCAGCAATTCTTCCTGCGAAAAAGGTAGTTGTTTATCGGGCCGTATCGTAACAGAAATATGCTCTATCATACCCGTAAAGATAGGCAAAGCCGCTAAAAATTTTAAAACCGAAAATTGTTCCTGGTGTCTTGCAAACGTAAATCAACTTGTTTAACGCGCGCATCCCGATCTACAAAACACAAACAGTATCTTTGCACAAAAAATCCATCCAATGAAAGGAAAAACGCCTAAGGAATCGCATACCGTTATGAATGAGCTGGTATTGCCCAACGATACCAACACACTGCATAATTTAATGGGCGGGCGCCTTTTGCACTGGATGGATATTGCCGCGGCAATTTCGGCCCAAAAGCATTGCAACCGCATTGTGGTAACTGCGTCGGTGGATAATGTTTCCTTTAAACAGCCTATCAAACTGGGTGATGTGATCACCATTGAGGCGAAGGTATCAAGAGCCTTTAACACTTCGCTGGAGGTGCGCCTGGATGTTTGGGCCGAAAACATACCTACCGGCTCGCGCATCAAAAGCAACGAGGCTTATTACACCTTTGTAGCGCTTGATCAAAACGGCCGCACCATTCCCGTTCCGGAATTGATGCCCCAAACCATCGAAGACATGGTGTTATATGACGGCGCTTTACGCCGCCGGCAGCTTCGCCTGATATTGGCCGGGAAAATGAAGCCTGACGATGCTACCGAGCTGAAGGCCTTGTTTTTTGATGAGGAGAAGGAATAAAGGGTCGTTTTTCTAACAACCCTTTATTCATAACTGCGCTTATTATCCCTGTTTCATTACGTTAAACATCCAGCGGATGCCGAACCTGTCCTTGGCGCAGCCCCAGTAGCCCCAGAATTCGTTGCGCATCGGCGCAATTTCTGAGCCGCCTTCTGACAGTGCGGCAAAAAGCTTATCCGCTTCTTCGTTCGTGTCGGGCTGCAGGCTGATGGTGACGTTATTGCCTTCGATCAGCTTTTGTCCCATGCTTTCCAGCATATCGGTGCCCATGATCACCGTGCCTGCCAGGATAGGCAGCGAAACGTGCATCACGGCGTTTTTATCCTTGTCCGACATCGGCGGAGCGCCTTCAGGCGCCGGCATATCGCCCATGCGCATCGGCCCCATTAAAAATTCGGTGCCGAATACCGTTTTGTAAAAATTGAATGCCTCTTCAGTGTTCCCCATAAAATTGAGGTAGATTGCTACGCTTGCCATGTTTTTGTGTTTTATTGGTTAGTGGATAAATGATGTTTTGATCGATCTTTATTACGACTCAAATTTATAGTCTTTTCACTGAATAAGTGAGCGCATAGTATGACATTTTTGGGTGGTGATGGTGCCAAAAAGAAGCCCTTTGTTCTTCCGCGCCGGCAAAGATTGGTCATTAAAAGCGCGGCGTTTTGTGATCCTGAACGCAGTGAAGGATCTTGAAGCGATAAGTAGCGAACTATGCATAATCACGCTCAAACCCTCATCCCGGCATAAGATAAATTCACTAAACGCCTTTAACAGGCGCCAGTTCCATGATATCCCTGTTTAATGTTGACATACCCTTAAATTCAGCAGATAAGTGGCATTAGCGCAAGTGTGTTCAATACCTGTCAACGTTTCTGTCGCTTCAAGATGCTTCGCTGCGCTCAGCATGACAAAAATGGCATTTTATTTTTTTTATTATTCCATTCAGGGTGACCAAAAATGCCGTACGTCACCCCCGATTTTTCCAGGCTGCTCCGATGGGTAACTCAGGATCAAAAAATATCAGCCATTTCCGCCTTTAAAACCTCCAAAACCTGCTGTGTTGGGTTCCCAAAAAAAGACACCCCTGCCGCGCCGTTTTTTAGCGCGAGTTGTATTCCAAGCCGTAATTCTTCGTCGCTTTTAAAGTCGGACAGGTACAGCCCGGCATACAGCGGAAATTCTCCCGCCAGGAAATGCACGCCCTCCGCAACGGCATCCCCTATCCAGCTTACTTTTTCGCGGTAAAAGCCGTGGTAGATCATCGGGCACACGCCATCGAGCCTAAAGTTTGTCCAGTCCTGCCGCACGTTGCGCCGTGCCACTTCAGGCGTTGGGAAAACCGCGGCGGTTATCTGTTTTTTATGCTGATGAGCAATTGCGGATAAGCTGTTTACCACCCTGGCAATATTGTGGTACCGGAACAGACGCCAGGAAAGACTGGCCTGCGGGTATTCAATATCCGATAGTTCAACGCCATATTGGTCTTTAAAACTAGCCCTGCAAACATCGCAGTAACAATAATCATACTGCGGCAGCTCGCTGGTTTGTACAATGCTGTATTTGGCCCAAAGGTTTACCGGCAGTATCACGTCGCAGTAACGCACATAATCCAGGTGGATGCCGTCGATATAGTCCTTATTTAAAATGTCGTTTACCTGCTGCTCCAGGTATTGCTGCACCTCGGGCCGGCTGGGGCACAGCCAGCGGTAGTAGTTTACATAGGGCGGTTTATCGGCACACGACTCGCCCAGGCGGTTTTTGCTGTACCATTCCGGGTGTATGCTTACCAATTCCGCGCGGTTAAAGGTCCATATCCAGCGATGCGCCTCCAGGCCCTGCGCCTTAGCCGCGCGGAAATGCATTTCGCTGTCTGCCTCGAAAAATACGCCGGTAATGCCGGCAGTTTTCCAGGCGGCGTAGCGGGTTTTTAAATCATCCGTGGTATCTTTCAGGTTGGGACTAACCCATACCCAATTTTTCCTTTTGTGTTTTTTATCATTCCCAAACCGCTTAGCCGCCTTGCTGCTCACCGGTAATTGCGAGGCAAGGCCAGCCAGTAAGCCAGCTTTTATAAATTCCCTTTTATTCATCTGTATTTTATTTGCGGCGCTCGTGGTCGCACGGCCGGTAAATATAAGGGTTCGTCCCATTTTTCACATGAGCAGAAGAGCTGTTTACAAGAATCGGCTTTAAAATGGTTTAGGGTGCTAAATTGTAAACAAGCGCTTTACCCTCTTTCCCGCGAAGCGGAAGAGAGGGTCGAGCAGCGCAGCGCACTCGGGGTGAGTCGACCCGGCGGACATTGGCGCTAATGCACCGGCCGTAATGTCGCTCGGCATCGACTCACCCGAACATCGCTGCGCTCGTTCACCCTCTCTTCGCCTGCGGCGGAAAGAGGGTAACTGCAATTAAATTTAAAAGTGATTTCCCTGAGGCTGTTTCACCCCGCAAAATTGTAACATCTTGGTTAACATCTTATCCAAATACAAATCCACTTTTTATGAGAAATAAATATCTGGTTGCAACGCTCATGTGCCTGGTGATGCTGTTACAGCAGTTTGAAGTCATCGCCCAAAACAAGCCATTATTTTCTGTCCCATTTACGTTGGTGGATAACCGTCCTTTTATTGAAGTTAAGCTCAACGGTCATTCATTTCATTTTATTTTGGACTGCGGCGCCGATTATGGCATGGACACCGAAACGGCAAAAACCCTCGGCTTAAAACTCGAACACGAAGGACACAAACCGGCGCCGGCGCAAACGAAGCCAAAATATGGCACGCATCCGTCGCGACTACCGTAATCGGGGCAACAGAAAAGAAAAACATCAACTTCCTGGTAACCGATGTATCCGAAATAAAAAACAACCTGCACCTACCCTACCTTGACGGCTTTATCGGCTACACTTTTATGAAGGGCTACGCTGTGCAATTTGATTATCCAAAAGGTGTTATCAATTTTTACGACAGCTATTCCGGCCTCTCACCTATCCCCTTCACCTTATACTACGGCTCAATCCCCAGGGTAAATGGTAAAGTTGATGGCCGCGACGCATCCCTGATTATGGACACCGGCGACCGTACTGCTTTCACTTTATTTAGCCACTTTGCCGCCAAAACCGGTATCATCAAAAACTATGCTTTAACGGATACCATGATAACAGGCTATGGGTTGGGCGGGCCAATTTATGCGCGCAGGCTCACCCTTAAGCAAATTCAAATCGGAAAAACCATTGTAAACGACATCCCAACACGCATACCAACGCTTAAAACGGGCGCATTTGCTGATAGGAATATCGACGGCAGCATAGGCGGCGGTATTTTAAAACAATACAAATTCACGATAGATTACAAAAAGAAGGTGCTTTATTTTGAGTGAGATGGTTCCCTTCTGTCTTACTTGCACAAATCGTGCGTGGGGTGTCACCCTGAGGCACTCGAAGGGGCGCGGAAAGGCCTTTGCCCGCATGCTTCGAGTGCCTCAGCATGACAACGCTCTTTAATTGTATGTCCTTATTTTACCAAAAAGCGACGCTCAGTTTGATAATCATTTCAACCGCCCAACCAAACCTTCCTGGTTTATCGTCCAGGTAATTTTATCTGCATCATCGGTGATCAGCGCCATAAACTGGTGGGGGCTTGTTTCAATTTGCAACGTATTGGTGTGCCCGTCGATGGTTACCGTACGCTCAAGCCCGAACGCTTTTAACGACGATTCGCTGAAGCTTCCATGCTTGTTAATCCATTGCTCCTCAAAATAATAGATCAGCCACAAATAGCGGCGTTGTTTTTCCGTATAAGGCAATACAAACTGTTTGCCGGTGACTGCGGACTTGTTAAATTGCAAATATCCCCATCGCTCCGGGTAGTGCATATTCACCACACCCTGCGGCGACCATACCCAATTATGCTCAGGCAAATTCCTTCCGGCATTATCGGTTATTTTTACATATTTGCCGTTGATCACTTTGGTATCCCATTCCACCCGCGAAAAATTGATTCGCCAAAACGAGCCGTCTGCCGGTACCCGTACCCTGTTTCCAATACTAACCGCCTTAAAGGGAATAGCGATCTCCACCGTCCAGCCCTTATCCCTATCGGTCGCATCGTTCAGCGTGCCCTGCACTTTAACCGCCGACCGTAATCCTTCTGCGTTCCAGTTGATCATGGCCTCGCCTTTAACCCGGTAAGGTTTATTTAAAAACAGGTCGAAGACGGTATTGAGGGCATTAAACTCCAGCTCAAAGTATTGGTGGGCTTTATTGTTTGGGTCGATAAAAACCTCGAAATCATTATCGTGAAACACGATATCGTCGTGATGTTTTAAGGTAGCCCAAACGTCCGGGTCACTAATCTCAGCGGCAATATACAAGCAGCTGTCATCCCAAAGCATTCTTGCTCGGGTGCGCAATGGCGGGTTGGGCTTCAGGTCACCCTCTATGTCACGAAAGTCGTCTGTCCATGCCGCTTGCTGCCAAACCGCGTCGTTAATATCGCCATCAATCACGGGCGCTGTTTTGGTATAATTTACCACATACGACTTTGGCTCCGTAAACAGGTTTTTAAAACCGTCAAACGCCGATTGAGCGGTCGATTTAACGGGAATACAAACACTTAGCGCTATAAAGCTGCACCATAACACGGCATATCGTTTGTGGCACATCAAAAATGCCCCCGAATTCTAGTGTATATCTCTTCATCATACAATTTCCGTAATTGTTGATGAGTAGCTGACGACAACGGCTCCAGGCCCGATGCCGAAACATTGGAGTCAACCTGCGAAACCTTTGTAGCTCCGGGAATAACTGTGGTTACTTCCGGGTGATCCAATATCCAGCGGATAGATTCTGCAGCCATATTATCGCCGGGCAGCAGGGTTTTAATTTTACCGGCCAGTTTCACGCCTTCATTAAAATCGATCCCCGAGAAAGTTTCGCCGGCATTAAACCGCTCGCCGTTCGCGTTATAGTTGCGATGATCATTTTGCTTAAAATGGGTTTGCGCACTGAATTTCCCCGAAAGCAAACCACTGGCCAGGGGTACGCGAATGATCAGCGCCACGCCCCTTTCCTTTGCCTTTGCAAAAACTTCGTCAGCCACATGTTGCCTGAACAGGTTAAAAATGATCTGCAGCGAAGTCAGGCCTTCTTGCTCCAAGCAGATCAGCGCTTCTTCGCTGGTCTCCACGCTGTCGCCAAAATGTTTGATCAACCCCTCCTGCTGCAGTTTGCGCAAGTGGTCAAACACCTTGCCGGTGCGCATTTCTTCAGTCGGGATACAATGCAGTTGTTCTAAAAATAATTGTGAAATATCCAGGTGCTTCAGCGAATCCTCGGCCTGTCGCTTCACTGCATCATAAGTGAAATTCTGCGGCCAGCCGTTACCGCCGTCATGCCGGCGACCCAGCTTGGTTGCAACAAACACTTCGGATGAACCCGTTTTTAAAAACTTGCCGATCACCGTCTCGCTCACGCCCATGCCATATACGTCGGCTGTGTCGATAAAATTGCCGCCGGCACCTACATAAGCCTGCAAAATATCCATCGCGGCAGCCTCGTCCACATCACCCCAATCGGCGCTGCCCAACTGCCAGGTGCCTAAACCAACCTCGGCTATTTGAGTTCCTTTAAAATCCCTGTATTTCATTTAGATCTATTTCAGATGTGAGATGTGAGATATGAGACCAGAGGCTTAAGACTTTCGACTCAAGACTTCAGCCTTAAATCACCGGCTCATTTCCAGTATCTTGTCAAACTCAGCGGGCTTCACAGCGCTTACCGATAAACGACCCAGTCGTACCAGTTCCAGGTCTTTCAAAAAGGGCTCTGCCTTAACTTGTGCAAGGGTTACCGGGTTTCTCAACGGCTCAACCGGCGAAAGTTCAACTACCACCCAATTGGTATCATCGGTAGTAGGGTCCTGGTAGGCTTCTTTCACTACCTTGGCAATGCCCACTATCTCTTTACCCTCGTTACTGTGGTAAAAAAACACCAGGTCGCCTTCCTTCATGGCGCGCATGTTGTTGCGGGCGGCATAATTGCGCACGCCGTCCCAAAAGGTGCGGCCATCTTTATTAAATTTTTCCCAGCTATATTTTTCGGGTTCTGATTTTACGAGCCAATAGTTCATGATGATGTTTGATGATTGCGGTAAAATTGATAAAAAGGAAGGAGAATAGGAAATGGGAAAGATGGAGATAAAAGGTATTTTAACGATCACCGCAAACCCGCTACGCCGCGCCGGCTTATTGTAAAAAAATGTTTTATTTTTATTGAATGAATATTCTACGCTGGATTTTCGCCATACCCCTCGCCTTTGCAATTTCAATGGCGGCGTTAACCTTACTGGTCTTTCAACGCGACATTTTTATGAGGTTTGGCGGTGCCGGGCTGTTTCCGATCATATTCCATTTAGAAACCGTAATATTTTTTGTATTGCCGGTTCTTTTGAGTAGCTTATTCGCGCCGCGGCCAAAAAAGTATGCTGCACTGATTGCATTGGCCATAGTAATAACGTTTCTGGTTATCACATTTTATTTTCAATTAAGGCGTTTCACGGAAGGAGGGTTGATGTCGGTTTCTTTAGAGATCGCTACCAGCTACCTGGCCATGCTGGCCGGGTGTTCTATCGGGTTCGCTATTAGTTATATTATTTTCAAAAAGCGGGGGTGGAAATCGAAACCGGAGGATATGGAAACACCTGACCTTGCCTGAACCACAACCAAATTTTTGATACCTTTAACACTACAAATCGTTACAAAGGCGCCCTAACAAACTAAATGACAAAACAGCCCGAATCGACCTTCAAGCAAATAATTAAAATTCTGCGCTGGATGTTCGGAATTCCTCTTGCATTCCTTATCGGCATCGAGACCATGTTGATTATCGGTGACCTGGTCGATTTTCGGAAATACTTCCCCAACTACTATGTTGATTTTGGTGTGCATGAGTTTGAATTTACGGTTATTTTTATCCTGCCTGTATTTTTAAGCTGCTTGTTTGTACCAAGGCCAAAAAAGTATGCGGCGCTAATTGCGATGATCATAACCACAGTTTTTCTGGGCGCTATGCTCTATGATCACTTCATCATCTCGCCCCGTGAGGGATCCGGCTCATCATCATCTTTTTTCCTAATCGGAAGCGAGATCGCGATACTTGCCGGCTCATCAGCTGGTTTTGCAATAAGCTATTTTGTATTTAAAAAGAGGGGATGGAACAGGGAAATAAAAGAATTAGAGACGCCGGAAACCTATTAGTGTACGCAATTCAATTGTTTGCACAAACCAAGCTATTTAATCAAAACACCTGGTAATTATATTTTCATTTGACTGGCTGATAACCCGTTTTAGTCTCTTTGTTTTTATCATCGATGAATCAAATCACCTCTACATTTTGTCAAGGCCATTGAAAACGATGCGCAGAGCGGCACGCTTAGTTAAACAAACCAATCATGATATTTATGGTTTTTTTGTTCTTGTCTTCGGTAAAAGTGCCCACTTTTAAATCATTCACCATCAAGTTATACACCCCCACGTCATTTGTTGATGAGGTTAAATCTCGTTTTGAAACCACCGGCAAATTATTTTTATTGCCATAAATGCTTACCCCTGTCGTAAAAGCAACGTAAAACTCCTTTAGCTTTGTTTCGTCGCCTGTAATATGCGCCCAATAAAACGTCGCTCCATCAGGCTTTACCATGATGAATTCATTATCCACGCCTATTGGCTCAAGCTCATTTACCTTATAAGCCGATATACCGCTATTAAGCTTTTCGATAAGGTTGCCTTTATAATGCGAAAAGTGATTGGCATTCCCTCCTATCAAGCGGAAAAAGTTCCATGCAATCTGTTGAGACTTTTCCGCCATTTGATTGATGCTGTCCGGAAAGGTAGTTTGAGCCCTGAGAGCCGGGGCAGTGGTAAGTAACAAAATAACCATGCCCACAAGGCAAAAAGTACAGCGCTTATAAAAATTCATAAAAATATGTGCGTGTAATTATTTAACAAATCCTATGATCAACCTCGACTGCATGGCGTTTTTTTCCCGGGTGAGGCTGCCCACTTTGGTATTATTTATCATCAGCGCGTATACATCCTTCTGGTCGTTACTCATTTCAGGAACCGGTTTTGCCAGCAGCTTTATTTTATTTTCTTCGGCGTACTCGTCTATGCCGTAGTTAAAAGCTAAAAAATAAAGATTCAGCCTTAACTCATCGCCTGTAATTATAGCTACGTAATACGCATCGCCATTTGCCTTTACCATAATGTAATCATTATCGGCATGCATATTTAAAAGGCCCTTAACTTTGAAGGCCGCTATGCCGTTATCAGTAGTTATGGAATCCCCTTTGAAATCCGCAAAATGATTAGAAATGCCGCCGACAAGCCGGAAAATATTCCAGGCGATCTGACGTTCCTCCTTCAGTTTTTGATCACTCGTGTCGGCAGGAGTTGTTTGAGCATGCAGCGCGGGGCAGCTACAAGCCAGCAAAATTGCCGTACCCAAAAGGTAAAATACACTGCGTTGAATAAAGTTCATAAAGTTTACCGGTGTTATTGATTGCTAACACTGATAAATGTAGGCGGGATGTAGCTATAAAAAGGTAGTAAAAAAGTAGTATCCGAAAAAACGGAAATCCCGAATTGCCCTTCTTTCTGCATAACATACGTTATCCGCTCTTAGAAGGACGTCAGGTGCAGTTTCTTACGGACCTCTCCGACTTCCGGACTTTCGGACTTTCGGACGCTCCTATATCTTCAAACTCACTTTGATCTGCCCGGTAGAAAGCGTCCGCACGATCAGCTTTTCGGCGGTTGGGTAAATTTGCATAATATCCAGGTTGCTTATCGTTACATCGGAGTGGATGCCATTTTCAAAGGTACGGCTCATCTGGCTTTCGATGTTCTTTTTGCTGTCCGCGATAAATTTCGTGCAATTATAGGTCGACCTTTTTTTGATGGCATCGGTTATAATTCCGTTAAACATCCATTTGGCGGTTTTCAGCATCCAGGCGCGCGTTTGCAGATCGAAAGTAAGATCAGGGAATGACAACTCATGGGTAGCGGTATTATAAGTGGGTGTGGCCACCAGGTAAATAGTGCCGCTGGTAGTGCCGCCAAAATCAACCATCATAGCTATTTTGCTGCCGATGCCATAAATTTTTATGTTGTCCACTATAAATTCTTTCCCGGCCACTTTTATGGTTTGGCCCATAACCTGCTGGTTTACGGTGCTGCTCAGGTGGTCGTAATTCTCCAACAGGTCCAGGTAAACATCAAAGCCATTTGCGGGTTTATAGCCAGTTAAATCGGGCAGTGGTTTGGGTGGCTGCGGGGCGCTTACCAGGGTAACAATGGGTTTGGCGGTTAAACCTATCGAAAAATTGAGTACCGAACCGTTCATATTAAAATTGCTGACGCATACTGATTGCGGGTTCACGTTTAAAAAGCCGATGTCGCCCACTTTGTACTCTTCCGACATGTTCTTCCATAATTGATCGAACATCGGCTTCAGGCTGTAGGCGGCTATCTTTGTATCCACCTGCGCGCCCAGCGCGTTCAACGGTCCTTTGATATAGCCTATCAGCCGGTCGGTAACGTCAATATTGCCAAAAACGATGTTGCAACGTTCTATCGGTTTGGGATCGGGGTATAAAATGGTTCTTGATTTTAAATGATAGTTAGGCTGTATGCTGATGGTCGACTGGTACCCGATCTCCATTCTTCTCGGAGGTTCGCCACCCATCCCGCATTGCGCCGACAAAACAGGCACCAGGCATTGCGGGCCCCTGCCAAACAGGTCGGCGCATTTGGCGCAATACGATGCCGAGATACCATAGCTGCCGGTAAACTTTAGGTTAACCACGTTATTGCTCCCGGTGATGTTGAAAGGCGTGCGGGTAAATGTATAAGCATAACGCAGACCGTTACAGGGCTGCTGGTTGTCGGAAAATTTGGTGGGCACCGAGTTTTCAGCCTGCGTGATATAACTTTTTATATCAATTGCCACCGGTATATCGACGGTTGAAACCGGCTGAATCAATTTAGGGATCTCCACCGCGTTTGACTCCGGCGCCGCAGGTTTAAGGGTTTTACAGGAACTTATGATAAGGGCGGCCAGCAGCACCGGCACGAATTGGTTTAATGTAGATTTCATATCGTTTATCGGCCGCTAAAATAATTAATGCGGCCGATTTTGTAGCCAAAAACACACAATTTTGGTAGCGAAAAATAAAACTTTAGTACAACACGTAAACTGGCATGGTTTTATACCGATAGTTAATATTATTAACTAAATTAATCAGTCATGAGATCACTACTTTATATTATCGCAGTTATCCTGGTTATAGGATGGGCGGTAGGCGTGTTTGCTTATTCGGCAGGCGGATTGATCTATGCTTTACTGGTAATAGCCGTAATTGCATTTATCCTTGGTTTGATACGAAACCCAACTTCGGTTGATTATTAAATTTAACATCATATCGGACAACAACAAAGGCGGCCTTTCGGGCCGCCTTTGTTGTTTTGGCTTCATTTTTATAAATCTTACTTTTTGCCCCCTCCAAAAAAGGCTCCTATTTTAAAGGCGATGTAATTGTTGCTGTTCCCGGCAACGTTATAATCAACCGAAAGTCTGAAATGTCCGGCCTCAAATCCGATCTCCGGGAAAGCGCCAAAATTGGTAGTTCTACCCGATACAGAAACATTTGAGCCGCTATTGCCGTTAGTATTGCCCGCGGCAGATTCTTCATCGAATAAACCCACGCCGGCGCCGATGAAGGGCCGGAAACTGTTATCAGATAAATAATATTCGCCGGTCAGGCAGCCCGAGGCCAAAGCCGATACTTTTACATCGCCGCTTACGCTGTTTTTATACCCAATTGCTGCAGCTTCCATTCGCAGGCCCAATGCAAAATTGTCAGACAGGCGATAGTGCGGCTGTAAGGTGAACGTTGCGCCGGCTTCGGTGCCGCTACCGCTTGAGGGCAAAGCGTATCCCACGCCGATGTCGAACTTAAATGCATGAAAATTTTCGGATTGGGCTTTAACTAACAAAACCGCCCCGCTGAGCAAGGTTAGTACAAATAGCTTTTTCATAATAATGGGTTTAAATTGAACCCTAAAGCTAAAGAACATGCAGTTGAGCGTAAATAATCCAAATGGATAGTTTTTCAGGCGGTTGCAGAATGCCTATTTTTGAATAAACATCCTACTTGTTTCTTTTACCGCCACCAAAGAAGGCGCCGATTTTGGCCGAAAAATAATCGGTGTATCCCCCCGTATAGTCGTAATCTAATGAAAATCTAAAGTGCCCTGCCTCGAATCCAATTTCCGGAAACGCCCCCAAATTTATTACCCTGGCAGATAAAGCTACGTCGGAGCCGCTTTCTTTACTAACTGTAACAGCCGACTGGTCGAACAAACCGACTCCGGCGCCTATGAAGGGCCTGAAGCCTTGGCCTGAAAGATAATATTCCCCCGTCAAACATCCCGAGCCGATCGCGGATCCGCGTTTGTCGTCGGCAGCTGTGTGGTAAAAAACCGCGGCAGCCTCGATGCGCACGCCTACGGCAAAATCGTCAGATACCCGGTAATGTGGCTGCAGGGTAAATGTGGCACCGGCAACCGTGCTTCCCTGTGAGGGGGTTGCGTAGCCAACTCCGATGTCGAACTTAAATGTTTCAAATACTGCTGACTGAGCCCGGACTAACATTGCAAGACCCATCATTGATGTGAATAAAACTAATTTCTTCATGATAATTGGAGTTTAAATTTGCGATTATAAATGAAAGTTAAATAACTGTTACAGATCAGTCTGTTAATCAAACACACTATCTAACATCAATTTGATTAAAATCAAATTCCAGCCAAAATGTTTGTCAGCTTTTTTAGATGCTGTGAACATATCCGCAATTGCGCTTATCGTGGCGATGTGCGTGGAGATGGGCAGATCCTGCTTACCGGCGTTACCTGGTGGCAAGGATCGCTGTTACGTTCGCATTCAGAAAATTGAACACCACTTTTGTCATACCCGGCGGCGCCGCTGCAGGGTATTTGTTGTGGATTTTATAAACGCTTCTATTGGCTATCGGCAACAAATTCAGGGATAACGCTGTGGTCAATATCATTCATGATGCGTTTAATAGTGGTATCAAAGGCTTCAACGGCCTGTTCCAGCAGTTGTAAATATTCTTTTGGCGCCTCGTAGTTATCTTCTTTTATCAGGCCCATCAGGCCCATAATGGAGGCTAGGGGGGCGCGGAATTCATGGGCCTGTATATGTGCTATTTTTAACAGAGAGGCGTTTTGGGAAAGAATTTTTTGTTCTTTCAGTTTGCGTTCAGTTACGTTGCGAATCAGATAAGACATCCCTATTATCTCATCGTTTTCATCCCGTGCAGCTTCAAAGGCGGCTTCCCAGTAGATCACCCCCATTTCGTCGTAAACCGTCGACCCATCGACCAGGGATTTTTGCCCCAGCAGGGCCTGGTTGTAATGCTTTATAAAAGTTGCCACAAACTCTGGCGCCAGGTATTTTATAAACTGATCGCCTCTTATTATCTTGACTTTATGAACCGCTTTAATAAAGTTAAAAGCTGTTTTGTTAAAATCGATAATGTCGCCGTGTTTACCCAATAATACCTGGAAGTTGGCTGAGCTTTCAAAAAATGAACGCAAACGGTTGTTGGCATCAGCAATAAGTTGCTTTTGCTGCACTACCTCTGCCTGGCTTTGCTCAAGCAGCTGTATACCTGCTCTCAACTCAACTATTTTCATCACCTGCTTTGCCAGGATGGCTAATATAAGTTGCTGGTGATCGTCTAAACTACGGGGTTTGGTATCTAAAACACACAATGCCCCTACCTTATCCCCGTTCCGCGTAACCAAAGGCATGCCTGCAAAAAATCGAAATTCCGAGTCCTGCTCAATCAACGAATTGTCAGCAAATCGCCGGTCAAGCAGCACATCTGTTACTATAAATAACTCGTCGTGCTTAGCGGCGTGTATGCAAAAGTTCAGGTTTCGCAGTACTGTAGTTTCACTCACTCCGTGCCTGACTTCCAGGTGGGATGTCTCATTAGCCAAAAATGAGGCAATGGCATAAGGCATATTCGTAGCCGCCGCGGCTAACTCAATAATTTCAAGCAGTTCCCTATCGCCCTCAAGGTCAAGATCAATAAATTGCCGTACAGCCTGCAATTGTAAATCTTCAAAAATCATTTATAGCAGTGGGGTGTTTAATTCAAATTACGCTTACCTGTCATCCGGGGTAGTTCATTAATGTTCAATGGGCCTTTATACGAATTCGGATTTTTAAAGTTGATCAGCCGTCGCAAATATTAACTCCCTGCAAGAATAAACACCAGCTTTCGCCATTGTCAACAAAACAACAGCATTCAGTTAAAAAATATCAGGTTGATTTACAGCGATATATAAGTTTTTATAGAACTATGTATTGCATATTACCATCCTAAACCCATATCTTTACAAAACAAAGCATTAAACTAACTCAATATGAAAACGAGCGTACTTTTTGCGGCCTTCAGCATCATCGCCCTTGGCGGATTTCTTTTTTGGGCCAGGTTCAATATCAACGACGGATTTTCAACAACGGTGAACGACGATCCGGACACTTACACTTTTACCGCGCAATACGATCGCAGGCAAACCGGTAAAATTGAAAGTTTTATTAACCAAAGCATCAGTCCCGACCAAATGGGCAGTTCGGAAAACGATTACGTCGATGCGAATACCTCGCTTAACGATAATACCCGTTTTTACATCAAAGAATCGCCGGGAAGGTTAAAGATCAGGATTGACAAAAGGGCTAACACAACAGCTTCCGTTTACCGGATAAAAAAGATGTGCCAGGGCGTAGGCAAGCTATTGTCAGGTAAGTAATTGCAACGAAAAACTAAATACGAATTATACAACAAAACGAAAAACACGAAAATGAAAACTATCGCACTTATTTTATCGCTGCTGGTAGCCGGCAGCGCCGTAAGCTATGCCCAATGCGGCAAAAAGTTTACCATTACCACCTCAAAAACCGAGCACCTGGACGCCAGCGGTAACTTAACCCGTACCGATGACGAAAAGGCAGTTGTAGTGATCGGCAAAGCCGATTTGAACATTACGGTCGATCACTCCGGCGACGAACACAAGATGACCGGTACCATCAAATCAGACGATTGCAATTGGCCCGTTGCTTATAAGGAAGGAAAAACAGTGCTGAAAGCGGTAATAAGCAATGACAACGGTGAAGAAAAAAATGTTACCATCACCATTACCGGGAAAGACGGAAAAGTGACGCTTTTATTCGAAATGGAGGGTGAAGGCGACGACCGGATCAGGGTAACCGCCGATAAATTTGAAGAGACTGCCTGAGAAAGTTAAGAAGTCCGGAAAGTCCGAAAGTCCGAAAGATGGTTGTTGAATAGATCGAGCTATTTTATCTCTGGTAAACAAAACGGCGGCAGTCATCCTCCGGACTTTCCGACTTCCGAACTTATAAAGGAAAAACAATCGTGAACTCGGCGCCGTGATTTGGTTTGCTCTTTATTTTTATTCTGCCGCCTAGCGCTTCTACCTGGGTTTTTACCATAAAAAGACCCATGCCCTTACCCTCAGTGGTGGCATCGAAACGCTTATATAAACCAAACAGCTGGGAGGCATTTTTTTCAAGATCAATACCCTTGCCGTTATCCTTAAAGCGGAGTTCAAGTTTATCTTTTAGCTTACGGCTTTCAATTTGCACAATGGGCTGTATACCGGGCTGCCGGTATTTAATACTATTGGACGTAAGGTTATAAAAAATACTATATAAATAGCTTTTGACGGTAGACATTGATGCTACCTCGAACGAACAATTGATCTGCACTTTTTCGTTTGCTATGGTGCTGTGAATACTGGTTTTAATCGCATTCACCAGGTCGATAAAATAGACCTCTTCCTTTTTCTCGTTAACCAGCTCGCGCGATTGTAAAATGTGGTTAAGATCCTGGATAACGCCATCAATCGTAATAATCGACCGCGACACCCTTTCAACTACCTCCTGCTTTTCATCAGCCTCCAGCATATCTTCTTTCAGCATTTCCGATAAGCCCATAATATTGGCAACCGGGGCGCGAAGGTTGTGCGATATGATGTAAGTAAATTGTTCCAGGTCCTTTACGTGTTGTATCAGGTCACCGGTTACCCGTTCCCGTTCAAGCATCGCGGTTTTAGTCTCAGTAATATCTTTGTTCGCCAAAATAAAACCTGCATGGCGGTTGTCGGCTGTTTTAACATTCAGCCATCGTACGTTGTTCCACTGCGTAGTACCGTCCGGCCGCGGAAAGCTTAATTCGTAGCTTTCCAACTCCCCCGTCTCCGCCACTTTTCTTAACGTTTCATTAATCAGGGGCCACCGTTCCTCAGTGAAATAATGGCTGATATGTTTATTTACCTCAAGCTTCTTTTGATTACGCTCCATTGAGAATTTTTGCGCGAGCGCATTAAAAGAAATAATTTTCAGATCAGTTCCGATAAGAATATAGGAAGAATCCGTGTTGTCGAATATCGTCCGCAAGTTTGCCTCTGAATTCTTCAAGGCATCTTCGTCTGATTTTCGTTGTGTGATATCGGTCACCATTGCCAGGGCGCCCTGGTACTTGCCTGTTTCGTCAATAATCGGGTTGGCCGAAATATTTGCCCAAACCACCTGGCCTGTTTTGGTCAGATACCTGATATCCAGGTTTTCCTTCGACCCCCGCCGCCTTCTTTCCATGCAGGCAATAGCGTAAGCGCGGCCCTCATCATCCATAAAATCATATAGCCCCTTCCCCATCATTTCTTGGGCGCTATAACCTAAAATTTCGGCCATTTTTTTGTTGACGAAATTGGTTTTCTCCTGCGCGTCAATCGTCCAGATGCCTTCCTGCGCCGATTCAACAATCTGGCGGTACCATGCTTCACTTTTGCGGTGCCTTGCGTCAGCTTCCTTCCGTTCGGTAATGTCCCTTGTTATTCCGTCAACGCGCACGAGTCTTCCGTCGTCGTCAAAACCGGGAACAACCTTATCTTCCACCCACCGCACGGTGCCGTCCTTGCGAATTATCCGGTATTCTTTTTGCACGGTTTCTCCCCGCAACAGCATCTCATCCTCGTCCTCAACCAAATATTTGTCGTCGGGGTGTATCACCTCAAACCATAACCGCGGATTTGCCAGGAAATCTGCTGCTTTGTAGCCGTAAAGTTTTTCGCAGCCCCTGGATATTTGGATCACTTTACGGTTGATCTCGTCAACGGAGAAGAAAACTTCGTCCATCGCGCTAAAAAAGGTCATCAGCTCCTGGTGCGCATACTCAAGCTTTTGTAACCCCAAATCATTATTGAAACTAAACGCCATAGCTGCACCTTGATATTTAAGATAAATATAGGAGATACAAAACTAAATATTTATAATATTTTTTTAGCGGCAAATTGCGCGGAGGAGCGCGGCGTCACCAAAAAGCATTAATTTTAGCAATACCAATTACCATAAATTTACTTATATGAAAAAGATTGTACTGTTATCCGGTTTTATATTATTACTGGCTGCCGGTTGTTTTGCGCAAAGCCAAAAGGCGATGCTTTACAGCGCGGACCCGGTACTGGCCAAAAACAAAAAAATAGTGTATGATTTTTGGCGCACCGTTTTAGAGGGAGGTCATTTGGAGCTTGCGCCGCAATACATGCTCGAAACTTATATACAGCATAACCCCAACGTACCCACAGGCAGACAGGGTTTTCTTGATTTTTTTGGCAAATTTGCTAAAGCCCGGCCCATTGTGGATACCATTCAAGGTTCGCTTATTTCCATCGTGGCGGAGGGCGACCGCGTGGTGCTTGCCTTTAAAGCGGTACACAAGGATCCGAAGGACCCTTCAAAAAACTATACCACAACCTCGTTTGAAATGCTCCGTATAGAAAATGGCAAAGTCGCCGAGCATTGGGACTCGGCGCTTAAGGAATAGTTCTTCAATGCAAAATCTTAAACATCAACTCCTTCATTTAACCCGCCATGATCGGTGTTTCACCTCCGAAGAGATAGCTAATGAGTTTCAAAGGAAATTTAATTTATTTTAGCGACTAAAAATTCAACCGCATAACAGTAACTATAAACTTGAATTAAATGAGACTCCTCAAATTAGTACTGCTTCTCTTTTTAACGCAGCGGGTTACCGCTCAAATTAAAGTAACTGACGTCGACAAAAACACTATACCTAAGTCCATACAGTTTAAAGGGCATATTGTTAATGCAGTTAAATATACCGATAGCGAAGGTACCCACCTGGTAATAACTACCGAGACCGGAATAGTGGCCGGAAAGGATACTGCCGACCAAATGAGCAATGCTGATTTATATGCCTACTGTTACAAAGTTGAAGGAAACAAGCTAACCCTTGCCTGGCAAATGCACGATTTTTTTAATGACTGCCCTTTAGAAGAGGTGGTAAATTATATCCCCGGCACATTTGCGGTGACTGATTTGAACAACGATGGAAAGGCAGAGGTTTGGTTGATGTACCTGGTGGCGTGCCGTAGCGACGTAAGTCCCGGTAGTTTGAAGATCATAATGCACGAGGGAAATAAAAAATACGCGATGAGAGGAGAAAACCGGGTAAACGACCTCCCTAACAAATATGTAGGTGGCAGATACACTTTTGACGATGCTTTTAAAGCCGGGCCGAAGCCGTTCAGGGACTATGCCCAACAGCTTTGGAAAAAAAACATGTTCTATGACAAGTAAGTTTTAAACCGGAAGTTTTCACACAAAACATGATAAACTTGTCAATGCAAAATCTTAAACATCAACTCTTTCATCAGCCCGCCGTGATCGGTGTTTGAATCAACGCCTTTGCTTTTTACGTCGCACTCGCGCAGGTAACTGATGATCTGCATGGTTTTACCGTAGTTATAGGTTCGTGCAGCCTGCTCGTAATCTTTAATAAAGTAGGGGTTTACGCCCAATTCGCGCGCGAGGTTTTGCGGCGATTTGTCCTTTACATAATGATAAACCAACACCTTGCTGAAAAAATTATTCAGGTTGCCCAGCACCAGGACAATAGGATTTGAACGCGGGTTGGCTTCAAAATAATTAATGATCTGGTTGGCCTTGTAAACGTCTTTTTTGCTTAAAGCTGTTTGCAGCTCAAACACGTTGTACTCCCGGCTGATGCCGATGTTATCCTGTACCAGCTTCAGGCTGATCTCCTGCCCCTGCGCAATGTTCAGCATCAATTTTTCCAGCTCATTGGCAATTTTCGACAGGTCGTTTCCCAAATATTCGGACAGCATAAAGGTGGCCTGCTGGTTTATTTTGAAGCCCTTTGCGATGACAAAATCCTCTATCCAGCCCGGTACTTTGTTATCATAAAGCGGCGTCGATTCAACTATTACGCCATTTTTTTCAATGGCTTTATAGGTTTTTTTCCGCTTGTCAAACTTGCCGTATTTATAACAAAAAACAAGAATAGTGCTGGCCAAAGGGTTTTCAAGATAACTCAGCAGCGGGTTCATGCCCTTTTTGTCTGCATCCTCACTACCCCACTTCATGTCCTGCGCTTCCTTTACCAGCACTACCTGGTAGTCGGCCATCATCGGGTACCGTTTGGAAGCATTCAGTACCGTCATGATGTCGGTGTCTTTGCCATAAAAAACGGTTTGATTAAACCCCTTTTCGGCATCACTCAATACCTTGTTCTCCATAAAATCGCTCACCTCATCAATATAATAAGGTTCCTCCCCGTGCAGCAGGTACACAGGTTTGTATTTTCTGTTCTTTAAATCCTTCAGTAATTCGGCAGCAGTCATCCGGATGCAAATTAAAGATTTTTGCAGGCTGCGCCCTGTCATTGTTGACAAAAATTTTTCATCAATCGCTGGCCCCGTACGAAACCAATAATTGTAGGGGCTGAAAATCTTCAGCCCTTGCGCATGGTATGGGCTGAAGATTTTCAGCCCCCATCTATTTTCCGCCCCTATGCATTGTAAGGGCTGAAAATTTTCAGCCCCTACCTTGCTGTTTTCAGCCCCTACGCATTAATTGCCTACCTTCGTTCCATGGATCTGCTCACTCCGCTTCAATTGCCGCCTTACCCTTTTAAAATAACCGATGACAATGGGCAATTGACTTTATTTGACGTGATACGTAAGAAAAATATCATCCTGACACCCGAGGAGTGGGTGCGGCAGCATTTTGTCCAATACCTCATCCTTCAAAAAAAATATCCAAAAACGCTGATCAAGCTGGAGGGCGGCCACAAGCTGCACGGCATGGCCAAACGGTCGGATATTGTGGTCTACAATCAAAAAGGAGAGAAAATATTGCTGGTTGAATGTAAAGCGCCCTCAGTAACGATCGATCAGCACGTTTTTGACCAGGTGGCCCGCTACAATATGGTACACCGGGTGCGCCTGCTGGCGGCAACCAATGGCCTGCACCATCACTATTGCAGGGTAGATTTTAACAACAACAGCTACAAATTCATTGAGGAGTTGCCCGATTACGGCGATATCTGATTAGCTCACAGCGGCAACCAGGCCCTGTATCTTTTCGATCAGGTCTTTGGGTTTGAAGGGTTTTGAGACATAGTCGTTCATGCCCGCACAGGTGATTTGTTGATTAATATCCGTCATTGCGGCTGCGGTTAAGGCAATGATGGGTGTATTGGCTTTTTTTGCGTCCGGGTGTTTCCTGATCTCAACCGCGGCGTCAAAGCCATTCATCACCGGCATTTGCAGGTCCATCAGGATAATATCGAAATCATCGTTGCCGGCCATTTGCACCGCTTCTTCGCCATTGCCGGCTATCGCCGGTACGATATGCCATTTCGAAAGTAATTTCTGCATCAGTAACACGTTCACCGGGTTATCTTCTGCTATCAGCATTTTTAAACGGGCAAGGCTTTCTGTTTTCTGCGCTGTTGCACCCGGCGCCAACGTTTCGGCAACGGGAAAATCCATTGTGAACGAAAATTCGGAACCTTTACCCAGTTTGCTGGTTACATTCATGTGCAATCCCTGTAGATCCAGCAAGCGTTTCACAATTGCCAGGCCCATCCCGGTGCCGCCATATTGGCGTGTAGTAGTGATGGACTCCTGCGTAAAAGGCTCAAAAATACTTTCCAGGTGAGTTTGGTTAATGCCTATTCCGGTATCCTTAACCACAAAATTAACCGAAACTATATCATTGTGCTCGTGGAAGGAAGCGCGCACCCAAATGGTACCTTGCCTGGTAAATTTAATTGCATTGTTTACCAGGTTAAACAATACCTGGCTAAGGCGCACCGGGTCGCCAAGCAGTACCTTGTTATTGAGCAGGGGATCAACTTTAACCGAAAAAACAAGGCCCTTCTGTTCGGCTTTGATCTTTTCTGAACCGCCGATGTTTTGCATTACCTCGTACAGATTGAACTTTGTTTTTTCAAATACAAGGGTTCCCGATTCAATTTTGTTGAAATCAAGCACATCGTTTATAATCGCCATCAGGTTGTTGGCTGACAGTTTCAGTACATCGAGGTTTTCTTTCTGATCCTTACGCGGGTTGTTCATCAGCATTACATTGCTCATACCGATGATAGCGTTCAGCGGCGTGCGTATCTCGTGCGACATCGTCGACAGAAAGTCTGATTTTATCCGGGAGGACTGCTCGGCCTTTTGCATGGCATGTTCAAGCTCTGCATTAAGCTGCTTTTGCTTTTCTCCATTAGCCTTTAACTCTTCAATGTTATTTAAAAATGCACCATAGAAATGGCTATGAACATAAACGATCAAAATAAAATTGGTAAAAACGCCTATAATGGTTGTTGACTGGTCTATTGTCTCAGGGCGCAGCGCGATGTAATAGCCTGTGTTATAGGAGATAACCAGGAAAACCATCACCGGAATTACATTCAGTAAGGAATAAAAAAGCCCCCAGCCCTGCCCAAGCATGTAGTAGGCGAACAAAATGATCAGTAGTATTACCTGAACGGTAATAATATCAACCTTTTGCAGTGCGATAAACAGGGTGTTAATATTAATGATCGACCCGATGATGAGCAGCGCATGTGATATTTGCCGCCAGTTGGGCCGGTAGGTTAAATATTTAAACAATGCCATGAACGATACAAACAATATCCCGGCGGTGATGGAAAGTAGTGTTTGCCTTTGAAAATAAACGCTGATGAACAAGCCGGCCACAGCTACACCCACTATCCAGAAGCCATAATAAAGCAAACGAATACGTGCTTTATCCAGAGACGATTGCTCTTTCGAAAGTATTTTGTTGATGGATAGGTTAAAAAAATTGGTGTCCCTCTTCATTCGGATCCGGCTTGTCAGTTATCGTCGCCAATGTACTGATAACGTTTACGCAATAGCAGGAACGGCCCAAAAATTGAGCGCCCTGCGTCATCTTTAATAATTTATCGCAAACATTAATGCAATTAACAAGCCAAAGCCGCTAAACTCTCCTCAATAGCCTTCAATTTAGCCTCGGCATCGGCCCTTTTCTTTAACTCTCCCTCAATAATTTCGGGCCTGGCGTTACTCATAAACTTTTCGTTCGATAACTTTGAGTTAACCGATCGCAGGAAACCGATATAATATTCGCGGTCTTTAGTCAGTTTTGCGCACTCGGCAACGGGATCTAACTGGTTGTCCAGGGGGATATAAAACTCATCCGTGGAAATCATAAAACTCACAGCGCCAACTACTTTGTTGGTTACCGTATCGAATGAACTGATGTTACCCAGTTTGGAAATTATGTTTTGGTAATTTTGATAGTTAACGCCGGAATTTGCTTTTGCGGAAAGCGCCAGCTTTTCTTTTGGTGAAATGCGTTTTTCTTCACGAATATTTCTGATCTGCGTGATAACCTGCTTAACTGCTTCGACGTCGGAAAGAACTTGGGTATTAATTTTCCCACTCACCGGTAATTGGGCAACGATGCAGCAATCGTATTCCGAACGGGTTCCAAACAACTCATCATGCCATAGCTCCTCGGTAATAAAAGGCATAAATGGGTGAAGTATCTTCAGGATATTTTCAAAAAACTTCACTGTACGATTAAATGTCTCCCCATCAATGGGGAGCGACACGCCGTCAACAAAACCCGGCTTGATCATTTCGAGGTACCACGCGCAGAAATCGTCCCACACCAGCTTATAGGTAACCATTAACGCTTCGGATATCCTGAACTGCGCAAAGTTACCATCTATCTCCGTTAAGCCCTGGTTAAACCGGCTATCAAACCATTCGATCGCAAGCGAGTTAGCGCAGGGCAACTGATCATCCACTTCAAAGCCCTTTACCAGCCTGAACGCGTTCCATATTTTATTGGCGAAATTACGTCCCCATTTGCAGTGCTCCTCGTCAAACATCAGGTCATTACCCGCAGGCGAGCTTCGAAGCATACCGATCCGTACCCCGTCGGCACTGTAATTTTCTATCAAGCCCAGTGGATCGGGCGAGTTGCCCAACGACTTCGACATCTTACGCCCGATCTTATCCCGCACGATACCCGTCAGGTAAACATTGCGGAACGGCAATTCCCCCCTGAACTCGTGCCCGGCCATGATCATCCTCGCCACCCATAAAAACAAGATCTCCGGCGCCGTGACCAGGTCGTTAGTTGGATAATAGTAATTGATATCCGCATTGTTTGGGTCTTTCAACCCGTCAAATACCGATATGGGCCAAAGCCAGGACGAGAACCAGGTGTCGAGGACATCATCATCCTGTATAAGATCGGCAGATGTGAGATTTGAGGTGTGAGACGTGAGATTTTTTGCGAGTTCAAATGCTTCTTCTCTTGTCTTCGCTATCACAAACTGGCCGTTTGGTAAGTACCATGCCGGGATTTGCTGTCCCCACCATAGCTGGCGACTTATACACCAATCCTTTATGTTTTCCATCCAATAACGGTAGGTATTCACAAATTTATCAGGTATCAGTTTAATATCACCTTTCAATACGTAATCAAGCGCAGGTTTCGCCATTTCGTCCATTTTACAAAACCATTGCATGGATAGTTTTGGCTCGATCACCGCATCCGTGCGCTCCGAAAAACCGACTTGTGATTTATAATCTTCAACTTTATCCAAATAGCCATCGGCCTCCAATAACACGGCTATTTTTTTCCGCGCCGCAAAGCGGTCTTCTCCTATCAATATTTCCGCCTTTTCATTCAGCGTGCTATCGTCATTTAAAATATCGATAATTTGCAAACCATGTTTTTGGCCAAGTTCATAATCGTTCAAATCATGTGCAGGCGTAACCTTGAGGCAGCCTGTGCCGAAGTCCATCGTTACATATTCATCAAGGATGATAGGAATTTCTCTGTTTATTAATGGGATGACAGCCTTTTTTCCATGCAAATGCTTATACCGCTCGTCATTAGGATTTATACAAACAGCCGAATCCGCCATGATCGTTTCAGGCCGTGTGGTAGCTATTACCAGATACGTTGAATTATCCCGGTCCGGATTTTCGGACTTTCGGTCTTCCGGACTTTCGGACTTCAAAAAATACCGGATATAATACAGCTTCTGGTTAACTTCCTTCCGGATCACCTCTTCATCTGACACCCCGGTTTTTCCTACAGGATCCCAGTTCACCATCCGTATGCCGCGATATATCCATCCTTTTTTATACAGGTGAATAAAGGTATCGATTACCGCCTCGGAGAGGCTTTCTTCCATCGTAAAACGGGTGCGCTCCCAGTCGCAGGATGCGCCGAGCTTTTTTAATTGCTCCAGAATGATGCCGCCATATTTCTCTTTCCATTCCCACGCATATTCCATGTATTTTTCGCGGCCGATATCTTTTTTGTTGATGCCTTTTTCCTTTAGCATGGCCACTACCTTCGCTTCGGTAGCTATGCTGGCATGGTCGGTACCGGGCACCCAGCAGGCATTTTTGCCCAGCATGCGCGCGCGGCGAACCAATACATCCTGTAAAGTATTGTTTAACATATGGCCCATATGCAGCACACCGGTGACGTTTGGCGGCGGGATTACGACGGTATAAGGCTCACGCTCGTCAGGCACCGACCTGAAAAAACCATGCTCCAGCCAGTAATTGTACCACTTCTCTTCCGTTTGTTTGGGCTCGTATGTTTTAGAAATACTCATAGGCTGCAAAAATAGTGATAGTTCATGGTTCATGGTTCATGGTTCATGGTTTTTTTGGAGTCGGGCCTGGTTCATAGTTATAGCAGAAAAAATGATTTGGCAAGTGAGGTAATTAGATTGAGCCTTCGATTACAAAGTGAAACCACTATCCGGCCAAAAACCAACAACCCTCCTGCTATGAACTATGAACCATGAACTTCTTTTCCATCACAATATTTTTACAATTCAAAAGTTATCATATCAAACAAAGTGCGGGCGGATGAAAAACAGTTTACTACAGCGTTTTTTTCACGATCTGGGTAAAAAAATCAATTCCTTATTCCTGGTAAAATGGTTTAACCGGTAAAATCAGTCAGGCAAATTATTGCACTCCTACACCATAATTTGCTAATTTTAAAATTCTTCGGTGCGCTCCATGGCAACCGGGATAACTGGCGTCATTAAATCATAAGAAATCAATATGAAATTAAAATTTTCAAATTTTATGCTGATGGGCTTTATCTGCCTTTCGGTTTGCGCGTTTACACTCGGTGGTGAAAAGGGCTCCAAACCACCGATGAAGTACATCGACCCAAAAAACATGGACTTTTCTGTTAAACCGGGCGATAACTTTTTCGAGTACGCCAATGGCAACTGGATAAAAAACAACCCTATACCGGCCAAAGAAACACGCTGGGGCAGCTTTGGCATGCTGAACCAGGCAAACACCGACAGGCTGCTTGCGCTGCTCAAGCAGGTGAGTAAAACACGGCACCCAAAAGGCAGTTTGGAACAGCGCGTGGGCGACCTTTATGCCAGCGCAATGGACACCGTGGCCATTGAAAAGCTGGGCTACGAACCGATAAAGCCAGAATTGGAACGTATTAATAAAATAAGCGATTTAAACGGGGTGATCAGCGAAGCGGTGTTCGAGCGCACCCACGGCGAAGGCGATCCGCTGTTCCGTTTTGGCGTGGGCGCCGATGAGAAACATCCTAACAAGAACATTGCTAATTTAAACCAGGGCGGCACAACTTTGCCCGATCGTGACAACTATTTAAAGGTAAATCCACGTAACCAAAAGATACAGGATGCCTATAAACAATATATCGTTAATTTATTTACCCTAACCGGCGCCAGTGAAGATGCTGCCGTTAAAAATGCCTCTACAATTTTTAACATAGAAACCGCGCTTGCCAAAGCACAGATGAGCCGGGTGGAAATGCGCGACCCGCATGTTACCTACAATAAATTTTCGGTAGCCGATTTCAGCAAAACTACCCCTCACTTAAATTGGGTGACATTAATGCCCCAAATGAAAGTTGCAGGGCAAGACACCCTGCTGGTCGGCCAGCCGGGCTTTTTTAAAGCCGAAGATGCCCTGCTTGCTTCGACGCCGGTTGACGACTGGAAAGTTTATTTAAAGTGGAGTATCCTGAAAGGCTCGGCAGGGGCATTAAGCTCGCCGTTCGTAAATGCTGATTTTGCCTATACCGCAGCTTTGAGCGGCCAGAAAGTACAAACGCCGCGCAACGAGCGCATGTCGCGGCTGGTTGACCGCAGCATTGGCGAGCTATTCGGGCAATTGTACGTTGCCAAATACTTTACCCCCGCTGCAAAGGCATACATGGTTAACCTGGTAAATAACTTGAAAGTGACGCTGGGCGAACGCATCAAAAAACTCGACTGGATGAGCGATGAAACCAAGCAGCGCGCGCTGAAAAAGCTGGCCGCGTTTGGTATAAAAATAGGCTACCCGGATAAATGGCAAACCTACCCAGGCTTGCTGATTGAACGTAACGACTATTTTGGCAACCTGAAACGTATCTCTGAATGGAGGTACAACTACCAAACCAGCCAGATAAACAAACCGGTTGATAAAAAACGCTGGGGAATGACGCCGCCGACCGTAAATGCCTCATATAGCCCTGTTAACAATGATGTTACCTTCCCGGCCGGTATCCTGCAATTCCCTTTCTTTGATTTTGGTGCTGACGATGCCGTGAATTATGGCGGGATAGGAGCAGTTATCGGTCACGAAATGACCCACGGTTTTGACGACCAGGGCCGCCAGTACGACGGCGACGGTACCTTACGCGACTGGTGGACAAAAGATGATGCCGATAAATTTAAGCTGCGCGCCGACCAGGTGGTTGCGCAATACAATGCCTTTACCGTTTTAGATACAACCCACGTTAACGGCAAGCTAACACTTGGCGAAAACCTGGCCGACCTGGGCGGGCTGAACGTGGCCTACGCCGCCTTCAAAAAAACCAAAGAAGGGCACTCGCACAAAAAGATCGGCGGCTTTACGCCCGATCAGCGTTTCTTTCTTTCGTGGGCGCAGGTATGGCGCAGCTCCCAACGGCCCGAGATGGCCGCCCAGCGCATATTAACTGACCCCCATTCGCCGGAACAATACCGCGCCAATGCGCCCGTAACCAATATTGATGCCTGGTACGCAGCGTTTAATGTAAAGCCCGGCGATAAAATGTATAAGAAGCCGGAGGACAGGATACACGTTTGGTGATTTAAGTCTGAAATCTTTAATCATAAGTCTTAAGTCAAAGCCTGGCGAATAGCCGGGCTTTGGTGCTTATTACAGGCGCGAAATGAAGAAAAGATCGGTCAATAAATCAAATTGCATTACTTTGTGATAAAAAAATAATCAAAAAGTAATACTATTTGATTATTTTTGAATCATGAAAGAGCGTGAGATATATTCGGACTTATTAAATCACTGCAAAAAAAAGCAGGTTACCGTTATCACAGGCATGCGGAGGGTGGGCAAAAGCACGGCCGTTCAATACATTTTGCAGCACATAGGCCATGCCAATTACCTTTATCTTGACTGCGAGCGAATTGAAATCAGGATTCTTTTAAATGGCAATAATTATGAAGTTATCAGGAGTGAGCTGGAACTGTTGGGCCTTGATCTTTCAAAACCAGCGGTAATTGCTTTAGATGAGATACAGTTAGTGGAGAACCTGCCAAGTGTTATTAAATACCTATATGACACCTACGGCATAAAATTTATAGTCACCGGGTCAAGCTCTTATTACATGAAAAATCGTTTCTCCGAAAGCCTTGCGGGAAGAAAACGAATATTTGAAATGTACCCGCTTAGTTTTAAGGAGTTTTTGATTTTTAAAGGCGCAGTTCCCGCACATATCAATATGGAGCAATATGGCTGGCAGCCGTTTAACCACACCTGGTACAATAAGTATGCTGCGTTATATGCAGAGTACATCCGCTTTGGCGGGTTTCCTGAAGTGGTGCTTGAGGTAGAACACAAGGATAAAATTGAATTACTTAAAGATATTATCAATTCCTACATTGAACTGGATGTAAAGCTAGTATCTGATTACTCGGTTAGTGAAGACCTGTATAAGTTGATCAAGGTGCTGGCATCCCGGGCGGGAAATAAGGTTGATTTCACCAAGATCAGCAGTGTCACGGGGATCAACAGGCAAAAAGTGGCGACATACATTCAACTACTGGAATACACTTATTTTATATACCAGGCTACGCCTTTCACAAAAAATATCGACAAAGAAATTTCCCAGCAAACAAAGCTGTATTTTGCGGATACCGGCATATTGAATTTTTTGGCCGGGGAACAGCTATCAAGCGGGCAGGTGTTTGAAAATGCTATTGCCGGGCAACTCAAAAGCCAGGGAACTATCCAGTATCATCAGAAAAAGACAGGGCAGGAGATAGATTTTATCTTTAACGGAAATACGGCGTTAGAAGTAAAAGAAACACCGGCGCTGTATGACAGACAAACTATTGAAAGGCGCGCATCGGCAATAGATATCCACCACCGCTTTGTGATAGGCCGTTATCCTCCTGACAGCGGTTTTTCAGATTTTATTTGGGGAGGAAATATCTTTTGATGCCGTCGGTGGCGTATAACAACTTTGTAAATAGTGACGGTGGTTTTAATCAGCCACCGGCAAAAAAACTTCCGAAGTTTTAAAAACTTCGGAAGTTTATATTTCTATTGCTAAAATATCGCCTCCGCAATGCGCCTGGTTGGCCCGGCATTGCTCATGGTATAAAAATGCAGCACCGGCACGCCGAATTTCATCAACTCTTTACACTGGTTGATCATCCATTCTATACCGGCATCTTTTACGTCTTTTTCGGATTTGCAGCCCGTGATCAGGTCGCACAGGTCGTCGGGCATATCGATGTGGAATGTTTTTGAAAGGTTGACCAGCTGTTTCGATGTGGTGATGGGTTTTAAACCCGGAATAATGGGCACGTTGATGCCATTGGCCCGGCAGGTATTTACAAAATCAAAATACTTCTGGTTGTCAAAAAACATTTGGGTTACAATAAAACCCGCGCCCATATCAACCTTTTGCTTCAGGTATTTAAAGTCACTTTTCAGGTTAGGCGCTTCAAAATGCTTTTCGGGATAGCCGGCCACCCCAATACAAAAATCAGTTTTCAGGTTTACGCCGGTATTGTCGTGCAGATAAATACCTTTGTTCATATTAACTACCTGCTGCAACAAGTCGGTAGCATAGCAATGGCCGCCCGGCGTCGGGATAAACGAGGGATCAGCCAATCGGGCATCGCCTCTCAGTACCAATACATTTTCAATACCCAAAAATTGCAGGTCGATCAGTCCGTTTTCGGTTTCATCTTTGGTAAATCCACCGCAAAGCAAATGCGGAACGGTGTCCACCTTGTACTTATTCATAATGGCCGCACAAATGGCAATGGTACCGGGGCGTTTGCGATAGCTCAGCTTTTCAAGCAAGCCGTTTTCATGCTGTTTGTAAATAAAGTCCTCCCGCAGGGAAGTTACGTCAATAAAAGGCGGCTTAAATTCCATCAAGGGGTCAATAGCGTCGTACAGTCCTTGTATGCTATGGCCTTTTAATGGCGGTATCAGCTCGAATGAAAAAAGTGTTTTGCCTTTGGCGTTTGCGATGTGTTCGGTTATCTTCATACCTGGGAAAAAGTTGCAGTTGCAGTAGCAGTAGCAGTTTATTTTTTAGGGGTGAATTTTTCAGGGTGCTGGGCCATGGAGTTTAACATCCTTCCAATTTCGTTGTATTTTTCTTGCAATGCTTTAAATGACTCCTGATCGATGTATTCGCAATCCAGCGCGAAGTCCAACCAAATAGAGGTCTCAGTCGCTTCGCCGTCGGCATCAGTCATTTTAGAGGAAAAGTGTTTTGGGTATACCCGTTTTCTATACCCCTCGCCAATATTAACACAAACCGAGCGTGATGATCGCCTGATCTGGTCTGTAAGAGAATATGTTTCTTCCTTTGGAAACTTCATGCTGATCAACCGAATTTGGCGCGCTGCCTCGAATGACATCTGATAAACTTTGAGTTCTCTAAAACTTCCTGTCATAACTTTAGGTATTTAAATGATCTATTTGAATTTCACGATTTAAAACTACTTCCTTCTACTGCTACTGCCACTGCTACTGCCACTGCTACTGCCACTAAACTGATGACCGGGTTTAGTAGTTAAGGTTCGGCCCCAGCCAGCGTTCAATTTCCTCAACCGGCAAATTCTTCCTCACCGCATAATCCTCCACCTGGTCTTTACTGATCTTACCTAATCCAAAATACCTCGCCTGCGGGTGTGCAAAGTAAAATCCGCTGACAGAGGCCGCCGGCGTCATGGCCAGGCTTTCGGTTAAATACATTTGGGCGTTATCCTCTGCCTTCAACAGGTTAAATAAAGTTGTCTTTTCTGTATGATCCGGGCAAGCGGGATAACCCGGGGCCGGACGGATACCCTGGTATTCCTCTTTTATCAGGTCTTCCGCGCCTAACTGCTCGCTTTTTGCATAGCCCCAATATTCTTTTCGGACCAACTCGTGCATCTTTTCGGCGAATGCTTCTGCCAGCCTGTCGGCAAGGGCCTTGGCCATTATGCTGTTATAATCGTCATGGTCTTTTTCAAACCTGGCTACCAGCTCATCGCATCCGATACCTGCCGTAACGGCAAAACCTCCAAAATAATCAGGGATACCGCTTTCCTTTGGCGCGATGAAGTCGGACAGCGAATAGTAGGGCTCACCCTTCACTTTTTCAGATTGCTGGCGAAGGGTATAAATGCGCGTTAACAATGTTTTGCGGGTTTCGTCGGTATATAATTCTATATCGTCGCCGGTGCTGTTTGCCGGCCAGAAACCGATCACTCCGTTTGCCTGCAGGAACTTTTCGCTGACGATCTTTTTTAACAATGCCTGGGCATCGTCAAATAGTTTTTTGGCTTCCACGCCCACATACTTGTCATCAAATATCTTCGGATAGCTGCCGCGCAGTTCCCACGTATGGAAAAACGGCGTCCAGTCAATATAAGGCACCAACTCTTCCAACGGGAAAGCCTCAAAAACTTTTGTACCGGTAAACGTCGGTTTTGGCGCAATGGAACCATTCAGGTTGATCTGCATTTTAAAATTCCGCGCGTCTTCAATACTTACAAACCGTTTGTCCGAACGCTTGTTCAAATGTGCCTCCCGGGCCTTTGCGTATTCGTCTTTTATCCCTCGGACATACTCCTCCCGGACATCCTTGTTCAGCAGGCTGCTGCATACGGTAACACTGCGCGATGCGTCGAGCACATGTACAGCAGGCCCTGAATAATGCGGGTCGACCTTAACGGCAGCATGGATACGGGAGGTGGTGGCGCCGCCGATGATCAGCGGTATAGTAAAGCCTTCGCGTTCCAACTCTTTGGCAAAATGAACCATTTCGTCCAACGAAGGTGTAATTAACCCGCTCAGGCCGATGATGTCGACATTTTGCTTTTTGGCTTCCTCGATGATCCTTTGTGCAGGCACCATCACCCCCAGGTCAATCACCTCGAAGTTGTTGCAGGCCAGCACCACCCCTACTATATTTTTGCCAATATCATGCACATCGCCCTTTACCGTTGCCATTAAAATTTTGCCGGCATTGGCCCTGCTTCCGCTCGAATCTTCGCCCGCATCAATCACCCTTTGCTTTTCCTTTTCAATAAACGGCAGCAAATAAGCCACTGCTTTTTTCATAACCCGCGCCGATTTTACCACCTGCGGCAAAAACATCTTACCCGATCCAAACAAATCGCCCACCACGTTCATGCCGTCCATTAACGGGCCTTCTATTACTTCCAGCGGCTTTGCGTATTGCAGACGCGCTTCTTCCACATCATCGTCCAGGTATTCAATAATGCCTTTCACAAGGGCATGTGACAGTCGTTCCGCAACAGGTGCTTTACGCCATTCCTCGTCTTTAACAATTTCTTTGCCTTTTGATTTAATAGTATCCGCAAACTCAACCAGGCGCTCAGTGGCATCGGGGCGGCGGTTTAGCAGCACGTCTTCTACCAGTTCCAGTAAATCTTTCGGAATTTCCTCATAAACCTCCAGCATACCGGCGTTAACAATGCCCATATCCAGGCCGGCTTTAATGGCATGGTATAAAAACGCCGAGTGCATCGCTTCGCGCACCACATTATTGCCCCTGAACGAGAAGGAAATGTTACTTACCCCGCCGCTAACTTTAGCATAAGGCAGGTTGTGTTTTATCCAGCGTGTGGCTTCTATAAAATCGACTGCGTAGTTATTATGCTCTTCCAGTCCGGTGGCTACGGTTAGAATGTTCGGGTCGAAAATGATATCCTGCGGCGGGAAGCCTATTTCGTTGACAAGGATATCATACGACCGTTTGCAGATTTCCTTGCGCCGATCCAGCGAATCGGCCTGGCCTGTCTCGTCAAAGGCCATCACCACCGTTGCTGCACCATAGCTTAAAATTTTGCGGGCATATTCTTTAAACTTTTCCTCGCCTTCCTTCAGCGAAATGGAGTTTACAATCCCCTTTCCCTGCAAGCATTTTAAACCCGCCTCAATCACCGTCCATTTTGAGGAGTCGATCATGATGGGCAGTTTAGCAATATCCGGTTCGGAAGCTACCAGGTTAAGGAACTTTACCATCACCGCTTCCGAATCGATCATCCCCTCATCCATGTTAATGTCGATCACCTGCGCGCCACCCTCCACTTGCTGCAGCGCAACTGCCAATGCCGCTTCATAATCCTCGGCCAGTATCAGCTTTGAAAATTTTGGCGAACCCGTGATATTGGTTCGCTCCCCTATATTTACAAAATTGGTTTCAGGCGTAAGCGTCACAGCTTCCAGGCCGCTTAACCGCAGGTATGGCTCCACAACCGGTATCACTCGGGGCGGATATTTTGCAGCTTTTTCCGCAATACACTTAATATGCTCGGGCGTAGTACCGCAGCAGCCGCCGACAATGTTTACGAGCCCGGCTTTCATAAAATCCTCAACTAAATGAGCGGTTTCGTGGGCGGTTTCGTCATATTGGCCAAACTCGTTCGGCAGGCCGGCGTTGGGGTAAGATGAGATAAATACGTCCGCCTTCTCCGCCAGTTCTTCCAGGTGGGGGCGCATTTCTTTTGCACCCAGCGCGCAATTTAACCCGACCGACAATAAATTGGCATGGCGCACCGAATTCCAAAATGCCTCAACGGTTTGGCCTGACAAGGTGCGGCCTGAAGCATCGGTAATAGTGCCCGAGATCATTAACCCCCCAAGCCCCCTAAAGGGGGGGTAATCTTTATTATTTTCTTTACATTCGTTTCTATAGCGGTCTATCGCAAACAATGCCGCCTTAGCGTTTAATGTATCAAATATCGTTTCGATGATCAGCAGATCGGAGCCGCCATCTACAAGGCCACGCACCTGTTCGTAGTAGGCTTCGGCCAGATTGTCGAAGCTGACCGCCCGATAGCCGGGGTCGTTCACATCAGGCGACAAAGAGGCCGTGCGGTTAGTTGGCCCTATCGCACCAGCAACAAACCGGGGTTTGCCGGGCGTTTTTTGGGTGTATTCGTCTGCCGCCTCGCGGGCAATGCGGGCGCCTTCGTAGCTTAGCTCATAGGCCAGATCCTCCATGTGATAGTCTGCCAGGGAAATGCGCTGTGTGCTGAAGGTATTTGTTTCGATAATATCCGCACCCGCATCCAGGTATTCGGCGTGGATAGCTTTGATCACATCCGGCCGGGTGATATTCAGCAGGTCGTTATTGCCTTTCAAATCGGACTTATGGTCGCGAAAACGCGCCCCGCGGAAATCCTCTTCGGTTAACTGGTACCGTTGTATCATGGTGCCCATTGCCCCGTCAATTACCAGTATGCGTTTTTTTAGTTCTTGTCTGATATCCATTTATGTAGATTTGAGATGTGAGATGTGAGATGTGAGCCTTCGCTCCGAAACACATTCCAAAATCGATACTCCCGGATGATAAGATTAAAGAATTGGGATTGAAAAGTCGTAAATAACTATCTCAAATCTCATATCTCAAATCTCACATCTAAAAAATATGCTTATATCGAAAAGTCCGGAGATAATTGACTTTCGCTTATCTTTCCTGGTCAATTTAGTGTTGATCAAGTAGAATTTGGCACCTTGTAAGTACAGGTTGCCAAGACTTCGCAGGGTCTAATCCCTCCGTCTTTCTCTATAAGCACTGCAAATATGCGTAATAAACGTATAATATGCAAATGATGTCATGCGTACTACGAATGGATGACAAAAGCTAATGGAACAGGCAAAATGATGCAGTTTTGATGCGCAATTAAAGACTTAAAGCTGGCCGCAAATAAAATTGCCGGTAAAAAGCTCAAAATTAAATTTTTGCATCTTTTCACCGGCAATTAACGCAACTAAGTGGCGTTTATTATCTTCTTCTGCCGAAAATTCGCAGCAGGAACAGGAACAGGTTTATAAAGTCAAGGTAAAGCGTCAACCCGCCCATTAGTGCCATCTTAGATGCCGTGGCATCGCCATAAGTCAAGCCTGCGCCGATATTCTTCAATTTTTGAACGTCGTAAGCAGTTAGGCCTACAAAAACCGCCACGCCTATGTAGCTGATCAGCATTTCCATGCCAGAACTGTGCAAAAACATATTCACAACGCTGGCAATGATGATACCGATGAGTGCCATGATTAAAATAGACCCGAATTTGGTCAAATCCGTTTTAGTGGTATAGCCGGCAATCGCCATAATTGCGAATGTTATTGACGTAGTTAAAAACACCCCTAATACAGACGAAGCTGTAAACGCTAACAGCCAAAAAGATAGCGTAATACCGGTTATGCCGGAATAGGCTATAAACAACAGTGCTAAAACCGGGTATGAAATGCGGTTTATACCAAAGCTCATGATTAAAACGAAAGCCAATGGCGCGAACATTACCAGGTAAGCCAAACCCGACAGGCTATGAGTAGCCGGGTCAACCATGAATTGTAAAAAGGCGGGGTTCGACGCGAACACGTACGCGCAGAGTCCTGAAAGGCCCAACGCCACAAACATCCACATAAATACATTAGCTAAAAATCTGCGGGTTGAATCCGCATCGTTTATTTGGATCACGTTATCGTAAACATAATCAGGTTTGTTATTTTCCATTTTTTATTTAAAAATTGTTTATACAAATATAACGGCAGATATGAGATTTGAGATATAAGATATGAGATTTTTGACGAACCTATGTTTCATTCACTAAACTTATCTCTAACCGTTAATCTCTAATCGCTAATTACCCTAATCTTCTCACCAGCTGCTCCTCTACTTTTTTGAACACCTGCAGAGGCTTCAGCGTCCGCCAGCCCAGGTCATCCAGTACCCCGCCGAAGTTGATGTAGTAGTCGATATTGTTCCGTTTAAACTCGTCGATCACATGCTCGCGGAAATTAATGCCGGCTATCCAGCCGTCCTCGACGTCCTGGAACCATTCCTCATAATAACAGTCATCCGAAGAATGGAAATTCAGCACATTTTCGCCGATCAGGATAAAATGCAGGATGCCGTTATCCACCATCAGGTCCAGTATCTCCCGCTTCAGCAGCATGATGTCGTTATTGATCGCATCGTTCCACTCGCCGATAAATTCGATAATAGCGTATGAACGTTCGTAATCGACAAATAATACTTTGATATACAATGTATTTGAGCCGAACGAATCCCATTGCGGGTGCAGCAGGTAGTTATATACCTGTTTATCAAACTCAAACTCACTGTATTCCGTTGCGTAAAATGGCGAGTATTCATCCTCCGCGGCAACATAATCATCGCGCCATTTATAATATGGTTCTATCTCGTGCATCTTTTGATTCCGGATTTGCGGGTGTGCAGGTGTGCAGATTATTTTTTGCACCGCTGAACAAACGCTCGTCAACCTACCTTTTCCCTGTCACAAATTAATCATATAAATAATTACAAAATCAAAATATTCTCACATTTTCAATTCGTAAATTCCATCATCTGCACATCTGCACATCTGCACATCAACCCTTATACGCGTCTACGGCTTTTCGCACGCTTCCGTGCTTTTCTAAAAGAGCGGAAGCCGTTTGTTGGTCCAGGCCGGTTTCGCTCATCACCATCCTCGCGCCCCTGTCAACCAGCTTATCGTTGGTGAGCTGCATGTCCACCATTTTATTTCCCTTAACCCGGCCAAGCTGTATCATTACGCTGGTGCTCAACATGTTGAGCACCAACTTTTGGGCCGTTCCTGCTTTCATCCGCGTGGAGCCTGTCAAAAATTCCGGACCTGTAACCACTTCTACCGGATATTTTGCTTCGGCGGCCACCGGACTGCCGATATTGCAGACGATGCACCCGGTGGTAACCTGGTTTTCATTCGCTTTTTTTAATCCGCCGATAACGTAAGGCGTAGTCCCCGATGCGGCGATTCCAACCAACACATCTTTTTCATTGATCTCGTACGCCAACAAATCCTGCCAGGCTTGTTCGGAATTGTCTTCTGCAAACTCAACGGCCTTACGGATGGCGCCGTCACCCCCGGCAATAATGCCTACCACCCTGTCAAACGGCACGCCAAACGTTGGGGGAATTTCGGAAGCATCCACCACACCTAAACGTCCGCTGGTACCGGCGCCGATATAAAACAGCCGGCCGCCGGCTTTCATTTTAGCAGCGGTCGCGGCAGCAAGGGCCTCTATCTGTGGCAAAGCCTTACTAATGGCCAGCGGAACCGTTTGATCTTCCTGGTTAATGCTTTGAAGTATCTGCATCAGGGGCATTTTTTCCAGGTCGTTGTAACGGGAGTCTTTTTCAGTAGTCCTATCCATCGGGGCGTTTAAATTATTGGCAAAATTGGGTAAAAATGTTGACAAAAATCGTCCGGGCCGATTTTACAATCACCCCTGGCGCCGGTCTATGTAACTAATTTGTATTATTTTACAATTTTTTTTAAATCGGGGCGCGACCCCTGGTGAAATAAATGATGAATCATTATATTTGTATTATCAGAGGGTGAATATGAAGAAAGCTGCGGGCATTATTTTCAGATCGGCAATTTTAATCCTGGTGGGAATTGGCGCCGGTATCTATCTCAATCAAAACAATCTTTTTAATCACGGCCTTCATATTTCGCTTGGCAACAACGATAAGATATCCAAAGTTTTAAACCTGGTTAAGGAAAATTATGTCGACTCGGTGAATGCCGACAGCCTGGAAGGCGTTGCGGTAAATAACCTGCTTCAAAACCTCGATCCACACTCCCTTTACCTGCAGCCCGAACGGGCGCAAACCATCAACGAAAATCTTGACGGCGGCTTCGAAGGCGTGGGCCTTGAATACCAGCTACTGCGCGATACGCTGGTGATCACGCAGGTTTATTCGGGCGGGCCCGCGGCAATAGCAGGCCTGCTAGCCGGTGATAAAGTGATCGACATCAACAAAAAAAGATTTGCGGGCACCCACCTAACCGCAGAGCGGGTTGACAATGCCCTGAAAAATGATTCCCTTCCGGAAATTTCCATGTCGGTTTTGCCCTGCAACGGCCGTCTTATCCAACAATATCACCTTAAACGCGGCCATGTGGATTTGAGCAGCCTCGACGCGGCTTATATGGCGGCGCCTGGTGTGGGCTATATCAAAATAAGCAAATTTGCATCCACCACCGACCCCGATTTCAGGAAGGCATTTGAAAAGCTGAAAGCGCAGGGCCTTAAAAAACTGGTGCTCGACATCAGGGGGAATGGCGGAGGCTACCTCAATACAGCTACCTCTCTTGCTGATGAATTTTTGCCAAAGAACCGGTTAATTGTTTATACCAAGGGTGCGCACGAGGAACGTAAAGACTATTTTTCCACTGATTCGGGCCTGTTTAAACAGGGGAAACTGGCGGTGCTGATAGACGAATACTCCGCTTCGGCAAGTGAGATTTTGGCCGGCGCGCTGCAGGACCTGGACCGGGCTACCATTGTAGGCCGCCGCTCATTTGGCAAGGGCCTGGTACAGGAGCAGTTTCCGTTTGGCGATGGATCGGCCATTAACCTAACCGTAGCAAGGTATTATACGCCGTCGGGACGGTCCATACAGAAATCATACAAAGGCGGCCCTGAGAGTTATCATAACGACCTGGCCCAACGCATGCGCAAAGGGGAATTCTTCTCGGCACAAAGCAATTTAAACGACAGTATTTTTAAGAATGCTGCTGCCTATCACACCGCGGCAGGCCGTAAAGTTTACAGCGGAGGAGGGATTATGCCGGACATTTTTGTGCCGGCCGATTCGGGTATGAGCACCGCCACGATACAAGAGCTGCAGGAACAGGAACTGTTCACCGCATTCGCCGTAGACAAGCTGGCGCCCGTGTTAAAAAAATATAACTCGGCCGACGACTTTATCAAACATTTTTCGGCGGATGACGATGATTTCAACCGTTTCATCATGTATGCCTCAGGCACCCTGAAAGAAATGGATTCGCGCGAGCTGCTGCTGTCAAAAAATGCCATCAAAACCTTAATTAAAGCATCGGCAGCGCGCCTGAAATGGGGTGACGACGTTTATTTTGAGGTGTTGAACAGCCAGGATGCCACGCTGATGAAGGCTATTGCCGCGGTTAATTGATTTGATGATTTGAAAATGTGCTAATTTGAAAATTGTCATATATCCCGGTTGATCATCACATCTTCAAATTGAATTATTTCTGCCGGAACCACACCTGGATCGGCGCGCCCGAGAAGTCGAAATTCTCTCTCAATTTATTCTCGATAAAGCGGTAGTATGGTTCCTTAATGTATTGCGGCAAGTTGCAAAAGAAGGCGAACATTGGCGAAGTACCTGCTATCTGGGTAACATACTTGATCTTTACATACTTCCCTTTAATTGACGGCGGCGGAAAAGCTTCAATTATCGGCAGCATTACATCGTTCAGTTTTGAAGTTGATATTTTGCGGATCTTGTTTTGGTAAACGTTGTTGGCCACGTCAATCACCTTTAACACCCTTTGCTTTTCCGTCACCGAGGTAAAAACAATGGGCACATCGGTAAACGGGGCTATTTTGTCCCGGATCTGCTCCTCGAAAACCTTGGAGGTTTTGTTGTTTTTTTCGATCAAATCCCATTTGTTAACGACGATTACAATCCCTTTTTTATTCTTTTCGGCGAGATGGAAGATGTTAATATCCTGCGATTCGATGCCTTCAACGGCGTCGATCATCAGGATCACCACATCGGCTTCCTCCAGCGCTTTGATGGTGCGCATCACCGAGTAAAATTCAATATTTTCCTTTACCTTGGTTTTTTTACGCAGACCGGCGGTATCTACCAGCATAAAATCATGGCCATACTGGTTATAATGGATATGGATCGAGTCGCGGGTTGTACCGGCTATCGGGGTAACGATGTTACGCTCCTGCCCTATCAGCGCGTTGATGATGGACGATTTGCCCACATTCGGCCGACCGACAATGGCATACTTCGGTAACGTATTCTCCTCCAGCGGCACATCTTCAAAATGTTTTACCACTTCGTCCAGCAATTCGCCGGTACCTGATCCTGTCATCGACGAAATATTATACAGTTCGCCTAAACCAAGGCTATAAAACACCATCGAATCCGCCAGGAGGCTGGTATTGTCCAGTTTATTCACCACCACAAAAACCGGCTTTTTACCCTTGCGCAGCAGCGTGGCAATTTCGTCATCCAGGTCGGTAATGCCGGTGGTTACGTCCACGATGAATAAAATCACGGTGGCCTCCTCGATGGCGATCATCACTTGCTCGCGTATGGCCGCTTCAAATACATCTTCGGAGTTTGCCACATAACCGCCGGTATCAACCACGGTAAACGGTTTGCCCACCCATTCACTTACACCGTAATGCCTGTCGCGGGTTACGCCGCTAACGTCGTCTACAATGGCTTTGCGGCTTTCGGTTAAGCGGTTATATAAGGTGGATTTGCCCACATTCGGGCGGCCAACGATGGCGACTATGTTACTCATTTTCTTAAGATTCAAGAGTCAAGAGCCAAGAACCAAGACAAACTAAAAATTAGTTTAACCTGGCTGGCTCCCTCCTACTGTTATAATTGAGTCTATAAATCTTGATTCCTGATTCTTGACTCCTGGCTCTATCCTTCGTACCCAAACTGCTTCAGGTAATTCTTTTTACTGCGCCAGTCGGGTATCACTTTTACAAACATTTCCAGGAAAATCTTGCGCTGAAAAAATTCTTCCATGTCACGCCGGGCATAAGTGCCTACAATTTTAAGCATCTCGCCGCCCTTGCCGATCAGGATATTTTTTTGCGAATCGCGTTCCACGATAATTTCAGCGCTGATGCGGTGCAATTTTTCGCCCTCAACAAAAGCGGTTATAATGACCTCGGTGCTGTAAGGAATTTCCTTTTTATATTGTTTAAACACCTGCGCCCTTATCATTTCCGATGCAAAAAAGCGGTCGTTACGATCGGTTAGCGCATCTTTTTCATAATAGGCAGGATGCTCGGGCAAATTGTCTACCACAAAGTTCATCACCGCCAGCACATTATAATCTTTTAAGGCAGATATTGCGAAGATGGCCTTGGGGTTCAGCTTTTCCTGCCAGTATTCAATCTTCGCCTTTACCGTTTCTTCATCGGACAGGTCGACTTTATTGATAAGCACTGCCAGCGGCGCCAGGGAGCCCTCTAATTTCTTTAATACGTCTGCCTCGTCATACTCCTCGTAAATATCTGTCACCAGCAAAATAAGATCGGCATCCACAATGGAGCCGTCCACCTGGTGCATCATGCTTTCGTGCAGCGCATAGTGCGGTTTAATAATGCCGGGCGTGTCCGAAAAAACAATTTGATAGTTCTCGTCGTTAACGATACCGAGGATACGGTGCCGCGTGGTTTGCGCTTTGGGCGTGATGATAGACATTTTTTCGCCCACCAATGCATTCATCAGGGTTGATTTGCCCGCATTAGGCTTACCGATGATACTCACAAAACCCGCCTTATGCGCCATAGAAAAATAAACAAAATTTAATTTGGACTGCAAAGAAACGAATTATATCTTTGCAGTCCCAATAAAAAAGGGAAAAACAATAGCGTGCGGGATGGAGCAGTTGGTAGCTCGTCGGGCTCATAACCCGAAGGTCGTAGGTTCGAGTCCTGCTCCCGCTACCTCAAGTAAACGAAAGTCTCAAGTTGAAAGATTTGAGGCTTTTATTTTATATTCACTTCGCTGATTACAAATCTGCAATTATTAAAGTCCGGGATGCAACATCCGGGCTGGCAGGGTTTAAAAATAACTTACAGGTCACCCTGATCCGTAACCACGACCACAATGCCGCCTTAACGCGAATAAATTTTTTAAAGTCAAGTCCGGGTAAATGGATTATGACAATAAAAATAAATTTGCGGTCATTGTAGGGGTGTTTCCTTCCCGGATCGTCTTATGCATGAAAGCGGTAAAGTTGATTTTGCTATTTATAAAAATAGGATACGTTGGTCCAGCGGAAATTTAAAATAACGGAGTACGAAAAACTGTTCAACGAATGCTATGCACCGGCAGTACGATATTGCTGTACCATGGTGTTAGACGCAGATGATGCCGAGGACATAGTGCAACAGGCATTTGTTTCGCTATGGCAAAAGATAAACGACAATAATGTCATACGCATTTCTGCAAGGGCTTATTTGTATAAAGTAGTATACAACGCCAGTCTCGATTTTTTGAAACATAAAAAAGTAAGAAAAAAATACGAAGAAGAAAGGCTGATAAACGATCACGGGATTACACATGCTAACAGGATAACAGAGAATGAATTACAAAAAAGAATACAAGAAAGCATAGCCCAATTGCCTGATCAATGCGGCCGAATATTTAGAATGAACAGGTTTGAGAATCTTAAATACCGGGAAATAGCAGCAGAATTGAATATCGCTGAAAAAACTGTCGAGAACCAAATGGGTAAGGCGCTTAAAATGCTAAAGAAATCATTAAAGCAGTACCTACCATTATTACTTACGATTATTTACCTGTACAATGAAAGATGATATGGAAATAATTGAGGATATGCTATCCAAATTCCTCGCAGGTGAAGCTTCTCCGGAGGAAGCGATGATGGTAGAAGAGTGGGCAGCAAAATCTGATGCTAATCGGGCTTTCCTAGACAACTGTTACCGGATATTTGATTTGCCGGATAAAATTCATTCACAGTCGGACAATCAGCTCGCCTGGGGGAAAATTGTGCGCGATATTGAGAAATATGAAAGCTCAAAATGGGTGAGGGCTAAGGGCTGGTACATCGGAATTGCCGCTTCTACAATTCTGCTCATTTTTATAGGTGCTCTGATCAATTATTTACATCAAAATACGCATGACCTTGTTTACTACACCAACACCTATGCTAAAAAACTGCAATTGAACGATGCCTCGGAAATTACATTAGGGCCTAGCTCCACTTTGACGGTTAACAAGGGTTTCGGTAAATCAAATCGTCAACTGAAACTTACAGGCTCCGCATTCTTTTCTGTCAGGCATAATAACACCATGCCTTTAATAATAGATATGAATGGTTTTTATGTTCAGGACCTAGGAACGAGATTTACAATCGGGGCATCCGCTAATGCAGACACAATTTATATTTCGGTTGAGGAAGGGAAAGTTTCAGCTTACGATGCTTTCGGATCAAAAATTATTATAAATGCTCCGGAGAAGTCCCTTTATATAAAATCGTCAAGAAAGTTAGCTATGTCAGGCAATCACCGCGTGATATCGAAACTCCCGGGAGTAACATCCGATCCTCAAAATACTGGTTTGGGTAACGTTCATAAAACACCGGGCGGTTTCTTACCAGACACAACTAAAGCAAAGCTGTCTCAAAATTCGGAGTATAATCAGCCTGATCTATCGGTTAAAGCCTTGCAGGCGGGTAACGATAAAAAAGAGAGAATTGCAAATTATTTTATTGATGCAGATTGCGAAAATTGCTCGGTCAAGGATCATCCTAACACAAGAATATGGGTTGTTACATCAAAAACATACGCAGCAAATATGAGTGATGAGGTTACTTTGCGGACAAAGTTTAGGGAAAAACTAAGAAAAATTCTGAATGCAGATTCATTGCTGTTAAATCGAATTGTATTCAGATATCAAAGTACCGAAAAGGCAATCGTGGATAGTTATTTGTCAAGGGAAAATAAAATGATGCAGAGAGGCTATGTGGTTGTTAAAGTAGATTTTAATCCTGATTTATAAGATAATTAAGCTATGAATGTTCCGGCTACTAAGAAGGGCTTTTTAAGCCTTGTCGTTTTTTTGGTAACGGTCCGCTGTTTTGCACAATCTTCTGTTCATTCTTCAGTTGACAATTTATTTTTAAAATGCGGTACTACAACGCCTGGCTACGCTATTGCCATAGTAAAAGATGGTAAAGTTGATTATATGAAGGGTTACGGAATGGCCAACCTCGAATATAACACTCCCATCACCGCTTCTACAATTTTTCATCTGGCCTCGGTATCCAAACAGTTTACTGCATTTTGTATATACATGCTTGCTGCAGAAGGTAAATTAAATCTTAATGATCCTATTAGAAAGTATTTACCAGATTTTAGGGATTATAAATATCCTGTTACTATTCTTAATTTACTTCAGCAGACCAGTGGCATAAGGGACCAGGTAGAATTGCTGGGCTTGAGCGGTACATTTGAACCGGATTTAGTTACTCAAAAAAATGCGCTGGATATTATATACAGACAAAAGGAGTTAAACTTTAAACCAGGAGAAAAATGGCTTTATAGTAACTCTAATTACATTCTTTTATCCGAGATTGTTAAAAGTGCATCAGGAAAAGCATTTCCCGAATATATCCAGCAGAATGTTTTTAATCCCTTGGAAATGAATAATTCGTTTATTAATGATGATGCACAAGACATAATTCAGTCAAAAGCTTCTTCTTACGAATTTGATGATGAAAAAAAGAAATTTTTAAAGAAGGAATTAAACTACTCCTATTATGGTGCGACCAATATGAATTCTACCATCAAAGACCTGACAAGATGGTTGATCAACTTTGATAAAAATAAAATTGGCGATAGTTCGATCCTTGCAAAAATGGAGCAGAAAGGAATCTTAAATAGTCATGACACTACTTCCTATGGTTCAGGATTATTTATTGATAAATATAAAAACCTGATCCGGATTTTTCACGATGGGAACGATGCCGGTTTCGAAACGTTTATAGGGTATTTCCCGGAGAAAAAATTGGGTATAGTCGTTTTATCAAATTTATTAAATTCCAATCCTACGGGTAAAGCTATGCGTATTGCAAATATTTATTTACAAATACCTCCGGGACAAAATGCAGTCATAAAACCTGCGGTGAGTTATAAGTATATTAAAACCAATCAATCGTATTTGAATGCTTATTCCGGAAGCTATGAAACACCGGGGGGAAACCTTTTCAAAATATATGCGAAGGATACAACTTTAGAGATCCAATTTCCTGATTTGGATAAACCTGAAACATTAAAAGCTCTAAATGATACTGTTTTTCATGTTTTTGCAGATATGCTAGTCACATTTAAAAAAAATACAAAAACAGGATTCCAACAAATAGGCTTCAGAACTCCCACATTTTCCAATACAGCAAATAAAGTTAACTATGTGAATTACGATGACCAAAAGCTTAAAGAATTTACGGGTTTTTATTATGCTGACGAAATACAAACATTATATGAGGTGAGAGTCTTAAATAACGCCTTAGTAATGAGCCATATCAGGAATGGAGATATCGTACTTAATCCAACAACCCAGGACAACTTTAAGGCATCAAAATGGTATGCAGAAAGGATTGTTTTTCAAAGAGATCTTAATCATCAAGTGGTTTCGCTCTCGGTGAGTTCAGGAAGAATGAAAAACGTCACTTTTAAGAAACTGACAATGGTTAAATAAATAAAAGTAACAATTTTTAAGATAGAGTTAATAACTAACGGTTTAACCCTTCAAATTAAGGCCTCAAATAGGCAGTAACCGGCGCTACAAGTGAGGATAAATGAGGGGGGAATGAGACGGCCGCATTGTTTTGGCCAAAATTTTCGATTGCGTTCTTGGCGAATAAAAGCATACTTTGGATTCGAGTGCTACCGGGTTGGGGAACAAGATTGCGAAACCAATAGAAAACGTCGATATAAGCAACAGACCTAAGAATTAATACCTTGTCAAATGGCCAACGAGAATTTTATAAACCTAAATCTTCTATCGGAGAAAATCGCTTACATAAATGGTTTTCTGGATGCAATAGCAAGTTTAAATACACTTTCCAACAATGCAATGGAATATTGGATGATAGAACTCGATTATTAATGATGATTTGCTTGAAAGTGTAAAAACTAGAATCAAAGAGGCTGTCTCAAAAGGGCAGCGTCGTGACACAATTTATTTTACAGACCCTTACATGGCAATAAATGATGAGTTTACCAAACGTGCTGACAACGTTCCTCAGACGATCCCGCCGGATCTGGACGACGCGCAAAAACATACGTACTGTATTACATTGCTTCTATTGCCTTATCATGATATTGTCCACATTCCTCCAGACTGGATGCTGTTCGTGCAAGGATTAAAAGCAAGTTTCTTTTTTGAGTTTTTCCAAGACTTCGCACCATTACTATTAGCAGAGTTTTTGAAACAATATGCTCTGACTGACTGGAAGGATTACATAAAGGGTGTAATGCCGATTGCAGATCATGCCAGAAAAACTAAACAGAATGGTATTAGCTATTTGGTCGTTGATCCGACATCAGAAAGTGCAGATAAATCGAGTAGGATATTAACATCTCTGTCTGCCATACAAAATATGATAGGACAGCGGATTTCAAGTTAGTACGCGGCCATCCAGTCAGCTAACTATTGACCAGTTTGCGAGTCGTTATAGCAAGTCTGAAGAAATTTCAAAAATGCTGTTTGCGATGATCAGAAATTTTGAAAATTGAAAAAGTCCTGACTCGAAAGTCTCGAGACTTTTTTATTCTAAAGCAGTTGGTAGCTCGCCACAATATCATCAAGATCAAAGAACGATGGCGTAAAAACTTTAAATTTCAGTCAGCATCTCAAAGAATTTCTGCATGGCTTTCTTTTCATAAGCTTCCCTGAGAGAAATAATCATAACAGTTCGCCTCATGTTTTTTCCCTCAACAGGGATAGGATCTGCATCGGGGTCGTTTACCATAATATCACTCAACATAGTATGCCAATGCCCTGTTTTTACAATTTCAAATAGCGTAGGTATGTCATTTATTTCCATACAAATATTCGGGGTCAGATTTTTTTGGCTGAATAACTCCTCAATAAACTGTATAGTACCAGTCTTGAATCGAAAGCCGCTCCTAAACATCTGATTTCGGGTGTTCATGACCGAAAATCATAAACCGCCGGTTCAAATTTCCCACTTGCGCATAAGCGCACATCAGCGTCCCTATGCAAAGGTCTGAAACCAACATTTTAGCCTTCGTTACCTCCAGGTACGCCCCGATATTGAGCGCTAAAAAAATGAAGGCTGGCTTGTTATTAAACTTACAAATAATATATTTACATCATCACAATTTTAATACTGACATGTATTACACAAACCAAACCATTTTTCACAACCTTCTGGGCAAACTGCTTCCGCTGGTTATTTTGGTGTGCTTTATGCTGACAGGCTTTACGGCCGGCGCCCAGCACAGGCATGACGCATGGGCAACTTTTGGCGGCGGCGGTGGCGGTGGCGGCGATTCCGGCTACGGTATATCTCTGGGGGCCGGATACGATGTACCCGGCAGTGATCTTTCCCAAACATATAAGGCCGCCCCGGTGTTTGATTTAAACGTGGTACGCTACGTGGGACATTTTACCTTCAACGCCGGCCTGGGCTATCATGCCTATCAGCCAAAACAGGCCTCATTCGTTTCGGACGATGGCACGGGCGATACTGTAACTACATCATTTGGTAATTATACCATCGTTTCAGTTTATGCCGGCGCCGCTTATAACGTGATGCTCGGCGAAAGTTCGAAGCTCTATTTTGGGCTGAATATGGGTACCTATTTTACCCACTACACTGTCACCACATCCGGCTCGTTTCTTGATTTTGGCGGAGACATCAGTTACGAAAATCTTTACCTGGCTCCGAGGGTTGGCCTGGAACTCCCGTTAAGCGGGAGTCTTTCCGTAAGTTTTGAGGGCAAATACAATCTTTTTACCCCTGCCGGCAGTACGGCCAACGATCCAAACGTGGGTCACGTTTATAAAAGTTTTTCGGCCGGGGCCGCTTTAATTATTAAACTTTAAAGCAAAAACTGAGGTCCGTTCATGAGTGCGGATCTAGGGTCGGGGGCTGCTCCGGCCACATGCATAGCCAATCCGTAGATAGGATCTGCGGACGGCATTAGAATAACTGATATCGCGTTTTAGTTGCACCCCGCCGGTTCCTTTTTAATCCGAGGCGATGTTTGCGGCCCGCTGACACTACTAGCTTTTTAATCTCCTCCGCACCGCAAGGCATAAACAAATTGCCGATAAAACGCAGGAATGAAAGTTTTCCCGCCAATATGTTGTTGCGGGCCTGATGCTTACATTTGTTTACGGTCGTGCTGTATCCTGAACCGAAGGATGACGGCAGAAATCCGATATAAACACCATTAACCAATTGAAACAACGCATTCATTCTATCGACATTGTGCGCGGGCTGATCATGATCATCATGACGCTCGACCACTCGCGCGATTTCCTGCATATTCCGGCGTCCCCGCTCAATATGCAAACCACTACAGTCATTCTGTTCTTCACCCGCTGGATAACTCATTTTTGTGCGCCGACGTTTGTTTTTCTCAGTGGTGTATCCGCATGCCTGGCCGGGCAGAAACGGACTACACCGGAACTTCGCCGGTTTTTACTAACCCGCGGTGCATGGCTCATTCTTTCAGATATGCTGCTCATCAGCATCCTGTTCACTTTCGACCCGCTTTATCATCTTATCGTACTGGAAGTGCTTTGCGCTATCGGTTTTGGGATGATCTTACTGGCCTTGCTGCTACGGGCGCGGCCTGTAGTTATTGCTGCCCTGGCCCTGGTCATCCTGTTCGGGCATAACGCGCTCAATTACATCTCCTTGCCACAAACCGGGACAGGCGGCATTATAAATACCGTGCTTTTATCGGCGGTCGGCTCCATTATTCCACTTGGCGGCGGTCGCGCCATTGCCGAGCTGTACGCGGTTATCCCGTGGTCGGGCGCATTGTTGCTGGGCTATGTTTTCGGCGCCTTATACCGCACCGGTTACGACAGCAAAAAACGGCGGCTTACCCTGCTCCGCGCCGGCATTGGCATCTGTATTTTGTTTATCGTTTTAAGAGCGGTCAACCATTACGGCGACCAGGCTCCATGGTCTGTTCAATGGAATTTTGCGCATACGGTGTTATCCTTTCTTAACACCTCAAAACAGCCGCCCTCGCTACAGTTCTTTGCCATGACGCTCGGCCCCGTGGTGATATTGCTGTCACTTGTCGAAAATTTGGCCAACAGGTTTAGCGCCCTATGCCGGGTTTATGGTAATGTGCCTTATTTTTATTTTATCATTCATATTTGCGTCCTGCGCATCATCAACTTATTGCTTATAGCTGTGATGGGCGTGCCCTTTAAATCCGATGGTAACCCCTTTGTATGGCAGGCGGCTGGATTTGGCATTCCGTTATGGGCAGTGTATTTGTTCTGGATATTTGTGGTAGCGCTGATGTATTATCCTTGCAAATGGTATGGAAATTACAAGCGGTCGCGCGGGTACTGGTGGTTGTCGTATGTATGATGCATCGTATTTGCGTCATATCGCACTTTGTGAGGCGCTCCTGATCATTTGTGGCTAGGCATCCCCGCTAACCGGGGGCGGCGGAAAAAAGTTCCGCCTTTATGCAACTATCACAAAGCCATTTCGTATATTGCAAAAAAGTACACACGCTTCCCCAATTACTTAGACATTACCCTTCAACTGATTCAGGTGATCTTTAAGCTCTAATTATAAACCAGAATCAGCTAAGTAAAAATGAATAGCAATCAACAGGCAACTTTAGCCGGCGCGGATGCGCAACGCATTTCCCCTTACCGCCGGGCGATCCACTTTTTATTCAACCTCAGGAACCATGCGTACGAACCCGGCCGCTTCACAGCGCTGCGACCGGTTACCGTAACAGAAGTCATCACCTTCAAAAGCAATCACCACGCGGTCTTTTCAGTCCGGCTTAATCCCGAAATCTTGTCATACGCTTTCGGGGTAAAGCATACTTTATCGCTTTATTAAACAAACAAGAATTGTTGCCGGCAAAAATCAAAAAATGATCGGCCGAATATTTCAATTACACCATTTATTTAATCCCCTAATTAGTTTCCATGGCATTTTTAGATAACATCCTGCAGCCCCCCTCCTATGGCTGGAAGGATGAGCACGGAGAACTCGTGCAACCCGCGATGAGCGATATTTTTAAAGAGTTTTTTTACCGGCTCAATGTTTTCCGCGACCGCAAAAACTGGCTGCCATTTTTAAGCTGGTTTAAAATACTTTGCCTGGCGCCATTCTTCCTGCTGTTTCTTTTTAAGTTCCTGAGCCCGCTAATGGTCACCTGCGCTTTCATTTATGGTATGGTTATCATGGGCACCCACGGCACGGTGTGGCTCCATCGCTATTGTACGCACGGCGCTTATAAATTCACTAATCGTTTTTGGCGATTTTTTACCCAGCAACTCACCATCAGTATTATCCCCGAGGAGATTTATGTCGTTTCGCACCATGTGCACCACGCCAAATCCGACCAACCGGGCGACCCTTATAATGCACAAGCGGGTTTCTGGTACTGTTTCCTGGCCGATGTTAATCACCAACCTATAGCCAAGGACCTTAGTGAAGCTGATTATGCCATTGTAAAACGACTGATGGCTCACAGCGGCGTTAAAGCAAATAGCTACCGTCAATACAGGCGCTGGGGCTCGTATGCTCACCCGGCGCGCGCCATTGCGGCATGGCTGCTTAACTGGTCTTTCTGGTACCTGGTTTTCTACCTGTGCGGCGGTCAAGCGCTGGCGTGTTCCTTATTTGCTGCCGCAGGCATTTGGGCGGTAGGCGTACGTACTTTCAACTATGATGGCCACGGGCATGGTAAAACGAAGCATAAAAACGGTGTAGACTACAATCGCGACGATAAATCCATTAACCAGCTGTGGCCCGGGTTGGTGGCCGGCGAGTGGCACAATAACCATCATCTTTACCCTAAAAGCGCACGCAGCGGTTTCAAAAATTACCAGCTTGATACGGCATGGCAATTTATCAGGCTGATGCACCGTCTGGGCGCGGTGAGAAGTTACCGCGATTATAAACCCGCTTTTGTCGCAAAATATATTAACGCGAATAATGCACCTGCCGCCGTCAGAAGCTTGGAACCTGCGGATATTTGACTCGAGAAGCCAAGCAGGAGTGGATAGACCCCACTTCAGGACTTATAGCGTCTTATATCCCTTTATTTCCATTAAACGTTTGATGTACATATCCTCGATCAACCCATCCCTCCCCGGTGGCACATCAAGCAGATAGTTGGTATTACGCGAGTTACACAATTTGATCATGGCATTAACCGTGGCCGCTTTTTGCAGCGTTGGCGAAACCGGGTGCCGGAACCATAAACCATTTGCGTCTATGCAATCGCAAAGCTCTCCTATATTTTTATTACCGGGGGGAGGAACAGCTTTATCAGGCGTAGCCTGCTTGCGGTATGGATATTCGTAGCTGATCACATCCGAAACCTGGTAATCGACGGCATTATTTGCCAGTACGATACAGTTTGGCTGCAGCTTATTCACAAGCGCTTTTAAGTGAAGCCAGTATTTGAAAGTATATTTATTTTCATACTGATCGAACCACAGTAGATCAATTGGGCCGTAATTGGTTAACAATTCGGTGATCTGCTTTTCAATGAAACCTTCGTAATCGTCGCCGGCATCAGGAGGCAAACCATGAAGGTCCTTTCGCCCGTTTACCGGCACATTGCCATAGCCGTTTGAATAGTCGCCGGGCATACAATAGTACAAGCCGACTTTGAGCCCCTTTTTTCTGAAAGCATCAACAAATTCCCTGACGATGTCACCGTTCCCGTTTTTATAATTTTTAAAAGCGGCGATATCGTGTGTGGTGTATTTGCTGTCCCACAAACACCATCCTCCCGTGTGCTTAACCGTTAATACGCCATACTTCATCCCGGCGGCTTTAGCCACCGATGCCCATTGACCGCAATCCAGCTTTGCCGGATTAAAAAGCAGCGGGTCCTCATAACCGGTAGCCCACTCCTTATTAACATAGGTCCCCATGTTAAAATGAAGGAATATTCCGTATTTCCATTTGGCAAATTCCTGCTGTTTTTTCCTCAGCACAAGGTCCGTCTTCAATTGTCCTGCCGCCGGATTTACCAACAGAAACAGTAAAAATAATGCCAGGGCGTAACCGCCAAATAGCTTAAAAGTTGGGTGATTGATAGATTTTAACATATAAATTATATCGGTTAAATTAAAAGCCGATCATCGCAAACCGGACTGAAAATGAAGACATGAATCCGGACAAAACCTTAATCAAACTTACTAATAATGGGCGTTAACGGCTAACCATTTTTCCTTTTTAACGACCGGTCTATCCCGGCAATCACAAAAGCCGTTCCGCTATAGGCGAGTGCTAAAAATGCGCTCGTAATTTCGCCCGCCCTGTCGCCAGCGGGAGCAGTTATTACCTTGGGAAGGTGAAGAATAACAAACCAGGTAAAGATCATTGCCCCCAAAAGAACGGCCGCTAATCTGCGTTTGATGTTCAAAATGATCCCAATCCCCGACCCAAGCAATGCCGCGCCGGCAAAATAGATCCAGAACAGATGGTTAGGTATCCATGATGGCATATAGCCGGCTGCACCACTGGCATACAAAAAATGATTAATGCCAAAACTAATGATGGTAATGGCAAAAATAATAGTGCCATAAGGTACCAGCTTCCCCAAAAACCTAAAAAGGGCGTTTTCATTTTCTCCGGGAAAGCAACCGGCAATAACAAATGCGCCGCCGGCTAACGCCAGTTCTTTCGCTGCGTTTTCCCATTCCCCAAAATGCATATACTTTGAGGTGGATATAAACTCATACGGCACAAAGTAAAAACAAAATATCAACAGCAATATCATTCCGGACAGGAGAGAAATTGGCCTGGCTTTTTTGTCAAAGAGAATAGATGCCGCCGCCAGAATAAACAGTATTCCGAAAATACTGGCAAGCAACGCCACGTCCGGGATATGATTCGTCGGCAACAGCATATAGGGAAAGTCACGACAATAAATTGCCTGAAACCCCATTTCGGCTACAGCAATGGCATAAAAAATGCGGCCTGTGTTAGAAAGGCTCATACTTTGTTGTGCAACGCAGGTGCATCACTTTAAATACTCCGTAAAAAAATCAATGGTACGTTTCCAGGCAAGCTCGGCGGCGGCTTTGTCATAACGAGGTGTTGTATTGTTATGAAAGCCATGGTTTACGTTGTCGTAGATAAAGGCCTGGTAATTCTTTCCGTTTGCCTTTAAAGCAGCTTCATAAGCGGGCCAGCCGCCGGTGATCCTGGTATCCAGCGAGGCATAATGCAGCATCAGCGGCGCATGAATTTTGGGCACATCCTCCGCAGCGGGCTGGGCGCCATAGAAAGGCACGGCTGCCGCCAGTTCAGGAAGCCTGACTGCCATCATATTGGCTATGCCGCCGCCAAAACAAAAACCCACAACTCCTACCTTACCGTTACAATCCTGGTTATTTTTAAGATAATAAAAGGCATCTATAAAATCCTGCTCCATTTCACCTTTGTCCCTTTTGCTTTGCATTTCGCGCCCCGCGTCATCATTACCCGGATAGCCGCCCAGGGGCGTAAGCGCGTCGGGCGCCAGCGTTATAAAACCTGCCAGCGCGGCGCGCCTGGCCACGTCCTCGATGTAAGGATTAAGACCGCGGTTTTCATGAACGGCGACAATACCCCCAAGTTTCCCTTTGGCATCTATAGGTTTTGACAGTAACGCCTTGATGTTGCCGCCCCCTTTTGGCGAAGAATAGGTAATGTATTCCGATTTCAGGCGGGGATCATCAGGCTTTATCTGCACGTTCCCTTTATAATCGGGCAGCAGGAAACTCATCAGTGCGGATACCGTTACAGCGCCAACCGCGTAAGTGGATAACTTTTGCATAAATTCACGCCGGTCAAGCCGGTTGTGGGCATAGTCATCATACAGGTCGAACACCTCCTGCTTGATGTCTTCTTTTTTGATCCCGCTCATCATTAAAGGGTTTTTAATCAAATGTAGCAATTCGGGGCAAAGCCCTGCTAACCAAACGGTAACAGTCTCGTTACCGGTAATGTTTGACCTATGTTCGGCGGGCGTTACGCTATCCCTTCAAATAGGTCTTCCGGCCGCATCGCAGGCACTTGTAACGCCTGATCGGCAACCAAAACAAAAGGAGCTTGACCGGCAGGGCGCGCGAAACTCGTTGCAGACGACCATTACACCGCGGGCAGGGTGGTTTTTCTTTATATCGGATTGGTTTGAACGCATCAGCGGCCATAAATAAAAGGTTAAGTTGATCGCTTAAAGATAGTCATTTGCCGAACATCATTCCACACATCTTTTCCCGTCCCTGGTTATTTCTGCTTACGCGAACGCAAACACCCGGGCTGATACACTACCCCCCGACAAAGAATTTATTAATAATTTAATAACCGGGTACTTACATACTTTAGCGAAATTTAAGGATTGGAAAGTAATGCAGTCGGGGAGCTGCATTTATCCAAAAATTACTAACGGCAAACAGAACTGATGAAAGATGCTGATGAAGGGGCAAAAATTATCAACGGCCCCGCGACGGAATGACGTTATACTACGGTTGGTGCGAACAATTGATTGACGCGACCCATTTTAAGTTTCTTTCTTTTTGGGAAGTAATTGGGATGAAGCGAACGGACCGCCCCGTTTTAAAGTCCGTTTTATAATTGCTAATTTCGTTTTTTATGATGAGTGACACCCGCAGGGATTTTCTGAAAAAAGCAGCCTTGTTAACCGGGGCCGCCGGCCTGGCCAATTTTATTCCCGAATCAATTCAAAAAGCCATGGCGATAGACCCGGCGCAGGGCAGCACGTACCTTGACGCCGAGCATATTGTGATATTGATGCAGGAAAACCGGTCCTTCGATCATTGCTTCGGTACACTAAAAGGCGTACGCGGGTTTAATGATCCAAGAACGATCACACTGCCGGATAACAACCGCGTATGGCTGCAATCCAACAAAAAAGGTGAAACCTATGCGCCCTTCCGCCTCGATATCAAAAATACAAACGCCACATGGATGGACTCGCTGCCGCACTCGTGGAGCAACCAGGTAAACGCCCGTAACAACGGCAAATTTGATAAATGGCTTGAAAATAAACGAAACGGCAACCCTGAATATGCAGATATGCCACTTACTTTAGGATACTACACACGCGAGGATATCCCGTTTTATTACGCCCTGGCTGACGCATTTACCGTTTGCGACCAAAATTTTTGTTCGGCGCTGACCGGTACTAACCCCAACCGGCTCTATTTTTGGACGGGTACCATACGGGCAGAACAGCACGAAAACTCGAGGCCGCACGTTTGGAACGACGATATGGACTATGGCACCCTAAAATGGGCCACTTTTCCGGAAAGACTGGAAGATCACGGTATCTCGTGGAAATGTTACCAGAACGAGGTGGCCATCGATACGGGCTTTGAAGATGGAGAGGATAACTGGCTGTCGAATTTCCAGGATAACGCCCTCGAGTTTTTTGCGCAGTACAATATTCATTTGTATGAATTGCACTTGGCGGCTATTGAAAAAAAATCGAAAGGACTCCCGGTAAAAATCGATGAACTGAAAAATAAGATTGCTGCATTACCGGCGGGCGATAAAGCAATAAAGGAGCTAAAAAAGCAACTGAACGAAACGAAGGCTGACCTTGCGGCGGTGAATAAGGAAAAAGCAGCCTGGCAGCCCGGCATGTTTGAAAAACTGTCGGATCGCGAAAAGGCTCTTCATCATAAAGCATTCATCTCGAACAAAAAAGACCCCCACTACCGCCGCCTGGAAACTTTAAAATATAACGATAACGGCACTGAGCGCGAATTGCAGGTGCCGAAAGGCGATATTTTTCACCAGTTCAGGGAGGATGTAAATACCGGGAAATTGCCAACAGTGTCCTGGCTGTCGGCCCCGGAGAGTTTTTCCGATCACCCCAGTTCTGCGTGGTTTGGCGCATGGTATGTATCAGAGGCATTGGACATTCTGACCAAAAATCCCGAGGTATGGAAAAAAACCATCTTCATCCTTACTTATGATGAAAACGACGGTTACTTTGACCATGTGCCGCCCTTCGTGGCGCCCGATCCGCATAAAGTTGAAACCGGCGCGGTGTCAAAAAACATCGATGCCAGGGTTGACTTTGTTACCCTTGAACAGGAACTGGAAAGAAACGATTTCCCGGAAAAGTTTGATAAGGAAAGCTCCATAGGCCTCGGCTACCGGGTACCCATGGTGATCGCCTCGCCATGGAGCAAGGGCGGCTGGGTGAATTCCGAAGTATTTGATCATACCTCCACCCTTCAGTTTCTGGAAGGTTTTCTTTCCAAAAAAACAGGCAAAAAAGTGATCGAGCCTAACATCAGCGACTGGCGACGGACGATTTGCGGCGACCTTACTTCAGCATTCCGGCCATACCTGGGCGACATCACCGAAAAAACGGCTTTTATCAAGCGGGATCCGTTTGTGGAGAGTATTCATAAAGCAAAGTTTAAAAAAACGCCATCCGACTTTAAACCACTCACCAAAGACGAGATCGCGGTATTTAATAAAACCCCGCATGCATCGCTCTATATGCCGCAGCAGGAACCGGGTATCCGCCGTTCAAACGCGCTGCATTATGAACTGTATGCCGAGGCAAAACTAAACGCGAAAAAAACTGCGATTGAAATTGAATTTACTGCGGGGAATAAAGTTTTTGGAGCTGCGTCGAACGGCGGTCCGTTTAATGTTTATGCACCAGGCAGGTACCTTCAACAAAAAGATAACCAGCCGCCCGCTTTCGATAACGTGCGCACCTGGGCTTATGGCCTGACCGCCGGCGACAGTTTAACCGGGAACTGGCCGATCAGCGAATTCGAGGATAAAAATTATCACCTGCAGGTTTACGGTCCCAACGGCTTTTTCCGCGAGTTTAAAGGAAACAGCGATGACCCGGCTTTACAATCAAAACTTACTTATCACGGCAATTCAAGGTTGAGCGGCAATGCTGAACTTGAGCTCGAAAATACAGGCGGCAAACCGCTGCAAATCGAGGTGACCGATCATGCCTATAAAGCGAACAACCATAAACTGGTTGTACCTGCCTCGGGAAAGTCAAACGTGGTGCTGCAACTGGAAAAGAGCTTTGGCTGGTATGATTTTTCGGTAAAGGTTGCAGGCGACAGCTTATTTGAAAAACGGTATGCCGGTCGCGTGGAAACTGGCAGGCCAAGCTATACCGATCCGTTTATGGGAAGAGTGGTTGTGTAACGCATTAAAACAAAGTAACCAGCTGAAACACCGGGTAAGAGGCAGTTGAATGTTTTCACATCGCTCGGGGCCAAAAATTATTTTTAAAGATGAATTTAAAAGCGTGGGTTATCGGAATGACGGCGGTCGCCACAGGGTTGGCTGCTTGCCATGGCCCTTCGGGCCGAAATGCTGACACCGGTTCACCAACCGCAATGCGCAGCGCCTATGACGATAGTACGCTGACGAACAAGCAAATCCCGGTAATGATGCCCTATAACCGGCTGATCGAACCGGCTGGGAAAGTGATCCGCTTTGGCGATCCGCGCGTTGAAAATCACAGCCTTGATGCAAAGCTGATCCCGCAATCGCCCTTACTGGTGGTTGAAGACCGTTTCGGCATTACGATGATCGACACCGTTGAAAATAAGGTGATCAGTCAATGGGGGTATGACACCGACCACCGCTATGCTGGCCTGATGAGCACTTACTCCGGCATAAAAGTATCGGGAATAGAAAATGAAGCTAATATATTCTGGAGTGCTGCGGATGGCGGCCACCGTTCCTTTGTGATGCAGGCTGTTTGGGATGGCAAAAAGATCAGCATAAAAAATGCGTTCAGTTTTAAACCGGTGGCGCCGTCCCCTTTAGCGCTGCCCAACGAACTTTTGGTACGTACCGAGAATTACAAAAACTATCTTTATGTGGTTTTGAACGGCAATAACCAGCTGGTGAAGATAGACCTGCAAACACAACAAACCGTCTGGACCAGGCCCACCGGCGTTGCGCCTTATGGCCTGACACAGTCACGTCAGTACCTTTTTGTGACTAACTGGGGCGGCCCCGATCCGGGCGCCGACACGACTAACAGGGAAACGGCCGGAGTTCCTTACGGGAAGACCTATATCGATCCGAAAACAGGGGCTACCATGCCAGGATCGGTACAGGTTTTTGACCCGGCCACCGGCGATGTAATTAAAGATATTCCTGTTGGCCTGCACCCCAATGTGATCATCGCCGGCAAAGATGAGCGATTTTTATATGTGGCAAATGCCAATAGCGATAATGTATCGGTGATCAATACCGCAATGCTGAAGGTTGTTGAAACTATCCCCGTGCGGCTGATGCAGGATAACAAAGGTTATATCGGCGATTCGCCTAATGCCCTGGCCCTCAGCGATGACGGGGCAACCCTGTACGTAGCCAATGGCCTTGACAATGCCGTGGCCGTGGTTAAACTTGGGGCGGCGGCATCCGCCGGTGGCAAAGGGCAAAGTGCAGTGGAAGGCTTTATCCCCACTGAAGCATACCCTGGCGGCTTGCTTTTGGATGGTAATACCTTGTTTGTAACCAACCTGGAGGGCGAAGGATCGCGCATAGGCAGCGACGAGTTTAACACGAAGGAGGTGCCCGCGGGTGTAACTGCCTATAATTCGCATCACGAGAAGGCCACACTATCGATCATCCCCCTGCCGGGCAAGCAGCTTTTAAAGCAGTACACTGAAAAAGTAAAAGACCTTAATCTCACTTTTCGCGAAGAAATAGCGCAATCCCTGCCGCGCAAAAACATTGCGCCAAAACCAGTGCCCGACCGAATCGGCGAACCTTCTGTTTTTCAGCATGTGCTGTATATCATTAAGGAAAACCGCACGTACGACCAGGTTTTAGGGGACATGCCCGAGGGCAAAGGAGCGCCTTCACTATGCATTTACGGGGACAGCATCACCCCAAACCAGCACCGGCTTGCGAGGGATTTTTTACTGCTGGATAACTATTACGCCTCCGGCAAATGCTCGGCCGAAGGGCATCAATGGACGGATGCCGCCATGGTAACCGACTATGTGGAAAAAAATGTGCGCTCGTGGTTCCGCAGCTACCCGCACGTACAAGAGGACGCGCTGGTTTATGACGCCAACGGGTTTATCTGGAACAACGCCGCCGATCATGGTAAAACCGTAAGAATATATGGCGAGGCCTGTGCGCCGCATTACGATACCAAACTCGACTGGACAACTATTTACAACAATTACAATGCGGGTATCCCCTTTAAGTTTTACAATACCAGCACTATATCAAGGGTTAGGCCAATGCTATGCCCGACCTATCCGGGATCGGATGAATTGAAAATAACCGACCAGATCAGGGCCTCGGCGTTTATTAAAGAGTTGAATGATTACGAAGCTAAACCCGGCGATGCATTGCCGAACCTGATGGTAATGGCCCTGTCCGACGATCACACCGAAGGCACACGGCCGGGAATGCCAAAGCCCGAGGCAATGGTGGCCGACAACGACCTGGCGCTCGGCCGCATTATTGAAGCGATGAGCAAAAGCCGGTTCTGGAAAAACACGGTTGTATTTGTCACTGAGGATGACTCCCAGGCCGGCTGGGACCATGTTTCCGCCTACCGCACTACCGGCTTTGTGGTAAGCCCCTACTCGCGTCTGCAGAAAACCGTTTCCACCAATTATAATCAAACTTGCGTTGTCCGTACCATCGAGCAGATACTGGGCATTCCGCCGATGAACATCATCGATGCGACCGCCCTGCCTATGTTCAATTGTTTTAGTGATAAGCCTTCTGATTTTACTTACCAGGCAGTGCCGAACCGAATTAAAATAAATCAGATCAACCCAAAACTTGCCGCACTCAAGGGTCAGGCTTTATATTATGCAAAGGCTTCGTTGTTACCGGTATTTGACCATGTTGACGGCGGCCGCGACGACCTGATGAACCATATTTTATGGTATGCAGCTAAAGAGGCGAAGAGTTACCCGCAAAGACTGGCCGGGAAAGATGATGATTGAATTTGGTTGATTGGTTTAATGGTTGATTGAGTTGATTGAGTTAAACTCAACCCAACTGGATCAACTTAATCAACTCAATCAACTACCCTTCGCTTTTCGCACCTGTCTCTTCACTGATATGAAAAAAGCCGCTCAGAGCTTTTTGACGAATCCGGATGATTTGACGGCATAGCCCATTTTTTTATAAAACGCGTGTGCGGCATCCCGTTCAGCACGGTTGCCGCTGCTGATCACTGCGGTTTGCAAACCCTGCGCCTTCGCCCACGCTTCCGCTGCTTCGATCAATATTTTGCCGATGCCCAGCTTGCGCGCATTTTTTTTCACCACGAACGCCAAAATGCGCAGGTAATTGCCGTTATACTCGTAAAAGATATTTTTCTGCAGGCCGGCAAAACCCACAATTTCGCCATTCGTCACCGCCACGATGGTCCTGTAGTCAGGATGCGCTGAAATATTTGCATACCTTATTTTAAACTCTTCCAGCGTGGTTGGGTATCCCAAATCGGTCATTAATGCTGTCAATTCCTCGACATCATCCAATTGGGCATCCCGTATAATTACCTGGTCGGTCAACATTTTTTCAAGGTGATAAATATATAATCGCCCCGGCCATTATCATAATCCGATCTGATTTTTCTGAAATTGTTCAGATCGAAATCCCGGCACAAAAAGTTCCAACTCCCGCTTAACTTCCGCTGCGTTCGACAGCGCTGAAAAAGAGGAGATACCGGACCTTATACTCTCATCAAAAAAAGTTCCGGCATGTTTTTACCGACATATAAAAAGTGATCGCGCCGGCCGTCATTTGTAAAATTAAAACCAATCGTCAAATTATAATAAGTTCGCCAGGTCGCGTTTGATAAGAATAGTGCACATCCTAAGCCGTTTAATTAAAAAGTGCACGTTACACGGGTTAAAATACCGTGTTTTCACCCCTTGCCGCGTATCATTGAAGTGTTTAACTTTCGACTATGTCAAACTATTTTTATTTTAAACATAAATCTAAATATTCCAGCCAAAACATACTCCTTGAGCGAAACTTTTGTAATTTTGGATAATGGTTGTGATATAAGCAACCCAAAGTGATCTATATCATATTATTTCCAAAAGATTTAGCTGATATTAGATAAAGCAGAAATGTTTATCCCGAATGCATGCCAAATTTCGCCAGCAAGGGCAAAATGGCATTAAAGTTGGGTAGCCATCTCGGGCTGTTACGGAATTTTTTTCCAGGGGGCCGGCAAATTGAAAACTAAAGATTTAAACCGTTCGCAAACAAATGAAAACATAAGCGATAAGCTGCTCAGCTTATTGATCTCCCGGGTACAGGACTATGCCATTTTTATGGTCGACCCCCAAGGGTTTATCCTGACGTGGAATAAGGGCGCCGAAAAAATTAAGGGATACCGTGAAGCAGAGATCCTCGGTAAACATATCTCCATTTTTTACACGGCAGATGATATCAGGACTAACCAACCCGCCGAAAATTTGCGGGAAGCGCTGGCGGTGGGCTCCGTTGAGCGCGAAGGCTGGCGGGTACGTAAAGACGGTTCGAAGTTTTGGGCTAACATTGTTTTCACCGCTATTTATAACGACGACGGGCAGTTGCAGGGTTTTGCGAAAATAACCCGCAATATGACCCAGTGGAAAGCCGCCGATGAGCGGAAAGAACAGCAGAAGACTGAGCTGGAACAACGGGTAATACAAAGCACCGACACCATCATCAAAAATGAGACACGGTACCAGGCGCTCGTGGAAAGCATTGATGATGGTATCGCGATGTTCGACAAAAATTTTAAGCCTATTTACCGCAGCAGGTCGGCTGAACGGATAAGCGGGTGGAGCAATGAGGAATTTTTGTCGAACCAACTGCCCGACCTGATCCACCCCGAAGATAAGCCTGCTGCGCACCAAATTTTTGCCGGTGTTATTGACAACCCAGGCGTTCCGGCACAGTTTACCTACCGGGTTATGCATAAAGACGGCGCCTATATGTGGCTGGCCGGCACCTTCACCAATATGCTGAATGATGAGGCGATAAACGCCATTGTTTGTAATTTTAGAAACGTTACCGAGCGAAAAATTGCCGAACAGGAATTGCGGCGCACTGTAAGGGAATTATCTGATTATAAATATGCGCTGGACCAGGCGTCTATAGTAGCCATTACTGATCAACGCGGCGTTATTAAACACGTTAACCCTAATTTTTGCAAAATTTCTCATTATACCGCCGCAGAACTGATCGGACAGGACCACCGGATCGTCAATTCGGGCTACCACGACAAATCTTTTATAAAAAACATCTGGAAAACGATAGCCAGTGGCCAAATATGGCGCGGGGAACTGAGGAATAAAGCAAAGGACGGTAGTATTTACTGGGTAGATACGACCATAGTACCTTTTTTGGATGAAAAAGGCAGACCTTATCAATACCTGGCCATCCGATCGGATATAACCGACCGGAAACTTGCTGAGGCATTGGTAAAAAGCAAAAACGAGCAGATTGAAGATATTTTAGAGCGGATTACCGATGGTTTTATGACGCTTGACAGCGACCTGCGCTTCACCTATGTCAATAAGCGACTGGGCGAGATGACCGGTCATTCGCCCGGGAGCATAATTGGGAAATATATCTGGGATGTATTTCCGGCAGCCACCACTGCCGTACGCGAGGGGTTTGCGCGGGCGCTGCGCGAGCAGTGTTACCTAAGCTTTGAGGATTATTACGAACCGCTTGACCTTTGGGCCGAAGACCGCCTGTATCCTTCGGAGGGAGGAGTATCGGCTTTTATAAGGGATATTTCGGTGCGGAAAAGGGCCGAGCGGGAAATATGGCTTTTAAATGAAGGACTGGAACAGAAGGTTGCCGAGCGCACGCTTCAGCTGGAAGCCGCAAATAAGGAACTGGAGGCATTTTCATACTCCGTATCGCATGATCTGCGCACGCCGCTGCGCGCCATTGGCGGATTTGCTATGATGCTGAAGGACGATCATGAAACCATGTCGCCGGCTGATCGTAACCGCGTGGTCGCCACTATTTCAAACAACGCCAGCCTGATGGGTCAGCTGATTGACGACTTGCTGGAGTTTTCGAGGCTGGGCCGCAAGGAATTAAAATTTAATAATGTTGATATGCAGGCGATGGTGAGGGGCTGCATCAGTGAGCTGACTTACGGCGTTGATAAAATATACGATTTTAAAATAAGAGAACTGCCCGCCTGCGAGGCGGACTGCAACATGATAAAACAAGTTTGGATGAACCTGCTTGCGAATGCCTTAAAATACGCTTCGAAAATTGACAAGCCGGTTATTGAAGTCGGCGCAACAGCGGAAACAAACAGGGTAACTTATTATATAAAAGATAACGGCGTTGGATTTGACATGAAATATGCGGACAAGCTGTTCGGCGTATTTCAGCGCCTGCACCGCAAAGACGAGTTTGAGGGCACCGGCGTGGGCCTTGCCCTCGTAAAAAGAGTGATTGACAGGCACCAGGGCAGCGTGTGGGCAGTGGCAAAACCCGGCAAAGGCGCCGCATTTTATTTCAGCTTGCCGGTAACACAAGTTTCATCGTAAAAATAAAGCACCATGAACTATAACGAAGTGGAGGTATTGTTAGTTGAGGATAACATGGAGGATGCCGAGCTAACCATTTATACCCTAAAAAAAATAAACCTGGCCAATCACCTGTTTCACGTGAAAGACGGCGCCGAAGCGCTCGACTTCATTTTCGCGAAAGGGGAATACAAAGAGCGGTTAAAGGCAAATAAACCGCGGGTTATTTTACTCGACCTGAAAATGCCTAAAGTTGATGGGATGCAGGTGCTGAGAAAAATTAAGGGAAACAAAGCGACCAAAAGTATCCCCGTTGTGATCATGACATCGTCAAAAGAGGAGCAAGACATGATCGCCAGCTATAATCTTGGCGTAAACAGCTACGTAGTTAAACCTATAGAGACGCTGGAGTTTGTAAAAGCGGTATCAGACCTGGGTCTGTTTTGGCTCATCATCAATCAAACTCCGCATAGTTTATAATTATGCCGGCAACTATTAAAATATTGCACCTTGAAGATATGCCAACCGACGCTATACTGGTGAGATATGCACTCGAAAAAGCGAAACTGAATTTTGAAAAGCTTGACGTTGACAGCAAAGAAGCCTATGTAGCTGCGATACAGGACTTTAAACCGGACATCGTCCTTTCGGATCACTCGCTTCCTTCTTTTAATTCAACTGAAGCGCTGCATATTCTGCAGAAAAGCGGTTTAGATGTGCCTTTTATTTTGATAACCGCTACTATCTCCGAAGAGTTTGCTGTAAACAGCATGCAAATGGGCGCAGCCGATTATATTTTGAAAGACAGGCTGCAGCGTTTACCCAATGCCGTGCTGAATGCACTGGAAAAATTCAGGATAGATGCTGAACGCAAAAAGGCGTTTAATGAGCTAAACCGATTGTTCAATACGATTGATGAGGTGTTTTTCTCGCGCGATATGGTCAACAACAGGTTGATACAAATATCACCGGCCTGCAAAAAGATGTATGGTTATACGTCGGAAGAGTTTTTGGAGGATCCCGAGATTTGGAGCCGGCTAACTCACCCCGACAGCGCCGGCCTGAGAGTGCAAAACTTCGAAAAATTTAACAAAGGTGAAACAGTTACCTTTCAGTACAAGATCATTCATAGAGATAAAGGCGCATGCTGGGCCGAAAGCAAGATCATCCCTACCCTGGACGAAAACGGCATACTGGTTCGGATTGACGGGGTAACCAGGGATATTACCGACCGGAAAAATGCAGAGGAGAAGTTAAGGCTTGATGAACTGGCGCTGCTGCAATCGGAAGCAAACCTGCGGTCGGTGTTTGAAAATACCGACCTCTGTATCGTTTTGTTCGACAGTAATTTAAAAATCGTTTCGTACAACACTAACGCATTGAACCAGTCGGTAAGGGTTTTTGGCAAAAAACTGGGTACCGGCAATTCCGCACTCAATTATTTTCCAAAGGACCAGTGGCCGGCTATTCGCGGTATAATAGAAAAAATAAAGGGCGGCGAAACGGTTGATTATGAAACCATCTATAAAATCAAGGATGGTGGAAATGATTGGTTTGACGTGCGCTGGGTAGGTATATTTAACGACGAAGGGGAAAACCTGGGCATTATTTTAACGCTAAAAAATATCACAGAAAAGAAAAATGCCGACCTGGACCGGGAAAAAATGACCGCTGACCTTTTGAAACGTAACCAGGACCTTGAACAGTTTACGTATATCATTTCGCATAATTTAAGGGCCCCGGTGGCAAATATCATAGGTTTGGCTGATATACTCGGCTGTTACGCTCATCCCGACGAGGAATGCGAGGACGCGATAAATGCGCTTTCAAAGGCGGTGACCCATCTTGACCACGTTATCCTCGACCTGAATGCCATTTTGCAAACCGGCCAGGAGGTGAGCCAGAAGATAGAAGTGGTATCGCTGCCGCTGCTGGTTGACGAGGTCATCGCCGAGTTAGGTTCGATTATTGATAAAAACCATGCCTCCATCAATTGCGAGTTTAACGGCATATTGGAAATAACAACCATCAAAGCATACTTATACAGCATATTCCACAACCTGGTTGTAAATGGAATTAAATACCGCAGAAGTGAGGAGGATCCGCGAATCATGATTAAAACATGCCAAAAGGCTGATAAAATATTCATCCGTTTTATCGACAACGGCAAGGGGATCGACCTTGAAAGGTTTGGTCAGCACCTGTTTGGTTTGTATAAACGGTTTGATTTTTCGGTGGAGGGCAAAGGAATGGGCCTGTTTATGGTAAAAATGCAGGTGGAGGCCCTATCCGGCGTTATTAGTGTAAAAAGCCAGCCGGGCATCGGCTCGGAGTTTTTGGTTGAATTGCCTTTACAAGTTTTAACGGCAGAATAAAATTACACCTGATAATTAGTACTCGCGTTGTTAATTTGAAATTGTATATACGATTACTCCTAATGCCAAAACCGCTATGAGCGCCTATAACATATTTATTGTGGAGGACGATCCCTGGTACAGCGAGCTGCTGGAATACCACCTTAGCCTTAATCCTGACTACAAGATAACCCGGTTTGCGACCGGCAGGGATTGCCTTAACCAGATGTATAAACAACCCGACCTGGTAACCATCGATTTTTCATTACCGGACCTTCCGGGCGACAAGCTTTATCAAAAGGTAAGAGAGATGAGTCCCACAGTGCCTGTTATCGTTATCAGCTCGCAGGATGATATCAGGGTGGCCGTGCAGTTGCTGAAAATGGGGGCCACAGATTACCTCGTAAAGGATGACTCGACCAGGGACCTGCTTTGGAATGCCGTTATCCGGATAAGGGAAAATCAAAGCCTGAAAAAAGAGGTGGAGGTGTTAAAGGAAGAGCTTGGCCAAAGGTTTGCCTTCGAAAAAACCATTATCGGGCAAAGCGATGCGCTGAAAAAAGTTTTTGGGCTGATGGAAAAAGCATCCAAAACAAATATTAATGTTTCGATAACGGGCGAAACGGGCACCGGCAAGGAGGTTGCCGCTAAAGCTATCCACTACAACAGCGACCGACGGAAAAAGGCATTTGTGGCGGTAAACATGGCCGCCATACCCGGTGAGCTAATGGAAAGCGAGCTGTTTGGTTACGAAAAAGGCGCGTTTACCGGGGCCATAGGGCGCAAAACCGGTAAGTTTGAAGAAGCCAACGGCGGCACCATATTTCTTGATGAAATTGCCGAGTTAGACCTTAGCGTTCAAAGCAAAATTTTAAGGGTTTTACAGGAGCGCGAGGTGGTAAGGGTGGGTGGTAATGAAAGCATAACACTGGACTTGCGTGTAATAGTAGCCACCCATAAAAACCTTGAAGAAGAAGTGAAAAAAGGCAATTTCAGGGAGGACCTGTATTACCGGATTATCGGCCTGCCCATTACGCTGCCGCCGCTAAGGGACCGGGGAAACGACGTTATTATCCTGGCTAAACATTTCGCTGCCGAATTTACAAAGGAAAACAAGCTGCCTGCGGTTACCATATCAAAAGAGGCGAAAGACCGGCTGCTCAGCTACAGTTTTCCGGGCAATATCAGGGAGCTTAAGGCTATAATTGACCTGGCGGTAGTCATGTGCGAAGACAGCGAAATAAAATTGGGCGACATTAACCTCAACTCAATTAAAAAGGGTGATTTTTTTGTAAATGAGTTAAAAACGCTAAAACAATACGAGCGCGATATTATCAGGCATTACCTGCAAAAGAATAATAACGATGTTATTGCAACGGCCAAAACATTGGATATCGGCAAAAGCACCATATACAAAATGATTCAAAACGGCGAGTTGAAGTAACGGCGTCCCCAACCCGGAGGTTTTTCCATATTATGGAGCCGGACAGGGATGTCGCTACCGTATATATTTGATTATCAACACGCTCATTCACAAGGATACAACGGCACAATTTTTACAGTCATGTCAAAAAGATCATCCGTAAAAAACCGCCGCACCATGAGTCAAAAAATAAGAATACTGCATCTTGAAGATGTGGAAACCGATGCCTGGCTGGTTGAGACGGTTCTGCGGAAAGCCGATATGGAGTTTGAAAAGCTGGTGGTAGATAACCGGGAAGATTACTCCATGGCGCTCCGGAGGTTTAATCCTGACATTGTCATTTCTGACCATTCGCTGCCGGACTTTAATTCCTTTGAGGCCTTAAAGATACTTAAAGAGCGGGGATACAATATCCCGTTTATCCTGGTAACCGCCACCGTTTCCGAGGAGTTTGCCGTTACGGTGATGCGGGAAGGCGCCTCCGACTACATTTTGAAGGACAGGATGCAGCGTTTACCAATCGCCGTGATGAATGCCCTTGAAAAGGCGGAGCTTGAAAAAGAACAGCTGAGCTTTTTAAAGGAGCTGATCACCAATGAAGCCTTTCTGATAGAAGCCGAAAAGATTGCCAGTATCGGCAGTATGGAGGTAGAATTGCGGTCGGAGGAAACCAAATGGTCGCCGGGGCTGCACCGTATCCTCGGCTATACGCTGGACCAGGTGAAGCCCTCCCTTCAAAAATTCATGGAAAGGGTGCATCCCGACGATTTGGAGATGGTAAAAAGGGAAATTGATTTGGCCATTAGCAGCCGGCAGTCGGTCATCATTAATTTCAGGACGCAGATAAGCGGTGGCACGATAAAGTATATCCACGCCAAAATATTAATCCATACTGACAGAAAGGGCCATGCCGCCTACCTGAAAGGGTTTGTGCAGGATGTTACCGATATGGCTATATCGGAGAAAAACCTGATCAGTGCAAATCAGCAAAAACTAAACGCGGAGCATTTGGCCAAAACCAAGGAAATGTTTTTAGCAAATATGAGCCATGAAATACGTACACCTATGAATGCGATCATCGGCATGAGCAACCAGTTAAGTAAAACACCGCTCGACGAAAAACAACAGTTTTATTTAAACACCATACATACGGCAGCCGGCAACCTGTTATCGATCATTAACGACATACTTGACCTGGCGAAGATCGAAGCCGGCAAGATCCGGATGGAAAAAATTGATTTTAGCTTCAAACAGCTTATTGATGATACCACAGGTATTTTATCGTTCAGCGCCGAAGAAAAAAGCCTGAGCTTTGTGGTCAGCTTTGACGAAAATATTTCGCCGGTTTACATTGGCGACCCCCATCGCATCAGCCAGGTATTAACCAACCTGATCAGCAACGCCATCAAATTTACTGACAAGGGTAAAGTAGAGCTATCGATAGAGGTCCTGGACGAAAGCGCTAACACCCAAACATTGCAGGTGCAGGTGAAAGATACCGGTATTGGGATGGATGAAGGATTTATAAAACATTTGTTTGATAAGTTTAGCCAGGAAAATGAATCGACCACGCGTACCCATGGGGGTACGGGCCTGGGCATGAGTATTTGTAAGGAGCTGGTTGAGCTGATGGATGGGAAAATATACGCCAAAAGCAAAAAGGGAGCCGGCACCACCATTTCGTTTATTATCGCGCTGCAAAAAGGAAGCACTACCAATCTCCAGGACAAAAGTGCGGTAATTTTTGAAGAAGGCTTTTTAGCAGGCAAAAAGATATTAGTGGCGGATGATAATGAAACCAACCGCCTGCTTGCGGAGGTGATCCTTCAAAACTATGGGGCCGAAATTATAAATGCTGAAAACGGCGAACAGGCGATAACATTGATGGACGAAAAGCCCGACCTGGTTTTGATGGATATCCAGATGCCGGTTTTGAACGGTTTTGACGCCGCACGCAGGCTGAGGCAAATGGGTGTCAGTATCCCGGTGATTGCCCTTACCGCGAATGCCATAAAGGGCGAGAGGGAGAAATGTATAGCCAGCGGCATGAACGACTATATTGCCAAGCCTTTTATTGAAGAAGAGTTCCTCTTGGCTATCGGCAAATGTTTAAATGGGCCCGCTTTACAAGCCGGGCAAGTGGAAACTACCCAAATCAAAAGACCATTATATGACCTGTCAAAGTTAAATGCGATGAGCCGTGGAAACGCTGCTTTCGTACAAAAAATGGTCGGGATTTTTTGCGGGCAGGCGCCCCAGATGGTTGATGAAATGACGACCGCCTGCAATGAAAATGACTATGACCGGGTGGCCGCCCTTGCCCATAAAATGAAGCCAAGTATTGATAACCTGGACATTCACGATTTGATTGAGCGCATACGGGATGTTGAAAAAGCCGCAAAGGAGCATGTAGCAAAATCCATGCTTTTAAATAAGCTGGAGGAAATGTCGGGCCTGGTTGAAAAAATCATTGCCCAAATGAATAGCGGCATGCCGGCGTGATGTATTTTCCCGGTGCCGGTTAATGCTCATTTAAAGTCGACCACCTTATACCAGGCCTTTTTAGGCTGAAGGTTTTGGTCAAACAATAATGGGTAGTTTTTTCGGCCCCGAACCGGGTAATTATCCAGCCAGGTACCCTTGTCGGAAATATTCCAGAAGGTAACCCCGGTTATTACCTTTCGGTATTGACGGAATATCTTAAATACTTCGGCATATTTATCCGTTTGCTTTTGCTCCAGGTCTGCGGTGTAAGCGTCTGATTCTCCCGGCTTCCGCGTGCGCGTGTTTTTTTCCCACGGATAGATGGAAATATCCAGCTCGGTGACCTGTACCTTGAGCCCAAGCGATGAAAACTTTTTGATAGTCGCTACCAGGTCTGCCGGATCGGGCTCATAAACCGACCAATGTGCCTGGATACCAACGGCATTGATCGGCACCCCTTTGTCAACCAGCTGTTTAAGCAAACGGTAAACACGTTCCCGTTTTTCGGGGCGTTCGGTATTGTAATCGTTATAAAACAGTATGGCATTCGGGTCGGCCTCGTGGGCATATTCAAAAGCTTTGGTGATAAAATCATCGCCGCATATCTGGTACCATAACGAGTTGCGTAAAAATTTGGTGCTGTCGTCATCAATCGCTTCGTTTACCACATCCCAAGCGTATATTTTGCCCTTGTACCTGTTTACAACGGTTGTAATGTGGTCCTTTAAACGTTTCAGCAATACCTCTTTGGTAACCAGGTTGCCCAGGCTGTCCTTGAAAAGCCACCTGGGCGTTTGCTGGTGCCAGCATAGGTTGTGGCCCCTCACCTTTAATCCGTGCGCCTGTGCAAAGGCCACTATTGAATCAGCGTCCCTCCAATTATAGCGGTTTTCCGCAGGGTGGATAGGCCCCATTTTCATCGCATTTTCGGGCGTCAGGCTGTTAAACTGTTTTAATATCAGTTCGGCTTCCTGCGGGTTTTTCAGGTCGGCGGCCGATACCGCTACACCGATGGGAAAATATTTTTTATAATAGTCCTTCAATCCGGCAGGCTGCGTTTGCTGCGCCTTTAGTTGCAGCGAACTGATTACCAGGATTATTAAAAACCCGGCCAGTCTTCTTACGAAATGGGCTGGTACTGTTACGATGTTATTTCTTAAATTTTTCATTTGCTCTTCCATATAATCCACATCGGCACCCTTAAATCATCAAGCTCCGCTTCACGCCCATTTCCAAACCACGCAATTCGGCCAGGCCCTTCAGCCTGCCGATGACCGAATAGCCGGGGTAGGTGTTATAATTAACATCATCCAGCAATTTATGGCCGTGATCAGGACGCATGGGGATGGCTACATCAAACCGGCCGTTTTCCACGCGTCTTTTTTGCTCAAGAACGACGCTTTTCATCACCGCATACATGTCTGTACTGCCGGCCAAATGATCGGCCTCGTAAAAGCTGCCGTCGGCCTCGCGCTGAACGTTGCGCAGGTGCAAAAAATGAATGTACGGCCCTAACCGGCTGATCATGCCCGGCAGATCATTATCAGCCCTGGCGCCTAACGAGCCGGTGCAAAACGTGATGCCATTACTGGGCGATGGACAGCCGTTGATGACGTCTTCCAGGTCGTTCTCTGTCGAGACAACCCTGGGCAGGCCTAATATCGGGAAAGGCGGATCATCCGGGTGAATACACATTTTCACGCCCAGTTTCTCCGCCTCGGGGATAATCGCGTTTAAAAACCAGGCGAGGTTCTGCTTCAACGCTTTTGCGTCGGTATCCTGGTATTTTTTTAGCTGATCTTTAAATTCGGTAATCGTGTAAACATCATCGGTGCCGGGCAAACCGGCCATAATGGTATTGGTTAAATGCTGCTTTTCGTTGGCGTTGAGGCTGTCCAGGTATTCCTTTGCGTGCCATTGCTGCGCCGTTGAAAACTCCATGAATGCATTTTCCCGCTCCAAAATAAAAAGGTCGAATGCAGCCAATGCCGGGGCATGATACCGCAAAGCAGAGGCATTATTTGGCAGCCTGAAGTCAAGGTCGGTGCGTGTCCAGTCCAGCACCGGCATAAAGTTGTAGCAAACGGTTGTTATGCCCGCTTCGCTTAAGTTTTTTAGCGTGGCAATGTAGTTTTCAATGTATTTACCCCTTAAACTGCCTGCCGTTTTTATGCTTTCATGAACATTTACACTTTCAACAACCGACCAGCGGAAGCCGGCTGCGTTGATCATATCCTGCCGCTGCTTTATTTCGGCAAGGCTCCAAACGTCGCCGCAGGGAATGTGGTGCAGGGCATTTACTATGCCCGTTGCGCCGGTTTGCCCGATGGCCGCCAGCGTTACGGCGTCATTAGGGCCGTACCACCTGAAGGTTTGCTCCAAATCACTGAACATCGCTATATCTTGTGCCGCCAAAAATAGGATTAATGTTTATAATCGGATGTGTTTGCACACACAATCGGGAAAAGCTACCATTTTAAAAAGAAAAGCGACAACCGAAAAGATAGCCGCTTTTCTTTTCCCCGGAGGTATATTACCAGAATATCGTATACAAAAACGTAAGTATTACCGCCACCACAATAGCGCCGATAGCAAAACCCCGGTTGGTTTTAAACATGTTTACGTCTACTTCCAACCCGTTGGTGCGCAAGCCTCTGGCGTTTTCGATCATCGATATGATATACATACCTACCATACATATAATGAAGACGAAGCCCATTCTATCCAGAAAAGGAATTTCGTACACCTTGTCGGCATTTAGTTTTGAAAAGCCAAAAGGTGATAAGAAAGAAAGGTTGGTCCAATAAGGCAAAAACTTAAATAAGATAGCAAACGCCAAACCGCCGATAGTTGCGAACAAAGCGGCGTTTGAAGTTGCCTTCTTCCAGAAGAAGCCCAGGATAAACATCGCAAAGATACCGGGCGACACAAAGCCTGTATACTCCTGTATATACTGGAAGCCTTGTTTACCCTCGCCCATTAACATATCGCCGATAACAAACGACAGTATAACGCCCAAAATCATCGCCGCTATTATCGTTACTTTTCCGGTATTCACCAGGTTTTTTTCCGTCGCAGCGGGTTTGATCGCTTTTTTGTAAATGTCCAGTGTAAATATGGTAGCGATACTATTGGCTTTACCTGCAAGTGAAGCAACGATAGCTGCAGTAAGGGCCGCAAATGAAAGGCCTTTCAGGTAGTTCGGCAACAAATTAAGTACAGATGGGTAAGCTTTGTTCACGTCCAGAACGCCTTTTGAGCTTAACATTTCCTGGTGAAACATGCCCTGCTGATACAGCGCATAAGCGGCTATGCCCGGAAGCACCACGATCACCGGCATTAACAGTTTCAAAAAGGCCGCGAAAAGAATACCCGAGCGGGCGGTTTTGAGATCTGCGCCAAGCGCCCTTTGGGTAATGTATTGATTACAACCCCAGTAGTTTAAGTTGGTGATCCACATACCGCCAATAAGTACCGACAAGCCAGGCAAGTCAAGATAATTTGAGTTCTTCTTACTAAAGATCATCTGAAAGTGATCACTGGCATTTGCACGCAACAGTTTAAAACCGTTCCAAAGGCCGGTAGTGCCGGCCTTTTCGCTGATGAGATGTAAGGCGATGTACGTGGCTGCCAGGCCGCCTAATATAAGGAAGAATACCTGTATAACATCGGTATACCCAATAACCTTCATCCCACCCAGGGTGATGATGATCGCAAAAACCGCCAGCGATATAATAACTACATCGAACCGTAACCCTGAAATGCCCGCAATTGCGACGGTGCCCAAATACAGAATCGACATCAGGTTAACAACGATATACAGCATCAGCCAGAATATAGCCATGGTCATTGCCACAGTACCATTATACCGCTGATGGAGAAACTGCGGCATGGTTGCTATTTTATTTTTAAGGTATACCGGTATAAAAAATACTGCTACAATAACCAGGGTTGCCGCGGCCATCCATTCATAGGTACTAATGGCAAGGCCCATTTTAAAACCCGAGCCGCTCATCCCCACCATTTGCTCGGCTGAGATATTGGAAGCGATCAATGACGCTCCGATTGCCCACCAAGTTAATGATCCTTCGGCCAAAAAATAACCTTTGGAGGTACCATCGCTTTTGTTTTTACGCTTGTATATCCAAAAGCCATAAAAGGCTACGATTACAAAATAGAAAAGAAACACGGCCCAGTCGCCGGGGGAGAGGGTTTTCAAGCTCATATTTTAGTTTTTTATTGGTTTAATTGTTTGGTTGACAATTATAGTTAAAAAATAGTTAAAAGTTGATTGAGTTAGATTGAGTTGAGTAAGTTAGATTAAGGAACAATGAATTTCAACCCAATCAGCTTATTCAACCTAATCAACTCATTCAACTTTTTCAACTGCTAACATAATCAACTTAATCAACTAAATATACCGGTTGATCAAATTCTCGATATATTCCTGTTTGCCGCTGGTGGTTGCCGGCTCGCCGTTTTCAACGGCATAAGACCGCAAGTCTTCAAGCGATAGTTTTCCTTCCTCAAAATCTTTTCCTTTGCCGGCATCGTATGAGGCATACCTGTCTTTTCTCAGCTTCAAATACGCAGAGTTTTGCAGGATATTGTCAGCTGTGATCAGCGCCCTGGCAAACATATCCATGCCGCCCACGTGCGCATAAAACAGGTCGGCAGGATCGGTTGAGTTACGCCGTATCTTGGCGTCGAAATTGATACCACCACCCTGGAAACCGCCGGCCTCTAAAATGATCATCATGATCTCCGTTACCTCGTTAATATCATTCGGGAACTGGTCAGTGTCCCAGCCGTTCTGGCTGTCGCCGCGGTTGGCGTCTATCGATCCAAGCAGCCCTGCGCCGGCAGCCACGGTTAGTTCGTGCTGGAAAGTGTGCCCGGCCAGCGTGGCATGGTTAACCTCCAGGTTTAATTTAAAATCGTTGATCAGGTCATACTTCTGCAAAAAGCCTAACACTGTAGCGGCGTCGTAGTCGTACTGGTGCTTGGTCGGCTCGCAAGGCTTTGGTTCAATAAAGAATGTCCCCTTAAAGCCTTGTTTGCGGGCGTAATCTTTTGCGGTATGCAGAAACCGCGCCAGGTGTTCCTGCTCGCGTTTCATATCGGTGTTCAGCAGGGACATATACCCCTCGCGTCCGCCCCAAAACACATAATTCTCGCCGCCAAGGGCTATCGTAGCGTCCATCGCTGCTTTTACCTGGGCTGCCGCATGGCTCAGCACATGAAAATCCGGGTTGGTTGCAGCGCCGTTCATGTACCGGCGGTGGCTAAACAGGTTTGATGTTCCCCAAAGCAGTTTTACGCCGCTTGCGGCTTGCTTTTGTTTGGCGTATTCAACCAACGCCTGCAGACGCCGGTCATTTTCGTTTACATCGTTGGTATAATCAACCACATCCACATCATGAAAGCAATAATAATGCATGCCCATTTTGGTGATAAACTCAAACGCGGCATCCATTTTGTCCTTTGCGCGTTCAACGGCATCCGTCTTGGTGTTCCACGGGAATAAATGGGTAGGCTCGCCAAAGGGGTCGGCGCCGCTGCCGCAGAACGAATGCCAGTAGGCGCAGGCAAAGCGTAAATGCGCTTTCATAGTTTTGCCCGCCACAACCTTGTTTTCGTCGTACCAGCGGAAAGCCAGCGGATTATCTGATTGCGTTCCCTCGTATTTTACCTGGCCTATGCCTGCGAAGTATTCTTTTTCTCCCGTAAGTATCATGTTTAGTTAGTTTTGAATTATTAAGTTAGGGGCTGAAAATTTTCAGCCTGTACAATTATTTTTAAAGGGATTTCATCGATTTTTATTTTACATTGGCAGCCTACGAATTTTTAAAAACTTCGTATGCCCCGGGGGCCTCTTCGTAAGCCTGTTCGTCATTATCCTTAATTTGTTTTTCAAGTAATATTTTCCAATCCTGGTAAGCCGGTTCCAGGTTTTTGGACGCCGGTTCCACCAGTTGTACAGGGTGCATGTGTTCAAACGCCTGTTTGGGGGACGAAAAAATATTTGCCCCGATACCCGCGCCAAGTGCCGCACCCGCACTGCCATCGTTTTTATATAGTTCCACAGGCACGCCGGTTATGTTTACAAAAGTTTCGGTAAACAGCTCGCTCAGGAACAGGTTGTTTTTTCCTGCGCGGATGACGGTGGGGTTCATGCCGTTCTCGCGCATAATATCCAGGCCGTACCGGAAAGCAAATGCAATACCCTCCTGCACCGCCCTGATCACGTGGGCCTGTGTATGAATATTCAGGTCGATATTACAGAATTGCGCGCCGACTATTTTATTGTTGAGTATCCGTTCGGCACCGTTGCCAAATGGCAAAACACGCAGGCCGGCGCTGCCTGGCGGGGCCGTTTGCGCCTTATTGTTTAGCTCCGGATAGCTTTCCGGGGATCCAAAAGTGTTTTTAGTCCAGCGGTACAAGCTGCCGACGCCGTTTATACACAATAAAACTCCGAGGCGTTTTTGCGTCATCGTATAATTTACGTGGGCAAATGTGTTTACGCGCGATTGCTTATCATAAACCAATTGATCACTAACGCCATATATCACACCCGAAGTACCGGCAGTGGCCGCGACCTCGCCGGGGTTTAGTACATTTAAGGAAAGAGCGTTGTTGGGCTGGTCGCCGGCTTTATAACTAACCGGTATGCCGGCCTTTAAATTCAACTTTTGAGCTACCGAAGGCAGCAAGGCCCCATGGCTTGAAAATACCGGCTGAACAACCGGAAAAAATGATTCATCAAAACCAAAATATTCAATCACGTCCTTTGACAATCGATTGTCGGCGAAATCGTACAAGATTCCTTCGGAAAGCGAAGAGACCGATGTGGAAATTTCGCCGGTAAGCCGCATGGAAATAAAATCGCCGGGCAACATAAATTTATGTATGCGGCTGTAAATCTCAGGTTCGTTCTCTTTTACCCAGGCCAGTTTTGAGGCGGTAAAGTTTCCGGGTGAGTTTAACAGGTGCGACAGGCAGCGTTCCTCTCCTATCGCCTCAAAAGCTTCGTCACCTATTTTAACGGCCCGGCTGTCGCACCATATAATACTGTTGCGCAGTACCTGCTGCTCTTTATCAACCAAAACCAAACCGTGCATTTGATAGGCGATGCCAATGGCGGCGATATCCAAAGCATTATACAAGCCCTTGCTGTTGCAATTTTCGATTGCTTTTTGGGTAAAAGCCCACCAACCGTCAGGAGACTGTTCGGCCCAGCCAGGTTGTAAAGCGATGATCGGGGCTTCCTCATCGGGGTATTGCGCCGAAGCGACAACTTTTTGCGCTGCGGCGTCGACCACCGAAACCTTTACCGATGAGGTTCCTATATCTATCCCTAATAATAACATTTATTATAATTGGTTTACAATTGAAGCATTAAACACCGGTGTCGAAATTAAAACTAAATATTGGGCGATGATCCGCAATAATACTTTTATTTGTCCTGATTTCCGTGTCTTTCCACCCGTATCTTCTCCTTTTTGCCAGCGAAAATAAATTAATTTTTTTGTCCTGCAATCGATTGCCGTTATTTATTTCATTATTTTTACAGAACTTGAAAAATAAGCGTCAATTTGTTTTTTACCGCAAAGGGTGATGAGGTTTGCGCAAAGGATTGAAAAACGTATTGCATTGGGTAATTTTCCGAACATCGTATAGTCGATTTTTAACACAGCGGATACTAAGCGAGGCAAACGACTAAGTTTACTTTGCAGTTATATCCGGACATTACAGATAATGAAAAATAGAAAACGAACTACCATTTATGACATTGCCGAAAAGCTGAATATTGCCGCATCTTCCGTGTCGAGAGCCCTGAATAACAGCAACCATGTAAACGAAGCAACCAAGAGCTTAATTTTAAAAACTGCCGCCGAATTAAATTATAAACGTAACACACTGGCTTCCAGCCTGCGCAAGGGACAGTCAAAAACCATCGGCGTGGTGGTGCCTTTTATCAACCAAAACTTTTTTTCAAACGTGATTGCGGGCATTGAAGAAGCATCCTATCAAAAAGGCTACAACCTGATTATTTGCCAATCGAACGAATTGCAAAGCAAGGAAGTAAAATGCGTCAACACATTGATCAACCAGCATGTGGACTGTGTGGTGATATCCCTGTGCGCGGACAGTTCGAACCACAAGCATTTACAAAACGTGATCGACAATGGCATTCAGCTGATACAGTTTGACCGGGTTGCCGATGAACTGGAAACTTTAAAAGTGATCAATGATAACGAACAGGCATCACTGGAAGCGGTGTCGCATATGATCGAGCAGGGGTACAGACGCATCGCCCTGCTGGAAGGCCCGCAGAACCTGCAGATATTCAGGCAGCGCAAAACGGGCTATTTGAATGCGCTGAAGAAATTTAACATGCCCATCCTGGATGAACTGATCATCGAGAACGCATGGACCAAAGAACTTGGCGCCCAGGGTACCCGCAAATTATTAAACCTGGCCGAACCCCCTGACGCTATATTTGCCTCCACGTCCGACTTTTCGGCCCTGGGTGTACTCGAGGTAGCCACGGCAATGGGCATTAAGGTACCATCAGAGTTGGGAATATGCGGCTACTCCAACGAGGCCTTTACCGAAATCACCAGCCCGTCCATCACTACTATCGATCAGTTCAGTGTATATATGGGCAAAACGGTGGCTAACCTGTACTTTCAGGAGCTTGAAAACAGGGAAGATACGGAGGTGGTCCCCAAGATCATCAGTATAAAACCAAAGCTGCTTATAAGATCGTCGACGAAAAGGAAGGGGTAGGCATTAGATTCGGCAACTTAAATTCAAATGCTGTTAAAAACCGCCAGCTTGTAAATGTTATCACCTTTCGGGCCGGCCATAGCTAACCAGTTTTGCAAAGCGACCTGCTCCGTACAAGGCCCATAAGTAACTATTGTTATCTTTCTTGTCATTGATTCCTTTTTCAACCTGTCCAAAACTTCGTCCAGCATATTGCCGCTAAAGGGTGTATACATAAAAAACACAGTTCCTTTTGAATAATCGGCCGCACGCGCGTCGACGTTGAAAAACGAAACATTTGATAAATTGAGGCTGGCGGCACAACATTGTGCATAGGCGCAAAACGCGGGTTCAAATTCTACCCCGGCAACGGTTACACCTGTCAGCAGGTTTACCAGCATGACTGCCTGGCCCAAACCGGAGCCGATATCGAAAAAGACGTCCTGTTTAGTAAAATTGAGCTTCTCCACCATTTCAAAAACTATCCTGGCAGGCGTTTTTTGATAAAATACCATTCCCGGCTCCAGTTCTTTGGTTTGTTTTGGCATCGCATCAAAGGAGAGCAAGCCATTTACAAAAATATCGAGCGTGTCATAGCCGGGCTCGTCGTGTTTTTGGACATTCCCGAACGTAAGATCGCCGTATTTACCCGCCAGTTGTATAAAGTTTTGTCCCGTATACGCGCATTCCCTTATTTTTTCGCGAAGGATTGCAAACAGCGTGCGGTCAAATTCTTCCAGTGTGATCCTGGCTTTCTCCGCCCTGCGTTTCAACGCCATTAGTTGATCGCCCTTACCGGGGCTTTTAAGCAGTTCTTCTATTCCCGGGATAAGATTATATCCGATAAAATCAGTCGTTTCGATACGATGATCAAAGTTTCGTTCTTCTAAAAGCGTCAGGTCGCTTTCAATCGCCGCAATTTCCAGTTCTATCTCATTAAGTGTCATAGGCGAACAATCATTATTCGGGGTGCGCGACCGGATACAACAACCGGAACGCATTAAAAACCGCCTGGTGGCCAATGGTAGCATGGCTTTCCTGCGGAAGATAGTCGAAATATACCTGCAACTTTTTATTCGCGATTGCTTTCAGCTTATCAGCCAACAGGTTGGCGTCTACTTCCATCACGTGCGGAATTTTCGCCGGCCACACCCCTTCCTTCCCCACGCCGATATAAACACTTACCGGTTTTTGAGGGGCCACCGGCGCTAACCGTAAAAGCGAGCCATTATCCCACCATAAACTGGGACTGATAATGATGTATTTACTAAATAGTGATGGTTGCTTTAACAATATTTCTGTCGCCAGCAGCCCGCCCAATGATTCACCGATGATGGTCTTATTCCCTGTTGTTTTGTATTTGCGGCTGATAAAGGGCATCAGTTCCGTCCCTAAAAACGATATAAACTTATCGGAGTGCCCTGCAGTTGGATATTGTGCCCGGTCTTCGGGCAGTGTTGTTGGATAAGTAAAGTCTCTTTTCCGGTCGATATTAACGATGCCGACCACGATAGACCTTGGGATACGGCTGATCCATGGAAAAGTATTAAATTGTACTAAGCCAACGATGTGAATAAAATCCTCGTCCGTGCCGCCGTCAAGCAGGTAGATCACCGGGTAACGGGCAGTATCTTTGGGGTCGTAGCCATCTGGCAGGTAAATATTCAGTGCGCGGTCTTCGTTTAACTTATCTGAATGCATGCTGACGGTGTAACCAAGTACTATCGGTTTTTCGCGATTTACCTCCTGGGCTGTAACGACAAAACAGCCAGACGCCAGTAAGGTAACAATTAAAATAATTCTTTTTAACATAGCAATTCCTGTTGTCGGTGATAAAAGGATAAATCGCCGCCACGGCTAACCCGATCAAAGAACGAAATTTATTTGAAATAATAAAGTCGTCGCGGGTAAACCTGTTTTAAAAGTAATAATTTGATACTGGCCGGATTCTCTTTTTCTTTCTCTGTCAAAAATTGGGTTTCTTTGTAAATCAAAATCCGCCATGGAAAATAGCACCAGATACGTTTCGATAAATAATGAGATCGTACCCGAAACCGAAGCAAAGATCGGCGTTAACGACCTGAGCATCCACCGGGGTTTCGGCATCTTTGATTTTTTGAAGGTGATTGATAACCGGCCCATATTTATCGACGATCACCTTGCCCGGTTTTTCCGGTCGGCTGAAGCGATGAGTATGGATGCCGGCCTTAACGCGGTCTCGTTAAAACAAGCCATCCATCACCTGATGCAAAAGAACGGGCTGCCTTATTCAGCATTAAAGATCATCCTGACCGGCGGCTATTCGGCGGACGGGTATACCATGGGTAAACCCAACCTTATCATTATCCAAACGCCTTTTAAAATGGACGATGCGGCCACGGCGAAACCGATGACTCTGGTGACCTACGATCATCAACGGCAGTTGCCGCAAATAAAAACGATCGATTATCTGCAAGCGGTTTTGCTGCGCCCATTTGTCAAGGAAAATCAGGCCGATGAGGTGTTGTACCATCACAACGGCCTGATCAGCGAATGCCCGCGGGCCAACTTTTTTATTGTGACCGATGACGAGATCATTACGCCAAAGGACAATATCCTGGCGGGAATTACCCGGAGTAAGATATTACAGCTTTCCGTTGAAAACTACCGCATGACGGAAAGGAACATCTCTCTGGACGATCTCAAAAATGCTAAGGAGGCGTTTGTCAGCAGCTCAACAAAGAACGCCGCCGCCGTGGTAGCCATCGACGGCAGGCCTGTCGGCAACGGCAAGCCGGGGAAAATAACCGGCCAAATCAGCGAAAAGCTTACTGAACTGATGTTTGAGCAGGTTTATTGCTAAAGCAGCTTATATGTCACACGAATTCAGAACCTTTATTCATCTTGTTTTTATTGGCTTTGTGGCCCTGTTCCCCGTGGTTAACCCTATCGGCTCGGCCTTTATCGTAAGTCCTTATTTTGCCGACGTATCCCGGAAAGACAGGATAAGATCAGTAAAAAAGATTACGTTTTACAGCTTCATCATTTGCGCGGTAACCGTATTATTAGGCCACTGGATCTTAGAATTGTTCGGTTTATCCATCCCGGTTATACAACTGGCCGGCGGTATCATGATCTGCAAGATCGGCTGGGAATTTCTTTCTTCGGATGATAAAAATGTAAACGAACAAAAACCGGCTGACACGGTTGAAAAGGAGCCTATACCCTTAGTGGAAAACAAGCTTTTTTATCCCATCACTTTTCCCATCACCACCGGCGCCGGCACAATAGCCGTCCTTTTTACGTTAAGCGCCAACGGTGCAAACACCGATATTTCCGTTTACCTGTTTAACATCGGGGCCTTGCTGGTTTCAATTGTCGGTATATGCATTCTCATCTTTATTTTTTACCTCAATACCAACCGGCTGATCAGCTACATCGGTTTGCGGAATGAACAGGTCATCAACCGTTTTATGGCCTTTTTAATCTTTTGCGTAGGCCTCCAGATCGCGGCAGGCGGAATTACCAACCTGGTAAAATCGCATTTCAGGTTACACTGACAATTGCCCCCTCACTATTTTATTTTTGGCCATATCGGCGCCGCGAAAACACTGCGGCCGCGACGTGACCTTAATTTTTTACACCAAAAATTTTCGAAAAAAGCAACGCGGACTGAAAAGCGGCGGTAATAGCAGGTAACTAGTATTTATTAAAATCACCACTAATGAAAAAAGTATCAAAATTAATTGCTTTAACTTTAACCGTCACAGGGCTCCTTTTTACGTTTGATGTAAAGGCCCAAACTGTACCTGCAAATTCATTGAGGATGGGCATCGGCGCAGACGCCGGCATTCCTACCAGTAATCTTACCATCAGTTCAGACTTTGTGCTGGGCGGAACCATCAGTTTGCAATACGGTATAACCAACCGGTTTGCCGCCGAAGTCACCTCGGGCGCCGACCATTTTTTTAGCAAGTATATGCCAGGTACTACCAAAAGGTATGACAGCTTTGGCATAATCCCCATCAAAGGAGGCTTTAAAGGATTTTTTACCCCGCATACTTACCTGGGCGCGGAGGCCGGCGTGGGGATAGAGGAAACCGATTCGGGCACCGGTCTGAAAAAGTTCCTTTTTTCGCCGGCTCTGGGTTGGGCCAATGAGCACTGGGATGTAAGCGTACGGTACGACACCTATTATACCAAAGGCGACAATTATGGCTTCGTAGCTTTACGATTGGCTTACGGGTTTAGATTTTTTACGAAATAGGAAAACCGGTTATTTAGTTTAGTGCAAAAACGGCCGCCCCATTCAGGGAGGCCGTTTTTTTGGGGATCAATCAACGTTATTCTTTATTTGCCGGCACGGTAAGGCTAACCATCACCTTATCCGGTGTGCCGTTGTGGTCGATGCCAAAATCGCGTGGTACAACTTTCATGGTGCCGTTAAATACACCCTGGCTGCCCTTGTCATTAAAAGTAAAATTTATGGATGCCGGTTTGGTAACGCCCCTCAGCGTTAAATTGCCCCGTGCTACGTAACCGTTTCCGTTTTTACTGACCGAGGTCGACGAGAATTTTATGGCTGCATATTTGTCGGCGCCCAGCGCGTCTTTAGCATGATCGGACTTTAAGAAAAACCCGGTGGCAACGCTTCCCGCATCTACCGACGCTAATATTTTGGCCTGCTCCGGGTGCCGCGGGTCAAATAATACACTCGCTTTTAAGCCGGAAAATGAGCCTTTAATTTTTCCGCCTGAAAATTTTACAGAAGCTTCGCCCGCCTTTACTTTCCACATTGCCGTTAAAGTAAATGCAAACAGGCCGATAATTGCCGCGGCCGTGGCGGCATAAATGATCTTTTACATAGGATGATTTTTTATTGTTTTCATAGATTGCCCTTACCTTGCGGGCTTAAAGGAGTTACGCCCCGCAAGTCCGGCAAGTCGCTTTAAAAGAAATTTATATAACCATTAAAAAAGATGAGGTTCTCGTGCTTTCATGAACACGTCAAATAAACCACCTTCGAAACCAAATCAATTTAACCGTAATGACAACCGAAACGTTCCTCTATAATAAAAAGTCGCCTATTCAAACGATGCTCATCATCGCTGGATTTATGACGATCATGACCTATGATCTGTTTGTTCAAAAAAAGAGGTACGGCGACTATAATTGGTACATAGTTGTACTTGACCTGGCCGGGTTGATTTATGTTCTATATTTATTTACGGTAAGGCTCAAGCCCGCGATGCAGCGGGAAACAGCGCTGGAACTAACTCCCGGCGAGTTAGTTTTCAAGCCTAAAAACATCGTGATTCCCTGGAAAACCATCAGCGACATTGCAACCAAGCCGGCCAACCGCAGCGGCACGCAGCAATACCTGGACATATTGTTAAATGATTCCGCCGAAATGAAACATGTAAGGATAGATTTGGACTGGATAGCGGGAGATCCCACTGATATTTACACCACTGTTGTGAATTATCTTTACGAAACCCGGAAGGTGACTGAACAGCAGCCCCGTGGCTAATTTGTAAGTGGGGAAATCAAAAGGAAACCTATTTTTTGACTTTGCTGATCCAATCTTTAATGGCCCCCTGTAACGCCGGCGCCATAGCCTTTACATCATCAATCGTTTTGATATAAACCAATCGGCGCCCGTCGGCGTAATCGCCGGTCAATAGTCCCGACTTATCGTCGATCTTTGCACCGCTGGGGAACACCAACAGGATGCGCTTATGCAAATTCATCACAATGATATACCGACCGTATTTCCCCGGGTCGCCGGGCTCCATTTCGCCTGAATAATAGAAACTTGGCGCATTCCATTTAATTTCTTCGGCAATTTTGGGGTCGGTACTTAAAATAAGCTGTCTTAAAGATTCAACGATAGAACGTGCCGGATCATCCAATTGCTGAATATACCCGGAAACCGATTGGGTGACTGATGGCTTTGGCGCTTTTGCCATGGCGGTGAATATTGGTGAATAACACGACAATATATGAATTTTGGGGAAGTACCTTTTTAAAGCCTTTAGGAAATAGCTGATCACCAGGAAATTTATGATCAGCTCACCGTTTTTGAATTAGGTCACTACCTCACCTCGCCCACCCCTCACTCTCCAAAAATCTCACTAGCCTCGGGTCGTCCGCCGACAGCACAGGCATCCAGGGGCCGATCTCCGTGCGGTTCCAGTAAAGCCCCTGCGGGTTGCCGGGCTTGGCAAACTGGTAGCGGTATAGGGTAGCACGGATAAAGCGCGGCGGCTTACCCGGAAAGGGGTTGCCGGCGAACAGGCTGACGGCGCCCGGGTCATTATGCAAAAGTTTGTACACCAGGTTGTATATCCATGGGTATTGGTCGGGCGTACTCATGGCCGCAAACCACATTTGCCAGTCGAGGTGCGGTTGGTAGGGGGCTATTTGCGGTGGGGCCTGTTGCGGCAGCGTGGGCAGGTATCTATATATGTAGGGTTTCCAAATGGCTTTGCCGCCCGTGGTATCATCGGCAGTGCCTTCAAACACCACGTTGGTGCGCGCCTGCCCTACCGATCCGAATGCGCCATAAGTGTTGACGAGCTCGAGGGGATCGTACGATCCGTTCATCACCTGGTTGGTTGAAAAAAGGTTTGCCGCTGGCTGAATACTGAGCAGCGCGACGATGCCGGCAATTATCCAGGCGGTAGTGATCATTGGTTTGGAGGGTTCGGCATTATTGGCTGCCTGTTCCGCACGGCGGACGAGCGCCCGGGGCAATATCCTGGCCCAAAAGCTATCGTCCATACAGGCAAGCGCCGGAATAATGGTAAGCCAGTTTAAAAATGCCAGGTTGCCGCTGAGAATAAGGGCGACCTGGAAAAGTATAATGATGACGCCGGCAATATGCCGCGCCACACGCGGCCAAAACACGCACCAGGGCGCCGCCAATTCAGCCAGCCAGTTAAACCATACACCTGCTTTTAGCAGGATGCGTGGCAAAAAGTGGAACCATCTGCTTAACGGACCGGGAATAGGCTGTGTTTCGAAATGGTAGAACAGCACCGTGCCATTTCGCCAGGTTTCATCGCCGCGGATTTTGATCAGGCCGGAGCCAAGCATAATACGGAAGATGAGCCAGCGGAATAAGATGATGACAGCCAGCGGCGGCGGCCGTTTGGGGAATGGCCGCATATCCACCAGGGGGCAAAGAAATATGGCAAGGAAACCGGTTTCAGTGAGCTGGATCTCCCACCCGTAGCCGTACCAGTCCTGCCCCAGGTGAACGATGGACAGGTATAAAGCCCATAAAACGCCGAGCAAAGGGGCGTTGGCGTAGCCTGCGACGACGACGAGTGAAAGGATGAAACCTATCCACGACACGGTGAGCAGTGCCATATCGGAATGCCAAAACCAAAACAGCGATGGTAGCCGCGCAAAGCCCGCGCCGGTTGAGCCCAGCGTGGCGCTCACCTGTTTCAGGTAATTGCCAATGGGGAGCAGGCCATGCTCGCCGATGAGCGGGATAATTTGATTGATGGCGACCAGGAAAGCCACTGCGTATACCGCACCCAGTAAACGTAAAATGAGGAAACGGGTGAGCCAGTACGCGGGCGGCTGATCGCTGTTAAAAACAAATGGAGATGAGGCGGGCATTGGGAATGCTTTTCCTAATAACAAATTTAGGTAAAAAGGTTTTGGGAATAGTAATCGTGTTTGCTTCTGTCGCTAAAACCTGGTTGTAACCAGCGACAACTGTTCAATAACAGCTCACAATAAAAAATAGCTCACAATTTCCTGCAATTTCTATAATTATATCGTAATATTGCAATATAAATATAAGGGTCACAGAAACAGAAATAGTCACCAAAGAGCAAAACAGGTCAGCCGTTATACTCAGAACAATGGCCGACGGCAATAAATTTTTATGATAACAAAATTTCCCACTCCAATTTAAACGGGCGCTGTATATGAAGAATTATGTTGCTGAATCTATCGGCACATTTGCGTTGGTATTCTGCGGCACGGGGGCCGTTGTCATTGATCAGCAATCGGGTGGTGCAGTGTCACATGCCGGTATTGCAATAACTTTTGGCTTAATTATCATGGCGATGATCTACAGCCTTGGCAATATTTCGGGGGCGCACTTTAACCCGGCGGTAAGTATTGCCTTTACCATTACCAGGCGCTTTCCTGCTAAACGATTGCCCGGATATATTGTTAGCCAGTTGATCGGCGCAACAGCGGCAAGTGCTATTTTAAAAGGATTATTTCCGGCCAATCAATTGTTGGGCGCTACAATGCCGGCGGGCAGCGAGATGCAATCTTTTATCCTGGAGTTTGTATTAACCTTTTTTTTAATGCTGGTTATTTTGAGCGTGGCGATTGGCAGCAAAGAACAGGGAATGTTCGCCGGCCTTGCAATTGGTGCCGTGGTTGGACTTGAGGCTATGTTTGCCGGGCCGGTTTGCGGGGCATCGATGAATCCAGCCCGATCATTTGCCCCGGCTATTATTTCAGGACATCTTGAACATTTATGGTTATATATTGTCTCGCCCATCATTGGTGCAATTACAGCCATACCTCTTTGGAATTATTTACGATTTAAAAATTCAACGCCACAATGAAAATCGCACTCTTTTCAGATATACACGCTAACCTGCCGGCTTTGGAAGCATTTTTTGCCGATGTGGAAAAACAAAATCCAGACGCGATTTATTGCCTGGGAGATTTAGTTGGCTATAACATTTGGCCCAACGAGGTCATTGATGAGATCCGCAAGCGCCGCATCCCCTGTATTGCCGGGAACTATGATTTTGGGATTGGCCGCCATATCGATGATTGCGGTTGCGCCTATAAAACCGATGAGGAAAAGGCAATGGGAAAAGTATCGATCGCTTATACAAACGAAATGGTCAAAGACGAGCAGCGGAAATATTTACGTGCGTTGCCTGCGCATATCCGTTTGGAGTTTCAACTTAATAACGATAAGCTAAATGTGCTACTGGTACACGGCAGTCCCCGCAAGGTCAACGAATACTTGTTTGAAGACAGGGACGAAAAAAGCTTGCTGCGTATTATGGAACAGGCAGATGCGGATGTACTGTGTTTTGGTCATACACACCAGCCTTACCACCGGATATTGCCGACGGAAATCACCGGAGAGGTCCATTACCGCCATGCCGTTAATATTGGCTCGGTGGGCAAGCCGAAAGATAAAGACCCGCGCGGCGGGTATGTGCTGTTGCACCTGACGGAGAATAGTTCCGTTAAAGATAAGGGCAGTATAAAGGTTGAGTTTATTCGCTTTGATTATGATATAGAGCGTGCGGCCAAAGCGGTTGAAGATAGCCCTTTACCGAACGCGTATGGGGATATGCTTCGTCATGGTTAAACGTAACACCTATTTGTTGAGCAGGCAATCACAGCAATTTGCCGGAATTTGTACCGTTCCTGTTTGTTTATCCAATCGCGCTTGTCTATTTTGCGGCCGATTAATTCGTTACCCTTACTGCCTTTCCCGGCGCTGCATCAACATGAAGGTTTATTAAATAAACCAAACGGCATCGGGACGATAGCCCGAAAAACAAGTGAGCACGCCTTTTAAATTCATCCCTGATGGCCTTTATGGCTTATATTTTTATATTTTTGCTTGCTTTTTAAAACAACTCTGGCATAAATCCTGATTTTGTGAAAATGTTATACTGGCTGCGCCTGCAATTAAAAAAATCTTTTGACAGAATAAGAAACGAAAACTTAAAGAAGAATGCGCTCCAGGCCATCCCCTTTTGGATTGCTTCGATCATTACGGGACTGATCGCCGTTTTATACACCAAACTTTTTGTTGCTGCCGAAAGTGTTACCTCATTTATTTTCAGCCAGCACGCCTGGATGCTGTTTTTTATATCGCCGGTATGCTTTGTAGCCGCATGGTGGCTGGTGCACCGCTTTTCTCCTTATGCCCGCGGAAGCGGCATTCCGCAGGTTATGGCAGCAATCCAACTGTCGTCGCCCAAAACAAACGAAATAGTCGACAAGCTTTTGGGGGTCCGGATCATATGTATAAAAGTATTATCAAGCCTGGTGATGGCGCTTGGAGGCGGTGCAATAGGCCGTGAAGGGCCAACCATACAAATTGCAGCGTCGATATATAAGATCGTATACCAGATATTGCCCAAATGGTGGCCCAAGATAGCGAAAAGGAACATGATGGTAACGGGGGCGGCAGCCGGTTTGGCGGCAGCTTTTAATACGCCTTTAGGCGGAATTGTGTTCGCCATCGAGGAATTAACCAAAACGCACTTCAGTTATTACAAAACGGCTATTTTCTCGTCGGTAATTATAGCGGGGTTATCAGCGGAGGCTTTATTGGGGCCCTATTTATACCTGGGTTATCCAAAATTAGACGGCCTGTCGGCTTATGTTTTTTTTGGCGTGGCGCTTGTTGCGATCATTGCGGGACTTTTAGGCGCCGGGATGTCAAAATTGATCCTGTTGATATTTGCCTGGAAAGCCAAATTCAAGTTTACTTATTACCATGTGGTATATGTTATCCTATGTGCCCTTATCATGGTTTTCCTGGCGTTTTTTATTAACCAGGAGGTTTTGGGATCGGGAAAGGATATCATGGGGAAAACCTTATTTACATCCCACAAGTACGTTCACTGGTATACCCCTTTGTTAAGGATAGGCGGCCCTTTGTGCTCATTTACAACGGGTGCGGCCGGAGGGATATTTGCACCGGCGCTTGGAGCAGGCGCCAGCGTGGGCTCAATGGTTGCCGGCTGGTTTAAGGTATCGGATATCGACACCAATATGCTTATTTTGGCAGGCATGGTGGGCTTTTTAACCGGCGTTACCCGCTCGCCGTTTACATCCGTCATCCTGGTATTGGAGATGACCGACCGCCACAATGTAATATTTCACCTCATATTGGCGGGCATGATCTCGAGCCTGGTAGCGATGCTGATAGACAAACATTCGCTGTATGACCATCTTAAAATACAATACATACGCGACCTCAACACCGTCGATCAAACTGAAATGACGGAACAGGTGGCGCCTGTTGATCGCTGATTACCCCCTTTAAATCGCTGTTATCCTGCCGTCATCAATTTGCCATTGTCGATTTATTGCAACAAATCAGGCAGATCCAATTTCATTCGGTTATAAATTCTGTATTATACTGAGGCTCGTTACTAATGAATTTTGTGCCCCGGAAAGGTTATTGTTTTATCTGACGCAAGCTTAAAAGCGGAATAACGCGCAAACGGTTGAAAATAACCGGTAATTTATTTAACGAACCCGGTGGATTCAAGAATAAAAGTTATCATTGAACACGCCTCTCCCGCTATAATCCAGGAAGAAAGATTGCTGCTTTGACCAGGGCATTTGGTTCACCTAATTTGGGGATATAGAAGACGTGGTGCAGGATTGCCTGGTAGAGGCGCTCAACTGGTATTATTTAGATTTCGGGCATGAAAAAAATTCTTTTAACTATCCTTTTAACATCTGCATTGGGTGCGAAAGCCCAATCGGTTAATAACACTTCAACTTTTTCCTTCAGCAACGGCGCATCGTCAACCGGTTGGATAAACTTCGACTTCTATAACAATAATCGCATTTATATCCCGGCGTCAATCAACGGGCACCAGGTGATGGTTATGCTCATCACCCTTATTCAAACCTCCAGCATGGATTATGATCTCGCCGCTTCAATCGGGCTACAGCCCAAGGCAGGCGACACCTCACGAAAGACTGTAGGGGTTAATATTGAGTTCGGCAATCTGACGCTGCATAATGTCAATACGTCGATCAGAAAACCAGCGCGGGCTAACCAGGGCGCCGGCCGTACGATACCTTACTTGTTGGGAGACGGTCTATTGAACCAGTTAGCGGTTGATATTGATTTCGCCAACCATCGCATAGCCTTTCTTGATCCCGCTGGTCTTAAAAAACCGGTGGACGCGGCAGAAGTCCCGGTGGTCCTGACCATGGGGCACCGGACAGTTCCGTTCTCCATCGAGGGGGCGCCCCCGGGTCAGTTCGAATTAGGGCTGGGAAATTCCGCGCCATTTCTTATATACCAAACCTACTATGAGAAATACAAGCTATTAGAGCACCGGCCCAAATCACTGCGACAAGGGGGCGGCGGTGCGGGCCCGTTTCCAATTGAACCGGTTGCAACCATGGGCAGCGCTCAATTTGCCGGCGTTGATTTTTCAAATTTGCCGGGCGCACTTATACCCGACTCGCTCAGGCGGGACGAACCCCGACAATTAGCGGGCGATATCGGCATCCCGATATTGTCGCGTTTTCACCTTATTATCGACTATTCTCATGACAGACTTTATGCAACGCCCTATTCCGATGCAAAAAGTACGCCGTTCGTTAAAGACCGGTTAGGGTTAGTTTTAGCTAAACAGGATAGCAGTATCGAGGTCAAATTCGTTTCACCCGGCAGTCCGGCGCAAACGGCAGGCTTCAAAACAGGGGACAGGATTACACAAATCAATCAAAAGCCTGTTAAGGCCTTGGAAGATTCCGAAATACTCAACTTACGATACGCACCGATGGGAACCACTTTTATTTTTACTATGGATGATGGCTCAAGGCGACAGGTGAGGCTGGCCGATTTTTTTTAATAAATGTAAATATTGCTGAGCATGCGTCGGCGCATCAAAGAACATCAATGCCCTCCTGTTTTTCGCGCGTTGTTTAATTTAACAACAATTTGAGTTAGCGTTAACCTTTTTGTAAAGTTGCGATCATTCAGGGATTTTGCCCTTGTTAACTACACCAATAAGCAGGCCGGCCACCAGAAACTGTAACAGGTGAAAAGCAGTTTGTATAAGCAACCAACCAGACATTGAAGTCACATTAATTTTTGCCGCATTGGCAAGCGTAGAAACGCTAAACAGGAAGGTCCCCATGATCAAACTAAAAATTATTGCTTTTGAAATACCACTATTTTCTTTTGCATAGAACCGGTAAAGCCAGGCAATAATTGTTCCCTGTATGATCATGGAAAAAAAGCCAAGAGGAATGATCGGTTCTTTACGGTTATAAATCCCCAAACCCTCATACAGTTTATTAAAGATGACCAAATGCCACACATACCCCAAAATCATTGTTGGTATGATGTACGCTAATGCTGTCAGAACAAATTTTGTATTTTTTCCTTTCATGTTGTTTGTTATTTCATCGAATGAAACGCTACCCTGTTGCCCTCTGTGTCGGTAAATTGAGCCATAAAACCATTCGCTCCAATTGAAGTTTTAGGAACAATGATCTTACCTCCTGCCGCCTCCACGCGTGAAAGAGGAACAGACAGGTCTTCTCCGCCATTCAAATAAATAAGCGCCCCTGTTTGTGAAGGCTCATAGCCTTTTTCCTCTACCAGGCCACCGCCAATTTCTCCGTTTTGCATATCGGCCGGAAACATCGCGTACTTCATTTCCGGGAAAGGCATCATCATCTGTATGCCCAAAACTGTTTCATAGAAACCTTTTGCCCTGTCAAAATTTTTGGCTGGAATTTCGAACCAGTTAATTGCGTGTGCCATTAGTATTTGTTTTTTATTGTTGTGATTATTTTTTCTTTCAGGCGGTTTTAATTCTCATTAAATTCCAAACACAAGCTAAGCCAAATTCAAAGTTTGTATATTTGCTTGCAAAATGCAAGGTAAATATATAAACATTTACTTGCGATATGCAAGTATTAGATGAAAAAAAAAATAAAACGACGTTCGGATTGCCCGATAAGCTTTGCGCTCGACATTTTTGGCGACAAATGGTCGCTATTGATCATCAGGGATTTGATGTTTAAGAATAAGAGGACATATGGTGAGTTTTTAAAATCAGATGAAAAGATTGCCACCAATATATTAGCTGACAGGTTGACCATGCTTGAATGTGCCGGCTTGATAAAATGCTCGGTTGATGAGGGGAAAAAATCAAAATTTAATTACGACCTGACAGAAAAAGGAATTGATTTGGTACCTGTGCTGCTGGAAATTGTGTTGTGGAGCGCTACACACGATATACATACTGCTGCACCAAAGGAGTTTGTTGATAGGGTTAAATATGACAAAGAAAATTTTATCAAAGAAATCGTACAGCATTTGAAAAGTCGGCTGTAGCAGTTAATATCGCATTATTTCAGTAAGTCAATAGTTACCGGCTGTGCTTTCGGCTTGTCACTGTTAAAATGTTACGATGATATAAGGTAAATTCTTTTGACTATCAATAGAATTACAATTGTCAATAGGCAGGTAGCGATAATGATTTTATATTTTCCAAAAAACGAAAGAATTGTCATTACCAGGAGCGCTAAGCTTGTAACTAAAGAACCAATTAAAAATGGTTTAATGTCTGTAAAACTTAAAGATTTCAGCGAATAATATTGTAATCTGAAAGGCTCGCTGACACACCTGATTAAAGCCAGGAAAATAATAAAAGTGGCAATTATTGAAATTTTTCTCGCGTCTTTTACGACTGATTTAATGCTCATTTTCGATAGCGTTTTTCATTGCCCTTAGTGTCTCTTGTGTTTCTCTGGCAACTTTTCTTTTTATGTACAAGTTCAAAAGTTTCACTTTCAACCTTGAACTGGAGTAATAATGGGCAATTTCAATTCGTGTGGTGCTTGCATCAATTTTTGAAAGGCTTGATTCCACAATATAATCTGGCAATAATTTCGTCAGCCCCATTGTATCGGAAGGAAAAACCGTCACAATTTTTTTCATTGGAACAATTTCAATATCCTTTTCAATACAAGTGTGTTTGCCCCCGGTTAAGTGACATTGATATGCCACCCCTTCCTCACGAAACTGTTTGTCGGAAAGAAGATCAACCTTGTCAACCCGCGGATGATATTGAGCGATTTTAGAAAGGTCCTGATTAAACTCCCACACTTTTTCAATTGGAGTATTTATGATGATTTCTTGCTTCGACTGAAACCTGGGTTTGATTGATTCAGTTTGTTTTACCGCTGTTTTCTGCACAATGATCTGATTTTGTGGTGGTGGTGGTGGTGTCAAAGATTAGCGTATAAGATGCGGATATATGCTATTGCATATGTTTCCAGTATTCATCGGGATAAAAATACTCATTTTGCCTAATTTGGAATGGTTTAGCCCGGTTCTTTCTTTCATCCAATACCGATAGAAGAAAAAATCTGTTAAAGCCTCTTCGGCTGTATTTTAGGGCTAGTGCAAATCCCGAACAAAGCGTTCAGCCCCTGAACAAAAATGAACGCTTTTTGCGTCCGTGAAAAATTTTTCGATGCCGTTTTGTGGGTGTTTAGATAGCGTTTCGCAGCCAATTCGGGGTGTTTGAAGCCTGTCCGAACTGGTTTCAGGCAGCCAAAAAACATGTCTTTTTCATTTAGCGGCGTGCCATGGCAACGACAGGCAATAATTTAACGTAATTGAAAACAAACCCGCGCCCGGATGCTTTATTTTTATGTTATTGTAGTTAAAGAATTTAATTATATTTACACATCCAATTATTAAACCATTTAAACATGAAAAAGTATTTATTACCGGTTGCTTTGGTTGCAGCCATCAGCGTGTCGTTTGCATTTACCAGCGGCGAGGTTCACCTGAAGGGCGTTATTGAAGATTCGACATGCGCCGCAGCTAAAACTCAAATGTCTCCCGCAACTTCCCGCGTTACCTGCGTTAAGAAATGCCTTAAAATGGGAGCCACCGCCGTATTGGTAGCCGACGGAAAAGTTTATAAAATAGCCAATCAAAAGGCCGTTTTAAAATATGCCGGCGAAGACGTTTCGGTTGACGGCACTGTAACCGGCGACACCATCGAGGTTACCAAGATCGCTGAAAGCAAATAATAGGTTGCCGGCAGGTAACAAGGCCTGCGCTCAGCACATCGTAAAAAAGCATCGCTAAACAGCTAAAAAAGCGTTCATTTTAGTGTTCAAAAATGAACGCTTTTTGCCATTTCAACTATGAAGTAAAACTTCGTAGTTAGCTCATAGATTGGTTACCGTCAGCTTTTTAAGCCCCTAACCGTGAAGTGAAAAAAAAGGGGTATTGTAAAAAAATGAACACCTGCTTTTTTCGCCAAAAACCCGGCTATGCCTGTATTTTAACAGCACTACCAAAATTCAATATTAGTTTGTAGGTTTAGCACAAATTAAAACCACCCCCGTCCGTATGAAAAAGACTCCATTTGCTTTAAATAGCTGCTTTCGCCTGCTTGCACAAGTTCAAATTGCTTTGGTAATCATCCTTTTGTCAGCGTTCACGGCTTCGGCGCAGGCCCCAAAAATGATCAAAGACCCTGACGTGATCGGCCGGTGGGACCTTACCGTCGTGAAGAACGGCAAAAGCCAGCCCTCCTGGCTGGAGGTGCAAAAATCTGGTTTGCATACGTTTGTGGGCCGTTTCACCGGCAACGGCGGCAGCGCCAGGCCTATTTCGGAGGTAAAAGTCGCCGGCGGGAAGTATAGTTTTTCTATTCCCCCGCAATGGGATAACAGCACCCGGTACCTTGATTTTGAATTTGAGGCTAGCGGCGACGCCGTAAAAGGCACAATGGTGGATGCTGACGGCGTAAAATGCACGTTTACCGGAGTGCGCGCGCCCGAATTGATAAGGGATAAAGCGCCCGTTTGGGGGACGCCGGTGAGGTTATTTAACGGGAAAGATTTGACCGGCTGGCATGCCGACGGCAAAAACCAATGGATAGTTGCAAACGGTTTACTCACCAGCCCGCATACCGGATCGAACATTGTAACCGACAAAACTTTTAATGATTTTAAACTGCATGTGGAATTTAGGTTTGGGCAGGGCGCCAATAGCGGTGTTTACCTTCGCGGCCGCTATGAGGTGCAGATTATGGACAATACAAGCGGGGCAAAAGAGCCCATCAACAACGTATTCAGCGCCATTTACGGCGTTCTGCCGCCCAACAAAATGATGTCAAAAGGTCCGGGCCAATGGCAAACCTATGATATTACCCTGGTGGGCCGACTAGTAACCGTTGTAGCAAACGGCCACACCGTGATCTGCAATGCGGTGATCCCCGGCATTACCGGCGGCGCCATAGACAGTAAAGAAGGCGAACCCGGGCCGATCTATTTCCAATGCGAAGCCGGGCCGGTTGAATTCAGAAACATCGTAATCACGCCCGCCAAATAAGGGATTTGCCTGACAATGAGTTGGACTTGCCCTAAATGCGACAGGGAATTGTTAAAAGAAGGCCAGACGCATTATTGTGCCAGGGTTAGTGTCGACAGCTTATTTGCAGGCAAACCTGCTGAAATAGTGCTGGTATTTGATAAAATACTTGCCGAAGTTGCCGATTGGCCGGATGTGCTGGTAAGCACAACGCCCAATTGCATTGTATTTGTCCACCGCAAAACCTTCCTGGTTATCCGGCCGATGCAAAAAATATTGGACGTAAAATTTTATTCAGGCGCCGTTCTCAGCGGGCCTCCTATCGTCCAAAGCTTATTGTATGCCGGAAAGTACGCAAGCAATGTCCGGCTAAAAGTTGTCGATGATCTCACGCCGCAGGTGTTCAGGTTTATCCGGGCATCGTATGAATTGCTGTAAAGCTTTACTGTGCTAAATTTGATCAGCATAAAAACCAAACCCCGTCTTATAATGTTTAATTTTAAGTTAATTTGATAAAATAAAACGTAATAAGAAGCATAAAATGAAACAAAGCTATTAAACCATTTACAGAATTGATGAAGAAAAAAGCAGTGATTATGGTCATTCCGGGTTGACTGGCTGTGATACCATAGTTGCCAGGATTGAATTTGGAAATGATAAATAATAGCTACCATGAAAAGAATTAGCACAATGATACTGCTGCTCCTGGGAGCCGCGGTATTGATCTCATCCTGTCGCAAAGACGATAACAGGATTTACTACCAGGTAGGCGATCAAAATTTTGTAACCGATGCCTCAAGCAGTACCCTATTTGAGGTGCAGGCCGGTAAGCTGGCGATGGCCAGGGGCGTAAGCGACAGTGTAAAAAAATTTGCCGGCACTATGATCAGCGATAATAACGACTTGTCCGCAAAGCTATCGGCCATAGCTTCGCAAAATGGATTTACAATGTCCGCCACCCTGCAGCCAGTGGATCAAAATAACCTCAACGCGCTGAATTCCCTTACGGGAGTGGCCTTCGACAAGCAATATGCCGCCATAATGGTTACAGCGCACCAGGGGACGCTTTTGCTATTTGGCGCCGCAGGGGCAGCTAATGGTGTTGGCAACGCCAACCTCAGGGCGTTTGCCAACGGGCAGATTGCGGGCATGCAAACACAACTGGTGCTATCGCAAAAACTGGTGATGGCCGTAAGCGGCGAATCGGGGCAATAATGCAGTCTTGAGTCTTATGTCTTGAGTCTCAAGTCGAAAAAACGGAAGTTGAGACTTTTGACTTAGTATTATTGACTCGCCTTAATTGACTACAGCTATCGCCATACCGTCGTGCTCCTTGGCGCCAACGGTTTGAATAATAGTGGCGGTAACTTTATTATTTCCCGATAGCAGTTTATTCAGCCGGTGTACGCCCTGCACTTTATCGTCGGGGTGGTTTTCATCCAATATCTTTCCTTCGCGTATAACGTTGTCGGCGATGATCAACGTACCTGGCCGGGAAAGTTTCAGCGCCCATTCGAAATATTCGGGGTAAGGAGGTTTATCTGCGTCTATAAATATCATATCAAACGGTCCGGCGTCTTCTTTTAAAAGCTCCGGCAAAGTTTCAATTGCCGGGCCTAACCTCAACTCTATTTTATCTTCAACGCCTGCTTTTTTAAAATTTTGCAGGGCAACATCCGCATGTGCCTGGTCAATTTCAAGAGTGATCAGTTTACCGCCGGCAGGTAAGGCCCGGGCCATCCAAATGGTGCTGTAGCCCCCTAATGTGCCTACTTCGAGTATCTTTTTTGCATGGATAAGCTTTGCGAGTATTTGCAAAAACTTGCCCTGGTTGGCTGATACGCTGATCTGCGGTATCCCGGCAGCGTCTATAGCGGTTATTACGCCTTTTAAAGCCTCGTCCTCGTCGCCCAGCAGGTTACTGATATACTGGTCAACCTGTTCAAAAAGTTGCTGATCCATTGTTTAAAATGCAGGTTAAGAATAATGGTTGAATAAATTGCCCAAAGATCATATAAATGATGATAAGTGATGCCTGAAGCCGACAAAAATTACAGGGCAATGCCTTTTTTGCCAGCATCGGTTAAACTCCTTTTTCGGTTTTACCTGATCTTTCGGCAATAACGCACCAGGCGCAAACCGTTAACATCGCCAAAAAGTACGGTAATACAATAAGATAAAGCGTGCCCGCGTCTTTATAGGTTGAAATTAAATTAGCAGCCAGGCCAACCCCGTTCGGATCGAACGACGCAATGAATATGTTGGAGAGGAGAAAGCTAATACAAGCGATTATCGCCAGGAAATACAATGATTTGGTTGATTTGAGCAAACTGCTCAACAGGTATCCCATTGAAAGATTAAAAACGGCAACCGCGATGATCCACAGCGACAAAAATAACATAAAAGTAAGGCCGCCGCTTATACTGTAGTTTACCAGGGCTATCAGCACAGCATTCAGGATGATGAATGAAACGTTATATTTAAGTAACCTCATTAAGTCAACTATTCCGATGATATCATAATTTTTCCTCCTTCACCATCAAATAAAACCAAACTTCTTTTCTTATTTCAAAATCCAAACTTTCGTAAACGCCGATCGCCCGCCGGTTATCCGCCCGCGAGTGTAAAAAAGGGATTTCTCCGCCGGCTTTTATACGGTTAACCTGATCTGAGATCAACTGCCTGGCATATCCTTTTCCCGTATATCCGGGGCGGGTACAAACCGCGCTCACCTCGGCAAAGTTAAAAGCGTGTAAGCGTTGCCCAGCCATAGCCACCAGTTGGCCATCTTCAAAAACACCGCGATAGTGCCCAAATTCGATGGTTTTCGAGGCGAACGGGCCAGGGTCAGTCAGCCGGGTTAACTCCATCATCTGCGGGACGTGTTCTTCGGTAAGAGGAATCAGCCCGCTGTGCGATTCTTTTCCAGTTCGGGCCGTATGGCAAACCATTTGCACGCCATGAATTACACGACGTATTTGCCACACCGCCGGGATTTCAATTTTTTCCGGCGATACAAATAATACCGGGCGGTTTTGCGGTAAAAGGGCGCAAAGCTGAAGAAAATTTTCACCGGTGTTCTCGCTCAAGGCCGCAAACGGCGACACCTCGTTATCAAAATATTTTACACGATCATTCCCGAATGAAAGACAGCTGTTGCCCGAGATTAGGGCGTTCCATGCCGGATTATCGAGAAAATGCTCCATAACAACAAACCTAAAAAAAAAGTTGACAATGTCATATCATTGTCATGGTTTATTGCCTGATTTTCAAAACAGTATTTGCGACTATTTGAATTAAAGCGAGAAATTAAGCCGCAGATCTTTTCGAATATTAGTATCTTGGTCATATTATACCCATAGTTATGAAACCTTTCCAACTATTATCCGCCGTTTTGTTTTGTGTACTGATCTGTGGTTTTACAACTTCAAAACCGGACCATTGGAAGCCGCTTTTTAATGGTAAGAACTTATCCGGATGGGATACCTATATCGGGCCTGATCTGGACGATAGCGGAAAACCCATTACCGGCCGGCCGATCGGCCTCAATAACGACCCAAGGCATGTTTTTACCATCGTACGGGACAGTGGTGAAAACGTGATCCGCATATCGGGTGAGAACTGGGGCGCCATATCTACCAAAAAAGAATACGAAAACTATCACCTCCAACTCCAGTTTAAGTGGGGGAAATTATTATGGGGACAGAAAAAGGGCAAAAAGAAAGATAGCGGCCTGCTTTATCATTCAGTTGGCAAGTATGGCGCCGACTATGGCGCGTGGATGCGTTCGCATGAATTCCAGGTGGAAGAAGGCAACTGTGGCGACTACTGGGGCGTTGCAGGCGGGATGGCGGATATGCCTGTGATCAAGCGTTCAGAAACGGATTATGTTTATTCGCCCGTCGGAACCCTGACGACCTTTAAGGAGGGCGGCAGGGTGGGGCGCCATTGCATTAAGCAAGGCGATGCCGAAAACCCCACAGGCCAGTGGAACACCCTCGACCTTTACTGTCACGGCGATACCAGTATTCACGTGGTAAATGGCAAGGTAATGATGATCCTGTATCACTCCAAACAGCAGGACAATGCCCTTGAGACAGCGCTTACCAAAGGAAAAATCCAAATACAATCCGAAGGCTCCGAGGTGTTTTACAAACATATTGTTATCCAACCTATTGATAAGCTGCCGCCGGCGTTGTTAAATTAACGCCGTTTTAGCCTCCAGCCTTTTATATAGCCGATCGGCCATTGTATGCGTGTGCAACAATAGTGTACTACAAAGAAACTATAATGTAATTAATGGTTAAATGACTCAAATACCTTTGTTTACACATTTAACCAATTATTAAATCATGAAAAATTCTATCAAAAAATCAGCAATGGGCGCATTTGCCTTGCTGTTAGCGCTTGGCTGCTCAAAAGACGCCAGTAAACCTGCCGCAACAGCTGCTCACCCCAATTTCCCAAAAATCAGTACACAATCACTGGCCTCGCTGGGTCAGGGGGCCTTCAGCCTTTGGGGAACCTGTAACGGGCATCCTTACGATATTTCGGGCACCAACGGCATCTGTGTGCCCCTTGGCAACTGCAGCTCGGATATTGATGCTGCCCAGGAATCCAGCGGACAAACCGCTTCCGGATTCCAGTTCAATGGCTGCTTTAAAGGTGGTACCGCCGCAAACAGCTCGGCCAGTGAAGAAGCTGTTTTTATGGCCGATAACGTAACCCAATGGAATGGCGACGAAATGGGCTTTGTAAAAACCCTGAACGACAACGCCCTTAAAGGCTACCTGCAGGGCGGTGGCAATTACGTTACCCAGGTAATATCAGTTGGCGATAATGGCTACCATACCTATAAATGCCAGGCACGATCAACCAACGTACACCAGGTTGATTTTTATATTGACGGTAACTACGCTTTCACCATGACCAACAACAGCGGGCATTATTGGGAAAATTTTGACTATTTCGTCGGCACAAACCACTGGTATGGCGGCGGCAGCAATACCGGCCAGCAAATTGAAATGTACAATATGGTTACCTATTAAAAGAGCCAGGAGTCAAGAGACAAGATCGAAACACATTTTCCGTACCCCTGAGAATCTTGGCTCCTGACCCTCGACTCGCGACTCCCGGCTCTCGACCTTTGGTTCTTAGCTGGTCTAAATGAAGATGCCCCGAATCTCACCGGGGCATTCTTCTTTTATATTCGCCGAAGGATCAATTTCTATCGAGATTTGGCAGTCGATGGTATTGGCGGTAATCGTTGGGCGAACAGCCATATATCTTTTTAAACTCCCTGTAAAAATAAGTTTTGTTATTAAAGCCGGTTCGGTAAAACACTTCGGATACGGTCAGGTCTGTACTTAGTAACAACATCGAGGCTTTTTGCAGCCGTACATGCCTGATCAACTCGGTAGGGGTCATATCCGACAAGGTTTTTAGCTTCCGGTAAACTTGTATTTTACTCAGGTGAAGGGCGCGTTCTAAAAAGGCGCCGTCAAGGTCTTCATCCAGGTTTTCTTCAATTATCCGGGTTACCTTTTCAATAAAATTCCTGTCGGTCTCATTCAGTCCGTTTGTGCCCGGTGAGTCTGGCCTGAAATTGTTTAAACGAAAGGCATTATGCAGCTTGTCACGATATTCCAGCAGCTTTTGTATCCGTACCAATAGATGTTCGGTCTGAAATGGCTTTGGTATGTAAGCGTCGGCGCCGCAGCCGTACCCTTCGGTTTTATGTTCGATCGCGGTGCGGGCCGATAACAGCACAAACGGGATATGGCAGGTTTCCGTAGTGCTTTTTACTTGCCGGCATAACTCCAGCCCGTCCATATCGGGCATCATCACATCACTGATAACCAGGTTCGGGATTCTTCTTTTCATCAGCTCCAGAGCTTCAAGCCCCGTACCCGACTCATAAACAATGTACTCCTCCGCCAGTATATCCCGCAGCAAAAACCTGATCAGCTGGTCGTCCTCAACAACCAGCACTGAAGGTTTATTCTTTTGCCCCAGGCTTTCCATTAACGACGATTTATTAATCTCGGCCGGACGCGAAACGTTAGTGCGCCCCTGTGTCATCGCGTTCACCAGGTAGGATGCTTTTGCGTCGTTCCCGCTACTATCCGGTTTGCCAGGGGAAGATTGATCCATTTCCCCGGCCGGAAGTAATACTTTAAAGCTTATCCAGTTATCGGCACAAGTTGCGGAAATAGTTCCGCCAAGCAGATTAACCAGCTGGCGTGTAAAAGTCAATCCTATACCTGTACCGCTTTTGTGATTCTGTTTGCCATCCACCGTAAAAAACCTGTCGAACAGGCGCTCCGTTTCATCCGCTGTCAGTTTACAGCCCGAATTGGCTACTATGATTTCCAGCTGGCCTGTTTCCGGCGCTTTGTTTACCGAAAAGATAATATACTCCGCCGCACCAGCGTACTTAAACGCGTTTGATAAAAGATTGAAAATGATCTTTTCCAATTTGTCTCGGTCGGTTGGCCAAACGATAGCGGGTTCAATATGCCATGAAAAATCAAGTCGCTTCTCGTCAACCAACGCGGTGAATAATTGCGCAAGGTCAGCCAGCAATGCCGAAACATTGATCAGCTCGCAATGATTTTTCAGCCGCCCGGCGCCGGCCTTCCTGAATTCCAGTAATTGCTGTACAAGATATTGCAGCCGCGACGCTTCCTGTTTTACGATCGACAAGAAATTGGCGCCATTATTCCTGTCTGCCGGCTTATTTTTAAACAGGTATCTTTCCAGCGATCCAAGGATCAACGTGAGCGGCGTTTGCAACTCATGAGCGATATTGGTGAAAAAATTAAGTTGCTCCTGGTGAATTTGCTCATCCTTTTCGCGCAGCATGTGTTCCATTTTCAACTCCTGCCCCATCAGGAATTTATTTTTCTTATACCTGATCCAGGTATAAGCGCCAGCCAGCAAAATGGCTGTATAAACCGCAAAAGCAGGAAAAGTAAGCCAGAAATATTGGTTAACAGTTATGGAAAATGCGGCTATTCCTTTTGTCCAGGCCCCCTCGCCGTTCGACCATTTGATCAGCAACGTATAATTTCCCGGCGGGATATTGTTATAAACGATCCGCTCCTGGTTACCCATGTAATGCCATACTTTATCGTTACCCTGCAAAAACGAAGCATACTGGCACTTTTGCACATGGCTGTACGTAACGGGCTGAAGGTTCAGCTCAAAATAATTATCGCCGGGCTGCATATCAAAATGCCGTGTTGATACCGTTCCATTCTTTGTAATCACATCCAGCCCTTTTTCGGGCGAGTTTCGGCCTGCCAGCTGCAGGTTGTTCAGCAACAAGCGCGGCTGCTCGTTGCTGATACGGATAGATTCAGGCCTGAAATAGTTGAAACCGTGAATACCGCCAAAGAAGAGCAGGTGACCGGGGTCTTTCCAGGTCGCATTATCACTGAATTCATCGCTTTGCAAACCGTCCGATTCCTTGTATTGCACAATGTTGAGGCTTTTCGAGTCAATCTTTGCCAGGCCTTTATTTGTGCTCAGCCAAATATTGCCATTATCGTCGTCGTTGATCGCATGGATGGTATTGTTGGGCAAGCCATCGTCGACATACAGTTTTTTGAACACAGGTCTTTCATTCTGCGCTGCGCTTTTTTCATCCACCCAGTTCAGGCCGAAACTGGTACCCACCCAAAGCCTGTCCCGGTGATCGAGGTATAGGGAAAGTACATCGTTGTTGGACAAGCTGCCTTCGTACGATGATGCTTTAATGGTGCGGAAGCTTTTTGTTGTTTTATTGAAAACACTCAGCCCGCCGTAGCGGCAGCCCATCCACAGCAGGTTATCATTGCCCTCCGCCAGGCTATAGATCACGTCGTTTCCGGGCCCTTTGCCTGTTCCATCATACTCAAATTGCTGCAGGCTTGAAACGCTGAGATTACCCCTTTTGTCCTGGTTTAATTTTAAATGAACCAGTCCCCCTTCATTTAATCCCAGCCAAACCGAACCGTCCTTGTCATTCAAAATACAATGCACCGAGCCAAATGAAGGATAACGCCTGCTTCCTCTCACATCGTTCCACTTTACAAATTTCTTTGTTGCGGGATCATAAAGCGTTATTCCGGGGGCGTCGGAACCAATATAGATCAGGCCGTCAGCAGCCTTTTCAATGGCGTAAACACAATTATCCAGCAGGTCGACCCCGGTATGAAAGCTTTCAAATTCGGCGAAAGACCGGTCATTCTTATCCCAGTTCATCAGGGTGATAATTCCATTACCTTTTGTGCCGATCCACAATTCGCCGTTCACTTCACAAAAAGCCCTTACCGGTATATGGAACGACTGCCCATTGGCGAGCTGCTGAACGATGCCAAACTGGTTGTCCTTGCGGGCTATTTTTATCACGCCGTTGCCATCAGTCCCGGCCCATAGTAGGTTGTTGTTATCGGTGATCAGTGAGGTAATCCGTTCGCTTTGCAAAACCGGCATTTCCGTCGATAATGAATTTACGGGCTTAAATCCCGCATCATATTCGCCGATACCCTTTGAAGACCAGGCAAAAACGTAATGACCGTTAAAAAGGCTCATCGCCCTAACCTCATGCGGAAGCCGCAATATCTGCTGTTTTACCAAACCTTCTGTCACCCTGAATAAAACATCCGATTTAGTTTGAAAAAAAACCTGGTGATCGCAGTAAAAAGCATTGTCCACATTGTCCACGGGCACATAACCGTCCAGTTTTACCAGCCGACCGCCTTTGCGGCGGAAGGCTTCCAGCTTGCCGTTGTCTTTTAATAACCAAAGGTGGTCCTGGTCGTCAAAAAACAGGTTGAGCAGCATAAAATTGGCCAGGTTTTCAATATTCACGGGCCTAAAGCGATCAAGCTTATCATCATAAACAAATAATTGCGAACTGTTGCGCCGGGCGGCATAAACTTCGCCCCGGGTGTTTATGGCTAGGATGTACCCGTTTGACACCGCCTTTTGGCGGCTGTAAAAATAATTGCTGAAATCGCCCGTATTTTTATTGAATTTTGAAACGCCCTCAACCGTCCCTACCCAGACATTCCGCTTTTTGTCCCCCTCAACCTGGTAGATCACATTGCTCGAGATCGAGTTCCGTTCCGGGTCAGTTCGTTCATAATTAAAAACATGCACTTTGCTGCCATCGAAGAAATTAAGGCCGTCCCAGGTGCCGAACCATATCAAATTGTCCGAATCCTGGTATATGCTATTGATGCAGCTATTTGACAGTCCATAGCTGTTGTCCAATTGCTGGGAGGTGTATTGCGAATAAACCGGAAAGTTAATCGCCAGCAAAAACAACAAAAAAACATGGCGGCACTTCATAACAAAGTATTAAGATTTAACACGGGGAGGACGTTGCCTGTAGGTTTATAAAGCTGATAACCCGGCTATCAAAGTTATGTTTTTACGGGCCGCAATGATGTACTATTTTTTCTTTTCATTACACTTTTAAGAAATACGCCGCGCAGACAACGCCTTCATTTGTATTAAAGCGCGTCAATCTTCCGCTGCATGGTCTGTTTATCGGCTGGTGATTTTGCCAACTCCAGTGCTGCTTTAAAATTCCCGACAGCCTTTTCCCGGTCGATCCCGGTATACAACTCGCCCAGCAGGGCAAAATAAAACTGGTTGTTTACCAATTTTAATTTCTCTGCCTCAATAATGGCCTCTTCCCTGCTATTGGCTTTTGCCAGTGCATAAGTGCGGTTTAGGGCGGCAACCGGCGAATAGGCTAATTGCAACAAGCGATTATACAACTGCAGGATGTTTTCCCATTTTTCCTTCGTATCTGCTTTTTGTGTATTCCACCAGGCGATGCCGGCTTCGAGGTGATATTTGGAAAGCCTGTCGCCTGCTGCCGCTTTGTGAAAATAATAGGCTCCTTTGGCCATCAATTCATAATTCCACAGGCTGGTATCCTGCTCATCATATAAAACAAGTTCGCCATTTCTATTTATTCTCGCATCAAACCTCGACGAGTGAAAATACATTAATGAAAGCAGCGCATTTACCTGGGGCTGGTTGGTGTTTTCGTGCTCAGTCAGCATCGTGCAAAGGCGCATGGCTTCCAGGCACAGGTCCTTGCGGAGGGTTTGATTTTGGTTTACCGAATAATACCCCTCGCTGAACAACAGGTAAATAGTCGTTAAAACCGTATCCAGCCGCGCATCGATCTCAGACAGGCCGGGAAATTCAATCTTTATTTTTTCCTGCCGCAGTTTTTCCTTGGCCCGGAAGAGCCGCTTGTTTATCGTTTCCTTATTAGATAGAAATGCTTCGGCGATCTCGTCAATGCCAAATCCGCAAAGGATTCGAAGCGACAGGCCTACTTGCGCTTCCACCGGTATCACCGGCTGGCAAATGGCAAACATCATTTGCAATTGGCTGTCGCTTATGTTTTGGGGTGACAGGTCAAGCTCATTTTCATAACCGGTGACCGGGTTGCCTACCAGTTGCGGCGCTACCTTGGCTTCAAACGTTGACTCGCGCTGCAAATAATTTTTTGCTTTGTTTTTTGCCACGTTATACAGCCAGGCTACCGGATTTGGCGGGGCGCCGCCGTAGCTCCAGCTTTGCGTTGCCGCCAAGAATGTGTCGCTTGCTATATCCTCTGCAATTTCAATCTGGTCAAAGCCGAAGCGCTTGCACAATACCGCCACTATTTTGCGGTACTCGGTCCTGAACAAATGCGGTATCAATTGTTGCCGTGTCATGGTAAAAAGGTCTCCCTGATGGATTCCGGGAGACCGGCAATTTTAATGAAGATCAATGCTTTTTTGCAATTCTTCGTACTTCCATGCTATTACCCTCTCCGCCCAGTACCGGGCAGCCTTTGGCAAACTCGGCGGCCTCATCTGCGCTTTCGGCTTTCACCACGATAATACCGCCAATGGTTTCTTTGATCTCACCAAAAGGCCCGTTTGTCACCATCTTATTGTGATGTACAACTTTGGCATCGTCAAAAAGTAAGCCCGTACCACTTACAAACTTGTTTTGCGCAGCAATGCCGCCGATCCAATCCATTGTTGCCTTCATCCAAATCTCCATCTGCTCAGGCGATGCAATTTTGCTACCGTCCTCATGCCTCATAATTAATGCGTACTCGTCCATTTTCTTCTGTTTTAAGCGTTATCTAATTTATGAATTATACCAACATAACAAACGGTATAAGGCAAATTGGACAACCCGGGCAAGCGCATTAAATTATTTTAACTAAACAGCCTTAAAAGCAACCCAGGCTACTGCTATCAGTCAAAGTCGTTGCATAGCATTGCGCCTTAAACGGGGCTTGTGCAACGCACAGTCGCTTATCTTAGTACTTTTTATGATAAATATATATTTTTCATAAAAATTTCATATTTAAAATTCGGTCAAATCTCTATGAAACGGTACCGTTGGCAACATATTGCGGATTATGCGATTTATTTATAAATAATATTATTTATCTATTCAGATAAAATATTTCATTGTTTTTAGGCGTTCTGGCATCTCAAACAAACCATAAAAAACAATGAAAAAATCTTTGATCGTATTTGCAGCGCTGCTGCTGGCCCTTACCTCGTTACAAGCACAAACCGAAAAAGGCAACCAAACGCTGGGGCTTAATCTCGGGCTAAGCGTTCTTCAATCCTCGGGTGTGAATATTAATCAGTCTGATAATTCTGCAGCGACAGAAAATGCGAAGACCACAATTCTTAGCATTGGGCCAAATTACAGCTATTTTATTGCCGATAACCTGGAGGTCGGGGTTAACCTGCTGTACGGTTCAACTGTAATAACTTATAATACCGCAGCTACCGGCCAGGCAAATTGGACAAATCAAAATTCCAAAAATTATTCAGGGAACGTATTCATAGGCAAATACTTTCTTCATAAAAACAAAATCGGCGTACGGGCCGGTGCGTATCTCGGCTACGGGTATGATAGCCAGAGCATAAGTTATCCCCCAGCCAATTCGCCAGGCAATTATCACAACAAACAAAATTTCGGCCAGGTCGGGGCCAATCTGGAGTTGGTTTATTTTCCATCAAAAAGATTAGGGGTTACTGCTATGCTGGCCAATATGAGTTATGAACACTATAAGCAAAACAACGGGCCGCAAGGTTATAGCAGCGGCAACGATTTTAACTTAGGACTGGTAACCAACGGACTGGGTCTTTCCATGTTTTACGTATTTGGCGGCAAGGGATAGGCTTTTGTCCAAAAAAAAATCCGGACAAATTGCTTCGTCCGGATTTTTTTGAGTGAGCGCCAGTCATATGGGGATCCTGCACCTATGGCAACAGGATGACATCGAATTGTTTATACGGCCAGAAAACTAATTTTTAACCATTTATTTCCAAGGACGGAGTCTTTCAAAAAAAAATAAAAAAAACCGCAACTTAAAAAAAACAGTTTCCGTATAAATGCATTCATTGAGCGCCCTGCTCATCAATAATTTATCAAATCAAAAAGATCCCTGGCGCGAGGCCGGGGACCTTTTTATTTAACGAAAATACCACATAACATTTAGATAATCAATACCATAGGAAGAATTTCAGATTTTCGATTTCGGATAATTTGAATTTCGGATATCGGATTTTCGATTTCGGATTTGGGAATAGGCGTCCGAACATTCTCCTTTCACCTTTATCCTTCATCCTTTCGCCTTCCTAAGCAAGCGCTTCGGCTATCTCAACAAAACCTTTCTCGCGGGCCAGGTCGGCCGGGAGTTTACCGCCTTCCATGCGGATATTAGCGTCAGCGCCGTGTTCCAGCAGCAGGATCAGCAGATCCACATTGCCATTTTGCGCGGCTGAATGCAAGGCAGTGGCTCCTGCCTGTTGTTTTACATTTACCTGTGCGTTATTGTCAATCAGCATACGGGCAATCCCGGTATAATTGCCGGCAACAGCTGAATGCAGGGGATAAACCCTAAAGCCATTGTTTGACGGCAGGTTAACATCAGCCCCCTTTAAAACAAGAAATCGGGCAATTTCATCATGGCCAAAGTAGCAGGCTAAACCAAGCGGGGTAAAGCCATCTTCGGCATAGTAGTTTATCGCTTCCGGGTGCTGGTAAACCAGGTGCGCCACCACATCGAATTTACCTGCAGCCGCGGCTTCAAAAAGGCTTATTTCACCCAGGTACTTTAGCAACAGGTCTGTTACGCCGGGCTTTTTATAGTAACAGGAAAGCATTAAGGGCGAAACATGATGGCCGGTATGGCTTTTCGCCAGCGAGGGATCGGCTGCAAGCAATGCATCCAGTCCCTCCAGGTTCGCCTCGGCTATATACTGTTCCAGCTTTTCTGAACTCATTCTTTAATTAAAATGAATTGTATGGTTGAGTTGTAACAGGTTGTAATGAGTTGTAAAGGTTATAATGAGTTGCGATAGATAATAATTCGCAATAGATGTGCCTTATTTGAAGCAGAAAAAAATTTACAACTTTTACAACACTTACAACTCATTACAACCTCTACAACTGTTTACGACACTTACAACTAATCAAGATATAATTTACAATCTCTTAACACGTTATTCCACCAATAATACTAAAAAATTAAATAACAAGGTAAATAAGTTCTTTAATCTATTAACTTTATATTTGTACAATATCAGGGATACATCAGGATGCCGGTAAAAGGAAACCAATTTAAATCAAATAATTTCAAGCCAGAAAATCAGTCTCGACAGTCTTCTCCAAAGACTGAAAGGGAAAAGCAGCCAAAATCAAAGACGGAAACAGGCCGTAATTTCGGTCTGATGAACAGCCAGATCATCAAGATCGCTGGGCTTTTTTCACTGCTTTTATCAGTATATTTTTTTGTAGCCTTTACCTCATACCTTTTTACCTGGAAAGATGACCAGAGCTACGTGAGCCCTGCAAACGGCGGCTGGAGCAACTGGTTTAAAACCACACAGGAACTGATGGAAAACGGCGTAAAAAACCCGGTTGTAGAGAACTGGCTGGGTAAACTTGGCGCCCTGCTTTCAAACCAGTTTATTTACGAGTGGTTCGGCGTGGCATCGTTTCTGTTCGTGCTTGTTTTTTTTGTGATCGGCTACCGGCTCCTTTTCAAAGTGAGTTTGCTTGCCGTGGGTAAAACGCTGGCTTATTCGTTTTTCTTTATCGTTTTTATATCCGTTTCGCTGGGGTTTTTACACGCCTTCACAGCTGATACGCCACATTACCTTGAAGGGAATTTTGGCTTTTGGTCAAACCGGCTATTAACGGCGCAGGTGGGGCAAACCGGCGTGGCAGGCATACTGGTTTTTGCCGCGCTCACCGTATTAGTGATCGCTTATAACATCGATTTTAAATTACCTAAATTAAAAGAAAGAGACCCGGCCGTAGCCGACGGTATTGAAACTGACGTGGAAGATGCGCAGGAGGAGGAAATAGCATTGCCTTTAGAATGGGCAGGCGGGCGGGCCAATAAAATAAAAGAGAATCCTGAAAGCACAGGCCGGAACGAGGCGGCAAAGCAACCGCCACTAACGCAAAACCCGGTGTTCCATGAGCCGGTTGTATTAACGCCAAATAAAGAGGGCGAAGGCCACGAGCCGGAATTTGAGGATGAAATACCGCTTACCATGGGCGTAACCCGGCCTACGCCGGTGCTCAATATCGAAAAAAGCGATGACGAAAAAGCAAAAAGCCTTGTTGATCAGTTTGGCAAATACGACCATACGCTCGAGCTTTCGTCCTACAAATATCCACCGCTGGACCTGCTGGAAAACTATGGCTCCAATAAGATCAACGTCAATTCGGATGAGCTGGCAGCCAATAAAAACAAGATCGTTGAAACACTGAACCACTATAATATCGAGATCGACAAAATAAAAGCCACCATCGGGCCAACGGTAACACTTTATGAGATCATTCCCGCTCCGGGTGTGCGCATTTCAAAGATCAAGAACCTGGAAGACGACATTGCATTAAGTTTGGCCGCCTTGGGTATACGTATTATCGCCCCGATGCCGGGTAAGGGAACGATCGGTATCGAAGTGCCTAACCAAACACCCGAGATGGTGTCGATGAAATCGGTGCTGTCGACAGAAAAATTCCAGAGCACTTCCATGGATCTGCCGATTGCTCTTGGTAAAACCATCAGCAACGAAGTTTTTATTGCCGACCTTGCCAAAATGCCCCACCTGCTTGTAGCCGGGGCAACCGGGCAGGGTAAATCGGTTGGTATAAATGCCATCCTGGTATCGCTGCTATACAAAAAACACCCTGCCGAGCTGAAGTTTGTTTTGGTTGACCCGAAGAAGGTAGAATTAACGCTCTTCCGGAAAATAGAAAGACATTTCCTGGCCAAACTCCCTGATGAAGCCGATGCTATTATAACGGATACCAAAAAGGTGGTAAATACCCTGAATTCGCTTTGTATCGAAATGGATCAGCGTTATGATTTGCTGAAGGACGCGCAGGTACGAAACCTTAAGGAATACAACGAAAAATTTATCCACCGGAAGATATCCAATCCCGAGCAGCACCGGTATCTGCCTTTTATTGTGCTGGTAATTGACGAGTTTGCCGACTTGATGATGACTGCCGGCAAAGAAGTTGAAATGCCGATAGCGCGCATAGCCCAGCTGGCGCGTGCGGTGGGTATTCACCTGGTTATTGCCACGCAGCGGCCGTCAGTAAATATCATCACCGGTACGATAAAAGCTAACTTCCCTTCAAGGCTTGCCTTCAGGGTATTGTCAAAGATCGACTCGCGGACTATTTTAGATACCGGCGGCGCTGATCAGTTGATCGGTCGCGGCGATATGCTGCTGTCCACCGGCAGCGACCTGATACGGTTGCAATGCGCCTTTGTGGACACGCATGAAGTGGAACGTATATCCGACTTTATCGGCAACCAGCGCGGGTATCCATCGGCAATGCTGCTGCCCGAATATGTAGGCGATGGCGAAACCGGCGGCTCGAAAGATTTTGACCTGGAAGACCGCGACCCTATGTTTGAGGAAGCCGCCCGCCTGATCGTGATGCACCAGCAGGGGTCAACTTCATTAATACAACGCAAACTGAAGTTGGGCTATAACCGTTCGGGGCGTATTATCGACCAATTGGAAGCTGCCGGCATAGTAGGACCATTTGAAGGAAGTAAAGCCCGCGAAGTCTTATATCCCGACGAGTATAGCCTGGAGCAGCACCTGGAAACACTGCCAAAAACAAAATAGCAGCTGAGCATGTTTCTTAATAAGGAACAGGACTAAAAATGCAAGGATTTTCATATTATTACCAAACAATTAAATATCACTTGTTTTAAACCAATTGCACCATTTGTACATCTAATCCCAAACCCCTTGTACGGGACCCTTAAAAAATGAAAAAAGTAATTGTCTTTTCTATTCTCTCCATCATAACTTCTCAATGTTTCGCTCAAAAAGATGCCGCGGCAAAAGCCATATTGAACAAAGTAAGCGAGAAATACCGCCAGTATGATGTGGTAAAAACCGACTTCGACTTTATTTTGGACAATCCCCAGGCCAAAGTTAAAGAAACACGGAATGGCACCCTGCTGGCTAAATCAAAAGCCAATAAATTTAAAGTGACCATATACGCTGCGGGGCAATCGTCAAAAGCCGACATTGAACAGGAGGTGATCAGCGACGGCAAAACTCAATGGACCTATTTAAAGAAGGATAACGAGGTGCAGGTGAACAATGTGGATAATAGCGGCACCGGCGTTAACCCGGCGCAGATATTTACGATATATGAGCATGGCTACAAATACCTGTATAATGGCGAAGTAAAAATTGGCGGTAAATTATACCAGGAAATAGATCTTTCGCCCGAGGAAGAAAAACAGTTTTTTAAAGTAAGGCTTGAGATCGACAAGGCAAAAAAGCAAATATACAGCGCCCTGATCTTCGACAAAAACGGCAACCGATATACTTACGTGCTGCGCAGTTTTGTGCCTAACATCCAGGTACCCGACAACACCTTCAGCTTTGACCCCAAAATGCACAAGGGAGTTGAGGTTGTTGACCTGCGATAAATTATTTTTTAAACTTATTAGCAGCTGCGGATAGCAAAAAACACGCAAAAGTGGTGACAGGGCTTTGTCATTGACAAAATTGCGTCAGCTCCTAAGTTAAAGTTATTAATAATCAACGCTGTATCGCTTGTATCGGAACGATACAAAACTATACACCTCAAATTCCATATCCAACATCAATATCTCGGGGCTGAATGAAGCTGGATACAGCAAACTTTTGCAGCCCGGCCGTTCCGGAACTTCATAAGCCAGGCCCTTACCCCCCAGTCCCCACCTTTTGCCTGCGCTCCATCACTTCGCGCCAGGTGGTTAAAATAAAGCGATTTTTTTGCAGGTATTTTTTCAGGCGCGGGTCCATCATGGCCAGCAGGTCGCCTTTGCGCTTTTTACCCTCGCTGCAGATGTATTTAAAGTTTTCCGAAGGATAGGTACAGTGCATGATCACCATTGTTAAACCGGGGCTCAGCCTGCCTATGCTTTCGATATAATGATCAGTATACCATTTTTGTATTTCTGCATCGGTTTTATTATCCACATCAGGCAGGTTCCAGTCGTAGCTGGAGTTATGCAGGTCGTCCAGCACCGGCAGGCCATTTTTCCAAAGCATCTCCCCTACCTGTTTTGCGGTCGCAAGTGCAGGGTCTTCAGGGATATCCATTCCTTCTTTGTATTTACCTTGTTTTTTGAGGTCTGCTATTTTCGCGGCCTTAGCCTCTGCCCGGAAAAACAAATCGTCTCCGCCGGGAAACATCACCGGTATTTGTTTTTCAATGCCCAATTGCAGGTATTTTTGCAAAAAAGCTTCTTTGGCAAACAGCGTGCCCATGTGCGAATCGAGGTGCGTGGGTTTAAAGCCCAACGCTAAGGCGCGGTCAAGCTGCGCCCTGATCTCTTTATCAACCTCGTCTGCCGTCGCGTTAAAATAAACGGCGGCTACGGATGAATACAAGTCGCCTTGTTTATCCACCAGCCCGGGCACAGCGGATTTACCCGCTAATGGCCCCCAACGGTAATTTGCCCACTCGGAAGTGAGCGTCAGGTGCAGGCCTGCGTCAGTATTAGGGTGTTCCTTAATAAACTTTACAATTTCGGGCACCCACGGGCAGGGCATCATCACGCTGGTTGAGGTGGATACGCCTTCTGTAAGCGCCATTTCCACGCCCATATCCGACTCGTGCGACATACCCGCGTCATCCACATGCAGAATGAGCACTTTGGCGCCTTTGGGGAAACCAAGCCGCTCGGCAAACGTTTTGGTTTGCTGGGCGTGAGCTGCCAAAGCAAAGCAAGCCGATGCCAGTAACGCGCACAATTTTTTCATAAAAAATTTCATTTTAATCCTACCCCCGGCAGTCTGTGTCCTCACAGACTGCTTTTTGATAGCGAAAAGCACCCGCCATGCCGCCGTAAACGAGGGTCGTCTGTGGGGACACAGACGACGAGGGTGAACATTGTTTATGCACAGTTCGTTACCTGTCGCTTCAAGACCCTTCGCTGCGCTTAGGGTGACAAAAAAGCGCGCCCGGCATGACAAAATTATTCATTCAACTTAATCACCCATTCAACCTAAACAACTCACCCCACCTACACCCTGATATAAATCTTCCGCTTATCCAATATCTTACCAAACACCCAGCACACCAGCATATAATAAATAGCGAACAAAAGCGAGCCGATGGCGCCCGGAGCGATCACCTGGAACACTTTAACGCTCATTATCTCGTTAAAATTCATCTTGCCAATAAAAAACCAACCCACCACCGCGCCGAAAAAATCGGCGAAAATATAGATTGCCAGCGGGTTTTTACCGAATGTGTTAAAGAACGATACCCAGGCGTCTTTACCGCGTTCTTTCATCTCAACTACGTATATCAATGCCGAGATGAGCACCAGGTCGATCCCGACAGTTAATAATACAAACGAGCTTGTCCACAGCTTTTTGGCGATGGGAAAAGTCATGTTCCAGCAAAGGGCCAGGAAAATAAACACGAAGCCGAACAACATCAGTTTGGAGAGCGTTTCGTAGGTTTTGCCCTTCTCCTGGATAAACTTGCCGGCGTAGAAACCGCAGATCACGTTTACAATCGCAGGCAGCGTGCTCAAAATACCTTCAGGGTCAAACGCAGGGCCTTCACCATGGTACATATGGTTTTCGCCCAAAATTGCCTTATCTAAATAAGTACCTACGTTGGTTAACATACCAAAATGATTGTTAGGATCGCCCAGGAAGCGCAGCAGTGCCCAATAACCCAGCAAAAGAATAACGCTTATGGCGATTACCACATTTTTCGACCTGATAAAATACACCATCAGCGCCGCAAATAAATAGCAAAGAGCGATGCGGGGCAGAACGCCCAATATGCGGATGTGGCTTAAGCTGCGCATTGACCATCCGCCATTGATGTTATGATGGGTTGAGCCCAGTAACTCAAGGCACAAAAAGACGAGGTAGATCAGGGCAGCCCGTTTAAGTATTTTTAAAATAACCGAAAGGTCGCTTTGGCCGGAGAACTTTTTCATCGCAAAGCTCATGGCATTGCCCATGGCGAACAGGAAGGATGGAAAAACCAGGTCGGTGGGCGTAAACCCGAACCAATGCGCATGTTCCAGTGGCGAAAACGATACATCTGAGCCGGGATCGTTGACGATGATCATAAAACAAATGGTCATCCCGCGGAATACATCCAGGGAAAGAAACCGGTTTGAGCTTTGTTGTAAAGTTGTTGTCATTTTAAACGGGTTTTAAATCTCCACTCTTGGTTCTTGATTCATTCTACACCCTTATGTAAATTTTTTTCTTATCCAATATCTTTCCAAATAGCCAGCATATCAGCATAAAGCAAATGGCGAAAAGCAGCGAGCCGATAGGGCCCGGCGCGATTGCCTGGAAAAACGATTTATTAACGGCTTGGGACAAGCTGGTTCCGCCGACGGGAATGATGAAAAGTATTGTGGCCCCAAGCTCAGAGAATAGATATATGGGCAATGGATTTTTTCCGACAGTGGTAAAAAATGATGTCCAGTTCCACTTATTCCACTGCAGCATTTCAACAACATAAATAAGCGCCGAAATGAGCACCATATCGATACCCACGGTAAGCAGTGTAAAGGGGCTTGTCCAAAGTTTTTTGCCAATCGGGAAAGTAAGGTTCCACCATAGTGCCATGAAGATAAGCAAAAAGCCAAACAGCATCAATTTGGATATCGTTTCGTAGGTTTTGCCCTTTTGCTGTATGAATTTTCCGGCATAATAGCCGCATATAACGTTTACGATGGCAGGCAGGGTGCTTAAAATACCCTCGGGGTCAAATGCGATAGCTTTGCCCAGAACATCGTGTTCACCATGATACAAGTGTGCATCACCGAGCAGAGATTTATCCAGATATGTGCCGGCATTGGTTAACATGCCAAAATGGTTGTTTGAATCGCCAAAGAAGCGTAATATGGCCCAATAGCCAAACAGCAATAAAATACTTATGACGATCACCGTTGTCCTGGATGAAATAAAATAAACAATGAGCGAACCAAAAAGATAGCAAAGAGCTATACGCTGCAATACCCCCATGATGCGCGTATCAGCGATGGGTGACAGGTGCCAGCCACCCGCATCCTTGGTTACAAAGGGGAACCAATACATCAGGTAGCCCAAAAGGAATATAATAAAGGCTCTTTTAAATATTTTCCAGACTACCGCGCCGTCGCTTAACCCGGCAAATTTTTTCATGGCAAAACTCATGGCATTACCCATTGCAAACAGGAATGAAGGAAACACGAGGTCGGTAGGTGTGAAACCAAACCACCTGGCATGCTCAAGCGGCGAAAAGGAAACGGGGCCGCCTCCATTGTTTACGATGATCATGAAAACGATCGTCATTCCGCGAAATACATCGAGCGAAAGAAACCGGTTTTGGGTTTTATCCATAGCTTATTAAAAGGGTTTAAAATTGGTACGGCAAATAATCGACAATATAGGAATTATTGACTCCAAACAAAATGTTTTTAAAATTATTTAAGAAGTGGGGGGGGGGGGGGAAGAAATAAGATTTGAGATATGAGTTTTGAGATTTTTTCAGGATACAATTTTTTTTTTAAAATTTCATGTTTCCAAGGGTTTGCCTCTGGCTGTTTTTAAAAGAATCATGTCCTTAAGGATCCGCATTCAGCTGTTTTTTTATTTATTTAAAAAAT
>Ga0134127_10000075_pt1 | contig 133806 bp, 91 predicted proteins | sample KB31753_FD_96459 | JGI IMG/M metagenome (GOLD analysis project Ga0134127, IMG submission 96459) | Terrestrial soil microbial communities with excess Nitrogen fertilizer from Kellogg Biological Station, Michigan, USA - KB3-175-3 | ecosystem: Environmental > Terrestrial > Soil > Unclassified ...
GCCCATACGCCCATACGCCCATACGCCCATACGCCCATACGCCCATACGCCCATACGCCCATACGCCCATACGCCCATACGCCACGCTCGCCCCGACGCCCGTTATCTTTAAAGGCTATGTCAATCCGCAACATCGCCATCATCGCGCACGTCGACCACGGCAAGACCACGCTGGTCGATAAAATGCTCCGCCAGGCAGGCGCGTTCAGAGATAATCAGGTCGTCCAGGAACGCGTGATGGACTCCAACCCGCTCGAGCGCGAGCGTGGGATCACCATTCTGGCCAAAAACACCGCCGTCCGCTGGAAAGACACCAAGATCAACATCGTCGACACGCCCGGGCACGCCGACTTCGGCGGTGAGGTCGAGCGTATTCTGCGCATGGTGGACGGCGTGCTGCTCGTGGTGGACGCCTTCGACGGCCCCATGCCGCAGACCCGTTTCGTGCTGCGGAAAGCGCTCGCGCTTGGCCGCACGCCGATCGTCGTGATCAACAAGATCGATCGCCCCGGCGCCGATCCCCTCCGCGTGCACGACGAAGTGTTGAGCCTCTTCATCGAGCTCGAGGCCGACGAAGCGCAGCTCGACGCGCCCGTCGTGTACGTCTCGGCACGCGACGGCGTGTCGACGCTCGACCTCGATCAGCCGCTGCAGGACCTGACGCCGCTGTTCGACACGATCGTCGCCATGGTGCCGGCGCCGCCGGACGACATTCATGGGTCGTTCCAGATGCTCGTCTCGACCATCGACCACTCGCCGTACTTGGGACGCCTGGCGATCGGGCGTATCGAGCGCGGTGTGGTGAAGGTTGGCGATCCGGTGCTGCTCCTGCCTCTCGATCCGAATCAGAAGCCCGACCAGTCGCGTGTCACGAAACTGTACATGTTCGAGGGACTCGATCGCGTCGAGGTGCAGCAGGCCGAGGCGGGGAATATCGTGTCGCTGGCGGGTCTGGAGAACGTCGAGATCGGATTGACGCTGACCGACATCGAGCATCCCGAGCGGCTCGAGGGCATCGCCGTCGAGGAGCCGACGATCTCGGTGGATTTCGTGGTGAACAATTCGCCGTTCGCCGGCAAGGAAGGAAAGTTCGTGACGTCGCGCCAGGTGCGCGAGCGATTGTACAAGGAGCTCGAGCGGAATGTCGCGCTGCGCGTCGAGGATACCGACTCGACGGACACGTGGACGGTATCGGGCCGGGGCGAGCTGCATCTCACCATCCTCATGGAGACGATGCGCCGCGAGGGCTTTGAATTCCAAGTGTCGCGTCCTCGAGTCATTACTCGAGAGGGGCCGAACGGCGAGCGATTGGAGCCGTACGAGGAGTTGTCGATCGACGTCCCGGAGGAGCATCTGGGTACCGTGATCGAGAAGCTCGGTCCGCGGCGCGCCGAGATGCTCGAGATGAAGAATCCGGGGCAGGGACTCGTGCGTTTGTTGTATCGGATTCCGGCTCGAGGACTTTTCGGCTATCGGTCGGAGTTTTTGACGGACACGCGCGGAACCGGCATCATGCATCACCGGTTTCTCGATTACGGTCCGTGGGCCGGGCCGTTGGCCGGTCGGACGCGCGGATCGCTGGTATCGATGGAAGGTGGCACAATCGTCGCGTTCGCTCTGTTCAACTTGCAGGAGCGCTCGACGCTGTTCGTGAGCCCGGGCGACACCGTCTACGAGGGGATGATCGTCGGGGAGAATTCGCGTCCGGGTGACATGGATGTGAATCCGACGAAGGAAAAGAAGTTGACGAACATGCGAAGCAAGGGAGCGGATGAGCACATCATGCTCGAGCCGCCGCGGGAGTTGACTCTGGAAGCGGCTCTGGAGTATATCGAGGACGATGAGCTGATCGAGGTGACGCCGCAAACGATTCGGTTGCGGAAGCGGTTCTTGAGTACGTCGGATCGGAAGAAGCTGTCGCGCGAAGCGAAGCGCGAGCGGGTGTCCGGCTGACGGGTCGCGCGGTGGGTTGATCGAACGGACGGACCCTCTTATACGTTGTTGCTCACGGATGTTCGCGGCGGCTGTCATGTTCGGCCGGCCTGAGATCTTTTCAGCATTGCAAGTCGTTGCACTCGTTGCACTCGTTGCACTCGTTGCACTCGTTGTACTCCGTTACACTCCGTTTCACTCCCGTTCCGCTCTGCAAGGAGAACCGAGCAATGTCGGCCAAGTTCGAGTCGTCGGATCTGTCGCTGTCCCCTCGGCGCGATGATGACGATCTCGATGATGAACCCCTCGACGACGAGGATGATCTCGACGACGACGAGGATCTCGACGAGGACGATGTCGATTTCGACGATGATGACGACGACGACGACGACGACGATGATGACGTCGACGACGACGACGATCTCGACGACGAGGATGAGGACGACGAGGATGAAGACGACGAGGATGATGACGAGGACCTCGACGACTTCGATGACGAGCTCGTGGATCTCGACGACGAGTACGACGATACGGATGAAGAGGACCGTCCGGGGCGGCCCGGGCGGTACGAGGAGTGACGGCGCTGCGCGTCAGCCGTTAGTTGTTGACGCACCAGCAGAGCGATCCCGGAAGTCGCAGCCACCCGTGATCACACACACTCTCTCGATTCTCAGTTTTTTGGCAGCCGTCGCACACGCCCAGCGGCGCTAGTGCAGGTAGCGGGACACGGGATCGAGAGTCGCGCCGTTCGACGTGATCGCCGTGCGCATCGCCGGAATCTCCGCCGACGAGCCGGGGAAGATCGAATCCAGGAATGACTTCGTGCGCGCGGGCAGCTCCGCGGTGAGCAGCGTGTCGAGCGCGAGCTTTTTCGTCGCCTGGTCGTAGACCGCAAAACAGCTCGGACACACGTCGAGCGTCGTGACCGTCAGGAGCAGCGTCGGCAGGCGCTGCGACAGCGCGATCCAGACGCTATCGGAGCCGATGTTGGGCTTGCCCGTGAGACTCGGTGCGGGGAGCTGAATGCCGTATGCCCCGTCGGTGAGAATCTTCACCACACGGGCCCGAAACGCGCGCGTGACCGAGTCGCACGCCGGGCCATCGAACCGGACCTTCGTGTCGGTGACCGCGCTGAGGACCGCAGCCTCGCCCTCACCCAACCGGTCGGTCTGGTCCTTGAGGAATTTGAGATCGTCCCAGAATTCCGCCGGAGTGTCGGGGATCGCGTCGGGCAATGCCTGCGAGATGCGCGACAGATACCGCACGATCGACAAGCGATCCTTGGCGCCCGGATTCTTGAGAATCGACTGCCGGTAATACAGGCCGGCTCCCACGTCCGGGTCGCGCAGCAGTTGGACGTTCACGAACGCCGTCGAATCCCGAGTGAGCGACGTCGCGCGCGCGAGCAGCTTGGTGCGGAGCCCCCCCGCATTGCGCGCGAGCAGTTCGGCATCGATCGACGTCCACGTGTCCGGCACCATGACGAGACTCGTCGCGCTGTACACGTTGCACAGCATCTTGCCGCCGTCCGCGAGCAGCGGCGCAAAGACGTGGGCGAGCGACGCCGAAAGGCACGTGTCGAGGACGATCGTCTGCGCGCGCACCCCGGCGGCCTTGAGCGGGTCGATGACATTCGTCTTGAGCTGGTCGCCGGTCCAACCCGCGAAGCTGTCCATGTCGCCGTGGCCTTGATTCACCACGAGCACGTCGAGCGTGCGATCCTTACTGTCGTCCGCGGCGATCGTGAGCTTCGACTTCACGGAAGCCGCCGAGGCGGGCTTGGGTAGCACGACGGAGAATTTCCGTTCCGCCGCCATGCCGTCCGGGTAGTCGCCGCTCGTGCCGTTCGCGCGCTGCACGCTGCCGATCACGAGGTGATGGCAGGTGCCATTCGTGAGGGCGGCGATCGTCGCGTCGCTGTCGCGCGACCGGTCCGCCGGCATCCCGAGCACCTTGGGCGCACCGTGCGGCTCGGCGGGCGCACCGGCGTTCGGATACTCATAATGCGTCATCATCTCGACGAGCGCCGCGGCGGTCTTCTTGAGGCGCTGCTGCGCGCCGAATTCGTCGGTGTGCGCGGTGTGGCGGTTGACGTTGTGAATCAAGTCGCGGATCGAGAGCACCGGGTAGCCCCAGATGAACGACAGCTGCGGCCAGCGCGCGGGATGCTTCTCGACGGTGAATTTCACGACCACCGGCTTGTACTTGAACGGATCGAGCGACTCGGCTTGGGGCCAGAACACGTAGATGGTGCCCGGGTCGCCGGGTTGCACGTCGAATTGCGGCGTGCGCGGGTTCGCTATATATGCGTCGAGATGCGGTTTGACGATCGCCTCGAGCACCGTCGCCGGATCGGAGTCCTTCGCCCAGCAATACAGCGTCACCTCGATCAAGTCGACGACGCCGATCTTGTCGTGGAATGCCTTGATGATCGCGTCGTCGAGCTTGTCGTAGCTGCCCGCCTTCGCGGACTCCGCGCTTTCGTCGACGCTTGCCGTCAGCCGGCCCAGGTAGTGCGCGTGGAGGAAGGCCGCGAAGTTGCCGGTGACGGCCATCTGGATCTGCAACTCCTCGTCGGGATTCACGACGGAAGCGGTGTAGATCGCCTTGATGAGCGCACCGATCGTCTTGCGCTGCTTGAGGAGGAACGTGCTGCGCGCGGTGACGTGTGCCTCGCACTGCTGCGACAGATAGTTGCCGAACCCGATGATGTCGCAGAGCGGTTTACACACGTCGTCGCGCCAGGCCGCCGCCTGTCCCTTGCCTTTCTCGTCGTCGATCGCCGTCTTCAGCAGGTCGGGATATGCCGCCTCCGTGGCCATGTTGCCTTTCTCGGCGTCGACCAGCCCGTCGAACGCGGTCGCGAAGCCGGGATCGTGCGCGAAGTCGTAGCCGGTGGCGAATTGGCGCACGAGCACCGTGAAGACGCGCTTGCCAGGGTCGGTCGCCAGCGTGTCGATCGCCGCGACGGCCTTCGGAATCGCCGCGCTCGGAATGCGGTCCTTCTCCGCCTTGGCGACCGCCGCGATCGCGTCGACGTTGACGATGCCGTGTAACCGCATCGTCCGCTTGGGCGTTTTGCCGACCGAGATCGACGTGCCGGCGAACGCCTCGCGGATCATTAAAACATACTCATTAATATAGTATATAAAACCGGGAATCGGCACGCCCCCCGAGACCTGGATCTTGCCCTTCATCTGCACCCACTGCTCGAACGCCTCGACGGTGTCGACCCGCGGAATGCCGATGTCGATCAGCTCCGCCTTGCAACTGGCGCTGAACGCCGCGTCGGGCGGCGCCGGCACGGCGGCGTTCAGCCCAACGAGCTTTCCGGCAATCGACTGATGAAAGTCCGCGGAGTGCTGGTGCATCAACTGATAGAAGCCGAGCTTGTAGGACTTGAGCCGCGCGAGCACGACGTTGTGCACCTTGCGCAGCAGTTCGTACCATTGGCCGAGCGGAAGCTCCGGATTGATCACGACCTGCGTGTCCCAGTCGTTCTCGCCCGCGAAGGCGTCGCCTTCGAGATACTTGAGCGCGCGGCCTCCCTTGACGAAAAACAGCAAATTGTCGGAGTCGATCGCCGTCAACTCCGTGTTGAGATTGTCCATGCACGACGCCAGCCAGTCGAAGATCCAGCGCTGGTTGTTGTTGAGCAGGCCGGTCAGGTCGCCGCTGACTTCCTTGCGCGCCTTCGTCGTGATCGCCGTCGCGGAATCGATGCGGTACTTCACCATCAGCCGGAAGAGATAGAACGGCTCGATGTTGTGCATCATCTGGATGCAACAGAAGCTCGTGAGGATGCCGTCGAATTTCTTGACGGCCGATTTGAGCGCCTTCCCCACGGTGGCCGCCGCCGCCGCCGTTCCGGCGGCGTCGATCTTCCGCTCCTCGACGACGACGGCGTCGGCGATGGCCGTCACCTCGGGAGAATCGACCTGCACGCTCGCCGGCTTGGCCGCCTGGAAATAATCAAAAACGCCCTCGATGTCGGTCACGATCGCGTGCAGGCTCGTCTTGAAACCGGGAAGCGGATCGACCGCCGGCGGGACCGCGGCGGTCGCGGCCGCGTCCATCGCCGCGATCAGTTTCTTGAGCTTGTCGTTGACGGCAGTGATGGCTTGATCGACGTACGTGGGCGGCGCATCGGCCGCCACGCCGTAGAGGCCGGGATCGTTCGAGTCGGCGATGAAAAACTGCTCGATCACCGCCGTTTCGGCCGCCTGTTTTTTGTCCTCGTCGCGGAGGTCCTTGTCGCTGAGCTTTCCCAGCGCGTCGCGCACGAGCCGCTGGTGGACGTTCTGAATCGGCTGCAGCGGATGCACCGCCGTCGACTTCCACATGATCGCGCCGTCGCCTTGCGCGGGAAACGTCACCGCCCGCGCCTTCGACCGGCCGACGATCTCGGCCATCCGGTTGAACGGATCTTCTACGGGCATATGAGAATGCTCATGCGTGCGCCGCGGGCGCCGGCGCACGAACGACGAGCGTCGCGAGCACCGGCCAGTGGTCCGACAGCAGATGGAGGAAGTCCGCGCATTCGGCGACGATGTTGGTCGGCGTCGTCGGGGCGTCGGGACCGAGATACGGGGTCGCGGTGCGATGCGACGCGCGCATCGCGCCGAGCGAAGAATCTTCGTCGCAGGGCGCCGCATCACCGCCGACGGTCGTGATCTCGTCGGCGCCGAGCGCGGCGCGCATCATGTCGATCACGCGCACCTCACGCACCGCGTACCGCGCGCGCGGCTCGGCATTGCGCGTCAGCACCGCGTCGCCAACCGAGCCCGCGACGTCGGTCGAGGTACCGGCATGCTTGGGATCGGGCAGGGCTTCCCAATGCATCTCCGCATCGTGTCGCTCGAGATCGGCCGCGCCGATCGCGGTAAAGTCGTCGAGCAACCCGCCGGCCGATCGCGTCGTCGCATGCCAGAACGAGTCGCCGAGGACGGACCCGTGCGCGAGCAGCGGGCGCGAGTCCGCGGTGACCGCGGACTGCACGGCGTCGAGTGGACCGCGCTGCGCCGTGAGATCGTCGCTCGCCGAGAACGCGAGCACGAACGACGTGGGCTGCGTCCCGTCGACCGTCGGAGCCTTTTCACCTTTCGCCGCGGTCGCGCCGAGTGGCGTCAACAAATCGAATGTGAGCGGATCGTCGCCCTCGAGCGGAAGCTTCAACGACAGATGGGCGAGATGCCCTCCGAGCCCGAGCGTTGCATCGGCGCGCCCGTTCAGGGTGTCCAGGCCGATCAGCGTCCGTCCACCGGCTTTCTTGTAGAGGAAGGCGCTGGTCGTGCCGCCCTCGTAAAGAGCGACGCCTGACGAGTCGGCGGGAGTCGAAAGCGCCCAGTCTCCATCCGCCGCGGCCTTCTGCAACGACGCGAGAATTTTCTTCGCCTCGGCGATGCCGGTGTCATTCACCGCGTCGGCGTACGTGAACACGCCGTCTTGCGAGGTGACGACGCGCTCGGGCGTTCCACGCAGTCCCGCGAGCACGCACACGTCGGCTTGCATTGCCGCGATCAACGCGGCGTATGCGTCGATGCAGTAGTCGGGGCGTGCGGGCGGCATGTGGAATCCGCCACCGAGCTCGCGAATGTTCCAGACGAGCACCGCGAGCTCGAGCTGCGGCACGACCGCGCCACACGGCAGCACGATCGCATCGGCGGCACTGGCGTCCGCGGTGGCATCGTCGGCTGCCGCGAGCGCGGCGAGGCGGGGATCGGTGTCGGGCGCGCCGGCCAGTTTCACGCGAGGCCCGAGCCGGCGGGGATCTCGCCGCGGGACAGGCGCGCGAGAGCCTCGCCATAGAACGCGTGCAGGCGCATGCTGGCGTCGCGCGATGCGCCGGCATGCGGCATCAATGCGTCGTGCATCCATCGCGTGCCGGGCGCGTCGTTCCACGATCCGCCAAACACGAGCGTCAAGCTCACGAAGCGCAGCACGTCGCGCTGACTCGCCAGATCGTAGGCCGCCGCGCTGTCGATTGCCGAATGGACGTGTGCGGCCAGATCATCGCCGTGAAGCGACGCGGCGACATCGGCGTGACAGCGGTGCGCGTGTTCGATCGCCGCATCGAACAAGCGCTGGAGGAACGGGGCGCGCAGGGCACGCATTTGTTCGGCGCGGATCGTCAGGGGCGCCACGATCGCCTCGGGAGGGAAACAAGATGTCGAGCAGCGCCAGAATAGCATATCCGGCGTTCCGCGTCGAGGCGTCGAGGCGTCGAGGCGTCGAGGCGTCGAGGCGTCGAGGCGTCGAGGAGCCACTCTCGCCTGGCGGCCGAGACCCGCCCTCTGGCGCACGCCGCGACCCGGCGCAACATTGGAGCACCACGAGCACCACGAGCACCACGAGAGCGAATGGCGACGCCGCCTTCTCAATGGCGACTATCCTATTCGAATTCTCTCACGTCCCTATGGGTTGGTTTCGCTGCCCGAACTGCTTGAATCTCCAGCAAGCGGAGAGCGCGTACACGGGCATCCCCTGCGACAACAACTGCGGCCAGACGATCTTTCAGGGCAACGCCTTCTACGGCTCGCCCTATCAGCACGCCAAGTTCGCCGCTGACAACAAGCGGGCGCGCGGCAACCGCATCAACGCGGTGCGCGGCCGCAGCGCCAGCGCTCCGCCCCAAACGGAAGCGAACAATCTCGTCAACAATCCGCCTCACGGCACGGCGTACTGTCCCGATTTGACCGCCAATGCCTGGAAGGGTCCGGTTCCCAAAACCAAGATCCGCCTGGCCTACAAGGGCCTCATCCCCGCCGCGCCATCGCCGGCGCAAGGCATGGTGATCGATCCACCGCACGCACTCGGAGGCAAGCTCCTCGCGCACTTCCAGGCCGTCACCGCGGCCATGGTCGCGTGCGTGAACGATCGCGCCGAGACGGAAGCGACCGGCGAGGCCGCGGCGGCGTGCGCGATGGCGTTCGGCACGACGTACCCCGGCTACCAGATGTTGTGGGGCTTCGACACCCATGCCGGCAGCGGCATCGATCAGATCTGGGGACATCCGGACGGCGCGGGCGGGTACGACGAATACGTCATCGTCGAGGCGAAAGGCGTCGGGCAGACGCTCAAGAAGAATCCGCATGCGCCGCCGAACGTCGGGGATCAGATGTCGCGCGAGTGGGTCATCGACCGCCTGTCGCGCATGCTGGATCCGCTCGGCGCGCGTGTGTTGAACGACGTCGGACTCACGACGCATCAGCCGGTCGCGTGGCAGAACTATGGTGCCGCGTCGAAGAGCTACTATGCGGTCAATCAGAACAATCACGGACCGGCGGACTCCAAGCTGTACGGCGTCGTGTTTACCGCGAAATGGAATGCGGGGCCGAAGCTCTCCTGGACCGTCTCGAACAACGTGACGTATTACGGGTGACGGCGGTGCTATTAGAGATTTCTAATTGCCGATCATTCGGCGACGCCGGTCGCGTCGGCCGTCGCCTCAGAGCGGTTCCGAGAACACGGGCAGCGCGTCGATGACGGCGGCCGGGGCGTCCACGCCGCTACGGTGACATCGCGACTCACGACGTGCGCGCGACAGCCGTTGCCGAACATGCTCGCGACGACGTGCCGCTAAACAGCATCGCGCTGCGCAACGTCGAATGCGGCGAATTGCTCGTCGCGAATGGTGAGCATCACGGCTCACCGGGCTCCGCCGCGGCAGTTACCGGCAGTTCCTCGGTCACGAGCTGTCCGCCGATCTCGCGATAGCATAGGAGCGACGCCGCATCTTCGCGTTCGGCGCACAGCGTGCCCGCGCGGCCGAAGATGTAACGCAGCTCGGCGGCATTGCACGTCGGGAGAAACACGCGCAGCACACGCGGATCGTAGTATCGGAAGAAGAGCCGCTTTCCCTGTTCGTCCTTGACGCGCAGGAAGCGGCGGAAGTGTATGCGCAACGCCTCCATCGCTTCGCCGCCGCGAATGAAGATGCCCCAACTCTTTCCCCATCCGCGCCGCAGCAGCTCAGTCGTGAAGCGATGATTGCGGTAGAGGTGAACCAGGTACGGCGCGGAGCGGTCGAGCGCGGGCGCGATCGGGCCGCGGAACAGACACGTGTAGTCGAGCGCGAGCTGGTGAATCAGGCGATGAATGCTTGGGTCGCGCGCGCAATCGAGGATCGCGTACACGTCGTCCGTCGCGGGCCCATTCCAGAGAGTCGCGATCAAGGCGTCGAGCGTGTCGTCAGCTTTCGGCGCCGTCATGTCGCGGCCTCGCGCGCTTTGCGTCGCGCCTCGCACTCCGCGCAGAAGGGCACACCGGTTTCCGCCGCCTGTTGAAGCACCGCGGCTTGCGCGTCGCCGTCGAGCGCCGTGTCGTCCATGGCTTCGGACGGCGCCGGCGGTGCAGATGCCGCGACCGGCGGCGGCGGCGGCGGCGGCGGAGGCGCGGCTGGTGGCGGCGGCGGTGTCACGGGCGCCGGCGGTGGTTGCGTTGCCGGCGCAGCCGCCGTTGCCGCCGCGGCGCGTTGCTTCGCTTTTTCACACTCCTCGCAAAACGGTGTACCGTCGGCGGCCGCTTGCTGCAAGGTTGCCGCCTGTGCCTCGGAGTCGATGGCGGCATCTTCGGCCGCCTGGGCCTGGGCGGCGTCCGCGGCGGCCGTCGCCGCCGCGGACGCGGGACTCGTCGTCTGAGTGGCCGCGGCTGCTGTTGCGTCGGACGATGCGGCCGATGAGTCCGTGGTCGAGGTGGACGACGTGCTCGAGGACGAGCTCCCGCTCCCGCTGCCGCTGCCTCCGCGCCCGACTCGGTTGAGCGCGACGACGATGCGGCCTTCCGAGATGCGCCGTGACAGGAGCGCAAGCACGTCGGCGTCGCGCGTCGGCAGGGGCGTGCGATTCGATTCGACGCCCGCGAGCACGCGGCGAATCGTGGTCATGGCGCCCGGATCGCCGGCCAGAACCTTCAGCCAGGCGTCGGCGCTTCCGGGATCGCGAAACGACAACTCACCGTCGGCCGAGAACCGATCGTAGCCGTGGAGGAGCTCGAGCTCGAATCCGCCGGCCGACAGGCGCTCGTGCACGCGGTGTGTGCTCTCGTGCTAGTGCTGCGGCGCGGCGGCGACCACGTACGCCACGAGCTGCTCCGCCTCGCCCACCTTCGCCGCGATGCGCTCGGCGGCGTTGGCGCCGGCGAAGCGGCCGATGCGCACGACGTGAATCGTGCGGCCGCCGTCGTCGCGCGGCGTGATCGTCGCGTGATAGCCGGCGGCGGTGAGGCGCGCGGCAAGATCGCGCGCGTGCTGCTCGACGCGGAACGAGCCGACTTGCACGAGGTATGTCCCCGTGTCGTGCGCGGGCCGCGTTGGCGCGGGCGAATCGTGCACGTACGACACGGCCGAGATGACTGGCGTGCTGGCAACCGGTGTCGGGTCGACCGACGCGCGGGTGCCCACGGACGACGACGGCGCCGGTGCGGGCGCGACAGCGGGCGCCGCACCGACGTCGGCGGATTCGCTGAATGGCCACGCCGCGCTCGGTGCCGCACTCGCGGCTGGCGCGTGCGCGACGGTGGTGTCGGCCGATGCGTCGGCCGGCGGCGCGGCCGCGACGGGCCCGAGGGCTCCAGGCGCCGCGGGACCGGCCGGTGCCGTCGTCGCGACGCGGGGGATCGCCGGCGTGCGTGGCGCGGCGAACTGGACGCGGGCGCCGACCATCACGCCCGCCACGAAGAGCAGGGCGCCGCTGGCGCCGAGCGCGCCGGAGACGATCGCGATGGCTTTGCCGCTGAGGAAGAACGTATGCATTTTCATATTCACATACTCACATTATGGAACTTGAACGGTTGTTGCACCGGGATTCAGAATGCTGATCACGCCGCCCCACATGCAGTTGAGCTTCGACGAATCATTCAACGCCGGCATGTTGCCGATGAGCACCGTCGGCGAGCCGGGCGCCCACGGCGCGACGGTCGCCGGAATGCACGGCATCGGCGTCATCGCGCCGAGCGCCGCCGCCGTGGCCGCGGCGACGACGGGATTGCTCGCGGAGTTGCACATGCCGAAGGGCGCGATGTTCGCCATGGGAATGTTGTCCATGATCGTCGCCGCCAGCAGGTTGTTCGCCATCGCCGGCGGCCCTTTCGGGATGACCGTCAACACGCTCGGCGCCGCGCCGAACGAGCACTGAATCTGCGCCGACATGCACGCGCACATACCCATGGTGGCCCTCCGCGCCTCAGTTGACCTTCACGAGTGAGCCCTTGAGCACCAGAATACCACTCGCTTCGACGTTTTGCATCCCGCCCGCCTTGTTGTTCAGCTGCCCGCTCGCGTCGTTCGTGACCGAGACGCCCTTGTTGGTCAGCTCGGTCGTCGCCTCGTTGGCGACCGTCATGCCCTTGTTCTTGAGCGCCGACGTCGCCTCGTTCGAGAGGTCGGTGCCGGCCTTGTTGGACAGCGCGGTTCCGGCTTCGTTCGCGAAGGTGGTGCCCGACTTGATCGAGATCGAGCCCTGGGCCTCGATCGTCAGGTTGCCGTTCACCTTGAGCGTGTAATCGCCGGTCACGTTGTGCGTGAACTTGGCTTCGTCGGTGTGCGTCTCGTCACCGGTGACCTTCACGGTGCGCTTGCCGCCGACCGTGTACGTCTCGTCGCCCGCAGTGACGGTCATCGTGCGCTTGCCTTTCGACACCGTCAAACTCTCATCGCCCTCGGACACCGTGACGCTGCGCGCCTGTGTCACCGTCAGCGTGTCGTTGTTCTTCACCGTGTCGGTGCGATCGTTCTCGACTTCGGTCTTCATGTCTTTCTGCGCGTGGAGATAGAGCTCCTCGCTGTCCTTCTTGTCCTCGAAGCGAATCTCGTTGCCGGCCGTGCCCGTTTTCGACGAGCGCGTCTTGATCGTGCTCTTGGTCTGATCGTCGGGCAACGTGTACGGGACCGTCTGCGTCGCGTTGTAGACGGTGCCGGTCACGAGCGGCCGATCGGGATCGCCGTCCAGAAAGCTGACGATGACTTCTGTACCAATGCGCGGCGTGAACAGCGTGCCCCAGCTCTTGCCGGCCCACCCCTGCGCCACGCGCACCCAGCACGAACTGTTCTCGTCGTTCGTGCCCTTCTGATCCCAGTAGAACTGCACTTTCACGCGCCCGTACGAGTCGGTCCAGATCTCCTCGCCGCTCTTGCCGACGACGATCGCCGTCTGCGAGCCATGGATGCGCGGCTTGGGCGTGGTGCGACGGGGACGAAACACGGTCGCCGACGGCGCGGCCTCGAATCGATTGCCGTATTCCTGCATCGTCGCCGAGTGGGAGACGCTGCGCAGCAGATACGTGGCGTTGACGTCCGATCGCGGATGATCGGTGAGCGAAAACGTGTAGCCGGGCGCAAACGTGCGCACCGTGCTGTCGCCGCGCACGATCTTGGCGTCCGCCTCGTACGACTCGATGCGCAGCTTGCCGATCGCTTCGCCGTCGCTCGTCGTCGTGAAGCCGCCGGGATAGTCGTACAGTTTGAGCGAGCCGGTCGTGGCCGCGTCCACGCTCACCGCGAGATCGGTCGCCGGCGTGGTGAACTCGTAGTCGTCGAGCTTGTACGCGTTCGGCAGCACCTGCTGCTCGATCGTGCACGACAGAATGACGTCGTCGGTCTGGCGATCCTTGTCCGACGTGACGTACTTGACCGCGGTCGGCGCCGCGAGCGCGGTGTGCGCGTCCGCGTCGTCGGCCAGCACCATCGTGTGCTTGCCGTCGGCGTGCTCGAAGAAATAGTGAATGCCTTCGTCCTCGAACAACCGCGAGATGAAGTCGAAGGCCGTCTCGCCATACTGCACGCAGTAGTCGCGCGCGGTGTGCGTTCCGGTCGTCGCGTCGCGATAGTCGGCGTAGCTCAGCTCACCGAAAATGGTCGTCGCGATCTCGATGACGGTCTTCTGCTGGAAGATGCGATTGTCCGACGCGAGGTTGAGCATCCAGAACCACGGGCGAATCTCGCCGAAGTACGTCGTGAAGCGCTTGGACGTGCCGGCCTGCACGAACTTCGTCATCAACCCGTGCAGGTAGCGCGTCGTGCCGCCGCTCGCGGTGAGCGAGATCGTGACGCCCTGTCCCACGATCTGCGTGAAGTCGAGATCGCTCTGCTCGGACACCATGTCCAGCGAGAAATGAAACGGCGCGGAGAGCGACTCCTCCCCGCGAAGCGCGCGGAGAAGCAGCACGTCGTCGCCCAGCGGCGTCGAGATGCTCAGGTACGTGTTCGCTTGCGTGAAGCCGACAGCGGTCATCTGGGCTCGATGGCGGTGGGACGGTGCGGCGGGGGCGACGGGAGCAGCGGCGGCATGCGCGGTTCACCGGTATCGAGTCCGTCCGCCGACATCAGGTCGTACACGAACGCGCTCGACGCGTCGACGGCCAGGTGCGCCGCGCCGAGTCGGTCGCCGCGCGCCACGAGATCGAGCATGCGTGCCGACAATTCCGGCAGCATGGTGTGCGTGACGATGTGGTCGACGTTGCGCGCGCCGGTATCGACCTCGGTGCAGCGCTGCGTGATCAGCTCCACCACTTGCGGCGTGAACGTGAAGGCCGCGCCGTGCTGCTCGCGCACGCGGCGTTCGATCTTCGACAGCTTGATCTTCACGATCTCCCGAATCTCGGCGTCGCGCAGCGGCAGGTAGGGAACGATGACCATGCGACCGAGCAGGGCGGGCTTGAAGCGCGCGATGAGCTCCGGGCGAATGAGCGCCGCGAGACTCTCGGCCGTCGGCCGAGCCACGGAGCTGTGGCAGGCGCGAATGATCGAGTCGGCGCCGACATTCGACGTGAGAAGAATGATGGTGTTCTTGAAGTCCACCGCGACGCCTTCGCCGTCCTCCATGATTCCTTTATCAAAGACCTGATAAAAGAGCTCGAGAACGTCCGGATGCGCCTTCTCGACTTCGTCCAGCAGCACGACGCTGTAGGGCCGGCGCCGAACGGCCTCGGTCAACACGCCGCCCGTGCCGTACCCGACATAGCCCGGCGGCGCGCCCTTGAGCGACGACACCGTGTGCGGCTCCTGGAACTCCGACATGTTGACGGTGATCAGATTGCGCTCGCCGCCGAACAATACTTCGGCGAGCGTCACCGCCGTCTCGGTCTTTCCCACGCCGCTCGGGCCGACGAGCAGGAACACGCCGACGGGCTTGCCCGGATCGTCGAGCCCCGCCCGATACGTACGAATGCGCTTGGCGATCGTGTCGAGTGCCGCGGGTTGTCCCACGACGCGTTCGGCGAGCCGTTCGCGCAGGGTGAGAATCGTGTGAATCTCGTCCGTCATCATCTTGCCGACGGGAATGCCCGTCCACCCCGAGATCACCGATGCCACGACTTCCGAGTCGACGCTCGTCGGAATCATGGGGAAGTCCGCCTGAATGGCGTCGAGTCCGCGCTCGAGACGCGTGAGCACGTGATTCAGCCGCTCGCGCTCCTGCTCGTCCGTCGTATCGCTGGCCAGCAGCGCGTCGAGCTGCTCGTGCACGGAGCGAATCTCGGACACGGCGGTGCTCTCGTCCTTCCACCGCTCCTCGAGCTCGGCGAGTTGCACGCGGGCCGTGCCGAGCTCGCGCGCCAGTTCGTCGACGCGAACGTGCGCGCCGTGATCGGTCAGTTGGTCGCGCCGCGCAATCCGCAGCTCGACGGCCAGTTCGTCGACGGCGCGGCGCGCGGCCTCGACGGCGGGTGGAGTGCCGCTCTGCGCGATCGCCACGCGCGCGCATGCCGTGTCCAGCACGCTGATCGCCTTGTCGGGCAGCCGGCGGTCCGCGAGATAGCGGTGCGAGAGCGTCACCGCGTCGCGCACCGCTTCGTCCATGATGCGCACACCGTGATGCCGCTCGAGCTTCGCGGCCACGCTGCGCAGCATCGCGACGGCCGACTCTTCGCTTGGCTCCTCGACCTTCACGACCTGAAAGCGTCGCGCGAGCGCCGGATCCTTCTCGATGTACTTCTTGTACTCGGCCCACGTTGTCGCGGCGATGGTGCGGAGCTCGCCGCGCGCGAGCGCGGGCTTGAGCAGATTCGCCGCGTCGCCCTGACCCGCTTGTCCACCCGCGCCGATGATGGTGTGCGCTTCGTCGATGAACAGGATGATCGGCGACGGCGATGCTTTCACTTCGTCGATCACGCTCTTGAGACGATGCTCGAACTCGCCCTTCACCCCGGCGCCGGCCTGGAGCAACCCGAGATCGAGCGTGCGCACCGACGCGCTGCGCAACATCGGCGGCACGTCGCCCTTGGCGACGCGATCCGCAAACCCTTCGACGACCGCGGTCTTGCCGACACCGGCTTCGCCCGTGAGAATCGGGTTGTTCTGGCGCCGGCGCAGGAGAATGTCGACGACCTGGCGAATCTCGGCGTCGCGGCCGATCGCGGGGTCGATCGCGCCGTCGCGCGCGAGTGCGGTGAGATCGACGGTGTACTGATCGAGATTGGGTGTCTTGCCGCCGCCCCGCCGTTCGCGCGGCGGCGCTGCGCCGGGGCCGCCATCGCTGGCACGGCGTCGCGCGCCATTCTCCTTCGTGCCCGCGATGATCGTCTTGATTTGCGTCCGCAGCGCTTCGCTGGGGACGCGCAGCAGCGTCACCGACGAGCCGAGGATGAGCGCGCGCAGCGAATCGTCGGTCGAAAAGGCGAGCATCAGGGCGCCCGAACGGATCACGCCTTCGTCGAGGGTGAGCGACGACTGCAGCCACGCCCCTTCGATGAGCCGCGTCAGATGCGGCGACAACGCCGGCGTTCGGCCGTTGCCGCGTTTGAAGCGCTCCATCGCCGTGGTCAGCTCTCCTTCGACGGCGCCGGGATCGAGCTCGAAGTGCCGCAGGATGGCGAGCAGATCGCTGCCGTCGTCCTCGAGCAACTTCATGAGCAAATGCTCAATCTCGACGTTGTAGTGCGTCTGGTTCACGCACAGCGACGCGGCGCTCTCGAGCGCGCGGCGGCACGTCACGTTGAGCTTCGAGACGAGCGTCGAGAGATCGTTGCTCACTTCGCCTCGCGAGTGATGCCCACGTTGGGATTCTGCGTGCGCGGGCGGCTCGTCGCGAGGAATGTCGTCCAGCCCAGCATCGGCCGATCGCCGTCGTCGAACATCATGCCCGGCGTTTCGCGCGCGCGCAGCACGAGCTCCACGTGCACGTCGATCTCCGGTCCCAGATACAACCGCGCCAGCTGCTTGAGCGGCTTGAGGGCGGTGCCGGCGTCAGAGGGCAGGAAATCGCGATATCGATCGTAAGCGAGCGGACCAACGACCAGCACGACCGTGCTTTGCTGATCCCACACCCGCCGGCCGAGCACGGCGCTCTCGCCCAGGATCTGGCATTGTCCCGTGAACCCGATGCGCGTGAGATCGCTCTCTTCGATGTCTCGCCACCGGCCGACGAACTGCCGTACGCGCACGGGCACGCCGAAGTAGCTGGAGAGCATTCGCTCGAGTCCGATCGCCGAGCGCGGGCGCTGCGCGAGGAGCGTCGCGTAGCGGAGCAGCGCGCGATCGTCCACCGCGAGCCGGCGCTGGAGCCGCGGGGTGCCGAGTCCCGCGATCGACGCGAGCATCGGCGCGACAGCGCTCCCCTCGGGCGGCCGGCCATCGAGGCCGATGCGATGCCGCCGCCGCACGCGATACATCAGCGACACGAGACGATGCTGGAAGATGTCGAGGAACTCGCGCAGCGCGATGCCGCGCGACTTGCGGCTGAGCAGTCGCTCCGTGAACGCGACCGGCAGCGGTCCCTGCACGCCGCCCAATCCGAGAAACGCCACGCGCATGCGCCACGGCGACGCGGTGCGCTCAGGCGGCTCGACGTTCGCGATCTCGCTCGCCGGAAAGCCCAGGCCCGCCGCCGATGAAAAGCGCACGGCTTCGCGAGCGGCGTCGACCCCTTCGGCCACCGACGGCGCTTCGGGCCGCATGCGCTCGAGGAGCGACACGGCCTGATAGAAGTCGAATCGATACGGCTCGGACTCGAGCCGCTCGATTACGCTACGATCTGTTCGCCCGCGCTCGGCGGCCATTCCTTCCAGACTCCTTCACGCTGCACGCTCAGCACGCGCAACTGGACGAACGAATTGACCGCGGCGTACGTGCCGAGGAACCGATTCAACACGGCGGCGAAGAGATACGGGCTGGTGCTCAGGAACTCCTGCTCGTCGAGCGTCGCGCTGATCGACAAACCGCGACAGAAGCCGCGCCACGCGTCGCGCCCGACGCGGCGCATGATGCGATTGGTCTGAATCGCGCGCAGCCCGCCGATCTGGCGCAGCGCGAGCGCATCGTCGCCGGCATACAGCCGCAACAGCTCGCGCAGCGCGTGAATGCCATCCGGTCCTTCGAGCGACAGATGGTTCAGCGTCAGGTGCGACACGAGCTTCCAGTGACTCGCGCCGCCGAGCGGTACGTCGCGCTGCGGCGTGGGCTTGTGGAGCGCGGTGATGCGCGAGACCGGCGCCGCGAGCTCGATCTGCAGCTTCGCGCCCGTCGGCAATTGTTCGGCAAGATGACGATTGGTGCACAACGCGCTCACGTACACCGACTGCGTGCCCGGATGCGTGGGATTGAAGTCGAGATCGACGAGCGCGATCATCATCTCCGAGCCCGGAAGATCGGGGCGCGCGCTCGCTTCACGCCGCGCGTGCCAGAAGGCTCGCGGCGCCTGCGCGCCGGCGTGATGCTGGAACGAGAAGAACGGCTGAAAGCGCACCGCTTCGGTGGCGCCGTCCGCCTGCGACGCGACACGGAGGATGGAGTGAATCTCGGTCGAGCGCTCGCGCCGCTGGTCGGCGACGACGCGGTATTCCGGCCGCAGCTGGTCGATGCGCACCGGTTCGGCCGACTTCATGAAGAGATTCACGATCGGCGCGCAGCCGAGCACGAAACTGTCGGCGTCGATCGGCGTCCGCTCGGCGGGCGGTCGATCGAGCAGCACGAGAATGTCGAGGCGCTCGCCGGCGATCGTCGGATCGATGTCGGTGACGTCCACGAAGTTGAACTTCGCGGGGAAGGCGAAATACTCCTGCAGCAGGCAGTATCCCGGATGCGCGTGCGCCGACACGGGCAGCAGTTCTTCGCCGACGTTGAAGCCGACGGGCTTGAGCGCACTTGCCGGCCGCCGCACGACAGTCCCGTCGCTCACGAAGGCGACGCCGCGCGCGTGCGCGAAGATCAGCTCGTAGAGCGTGCTGACGACGCGGGTATCGCCGTTGATGTAGAAGCGGAGATCGCGCAGCTCCAGATCGCGGAACGCGCCGGCGGTGCAGCGCAGCCGCAGGCGCAGCACGCTGGCGACGTCGGTCGCGCGGTCGAGAAACGCGAATTGGTCAGGAACCTCGAACGCGGCGCTCTCGACTTCGACGGGCCAGAGCGCCGTCGCGTAGCCGGTGCGAAAGCGCACGGCGCGCGGCGCGGGTCCGCCGTCGGTGCTCTCGGCGATGACCGGCGTGTGCTTCGGCAGAAGGTAGCCCGACGTCAGCTTGCCCTGGTCGGGATCCACCTCGAAGCGCGCGATGGACATCGACGGCAGCGGCGCGACGAAATTCGGATACAACAACTCTAACAGCGCGGTCGTGATCTCGGGCAGCGAGGCATCGAGATTCCGGCGGATGCGCGCCGTGAGGAACGCGAAGGATTCGATGAGCCGCTCGACGTGCGGATCGGGCACGACGTCCGGGCCCAGCTCCAGCCGTGCGGCGACGGCGGGGAAGCGGTGCGCGAACGCCGTTCCCATCCGCCGGAGATAGCTCAGCTCCTCGCGGTAGTACTGCAGCAGCTCGGCGTTGGCGTCAGCCGGCATCGCCGTTCTCTCCCGATGCCCCGAGCTCGACGGGGAACGTCACCGGCTCGGCCACGCCGTTGACGACGAGCATGCCACTCACCAGGAACGCAACACTGTCTCGCTTCGTCCGCTCGACGATGACGTCGACGCGGGGCCGCCCGAGGCGCGGCTCGAAGGCCAGGATGGCCCGCTGTGCGGCGAGCGCGAGGCGCGTGGTGTCGCCGTTGCTCTGCGCGGCCAGCGCCGTGAAGTCAGGCAGTCCGTACTCCAATACCGTCCGTTCGCGTGGATCGATCGCGTCGATCGCCGGATCGATCCGGGTGTTGAGCAGAGACGCGAGCTCGCGCGCCAGTGACGCGCGAAGCTCGGCCCCTGAAATGACGTGTGCGACATCCGTCCGTCCGTCCGCGTCGGCGTCCATGAGCCGATCGAACAGCGGTGCTCGCGTGGCGCGCGACGTGGGGACGGACGACATGGGACTCACTCCGCGGCGTTGGCGGCGAGATCCCACACGGCCGACGCCGTGCCTTCCTGCGCGCCCTCGGACTTCTGGGCTTTGTAGTCCCACTTGAGCTTCGTGAAGTTGAGCGTGACGGTTTCCGTCGGCATGCCGCCGCCGGCCGAGCCGCCGATCGAGACGCTCGAGACGAGCGTGTTCGTCATGGTGTACACCATGAGCGGAATCACCGTGCCCTGGTCATTCTGGTACACGGTCACCGTCACTTCGCCGCAGTCCTGGCCCTGACAGCACTTCTGGTTGAGCACCGGGGTGGCCTTGTCGAGCAGTTTGGTGATGACGAATTCGCCGACCATCGCCGTGCCCGACGTGCGCTTGGTGTTGCTGGGATCGCCCGTCATCGGCATGGCGACGTTGTGGCTGAACGAGAGCAGCTCGATCTCGTTCAGGTGATCCTTGGTCTTGCTTTCGCCCGGCACGGTGGTGCCGTCGCCGATTTTCATCAGAATTTGTTCAGACATCTTGGTCCTCGAGTATCGGAAAGAGAATCGTCCACGGGGATGGCGGTGTGCGCGCCGAACGACGCGCGCACCGCCGTGATCATCGGATCGTCAGGCCGGCATCACGCCGCCGGCGGCGGCAGCTCGGCGACGAGGCGGATGGATGCCGAGAGCTCCTCGAGCTGGAAGTGCGGCTTGAGGAAGACCGTGGCGTTGTACGCGCCCGGCTTGCCCGGAATCTCCGTGACGTCGACGCGCGCTTCGCGCAGCGGATAGTTCGCCTTGACCGCCTGCGGAGCGTCGTCGTTCAGCAGCACGTATTCCGCGATCCAGTTGTTGAGCAGCTGCTCCACGTTCCCGCGAGTCATGAAGCTGCCGATCTTGTCGCGCATGATGACCTTGAGGTAATGCGCGAAGCGCGACGCGGCGAGCACGTACGGCAGCATGGCCGAGATGCGCGAGTTCGCGTTCGCCTGGTTCGTGTTGTACAGCTTCGGCTTGTTCGCCGTGGCGCCGCCGAAGAACGCGGCGACGTCGGTGCCCTTGCAGTGGCACAGCGAGATGAAGCCAAGATCGTTGAGCTCCTTCTCGCGGCGGTCGGTGATCGCGATTTCCGTCGGGCACTTGAGCGCGATGTCGCCCTGGTCCGTCTGGAACGTGTGCGTCGGGAGGCCTTCGACCAGACCGCCGCCTTCGACGCCGCGAATCGCCGCGCACCAGCTGTGCTGCGCGAACGCGTTCGTGATGCGCTGCGCGAGCGCATATCCCGCGTTGCCCCACAGATACTTCGAGTGATCCGTGCCGTCGACGTCCTCGACGAAGTTCACGCCTTCGGTCGGCTTGGTGTTCGGGCCGTACGGCAAGCGCATGAGAATGTGCGGCAGCGCGAGCGCCACGTAGCGCGAATCTTCCGAGTCACGGAAGGCACGCCACTTGATCAGCTCCGCCGACTCGAACGACTTCGCGAGATCGCGCGGAACGCCGAGCTCGGTGAAGCTGTCCATGTCGAAGAGCTTGGGGCTCGCCGCCGCGATGAACGGCGCATGCGCCGCCGCCGCGACGTTGGACAACTTCTCGAGGAACGCCATGTCCTGCGGATGGCGGCCGAACTCGAAGTCGCCGACCAGCACGCTGAACGGATGACCGCCGAACGTGCCGTATTCCTCTTCGTAGATCTTCTTGAACAACACGCTCTGGTCGAACTCGACCGCCTTCTCGAGATCCTTCTGGAGCTCGTCGCGCGAGGCGTTGAGCAGGCGCAGCTTGAGGCGCGTGCCCGTCTCGGAATTCATGACGAGGAAGTGCAGGCCGCGCCACGACGCTTCCAGCTTCTGGAAGTCGGTCGCGTGCATGACCTGGTTGAGCTGCGCGCTGATCAGCACATCGATCTGCGCAATGCGGGCGTTGATCATCGCCGCGGTGTCGCGGCTGACCGCCATCCCTTCATCCAGCACCTGCGCCGCGAACTCGGCGATCAGGTCGCGCGCGTACGTCGTCTGCACGGGATCGCGCGCCATGCGGCCTTCGTCGATGATGCGCGCCAGGAGACTGCCCGGCTCGGGAGCGAACGTCGAATTCGCCGACGTCGCGGTTTGTGCTTGTGCCATTGCTTCGACTCCTCAAAAGGTGTGGCGAACGCCGGTCTTGGCCGACGGTCGCTTGAGTGGCGTAGGTCAGCTCGCGGGTTGATCGGCCGGGGCGCCGGCGCCCAGGGCCTTCAGTTCCGTCAACCCTTCGGTGTTCGACACGATCTCCTGGAGGAGTCGATCGAGCTCGTCGTTGCCGTCGAGCTTCGTGAGGAGATCGGACAACTTCTGCCGCGCTTCGAACAGCTTGCGCAGGGCGGCGACCTGCTGGATGATCGAGACCGGCTCGAAATCGTCGATCGTGCGGAAGTTCAACTCGACATTCAGCTTGCTGTCGTCGTTCGCGATCTTGTTGTCGACCTGGAACGCGAGGCGCGGCTGAATCGACGTCATGACGTCGTTGAAGTTGTCGCGGTCGATGTTGACGAAGCCGCGCGTCTTGAGCGCCGCCGGCGCTTCGGACGGCTTGCCCGAGAGCTCGGCCATGATGCCGACGACGAGCGGCAGCTCGCGCTTCTGCATCGCGCCGCCGATCTCGACGTCGTAGGTGATCTGAACCCGAGGCGGCCGCACTCGGTCGAGTTTGTGCTGTGTGCTTTCCGGCATCATCACTCCGATGGAGGTAGGAAGAGGAACAGGGACGAGCGACCACAAAGGAAAGGGAGGCTGGGGCGCACCGGCGGCGGCCGCGATCCGAGCTCTCGGGCGTGCACCGCGGGACTGGCCCGCGCGGGGAGATGACCGAGCGACAGGCGACTCATTCGTTCATTCCCAACATTGAATATAAGGACTTTAAATCGTATCCGCTATCGATGAAATGCTTCATCAGCTCGGCCAGGCTCATCCCGCCCCACGCGATCGCCCGCCGCACCAGATACGGCGTCGGACTGTGCGGCTCGATCCGCATGAGCGTGTCGGCCGCCTCGGCGAGCTTGCGATAGGCCTCGGTGCGCGTGGCCGCGTGGTCGGCGGTCGCGCCCAACGGCGCCGCCGCCGCCGCGGGCGGATTCGTGGTTTGAGTCATGACGGCAGTGAGGAGGGCCGAGTCCTGCGACTCGCCCGCGGTGGCCGCCGCCGACGACGGCGACGGTGAGGACGGCGCGGACGACGCGACCGCGGCGCTCGACGCATCCGCGCCGCGTTCATCGACGACGCCGGCGACGAACCGGCGAATCTCCGACATCAGCTCGATCAGCCGAGTGAGACTCGGCGCATTGGCTCCGCAACGGCGGTCGAGCTGCGCTTCGAGCGCACGCGCGTTCTCGATCGCCGCGCCGAGATCGTCGCGATGGCGCGCGAGCACGGCGCGCGGCGTGCCGCCGACGCTGCTCGCGAACTTCGCGACGGTCAGCCAGGCATCGCCGCCCGCCGCGGGCTTCGCCTGCTTGCCCGCACGCTTCGCGACGTTCTCGCGACGAAGCGCCTCGACGCGATCGCCCCACGACCACGCGCGCGAATCGGGATCGCTCGGCTGCGTGAGCGGCACGTCGAGAATGCGCGCCGGCATGCGTTCGTTGATCCATTCGACCGTCGCGATGCGCGCCGAATGATCGTCCTCGTCCGGCAACGGATGCAGATCGGGCCAGTACGTCTCGCACATCGATGCGATCAACGCGAGCCCGGTACGCATGCCGGCGAAACCATACAGCTTCACCCATGCCTCGAGCAGCCACGCCGCGATCTGAATGTCCTTGCTGCGATGCGCCAGGAGATCGCTCGCCAGCGCATGCACCGTCGTCCATTCCGCGCGCTTGAGATCGCGCGCCCAGATGCCCTGCGGCGTCGTCGGATCTTCTTCGCGCCGCGCTTCACGCAGCGCATCGAACGCCGGGTCGTAGCGAAGCCATTCGCCCGCGGGCGCCGTCTCGCTGATCGGCGCGAGCAACGCGGCGAGGTCGGCAAACTCGCGCGTACCCGACGCACGCGGGTCCGCCGCGAGTCCCGCGCTCAAGGCCGCCAGGCGCACCTCGGGCGTGGTCATCGACGATCCTCGGTGCCGGCCGGCGGCGCGACGACAGGGAAGCGAGGCACCGTCAGCTCGGCCTTCGTGTCAGGATGAAAGAGACGCACGCGCACGTAGGCGCGCGTCGTCGACGGCGGCTCGTGCAGTGCGGTGCGCCGCGCGGTGTGCACCGCGAGCTTGAGCGTCGCGCCACCATCGGGGTCCGGCACATCGCTCTCGTACACGCGCAGCAATCGCAGCATCGACCAGACGCCGGTCGTCGTGAACTCGACGCCGTCGTCGTCGAGACGCGCGCCGGGCGGCGCGGGCTCGACGGGAACCAGCGGCGAGCCCGTCGCCCAACGCAGCGCCAGACTCACATCGTCGCCGGCACGCCAGCGACCGCGTCGCGCGGCGGCGGCCGTGCCGAGCGCCGCGTGTTGATCCGCGATGTCAGCGGTCCACTCGGCAATCTGATTCGCGCCCGACTCGCGCGCGCGATTCACGCGGAAGTCGATTTGATAGTCGAACATGGGCGGCCGGTTGGCGGCGGCGCTGTCGAGATAGGCGCTCAGGAACGTGCGCACCTTGGCGAGGTCGCCCAGGAACGCTTCGGCACGCGTGCCGAGGAATCCGTAGGGATCGTCGGTGGGGCCGGTGCGGGCGCCCATCGTTGCGAGCGCGTCATACGCGTGCAGCACGTCGGCAATGTCGGCGGGGGCCGCGTCGCTCGGTGCATCGGGCGCCGCGAAGGGGAACCGCCCCGCGAGCTTCGTGCGGAACGACGTCTGCAGCCGCCCGTACGCGGCGACCATGTCGCGCGATGCGACGTCGACGCACCGGCGCCACACGGCGCTCCACATCGCGTCGCCGCGCTGGGCGAACACGTCGCCGTTCGAGGCGGGGCGCGGCGCACGGCGCGCGCATCCATTCACGTCGACGGAATCGAGCTCCAGGCGGATCATGCTCTCGATGCCGGCGATCGATCCACCGGCCGGCTTGCGATCGAGCCGGTCGACGTCGCTCAGCACCGCGTCCCACGTCCGCAGGGACGCGACGCGCGTCTCGCCGTCGCTTTCGTGCGATTCGAGAAAACTAATTAAAGGTTTAGCAAGCACCGCCGCGGAGCGGACGGTGGCGGCTTCGGACGCGAGGTAGTCGTCGAGCGCGCCGGGCCGCGTCCCGAACCCGACGGCCGAGAACGGCGCACGGCCGTTCCACGCGTTCACCGCGGTCGCGGACAGCCGGTAGCGGCTCGGGAGATCGAGCATCGCGTCGGCGCGCGCCAGAAGCGCGTTCGCGTGCGCGGAGCTCAAGTCCAGCAGCGCGTCGTAGCTGCTCGTCGCGCCGATCGCGTCGAAGACGTCGAGCAGCTGCGCGATGCGCGTCGATGCCTGCGTGAAGGCGTTGACGCGCTCGGTGAGATCGTGCGAGTCGTCGCCGCGCAACGACAGCGCGTGATCCTCGCGCACCCCGCCGGCGACGATGTCCGTCATGGCGGCGCCGAGCTGCACGGTCGCCAAACGCCGCACGCGATTGCGCAGCGCTTCGGGCAACGGGTCGAGGCCGCGCGCCATGAACGTGTCGAACGCCGTCTTCATCGCGAGCGCTTCGTCGAGACGCGCCGGGTCCCACGCCAGCGACACGCCGGCCTCGACGTCCGCGTTGATGGCCCGCGTCGCCGGTGCCTGCATGAACGGTTGACGGAGCAGGGCATCGAGCGCGCGCAACGCGCCGTCGGCCGTGTGCTGGTTGTCGGCGTACGATGGCAGCACGCGACCGGTGAGCTCGTTCTTATAGTACGCCAGCGTGTCGCGCACGGCGGCGGCGAATCCGTCGCCGAACGCGAAGGGCGCGTGAATCGAGTCGAGCGCCTGCTCGACCGGGCTGCCCGAATCGAGGAATGCGCGCAATCCCACGACCGCGTCGACGTCCGCCCGCGCCGCGCGCAGATCGAGTGAATCGGCTGGTTCGTCGGCATCGCTGTCGGCGCCGTTGTCCGCGCCGATGGTCGAGCCGCTCAAGCGCGTGAGCAGCGCCTGATAGGCGTCCCGCGTGAGCTGGCCGGAGCGGCGAAGCGCCAGCGTGCGCATACGCTCATCGATCACGATCGGATGCGCATGCGCCTCGGCGAGCGCGCGACGATAGTAGCCGTCGTTGTCCATGAAGCCGGGCGCGACCTGCTCGCCGTACAGGTAGTGAACGATCGCCGCGAGATCTTCGAGCTCACCCTTGTCGGACTGCGCGAGCGAGTTGAACCGCTCGATGTTGGAGCCGAGTGCGCTGATTTCCGCGAGATACTGCGGGAGCCGTACGTCGTTCCCGTACGCCGCTTCGCGGCCCACGCCGCGCGTCGTCGGATCGGTCAGGCGGCGCGCGCGATAGAGCATACGCGCGCGGAACTCCGGCAGAATGATCGTCTGGAAGCTCAGGCCGATCGCGTCGGTGATGTCGTGATGCAAGGGACTGAGCAGCGTGCCCGGCAGAAACACCGACCACATGTGATTGGTGCTGAGGCTCGCCATGTCGTCGAGCAGGCGGAACACGCTCATGTCTTCCTGCGGCGTCACCGCGGAGACGTTCGAGAACGCGTCGCGCCGCACGCGCATCGCGTGCACCGCCACGTCGATCGTGCGCAGCAGCGGACGAATGCTCGCCTCTTCCGCCTTCACGCCCCGCGACAAGCGCCACGGACCAACCCGCACGCCGTTCACGCCGGCATAGAGCCCGAACGGTCCGCCAAGAATGATGGCGAGCGTCGCGAGTTGCAGTCGCGCGACGACCTTGTTCTTCGACGGAAACACGCGCGGGCCCGGCTTGGCAAGTCCGCGCTCGCCGAAAATCTTTTCCGAGAACAGGTCGGCGACGAAGGCCGGCTTGTGCGGCGGCGCCGTGGCCGCGTCGCCGACGAAGTACAATCCGCGAAGGAACGTGCCGCGCTCGTACGTCGTCGTCTGGAACATGCGCTGCAGGAAGTCGCGCAGCGGCGAGCGCGCGCGGCCCAGGTGCAGCGGCAGCAGGAAGAGCGAATCGCCGTCGCGCGCCGTTTCTTCGCGCGCCAGCACGCCGAACTCCGCTTCCTGTACGCTGCGGAGGAGCGTGTCCATCGCTTCGTCGACCCAGCTCGGCGCGAATGCCGCGTCCGCGCTGTACGGCGACGACCAACCAAGCATGTCGCCATGGCGCTTGGCTTCGAGGCCGCGGCAGAGCTCAGCGAATCCGGGAATGGCGTCGCACTTCGTGACGATGACGTACACGGGCAGGCGCAGCGACAACGACGCCTGCAGCTCGGCCAATCGATCGCCGATGCGCGCCGCCTTCGTCGTGAGCGCGTCCTTGGTGAGCCGTGCGGGGCCAACGAAATCCGCCGCCGGAATCGACAGCACGATCGAGTCGAGCGGGCGTTCGGGGCGGTGCCGCTGCAACTGTCCGACGAGCGCGTGCCACGCGCGGTCGTCGGCGCCGGGACGTGCCGGATTCGACAGCAGATCCCCCGCGACGTCGAGCACGACACCGGTTTCAAAGAACTGGAAAGTCACCGGCGCGTCGTCGCCGCCGGGCGACGAGGCACCAGGCGCCGCGCCCGATGCCGCGCCAAGTCGCGGCGCGTCGATCGAACCAATCAGCGTCGTCTTGCCGCTGCCCGCTTCGCCGACCGACAACACCCACGGCAGCGCCGAGTGATCTTCGGCGGTGCGATACCAACTTCCTAATACGCGGCGAGCCTCCGTGAACGCTCGGCGAACGGCGAGCGCGCCGCCCACTCCCCGGTCCTGCAGATGCGGCGCCGCGGACGCGGGTATCGCCGCCGCCGGCGCACCGGCCGCGCCCGCCATCGCGGCGGGAACCATCGGCGTCTTCGCCCGCGCGGCACGCAGCACGATGAACGCGATCGCGACGAAGATCAGGACGCCGAGCAGCGTCAGCGCGATCACCCACGGTGATATCGCGCTCATTGCGACACTTGGACGGTATCCGCGACTTCGCGGCGAATCTCGGAGTTGATCTGCCGCAGCTCGCTGGTCAGGCTGCGCCAGATGATGAATGCCGCGGCGATGTATACGATCGCGGCGCCCGCGAAGATCAGCGTCCATCGCCGCACCAGCGGCAACCGGGTGGGCCGCGCCGCGCCGGCGGTATGATCGTACGGCTGTGCGGACAGCACGGCCGGCACGCGGCTCGGATCGCGCTGGAAGACGAAGCGATAGAGCTTCTGCCGATATTCGCGGAGCGCCGGATCGCCCGTGCCGCGATACTGCCCCTCGAAGCCCGCGCCGAGTGCGACGAAATACACCGCCGCGAGCTCCGCGGAGACTCCAGTGCGGCGCGACAACAGCTTGTCGATGCGCCGGAAAATCTCTTCGCCCGCGATCTGCGAGCGAAACACCGACTGCTCGAGCAGGAAGCGCAGCCACGCCTCGCGGCCAATCCAGTCCGTGGCCAGGAACGTCTCGTCCGCGATGGCGGCCATGACATACTGCGCTTCGCCGAACAGCGCCGCGCCGTATTCGCCCGCCTTGACACTCGCATCGAGTGCCAGCTGCTCCATCAGGTGTTGAAGCTGCTGGCTGATCCCGCGCGCTATTTGCGCTGCGCCGTGCTCCGGCGTGTACTCCGACGGCTCGATCGGCAGCAGCGAGCCGGGATCGCGCACCGCGAGGTCACGAAGGCGAACGACCTCGGCGAAGAATTCGCGGAAGCTCGCCAGCAAGAACGAACGCTGGGGATCGAACGGACCTCCGTCGACGCCCGCGTCGGGCGCGGTCGCGCGCTTCGCGTCAGACGCCGGCGGCGCGGTGCGCGCGTCCAGTGTATCAGCTTTCGCTGTGAGGTCCGGCGGCGCCAGCGGCCGCTCTTTTTCAAGCCCGAGTCGCAACATAAAGCACCAGCTCGTCAGGACGCCCTTGGCCGGAATCTCCAGCGCCGAGCACCTGAAGTACTTCGCCTGCTTCGATGTAATGCGCGTCCGCCGCAATGCTGACGACGACTTCACCGCGCCGTGGCGCGATGCCGACGGTATCCGGCGCGTCGACACGCGTGCGCGCCGCACCACGCACGCGCCGCTCGCGCAGCGCCGTCATGCGTGTCTTCGAACCGATGAGAGAACTGTCGATCCACGCCGCGAGATCGCTCTCCGGCACGGCCGACGGGCCGACGGCGCCGACGACAAGCCGGCCGCCCGCCAACCACTCCGGCTCGATCGCGAGCTCGAAGCCGCCCTCGATCGGACGAAACGGCACCGGCCGGAAATCCTCATGAATGACATCCAGCACGCCGTTGATGTACTCGGCGACCTGATCGAACGTCTGGCGCAAATTGCGATGGTCGTAGGCGTCGAGGACCGGGGGCACGAGGGCCGTGCCGATTCCAGCAACCTGCCCGACGAGTCCGCAGAAGCCGAGAAAGATCGGATACGGATGTGTAACGCCGGTTCGCACCATCGCCTCGACGGGCGGCAGCCCGCACGCGAGCGTGTGCGCCATGAGCTGCGTCTCGAGCACCAGCGGACGCTTCGCCGTGGCCGACGCCGCTCGCGCGCGATCCGCGAGAAACACGGCCTTTTCCCGAACGCGCTTGAGCGCGCGCGCGCACAGCTGGCCGAGCGCCGTATCCTCACCGACGTGAAGCAGCGGGGGGATGTACTCGGTGAGCGAGTATGACTCGTCGCGATAGACCACTTCGGCGAGCGGAAAGCTCACGTACTTGTCGGGCGGCGCGTCACCGGCCATCAGCATGATGCGCGGCCGCAGCCTCGGCACGACGAGCTCACCCTCTCCCGTGTTCAGATCGGGAATGGGCGCACTGACATATGATGAGTACCGCGCGAACTCGCCCGTCGCCTGCGCGGCACCGCGCGCCGCCGGCACCGTGAGGTAGACCATGAGGCGGCCGCCGCGATCGAGACCGCGGCTCGCGACATCCAGCGTCAGGCTGTTCGGATCGCCCTCGTGGTACGATACGGCCAAACCATCGGGCATGACCGCTTCGAGCTCGATGATCCGCAGCGTTCCGTCGAGCAGTTGCGTGGAATCCAGGCGCAGCCGACGGACACCCCAATGGAAGGGGGCCGCCCCGAGCATATGGTATTGAAGCAGCGCGTCGGTCCGCGCCGCGAGCTGCTGAAAGTGCTGCGGCGCGAGGAGCATTCCCTCGTGCCACTGAATTGCATCAGGAACCGGCGGAGCGCGCATCAGGGAGCCGCCGTGACAACGAAGTCGCGATCCTGGAACGTGACGCGAGCGCGCGACCGCGCATCGAGCCGAGCCCGGTGCGGTCCGGGCGAGCGATAATTCGCGAACAGCAGCAACGCAAGACCACGCTGGAACGGAAGCTTGCGCAGGTCGACGCGCTGGCCGGGGACCAACTCCCACGCCTGCGACGCGAAGCCTGTCGGGAAATCGTTACGCAACTGCTGGCGCGACGCAAACCACTCGGCAGCGGTCATCGTGACCAGTGTTTTTAAAAGAGTAGGGTCGTATACCATCACTGCTTCGACCGGCGTCGGCCCATTGTCATTCGCCGCCGGCGTCGCGACGAGCTCGAGCTCGTTGGTACGCACAGGCCCACGATGTAGCAGACACGCGTTCAGCCCGGCTGCGAGGAGAAGTGCGACGAATCCCGGCGGGGGACGACGCGCTACGAGATGGCGAAGTCGCGGGGTCACTTTTTAGAAAACAGGAGAGGCGCGCCGAGCATCCGGCGCGGGACGGCGAATATGAAGGCGGGTCCAGATCACCGCAAGCGCTTGAATTGCCGAGTGTCCGCACAGCTAGCTGGTTTGCGCGTCAGGCGATAGGTTTGGGCGCGCTTTACCTCTCGCTGTCGTTTTCCCTTCCTCGACATGCTTAAGCATCTCACGATTCGCGGACGCCTGGGCTTGCTGCTCGCCGTCACCGCGACCTCGATCGTCCTCGTCGCCTCGTTCGGCATGTATGTGTCGGATACCAGCGAGTCGGCCGTCAACGACATGTTTCAGTACCGCGTGGTCCCCCTGCGGCAGCTGAAAACGATCGCCGACATGTTTGCGGTCAACATCGTCGACAACGCCCACAAGGCGAACAACGGGAACGTGCCGTGGCCGCAGGCGCTCGCGGCGGTCCGCGCCGCCCGGCGCGTCATCGACACGACGTGGCGGCAGTATTTGCCGAATTACGAGTCGACTGAAGAGCAAACGCTCATGGGTCGCGTGGTGCCGCTCCTGGCCCAGGCGGATACGTCGACCGCCCAGCTCGAGCGAATTCTCGCCGCGCACGACGTCCCGGGACTCAAACGCTACGTCGTCGAGGATCTGTACCAGCACATCGACCCGATCTCCGCGGTCATCAACCGCATGGCGAATCTCCAGCTCGAGATCGCCGAGCACCAACACCAGGTCGCGCACGAGCGGTACGTCGCGCTGCTGCGCCTCGTCATCATCATCGCGCTGCTCGCGATGGTCGTGGCCGTGGGCCTCTGCGCGCATACGGTCCGACACATTACGAAATCGTTACAAGTGGCGGCTGACGCCGCCGACCGGGTCGCCGCAGGCGACCTCGAGCAGGAGATCGAGGTCATGACACGCGACGAAGTCGGTCATTTGCTCGAGTCCATGCGAAGCGTGGTCTACTCCGAACGAAACATGACCGCCGCCGCCGAGCTGATTGCGCGCGGCGATCTCACGGTCGATGTACAGCCGCGCTCGGATCGAGATACCCTCGGCAAAGCCTTTGCCTCGATGACGTCGCGGCTCGCCAACGTGATCGGTCAAGTGCGCGGCGGCGCGGAGACGCTCGCCAGCGCGTCGAATCAACTCGCCGCCACCGCGCAGGACCTGGCGTCGGGCGCCGAGACTCAGGTGACCGGCGTGGACGCCACGGCGCGCGCGCTGACACGCATCGGCGCGGCAATCGACCTCAGTGCGCGCAATACCGGCGAAGCACAGCAGCTCGCGACCCGCGGCGCCACGGAAGCCGAAGCCACCGCGCGTGCCGTGCGTGAAGCGGTCGTCGCGATGCAGGCCATTGGTGAGAAAATCTCATTAATCGACGATCTCGCCACGCAGACGAACACGCTGGCGCTCGTCGCCGGCATCGAGGCGGCGCGGGCGGGCGATCATGGCCGCGGCTTCGCCGAGGTCGCGAGTGAAGTGCGCAAGCTCGCGGAGCGGGCGCGAATCGCAGCCGCGGAGATCGCGACCCTCGCGTCGTCGACGGCATCGTCGGCGGATTCCGTCACGCGCCAGGTCGAGGCGCTCGTTCCATTCAGCCGCGCCGCCGCGGAGCTCGTCGGAGACGCGAACAACTCCGCGCGCGAGCAGGCGAAGGCCGTGGACGAAATCGATGCCACAATGGCGACGGCGCAGCGCGTGGCCGGCGATTCCGCCGCGGCGATCGAGGAGCTTGCCGCGACCGCGGAAGAGTTGTCGTCGCAAGCGTCGGCGCTCGAGGAGCTCGTGTCCTACTTCCAGCTGGACGAAAGCGGTGCGCGACGGAGTGTCATCTCCGTCGGTGCGCCTCGCACGAGCGCCGCGTTCCATTTGCCGTCGACGATCGGCCGCAACGTTCCGGTATCGCGCTGATCGAGTTGGTCAAGTTGACCAACCTGACCAACTCCGGCAACGAGTCAGCGCAGGATTTTCGCCTGCGTTGAATCCGTGACGCTGCTCGGCGGTGCGCTGACGGCGTGTAGGACTTCGCGCAGCGCGTCGGGCTGCACGCTCACTTCGCCCCACAACGGATGGTCCATCGCCAGGATCAGGAAGATGACCACCGCGATCATGCCGCTCGCGAGCATCGACAGCAGCAGCTGCGCGCGAAACATCTCCGTGCGGAAGAAGAACGTGAATCCGATCGTGACCATTCCGCCAAGCACGACGACGAGCCACGTCACCGCGTCGAGACCCTTCGTGCCGGTGAGGACACGAAGCCGCCGCGCATCCTCGAACTCATTCAGTTTGCCGACAATGATCGGCTTGAGCAGCGTTTCATTCGGCGTCGTCGGCACGTAGGCGATCAGTTCCTGATCGAGCGTCTGGCTCGCCAGCTCCGTGCGCGGGCTGCGCGCATCGCGGCTGAGCGCCGGCCATTCGTCGCGCACGGCGAAGTCCACGTAATCGCGGACGAGGTCTTGAAAGTGTGCACGCGCCGCCGGTTGATAGCCGGCCACGCCGCGATACACCCCCGCCAGCGCATTGGCTTCCTGCTGCACGGCGACGTCGACGCTCGACGAGCCGTTCCACGCGCCGACGGCGATCATCGCGAGCAGCACCGCGTACGCGACGCCGGCGATCGACAGCATGTACCCAACGGTCTCATTCTCGGAGCGCGGCCACGAAAGCACCCAGCGGCGAGCGATCAACGTGCCGCCGACGGTGTATGACCACACGATCACGAGCAGGAGGGCGGCGAGCGCCCACAGAGGCATCTCATAGATCCATAGCACGCGACAACGGTACCGCCTGGGACAGGATCAGGCAATTGCCGCCGTCGCCAGACGCCGTGCAGGGCTGTAAAATTGGGACATGACGAATTCCGCCCGGCGTAGCCGGGCCGCGATTGCCGCGCTGTCCGGACTAGTGCTGATGGCGCCGGCCGGTCGTGGATCGACGGCTCGACCGTCGCGAAGACCAGCCACGGGCCGCATCGAAGGCACCGTCGAGATCTCGACGGCGCTGTCCGCGCGCCGGCCGCAGTTTCGTCCGTACGCGGAGCCGGGCACCGGTTCGACGCCGCCTCCGGCGCCGCGCGATCCGATCGCCGCGGAGCTGCACAACGTCGTCATCTATCTCGAGGGCGACATGGGGCGCGCGGGCGAATCGGCGCCGCACGGACGCGTCGCGCAGCACGACGAACGGTTCGTGCCGCATGTGCTGCCCGTTCTCCAGGGCACGACCGTCGACTTCCCGAACGAAGACGACGTGTATCACAACGTCTTTTCGCTCTCGGCGGCGGCCGGCCCCAAGGGGTTCGATCTCGGCCGCTACCCGAAAGGGCAGTCCCGCTCGGTAACCTTCGATCGCGCGGGAACCGTGCAGGTGTTCTGCCACATTCATTCGGATATGAGCGCCGTCGTTCTCGTGCTGTCCAATCCGTTCTTCACATCGCCCGACGATACCCACCACTTCGCGATCGGCGACGTGCCCGAGGGCGACTACGTCATCGTCGGATGGCACGAGCACATCAAGGCGGTCACGCGGCGCATTCACGTCACCGCCGGCCAGACGACTTCCGTCGATTTCAACATTCCGCTCCCGCAGGGCGGGCGGTAATGCAGTGAGCGCACCCGTGTCGGTGCTCACGCGCATTCGCCGCAGCTCGCTCAGCCTCAAGCTCGCGGCGCTCGGCGCCGCGGTTACGGCGGCGGTGCTCGGGCTCGCGCTGTTCGCGCTCAGCAGAGAGGTGCGCACGAATACGCGCGTCGTGTTCACGGAGCAACTCGCGCGCAACCAGCGCACCATCCAGCAACTCCAGGCGCGCGACGCCCGGCAACTGCTGTTCGCCGCGTCCGTCATCGCGGACGCCTCGCAGATTCGCGCCGACATGAACACGTATCAATACGAGCGCAATGCGGCGGGCACCGACCGCCGACAGCTCGTGAACATGCTCGAGGACGAGCTGCGCAACGATCTGCGAAACGTCGATGCTGATTTGCTGGTCGCGACCGACGATTCCGGCCGCGTGCTCGCGCAAGCGGGTCGGCGCGGGGCGAGTGTCCCGTATCACGCGAGTCTCTTGTCGCTCGCCGCGGTTCGCCACGCCATCGACCCAACCGCGCCCGCCGACACCGGCGCGGTCGCCGTGCTGCGCACGGATTCGGGCTACGTCGAATCAGCCGTCTACCCGCTCGTGCAGAACGGCTTCACGCTCGGCGCGCTCGTGCTGGGACGCCGTCTCGATGCGTCGTTCGTCGCAAGCGAGAGTGCAACGGCGAGCGCCGCGGTCGTGCTCACGGCGAACGGCGGAGTCGTTGCCGCGAGCGACAGCGCACTCGCCAAGCCCGCGATCGCGTCGGCGCTCGACGCCCATCGCGCCGAGAGCTCGTCGACCGTGACGTTGGACGGCGCCGACTATGTGGTTGCTCCCGTTACGCTCGGCGAAACGCAGGACCACGGCGTCGTGCGACTCTGGATGTTGCAGTCGCTCAGCCAGCGCGTCGCCGCGCTGACGCAGCCGCTCCGCCGCGACTTCCTTGTATATGGTGCCCTTGCGGTGTTGCTCGCCGCGTTCGGCGCGGTGTTCGTCGCCGGAACGGTGCTGCGCCCATTCAAGCGATTTGTCGGCTACATGCGCTCGGGTGCGGCCGCCGAAGAGCGGCAAGGGCGATTCGATGCGTCGAATGTCGCTCGCGAAGTCCGATCGCTCAACGACTCGTTCAATCAGGTGATGGACTCGCTCGCGCTGCGCCGCCGCGAGCTCGAGGAACGCGGCGCCGAGCTGGTCGCGGCGAACGTCGTGCTCACGGACGAGATCAGCGAGCGGGTGCGGGTGGAGCAGGCGTTGCGCGAGAGTCAGGCGCAGCTGCGCCAATCGCAGAAGCTCGAGGCGATCGGCACCCTCGCCGGCGGCATCGCGCACGACTTCAACAATCTCATAACGGTCATCTCCGGCTACACGCAGCTGGCGCTGATGCGCACGAATCGCACGAGCCCGGAGGCGGAAGATCTGCGCCAGGTCATCGAGGCGTCGGATCGCGCGGCGAATCTCACGCATCAACTGCTGGCGTTCAGCCGCAAGCAAGTGCTGCAGCCGACCGTGCTCGATCTGAGCGACGTGGTGAAGGGCATCGCGCCGATGCTGCGTCGCATCATCGGCGATCACATCGTCCTCGAGATCACGGCGCAGGAGCCGCTGGCGCGCGTGCGCGCCGATCGCGGACAGCTGGAACAGGTGCTGCTCAATCTCGCGGTGAACGCGCGCGATGCGATGAGCGGCGGCGGTACGCTGCGGCTCGGTACGCGAAACTCGCCGGACAACCGCGCGGTGCTTCTGCAGGTGTGCGACACGGGCGCGGGCATGAGCACCGACGTGAAGGAGCGCATCTTCGAGCCGTTTTTCACGACGAAAGAGCCGGGGAAGGGTACCGGTCTCGGGCTGTCGACGGTGTACGGCATCATCAATCAGTCGGGCGGCACGGTCGCGGTCGAGAGCGAGTTGGACCGCGGCACCACGTTCACCATCGCGCTGCCCGCGGCCGAAGCCGTGGCGACGTCGGACGTCGCGTCGATGGAGGAAGAAGATTTGCCGCGCGGCGTCGAGACGATTCTCATCGTCGAAGACGCGGAAGACGTGCGCATCCTCGCGCGGCGCACGCTCGAGGAGCGCGGCTACACGGTGCTCGTCGCGCGCAATGCGAACGAAGCGCTCGAGATCGCGGTGGCGCGGCGCATCGATCTGCTGCTCACCGACATCGTCATGCCGCATACGAGTGGGCCGCAGCTCGTCACGAAATACCTCGCGATGCACCCGGCCACGATCGTGATCTACATGTCAGGCTACGCGGATGACGCCTTGTCGCAGTACGAGCTCGATCCCTCGACCGTGTTCCTCCGCAAGCCCTTCACGCCCTCGGGGCTCGCGCGCACGGTGCGCGCGGCGCTCGACGCACGTCGCGTCTCGGCCGACGTCGGCACCGCGGCGGACTGAGCCACCGATCATGCGTATTCGCATTCTCTCATCAATCGCCCTGGCGGTTTCGACGTTCGGGTTCGCGCCGCGCGCCCAGGCACAGTACGGTGGCGGAGGCAACGGCGGCTCCGTGTTGCTGCAAGGCATCGTCGACGGCGAGTTCTGGTCGACGAATGCCACGTCGAGCCTGCTCACGAGAAACTCAGGGAAGCCCGCCGGCCTCGTTCGAGGCCAATTGTGGGGCGCGTACCAGCCCACGAATTCGCTCGTGTTCTACGCGCAGGGCGAAGTGGAAGCCGGTCCGGCGCGGCTGGAACAAGGCGCCGAGGCATACGCGGACCAACTCGGCGCGCGGTACATCGTGTCGCCGGCGCTTTCGATCGACGCCGGCCGCTTCACGCCGATCATCGGCACGTTCGCGTCGCGGCATTTCTCGACGCGCAATCCGCTCATCGGCGAGCCCGACGGCTATACCGCCGATTATCCGATCGGCGCGAAGATTTCCGGCGAAGCGGCGCACTTCGATTATCGCTTCGCGATGGTCAGCTTGCCGACCACGCACGCGCTCTACGAACCCGATCCGACACCGCGCCTGCGTCCCGCGATCGGCGGCGGCTACACGCCGTTCGTCGGGTTGCGCCTGGGCGCCTCGTTCACGCATGGCTCATATCTGAATCGCGATACGCCCGCGGCCGCGTTGAACGGTCGCGCGTGGAGCGATTACAACCAGACCGTCGCGGCCGCGGACGTCGAGTTCTCGCGCGGCTATTTGGACACGCATTTCGAGGCGGCGCGCGGCAGCTACGAGGTGCCGGGCCAGGCGTCGAACATCGTCGGCTTCACCTACTATGGAGAGGCACGGTACACGATCACGCCGCGTCTCTTCGTGGCGGCCCGAGTCGAGCGCAACGACTATCCGTTCATTCACGAAGGGAACGGCAGCGGCTGGACGGCGCGGCTCACCGACTTCGTGGATGGCGAGGGCGGCCTCGGCTATCGCGTGACGGCGAGCTCCATCGTCAAGGCAACTTTTCGAAGCGATCGCTGGTGGTCGCACAGCTACCCGGACGGGCAGGCGTTCGCCATGCAGTGGTCGCAGGCGTTCGATGTGATGGATTGGGTGGATCGGGTGAAAGGGTATTGAGCGCTGGGCGCTGGGCGATGGGCGATGGGCGATGGAACACCCGCCCAATCGATTGACCCTGCCTACGCGCTCGGTTAATCTTCTAGGCTCGAACGAAGCCCCTAAGGGCTCGTAGCTCAGGTGGTTAGAGCGCACGCCTGATAAGCGTGAGGTCGGAGGTTCAACTCCTCCCGGGCCCATTGCATACGCCGTAAGCACTTAGCTGCTTGCGGCGTTTTGCTTTTCCAAATGGCAACGGGTACCAAAACCCAACTAACGGGTACCGACTGCCAGTTTGGCCAGCGCGGAGCGCTGCGCGTTTTCGTCGGGCCGCAGGTACACGGCCACGACCGTTCCTTGGTTTTTCCAGCCCCCAAGGTCCTTTAGCTCGCGCAACGGCACGTCACGCAGGGCATTGGCAAAAGCCCGACGGAACGAGTGCCAACCGTAGCGCTCGCCGGCTGGAACCCCGGCCGCATTGCGCAGGGCAGGCCATAGCTCCTGCACAGCGCATTCACGCGGCATTGGCTTCTTTGGGTCGGTTTCGTGCGGGAATACCCATGCGTCGCCGATTGCACCAACCCGCGACCGTTCGCGCTTTAGAAAGGCGTTTAGGTCGGAATGCATCGGGTTTCGGTGCTCATACCCAATCTTGTCCACCTCGGCGCGCCAACGAATCGTACCGCCCTCGGTGTCGATATCCGACCAACGTAGCTGCCGGATAGCTCCGGAACGGTGCCCAGTATACCACGCGAGCATTACAAACCGTTCTGCTGTGGCCGAATGTTCTTGGGCAGCGCGGAGAAGCGCCGAACACTGCTCGGGAGTGAACATCGGCCGCTGTGGACTTTCTTCCCGAGGCAGCTTCAGTCCGCGCAACGGATTTCGGTCGAGCAGGTAGCCGGTACCATCGCCGCGAGCACGTTCAGCCCAGTTCAGAACGGCGAGCAACAACTTCAAATCCTGTTCGACGACTCGTGCGCGCACCGGAGTAAACACGATCTTGCCCTTGTCATCGCGCTTGTACTTCGGCGCCAGCTCGCCCGACAATCTGCGTCGGATGAAGCTCTGCCAGTCACGCACGTTCAACGAATCGGGCCGGCGATCACTACCGAAGCACGTCAGGAACAGCGGCAGCGTACGCCGATCATGTCCCTTGGCGCTTCCTGATTTCTTCTGCGGGGTGACCTCACGTTCGTAGATGTCAAAAAGCGTTTGCAGCGTTAGTACCGCGCCCGCTGCCGGCCGAGCACTGTCAGGGCTCAACCGTGATGCTACCTCTTCGGCTTGCCGAATCGCGCGGTCGTGGTCCGAGTGCCCGAGTGACTTCTTGATGCGCTTGCCGTTCTCTCGGTAGTCGATCCAGAACGAGTTGCCTTTCGCCGGCCACGCAAAAACCCGAATGCGATTCTTGCCCTTCTTGCCGGTGACGTACGACCACATCTCGCGATCCTGCGCCGGAGAGCGCTCCTGTATTGTCATGGGGTTTTCTCCCGTGCAATGACAGAAGCCACTACCGCCGTGGGGTGAAATTTAGCGCGGTGTTTAGAGTTTTGTAAAGGAGCCACGTAACCGGGCTTTGTCGGTATGTGGACCTTTCTTATGCGCGGCTTGCCTTTACGCCCTGCATTTTCGATCCGGCCAGCGGCGACCATGCGCTGGAGTGCGTCGACAGAATAGCCCCCGATGAGCGAGGCTTCTGCTAGCGTGACACTCTCCTCTGCACTTTGGAGAGAAGCATCGAGTTGATCCGCGGCATCGCGAAACGCTTGTGCTGCTGCTGGAGCGAAACGTTCAAGCTCTGCAGCGCACGTCCGCCAATGAGCAGGCAGTCCCGAGATCATCATGTGTCGTCATGTGCTCCAATTCTCCTATAGTAGGGTAGATGAATAGTGAGGTGAAAAGCCGCTCTCTCAGAGTTAGGTGCTGCTCCTTGAGCCGTGGCCTTCACGAACGAGGCGGTACATGTTTTCGACTTCTCCCGTCACCTTCACAACGCTGCCGCGAATCAGTAAGCGACGAAGCGCTTCACCGGAGTTTGCTCGCTTGCCCGGCATCGCGTCGAGAATTGCTTGACGACTCGCGTTCGGATGATCTCGCAGGAAGGTTCTTACGAGTTCGCCACGCTCACCAATAGATATCGCATGTTGTGCCGCGTTTGCGCGTGTGATTCGACTGAGTGTCATGAGTGTTCCTATATAGTGTGTGTGCGCCGCCCGCCCTATCCATAGGGGCGGGCGGACCCGGCGCACTGAATCGGTTTGTCGCGCAGCGCACTGGATGGCGCACTCGTATGCAACCGCGTGGGCGAGTGCGCTGATGTGTCGGGCGGATTCCGGCGCATTGGCGCACTCCTGCTGGGGAGAGAATGCGCCAACTGTCCGGCGCACTGTCGGCGAGTCTTGACGTCATGGCCGTCAGACGAGCGAGTACATGTAGGCGCGGCGAGCGCCCTTTTCGCGAACGAGCGTGCCGCCCTTGACCAGATCTCTGAGCATTCTGCGGAGACGTTCCCTATCTCCCCGAATTGCGGTTTCGACTGCGCGTTGGCTAGCGGGCCCGTGGCTTTCAAGAAACTGGCAGACTCGGTGCGCGAGACTTGCCGCAGGGCTGGGTACAACGGAATAGGTTCTCCCGTCCCACCCAATCCTCACCTCTTCCACGCCTGTCATCCGACCCCTGGAATCGAGCTCTCTCTCCCTAGATGGCGCGCCCGCGATCTGCGAGAGAATCACTATTTGGTCAACCGTCGCGCCGATCGAGGTTGAGTCACGATACTCCTTTGGCGAGTTCTTCGCGGTATGATGGACCAGCACGATTGCCGCGTCGTGCGTTCTGGCCAGCCGTTTGATGCGCAGCAAGATTTCGGGCCACTCGGTTGAAGAGAATGGATCTCGCACTCGAGCGAAATTCGAGAGAGTGTCGATGATGACGAGAGCTGGCTTCGTGTGCTCAACGGTTCGTTCAAGCTCCGCGAGTCGTTCGCTCAGTGAACCGGACGGGTACAGGAGTGCGATCCGGTCACGGCTAGCACCGATTGGCAAGAACCGGGTTGCCACATCCGCTGTGTGCTCTTCATCCGCGCTTATCCAAAGAACAGGCGCGGGCCTCTCGCATGTGTCCGCTCCAAGGAACTGTTTTGCCTGAGCAACGGCTTTGGCAGCGGCGGCTAGTAGAGTGGACTTGCCCGCTTGTTTTTCTCGCCCGGCAAGCAGCGTTACGCGACCGCGCCATGCGATGAGAGGCACAAGCGCCGTCGGCTTTTCCATCAGCTCGGGATTGTCCATAACAAATCGCAACGAGGGGAAGAATCGTTGTTCCGTATGATTCGGTGTGATGCTCGTCAGACCCGCGGCGTTGATGGCGGCCGCGATCGTGCGCTTCAAGTACGAGCGATGTCGATCCCACTTTTCTCGTTTGAGCGCCGACCGCCGCATTAAGCGCTCGATTCGCTCGAGGTCTCCGCCAACGACTTGCACGAACATGCAGGCCAGTTGGTAGTCGCTTTCGCTCTGCGTCTTCGGTGCCCGCGTCTCGCCCGCAACGAACAAACGATGAAACTCCGATCTGTTGATCGACGCAGCGAGCGCAATCACCTCGTCATCTTGCATTTGTAGGTTGTGGCGGGGCACGTCGATCGTGGTGCCAGGGACTGACGGCGTTAGATACCGCCGAATCAACCAATCCAATCCCGACCGCGAACGCGCAATCCGGCGCCGCGCCTCGTGCACGTGGCCCGTCATCATGAAGTATCGAACGCGCTCGTATACCTCTATCGCGGCCTTCTTACCGCCCGCCATGCCAATTAATCGATCAAACTTGTGCCGAATTCCGGACGGCAGACGCCCCTTAACGACGATGTGAAGGCCGGTGCCTGACTGGGACAGCTCCGTGTACGAAGACAGAACCTTGACGATTCGTTTTGCCCATTTTGCAATCTCGCCGCTGTCGGGATTGCGACACCCGTCGAGATCAACTCCGACATACGGGTCGGCATCGGTAAACACGAATCCGATTCCGGCGAATCCCTTGGCCCGCGCCAGCCCTCGTGCCTGCCGGTACGATAGCCAAGTCTCGGGATCAGCGTGGCTCGCGCGGGTTTGCTCGTCGCAATACGGCACCTTTGCCGGCTTGCTCGGCTGACTTGGATTCGGTTCGAATCGAACTGCCACCCACTGACGCAGGCGTCGCAACTCCTTCGGGATTTGCCCAGAGTGCAGGACTCGTTCGGTCTCAGCTGTGTCGGGTCTGCGATTTCCGCGCGCGAGCATTTATGGCCTCTCTGCATTTCGTAAGGAAGTGGTTGTCGGTGTGAGCGTTGCGGCGATCCTTCACGGCAGAGAGGCGCGTGCCCAATGCTTTCGCACAGTTGGGCGCCTGCTCACATCGACATTCCAAAACTCTAATAACTACGAGTCGAACTCTGACATAGCAAAACGCTAAAAACACAAGAGCGCCGCTCAGCGATTGCTGAGGCGACGCTCTCCTAGCTATAAACCCGCAGGGTTTGGGTCGAACAGTTTTTGCGGCCCCGGTCCGGCCGCACCCACCCAATTTACGCCTGCTGCCCTCGCCCGCAAGCAGGCTGGCCCCACGGCCGGCTAGGGGGTTTGAGGCCCCAGCGAGCCGTTTAGGGGCTTTAGTAGACGGTTTGGGGAAGCCACCAGCCAGTACCCGCAGCTAATTGTATACAAAGCCTAGCCACGCCTGCCTTGCCCGCCACACGTGCTTCGGCCGGACTGCCCTATTAGTGCGTTTTCTCCTCGGCCGTGCGGATCAACTCGTGTGGCTTCCTGCCAAGCGCCTTGGCTAAGGCTGCGATGACTTCCAGCGACGGCGATTTGAGGCCGCGTTCGAGTTGGGAGATGTAGGTCGGATGGATTTTGGCGCGCAGGCCCAAGCGCTCTTGGGACATCCCCAGCCGCTTTCGCTCGCCGTTAATCACCGCACCGAACGCTTTGGTTAGCGCCTTCTGCCGTCGCATGCGGCGAAGGTGCCGGAACTGGCTCAAACGCTCTATAGACTATAGTCTTGAAACAACCGTAGCCTAAGACAATAGTCTTGAACGACATACCCCGTCCCGGAGCAGCAATGATCTTCCAGGCTTACCAGATTCGGGCGGTCTGCCGCGCCGTCCTCGTGCCACTGATGCTGACGACGCTTGGCGCAGCAAAGGCGCAGTCCCCGAGCCAGCCCCTTGCCGTGGATTTGAGGGCGGGCACGCTCAACGGGCGACCAATTGCTGATTGGACGTTAGACGCTATTACGGATGCGGTCGGTCGCCCATCTGCCGTCAGTCCCGGCGTCGAAGGCATCACCGGCCCGCAGCTTCAGTATCACCTCCAAGGGCTCAGCTTTTGGTTTCGTCCCAAGCAGCAAGATCCCGGTCAGCATCTATCCACACTGACGGTGCACCTCACGCGGAAGTGGGACTCGGACCATACTGCTTGGTATCAGGCTTTTGCCGGATCGCTCACCCCGTCGGTAGATGCCAATTGGAAGCAGTCGCGGCTTGAGACGGAATTCGCTGCACTACATCCAACCGTCAAGACCGCCGAAGACGCGCAGCGCGAACTGCGCCGGTCAGGGCTGGCCGGCTTCGCGAACGCCGCGTCAAACGATTTCCTGAACGTGACAGTCGGCGCGCTTCAGATCTCGTTCGCGCTCGAACCGAACACGAAGTTCGTTGAATTCGTTGTCATGCGCGCCGTGCCGGACTCTGCCAAGTAGTATTTGTTAATGCCAACGCGCGCTGCTCATCGGGCACAGAAGGCCAGGCGGTTGATCAGGGCCGCGTACCGCGACGACCCAACGTTCTCCGCCGAACGCGCGTTACGATACGAATTGCTCGGCGAACAAACGGCACTGGTTCGACTCAAGCATCCTGAGGCAGGCCACTTGGTCGACGTGCGGCTTGCTCAGGAGCAATCGACCGGCCGTGTCATTCGGCTTTTGCGGGATAACCGTTCAGAATTCAGGTCGATGCATGAAATGCTGGAATACTTTGAACGATTGTATGGCGCCTACGGTGGCCCGAACGGCGAGCCGGCGACAACGATATCGAAAAATGAACCGCGAACTGGCCCACTGCCGCAACGCGGCGGGCTTAAGCTGCTGAAGTAGATGCGTGTGCGCATGCGAAGTCACCAACCCGAGTGGAAGATCAGCGCTGCGACGCGCACGGTCGATCGCGGCGGGACGTCCATCCGGATATTTGAGTTCTGCGCCGACATCACGGAGTATCGCAGCGTGCTTATTCTCAGCGACGGCTGGGAAGTGTTAGCGGAGACGGACCAGTTTCCTGAGAATTGGCGAGATCTGTCGTTCGACGCTCTGCTCAGCCTTTTGGAATCTCATACACGGCGAAACCCGTGTACGACTTCGGACGGCGCGACGATTTGACTTGAGTCGCGTTCTTGTGATGGTGGAACGGGAATGGCTCGAAGGTAGAATGGTGGCGTGTCTGATGGCCCCCTATTGAGCCGGCTTCTGAGTCCAACGGATCGGGAGCACACGACTGTCGACCGAGCCGCGAATGTGGTCCGCGCACTAGCGGTTGATCCGGCGCTCCGTGACCGCGTACGCTGCGATGACGAGGGCGTTGTCATACTCAGTGATCTTGCTGGACGAACGCCATCCAGCGCGAAGGAGCGGGAGCGCTGGGAACTCCACGTGCGATTGCGTGTGACTGCGGAATGTGGCGCAGAAGCGGCTAGTACCATCTCGATTCGATGGGCAGGCGCGCCGACTACGCAAGCCCCTGGAAACGACCATCAGGATTCTGGTGGATTTCTCCCATGAGCATGAGCGTTTCGAGATGACGACGTACCAAATCCGCCTTCGCGCCGCTGAAGTGTGACGTGATCTCTTGAGCACCTAAAGTCTGCGCGGATAGAACACGCTTGATCGCGCCGATCTGGCCGATCACATCGCCCGGGAATGGAGGCTTCTTCGCTTTCTTTGCTGCCTTGGGGGTGGCTTGATCGAGCTCTAGCTCCGACGAGGGCAGCTCGCTTGCGAAGCGATTGGACTGATACGCTGGCCGGAGCCAGCGCACAGTACCAGCGTTCTCCTCGCGTACCCTCTCGTCGTGCAAGGTGACCAGACGATCCAGGATCGTCGTTTCGTTGAGAGGCCAGCTCCAGTTGTAGGCCTCCGCGACTAGCACGTCGAGTTCCTCGTGCAATTCCATCAGGACTCCACATGCCGATATCTCATGAACGACGCGTTCCTGAGCCTCAAGGGCAACGCCTTGTCGCAGCTTGTCGATGACGTTGTATATCCCGGTCATCGTTACGCGTTTGTCACGACTGAGCGCGTGCTTGCGATCTTTGTCGATGCGTTCCGCCGTCTTCGAAATACGCTTCCGCAGAACATCGGACGGCTCGGGGAAGGGAAACGGGTCGAGGCAAACGGATTTGTTATATCGGGGATCGTTTCCTACACCCAATCTGCTCCCGGCAGCGAGCGCCCAACGGACATGAACAGTTGACGATAGCACGCCGAGATGAAACGCGTCGTCGGAGGCGACTACAACGAGCGAGTGATCAGGTGCAACCGCAGCATCGAGGAATTCAAAGAACCGATGCTTTGACGTCTCTACCGTGACGATGTAGCGCGATAAACCGGTCAGCGCCTGTCTGAGTTCGCCCCGCGTCCGCCACAATTGCCACCAAAGATCTCTCGCCTGCGCCTCCTTCTTCACGGCTCGCTCTGGCTTCACCCGGTCGTGCAAGATGTTGAACAGAGCAGGAAACTCGGAGGCTTCTTCCTTCGAGCGTGTATTGAAGTCGATCAGATATGCATTGCGTGGTCGCCCCGTCAGGTCGCGTCCGTTGCGGTACGGCCGCAACACGGCCGCCATCTTCGAGTCAGCCGCCAGCATCGACAAGGCTTCCTCATTGTCGACGATGAAGCCTGCACCCCTCAGGTTGAACCCATTCGACGAAAGGCCACGGTTGGCCAGCAAGGGAATCCGCGTGGCCGCTGGGATATCGACTGTTATTGACAGGTCGGAGTTCAGGCGCTCGGCCTGAGCATCGCCGATAATTCGCGCATCGTCGTCAACGGTGACGAGCCGCGCGGGACCGGGACCAGAAGAAATGACCGTTAGCGCAACTCGGACGGAGGCGCCGTCCTCGTCATCGACCCAAGGATGGTCCGCGATGGCCCACACAACCCGAGCACCGGCGGCTTCGGCAGTTTCAACCACAGCGCGATTGCGCTTCTGACTGATGGAGTTTGTAGTGATGAGGCCCGCGCGAATGGTTCGGCCAGCGGCTACCTCCGCTGCGGAACGAAACCACCAATACATGACGAAGTCAGCGCCCTCCGGGAGATCGTTTGCGTACACATGACGCAACGCATCCACATAACCGCTTCCGAGCGCTTCGCGCATCGACGTCCCGCCAATGTACGGCGGGTTTCCGACAATGAAGTCGGCCTGAGGCCAAGGCGCGATACAGGCATCTTCATGAACGAAATATGGCCGCCGCGCGTCCGGGTCAGGAATTCTCTGGCCGGTAACAGGATGCGGAAGGCGCGGGGTTAGGTCGGGCTCATCTCGAGAAACGTCGCGCTTTCGATCCGACCAGCCGAGAACAGCGTCCCGGCATTCGATCGTGCCTGTGTCCTGAAGAATCGGTTCCTGTGGTCGGTGAGTATGGTGAGCGCGCCAGAACTGATGATAGCCGATCCAAAGCACAAGCTCCGCTATTTCGCGGGCCCATTGCTTGATTTCCAATCCATAGAATTGCCGCGGGTGAACTTCCTCAAAGAGAAGTTCGTGCTTTCCGGTGACGGCATCCAACTCCCGTAGAACCTCCAACTCGATTCGCTTCACAACGTGCATGGTCACATACAGAAAATTTCCGGACCCGCATGCCGGATCCAAGAAGCGAAGGGACTTCATCCATTCGTGAAATTCCCTTAGCCGCCTTTCGGCTTCCCGTTTCTTGCCGCCTTCGGAGAGCTGAAGCACCGCCGCCTGTACGGTCTTCCACCGCTCACGGATGGGTTCTTCCACGGTTGGAGTGACGACGCGCTCCACGAATTCCCTGGGCGTGAACTCAGCTCCCAATCGGTGACGTTCTCCGGGATCGAGCGCGCGAGTCAGCAACGTACCGAAAATGGCGGGTTCCACATCCTGCCAGTCGGCTTCTGCCGCCAGCCGCATGACGGTAAGGGCTTGCTTCGTCAGTGGGAGCGCTTCTGCATCGCGGAAGAAGTGGCCATTGAACCGCATGAGTTTCTTCCAGTCGAAGCGCTTACCCTCGTCCATCGCTTGCCAGAGAGCAAGCGCCTGCTCCTGGAACGCCGCAGGATCATCGGAGCACCGCTCAAGGATTTGGCGGAATGGTTCGTCGGCTAGTAAGCCGATGTCCTCTGCGAACATTGTGAACACGCATCGCATCGTGAACCTTGCAACGCGCTCCTGTTCGTATCCCTCAGCTTCGAGACTTCGAGCGAGGTTCGCGAGGTAGCCTGCGACTTCCTTGGTTACGGCTTGGGCGCGCGATCGGGGATTGAGTGACTCCGGATCGGTCCAGATTGCTTCGAGGAAACGCGCATCCTCTTCGCGATTGGCAAGCTGAGTCAAATCGATTCTACGACCCGCCTGCCAATCACCGTAACTGCCATTCCAGCGGTCCCAAACAATCGCGGTTCGCGCGACGTCCATCACGATCAAATACGGCGGAAGACCGCCCGGCGCGTGGCTTACGTAGTGGCGAAGCTGACCGAATGCCTTGCGCAATAACAGTTCGGTCGAGCGGCCTGGCTCTTCGTCCTTCGCTTCGATGGCGAAATGGTTGGTCCGGTGACAATCAAGGAAATTCGATACTTCGACGCCGTCGCGCGTTATGACTTTGACTGGCAACTCAAACTGGTAACCGCTCCCAGCGGGGCCCGGTCTTTCGACTCCGAGTGCCTCACAGAGCTCGATGAGATACGGTTGAAAGTTCGCCCGCTCGGCCGCCCGGACGCCCTCCCATCGCTCAGCGAGTTTCAGCAGGGCCGCTGTGTCAATCGCCATTAATGTGTGAGCCGGTGAGGGCCATCAAGTAGCTCAAGTCCCCCGCAGCAAATGCGCAGCGAAGCGTTTGGCTGACAGATGACGTGTGGATATCGTGTGAGTTTACTCTAGAGTGCCAGAAGCTTTACGGGTACCGGAGCACGATGGAAAGGCTAGGAGGGAAGGACCTGAAGCCCGCCGCTGTGGCGAAACTCAGGGGCACACCCACGGGCCGGCTGGCGCCGAGCCAATCTCTACATCGTTCGGAAGATTCACTGGTCCGGGCACGGTTATCTCTACGATTTGGGAAGTCGAGAAGTCGGCGCGGGCCGGATCTACGAACGTCAACGGGCCCCTCGGAGCAGGAATGCCGCGACTCCAGCGTGGCGATCCCGAATTGTAGCGGCAAACTTCGAGTTCGATCCCTTGGTTTGCGTCTAACAGGGACGCGAGTCGAACCCGGAGAATGCTCGGCGTTTCCGCCTGGTACCGATTGAAATGCCTCACGCCGTAGTCGATCGGACCTACATTGGAGCCAGGCCAAAAGAAAACCCGTTTGTTCAATGACTGAATGAACGTGTCGAACGCCCACCCCGGGGGAAGCTTCATGTTACCAGCGTAGAGCGGCGCTTGGTCGCGGAGAAAAACGTCGTCACCGCCAACTGACACCTTAACATGCATAGCGCGCTTCACGGCCGCCAAATCTTCGCGACCGGCGAGCGCCATGATATGTGAAGCCGGCTCCAGAACCCGGGTGCGGAGGATTCGTTCTACGTTCCGCGTGTCGGTGAGATGGAAGAGATACGGACGAAGCCGGACGATTTCTTGGATGTCGATTCCCATGCTTGGACTAGGGTGTTACCACGCACGCCTGTCGATAACGCTTCGAAAGCGGAAGCGTGTGGCGATGAGCGAGACTGGCGCGAAAGTGACTCTCTCCAGCTCGGAGATGAAGTAGATGGTCTCCGGTGTCAGCTGTTCAAAACGACGAGCTTTTCGATTCGCGATGGAAAAATAGTCGGCGAATGACAGCGCGATATCGGTTGGGGCGTTCAGTGAGGCAGCTCGCCGAATTAGCGTCCAATCAAACTCGCCAATTCGCCTTTGCTTTTTCGTACGCGAGGTCTTTTCCGCCTCTAGCAACTCTTCGAGGTCAATTCCCGATCGGTTGGCAATCTCCTGCCACTTAAGCTCCCGACTCATCGGGCCGGATGTTCGCCCCTTCGGGCTTTCGACGCGAATTGGATAGGTTCGGCAAACCATTATCGCCCGCCTGACTCGACCGGGCGGTATCCCTGCTTCTGAGAGACAACCCGCGACTGTCGTATCGCGTGAGGTGACGTGGGGATAGGAACCGTGATGAAGAGATAGCCCCGTTCCTTGAGTGCCCTCGAGGAAAACGCGGTGCCCTCTGGAAAATGAGCGGTCGAGCACAGCAAGTGTGTCGCGGACATAGGGCTGCAATTCCGCAACGTCCTTTGCGAGCGTCACCGGCCGCTCCGCGATCTCTCGGAGGACCTTACGTGCCGTCGCAACACCGACACCACTTCCGGTCGATCCAATCGCGGCTGTGAGTCTACGCTCCGCCTCAACATCCTCATCCGTTACGATCATGGCCTGAGGATCAATCGAAAGCCGCTTAGCCTCGACGTGAGCTGCGTATATCTCGGGCAACAGTTCGCTGACTCTCAGAACCGCACCAGCCCCGAGCACTATGTGAGCGTTCTGATTCCGGTTAGTTCCGGAAGGCAGGTGATGATAGGTCATTGCCTGCGGCTCTTCATACACGCGGTGCCCAGCGTTCGGCCCGCCGACGCGAACTAGTACGTCATATTCCGGTGCGAGGTACGCGGATATTTGTCCTTTGCCCTCACTTCCATATTCCGCGCCAACCAACACATCGACCAACTTATCGAACCCTCGTCCGAAGAGTCCAAGCTGCGCGGCGACGCGTACTACAACATCTTCCCTGGTGCTGTGGAGCGTATTAATCACGAGATCAGCTAGGTCTTGCAGTTGATCGACCGCAGCTTCGGTGGGATTGGATGCTACTTCCTCGTAGGTAGGGAGTTCCGCCATTGCCGGATGCGACGCTTTCCTAATCTCATATCGCCGTGCCAATTCTTCGCGAGGTGCAGTCACGTGAATGTGAACTACGCGAAGGCCAAACGACCGTCGAATGTGCTCGATCTGTGACGGAATTCGCACTGCGTCTACAAGGACCCAGGAGTCGTGCGTAGAATCGAGATTCGTTGAGTCATTGCCAGTAACGACCCTAGTCAAGGCTCGCGCAACCCACGCCCCGTCCGTTGTACGGTCGAGTTTCTCGCCAGCTTGCTGAAGCGCCTTGCGATCGCGATCGACGCCGGTCAACTCGACGATAATGTCCTGAGTCTTGACGCGGCGAATCCCAAATTGGGACTCCAGCGCTTCTGCGAGATTAGACTTTCCTCCGACCACCGGACCTGATAGCACGATGACTCGTAGTCCCATGTTTCCTCAGGGCGAAGTTCCGAAGGATCAGAATAGGTCGAACGTTATCTGCGGAGCGACCCGAACCTTTGTGCCGGGCAAATCATATACGGTGACCGGTATTCCTTCGTCGACAAATGCCTCCTCAACGATGTCTGATATGATATCCCATGACCCGCCGGCTTGACCGGTTCCAATTCGCGGCATGTGGATCGATGCACTGCGGACGGCCGCCGCCTTTGCGACGGACCGCAGGCCCTCTCTAAGGGCGGTATATCTGATTCGAGGCTTTTCCGAGGGTCCGTAGCCGTGTTGTGCAACCACACTCGCTACAGTCAATCGCTCATCGACGCGGCAGAGCCGTACGCTGCCGAGCTTGAGGTTGGAGCGCTGGTGTGCCGCCCAGTCGTGAAAGTCCTCCTGAACCTGCGGCCAGTGACCACGCAAGGCGCTTGCGAACCCTGCACCTCCCCAATTCGGAGTTTTGTCGTTGACCACATGCACAACGAACTTGTTGTCCTCACCTCGTGGTTCAAGAGCGTTTCCATACACCAGGTCGATCCGAGCGCGAGCGTCGTCCTCGTCGTTCGACGGAGGCAGCGTTAAGAAACCAACGACGCGAGGAGCGTCGCCGCCCGGATAGGGCGGAATCCCAACGGCTTCAACACGGGCCGGGCCGAGACGATCAGACCAGCTCTCGGTGCCTTTCGCGGAGTAGCCGATGGCCGTGCATTGCGCGATTACGGTGTGCCGAGGTAGGCGGAGCTTCGGCGGAATTCGGCTTGGCCATGCTCTGGAACCAATCGTGTAGTCAAGCTGGTATTGCCGTCCCGACGCCGACACAGTCGCTGAAGCGCAGAACGCAGCCAGAGGTTCGACGCTGGTTTCGACTAGGCGAATAACCAGAGCCTCGGTCGAGACGTCGAACTTGCGTTGCTGATCCAAGACGTAGTGCATCGACAACTCCTCGGGAGGCGTCGACGCAAATGTTGCGAGGGGCATCAGTAACTCGGCAGCCGCAATATTGCAGAGCGCTTCGAGTTGCCACTGATCGCCGTGAACCTCAAGGTGATGGCTACGGTGCCGCACCTGTTCGGCGACGTCAGGAAACAACGTGTGGGCGAGTTCGTGCGCGACCGAATACCTCATTCGGCCCCGCGGTCGGTTAGGATTGAACTCGATCCGCACCCTCCCGCGCCCGATGGGAACAGTCTGCGCATCGCGAATGGCCGCATTGGCCGCTATTTCGATTCCGAGAAGGTCCGCGAGCGCCAGCGGATCGAATGGCGGACCTTGCCATCCGCGATCCATGCCTTCAAGAGCCATCGCGCGTGCACGCGCGGTTATCTCGGTTACGGGATCGTCACTGGATAGAGTAAGAACGGAGGAATTTGTCCAGCGTTCCGGGTGTCGTGGCGTTCGATGGCTCATGACTCCTTCAATTCAGGTATGGCGGTCACGCGAATCGGGCCGTCGTCTGTCGCCATCTATTTGGAAGTCGCTTAGCTGCCGAAACACTTCCGTGAGATCGAAGTGATTGGCGTCGCCTTGTTTCCGCGACCGCTTCACAAGCCCGCGACGGTCCAATGTTTTGGCGATCTTCCGGCAGTATTCGGCTGACAGACCGGTGCGAGCCGCGATCGTGTCGTAGCTGAGACGTGGATGTCGTGACGACCACTTCACGCCGACAAGCGTGATGATAAAGAGCACCTCTGCCGGTGTTAATGGCTTTGGCAGAAGCGAGGCTCCCCACAGAAGAAACAAGCGCGGAACTGGGATGAAGCCTTGGGCTAGCACACGCTCATCGCCGCCCCAGCGGTCAACGACGAGCTGGCGTGAGGTCGGACGCAGCCAAGATGGCCTGCGTTTTTTCTCAGGTGCGCTCAGATCAGCGCCGGTCTCAGCCATGTCGAATAATGGTTGCAGACAAAATTCTTCTGCTAGACGTTACGGCTCGGAGGATCTATACAATGGAGGTACTATAGCACCGCTCTCTTTGGCCAGTCAACGCAAATCGGCTTGTGTTCGGTGCGGATTCTTGTAGCGTAGGTCACACGGCTGTACTTCTTGGGCATGCCATCGGCGATTCGACCGAGGCTCGAACAGGTAGTGGAGGCAGAATGAGTGCGAAGAAGGATGTGCACACGACTCCGAATCCGACTGGGTCCGGCTGGATCAACAGCGTTGGCGGAAGGCCGGCCGGCGCAAATCACCGGACGCAGGAAGCCGCCATTGATGCGGGCCGTCGCATCGCCGAGCGGAATGAATCCGAGCATTTCATTCACGGTCGAAACGGCCAAATCCGTGAACGGAACACTTACGGCGAAGACCCATTCCCGCCGAGGGGATGAGCCATGGCGATCACTATGTCCAGTCTGCCTCGTGGGCTTTATGTCGTGAGGCGACCAAAGCTCGCGGGGCTGGTCACGCACGTAGGACTTCTCGACGTCGGGAATCAGCTGCGACTCGATGTGCAACCGGGTGCGGGTCCGGTTGTCCTGCACCAGCCGCCGACCGGTCTCGCTGCAGTCTATGCCGCTGAATCGGGTACGTGGGAGACTGCCGTGGAAGTGACGAACATCGCTGGAATTCGTGAACGGGTGGCCAAGGCTTTCGCAGACCGGTCGTACAATCTCTTCGGAAACAACTGCGAGCATTTTCTGACATTCGCGCTCTCGGGAGAGAAAACGAGTCCACAGCTGCGAACCGCTCTGACCGTTGCGGGCCTCGCGGTGGGTGTTGCGCTCTTGATTCGCTCGGAGGCATGAAATGGGTGCCAGCTCTTCAGCGAAACCGCGAGGCAAGCCGGGCAAGCTGCTTCGCGGCGGCGGTCAGGATGGTGACGGCGGCGGCGGTGGAGGTGAAGGGCCCGCTACGGGAAGTGGAGTAAGCCGCAGTCCGCGCCGCGTTTCGACTGCCTTGCGGCTTGAGCGTGTTGACCGGTCAAGTGCCCGCCAGGTAGCGGGTGGTGATCAGCTCGCGCTGGTTGACGACGGTCGTGACGTCTCCGTAAAGTGGCAACGCCACACGCTCGGTTTCATTCGCCGGTCCGAATTAATCAGGGTGCGCAATTCGGGATGCACTGCCGCGCGGATCAGCAAGATCGTCTTGCCTATCGGGATCTGGATTCTGCTCGCCTGACGGCCACTTGACGAACCGCGAACTTCCAACGCTCTGGCAGCCGATGTGCGCATCGTCGTGCCACGCCTTCGGTGAGTGCGGAGGTTCGCCGAGCGCGCCATGCGCCTGCGTGTTCGCCGGGACTGATCAGGCGTACCAATGTGACGAATGCTGGATGAACTGCCGAGAGCGAATTGGCTCGGAGTTCGGTGATGTCGGTGAGAATCACTACGCTGACGGGCTTGCGTTGCGGGACCTGCGAATCGCCAATGTTTCATTGGATCTTCCAGCGTTCGTGCCCGCGATTACTCGCGAACTTCCGCCTCAGGCCGTTTTGCCCGTGGTCGCGGCAGGCATGGGGGATCTCTTTCGCCGCGACCCGAGAGCTCAGATTCGGACTTCCCCGCGGCTCGGGAATCCGGAGGAATTCAAACGTCAGTTGCGATGTACGCCAGACGGACGCGTGCTTGCAGTCTTGAGCGGCACGGATCACGCGCTCGAACTCTTGTGGCACGCGGACCTGTCAGCAATCGCCCCACAGTTCGCGAATGCCGGTCTCACTGCGATCACAGGCCCGACGTTCTCGGTGCTCGGTGAACACAGTGTAAGACCCTATCACAACCTTACGATGCTTAGGCGTCATCACCGGATTGTCCAGCGGCTTTTCGACTACGGCCTTGACGTAATACCGAACCTGTATTGGCGAACCGACGGTGGGTTGTATCAGTGGGCCGAGGTACTGCTCGGATCGACAATCGGCACGGTCTCTCGAGACTTTTCGCGAACAAAGAATGGTCCGCAGTTCTACGCACACTTGGACGGTCTTCTCAAGCTACTCAGAGCGGTTGCGAGACCGATGCATGTCGTGGTCGTCGGTGTCGGCGTGCGTAAGGCCGCCGGCGTGCTGGCCCGAATTCAGGAATGTGGCTGCACTTGCACGATTGTCTCGGCCGACCCGGTTCGGCTTGCGATCAATCGAGGTGCGCAGGTTTTTCGTCGCGTCAACGGCGAATTGGGTATCCGTGTTCGGCCCGACCTTCCGCGAGAAAACCTAGCCATACGCAATATCACCGTCCTCTCCCGTGAGCTTCGCCGAATTGCCAACCCTCGTCAGCGAGACCCTTTGCCCCGGATGACTGAACGGCTACGTGTCTCGCCATCCGGTACCACTTTGTAGCCGCTTCCGCTGCGCGGATTTATTGTTCTCATATGGATGACCGCCCGCCTGTCCTTCGAGTAGTCGTACATAGACCTGACGAGAACCCCGGCCTCACCGGGCTTTGCGCGGGTTACGAACTAAAGCAATGGAGGGCCGCAGCCCTCGCGGACCACCTGATGGAGTCGCTGCCGGAATTCTGCCTCAGCTACAGCGAGTATGAGGCCATGACAGGCAAGAACGCAGTGGCTCTGATTCGGCAAGCGGCGCAGCGCGTGTACCAAACTGACAAGTACTCGAAACGAGGTGAGTTTGGCGAATTGCTGCTGCACGTGGCACTACGGCAGGTTTTCAATACGATCCCGGCAATCAGCAAGATCTACTACAAGGACTCAGCGAACGACACCGTAAAGGGATTCGACGCGGTACACGTGATCGCTTCGGAGCGTACGCTCGAACTCTGGCTCGGTGAAGTCAAATTCTACGTTGACGTCGGAGCAGCGATTCGCGATGTCGTCGCCGAGCTTCAAAAGCATACCAGCGCGAAGTATCTCCGCAACGAGTTCGTGGCGATTCGCAACAAGATTGATGCGTCGTGGCCACACGCTGCGCGCCTTGAGCGATTGCTCGACGAAAACGTCTCGCTCGACGCCATCTTCGATGCCACGTGCATTCCCGTGCTGCTCACGTACGACGGTGACGTGACGAGCAAGTACAAGGAGTGCTCGGGGGAATACGAAGCTGAGTTGCTCAACGAGCTCACCGCAGTGTTTGAGCAGTTTAAAACCTCCTCGCTTCCCGGGGACCTAAAGATTCATCTCTTTCTTATTCCGCTCGCGACGAAGGAAGCCCTCCTTGCAGAACTGCACAAGAAACTCCTAGCATGGCAGACGATCTAACGCGCCCGCTGCGCGAGAGAATACGCGATCCGAAAGCTATCGCCGCCGATCCTTTTGGGATTGTGCGCGAGTTAGCGAGGCTGGTTAATCGCGACCTTGCCAATGAGTCGAACAGCGCCGATGTCCAGTCCCTCATTCTTCGCGCCCTAGAATTGCGCGACCACTTTGGCGGCGCGGCTCCCGTGCTCGACACGCTGCTGCGTCAACGTGGCCTCTTTCCGTATCTGGATCCTGACACGCTTGGGCTGGCGGACTTGCTCGCATATGAGGCACACCGGCCTCGCGGAATTGACGAGGTCATTTTTCACCGAGCGCAGGCCGAGGTCTATCGACTTCTACTTGACGGGCACAACGTTGTACTGAGTGCTCCGACGAGTTTTGGAAAGAGCTTGATCGTCGATGCGATGATCGCGAGTCATCGCTATTCAAACATCGTCGTAGTGGTTCCCACGATTGCGTTAATCGACGAGACGCGACGTCGCTTAATGGAACGGTTCCGCGGCGAGTTCAAGATCATTACCCATGTCGGGCAGGAGCGCGCGTCGCGAAATGTTTTCGTCTTGACCCAGGAGCGTGTTGTAGACACACCAGAACTTGAAGGCGTGGACTTCTTTGTAATCGATGAATTCTACAAGTTGGATCCGGCCCGCGACGTTGAACGGGCCGCGCTCCTAAACCAGGCGTTCTATCGACTATTCCGCCAAGGAGCTCAATTCTATCTACTCGGGCCGAACATTCGGCAGATTCCGCTCGATCTGCCGAATCGCATTGGGTTCAGATTCATCGCTACAGACTTCGCGACGGTTGTATCAGAGATTACGCGCGTCGCGAGCACACGTCTCAATCGCTTCGACAAGCTCGTTGATTTGTGGAGCGGCCTGGCTGAGCCGACACTCGTCTATTGCGCGGCGCCCGCAAGTGCGAGGCGGGTCGTCGCGGAGCTTGAGGCATCGCGACGCCGCGAGTCATCTCCGGAACTCGAAGAGGCGGCCGAGTGGATCGCGACGCACTATCACGAAGACTGGATACTAGTTCGGGCATTGCGCCGCGGTATTGGACTTCATCACGGAAAAGTGCCGCGTGCCATTCAGCAGTTCTTTGTGCGTGCGTTCAATGAGGGAAAACTTCACACGCTCGTCTGCACATCGACGTTGATCGAGGGCGTGAACACGAAGGCGAAGAACGTAATTGTCTTCGACAACAAAGTGGCGACCCGAAAGTTCGACTTCTTTACTTTCAACAACATCAAGGGCAGATCGGGGCGCATGTTTCAGCATTTCGTCGGACATGTGTATCTGTTCAATGACCCTCCCGCCGAGGAACTGCCACTGGTGGACATCCCGGTGTTCACTCAACCGGAGGATGCTCCGGAGAGTCTCTTGATTCAGCTCGATGAGGGTGATCTCACGCCACGCTCACGTGAGCGACTCTCCGATATTGAGCGGCAACAGGTATTGCCGTTGAATATCATTCGCGAGAATCGTGGCATCGACCCTCGGGCTCAGATCGCTCTCGCGCAGGAACTCCTGTCTAGATCGCAGGAGTATGCGAGGGGCTTGGCCTGGAGCGGCATGCCGTCATACGACGAGCTCAAGCTCGTATGTGAGCTGATCTGGGAGCACTTGCTTGACGGCCAGCCAAGAAGCGGCGTGGCTTCGGCGGCCCAACTCACCTATCGGATCAATGCATTCCGGACCATTAAGAGCCCGCGACGCATGATAGTCGATCAGATGATGAAGGCGCGTGAGCCAGACGCCGACGATGCCGTCGAGGATGTCTTGGATTTTGTTCGCACGTGGGCCACGTTCCAGTTTCCGCGCTACCTCATGGCAGTCGATCGCATCCAGCGAGCGGTATTTCAGCCGCTTAGCCTGCCGTGCGGCGATTATGCGGTGTTTGCGGCGTCCCTGGAGAACTATTTTCAGCCGCCGGGCATCGCTGCGTTGGACGAGTACGGCGTTCCGCTGCAGCTAGCGCAACGGCTGTCGAGCCGGCTCGGGAAGCCCGCCTCCTTGGACGAAGCCTTAATTGCCCTGAGGGAACTCGACATTGCGAGCGTCGAACTATCCGCATTCGAACGCGACCTTCTTATCGACGCCAAGCGATTCGTTTAAGCCAAGCTCGCGGGGCTTTTAGTAGTAGCAGAAAGGAATGCGTTTGGCCGACGGTCTGTCACGGGCCCGGTTTTCTGCCCCGTGTTCCGAGTATTTGCGAATACCGATTTGCATTGCCCTGATCGGCAGAGATTAAACCGCGCATGAGCTGAACATAATGCGGCGGCGGTCTAGATCCGTTCCCGCATGACCCGCACGAGAGCTTCGGTGCGGGCCGACCGTTCCTCGATCTCGGGTTGTGTGCATGTAGAATATACGAACATGCTAATGTGCAGACACGGCGCTAATATGTGGCCGTTCCGTTGCTGATTGAGGCGCCCACCGTGGATCGCGATCCCGAAGCCGTAGAGAACGTCGACGGAGAGATTCCTGTCCGTGGCGATGACGCCGCCGCCCTTGAGCGGGCTGCGAAGCTTGCCGAGGAGCGCGAGCGATTGCTCGCCGCGTTGGCGTCCGGCAGTGACAAGACTTTCCAAGAGAAAATCGCGTGGCTTCTGAATACACAGCCGGAGACGCGTGACTCGGACATCTCCCTCCAGATTGCCTACTGGAAGGAGTATGAGGCCGACTTATACGAACAATTTCGCGATGATCCCGAGCAGACCTATCGTCGGCTAACGCGGCACGCATCAGTGGCGCGGGCGCGGGCCAAAATTCAGAATCAGTTTCGGCTGTTCTTGGCAACCGATGTTGTGCGGAAGCGCCGTGGGCAGATGAGCGAGGAAGAGCGCGAGCGCCATGCGAACGACGAGGCGCCGGCACCCACCATTGTTGTGTATGCGGATGAGAGCGGCAAAACCGACACCGATCTCTTAATTGGTAGTGTGTGGTTTGTGAATCCCGAGGACACTTGGAAGCTTGCCCGCTACATCACCGGCTGGAAGGTCGCGAAGGGCCTCGACCTCGAGTTCCACTACTCGACTCTCTCTCGAGACAATCTTCCCGTCTATCGCGCGCTTGTGGATCTCGTTTTCGACCAAATCCCTCTCATCAGTTTCAAGAGCATCCGTGTGCCGCGCCAAGGTATTCGGGCAAAGGATGAGGCGTTCGAATGGATGCTCACGCAGCTGCTCATTCGCGGTGTTGAGCACGAAGATGCGAATAGACGGGCCACCCTGCCGCGTCGGATCGCCGTGTATAAGGATCAGGAAGCCCAAGGGCAGGGACGCGATAAGCTCATCGTGAGTAAGGTCAAAGAGGCTCTCATTGAAGCGAGCGCTAACCGGTTCAACAATCAACTCAGAGTGGAGCACTGTGAAGCGCTCGACTCAAAGGATCAGCCGCTCCTGCAGCTGGCCGATCTCTTCACCGGGAGTCTCAACCGCGTGCTGGTTCGCGGTGCCACATCCGACCACCATAAGGATCAGTTCGCCGATTACCTGCTTGAACGGATACAGCGGGCCGGCGGGATTAGTATCCACGAAGACGATGCGGCCGAGGGGATCGGCGATCTCCAAGTCGACCTACGTCTGTGACCAAAAGCGCTACTGCGCCGACTCGCCGTGCTTCGTCCGGGACATCCTCCGGGCTTTGCGCGTAAGGCGCTCCACGTACCCGTTCCGGTACCCGTTACGCGAAAAGTCCGGCAATTGGGGCCGACAGGGAAGCGGCGTTAGTGGCTTCTGCCTGGGTTAACCGGCCCCTTGCCGGACTTCATGCTGCGTTTTGCACAGCTGATAAGCGTGAGGTCGGAGGTTCAACTCCTCCCGGGCCCATCCAAAACGCCGCAAGCACCTTGAGTGCTTGCGGCGTTTTGTTTTCCTGCGCTTTTCTGCGTTTTTCCTCGCCTACCTGCCAATCTCCTTCGCCAAGCGCGACTTGAGCAGCTCGAGGTACCGCCGCAAGTCGTCGAACGAGATCGCCGGATCGTTGTTGAACTCGATGAGGCGCTCATCATATTGGCGGTGTGGCAGCGCGTCGATCGCCCGCCGCGCCTCGCGCGCTACCGCGCCTCCGCCGCCGTCGTACTCGCCCGCCACCTCCATCGACGCGCGGCTGAGCGCGCACCGCAGCGTGACGCCGCGCATCGTCGCCGGACACGTGTCGAGGCTGTCGGCGTCGTGCTTGTTCCACAAGTCCGCCGACGACAGGAGCCGCTCCATCTGCGAGACGATCATCGTGTCCGCCACGGTGACGATGGGTTCGGGCGGCGGGGGACAGACGGCGGGTGGACCGAGCGGTTGATCCTCCGACCCGTGCAGACGCGCGAGCGCTTCGCGAAAGAGCGAGTGTACGTCGGCGAGCGTGGTCGTCGAATCGTTGTTGTAGTCCATCAGACGGTGGTGATAGTCGCGATTGGCCGTGCGTTCGTCGATGATGCCGCGCACCGCCTCCATGGCCGGCCGGCGATGGTGTGTGCCGCATGACGTTGCGACCGCCGCGCGGTCAAGCACGCAGTAGATGCTCCACGTCGTCGCGCGCGCCGGACACCGTCGGTTGTCGGCCCGGTTCCACACGGCGTTCGATGACAGCATCGCGTCCGCTCGCCGAATGATCTCCACGTCGAGCGGCGACGGCGGTACCTCGGCGGAGGTGTCCAGCGCGAACGTCATGGAGTCGCGCGTGCGGGCAAACGATCGGACGGCGTACCACCCATACGCCGTCCGAAGAATGCCAGTTTTATCATTATATAACTCTAGTTCAAGCGCCGCGTCGTCGTATCCCGAGTCGCTCATGGTGCCGGCCCACACCGCGCTCGGTGAGATGTCGGCGCGCCAACGTCCGCTCTCTAGCCCGCGCGCCGGCTCGAGTTTCATGCGTGGCGTCTGCTCGAACAGTGGCCCGCAACCACCTTCCCATCGGTGGACGAGGGCGTTGGCTTCATGGAAGGCGCAGTGGGCCGGAGGCGCCGAGGCGGCGGCAAGAATGGCGATGATGAGACTGAGCATGTCCCATTCGACGCCGCCTTGCCTCAAACCGTTGACTTGCCTGGCCCTCGTACCGGGGAAAGGGCGCCGTCGAGACTAGGGAGCCGCCCGCCGCCGGTTCTTGATCACCAAGGATTCTGCGTCGTCGCATCTCTGTGTGAGCTAGGCGTTGGAAGGGAACCGCTCGGCCAAACATGGGAACGGTACCTTCCGGCGGCTAGACTTGTCGCCGCGTGAATGAGGCTCTGACACACCTGAGACAGCTTGACACAAATGTGTCACACCCGTAACGTTACCTCATGTCCGCACCAACGCAGTCACCGCTCTCGCTCCGCGACCGGCAGGCCGCCCTCGCGACTCACGCCGTCTTCCAGGCACTCGTCGTCCACCTCGAGGCCGGCGACGCCGACGACGTCTCGATGGACGATCTCGCCCGCGAAGCCGGCGTCTCGCGCCGCACGCTCTACCGCTACTTCCCAACACGCGCCGATCTCCTCGCCGCGGCAGGCGAGTGGATTCGGGGCGAGTTGTTGCAGCTGCCCGTCGAAGTCGGCGACGAAGGAATCGCCGCCAGCTTTCGCGAGGCCGCGAAGCGCCTCGAGCAGCGGCCGCGACTCGCGCGCGCGCTGCTGCACACCGCGACCGGCCGAGCCGTGCGCGGCGAGTACCGAACGGCGCGCGCCGAGGCGATTCGTCGCGCGCTGCGGCGCGAGGTGCCCGGCCTCGGCCGCTCGGAGCTGGATCGCGCGGCCGGCGTGCTCGGATATCTCTGTAGCTCGAGCGCGTGGATCGCGGTCCAGGACGAGACGGGCCTGAGCGCATCGAGCGCGCAGACCGCGGTGGTGTGGGCTATCGAGTCCCTGCTCGCGCAGTTGCGCGCGGGCCACACGCCAAACCGAAGGGAGATGCACAATGACGTCGATCGCAGCTGACACCGGCACCACCCGATCCATTCGCTTTCTCGGCAACAACGAAATCACGGTCCTCGTCTCTGGCGAGGAGTCCGGCGGCGCGTTCTCGGTGATGGAGCTCGTCATTCAACCACGCGGCGGCGCGACGGCACTGCATACCGATCAATGGATCGAAGTCTTCCACGTCATCGAAGGCGAGGTCGAATGGACGCTCGAGCGCGACGGACAACTCGAGACGTGGACGGCGCACGCGGGCGACACGGTCACTGTGCCTCGCGGTGCGAAGCACAAGTTCGCCGGAGCGGGGAATACTCCGTCGCGCCTGCTGACCATCGGCGGGCCGGAGTACGAGCAGTTCTTTCGCGCGCTGGCCTCGGCGTGGGCCGGGCCGTACGATCGCGAGAAGACGCCTCAGGCGGTCGGTCCCGTCTTCGCACGATTCGGAATGGAGCTATGCGCGAACTGACTCGATGAAGCTCAGGCGCACCGTGATCTCCGCCGATCCATCCGGCGCCGCTCCCGCTTTGCACGCCTGATTGATTGCCGTGACACGCACGGTGCGTCCGTCCAGCTCGAGCCGATCGTTGAGCGCGACGAGCATGCCGTCCGCGCCGACTTCGACTACGGTCGGCGCGATCTGAATGCCGACCTCCTCGCGCCCGTTCGAGTACGCCACTTGTACGGGCGCGGGGTCCATGCTGGTCAGATACGTCTCCTGGGCCAGCTTCGCGGCGAACTCACGCCGCGCGCGAGAATCGAGAGGCAGCCCGCGCGACGTGCACCACGACTTGAGCTCGGTAGGATCGATGTAGGCGCGCACCGGAACCTGGCCGCTCTGCGTCACTCGGCGTTCATCTTCGACGGCGACGCGCAGCCACTCATCGTAGCTGGCCGGCAACGCGGCGCGATCCGCGAACACCGCGCGCGCCGTGTGATACGTCTGTCTGCGATACCACGGAATGCCTACCGTACGGTGTCTCATCGTCGGTCCCCGGGGCCAGCGTCACATACCCGAAAATGCACGGCTCACGCCATCGGCGCACGACACGCCCCAGTCCGTGGGCTCAGCGCAGGCGCACGAACGCCAGTCTCACCGGCGTCATCCGTGCCCGGAGGCGCGTAATCCCGCATCGCTCGGACGTGACTTACAACCAGGAGACGACCAGCGCCACTCCCGCGGCCGTCATCAGCAACGTTGCCAGCCCGCCGAGCGTGTTGAGACCCCAGCCGTTCTTGTGATTGCCCATCACGCGCTCGTTGTTGCACACCACCAGAATGATCGCGATGAGCGGTGGCGCGAGCAGGCCGTTGATCACGGCCGACCAGATGAGCAGGCGGATGGCGTTCACGTGCGCGAAGTTCAACACCATGCCCACGAGCATCGCGAGCGCGATCACACCATAGAACTGCCGCGCCGTATGAACTTTCTCATCCATTCCCGCGCGCCACGCCGCTGCCTCGGCCACCGCGTATGCGCCGGATCCGGCAAGGACCGGCACGCCGAGCATTCCGGTTCCGATGAGTCCCGCGGTGAACAGCCACGCCGCACCCGCGCCGGCCAGCGGTCGGAGCGCCGCCGCGGCTTCTTCAGCGGTTCGCACGTCCGTCATCCCGGCGCGATGCAACGTTGCCGCCGCCGTGAGGATGATGAAGTACATGATGGCGTTCGAGAAGAACATGCCGGCGTTGACGTCGCGCGCGGCGGCGCGCAGCTCGCGATGTACCGCTCGTTGCGGCCGGCCGACTAGGCGATTCCGCCAGAAGGCATCGTGCTCGGCGTTCTGCGCTGCTTGCCAGAAGAAGAGATAGGGAGAGATCGTCGTGCCGAGGATGGCGACGAACATCAGCAGGAAATCCCTGGACCAGCTGATGTGTGGAACGAGGGTGCCGGTTACGACGGACAGCGCGTTCGGACGCGCGAGCAGGCCCGCGAGTACGTAGCTGAACAGCGCGATCGTGAGCCACTTGAGGACGCGCGTCATGCGTTCGTACGACGCGTAGACGAGCAGCGCGAGAATGACGATGGTGAAGGCCGGTACGAATAGCAGCGAAGGCAATCCGGTGAGCAGCGCCGCGGCGGCCGCCATGCCGCCGAGGTCGGCGGCGATGTTCACGGTGTTGCCGAACAGCAGAAGCAAACAGGCTACCCAGAGCAGCCATCGCGGATAATGCTGGCGTAGCACGCTCGCCAATCCGCTGCGGGCGACGATGCCAATGCGCGCGCACATCAATTGTATGGCGGCCATGAGCGGCAGACTGACCAGCGCGATCCAGAGCATCTGGTAGCCGAACGCGGCGCCGGCTTGCGAGTAGGTCGCGATGCCGGATGGATCGTCGTCGGCGGCGCCGGTGATCAGCCCGGGTCCAAGCTCTCTCGTCCGCGACCGCAAGCGTTGATGCGGTTTGGAGAGCCGTGGACGATAGGGTCGCGGTGCCGAGCGCCGATCGGTGCGAGCAGGCTCGAGCGGGGCGTCTGGGGCAGTCGAGCCGTCCATCCCGGCGCGTAGCGGCACGTTGCGCGCCAATCGGCCTCGGCGGCGCTCGAGTCACATCGTCCGTTTTCGGCGACTCGGCTCGGCTGGAGCGCTAGACACTCTGACCGGCGAGCGGGCTGGGGTCCCTGGAATCCGTCAGATCGCGCGCTTTGGCGCGGTTTGGCGCAGCTTGGCCATCGTCCGACGGGACAAACCTCGGGCTTGCCGCGAATTGAACCAGCTAATAACCTGGCCCCCTCAACTTTGGTTCCTTCGAGCGGTGCGCGACGCGGCCGGCAATGCTTAGTATCGGGCGCCGGATCGGCCGACTTGAGTTCCGCGAACAAAACATCTCATCACCCGACGGAGGGTAGATGCGTAGAGATCGTGCACGCCTTGCGGCCGTCCTGACTTTCGGCTTCGCCATCGCCGCCGCCGCGTGCGGCCATGAGCTCGCGACTCAGCCTCACACCGCGCCGTCGTGGCTGACGCCGCCGCCCCCGCCAAACTTCGCCTCGTTCGACGCGACGTCGACCACGACCTCGGGGCCGATCAGCGTCACCTTTACGATTCAGCCATCGAGCGACAACACGGTCCTCATCGGACCGCACGCGCTGGTGATCCCGGCGAATTCCGTGTGCGATCCGGCCACGTCGGGCTATGGCGACGGCACGTGGGACAATCCGTGCAGCACCATCACTGCTCCGATCACCGTGACCGCGACCGCGTCGATCGTGAACGGCCATCCGCTCGTGGAGTTCGACACGCATCTGCGCTTCAAGCCCGTGCAGGATTACGCTCCTGGCGTCGTGATGCTGTACCTGCGCGACGACAGCGCGTCGAGCACGGCGAAGATCAACTGGTGCCCGACGAGCGATACGACGTGCGTGGACGAAACGCAGCTTCCCTCGAACGCGTATCAGCTGCAGACGTGGTACGACCCCAGCGGCAACTGGGTGTACCGCAAGATCAAGCACTTCAGCGGCTACAATGTCGCCGAAGGCCGGGACAGCGATTCGACCGGCGGGTTGTGAGCCATGAACTCTCGCATGATCTGCCGCGCGGCCATGGCCGCCGCCGTCCTCGTCGCCTTCGGTTGCTCTGACAATTCGCCGGCGAGCTCGCTCGCCACGGGCCCGACGTCCACGCTCGCACCAGGATCGCGCGTCAATGACCGCGACGATGGGAATTGGGCGACGCGTGTGTATGGTGTGCAGCGGGTGAGCCCGCTGGGTTCGGCCATCACAGTGTCGGCGGACATCGGCCCAGGCGGCGGTGATCTGGAGATTCCGACCGCGGGGCTTCATCTGCATGTGCCGATGGGAGCGGTAAGTCGCGTCACCACGTTTTCAGTGACGGCGTTGAGCGGCCGCATGGCCGCGTACGACTTCGAGCCGCACGGCAACGTCTTTCCGGTTGCGTTGACGTTCACGCAGGATGTGAGCGCCTTGCGCCTGCGGCCCGGTGTGGACTTCGCCCAGGTCGGCTACTTCGCGCACGACGACGATCTGTCGAGTTGGAGCAACTCCGCGACCGTGCGCGAGCTGTTGTCGATTGACTACAATGCGGTGGCGGGCACGATCAGCACGAAGATCCGGCACTTCTCGGGGTACTTGGTGGCCGCCGGCCGCGACTGGTAGCCGATCATCATGACCGCTCGCATGGTTCGCGACACGGGGCTCGAGCTCGTTCCGCTGAACGCGCACGACGCTCGTGATGTTCGTGATATTCGTGATGGTCGTGACGTGACCGAGGAGTTCACGCTCGGCCAGGAGGCCGAGCGCGCGGGTCGCCGCGACGAGGCGCGCTGGCACTATGAGCGCGGCCTCTCGCTGCTGCGTCACGGCGACGAGGCGAGCACCGCGGCGATGCTTCTGCGGCGCATCGCGTTCACGTATCAGGTCGACCGCGATCTCGACGCGTCGGAGGATTGCGCGACGGCCGCGCGCGCCGTCAGCGAAGCGAACGGCGACGAAGCGGGGGTCGGGCACGCGTTGAACCTGCTGGCCATCGTCGAGTGGCGGCGCGGCCGGCTCGATGAGGCGGAGCGGCTGTACGTGGCGGCGCGCGCCTGCGCCCGCCGCTGCGGCGACACGCGGCTTGCCGCGATGACCGCGCAGAACCTGGGGATCATGGCCAGCATGAGCGGCGATCTCCGCGGCGCGCTTCGCTTCTACACCTCGAGCCTTGCGGACTATCGCGCGCTCGGTCTCTCCGTCGAGACGCTGCGTGCCCTGAGCAACCTCGGCATGCTGTACAAGGATCTCGAGCGGTGGGACGCCGCGCAGCGCGCCTACGCCGAGGCGATCGAGCTCGGCACGTCGTGCGGCGATATGAGTACGCTCATTACGATTCACTCAAACGTGGCGGAGCTGTGGATCGCGCGCGGGGACGTGACGCGCGCCACGGAAGCCACGGCGCGGGCGGAGCAGCTCGCGCGGACGCTGGGCGACCACCACGCCGACGGCGAGCTGGCGCGCATCACCGGCGTGCTCGCGCGCGAGCGCATGGCGGTCGCGGACAGCGAGGCCGCGTTCCGCCGCGCGATCGACTTCGCGACGGCGAGCGGCGACGCCTCGCTCGAGGCCGAAGCGTCGCGCGAGCTCGCGGAGTTGTATCGTCGCCAAGGGCGCAACCGGGAAGCGCTGAACTACCTGGCACGGTCGCATCGCTTGTTCTCGCTGCTGCGGTCGCGCCGCGAGGTCGCCGACATCGAGCGGCGGAATGCGAAGCTCGAGTCGCAATTTCTGGAGCTGGTGCAGCGCTGGGGCGATTCGATCGAAGCGAAGGACGACTATACGCACGGCCATTGCGAGCGGGTGGCGAATCTTGCCTGCGCGCTCGCCGCGCGCGCCGGCGTGCCGCGCGAATCGATGTTCTGGTTCCGGATCGGCGCGTTGCTGCACGACGTCGGCAAGCTCGTGGTATCGTCGGACATCCTGAACAAGCCGGCTCCGCTCACGAGCGCGGAGTGGGAAATCGTACGCATGCATCCGGGGGCCGGTGTCGCGCTCCTGTCCGAGGTCGATTTCCCCGGAGACGTTCTGCCGATCGTGCGCAGCCACCACGAGCATTGGGACGGCAGCGGCTACCCCGACCAGAGCGCGGGCGAGGAAATTCCGCTCGCGGCGCGCGTCGTGTGCATCGCGGACGTGTACGATGCATTGACCTCGCAGCGCGCATATCAGAAGCCGTATACGCATCTCGAAACGATGGAGATCATGCGGCGCGACGTCGGCCGCCGCTTCGACCCCGCCATCTTCGCGGTGTTCGAGGAGCTGATGCGCGAGACGGGCACGCCGCCACGGCTCGCACGCCGGATGGCGTCCCCCGCGCTCGGCGTCGCGGTGATGCCCGCGCACGATGAAACCGATGACCTCACGGGCGTTCTCACGCGCCGCGCGTTCGTCGACCTCGTGGGCGCGTCGCTCGATACACACGGGCCGGTGACGCCCGCCGCACTGCTCGTGGTCGATGTCGATTTGTTCAAGCGTGTGAATGACGCCTTCGGGCACTTGCGCGGCGACGACGTGCTGCGCGGCGTCGCCGACGTCTTGCGCACCCATGCTGACGGCCGCGGTTTCGTCGGCCGCTTCGCCGGCGATGAATTTGTCGTGTGGCTTTCGTATACCGACGCGGATGAGGCGAGCCGGTTCGCCGAGGTGGTGCGGGACGCGGTGCTGCGCCGCCGTATCCCCGGCGACACCGGTGAGCCATCCGTCGGTGTGACGATATCCGTCGGCGTCGCGGCGGCCCCGCGCGACGGCGAAACCTTCGAGCAGCTGTTCGCGTCGGCCGATCGCGCGATGTACGACGCGAAGCGGAACGGCCGCAATCAGGTTGGCGCGGCCGTCGAGTCACGCGCGCGCCGCGAGCCCGTGCTCAGCGCCGAGCGCTTCGTGGGCCGCGGCCGAGAGCTCGAGCAGCTCGCGATGCTGCTCGATCAGTCGATGCGCCGCCGCCCGCAGATCCTGTTGTTGAGCGGCGATGCCGGCGTCGGCAAGACGACGCTGCTGCGGCAGCTCGCGAGCGACGTCGCGCTGCGCGGCGGAGCGTTCGTGTCCGGCCAATGCGTCGAGACCGATGTTCGTCCGCCATACAGCCCCTGGGCGGAAGCGCTCGCCGGCGTGGCGGCGCTCGAAGCATGCCCGCCGCGCGTGTGGCACGAACTGCCACGCCTGATTCCGAGTCTTGGCACGCCGGCACTCGAAGCGTCGCCCAGCAAGTACGCGCTGTACGAGGAAGTGGCGGAGCTGCTTCGCGCGGCGAGCGAGGCGCAGCCGTTGACGATCGTGCTCGAGGACATGCAGTGGGCGGACAGCGCCGCGTGGGATTTGTTCGAGCACGTGCAGTCGCGCCTGACGAGCGAGCGCCTGCTGCTGTGCATCACCGTGCTCGACGATCCGTCGCGCGCGTTGGACTCGGACCGCCGCATTCGACTGTCGCGCGACGAGCGCGTACGCACGCTGCATCTGGGCGCGTTGTCGCCGGGCGAGTTGCGCATTTGGCTCGAGGCGGTGCTCGACCGGCGTGATTTGTCGGCGGAGTTCGTCGAGCTCGTGCAATCGCGCACCGAGGGCAATCCGCTGCTGGTGAATCAGCTGTTGCGCGCCATGCTCGACGCGCATGCGCTGTGGCATGACGGAACCCGCTGGCAGTGGCGGACGCCGCTGGACGTCGCGCTGCCGGAGCGGTCGTACGATCTGTTCGCGCGCCGCGTCGAGCGTTTGGCGCCGTTGTCACGCCGCATGTTGGCGTTTGCTTCGGTGATCGGCCGCGGGTTCGATGTGGATATTCTCATCGAAGCCGGCGGCTGGGGCGAAGACGACGTGCTCGAAGCGCTCGATGACGCGATCGAGGCTGACGTGGTGGCTCCTGTCGGCAACGCCGACGGACGTCAATTCGCGTTTCGCCATACGCTGCTCCGCGAGTCGCTGCTCCGCGGCCTGAATCCCCGGCGCGTGCAGCGGGTGCACGAGCAAATCGCCGTCGCGCTCGAGCGGCGGGAGCCGAGTGCGGTCGCCCGGTTGGCGCAGCACTACGATCGCGCCGGCACTAGTCAGCACGCGTACGACTATGCATTGCGCGCCGGCGAGGCGGCGGCGAATCTGCATGCGCCCGACGACGCGATCTCGTTCTTCGAGATGGCGGTGCGTCACGCCGCCGGCGCCCGCCAGAAATTCGATGCGTACCGCGCGCTCATTCGCGCCGCCGAGCGCATGGCGACGCACGCGCGCTGTGAATCGTTCTGCGATCGCGCGTTGAGTGAAGTCGGCGCCGAGTTGATGCCCTGCGAAGCCCTGTGGCTGTCGACGCAGCGTGCGCGCGCGCGATTCCGCACCGGCACCACGCCGGCGGACACGCTCGGTGCCTGCGATGCCCTCTCGAGCGAGGCCCAACGCCTCGGCTGCACCGACGAGCATGTCTCCCTGACGGTGCTGCGGTCGATGGCACACGGGCGCTGCGGGGAGGTAGCGCTCGCCGAGGCGGCCGCGGCGGAGGCAGTGCACCTGTCTGAAGACGCGAGCGATCGCGCGTTGCGCATCACGTCGCGGGTTCGCTACGGCACGATGATTCTCGAGCGCGACGCCGAGCAGGCGCTCTCGGTCTACGGCGAAGCGCTGGTGCTCGCGCGCGAGCTGGGCGACGCGCACGCCGAAGCGCGGAGTCATGTTGCGATCGGCGTGGCGAGTGCGCGCGCGCAGCGGAACGACGCGGCGCGCACGGCGTATCACGCAGCGCGCGACATCGCGGACCGCGTTCGTGCACCGGAGATCTCGGGCCTTGCCGCAATCAATCTCGGCGTGCTGCAGCTGCATGCCGGCGAGCTCGATTCGGCGCGCGAACAGTTCTCTATCGCGATCACGCTCTTCACGCTGGTGCACAACGAATCCTGCCGCTTGGCCGCGTTATACAATGCCGCGGCCGTGGAGCGCGAGTCCGGCAATGCGGCGGCCGCGTTCGATCTCTTCACTCGCACACGCGATCTCGCGAAGAAGCTCGGCCACCGCGATGTGGCGCTCGGCGCCGAAGCGGGCGCCGGTCTGGCCGCACTGCGCCAGGGTCGGACGGGTGCGGCGCAACTCGCCGCCGATACACTTCGCGTCGAGATCGCCACCGAAGGCGATCGCTGGTTCCAGGGTCGCGACATGGTCGAGGCGCTCCTCGTACGCTGCGCCCTCGAGTCGGGCGAGACCGCGGCGGCGACGACGGAATTTCGCCGCGCCGTTGGCCTGGCCGAAGCGCGCGATCCGTACGGCGCGGCGTGGTTCGTCGCCGAAGTCGTGTCGGATCTCGTCGCGGCCGGATACGGCGATGCCGTCGCCGAGGCCGATCGGTACGCCCCGGTCGCCGCGACGATGGGCTATGCCTCGCTCGCCGCGCGATACCTGGCTATTAAAGATCTCTCACAACGCGTCCCTCCCGCCACCGCGTCCCATTCATGACTCGCTTTCTAGGCACCGAAGCCCAGCTCGCCGAAGCGCAGCGAATCGCGAAAATCGGCAGCTGGGAGTGGGATCGCGCCAGCGATCGGATCACCTGCTCGCTGGAGATGTGCCGCCTCCTCGGCATCGATGCCGCCGAGCCCACGATATCGGGCGACGCCTTCTGGACGCGCATTCCCACGTCCGATGCCGAGCGAGTCCGCCGCGCCGTGGAGCAGGCGGAACGCGCGCACACGCCGGGGACGGTGTATCACGGCATCGTCGCCGCGCCGACGACGCGGTCCGTTCACACGCGCGTGCAAGCGTACGGGGAGCCGAGTGAGCGCATTCTCGTCGGTACGACGCAGGACGTCACCGACCAACGCGACCTGGAGCAGCAGCTTCGTCACGCGCAGAAAATGGAAGCGCTCGGACGCCTGGCCGGCGGGGTCGCGCACGACTTCAACAATCTGCTGGCGGGCATCACGTGCAACGCCGAGCTGCTGCTGGACGAAGGCGTGCTGTTCGGCGATCAGTATGACGAGGTCATCGAGATCAAGCGCGCCGCGGAGCGCGCGGCGTTGTTGACGAGGCAGCTGCTGGCGTTCAGCCGCAAGCAGGGATTTCGTCCCGAGGTGCTCGATGTCAATCTCGTGGTGCGCGATCTCGAGCGCATGCTGCACCGGCTGGTCAACGCGAGCGTCCAGCTGACGTGCGTGCTCGACGCGCGCCCCTGCTTCATCGAGGCCGATCGCGGGCAGCTCGAACAGGCGCTCGTGAACCTCGTCGTGAATGCGCGCGACGCGATGCCGGACGGCGGCATCGTATCGATCGAAACGCGGCAGCTCGACGACGCGCACGTGCTATTGACCGTTCGCGACACCGGCCACGGCATGGACGCCGCGACGCGCGAGCGAGTCTTCGAGCCCTTCTTCACGACGAAGTCGTCGGGGAACGGAACGGGCCTCGGGCTCGCCACGGTGTACGGCATCGTGCATCAAGCCGGTGGTTCGATCCAGCTGCAGAGCGAGCCGGGCGAGGGCGCCGAATTCCGGATCACGCTGCCGCGAACGATTCGTCCCGTCGCGGTGATTCGCGCGCGGCAACGGCCCGTGACGGTAACGCTGGCGCCGGCGGGAACGATTCTGCTCGTCGAGGACGAATCCGTCGTGCTCGAGTCGGTACGCCGCACGCTCGAGCGCCGGGGGCATCGCGTGCTTGCGGTGCGATCGAGCGCCGACGCGCTGCGAACGTTCGAGGCGCACGCCGCCGAGGTGACGCTGGTATTGAGCGATGCCGTGATGCCCGGCATCAGTGGTCCGGAGTTTCTCGCGCACGTGCACTCGCGCCGCCCGAACATTCCGCTCGTACTGATGTCCGGCTACACCAAGGACACCATGGACACCGAGCGTCTGCGCGAGATCGGCTGCTGGTTCGTCGAAAAGCCGTTCAGCCAGGAACGGCTGTTCGGCGTCATCTCCGACGCGCTGGCGATCTACGCGCCGAATGCGGTCGCCAGCTAAGACTTCTTAGCCGGGATCAGATAGTCTTCGGCGGCAAAGATCTGCCACGAACCGTCGGCGTTCTTGACCCAGGTGTCGGTGAATCGATAGCGGTGGACGTAGCCCGCGCCGTTCGCGCGGCCCTCGATCACGAGCAACCCGGTCACGACGCCGGTGCTGCCGCGGAAGTGCGTCACCATGTCTTCGTTGTGGGACGATTTCACCGTGTCGCCCGCGGTGATGATGTCGCGCAGAACTTCGTCGCGAGTCGAAAGCTTGTCGTCTTCGGTGTAGACAAATCCCGGGGCGAGCAGGCGCTGAAACACGCCCCGGTCGCGCTTGACGAGGGCCTTGGCCCAATCGTCTTCCAGCTGAAGGAGTCTGGCCCGGTCGGACGCCACCGCGACGGGCGCTCCGGGGCCGGCCTGGGCGGACAGCACTGCGGCTGGCGCGACGAATCCGGCCGCCAGAAAACCGGCAGCGAGGAGCGGCCGGAATCGCGTCGAGCGCGTGTACGAATGAGCGGACCGAAGCACGAGTCGCCCCCTGAGATGCGAGTTGTGACGCAATCTCGGCACGATCCGGGGCCCGCGCCAACTTCCGAACAGATTGGCGCCGCTGCACGTACTACTTTTTGAGTGACTCGTTCGGCCCCCACCTCCTGGTTGCCGAGCCCGCCTTGGTGCGCGAGGAGCGCGCCGCCTTTCAACGCTGATCTGCCACTTCAGATGACCGGATTGCGCTCGCACCTACGTCGCGCATCGTTGCCGCTTATTGTCGTCGCCCTTGGGTCGACGGCCTGTAAGGCCAAGCAGGAACGTCAACAACGCCAAGTCCCGACCGTCGCCGTCGTGCCCGCTCGCCGGGCGACCGTCCCGTACGTGATCGAGGCCAACGGCGTCGTCACGCCGCTGCAGAGTGTCGCCGTCACTCCCCAGGTCGATGGGATCGTCGTGTCCGTCGATTTCCAGGAAGGCCAGGAGGTCCGCCAGGGCCAGCCGCTCTTCCATATCGATCCTCGGCCGTACCAGAACGCATATGAACAGGCCTCGGCCGTCTTGTCGCGAGATAGTGCGTCGTGGGTCAACGCCAAGGCGAACGCCGACCGCTACAAGCGGTTGTTGACGGCCAAGGTGATCACCCAGGAAGAAGGCGATCAGCAGCTGACGAGCGCGGCAACGTCTGAAGCCACGCTGCGGGCCGACCGCGCCGCGGTCGAGCAGGCGAAGTTCAACCTCGAGAACACCATCGTTCGCGCACCCATCGGCGGCAAGACGGGAAGCTTGCTCGTGAAGCGCGGGAACCTGGTTCATGCAGGTGGCGCGGCTCCGCTCGTCGTGATCAACCAGGTGCGGCCAATTCTCGTGCGCTTCGCGATTCCGTCGTCCCAGCTGCCTGTCGTGCTGCAGTACGGCGCGCAAGGCGGCCTCCCGGTCGCGGCGGTTCCGGGCGGTGTTGCGCCCGCGTCGCCGTCGATCGACTCGTTGGCCGCCGCGGCGATGGCGCAGCCGACCGACGCAGCGTCCGGCGCGATGCACGGCGTCTCCAACTCGCAGGGCGGGGCGGGAGCGGCCGGTGGCCCGGGCGGCGTAGGCGGCCAGAGCGCGCTCACACAGGCGGTGCAGCAGGGCGGCCCGATTGCCGGCGAGCGCATGACCGGCAAGCTCTCGTTCATCGACAACGCGGTCGATACCGCGACGGGCACGGTGCAGCTCAAGGCGACGTTCGACAACTCGACCGGCCGCCTGTGGGCGGGACAGTTCGCGACGACGTCGCTGCATCTCTACGATGAGGAGAACGCGCTGGTCGTTCCGCAGTCGGCGATCGTCACGGGTCAGCGCGGGTCGTACGTGTACGTCGTCGATCGCGCGGATACGGCGCGCCAGCGCGCGGTGATCGTCGAGCGCGTATCGGGCGGACTGGCGATCGTCTCGACCGGAATTCAGGAAGGCGATCGCGTGGTGACGGATGGTCAGTCGCGCTTGACGCCCGACTCCCCGGTGCGCATTCGCGGCGCAAGCGATAACGGCGGTGGTCGTCGCGGCGGTCGCCGTGGCGGTACGACTGCAGCTGCCGCGGCTCCGGCAAACACCGAGACCGCGCGCGCTGATGCCGACGATGCCCCGTCCGCCCGCGCCGATTCCGCGGGCGGAGCAGGCAGAGGGCAGGGCGGAGGCCAGCGCCGCGGACGCCGGAGTCGTTAGCCCCAAGTCTGAGGCGTTGCCATGAACTTCACTGGCTTGTTTGTGCGACGGCCGGTCATGACGACATTGCTCATGATCGGCGTCCTCGTGTTCGGCATCGTGTCGTACCGGAAGCTGCCGGTGAGCGATCTGCCGACCGTCGATTCGCCGTCGATCAGCGTCGGCGCCAATCTTCCGGGCGCGAGTCCCGAGACCATGGCCGCGACCGTGGCGACCCCGCTGGAAAAAGCGTTCAGCGCGATCGCCGGTATCGACGAGATGACGTCGAACTCCGGGAACGGCAATACGAACATCAACATCACGTTCTCGCTCGACCGCGACGTCGAAGCGGCGGCGCAGGACGTGAACGCGGCGATCGGCAAGACGCTGCCGTTCCTGCCGTCGACCATTCTCCCGCCGAATTACCACAAGCAGAATCAGTCGGCGGCGCCGATCATCAACATCGCGCTGACGTCGAACGTGCTGCCGATGCAGCAAGTCGACGAGTACGCCGAAACGACGATCGCGCAGCGCCTGTCGATGATCGAAGGCGTGGCCTCGGTCAACGTGTGGGGCTCGGCGAAGTACGCGGTGCGCGTGCAGCTCGATCCGAGTCAGCTCGCGAGCCGCAACATCAGCGTGTCGCAGGTCGCGACGGCGATTCGTCAGAATAGTGTGATGCTGCCGACCGGCGTGCTGTACGGCAAGGACAAGACGCTCACGATTCAAGCGACCGGGCAGCTCAACAACGCCAACGAGTTTCGGAGGCTGATCATCGCCTATCGGAACGGCGCCGCGGTGCGCCTGGGCGACGTCGCGAACGTGCTCGACGACATTCAGAACAACAAGTCGGCGGCGTGGTACGATCAGGAACGCTCGATCAATCTCTTCATCAATCGCCAGCCGGGAACCAACACCGTCGAAGTCGCGAAGCGTGTGCGCGACGCGCTCGACGAGATTCGGCCGTCGCTGCCGCCGACGCTTGGGCTTCACGTGCAGTTCGATCGCTCGGTCGGCATCGAGAGCGCGGTGAAGGACGTGAAGGAGTCGCTGCTCGTCGCGCTCGTGCTCGTCGTCCTCGTGATCTTCGTGTTTCTGCGGAATCCGGTCGCGACGCTCATTCCGAGCCTCACGCTGCCCTTGGCCGTCATCGGCACGTTCTCGGTGATGTTCATGCTGGACTTCAGCGTCGACAATCTGTCGCTGATGGCGCTCACGCTCGCGGTCGGCTTCGTGGTCGACGACGCGATCGTGATGCTCGAGAACATCGTGCGGCATCTCGAGATGGGGAAGCAACCGATGGACGCGGCGCTCGAAGGCTCGGCGGAAGTTGGCTTCACCGTGCTGTCGATGTGCCTGTCGCTGTCGGCGGTCTTCATTCCGCTGATGTTCATGGGCGGTGTGATCGGCCGGTTGTTCCGGGAGTTCGCGGTGACGATCAGTGTCGCGATTCTCGTCTCCGGATTCGTCGCGCTCACACTCACGCCAATGCTGTGCAGCCGGCTCCTCAAGGCCAAGCATCATCACGAGGAACACGGCCGCTTCTTCACCGCGACCGAGCGCGCGTTTCAGGCGTTGCTGAACGGATACGAGCGCAGCCTGGGTTGGGTCATGCGTCATCGGGTGGTCACGCTCGTCTTCTCGGCGGCGATTCTCGCGGCGACGGCGCTTCTGTTCACGAACATTCCGAAGGGGCTGTTTCCGCCCGACGATACCGGCTCGCTCAACATGACCGCGGAAGCGGCGCAGGGCACGACGTTCGTCGAGATGCTGCGTTTCCGGAAGCTCGTGAGCGACCGGCTCGACGCGGACACGAACGTCGCGTCGTACACGACCAATGCCGGCGGCGGCATGGGCGCCAGCTCGAATCAGGTCGGCGTGAACATCACGCTCAAGCCCGCGGGCCAGCGTCCGCCGGCGGACGAGATGGTGCACGAGCTGACGGACCGCATGCGCGGGATTCAGGGCCTGCAAGTGTTCGTCACCAATCCGCCGAGCATTCGCATTGGTGGGCGCGGGTCGAAGACGGCGTATCAGTACACGCTGCGCGGACCGGATATCACGCAGCTGTACGATCAGGCCGGAAAGCTCCTCACGCGGCTGCAGGATGATCCGATGCTGAGCGGCGTGACCTCGGATCTTCAGAACCGCGCGCCGATTCTGCGCATTCACATCGATCGCCAGCGCGCGCTCGAGCTCGGGGTGACGCCGCAGGGTATCGAGTCGGCGCTCGCGAACGCGTTCAACCAGCAGCAAGTCTCGACGATCTTCGGCGAGACGAATCAGTACTACGTCGTGATGGAGACGGTGCCCAGTGCGCAGCTCGACGCGAATGCGCTCGACAAGTTCTTCGTGCCGGGCGCGGGCGGAAAGCAAATCCCGCTGACCGAAGTCGCGTACTTCGAGCAGACGACGGGGCCGTTGAGCGTCGCGCACTCGGGCCAGATGGCGTCGACGACGATCTCGTTCAACCTCGCGCCGGGCGTGTCGCTGGGCGCCGCGACGTCGGACGTCGACAAGATCGCGCACCAGATGCTGCCGGCAACGATCACCGGTGGTTTCTCGGGGACCGCGCAGGCGTTCCAGGACTCGCAGAAGGGCATGGGCCTGCTGCTCCTGATCACGATCTTCATCATCTACATCATTCTCGGAATTCTCTACGAGAGCTTCATCCATCCGGTCACGATTCTGACTGGATTGCCGTTCGCCGCGTTCGGCGCGCTGCTCGCGCTCTATCTCACGCACGTGGAGCTTGGCGTGTACGGCTACGTCGGCATCATCATGCTGATCGGCATCGTGGAAAAGAACGCAATCATGATGATCGACTTCGCGCTCGAGCGGCAGCGGAGCGAACGCATCTCGCCGGCGAAGGCGATCGTCGAAGCGGCGAGCGTGCGTTTCCGTCCGATCATGATGACGACGGTGTCGGCGATCGCGGGCACGCTGCCGATCGCGATCGGCGTCGGCACGAGCGCCGCATCGCGGCGTCCGCTCGGCATTGCGGTGGTGGGTGGCCTGGCATTCTCGCAGGTCGTGACGCTGTACGTCACCCCCGTGTTCTACTCGTACTTCGATGAATTGCAGACCTGGCTCGGCCGCCGCGCCGCGCGGGCGGTGGCTGTGACCGAGCCGGTGCCGGTGGCAGGCGATTGAGTGTGGCTTTGGTTAGAAGAGCGAATGGAAAGAGCGATGGGAAAGAGCGATTGGAGAAAGCGAATGGAAAGAGCGATTGGAAACGGCGGCGCGGTTTCCATTCGCCGTTTCCAATCGATGCTTCCATTCGCCGTTTCCACTCGCGCTTTCCACTCGCCTTTGCCTTTCTTTTTTGAGTAGTCGATGACCTCTACGACGTTATTCATCAAACGCCCCGTCATGACGACGCTCGTCATGATCGGCATTCTCGTGTTCGGCATCGTCGCCTACCGGCAGCTGCCGGTCTCCGATCTGCCGAACGTCGACTTCCCGACCGTCACCGTCACGGCGTCGCTGCCCGGCACGAGCCCGCAAACGATGGCCGCGACCGTCGCCACGCCGCTCGAGAAACAGTTCTCGACCATTGCCGGCATCGACAACATGACGTCGACGTCGAGCCTCGGGCAGACGCAGATCGTCATTCAGTTCGCGCTCGACCGGAACATCGACGCCGCCGCGCAGGACGTGCAGGCCGCCATCGCGCAGACCGGACGCCAACTGCCGCAAGGCATCATTCCGCCGTCGTATCAGAAGACGAATCCCGCCGACGCGCCCATTCTGACGCTCGCGCTCACGTCCACCGAAGTGCCGCTCTCGACGCTCGACGAGTTCGGCGAGACGACGCTCGCGCAGCGGCTCTCGATGGTGAGCGGCGTCGCGCAGGTGCTCGTGTACGGCGCGCAGAAATACGCCGTGCGTCTCCAGCTCGATCCGGCTCAGCTCGCCACGCGCAACATCGCGCTCGAGGACGTCGCGAACGCCGTGACGCAGCAGAACGTCAACATGCCCACGGGCGTGCTGTATGGACCGAAGACCGCGCTCACCGTGCAGGCCACCGGGCAGCTCGACAGCGCGAGCGAATTCGGCAACATGATCGTGGCGTATCGCAACGGCGCGCCGGTGCACCTCGCGGAGATCGGCAAGATCACCGACGACGTCCAGAACAACAAAACCGCCAGCTGGTTCAACGGCGAACGCGCGATCGTGCTCGCGATTCAGCGCCAGCCGGGCACCAACACCGTCGACGTCGCGAATCACGTCAAGACGGCGCTCGAGAAGCTCAAGGCCGAGATTCCGCCGTCCGTCGAAGTATCGACGCTGTACGACCGGTCGGCGACGATCAAGGCGAGCGTCGACGACGTGACATTCACGCTCGAGCTCACGCTCTTCCTCGTCGTTGCCGTCATCTTCGTCTTTCTCCGCAACTGGTCGGCGACGATCATCCCGAGCCTCGCGCTGCCGATGTCCATCATCGGCACGTTCTCGGTGATGTATCTGCTGCACTACTCGCTCGACAATCTGTCGCTGATGGCGCTCACGCTCGCGGTCGGCTTCGTGGTCGACGACGCGATCGTGATGCTCGAGAACATCGTGCGGCATCTCGAGATGGGGAAGCCGAAGATGGAAGCTGCGGTCGACGGCGCGGCCGAAGTCGGCTTTACGATTCTCTCAATGACGTTCTCGCTCGCCGCGGTGTTCATCCCGTTTCTGTTCATGGGCGGCATCATCGGCAAGCTGTTTCACGAGTTCGCGGTGACGATCGGCGTGGCGATTCTCGTGTCGGGCTTCGTGTCGCTCACGCTCACGCCGATGCTGTCGAGCCGGTTCCTCAAGTCCGATCACGGCAAGACGCACGGCCGCCTCTACCAGGCCAGCGAACGGTTCTTCGACGGCATGCTCGGCTTCTATGAACGGACGCTGGCCTGGGTCATGGACCGGCGTCCGCTCACCTTGGTGTTCTCGTTCGTCATATTAGTAGCAACGGGTTACTTATTCTGGTCCACGCCCAAGGGACTTTTCCCCACGGACGACACCGGCCAGCTGCTCGCGACGACCGAAGCCGCGGAAGGCGTGTCGTTCGACGCGCTCGTCGAGCATCAGCAACAGGTCGCCGACGTCGTGCGCAAGGATCCCGACGTGCGCTCGGTGACGTCGTCCGTCGGCACGACCGCGGCGGCGAACCAGGGCCAGCTCACGATCGATCTCAAGCCGATCGAAGAGCGCAAGCGCAGCGCCGAGCAGATCGCGCACGATCTGACCCGCGCGACGTCCGCGGTGCCGGATATCGCCGTGTTCATTCAGAATCCGCCGGCGATCTCGATCGGTGGTCTCGCCTCGAAGTCGCTGTACCAGTACACACTCCAGAGCGGCGACATCAACGCGCTCAACACCTCGGCGCGCGAGATCGAGCGCCGCATGCGGCAGATCCCGGGCCTGGTCGACGTCACGAGCGACCTGTTGATCGAGAATCCGCAGGTCACGGTCGACATCGATCGCGAGCAGTCGGGCCAGCTGGGCGTCTCCGCGAGCGAGATCGAGAACACGCTCTACGACGCATTCGGCCAGCGACAGGTGTCGACGATCTACACGTCGACGAACGAGTACTGGGTCGTGATGGAGCTCCTGCCGCAATATCAACAGGACGTCGGCGCGCTCGGCAAGCTCTGGGTGCGCTCGTCGCGCGGACCGCTCGTCCCGCTCAGCACCGTCGCCAAGTTCAACTACTCCGTTGGCCCCGTGACGGTGAATCACTCGGGCCAGCTGCCGTCGGTGACCGTCTCGTTCAATCTCGAGCCGGGCACGTCGATCGGCACGGCGGTGCAGAAGATTCAGGAGCTCTCGAAGGTCGTGCTTCCGAACACCGTCGCGGCCAACTTCTCCGGCATGGCGCAGGCCTTCGTGACCACGCAGCAGGGATTGCTCCTCCTCATGCTGCTCGCCGTGTTCGTGATCTACGTCATCCTCGGCGTGCTCTATGAGAGTTTCATTCATCCCATCACCATTCTCACGGGCTTGCCCTTCGCGGCATTCGGCGCGCTCGTCACGCTGATTCTCTGCGGCCTCGATCTCGACATCTACGGGTTCGTCGGGATCATCATGCTCATCGGCATCGTGGAGAAGAACGCGATCATGATGATCGACTTCGCGATCGAAGCGCGGCGCGACGGTACTCGCTCCCCGGCCGAAGCGATTCTCGAAGCGGCGAGCGTGCGTTTCCGTCCGATCATGATGACGACGATGGCCGCCCTGATGGGCGCGGTGCCGATCGCGGTCGGCTGGGGCGCGGGCGCGTCGACGCGCCGCCCGCTTGGCGTCGCGGTGGTCGGCGGGTTGGCGTTCTCGCAGCTCGTGACGCTGTACGTGACGCCCGTCTTCTATACGTATCTCGACCAGTGGCAGCAGCGGTTCTCGCGCCGCAAGGTCACGGCGGGGCCGACGCCCGGCGTCACGCCGCCGCGCGAGGCACAGCTGCCGGGGTCGCATCGTCCCGAACCGGCTCCGATGTAAGACTGGCTGTAAACAACAAGGACCTCCGTCATTGCGGAGGTCCTTTGTTGTTCGTGCTTCGCTCGTGTATCTCCCGTCCTTCTCTCGTGCTCCGCTCGGTACTGCCTCGCAACGGATACAGCAGGCGGCGAACAGCGTGCCGCGAGCTGCATCGACTTCGGCAACCAGTCTATCGTCCGGCAGTTCCGCCACTGTTCCCGCGGTGACCCGTGAGCGATCTTTTTCCGTTCCTTTTGCGTTCCTTCGCGCTCCAGTTCGGTTCACCCACACCATTTCGCGTGCTCTCGCATGACGGCCTCACCCACTCCGGCCACACCGCTTTCGCTCGAGCTGCTGGGCGGCATCGAGCTGCGCGGGATTGAAACGGCGGCCGCCGAGCGGGTGTTGGTGCAGCCAAAACTGGTCGCGCTGCTCGTGTATCTCGCGCTCGCCGGTTCGGCGCGGCGGTATCAACGGCGCGACCATCTCGTGGCGTTGCTCTGGCCGGAGCTGGATCAGGCGCACTCGCGGACGGCGCTGCGCAAAGCGGTCCATTTCATCCGGGGCGCGGTTGGTAGCGAAATGCTACTATCTCGCGGCGACGAAGAGATCGCCCTGGCCGAGGGTGCCGTGACATGCGACGCCCTGGAGTTCGTCACGCACGTCGAAGCCGGACGGCTCGCGCGGGCGATGGACCTCTACCGCGGCGATCTCATGCCCGGCTTTCACCTGAGCGGATGCGCCGACTTCGAGCGCTGGCTCGACGACCAGCGCAACGATCTGCGCGAGCGCGCCGGTGGAACCGCGCTCGCGCTCGCGCAGATGTTCGAGAAGGATTCCTCGTACACCATCGCCACCAAGTGGGCGCGCCGCGCCGCACGCTTCTCGTGGGACGATGAACGCGTGCTGCGGCGCGCCGTGTCGTTGATGGACCGCGCCGGCGATCGCTCGGGGGCGCTCCGCCTCTACGACGAGTTTGCCGAGCGGCTCAAGGCCGACTTCGGCGCCGAGCCCTCACCCGAGACGACTGCTCTCATCCGACGGATGCGGCCGGGCTGACCTCGACGACGTCGCCGACGTCGAGGTGCTTTGGCGATCGTGAATACCTTCGCCGATTTCCTCGATCATTTTCTTGTTGAACGCCGGGATGTCGTCCGGCTTGCGGCTGGTGACGAGTCCTTCGTCGGTCACGACTTCGCGATCGACCCAATCGCCGCCGGCGTTGCGAATGTCCGTCTGCAACGACGGCCACGACGTGACGGTGCGATCGCGCACGCAGCCGGCTTCGACGAGCAGCCACGGTCCATGACAGATCGCGGCGACAGGCTTGCCCGCTTGAAAGATCTGTTTGACGAACTCCACCGCGCGCGTGTCCTGGCGCAGGTGATCGGGATTCATCACGCCGCCGGGAAGGAGCAGCGCATCGAAGTCGTCGGGCCTGGCTGAGCCGAGCTCGAGGTCGACGTCGAGTTGATCGCCCCAGTGATCGTGCTGCCACGCTTTGATCTTTCCGCTCTTGGGTGAGATGAGCGTGGTCTTCGCGCCTGCTTCGTCGAGCGCTTTGCGCGGCTCGGTGAGCTCGACTTGCTCGACGCCGTCGGTGGCGAGAATGGCGACGCGTTTTCCGCCGAGTTTGCCGGGGTTGCTGTGTTTGTCGTTGGTCATGAATGTGCTCCGTTGAATCGTGGTGACGTGCGCGGAGCATGGCGGCAAAGTGCGGACCGCGGCGCGAGCAGCGAGCAGCGAGCAGCGAGCAGCGAGCAGCGATCTGGACGGCATGACGGCTGTGTCCGAGATTCTCGGCCATGACACTGCGATTTCGTATCGGGGCGTTCGTCGTCTGTGGCGCGTTGGCGACTGCTCGCGCCGGCGCGCAGCGCGGTTCGCGCGCGATGACGCTCGACTGGATGCTGAGCGATTCGGGACGACGCGTCGCCCAGCTGCCGCAAACGGGCTGGCTCGCGAGCGGCGGGCTCGTCATGTTCGACGCTCGGCGGTCGCCGACGGAGCGAACCATCGAGCGAGTCGATCTGACGACGGGGGCGCGACATGTGATGGTCGATGCACACTCCGCGATCGCCAGTCTCAACGCGCTGGTCCCGGCCTCGGCCCGGCAGGTTGCGCTCGACTGGCCGGATGCGTTCGATGCGACCGGTGCGCACGCGCTCTACGTCATCGACGGCGACCTGTTTGTCCTCGATCTCGCGTCGGCGCGCTTCGATCGCTTGACGCACACGCCGACCGAGGAGCACTCGGCCGATTTTTCGCCGGATGGGCGCATGGTGTCTTTTGTGCGCGAGAACGATTTGTTCGTCGTCGATGTGCGCACGCATCGTGAGACACGTCTCACCCATGACGGATCGGCGACCACGCTCAACGGCACGCTCTCGTGGTTGTATTGGGAGGAAGTGTTCGGCCGCCACGACGTCGGCTACTGGTGGTCGCCTGATTCCAAGCGCATCGCGTTTCTGCAAACCGACGAGTCGCGCGTGCCGATCGCGACGTTCGTGGACGTCGCGCCCGTGCATCCGCGCATCATCACGCAGCGGTATTCCAAGGCGGGCGACCCGAACCCGCGCGTACGCGTCGGCGTGATCGACGTGCGAAATCCGTCGACGCCGGCGTGGATGCACGTCGACGCGGCCAACGGCCTGCTGTTGCGCGTGAACTGGCTTCCGGGCTCGGCGCGCCTTGCGATCGAAACGCTCACGCGCGATCAGCATACACTCACGCTCGCGTTTGCGGATCCAGTGAGCGGCCGAGCGATGCACATTCTGGACGAACACGACTCGGCCTGGGTGAACGTTCACGACGACCTGCATTTCCTGCGCGACGGGAAGTCGTTCCTCTGGGCCTCGGAGCGCGACGGCTACTACCACGTCTATCGGTATGACGACACTGGCAGGCTGCTGAACCAGGTCACGAGCGGCGATTTTGCCGAGGCGTCGTCGGGCGGCGTACCATGGGTGAGGCAATCCGTCCTCGGCGTCGACGAAGCGCACGATTGGATGTACTTCACGTCCATGCGCCAGTCGCCCACCGAGCGGCATTTGTACCGCGTTCATCTCGACGGCAGCGGACTGACACGTCTCACGACGACGCACGGCACGCACCAGATCAGCATGTCGCCGGATGCAACATGGTTCGTCGACGTTCACTCGACCGCCGACCAGCCGCCGACGCTCGAGGTCCGCGGTGCCGGCGCGACGACATCTGGCATTGAGCTGGCCTCGAACACGGGTGCGCTGGCGAGTTTCAACATCTCGTATCCCGAGCTCATTCGCATTCCGGCGCGCGACGGGTTTCTAATGCCGGCGACGATCAGGCGCCCGCGGAACTTCGATGCGACGCATCGCTATCCCGTGATCATGGAGGTTTACGGCGGGGCGTCGTCGCCCATCGTCGAGGATGCGTGGTACTCGTGGACGCTTCTGTACCAATTGCTGGTCGACAAAGGCTTCCTCATCGTGCAGGTCGACAACCGCGCGGCGACCGCGATCAGCAAGCGGCTGGAAGACGTCGCCTATGGAACTGTCGGACGCTCCGAGGTCGCCGACCTTGGCGATGCGGCGACGTGGCTCGCATCGCAGCCGTGGGTGGACTCCTCACGCATCGGCGTGTGGGGATGGAGCAACGGCGGCTACGTGACGCTCAATTTGCTCACGCGCACGACGCAGTTTGCGGCCGGTATCTCCGTGGCGCCTGTGACGGATTGGCGCTATTACGACACCAAATGGTCCGAGGCATTCCTTGGCATGCCGCAGGCGAATCCGGCGGGCTACGACAGCGCATCCGTGGTGTTGCGAGCGGCGAATCTCCACGGCCGATTGCTGCTGGTGCACGGGTCATACGACGACAACGTGCATCCGCAGAACGAGCAGGCGTTCATCGACGCGCTGGTGCGGGCGGGGAAGACGTTCGACTACATGGTTTATCCGATGCGCAAGCACGAGATAGGCGATCGCCCGGCGCGCCGCCATTTGTATCAAACGATGATCGAGTTCTGGGAGCGGAATCTTCTGCGATAAGGACGACGCAGAACGCGGAGCCTCATTCCGCCCGTAGCACGCCGACGGGATCCACTCGCGCCGCCCGGAGCGCCGGCAGCGCGCTCGCCACCGCGGCGATGGCGACGAGCAGCGCCGCGACGCCGAGTGTCACGAGCGGTTCGCGCGGCGAGGTATCGTAGAGCAGCGTTTGCATCACGCGCGACACGGCGAGCGCGATCAGCAGTCCGAGCGCGACGCCGATCATCGTCAGGCGGACGCCCTGGCCCACGACGAGGCGCAATACGTCCGCGCCGCGTGCGCCAAGCGCGATGCGCACGCTGATCTCGTGCAGCCGTTGAGAGACGGAGTATGAGAGAACGCTATAGGTGCCCAGAGCGGCGACGGTGAGCGCGAGGAGCCCGAAGCCGCCGAAGAGGAGCAGCCCGACGTGCCACGGGCGAAGCTGCGGCTCCATGAGTGCTGGAACCGATTGTACGTACGCGACCGCCGTTCGGCCAAATACGCGCGTGAGCTCGCCGCGAATGAGCCGTTCGACGACCGCTGTCTGTCCTGGTTTCGCGCGCGCAATGATCGTGTTCGGTCCGCGCGGCCGGCCGGCGGGGTCATAACCGAAGGGCGTAATGAGCTGAATCACCGGCTTCTCGACGACATCGGAGACGTGTGAATCGCGCATGACGCCTATCACGACGCTGCACGGTTCCTTGGCGGTGAGCACGCGAAGACATTTGCCAAGGGCATCCTGCCGCGGCCAGTAGAATTGCGCTGCCGTCTCGTTCACGACGAGCACGGGTGCGCCGTCGCGATCGGCATCGGTGAAGAATCGGCCGCGCGCCATCTTCGCCCCCGTCGCCGCGAGATAGGTAGAGGTCGTGGCATTCCACGTGGGATCGCGCTTGTCGAGACTCGGGACCCGCTCGCCGTTGGCAAAGTAGACGCCGATCATCGAGTAGCCTTCCATCGGGCCACCCGTGCTGAGCGCCATCGCCTGGATGGCCGGCGCACCCTCGAGCCGCTTACCGGCCGCCATGAGACCGAGGCCGATTTGTGGGGAATGAAAGCGTCCCCAGTCCAAATAACGGCCGGTGGAATCGAGCGGATACGCTGATCCATACACTACCCGATCGGCGTCGAACCCGAGATCGATCGCGCGCAGTCGCATGAGACTATGCACATAGAGGCCGGCGCCATAGAGCAACAGAACCGTCATCGCCACCTGCGCCACGAGGAGCAGTTGCCGCAGCCGCGAACGGTGCGCGCCCGCACCGCCGTCGCGTGCGCCGCTCTTGAGCGCCTCCGTGAGCTCCGGGCGACTCGCTTGCACAGCGGGCACCAACCCGGCGAGCACGCCGGTCGCAATCGCGATGAAACCAATGAATGCGACGACGCGCGCGTCGATCGCGGAATCGGTCCAATACGTCGCCGGCATGAGCAACGCGCGCAGCGCATTGCCGGCCCACACGCTGACCATGAGCGCGGCGACCGCCGCAACGGCCGCGAGAATGATTCCTTCGCACAGAAGCTGCGACACGAGGCGTGCCCGCGACACGCCGAGGGCGATGCGCACCGCGATTTCCCGGCGCCGTCCCATTGCCCGAGCCAGTAACAGACTCGCCACGTTCGCGCACGCGATCAGCAACACGATGATCGTGACACCGATCAGCCGCCGCGCGATCGCGACTTCGGGAACCGGCTTGATCGACGGCGCCAGCGACTCGAGGATCGGTCCGGCCAGCATCACCCCGCCGGTGTCGCGCACGGCGTTGGTGGTGGCGCCGCGGCCCTCCGGCACCACTGTGCGGCGAACGATCGTCGTCGCGGCGCTCTCGAGCCATTCGTTCGACGTGCCGGGCGCAACGCGCACGAGCAGCCGCATGCGCGTGCCCGAGAAATAGCTCGTATACCAATCGTGATCGTTGAGCGACTCGGGGATCGACGCGAACGGCATCCAGACGTCGGTGGCGCTGAGATCCGGTCCGTCGAACCCGCGCGCCGCGACGCCGATGATTGTCGTACGCTGGCGATTGATCTCCACGACCTTCCCGATGACGTTCGGCGCGGCGTCGAACACGCGATGCCAGAGCCGATCGCTAATCACCGCGACATACGCGGGCGCGCCCATGACCTGCTCGTCCGGCGCGAAGAAGCGGCCCATCGCCGGGTGCACGCCGAGTGCCGACATGTACCCGGTCGTCACGTACGCGCCGTGCAGCGTCATCGGCGCGTTATCGACGACCGCCGGCACCGTGTCCGGCTTGGTATATCCCGCAACCTGTGCGCGCGGCGCGAGGCTGCTGTCGAGCAGCGTGTACACGGGATAGGGGAAGATGTCGCGGATTCCGGCGACTTCACCGACGGTCCACGTCGTTCGCACATAGAGCCGGCGCAGTTCGTCCGGGCGCACAATTCCCGAGGGCGGCCGATTGAACAATCGATCGGCCAACGAAAACATGGCGCCGTTCGCCCCAACTCCGAGCGCAATCGTCACGATGCATGCGATGGCCAACCCATGCGATCGCCGCAACCCGCGCACCGCGAACACGGCGTCGTACCACACGTTGTCGAGCACCTGCATGCGATCGCGCCGCTGATTCACGCGCTTGCCGATGCTCAGCAACTCATCGCGCGCCTGGCGTTCGTTCCCGAATCGCTCACGAGCGCGGCACTCCGCAGCCTCGCGCGTCGCGCCCGCCGCCATGAACTCGGCGACGCGCTGCTCGAAATGAAACGCCAGCTCGTCGTTGACGTCGGCGGCTACGTTGCGCCGCCAAAAGCGGAGGTAGCGGCGCCAACGCGGTTCGTCGGGCAGTGCAGGCATGGCCGGACTCCGGAAATCACGTGGGCTGTGTGCGTGTGCGCATCACGCGCGCGACCGCGTCGACGTAGTCGTCCCACCCGCGCGTTTCCTGCTTGAGGTGAGCGCGGCCTCGCGGCGTGAGCCGATAGAACTTGGCGCGCCGGCCGGTGGGCGACACTCCCCACTCCGCGGCAATGAGCTCGCGCTCTTCCATGCGGTGCAGGGCGGTGTAGTGCGCGCCGTCGAGCACGACGAGCGCCTCGCCAGAGCTCTGCTCGATCCACCGGGCGACGGCGTAGCCGTGCCGTGGCCCCCAGATGAGACCGCGAAGGATGAGGGTGTCGAGCGTGCCCGGCATTACTTCCATGATTGAGCCATTTGATGATGATGCCTCAATAATTGATGTATCACAACCTGGCATGGGATAGCCTGGGCGTCAAGAGCCATGCCCCCGGTCCCTATTGCTTTCCAATAGGAAACATGGTAGTCATATGGGTAACCCATACGGGAGTCGCCGTGGCGGACCGCATCGACGTCCAGCAGGGCACACTGTCGCTCATGGTGCTGCGTACCCTCGAGGTCCTCGGGCCGCTGCATGGCTACGGCATCGCGCGGCGCATCGAGGAAACGAGCGGCGACCGCCTGGCGCTCAACTACGGAACGCTCTACCCGGCGCTCCTCAAACTGGAGCAGGAAGGCTTCATTCATGGCGAGTGGGGCGCGTCGGAGAACAACCGGCGCGCCAAATTCTACCATCTGACGGCCGCCGGCCAGAAGCAACTCGCGCGTGAGACGCGAGAATGGCGCGAGACGGCACAGCTCATCGAGTCGTTCTTCGCGCTGCGGCCGGAGCGCGCATGAGCGCGCTGCGCGGCGTGCGCGCGTTCGTCATTCGTCTCGTGGGCGCCGGCCGCGCGGCACTCGGCTCCCGACGGGCCGACGACGATCTGCGCGCCGAGCTCGAGGCGCATCTCGAGATGGACATCGCCGAGCATGTACGGCGAGGCATGTCGCCGGACGAAGCTCGGCGGGCTGCGCTCATCGCGGCCGGCGGCGTGACGCTCGCCGTCGAGGCCGTGCGCGAACGGCGCGGCCTGCCACAGATCGAGCAATGGGCAACGGACCTCCGCTACGCGATGCGTACGCTTCGCAACAAGCCTGCGTATACCATCGCGATGATTCTCACGCTCGCGCTGGGCATCGGCGCGAACAGCGCGATGTTCACGATCGTGAACGCGGTGGTGTTCCGTCCACTGCCATATCCCGATGCCGATCGCATCGTCGCGATCTCGCTCGGCCGGCCGGGCGAGGATCGGCACGTCGTCGACGATCGTAACTATTTCGCGTGGCTCGAGTCGGCGAAGTCGGTCGATCTCGCCGCGACGTCATATACCACCGCCGTGTTCGCGCTACCCGATGGCGCGGTCGATGTACCCGGCGCGCGCGCGACGCGCGACTACTTCGCCGTGTTTGGCGCGACTCCGATTCTCGGGCGAACGTTCAATGACGACGAGCTTCGGCAGCCCGGCATTCCCGCGATCATCCTTGGCGAGCGACTGTGGCGCGCGTCGTTCAACGCCGATCCCGCGATCGTCGGCAAGAGCGCGAGCGTCGATGGCCATGCCGCGACGATCGTGGGCGTCATGCCCGCGTGGTTTCAGGATCGCGGCGCCGAGTGGTGGCGGCCGTATCGGATCGAGCCGCCGACCGGGCGCGCGACGTTCTTCTACACGCCGATCGCTCGGCTGCGGTCGGGCTATACCATGGATGCGGCGCGCGCCGAACTGACGACGATCACCGAGCGAGTGCGCGAAGACCGAATCGGCGCCGAGCAAGGGCTGCGGCCGATTCTGATGACGCTGCACGAGCGGCGATACGGCAATCGCCGGAAACCACTGCTCGTGCTCTTCGCCGCCGTCGGCGTGCTGCTCGCCATCGCGTGCGCGAATCTGGCCAATCTCACGCTCGCTCGCGCGGCCGGGAGGCAGCGTGAATTGTCGCTGCGTCTCGTGCTGGGCGCGGGACGTTGGCGTGTCGTGCGTGGCTTGTTATGTGAGAGCGTGCTCTTGTCGCTCGGCGGTGCACTCGCCGGATTGCTCGTGGCGCGCGGGGCCGTGGCGTACGCCATTCGCTTGAGTCCGGCGTCGGTCGGGAACATGCAAGGGATTCACATCGACAGCGCGGTGTTGCTCTTCACACTGCTCATGGCCGTCGCGACGAGCGTTGCGTTCGGCTTGGTGCCCGCCATCGTCGCGTCGCGCGGTGACGTGCACGCCGCTCTGGCCACCTCGGCGCCTCGAAGCGCCGGCAGCGCCGCGCAACTCGTCGTACGACGGCTGCTGGTGGTAGCGCAACTCGCGACGGCGCTCGTGCTCCTGACCGGCGCCGGCCTGGTTGCGCGAACGTTCTGGCGGGTGGCGGCGATCGACCCGGGATTCCGTCCGAGCGGCGCCTTTCTCTTCGGTATCCGATTGCCGTCGAGCCGGTACACCGAGGCGCGGCCGGACGTGTTTTATAGAACGCTCATCGAGCGTGTTCGCGGCCTTCCCGGCGTTCGGTCGGCGGCGCTCACCGATGGTCCGCCGCTGGCGTACGGCGTGCGCATGCGGTACGGGACGCACGACGTCAACGGAGATACGATCCCGCGGATCGACGTGGTGGCGGCGGGCCGGGACTACTTCGAGACGATCGGCGCGACGCTGCTGCACGGACGCACGTTCACCGACGCCGATCGCGCAGGTGCCTTGCCCGTCGCGGTGGTCGACGCGGCACTCGCGCGTCGTATGTTCGGCACGACGGATGTATTGGGGCGAACGCTCCCGTATTTGGATCATCCGCTCCGCATTGTCGGCGTGGCGAGGGACGTTCTGCACGACGATCTGGAGCAGGGCGCCGCGCCGACCGCCTATCTCCCGATCGGGCAATCGGGCGTCGAGACGTTCGAGACCGTGATCGTTCGCGCGACGACGCCGGCTGAATCACTCGAGCCGACGATCATCGCGATCGTGAGAAGCATGGACCCGGCGCTCGCGCCTCCCAAGTTCGACACGATGGAGCACGTGGTCGACCAGGCGCTCGCTCCGCGACAGTTCACGTTCTTCCTGCTCGGTGCATTTGCGGGGCTCGCCGCGTTGTTGGCCGTGATCGGTCTGTACGGCATGCTCGCCGATCTCGTCTTGCAGCGGACGCGCGAGATCGGCATTCGCGTTGCGCTCGGCGCGGATCCACGCCGCGTCACGCGGCTCGTGCTGGGTCAAGGTGTGACACTGGCCGTCATGGGCACGGCGATCGGATTCGGCGTCGCCATGTTCGGGGTGCGAGTGATGCGCACGATGGTGTTCGGCACGAGCGTGTATGACCCGTTCACCTTCGCGGCGGTGGCGGGCCTGCTCATTGGTGTGTCGGTGATCGCGGCGTGGATTCCGGCGCGCCGGGCGAGTCGAGTCGATCCGGTACGCGCGTTGCGGGCGGAGTGAGCCGTCGGCGAGTGGTGATCTCGGACTGCAAGGCGGGGTACCCGCGGGATCGCGACAACGGCCGAAGGTCATACCCGGCTCGTTCGTGGTGCTGGTGGTGCAGCGCCGCTAACTGGTAGTAGCTTTGGCGGCAGGTTCATCTCCTCGCACGAGGGCTCGATCATGACTCGCATTCCGCTGCTCTGCGCATTCGGCGCACTCGGCGTTGCCGCGACGCTTTCAGCGCAGCAGCCCGTGTCGTTCAGTGAATCACCGTACAAGGTGTTGACGCGCGCCCGTGTCGGCGGCGAAGGCGGTTGGGATTACATCCAGGCCGATCCCGTCGGACGCCGCCTGTACATCCCGCGCGGTGGCATTCGCGCGGCGGCGGCCACCGACAGCACACCCGCGCGCGAGGCTGTCGCGCCGCGCATCGAGGTGTACAACCTCGATGATCTCACATCGGTCGGTCAGATTCTCACCGCGCCAAACTCGCAGGGCAACGGCGTTGCGGTCGATCCAAAATCCGGACACGGGTTTTCGAGCAGCCGGCCGCAGATCACGATGTTCGACACGAAGTCGCTGCAGATCATCAAGAGCATCCCGATCGATTCGGGCGTCGGTCCGGATGGCATCTACTTCGACAACTTCAACGATCGCGTCTACGTTTTCAGTCATCCGACGAAAGACGCCACCGTGATCGACTCGAAGACCGGCACGGTGCTGGGACGCATTCCGCTCGGCGGCACACCCGAGCAAGCGGTGTCCGACGGCAACGGCACGTTGTACGTCGTGATGCAGGATCGGCCGGAGGGTGGCGTCGCCGTCGTGGACACGCGAGCGATGAAGACGACGACACACTACTCCTTCGGCGATGTCGGCGGATGCAACGGCCTTGCGATCGACACGAAGAATCACGTGCTGTTCGCCGCGTGCGCCCAATCCGGCAATCCGCCGGTGCAGCCGGCGCAGCCGAAGATGGTGATCCTCAGCGCAAAGGATGGAAAGATTCTGACGACACTGCCGCTGGCCGGCGGGTCCGACGGGGCGACGTTCAATCCCGCGACGATGGAAGCGTTCAGCACGCACGGCAACGGGACGTTGACGGTGGTGAAGGAGACCAGCCCCGCGACGTTCGAGGTCGAGCAGAATCTTCAGACGATGAACGGCGCGCGCACGATCACGTTCGATCCGAAGACGGGCCACGTTTTCGCGATGAGCCAGGAGCGGGGACCGGCACCGCCGCCGCCGCCGGGCGGTGGACGCGGCGGTTTCGCCCCGGCGATTCCGGGATCGTTCACGATTTTGATGATCGGGAAATAGCGCGAGCGTTTCGCCTAACGACCGGGCCATGTGAACAGCGACGAGGGCACGGGCGCCATGCGCGCCTGTGTCACGTCGCCCGGTTCCACGGCGAAGTTCGACGTGGGATCGCCGTTGATGAACCGCACCTGCACGCGGTGAATGCCGGTACCTCCCGTACCGCCGGTCGGAAAGGCGACGTCGAGACGATACGTGTGCTTCGACCGCGTCGGGTATGCGCCGATGAGACTGAAGCCAACGCTGTGCGCGGTGCCCGTCGTGCCGAAGGGTACGTTGCCGGCGTCGATCCAACCTGCATCAGCGAATAACGCGACACCGAGATCGGCGCGGTGTACGAGAGCGGGAACGGCGAAGCGCGCCTCGAGACGAAGCACGTCGCGCCGCGCGCCAAGGAGCGGCGAGCCGGCGAAACCGCGCGGACCACCGAGTGCATCGCTCATCGTGAGCTGCGTCGGCAACGCGGCGCGGTCGATGACGGAAAAATTGTCTTCCGCCGACAGCAGCAGCCGCTCGCTCGGCTTCACGTAAGCGGTCGCGTGCACGTTGGCGATGGTCGCCGTGGTGCCGCTGTCGAATTCGCGGCGGGCTTCTCCCTCGAGGTCGGCAAGAATCGCTGTCCTGCGTGACGCGGCTCCGACGTAGATACTCGGCGCCAGAAGAAAGTCGTGTCCGCCGTCGTGCGTCAGCGACGGTGCGGCGAGCGTGCCGGCCTGCCATCCGACCATCAAATCCTGTGGCGCGAAGAGCGCGTCGAATCCGTTCCGCGTGACGAACCGAACGCGCCGTGCGCCGACGAGCGCGCCCAGACGCATCGCGTGAAACGGCTGAAAGCGCGCGAGCAACGCGCTGTCGCGCTGCACCACCGCACCGGAGTCGGACACGACGATCGACGTCGAGGCAGGCGATATCGAGTTGCCGAGCACTACGGGACCGATGAGGAATGGCGTGGCGCCGAAGTTGACGCGATGGATCGTGCCGACCGACCAGCGGTGATCGTGGACCTCAACCGATTGGTCGTCGCCCACCGGCCTCACGACGATCGGGAAGTCGTCGCCGGCGCGATACGTCGCATTCCAGGCAACGCGCTGGAGATCGGACAGCAGGAGTCGCGAGAGCGCGAGATCGACATGATCGCCGAGTCGCTCGCGCGTTGCGTTGGCGGTGGCGAGCGTTGGGCTGCCGAATACGCCGTACACGGAACCTCTGACGAAGCCCGACGTGCGGTAGGGCGAGTTGCTGCCGATGCCGAAGTCGACCATCGTACCCAACCCGAACAGATTTTCGTTGCCGACCGAGAAGGAAGTGGGAACGGCGTGTCGCAACCCACCGGCGGCGAGCACGGGCACTTCGTCCGTCGTCTCGATCTCGACAGCGACCATGCCGCTGTCGGAGGGCACCGCCCGAACGGATGCGTCGGCGAGAAACGGCAGCGCGCGAAGCACGCGCTCGGTCTCCTGCATGCGCTGGGTGGTGCACTCGTCGCCCGGGTGGACGAACGAAAACGCGCGAATGACGCCCGACCGGGTCGTCACGTGATGGAGACCCAACGCGTGCGCGATCGTCCGCCATTTGCTCGCGCTGCCGCCAAAGCTGGGGCGCCGAGCGTTGATCGAAACGGCCGACACGCGCTCGCCCTTGCACGTAGCGCTCGAGTCGGCATTCGTGTCGGCCTTCGCGATCAGGGCGGTCAGGAGCAGGGCGGCGATCATACCCTGCGCGAAAGCAAATATCTGACCGTGGCTGAGTCCGGAGTGTCGGTCGATTCGATGTCACGCTGCGGACAGGTACGTTCCATCAGCTTCCTCACGCGCACGGTGCGTTCACGAATTGCTTCACATGGTTCACATGCTTCACGTGCTTCACGTACTTCACGTACTTCATCTCGGGAGGAGTCTCATGCGACGTCTGACGCTGTTCGGGGGCGTGGCCGCGATCGGATTCACCGCGACCCCCGCGTTGGCGCAGCAGCCGAGCTACAAGCGGGATCTTCCGGATTCCCTCGCGCGGCAAGCCAGGGTCACTGAAGCCGCCGCGATCGCGGTCGCGAAGAAGGCCGTGCCGAACGGGAAAGTGTCGAGCATCGAGCTCGAACGCGAAGGCGGCCGGCTCATCTATTCGATGGACGTGAAGGCCGCCGGCAAGTCGGGCACCGACGAAGTCAACGTCGACGCCAAAACAGGCAAAATGATCGGCAAGGTGCAGCACGAGAGCGCCGCGGCCGAACAAGCCGAGGCGAAGGCGGAGAGGGCCGAGGCGAAGAAGGGAAAGAAGAAACCTTGAACGTTTCGCCGGTCCACTTCAGGAAATTTCTCGAACGACGCCTCGACACGTCCACGTTTCTCGGCCTGCATTTGACGCTGGGGCTCGTCGTGGTCGCGGGCGCGCTGTGGCTGTTCGCATCATTGCTCGATGCGGTGCTCGACAACGCATTTCTCGTTCGCTTCGACAAGTTCGCGGACCGAATGATCCATGCGCAGACCACGCCGGCCGGGTTGGCGTTCTTCAATTTCATGTCGCGCGTTGGATCTCCCGTCGCGATGACCATTCTCGCGATCGTCGGCGGTATCTATCTGCTCGCGCGGCGATGGCCCACGCTGTTCGTCACGTGGGTCGCGGCGTTCGCGGGCGGCGGCTTGCTCGAACGGCTGCTCAAGGCGGTCGTGCATCGCACGCGTCCGCCCTATGGCACGCAGTATCTCACCGGCAATTCGTTCAGCTTTCCGTCAGGTCACGCGATGGCGTCGATCATCGGCTGCGGCATGCTCGTCTATCTGCTCTTCGTTTCACGACAGCTTGGGCGCGGTGGACACGCGGTCGCGATCGGCGCCGCCGCGATCTTCGTGATGCTCGTCGGCGCCAGCCGGATTTATCTCGGCGTTCACTACCCGAGCGACGTGCTGGGCGGATGGGCCGCTGGGGCCGCCTGGCTGGCGATCTGCATCAGCGTGGCGGGAATCGTCCTCCATCACAGAGGGTTTACGCTGTCATCCTCGTGACAGGTCGCCGCCATACGTTCCGGCGGTAGCACCGCCTCCACCCGCCCGAGGAACGTCCGTCGTGCCGCTCGAAGTCATACAGATCGCGTTCGCTGCGCTGCGCGCGAACGTGCTCCGTTCGTTGCTCACCATGCTGGGTATCGTGATTGGAGTGGCCGCGGTCATCGCCATGATCGCCCTGGGCGACGGCGCGCAGGCGTCGGTGCGCGATCGCATCGCTCGGCTCGGTACCACCACCCTCCAAATCGACGCGCAGTGGGTGCGCACGAACGGCATCCAGACGAACGTCCGCAAGCGCGTGACGATGGACGACGTGGCCTCGATCAACGAGCACGCGGAGCATGTGCTTGCCGTCGAGCCGCAGCAGGACAAGGATCTGCAGATCCAGTGGACCGATCACAATGCGAGTACCAAGATCGTCGGCGCGACGGCGAATTTCGCGCAGGTGCAACACTTCGTGATCGACCGCGGCCGCATGTTCACCTCGGGTGAAGACATCGGACGGCAGCGCGTCGCGGTGCTCGGCTCGAACGTGCCGAGCCTGCTCGGCGTTCGCGACCCGGGCGCGTTGATCGGCGAGAACGTGCGCATTGGCGGCATGCAGTTTCAGGTCATCGGCGTGCTGCAGTCCAAGGGAGCGGGCGCGGGATTCGGCAGCGCCGACGACCAAGTGTTCATTCCGTTCGGCACGGGGCGATATCGCCTGTTCAAGACGGAGCGATTGGACGACCTCTTCGCGCTCGCGGAGAACGAAGCCGCGTTGCCGGAAGCGATGGGCGAGATCGGTCAGGCGCTGAGGCGCTCACATCATCTGCGGCCGGACGATGCCGATGATTTTCGCATTCGCAATCAGGCGGACCTGCTGGCGACGCTGGGTGAGACGACGCAGGTGTTCACGAGCCTGTTGGCGGGCATCGCCGCGGTGTCGCTGCTGGTCGGCGGCATCGGCATCATGAACATCATGCTCGTGTCGGTGACCGAGCGTACGCGCGAGATCGGCATTCGGAAGGCACTCGGCGCCACGAAGCGAACGATTCTGTTTCAGTTTCTGGTCGAAGCCGTGACGTTGTGTCTGCTCGGCGGCACGATCGGCATCGTGCTGGGTGTCGGCGGCGCGGTCGTGCTTCGCAACTCGTTCGGGTGGAGCACCGCGATTGGTCCGACGTCGATCGTATTGGCGTTTCTCTTCGCGGCGGGTGTGGGCGTGTTGTTCGGAGTCTGGCCTGCCCGGCGCGCGTCGTCGCTTGATCCCATCGCCGCACTGCGCTACGAATAACGCATGCGCATTCTCCTCGTCGAGGACGACGCCGAGCTGGCCTCGATTCTTCGCGAAGGACTGACGGAAGACGGGTTTCAGGTCGTTCGGGAATCCACGTTCGACGGCGGGAAATCGCGCGCCATCCTCGGCGCGTTCGACGTCATCGTGCTCGACGTCATGCTCCCCGGCGGCGACGGATTCGAGCTCTGTCGCACCCTGCGGGCGCGGGGGGTCGCGACGCCGGTGCTGATGCTGACGGCGCGCGACGCCGTCGAGGATCGCGTGCGCGGTTTGGATTCCGGCGCCGACGATTACCTGCCGAAGCCGTTCGCGTTTCGCGAGCTCGTGGCGCGCATTCGGGCACTCGCGCGCCGGCCGCCGTCGACGCTTCCGGAAGTCGTTCGCGTCGCGGATCTCGAGGTGGACATGCGCTCGCACCAGGTGCGGCGGGGCGGGGCGCGCATCGAGCTCACGGCGAAAGAGTTCGCGCTCCTCGAATTCTTCGCGCGGCATGCGGGGCAGGTGGTCGATCGCGCGGCGATCACGGCGCACGTGTGGGACGAGAATCACGACCCGTTCACGAACGTGCTCGAGGTGCTGGTGCGGAGGCTGCGCCGCAAGATCGACGACGAGTTCGACGTCAAGCTGATTCACACTCTGCGCGGCGCCGGCTACCGCCTCGGTCCGTGAGCGAGACGCTGGAGCGGCGTCCCATTTTGACCACGTCGCTGCGTGGCTTGCGTCTGCGACTCACGGCGTGGTACGCCGGCACGATCCTCGTCATCCTCACGCTGCTGGGCATCGGCGTGTTCGCGGCGATCACGCAGCGCTTCGACGCCGATCTGGATGCGTCGTTGCGCGATGCATCGGCACATCTCGCCGGCGTCGCGCAGGAGCGAGGCGTGACCGAGGCACCGCGCGCACTCCGCGTGCCCGATCGTCATTTGCTCGTGTATTCCGCCGGCGGTGCGCTCCTCGCGTCCGACAGCGCACTGACCGAGCCGTGGGTCGGCGAAGTCGCGAGTCGAGCGGCGCGAGCCGGGACGGCGTCGGCATCGCACGGCGTCGGTGCCGATCGCATTCTCCGTGCGCAGGCGCGCGCGTTTCGCGCGGGCCGGGACACGTACGTCGCGGTCGCCGTCGCCGACGAGGTCGAGCTCGAGGATCGATACACGACGCTGATCGCGGCATTCGGTGCAGCCGCGTTGTTCGCTGTCGTTCTGGGGTCGGCAGGCGGGTGGTTCGTCGCGCGCCAGTCCACGCGACCCGTCGAGCGCGCAATCGACCACATGCGCCAGTTCATGGCTGACGCCGCGCACGAGCTGCGCACGCCGATCACCGTCGTGCGCAGCCGTGCCGAGATCGCGCTGCAGCGGTCGCGGAATCCCGAGGACTATACGGAGGCTCTTCTCGGCATCGAGCACGAGGCGGAGCGGCTCGGGAGAATCGTTGAGGATTTGCTCACGCTCGCCCGCGCGGATTCGGGCGAGCGACCGATCGAACGCGCGCGCGTTTTCCTCGACGACATCACGCTGGATGCCGCGACCGCCGCACGCGCGATCGCCGATCGCAAGGGCGTGCGGCTCGACGTCGGCGCATTCGACGAAGCGCCTGTCGCCGGCGATCCCGCGCTGCTTCGACAGCTCGTGCTCATTCTCCTCGACAACGCGGTCAAGTTCACCGGTGCGGGCGGCGAGGTGCGCGTCGACGTCGAGTCGGTGAACGGCCAGCCGACGCTGCGTGTGGCGGACACGGGCTGTGGTATTCCGCCCGACCAGCTTCCGCGAATCTTCGAGCGATTCTTTCGCGGCGATCCCGCGCGCACGCGCGGCAGTGGTGATGCCGCGCAAGGCGCCGGCCTCGGCCTCTCGATCGCGCGATGGATTGCCGACGCGCATGACGCGCGCATCGACGTGGCGTCGGAGGCTGGACAAGGCACCAGGGTCGCCGTTCACTTTCCCCCGGCCGATTCCGCCTCGCTGTCATTCTCCTGACAGGTTTGCGCCGTAGGCTTCGGCGTCACGCCCCAAACCCGAGGACATGCGACTTCGCATTGCCCTGGCCGCGGCCTGTGTCATTCCCGCCGCGTCCATTCATGCACAAGCCACTCCATACTCGCGCGCGAGCGCCGTCGAGACCGCACTCGATCGCGGTGCCCGGTTGGGCGTGGCACGCGCCGACACCGCGGTCGCGACAGCGGCACTGATCGGCGCGCGCGCGCTGCCGAATCCCACGCTGAGCGCGGCGTACAGCAAGGCGCGCCCGCGGTATCACTTCACGGTGGACGTGCCGATCGATTTTCCGATGCTGCGGCAGCTGCGCATTCGCGCCGCGCAGGTCGGTGTGCAAGCGGCACAACTGCGGTATCAGTTCGCGCGCGCGTCGATCGCGCTGGACGCCGACACGACGTACACGCACGCCATTGCCGCGCGCGAGAAGCTCGTACTATCGCGCCGCAACGCGCTCGACGCGGATAGCCTGCTGCACATGGTCGAGCGGCGCCGCGACGCGGGCGATGCGGCCGACATGGATGTGGAGCTGGCGCGCGTCAACGCCGGACAGCAGGCGAACGCCGCCGCGGCGGACTCGCTGACGTGGATCTCCGCGCTGCTCGACCTGCAAGCGGTGCTGGGTATCGCGAGCGACGCGCTGAAAGTGAACGCGACGGATTCACTCGCCACACCACCCGTGCCGGCGACGACGGGGCAGGTGACGCTCAACGAGTCCGCCGCGAGCCTTTCGCTCGAGTCCGCGCAATTGAGCGAGCGGCTCCAACGGCGTTCGGTGTGGTCGCAGTTCAGCATTACCGGCGGCATCGAGACGGGCGGCGATCCGGAGGCGGAGCCTGGCATTCTTCCGACGTTCGGAATTGGTATCGGATTGCCACTATTTGATCGCAACCGCGGTCCAATCGCGCAGGCACAAGCCGAACGCATTCGCGCGCAGGCGGAGTTGACGCTCGCGCAGGTCGAGGCTCGAAATCAGATCGCGCACGCGATCCGCGAGCGATCGAACGCGCTGGCGCGCGTCGAGCGCGACCGCCAGCTCGTGACGAGTGCCGAGCGGGTGGCGCAGATGTCCATCACGGCATATCGCGAGGGCGCGCAGTCGCTGCCGAACGTGCTCCAGGCACAGCGCAGCGCGCGCGACGTCATCTCGCAATACATCGACGATCTCGCGGCGGCGTGGATCGCCACGGCCGAGCTGCGAATCTTCTCACTCACTTCGACGACTCCGTTGCCATGAGACGATCGGTCTGGATGCTGGTCTGTTGCACGATCTCCGTCGGCTGCAAGGGCGGCGAGAAAGCGGGCGACGACGATGCTCCGCCGGCGGTGGTCAACGCGAACACGATCGTCGTCGCGCCCCAGGCATTCACCGAGACAGTGGGTGCGATCGGTGTCGTCGTCGGTCGCGCCGGACACGTCGCGACGTTGAGCGCCGGCGCGCCTGGCCGCATCGCGAGTGTGAATGTCTCGACCGGCCAAGCCGTCGCGGTCGGCCAGCCATTGGTGACGCTCGATCCCACGACCTTCGAAGCGGCGCTCAAGAGTGCGCAGAGCGCGGTCGACGCGGCCTCGCGCAACTACGAGCGTTCCGAGCGCCTTGCCAACGAGGGGATCGTCCCGCGTAAGGATGCCGAAACGGCGGCCGCGGATCTGGCGCGCGCGAAATCTGATTTGACGACGGCGGAGCGTGAGGCGTCGCTCGCCACGCTGCGCTCGCCGATCGCCGGCGTCGTCACGAAGATGAACGCCACACTCGGCGCATCGGCAGATCCGTCGCAGCCGCTCGTCGAGATTTCCGATCCGCAGACGCTCGACATCCTGCTGACGCTCACGCCGAGTGCGGCGGGGCGCGTGCAGCGCGGCGCTGTCGTCACGCTTTCCGCCGGACAAAGCGCGACGGGCGAGCCGCTCGGCATCGGTCGCGTGACGGACATCGGTGCGACGATCGACACCGCGACGCGCGGCGTGCAGATTCGCGTGCAGGTGCCGACGACCCGTCGGCCGCTCAAGATCGGCGAGACGGTGTTCGGGCAGGTCGCGGTGGCAACGGTGCCGAATGCCATCGTCGTTCCGCTCGAGGCATTGGTGCCCGAGGGCGAGGCGTACAAGGTGTTCGTCGTCGATGCGACCAATGTCGCGCACGAGCGTGACGTGAAGGTCGGCGGCCGCACCGACAAGGTTGCCGAGATCACGGAGGGATTGAAGGCCGGCGAGCGCATCGTGACGTATGGCGCGTACGGCATGTCGGACAGCGCGAAGGTCGAGCCGCTCAAGGCTGCGCCGGTGCCGGCCGTGGGACGTGGTGCGGCGCCAGCCGCGACACCCGCCGCGAAGGGTGCCGCGAAGCCCGACAGCGACAAGTCATGACGTCGACGCGCAACCGAACGTGGTTCGCGCTGCTCGCGGAGCAGCGGCGATTCGTCTATCTCGTGGTTACGTTGCTCAGTGCCGCGGGCATCTGGGCGGCGCTGCAGCTGCCGTCGGCGATCTATCCCGAGCTGCAATTCTCGCGGATCACGGTCGTGACGCAGGGCTCCGCGCTCGGCGCGCGGCAGATTCTGTTCGCGATCACGCGCCCGATCGAGGAAGCGGTGGGGGTCGTGCCGGGAGTGACGCGCGTGCAATCGCGGTCGATTCGCGGCGGCAGCGAGATCAACGTGACCTTCTCCGGCAGCACCGACATGCAGTACGCGCTGCAGCAAGTGCAGGCGCGCGTGAACCAGGTGTCGGGCACGCTGCCGGCCGGTGTCGAGATCGAAGTCGAGCGCCTCACGCCGTCGCTCTTTCCAATTCTCTCATACAATCTCGAGGGCGGCGACCCGCCGACGCTGTACGACATCGCCCAGTATCAGATTCGTCCGTTGTTCTCGCGCGTACCCGGCGTGGGGCGCGTCGACGTGCAGGCGAGCGACGTGCGCGAGATCGAGATCGTCGCCGATCCGGGCCGCTTGGCCGCACAGGGTATGACGTACGACGATCTGGCGAACGCGATCAAGACGTCGACGACGGTGCAGGCGGTGGGGCGCGTGCCGGCGGATTATCGACAATATCTCATCGTCACGACGAACGAAGCGAAGTCGGCCGACGACATCGCGAACGTCGTCGTCGCGCACGGGTTGCGGGTACGCGACCTCGCCACGGTGACGCCGGGGACCGAGGATCACGTGCGAATCGTGGCCGGCGACGGGCGGCCCGCCGCGCTGCTCAACATCACGCGGCAGCTCGGCGGCAACACGGTGCAGATCGCCGACAGCATCGCGAACATCGCGAAGAACCTCGCGTCGACGCTGCCGTCCGGCGTTAAGCTCAAGCCGGTGTACGATCAAGCCGCGCTCGTGCGCGACGCGGTGAAATCGGTGCGCGACGCCATGCTGATCGGCGCCATACTCGCCGTGATCATCCTGCTGCTCTTTCTGCGACATGGCCGGGTGACGGCGATCAGCGCGTCGTCGATTCCGCTGACGATGGCGATCACCGTCTACGTGATGTCGCTGCTCGGGCAGACGTTCAACCTCATGACGCTGGGCGCGATGGCGATCGCGATCGGACTCGTCATCGACGACGCGGTCGTCGTGACGGAGAACATCGTGCGTCACCTGCGCATCAATCCCGATCGCGACACCGCGGTGCGCGAAGCCGTGCAGGAGCTCATCTGGCCGGTGACGACGTCGACGATCACCACCGTCGTCGTCTTTCTGCCGCTCGGCCTGCTCACTGGTGTAGAAGGCCAATTCTTTCACGCGCTGTCGATCACGCTGACGATCGCCGTGATGATCTCGCTGCTGCTCGCGCTCACGATCATTCCACTGTTGAGCGAGCAATATCTCGACGTCGAGCAGGCCGAGCCTGACGCCACTGGGCGGCCGCGCGGATTCCTGGCGCGCGTCGGCGGCGCGATCGACGCGCTGTCCGACAAGTACGAGCGCGCGCTTGCGTCGTCGCTGCACCACACGCGATTGATGATCGGCGCGGCGGTCGTGCTCGTGATCGCCGGAGTGGTCGTGCACCGGTTCGTTGGCTCGGGCTTCCTGCCCGAGATGGACGAAGGCGCGTTCGTGCTCGACTATTACAGTCCGGGCGGAACGGCGCTCAACGAAACCGACCGTATGGTGCACATCGTCGAGAGCAAGCTGCTGGCGACGCCCGAGATCGCCGGCACGTCGCGCCGAACCGGCGCGGAGCTGGGATTGTTCGCGACGTTGCAAAATCGCGGTGACATCGCGGTCCGGCTCAAGGATCCCGGTCAGCGCGATCGCTCGAGCCAGGAGGTGATCGATGACGTTCGGCCCAAGATTCAGGCGGCGGTGCCGCGGCTGCGCGTCGAGTTCGTGCAGATTCTGTCCGACGTGATCAACGATCTCGCCGGTGCGGCGCGCCCGGTCGAGATCAAGCTCTTCGGAGCGGACTTGAACCAGCTAGAAGCCTACGGCGCGAAGCTGGGCGAAAAGGTGGCGAAGGTCGACGGTGTCGAAGATCTCTTCAACGGCGTTTCGGAGCCGAGCGCCGAGATGTCCATGACGATCGACGAGGCGGAAGCGAATCGTATTGGACTCACGCCGGATCAAGTCAGCGCGCAAGTATCGAGTGCGCTGCTCGGCGCCGATGCGGGCGCGGTTCGGTTGGAGGATCGTTCCGTCGGCGCTCGCGTGCGCGCGCCCGATTCCGTGCGATACAATCCGTTGCTGCTCGGATCGCTGCCCATCATTTCCTCGACGACGCACACGGCCGTTCCACTCAACGCCCTCGCGTCATTTCAAACCGGCGAGTCGCGCGCCGAGCTGCTGCGCGAGAATCAGCAGCAGATGATCGACGTGACGGCGGACATCAGCAGCCGCTCGCTCGGCACCATCATGAACGACGTGAAGAAAGTCGTCGCCGACAACCCGCCTCCGTCGGGCGTGCGCCTCGAGATCGCGGGGCAGTACGCCAACCAGCAGGCGGCCTTTCATGCGCTGTTGTTGGTGTTGGCGATCGCGAGCCTGAGCGTCGTCGCCGTGATGGTGATTCAGTTCGAGTCATTCGTCGAACCGCTGGTGGTGCTGCTCGCGGCGCCGCTGTCGTTCGTCGGCGCGATGTTCCTGCTGCTCATCACGGGCACGCCGCTGAACGTGTCGTCGTTCATGGGCTTGATTCTGCTCGTCGGCCTGATCGTGAAGAACGGCATCATTCTGCTCGACTTCACGCGGCATCGCATGCGTGTCGACGGTGAAGCGCTCGAGCCGGCCATTCGCGAGGCGGCGCGTATTCGCCTGCGTCCCATCCTCATGACGACGCTCTGTACGCTCTTTGGTCTCTTGCCGCTCGCGCTCGGCCTCGGCTCGGGCAGCGAAATGCAGAAGCCGCTCGCGCTCGCCGTCATCGGCGGCCTCGCGCTGTCCACGCCGATCACGCTGTTCGTCGTTCCCACGCTGCTCGTCGCGATCCGCGGCCGGGAACATCGCTTGTCTCCCGTGACTCCCTTGTCTCCCGCTCCAGAGCTTTCCACTCCATCGAGGTCCGTATGAGACGCATTCTGCTCGGCGCCGCACTGGCAGGCATGGCTGCCGCTCCCAGCCTGCTCGCGGCGCAAACGTTCAAGACCGAGAAGTTCAACATCGGCGGCGAGGGCGCGTTCGATTACGTCGCCGTCGATCCGAGCAGCGGCAACGTATATGTATCGCGCGGCACGCACATGATGGTCGTCGACGGTGCGACGGGCAAAGTGCTGCACGACATCCTGGATACGCCGCGCGTGCACGGCGCCGCCTTCTCGGTGAAGGACAATCACGGCTTCACGACGAACGGCGGCGATTCGACGTCGACGATGTTCGACCCGAAGACGTTCGACGTCATCAAGAAGATCCACGCGGGCAAGGACGGTCTCGACGGCATCATGTACGACGATGCGACGGACAAGATCCTGACGATCAATCACAGCAAGCCGATCGGCAGCACCATCGTGATCGACGCGAAGACGGGCGACGTCGTGACGACGATCGAGCTGTCGGGGAAGGGTCCCGAAGGCGGCGTGAGCAACGGCAAGGATCGCATCTTCATCAACAACGAAGACAACAAGCAGATCGACGTCATCGATTCAAAGACGTGGAAGGTGATCGGGCACTATGCGACGTGCGAGGGCGCCACGGGCATCGCGATGGATCGCGCGGCGAATCGCATCTTCTCGGCGTGCGACGATGAATCGCTGGTGCTCGACGCGTCGAACGGAAACATCGTGGCGCGCATCAAGAATGGCGGCAGCGTCGATGCGCTTGGCTGGGACCAGTCGCAGAAGCTGATGTACATCCCGAGCGGCGACGGCAACGTGACCGTCGTGCACGAAGATTCGCCGGACAAGTACACCGTGATCGCCACGGTGCAGACGATGCGCGGCGCGCGCACGATCGGCGTCGATACAAAGTCGCACGCGGCGTACGTGTTTACGCCGGAGTATGGCCCGCCGCCGGCCGGTGCGACGCCGCCGGCGAACGGGCGGGGAAGAGGACCGCGCGGCCCGATCATCGGGGCGTGGTTGATCAAGATTACACATTAGAGAGCAATCGTCATCCCGAGCGAGCGTCAGCGAGTCGAGGGACCCCCTTCCGCCGAGGAGAACTCCTCCGTCGAGACGGGGGTCCCTCGACTTCGGCGCTGTGCGCCTTCGCTCGGGATGACAATAGTGCGCTTACTTCGCTCAGGATGACATTGCCTTAAGAATCTCCTCCGCTGTCCTCACCCGCCCGATCGTCGGAAAGAATTTCCTGACCACGATCTCGTGCAGCTCTCCATCGCGCGCCGTCATCGCGTCCGACGCGAACACGAGATTGAACCCGTGCTCATACCCGGTGCGCGCCGTCGCTTCGACGCCGATGTTGGTCGCGATGCCACACAGCACGATCGTGTCGATCTTTCGCCGCCGTAACTGCAGCTCGAGATCGGTCGCGAAGAACGCGCTCGGCGAGTGCTTCGTGACGACGACGTCGCCCGCCTCGGGGCCCACGTCGGACACGATCGTCGCGAAGTCGGGGTTCGAGGCCATGCGCGGCCGCTCGATGTCGGCCAGCGGCCGCGGAAACAACACGCCATTCGGACCGGGATCGACGTGCACGAGCACCACTGTCGCTCCGGCTTCGCGAAACCGCTTCGCCAAACGCGCCGACCGTTCCACCACGTCGGCCGCGGTGTACGGCGCGGTCTGCGCGCCAACGATGCCTTGTTGCAGATCGATCACGACCAGCGCCGTGGTCTTGGGGTCGAGTGTTACGTTCGCCGAATTCGTCGTATCTGTCATGCGATCAGTTCCCGAGTGACGTCGGTGATCTTCGCGCAGCCCGCGAGTGCCATCGCGAGGTCCGTTTCCGCGCGAATGTGCTGAAGCACCGCGCGTACGCCGTCGTAGCCGCCAAGCGTCAGCCCCCACAACACAGGCCTTCCGACGAGCACAGCGCGTGCCCCGAACGCGAGTGCCTTGAGCACATCCGTCCCACGGCGTACTCCACCATCGAGCAGGACGTCACCGCGTCCGCCGACTGCCTCGACGACGCGTTCCAACACGCTGATCGGGGCGGGGACCGAGTCGAGCTGTCGGCCGCCGTGATTCGAAACGATCACCGCCGCCGCGCCATGCTCGATGGCGAGCGCGGCGTCTGCCGGAGCCAGAATTCCTTTCACGACGACCGGCATCGGCGCGATCGACCGCAGCCATGCGACGTCGTCCCACGTCAGGCCCGGATCCCACTGCGACGCGATGTACGCCGCGAGCGACGACCCTTCGCCGCCGCCGTGATGATGCATCGCCGTATGCTCGGCCGAGAAGTTTCCGAGCTCGAGGTGGCCGGGCATGCGCAGGTTGTTTCGGCGATCGCGCTCGCGCGGCCCGGCCATCGGCGTATCGACCGTGAGGCAGAGCGCGGAATAGCCTGCCGCGGCCGCGCGTTCGACGAGCGAGCGCGTGATCGCCTTGTCGCGATAGACGTACAACTGAAACCATCGCGGCCCGTCCGATGCCTTCGCGATCGCCTCGAGACTGCAGTTCGAGACGGTGCTCGCGCAGAAGATCGTCTGCTCCGCCGCCGCGGCGGCGGCAGTGGCTTCTTCGGCGTCATCATGACAGAGGCCATGAAAGCCCATCGGGGGCACGAGGACGGGCATGGATACGGCTGTTCCGAGGACAGTCGTGCCGAGCGATCGCGCCGAGACGCCGCGCAGCATGCGCGGCAACAATTGGTAGCGCGACCAGGCCTCGCGGTTCTCGCGCAGCGTCCATTCGTCGGCCGCGCCGCCGGCGATGTAGTCGAACAGCATCGGGTCCAGGCGCTCGCGCGCCCGCGCTTCCAAACTGTCGAGGTTCAGTATGTCGAGCATCGATTATCGTCGTGGAGACGCCTAAGTTTCCAGCTTCGCATGCCGCGTGTCTACCCACCCGCTCTGCTGAACACGGAATGCTCGACGTCGTAAGCCAGTGGGTTGCCCATTACGGCTACGTTCTCGTCGCGCTCTTCCTGCTGGTCGAGGGTGCCGGCGTGCCGGTGCCCGGCGAGACCGCGCTCGTGACCGCGGCCGCGCTGGCCGGACGAGGGACGCTCTCGCTCGCCGGAGTGATCATCGCGGGCGCCATCGGCACCATCCTCGGCGGCCACACCGGGTATTGGATCGGCGCCCGCGGCGGCACGAGGTTCGTGCACCGTCATGGGAAGTGGGTGGGCCTGAGCCCGAAGCATCTCGAGCGCACGCGCCGCTTCTTCGACCAGCATGGCTCGAAGACGGTGCTGCTCGGGCGATTCGTCGCCGTGGTGCGCAGCTTCGTCGGCATCTTCGCCGGAATCACGCAGATGCCGATGCGCCAATTCGCGACCTACAACGCGATCGGCGGCAGCGTGTGGGTGGCGGCATTCAGCATTCTTGGATACGTCTTTGGACGGAATCTGCCGCGTCTCGTGCACGACATCGGGCGCGTGAGCCTGGTGCTGGCGCTGCTCATCGCCGTCGTCGTCGCGGTGGTCTTCCTGTGGCGCTGGTTCGCGAAGAATCGCACGAGCGTGGTCGCGTCGCTCGAGGAGTCGTTCGAGCGCGCCGCCGCCGGTCCGCGCGTCAGTGGAATGCGTCGTCGCCACCCGCGCGCGTTTCAGATTCTGTCGGGACGCTACGCCCACAGCGAGTATCTCGCCGTGCACCTGGGCATCGGCTTCGTGATCAGCCTGGCGGTCATCGCGATCTTCGCGTCGATCACCGAGGGGTTGGTCGAAGGGTCGCCGCTCACTCGCTTCGACGTGACCGTCGCCAACTATCTGCGGCAATCGCTCGCGCCGTCGGTGTTCGATGCCTTCAATGTGCTGAGCAGCCTCGGGGCTCGCGGCGCGATGACGCTGCTGTTGTTCGCCGGCGCGATCTGGTATGCGGTCCGCCGGCGCGGGCTCGAGCTCGCGGGCTGGGTCGTGGCGTTCATCGGCGGTTCGCTGCTCGACGCGTCGCTGCGATTCGTCGTGCGGCGGTCGGAGCTGCCGTTCGCGGACCTGGTGCTGCTCGACTGGGGAACGGGCCTCGCGAGCGGTCACGCGCTCGGCGTGGTGCTCGGCTTCGGCATGCTGGCGTATCTCCTCTACGCTGCCGTGAAGGGCGCTGTTATGCGTATGCTCATTATAATTCTGGCAACAGCGCTGATCGTGGCGATCGTCACGGCCCGTCTGTATCTCGGACAAGGGTACGTGAGCGACGTCAGCGCTGGCGTGGCCGCGGGCTTCGTGTGGCTGGCGGCGTGCATCTCGGGGATCGAGATCGCGCGGCAGCGGGATTGGAAGAGCCTGTCGCGCGGGGGCGGTTAAGCTGCAACACGACACCATCCGACAACACCTGACCGAGTCTCGAAACTGATCTGGCCAGAAGTTGTCGGACCTTGTCGGAGTGTCAGCTCTCCACTTCCTCGAGCTCGCCGAGCATCGGCGGCGAGGTGAAGTCGATCTTCGACTCCCGCAGCCACTTTTCGAGCAGATCGGCCAGCGTCCTGCTCTCGTGGCTGTCCATGCGGTGCAGCGCCGTCATCATCTGCACCTGAATCGTCATCGGTGCGCCCTCGAGCAGCCGGCGCCCGGCATCCGTCAGCTCGATCTCGATGCGCCGCTTGTCGCTCGTCGACGAAGTGCGCGACACGAAGCCGCGCTCGACCAGACGGCGGACCACCACCGAGACGGAGCTCTGGTGTGTCGCCGTTCGCTCGGCCAGCTCGTTAAGCGAGGCCGCCGAACGTTCGGCGAGCTGCTGCAGCACGAACAGCTGCGCCAGGCTGATGCCCATCTTCAGCTCGATCGCGCGCGTGTTGATGCGGAGTGCGCGCACAATGCTGCGCACCGCGTTCATCGAACGCGCAACCGCGTGGGATTCTGTCGAATCGGCCGGAGTCATCTGATTGGCGCCCATGCCCTCGAAGCTAAGATACTCACTCGTTTGCGTACAGGCCTAGCGGTTTAGTTGCTGGCCACCTTGCTGCCCGCCGGCTTCAGCTTGGTATCGTACCATTGGAGAATCCGGCGCTGCATGTCCAGAAAATCGTCCGCCGACGCGGTACCGCCGCCGTGACCGCCGTTCATGTAGTTCACCCACACGACTTCCTTCCCGAGCCGTCTGAGCGCGTAATACATCTCTCGGGTGTTGTCGGCCGGCACGTTCGAGTCCTGCTCGCCCGTGATGAGCAGCAGCGGCGTCTTGATGCGGTCCGCATATAATATCGCGCTGTGCGCCTCGTATTTCTGCGGCTGCTCCCACAGCGTGGCGCCAATGCGATCCTGCGTCTTTTCCGCGGCGTTCACGTTCCGCACGCCGAGTCGCGGGCTGTCGGTGTAGAAGCTGATGAGATCGACCTTGCCGGAGATGTTCACCGCCGCCTTGAACCGGTTGGTCTGCGTGACGAGAAGATTGACCGCATAGCCGCCGTAGCTTTGCCCTTGTACCGCGAGGCGCGCCGAATCGGCGACGCCCATCTCGATCAACTTGTTCGCCGCGGCGGTGACGCCCTTGAGCCATGCCTCGCCCGGGAATCCGATGTCGAAGTCGACGGAGGGATGCACGACGACATATCCGTGCCCGGTGAGAACGTTCGCCCGAATGTCGTAGTTGTCGTCGAAGAAATCCTCATAGACCTCGAAGACAGTGGGATATGCCTTGCCTTTCTGATAATCCGCAGGGTAGTAGACCACCGCGTTCTTCGGGTGGCCGTCCGCGTCGAGGAACGACACCAGCTCCGTGCCGCCGATCTGCTTCTGCGCCAGCTGCGGGTTCGACTCCACGACGCGCCGCAGGTCCGTGAGGTCGGCGTTTCCGACGTAGATGTCCGCCGGCCGATTGCCGTTCGCGATCGCGAGCACCGCCGTCTTGCCGTCCTTCGATAATCTGAGCCCCGAATACACACGGCCGTCCTTCACCAGCTCCGTCAGCGACTTGTTTGGACGGTCGTAGCGGACGACGCCGCGCTCCCACTTCTGGCGCGACGCCTTCGTGAGATACAGATGCTGGCCGTCGTCGCTCCATGCGGCGAACGCGATGCGCGGCGCCGTCGCGCTCGAATCATCCGTCGCGATGACTTGCTCGCGAGTGCCGGAGCCGACGTCGACGAGCCACATTCCTTCGCGATTCGACACGAGTAACGCGTCGCCCGCCGGGCTGTAGCGCACCAGACTGAAGCGCTCCTTCGCCAGGCGCTCGCGGGCAGCCTTCGAGGTGTCCTGCGGTTCGCCGCGCCGAGTTTCAGGCGGACCCACGAGAAGCCGTGCGTCCTTGTCGTCGATGGAGCCGACGTATACGCGGCCATCCTTCGAGTATGCGTAATGCTTCCCGTCTTCCGCGAACTGAACCTGCATGCCTTTCGTGGTCGGCAGAATCGTGCGTTCGGCTCCGCCGTTCACGGCTCGCGAGTGCAGTGACGTCTCCGACCCGAAGCTGTCGTAGTCGGTCTTTTTCTGAATGTCCCGATTGAAGGTGATGGCGGTTCCATCTTCAGCGAGCGTGTAGTTGCTCACCATCACTTCGGGAATCAGCTCGTGCAGCTGATTCGTCTGGAGATCGAGCGCGACGACGCTGCGCACGTTCGCCATGCGGCGAATGTCATCCCACGCGAGAAACGGATCGAGGCTCGACTGCACGAACACGGGACCCGTCGTCATGTTGGCGAATGTGTCGCGTGCTTTCTTCCGCCAGTCCGTCGTGTGAACCGCGAACACGAGCTGCTTCCCATCCGCCGACCAGCGCAGGTCGCTGTTCTCGGCCACGTATTTTCCGGCGGGCAAGCGTGCGGTCGTCGACTTTCCGGTCGCGCGATCCCAGATCACCGGCTCCGACACGCCGCCGTTGAAGATGAACATGGCCAGGCGTTTGCCGTCGGGCGACCAGCGCACGTCCTTGACGCTCTTCTTATCAGCGAACACGGATTGTGTCTCGCCTGATTTCGTATCGATCACGAGCAGGCGAGCCGGAATCGAGCGCGCGTAGCTGGGATCTCCGTCGCGGCGGAAATCCTGGCCGAATTGATCGCGGCGCATCGTCGAGATGACGGCGAGGTATCGGCCGTCGGGGGTGAGATCGCCGATCGTCGCTGCATTCACCGCGAGCGCATCCTCGGCGGTGAACGTCGTGCTCGCTGCGCTCGACGCCGCATTGCCGGCTTGTCGCGACTGCGCGCGACATGGCGCGGCGACGCTGCAAACGACGAACGACGAGGCGAGGACGGCGGCGAAGGTGCGGCGCATACGAATCACTCGGTGAGGAGGGGCGCCATGAATCTGGGTCAGCGTCCGGGCTCCTCGCCAGAGCGACTTAAGCGCTGTAGCGGGCGCTGTAGCGGGCGAGCGCCTTCAGCGTGACGGTGGTTGCCTTCCCGAACACCTTGGGCCCGTTGATGCGCTCGAGCGCCTTGCGTTGAAGCTGTCTCCGCCGGCCGCGAGGCTTTCGCGTTCGCTCGAGCTCCGGCGCAATCAATGACGCCGCGAACACCAGCCCCGCGTCGAGCAACTGTTCGGCGTGTTTGGGCGGCTCGAGCTGCTCGACGATCAGCGTATAGGCGGCGCCGAGGATGACGGAGGCGGCGATCTGTGCAGCGACGCCGGTGGCCATGCGCGAGCGGGGTGTCATCGCCCACCCGACCCGGCCGGCGAGCGAAGCAACCTGTTTGTCCCACGGGTCGACGCGCGGCTTTTTTCTGTCCGGCAAGCGCGGGAGCACGGACCGATGCGCCAGCACGAGCGCGCCGCCGCCAACGAGTCCGGCGATCGCACCGCGCGCGGCACTCTCGAGCGGGCTGGGGCGTTTCTTTCGTTTCATGAAGTTGAAACCTCCGCGCGTTTCTGTTGCAGAGGTCGTGCTCAGCGAACGCGAACCAGTCTCGTCGTGACAACAGGCTCCGCACCGGCGGCCGCCGCCGTCAGTTGGACGCGATACTGACCTGACCGCAGTCGTGAAAGATCGAGCCGAACACCGCGTGGCGCGATTCCATTCTGCTGGCGCGGCACCTCGTCCCACTGGATGCGAACGGCGCTGCTCCGATCGGAGAGATGCATGCGCTCCGCCGCGCGGCGGAGCCATGTCACGCCAACTTGCTCGACGCTCAACGTGAATTTCACGGGCTGTCCCGACGCTCGCAGGCCGTACGTCTCCCAGAACACACCGATCGGATGCGAGGCGTTGACCTCATCGGATGCCAACGCACTATCGCGCGCCTCGGCCAGGTTGCCGGGCGTGGAGTCGCCGGGCGTGTAGAGCAGAAGATCGGAGAGCGCCACGCCCGACGGAGACCGCGCGGCGAAACCATGTCGCCTTCGCGCCGCGCGGCGCTCGTGCGGCGCAAGCAGCTCGAGGCTCACGATGCCCGAATCCATTCGGAACGTCGCCGACATTCTTCCGCGCGCCTGCACGCTGTCGGCGCGCGAAACTCGAACGACAGAATCATCGAGCGCCGCCACCGACGCATTTACGACGCGCCCGAGCATGCTCGTATCGCGCCGCGCATCCCACGCGGCGACGACGAGCAGCGAGTCGCCGCGACGAAAGAACGCGAGCTGCGCCGGCAGCGAATGCACCGTTTTGGCGAATGCGGGCGCGTAGCCCGTCATCGCGCGCGCGTCGTCGAGATGCCAGTCGTCGTCCGACGCTTCACTCACGCTGTCGACCGCGCGCAATGACGGAATGAAATCGAACGGCATGCCCACGTCGTGGCCGGTGATGGATCGCTGCATCTGCGACCCGAACGCCGGCTCCCATCGCGTATACCAGCGCGGCCAGCCGTAGCGAATGACGAGCTCCCGCTGATCGTCCGCCCACGACTCACCGTCGACTGTCGCCGCACGCTCGGCGATTTTCGCGCGCGTCAGTCGCGACAAATGCTCGGTGAGCAAATCCGACGTCGTGACTGAATACAAAGGTGCACCGATTCGAAGCACATGCCGCACGAACGCCTCGCGCCGTTCACACGGGATGCGGTTGAATCGGTCGCGCAGCGGATCGTCAAGCACGTCCGAGATATCGAGCCAACGGCAGCGCTCGGCATCGGGCATCGCGGCGAGTGCGGCGTGAAACGCACTGTCGGCCAGCGCGAACTTGCCGGCGCTATGCGCGGCGTAGCCCGCGAGCGCGAGACACCAGCTCGTACCCGCGGCACATCGCCGCGTGTACGAAAGCGCGTCGTCGTACCGACCAGCCTCCACGAGGTAGCGGACGTATTGACCGGCGACCCACGCGTCGCCCGGAATTATTGACCCAACGCTGTCGAGCAAGCGGAGCAGTGACCTGCGGCGTTCGCCTATTGCTTTGGGCTCCGCCGGCGGATCCGGTTCTTCGTCGTCGCCTCGCCAGTAGCAGTAGCGGCCGATTCGAACGTCGCATTCGCCGCCCATTCGGTCGCCGGTAGGCAGGCGGGAGCGGCGAAACCCCTCGAAGGACGATTGCGCGGAGCGGACATCGCGCGCCAGTCGCGCGGAGTCCGGCGCGGAAACCGGCGCCTGCGAACGGACAGGATGTCCCGGCCGCGACACGAGCTGGACGAGTGCGACGACCCGAAAAACCTTCAGCGTCAGTGGGAGCATGCGCGATTGTGTCTCTGACAGTTGCCATCCTCTGCAACTCACGCAAATTAGGGGCAGTCACCCTGCAGACGATTGCGGAGAGACTCGTTTCCTCCGCCTCGCGTCTTCGTCTCATCGTCGTGAATCCCCCGCATTCCGCGTCGACTTCGTCGGCATCTTCGCCGTTGAGCGACGACTCCATGTCGCTCGCGGTCATCGAGACGCGCTTTCGCGGCGCGATCGCGGCAAGCCTCGACGCGTTCTTTCTGTGCGAGAGCGTGCGTGAAGGCGGGCGGATCGTCGACTTTCGCATCGTCGAGGTGAACGAGCGCGGCGAAGCGTTCCTCGGACGCCGCCGAGACGAGCTCGTGGGCCAGCTCGCCACGGACATCGCGGCGACGATCGGCGAAAGCGGACTCCTCGCCAAGATGGCGCGCGTGGTCGAGACCGGGGAGTCGATCGAGGAAGAGCTCTGTTTCAAGGACGACGACGGCCAGGAGCTGTGGGTCCGGCACCAGATCGTGCGCGTGGACGACGGCATCGCGATCACGTCGCGCGACATCACCAAGCGTAAGGAAATTCAGAATTCTCTTGCCGAGAGCGAGGCGCGGTATCGGCTGCTGGTCGAGTCGGCGAGTGACGGCATCTACCGCATCGACCCGCACGGCATCTTCACCTACGCCAATCCGGTGGCCTCGCGACTGCTCGGCTTCAAGGCCGATGAGGCGGGCATCGTCGGACGGATGTACCTCGACTTCGTGCGCCGCGACCATCATGCGCAGGGCATCGAGCTGTACAAGCGGCAGATGACCGAGCGCATTCCCGTCACATACTGGGAATTTCCCGCGATCGCGGTCGATGGCCGCGAGCTGTGGATTGGCCAGAACGTGCACATCGAGCAGCGCGACGGCCGCGTCGTTTCGCTCTTCGCCGTCGCGCGCGACATCACGGAACGCAAGAACGCCGAGCTGGCGCTGCGCGAGAGCGAGGAGCGGCATCGCTTCCTCGCCGAGAATTCCACGGACATGCTGGCGCGGACGCTGCCGAACGGCACGATCCTCTACACGTCGCCCGTCTGTCTCGAGCTGCTCGGCTTTCCCGCCGAGGAGCTGGTTGGCCGCTCGGTATTCGAGTTCTGTCATACCGACGACCTCGAGATCGTCCGCGCGGCGAGCGCGCGGCTGCTCGGCCACCACGGCATCGAGACCTTCACGTATCGCGTTCGCCGGCGCGACGGGCACTACGTCTGGTTCGAGACGACGAGCCAGGCGGTGCGCGACGCGAAGACGGGTATGGCGGCCGAAGTCCTTTCCGTGTCGCGGGACGTCACCGAGCGGCGCCGCATGGAAGAAGAGCTGCGCCAGGCGCAAAAAATGGAAGCGGTCGGCCAGCTCGCGGGCGGTGTGGCGCATGACTTCAACAATCTGCTCACGTCCATTCGCGGCTTCAGCGATCTGCTCGCGCGGAGCGTCGAGCAGGGCGATCCGCGCCGCAAGGACATTGCCGAAATCCTCAAGGCGACGGAACGCGCCGCGGCGCTGACGCGACAGCTGCTGGCCTTCAGCAAACGCCAGATCCTGCGGCTGGAGCCGCTGAACATCAACGCGATCGTCGAGGACATGACCAAGATCGTCCGCCGCCTGCTCGGCGAGACGATCGCGGTGGAGACCGCGCTCGACGGCAGCGTGTGGACGGTGCGCGCCGATCCGGGCCAGCTCGAGCAGGTGCTGCTCAATCTCGCGTTGAACGCGCGCGACGCGATGAGCGACGGCGGCCGCCTGCACATCGAGACGCGCAACGTCGTCATCGAGCCGAACCCGGGCGAAGCGGTGATCCCGCCGGGCAAGTACGTGGTGCTCGAGGTGACCGATTCCGGCGTGGGCATGAATGAGGACACGCGCGCCCGCGCGTTCGAGCCGTTCTTCACGACGAAGGATCCGAACGGGCGCCCGGGACTTGGTCTCGCGACAGTGTACGGTATCGTGATGCAGAGCGGCGGACACATCTCCGTGGCGAGCAGCGTCGGCGCCGGCACCACGTTCACCATTCATCTTCCGGCGACCGTCGTCTCGAGCAGCGGCGAGCATGGCGCGATCGGTACGACGCCGCGCTCATCGGCGGGGAACACGATCCTCATTGCCGAAGACAACGAGGGCGTGCGCGCGCTGACGGTGCGTCTGCTCGTCGACGCGGGCTACAAGGTGTTCGAAGGTTGCGACGGCGTCGATGCGCTCGACACGCTCAAGAAACTCTCGGAGCCGGTTGACCTGCTCATCTCCGACGTGATGATGCCACGCATGAACGGCAGCGAGCTCGTGCAGCACTTCCATCGGCTGCAGCCCGGCACGCCGGTGCTTCTGATGTCCGGCTACATGGACGAGGAATCGGTCCGGCGAGCGTTCGCGGACTCCGAGGCGGTGCTCGCGAAGCCGTTCACGGCGGAAGCATTGCTCACGCGCGTGAAAGAGTTCATTGGGGCGGGGATTACGTAGTCGCGCTACGGTTCTCCCAGCGTCTCGAACGGCCCGGCACGTCCCGACACCCCGATGTCGTCGACGACCACCGTGCCCGCCTGCAAGCGATCGAACACCAGGCGAATCGAGCGCAAATGCGCGGGATCGAATTGCGGGGCGGCTTGCACGAAATCGGATATCGGCATGACGTACGTCTGCAACACCATCTCGTACGTCGTCGGGAAGCGTTGGCGTTCCTGGTCCGCGCGGCGGAGAATGTGAATCTCGAGCGGGCGGCGCGGCACGCCGAACTTGCTCAGCGGCAGCCGCGCGGTGTGGCCCGAGGCGTCAGTCAACTCCACCGTGAGATCGACGGGCGTCGTGTCTTTCGGCGCGTCCTTCGCGGCAGGGCGACGTGGTGCGTTTCGTCCGCCGCCGCGCGTGCTGTCGGCGCGCCGGGTGGAGTCGCGCGCCGGCGCGCGCGGCCCGGGCTTCGCATCGGTTGGCGCGAGCGACAAGTACACCGACGACTCCCGGCCGATCGTGTATGCGGTCGTGAGTGAATCGCTCAACGCAATCGTGTACGACGCCGGCTTGCCGAGCTTCGTCGTATCGGACCGGAGGTGATTGTTCCAGCCGAGCGTGACGACCTGCGTGTTGATGGGATCGTTCTGGCCGCTGCGCAGGTTCAGCGCGTTTTCCTTCCATGTCGCGAGACTTTCGGCACTGATCGTCACACCCGGCACGGAGCCGGTGGTGACGTCGACGTCCTCCTCGAATGTGGCGAGGGGCTTGAATCCGCTTTCCTCGAAGCGCGTGATGTACATCGTCTTCGGCAGCCACGCGCCGGCGACGCGATGATCGCGGAACATCGGCAGGTATTCCGTGCGATCGTGCAGCGTCGTCTCGAGAAACGCGCCGATTACGACTTTGCTGAACTGCCGCTGCTGGTCGGGCGTGAGCAGTCCGCGCAGATCGAGTGACCGCCCGCTCCGCGGGCCGTTGTCCTTGTTGCCCCACACGGTGTTCCACTGGCCATGGTTGGCGCGATACACGTACCACGCCGCCTTGAAGTACGGCTTCCCGTCGGTGTACTTGATGCGCTGGAAGGTGCGCAGCCCGTTGAACGACGACACGTCGCCGTCGTGCGAGCCGTGAATCACCATGTAGTTCACGTTCTCGATCGGCGTCCACATGCCGGCGGGCTTGTACTGGCCGTCGACGGGCGCGATCGCGAACACGGCCTTGATGTCGAAATTGAAGTTGAACTTGATGTTCGCGTCGTCGGGATAGTGGCTCAGGCGATTGAACGCGGCGGCGATGCCCACGGCCTCGCCGCCGCGCGAATGGCCCATGATCCCGATGTGATGCATGTCGACCTTGTGCGAGAACGGCCCGGCCGAGCTGTCGTTCCAGCGCTTCCAGTCCTCGAGGTGCTTGAGCAGGAGCCACGCGCGCCCGTCGCTCTCGCCGCGCAGGTTGCCGTTGATGAAATTCTCATCAACGGATACTAATATAAATCCTCTGGAGGCGAGCAGCTCGCCCAGGTAGCCGTATCCAGGATCGGAGTAGTCGAGCGGGTCGTGATTGCCGTGGACGATCAGCACGAGCGGGAACGGGCCGTCGCCGACCGGATACCACACCCGCCCGTTGATCGGCATCTTGCTGAAGCCGAAGCCCCAGTCCTTCTCGCGGTCCCTGGCGTTGTCCGGCGTCGTCGACACGAACGGCGACCCGTCGACGGACCTCGTCTTGATCGTCACCGAGTCGCGGTACTCGCGGCGGCGCTTGTCCGTGCCGCTGCCGTAGTACATGGTCTTGACCGCGTAGCTGCCTTTCTCGCCGGGATTGGGCGCCGAGATCAACTGGTGCGAGAGAACGACCTCTGAGTCGTCCTTGCTGAGTTTGAGCGCCTGCGTGCACGAGGCGGCCGCGACGGCGCCCACGGTGATCAGGACGGGGAGAAAACGGCGCATTAGCGAACCCGAATGCCGAAGCGGTGGCCCAACCGTTGGTTGCTGAGCGTTTCCATGGCGTAGTCGAAGGTCATACGGTCCATCGTGAGGCCGGCGCCCAGGGTGAGCGGCTCGATGCCGACGTCGCGGCGGCGGACGCCCGCACGCAGCGCGACGCTATATCCGCTCAGCCAACTATACGCGGCCTCGAGACCCCCCGAGGCATCGACGCGATCGGTACGGAGCATCGACACCGCCGCCGTGCCGAACAGATCGAGCGGGCCGGCTTGGGTACCGCGCGAGACGCCGAGCGTGGTGCGCGTGGGCAGATGCGTGTCGGGAGGAACGGCGTTCCGACCCAGATCCTCGCCGATGTTCTGAACGGCCAGCCCGATCGTGTTGCCGAACCACAGTCGAGACACGCCGACGTCGGCGAGCGCCCTGCCCAGACGAATCGACGACATGTCGTCTTCCGCGTACTTTGCCGCGATGCCGACGCGCGTGCCCTTGATCGGCTGGGCGAACGCGATGATGGCTTCCGCGGACATGGCGGGGGTCAGGCCGCCGTCCAGAATCGAGAGCCGCGACGCGGGAAAGAAATTCGGAAGGTCGTAATTCAGCATCTGCATTCCGATCGCGATGCCGCCGCCGTTGAACCGCGTGACCGCCGAGAGAGCGCCGCTGCCCGCGCTTGTCGAGAAGCGCTCGCCGGAGACGCTGAATCCGTTCGCGACCGCCACCTGCGCCGGATTGTAAAAGATCACGTCGTCGTCGCGGCCCGCGACGCCGGTATTGCCCAATCCCAGCGTCCGCACGCCGGCGGGCAGCTCGAGGATGATCGGCGCGCGGGTGCCGGCTTGGGCGCGGGCGGTGGTTGCCGCGCTCAACAAAAGCAGCATTGCAGCAAGGACGCGGTGGGATAGTGTTGTCATCCCGAGCGACCCTGACGCTGAGCGTAGCGAAGGGAAAGGGGAGTCGAGGGACCTCCGTCCTGACGGAGGAGCCGTATGCAGCGCTCCGCTGAGACAGGGGTCCCTCGACTGCGGCGCTGCGCGCCTGCGCTCGGGATGACAAAGAGGGGGGAGCGCTGCGCGCCGCCGCTCGGGATGACGGCGACCGCCCCGCTCGCGGCGGCCTCGCTCGCTTGGCACGACACGGTGTTATTGATATTCATATTACCGTTCTGGTAAGTTCTTCAAGAACTCCGCGAGATACCCGCCCCACACCGCCGGCAGCGAATGCGTGCCGTGTCCGCGCGTTTGGTCGGTGATCGGCAGCAGGACGTATTTGCCGTGCTTCACCCGCGGCATCAGCTGCTCCATCAGGCCCAACTCCGGCGGATTCACGAAGTCGTCCGCCGAGTTGATGGCCAGCACCGGCGCCGTGATCTTCTCCAGATCGTGCGAGGGGTCGTAGTTGCGCGACGCGTTGAACTGGTAGAGCATGTCGTTCGCGTCCGCTGTGCGCGATCCGCGATCCTGATAGGCGCGGATCACCGAGTCGGCCTTGTCGCGCGTCGGCGCCTGCTTCTGCTGCACCTTGGGCGCCGACGTCATGATGAACAAGAACCCTTCGGCGTCGCGCAGGCCGCGCGGCTCGGTCGTGTACTCGCCGCCGTCGTAGCCCGGATCGTTGCGGATGGCATCCATGATCATCGTGCGGATCATGCGATTGCGGCCGGCGATCTGCGTCGGCGCGCACGCCAGCGGCACCAGCCCGTCGACGAAGTCGGGATAGCGTTCGCCCCACACCCACGCGTGCATGCAGCCCATCGAGGTGCCCATGGCCAGGCGCAGATGATTCACGCCCAGCCCTTTGGTAAGCAGCTCGTGCTGCGCATCGACCATGTCGTCGTAGGTATAGCTCGGAAAGTGCGCATGCATGCCGTTGCTCGGCTTGCTCGACTTGCCGTGGCCGATGCCATCCTGCAGCACGATGTAATACTTGCTCGTGTCCAGGAGCTGGCCGGGGCCGAACAACTGGCCGCCGAACGTTCGGCTCAGAAAACCGGCGCCGCTGCCGCCGGTTCCGTGGTTGATCACGACGGCGTTGCGTACGATGCCGCGCGCATCCTTGCGCGGGTGCCCAAGTGCGATGTAGTGCAGCCGCAGCTCGGGCAGCGTCTCGCCGCTCTCGAATTTGAAATTGTGAATGACGTAGTCGGCGCCGGGAGGAGTGCTCGGCGCATTCTGCGCGACGGCACGCCCGGCGAGCAGTGAGGGAAGAGTGAGCAGAGAAAGAAGTCGATGCATTGGTCGGAGTCACGGGGTCGCAGGTGACTGCGACGTTAGCCCGTGATCGATCAATTCGACAGTGCTTTCCGCGCAAACGTTGCGCGAAAAATCGCTTACAACGCGACCTTGACCGGCTCCACGGGTTTCTGATGCTCAGATGCCCATGCCAGCGCGTCGAGATACATCGGGGCGAGCGCCACCGGGCTCACGCCCACGGTGGTTGCCAGCGCATCGACCTGCTCCCACGAGCCTTGCTCGTACGCTTCGACCAGGCCGAGCGTCGCGCCGTAGAATTCTTCGCGCTTGAGGAGCGCCAGGCGAACGTCGGGCGCCAGCTCCATGGAGTCGCACAGCGTTTCCATCGGCGTCTCGAGCAGCTGATCCAGAATCGACAGCATGCCGACGAGGAACAGAGGGCCGCGCGCGCGCGGTACGCCCGAGGCATCGGCCAGCATCTCACACATGCGCGCGCGCACGAGCGCGAGATTCATCAACTCGGCGCGTACGCCGTCCTTCGCGCCGTCGGTGACCAGGAGGAGTCCGAGCCACCGCGACACCTGCTCGCGTCCCAACAGGCGCAGCGCGTGGCCGATCGACCAGATGTCGCGTCCACCCACCGTCGCCGAGTTCACCATGCGGAGCAGCTTGTACGACAGCGCGACGTCGCGGCGCAGCACTTCCTCGATCTCGCCGTCCTGCGTCTTGTTGTCGCGCACCATCTTGAGGAGACGGAACGTCATCACGTGCTCGATCGGCAGGTCGCGGCGCGTCAACGTTTCCGGCGCGGTGAAGCGATAGCCCTCGAACAGCTCGAAGCCGATGTTGGTGCACAGATCGCGTTCGATGCGATGCCGCACGTGCTTCGCGAGCATGCGCACGTGAAAGCCGCGCAGCCACGCCGCGAGATCGCTCAGGAACTGCCGCTCCGTGTTCGAGACGTCGATCTTCACGATCTCGGCGAGGCGCAGAAATTCCTCGGGGAGCTCCTCGGGGCGATCGCTCTCGAGCGAGAAGCGGTAGCCGCTCCACACCAGCTGATCGCAGACCTGAAGCAGCTCGGGATCGTCCGTCAGGCGGCCGGAGAGTTGAAGCACCACGCGGTCAGCGGGAAGCAGGCGAACCGCGCCGCCCATCAGCATGTCGCGATCGACGGTCACGAATGCGCGACGCCCCGCCGCGACCTGATCGATGCCGATGCCAAGAAAGGTGTCGGCAACGAGTTGCTCAGGGAGCGGTTCCGCGGAGTCGCCCTGGCCGGCCCGGCGCAACACCAGGTCGTAGCCGTAGAGCTGCTCCCGGCGGTCAAATACGGGCTGTCGGGCGACGAGAATCTCCATGCAGACCAGTATCGGCGCGTCGGGGATCCATCTGAAGACGTCTGAACGGAGATGGAATCAAGCGGACGGGGCCGTCGCGACCCCTGATTCCGCCCCTTGGCGCCGATCCTTAGCGTAACATTGCCGCGCGGACGGCGTCTCTCTAGGAAGCCCAGCTCAAGGTGCGATTGGTGAGTGTGCCACCCCAAGGCGATGACCGGCTGATCGGGCGGGTCGTCGCCGACCGCTATCAAATCCTGGAAGTGCTCGGTGAGGGCGGCATGGGCCGCGTCTATCTCGCCGAGCACGTTCGCATGGGCCGGAAGAGCGCCGTCAAGGTGATGAGCCCCAATCTCGCGCTCTCGGCGGACGCGATCACGCGATTCAATCGCGAAGCCGCGAACGCCAGCCGCATCAATCATCCGAACGTCGCGCAGATCTATGATTTCGGCGAGACGGAGGATGGCGTGCTCTATCTCGCGATGGAATTCGTGGACGGGCAGACGCTGCGCAGCAACGTCGAGCGATTCGGGCCGCTGCCGCCGGCGCGCGCCGCGGCGCTGACGAAGCAGATCGCCGACGCGCTTTCGGCGGCGCATCACTTGGGGATCGTGCATCGCGATCTCAAGCCGGACAACATCATGATCGGGCATCATCATGATGGTTCGGACTGGGTGAAGGTCGTCGACTTCGGCATCGCGAAGACGGTGCAGGGGAGCGGCGATCCTGGCTCGGGGTCGCAGACCGTCACGACCGCCGGCGTATCGCTCGGCACGCCCGAGTACATGAGCCCCGAGCAGCTCGCGGGCGAACGGTTGGATTCGCGCACGGACCTGTATTCGCTGGGTCTCGTGTTGTTCAACATGCTGACGGGCGACCTGCCCTATCCGAAGGTGACGTCGCGCGAGACGCTGGTGCGGCGCCTGACGTCGAAGCCTCACACGCTGGCGGAGACTGCGCCGCGCGTGGCGTGGCCGGCGGCATTGCAGGCGGCGCTCGATCGCGCGCTCGCGCCCGACGTGGCGGATCGCTACGAGTCGGTCACCGATTTCGGGAATGACGTCGTGAAGGCGATCGCCGGATTCGATCCCGCGGCAACGGTGCGCGTCGAGCAGAAGACCGCACGGTTGTCGGGGCCGACGGTGCGCGTCAGTCCTCCTCCACCTCCTCCAGCGACGCCCAGCCGGTCTCCGATGCGCGCATCGCTCGTCGCGGTGGGTATCGTGCTCGCGACGGTGGGCGGCGCGGACGCGGGGTACCTTGTCTATCGCTCGCGACAGCACGCGTTCGTACCGTCGGCGGCTGCGGTTGTCGCCACGGCCCCCGCGACTCGGGCCGCTCCCTCGGCAACACCACCGGTCGCGCCGAAGGCTGACTCTCAGCCGGTCGCGCAGCGCGGTGCGCAGACAGCGGGCTCTCGGCCCGCCGTCCAGCACGTTGCGCAGCAAGCTGTACCGCACCTAACGAAACCGGCTGCTCCGACGCCCGCGTCGGCGCCGAGGCCCGACTCAACAGACTCAACACCGGCCGCCACCTCCACGCCGCCAACCGCCCCCAGCGTGACTGGCCGCGCCTTCGCCCGGGCCGGCGGACACAGTTGGCTCCGCGCCAACGGCGATTCGGGCGCCGCGCGCACGCTCGGGCCCTCCGCGACCGACGCGGACCGCATTCGTTTGCTGGGTGAAGAAATCCGCGGCCACGCCGTGCGCGCCAATCAGTTCATGCAGGCCGCCGACGTGCCTCACGTGCGGTCCGAGCTGCGCGACCTCTCGTCCGAGACGCAGATGTTCCGGCTGCTTTTTCCCGCGGCGGCCGATAGCATTCACCTGGAGATGATGGTCCGGAATGCCGGTGCGCGCCTGTTTCAGACGTGCCGGGCAGCTACGGCCGACAGCACGCATCACTTCCCACCGAACTTCAACTGCCAACAGCTGCTTGCTGGAGCACGCGGCGGTCGTCAGGGTCAGGGCCGGTTCAACCGTCCTCCTTTATGACCGGCCGCGCCGTCCACTAGCAGTAGGCGAACCACAGCAGCAGTCCCAACTCCAGTGTGGCGGCGACCACGCCGAAAATCAAAGCAACCTTCAGCGGGCGCCCCTCTGGTGTTTTGCGCGGTCGCGACCGATCGTCCTCGCCCGCGGGGTCGCCGTTCTCGTCCGAATTCTCCATCCGAAGCCTGGTTTTATAGTTTGCTAATGTCGTTGAACATGCTCGCGCGCCGCGCGGCGCTCGCCGTTGCCGGCGCATTCGTTCTGGCTTTCTGCATCTCGTGCCGCGATACGACGGCGCCCGTGCGGCGCTTCGCCGTGCTCGACGACGTCGGCCAGAGCGACTGGGCGAGCGTATCGGCCGGCGGCGATCATACCTGCGCGATCAAGACGGACGGTACCGCCTACTGCTGGGGAAGCAACCAGTACGGCCAGCTGGGGCTGGCGCGCACGGACACGGCCTGTGGGCTGAAGGGCAACAAGTACGCATGCAGTCTCACGCCGCAGCTCGTGCCGGGCGGCCTGAAGTTTAGTTCGATCAGCGCCGGCCAGCGCCACACGTGCGCGATCACCACGGACCGCCGCGCCTTCTGCTGGGGCGGCAACGACGCCGGGCAGGTCAGCGATATCGGCAATGGCGGCCCGACGATGATGCAGGTTCCGGGAACGCTTCCGTGGGTGCAGGTGAGCGCAGGCTATACGCATTCGTGCGCGGTGCGTTCCGACGGCGTGCTCTTTTGCTGGGGCTCGAACGATCGCGGCCAGCTTGGCAACGGCGGCGTGGGCTCGGGGAACGGCTTGGTGCGCGCGTCACTCTCCGGTGCCGTCGCCTCGGTCGCGACCGGCCAGTCGCGCACGTGCGCGCGCACGACGTCGGGCAGCGTGTTCTGCTGGGGTGCCATCTGGCAGTATCGCCAGAATGGATTGGAGTTCACACGCGCGCAGGTCACACCGCAGGCGGTTCCGGGTGCGCCGTCGCTCGCGTCCGTGACGGTGGGCTCGTTCACCACATGCGGCACCGATCGCACGGGACTCGCTTATTGCTGGGAAGCCAATCCGCGCGGCGGAATGGGAACCGGCACGCTGGACGGCAGCACGACGCCGGAACCGATCGCCGGCGCGCTGCAATTCGTGCAGATGACGGCGGGTATTCTTCAGACGTGCGGCCTGAGTACGAGTGGCACGGCGTATTGCTGGGGCGACAACTCCTTCGGCCAGCTCGGTGTTCCTGGCAGCGCGTTGGCTGAACGCTGCGTCGACGGCACACTGCCATGCGCGACGCGTCCCGTGGCGGTCGTGGGCCGCCAGCAGTTCGAAGAGATCAGCACGGGATTCGGCAGCCACACCTGCGGCGTGACGCTCAAGGGCAACCTGTATTGCTGGGGCCTGGGCGGCTCGGGCCAGCGCGGCGACGGCTCGATGTCCAATGCCAGCGCGACGCCGATACGCGTGACGGAACCGCCGCGCGCATAGCGGTCTACGTCGAGTGAACCATGACGCCGAGCCGGGCTCGGTCGTCATAGAGAAGCACGATCCCTCCCTTCGTTTTCCCCGACATGCATTTCGACAAGAAGTTATTCCTACAGCGCGCCCTGCTCGCGTTCACGACCGGTTTGTTCCTGGCGTGCGCGGCGCGCATCTCGGCGGCGAATGGGCAGACGCCGCCTGCGCCGGTCGCCGTCAGCCGATAGACGGGAACGCTCCGGCCGCGCCCGGAACTAGCTCTCCCTGAGCGCCGCCATCGGAGTCTCCGCGAACACGTCGCGTCCGGTGAGCAGACCAATCGCCACCGCCAACCCGATCATCGCTCCCGCGACGATCACCAGCGGCCCCACCGCCGGCGAGAAGGATTGCCGGAAGATGAAGTGGATGAGCCCCCAGCCCGCCAGCGTCGACAACACCACGCCCGTTATCGCCCCGAGCGCCCCGAGCAACGCGTATTCGGCCAGCATGATCCGTCCGATCTGACGCCGCGTCGCACCTAGTGTCTTGAGCAGCACGCCCTCGCGCAGTCGCTCGCGTCGTGTCGCGGACACGGCGCTGAACAGCACGGGAATCGCCAACGCAAGACTGATCAACGCCAGGAAGCGCACGGCCATGATCACCTTGCCGAGCACGTTGGCCACGGTCTTCTGCACGAGCGAAAGATCCAGACTCGATACGCTCGGATACGCCGCGACGACGTCGCGCTGGAGATGCGCGATCGCCGAACCATTTGGGGCGCGCGCGAGAATCGCGAACTGCTTCGGCGCGTGCTCCAGCGATTTCGGATCGAACACGGCGAAGAAATTTGGCGCGAACGTCTCCCACTTCACCTCGCGCAAACTCGTGACGATCGTCGGCACCTCGACGCCCTGCACGTTCCACGTGACCGTGTCGCGCAGCTTTACACCGAGCTCGCCGGCGACGCTCGAGTCCAGCGACACTTCGCCCAGGCCGCCTTTGCGATCGAGATTGAACCAACGTCCGGCAACGAGATGCTCCGACGCCGTGAGCGTATCGCGATAGGTCGAACGAAACTCCCGCCGCAGCGCCCACGGACCACGCCGGTCGCGCGGACGACCGCCGCGTCCCGACGCCTTCCAGCTGCGCTCGACTTCCGCGATGATGTCCGCCGTCGCTTTTCCATTGATCGATGCAATGCGCATCGCCACGATCGGTGTCTCGTCGATCAGTTCATTGTGCCCCGCGCGCACGATCGAATCGATCGCGATGTGCTGATTCTCCTGCACGTCGAAGAAGACGACGTTCGCGCGCGCTTCGCCCATGCGCACGCTGAGCGCGCGCAGAATGTTGTGCTGCACTTGATAGATGGTGCCCATCAGGAACACGCCGAAGCCGAGCGCCAGCACGACCGCGCGCGTTTGGTTGCCGGGACGATAGAGACTGGCGATGCCTTGCCGCATCGGGAATGGCCATGATGGCCGAATCGCGCGGCGCGCGAGCCACGACAACGCGACGGCGCTCATCCACAATACGCCGATCGCAAACGCGATCGCGACGGTGAAGCCGACGCCGCGCTGCCACGTGTTCGCGCGACTCAGTCCCAGCTCGAGCACGCTCACCGCGATCGCGAGTGACAACACGATGCGCAACGGATCGCGTCGCGCGCGCTTGAGTGCCTCGGAGTCGGCCTGCCGGCGCAACGCCTGAAGCGGCGATACGCTGCGCAGCGCCACGAGCGGACGCATGGCGAACAGCAGCGCGACCCAGACGCCGATCCCCAGCCCGAGCAATATCGAATTTGGCGCGAGTTGCACTTCGACGTCGACCGGCAGGAAATCCTTCAACGCGATCGGCATCAGAAATTGAATGCCAAGTCCCAAGACAACGCCGCCGAGCGCCCCGACGAAGCCCATGATCGCGGCCTGCACGGTGTAGATCGCCAGCACCTGCCAACTCGTGGCGCCCAAGCAGCGGAAGATCGCGACGGGATCGATCTTCCGCATCGCGAACGCGTGCACGCCGCTCGCGACGCCGATGCCGCCGAGCAGCAGCGCGACGAGGCCGACGATCGCGAGATAGTCGTGCAGTGAATCGATCGCGCTCGCCAATCGAGATTCATTGTAGCCCGCATTGCGCATGTTGCCCGTCGTACCATGCTGCATCCGCCGGCTGAAGCGCGCGATGAAGAAATTCGGCGCCACATTCGCGGGGAGCTTGAACAACGTCTCGTAGTCCACGCGGCTGCCGAACACCACGAGTCCAGTCTCCGGCACGTACCGCTCGGCGATATAGACGCGTGGCCCGATCGCCGCGCTGATGCCGACGTCGCCGGGGACGCTCTCCAATTCGCCGGTGATCTGAAAGCGCGCGTTGCCGAGCACCACGGAATCGCCAAGCTTGGCGTCGAGCGAGACGAGCAGTGAAGGGTCGACGACGATGTTGTGCGCGCCTTGCAGCGTGTTCCACGCGGCCGCGGGCGCCGTGACGATCTTTCCGTAGAACGGATAGCCGGCCGATACCGCGTGCACTTGCACGAGCCGCGTGCCGCCGGAGCGAAGCACGAGCGCCATCGACGTGAAGTTCGTCGCCGTCACCGACGGCATGCCGCGGGAGCGCAGCGAGTCGAGCATCGAATCGATCGCCGGCGTTGGCGGGGCGTGGCGAATCGACTGCACGTCGCCGCCGAGGAGCGCGCGCGATTGCTCGTGCACCGAGCGAATGACGTTCTCGGAGAATGAGTCGATCGCCACCAGCGCCGCGACGCCGAGCGAGATCGACGACATGTAGAGGAGCAACCGCCGCCGCGCGGTTCTGCTCTCCCGCCACGCAAGTCCGAAGAGTTTTCCCGTGCCGGGCATCAGGCGGCCCGCTCTGTTTCAGTGTCAGAGATGACGCGTCCGTCGCTCAAGCGAATGATGCGCTGCGCGCGCGCGGCCAGCGACTGATCGTGCGTTACGAGGATGATCGTCGTCTTCGATTCGCGATTGAGCGCTTCGAGCAATTCGACGATCCGCGCTCCCGTGTCACTGTCGAGGTTGCCGGTGGGCTCGTCGGCAAACAGGATGCGCGGCTGATTCGCGAACGCGCGCGCAATGGCCACGCGCTGCTGCTCGCCGCCGGACAATTGCGTGGGGAAGTGGTCGACGCGATCGCCGAGACCGACGCGCCGCAACAAGTCGCGCGCGCGTTCCGCCGCGCCGCTCTCGCCGCGCAGCTCGAGCGGCACCTGCACGTTCTCGAGCGCCGTGAGCGTCGCGATCAACTGAAAACTTTGAAAGACGAAGCCAACCTTCTGGCCACGCAACTGCGCGCGCTCGTCTTCGGACATCGCGGTGAAATCTTCACCGTCCAGGAGCACCTGGCCGCGCGACGGGGTATCAAGTCCGGCGAGCAGTCCGAGGAGCGTCGTCTTCCCGCTGCCCGACGGCCCGATGATGGCGACAAATGCGCCCTGCGGCACGGTGAACGACACGTCGCGGAGTACGGCGAGCGTATTGTCACCGCTGCGATATTCCTTGGAGAGATCTCGAGCAACGAGCATGGGACCCTGGATGCGACTCGACGGACGGTTATTGGCGGCGATCCTCGCGGTGTGCGCCGCGTGCAGCGCCGGCGGCGCGAAGCGCGCCTCGGACACGACCGCCTCGCTCTCCAACGATACGGCGAAATCTAAGGCTGGTGTCACTACGCCCGCGGCGCCGGCGGCGCCCGCGACATCGTCACGACGGCACATGATCGTCTTTGCGGGGACCAGCCTCACGGCGGGGCTCGGGCTCAACCCCGACAGCGCCTATCCCATGCTCATTCAGCGCAAGATCGACTCGGCCGGACTGCCATTCGAGGTTACGAATGCGGGAGTCAGCGGTGAGACCTCATCCGGCCTGCTCGACAGGCTGGACTGGCTGCTGCGCGGCAAGTTCGACGTGCTGGTCATCGAGACCGGCGCCAACGACATGTTGCGCGGCATTCCGGTCGCGACGCTGAAGGCGAATCTCGATACTATCGTGCACCGCGTCAAACTGGCACGTCCCGATGCGCGCATCGCGCTCGTGCAGATGGAGGCGCTGCCGAATCTCGGTCCGCAATACGCCGGCGGCATTCACGAGCTGTACACCAACGTCGCTCGGCGCGAGCATGTGACGTTATTGCCCTTTCTCTTGAACGACGTGGCCGGCAAGCGTGAGCTCAATCAAGGCGACGGTGTGCATCCGAACGACGCCGGCGAGAAGATCGTGGCGGGAAATGTGTGGCGCGCGCTGCGGCCGGTGTTGGATTCGGTTCGATAAGTTGTCATCCTGAGCGAAGCGAAGGACCCCTCGGTCGCCGAGGAGAGCTCCTCCGTCGGGGCGGAGGTCCCTCGACTCCGGCGCTATGCGCCGTCGCTCGGGATGACAAACCACGCGCTTCCGCTCGCGATGACAGAAATCACTACGGCAACGACGACAACGGTGAGCGGAACATGTTCGCCAGGTCGCCTTCCTTGATCGAGTTGATCTGCGAGATCAGCCCCGCTGTCTGCGGCAGTTTGTTCGCCCGCGCGACTTGTTCCGGCGTCAGCAGCGCGAGAATGGAGCGATAGCCGTTCAGAAACGCGGCGTAGGTTTGCAGGCCCGCCTCGTGCCAACGCTGCCGCACGTCTTCGCCGCTGTAGTCCCCGTTCCGCGACGCCAGGTATTTCGCGATCCGCGTCACGACCGAATCACGCGATGCCATGTACCTCGCCGAGCCTTTTCGCATCATGTCGATCTGCGAATCGGTGAGCTTGAGGCTGTCCTTCACATTGATCAATGCGTCGATCGGATTGTACGCGCGCGCAATTTTTTGCTTGATCTGCTGCTCGCTCAACACGCTCACGCCATCGGCCTTGCGCGGCCGAAGCAGCGACTCGAGATACTGCGATTCCCGATCGGGTGACACGTCCATCCGGAAATCGAGTGTAATCTGGAACGGCTGCCGGAACGTATTGCGGAACACGGAGGTGCTCCCGAACTGCGGATTCACCGTATACAGGAATCGCTGCGTCGCCGGATCGAACCCGCGCACCGTGAGCAGTTGCGATTGCGCGATCGCGGCTTGTCCCCACCCGTGCAGATTATTCGAGCCATGCAGCGCTTGATCGACGCCGCTCAGAATGTTGTTGACGAGAATCGAGACACTGCCGCGATTGCCCAGGCCCAGTCGATACGAATCCGGATTGATCGACACGCTGAGATTCGTGAACGCCCACGGCGCCACGCAACTCGCCCGGCCGGCCACGGTGCCGAGCTGACGCTCGAGGCAGGCGCGCGCGCCGCTCGGCGCCGATGAGAGCAGACGCGACATCGCGTTCCCGATGCTCGTGTCCGCCGTCGCCGACGGATTGAAGATGAACGCGCGGTCGTTCGAGTATCCGTCGCCGTTGATGTCGCCCGCCACCGTCGGCGTATACGCCGCGCCCGACTGCATGCGCCCGAAGAGCTGCACGTACCCCAAGCGATCGCGGCGCGCCGTGAACTGCATCGTGACCGAATGACGCGCCTGAATACCGCGCGACCAACCCACCTCGCGCGGATCGCCGTCGGTGCCCCCCGTGAACCCGCGGAATTGCTCGCGCGAGTCGCTGTACGAGTAGCCAAGCTGGGCGTTGAACGACCAGCTCGTGATGTTGAAAGAGATCGGGAAGTAGCCGAGCGTGCCGCCAAGCGTGAACGACTCGCTTCGCAAGTCGGATCGCGTCTCCGCCACGTGCGCGAAGAGCGGCGACACGCGTGAATCCGTCCACGCCGCCGCGCCGGTCGTCGGCACGACGCTCAGTGGCGAGACATACACCGGCCGGTTGCCTTCCAATGGCAGCGTGAATCGCTGGACGCCGTTGAAGTTCACGTCCACCGGCGACGCCATGTTGCGATTCGACGCGAACGTTCCGTTGATCGTGGTCTGCAGCCAATCCGTGGCGCGATACAACAAGTTGAGCGCCGGACGCCAGCTCTCGAACAACTGATAATTCGGCGCGAGCACGGCGACGGGCGGCGTGGTCTGGGCGAGCGCGCTGCCGATGGAACCATCCGCGCACGCGCCGGGAATGGCACCCGTCGACGCGTCATAGTTCTGCCACGTCGGCGCCGGCGCGGCCGAGCCGACGCAGAAGAGCTGCTGCACGGCGTCGGGCAATCCCGTCTGTCGCGCGTACGAGTCGATGCTTCGCGCGCTGAATGCTCCGCGATATTTGCGAATGCCGCCGCTCAACTGCCCGCGCGTGCCGAAATTGATGCCGCTCGAGGTCGTGTAATTCCCGAACACCGGCCAGCGGAAGCCGAGCATCGGCAGAATGCCAGTGGTCGTCGGAACGTGGTCGGTGCGAAGACCGAACACCGAATCCACCTCGCGGTTGAACGCCGGATGGACGCCGATGCGATTCGCCTCGAACCGCACGCCGTACTGCATCACGGGACCGGTCTGTCCGCGCTGAGGGTCGGGCTGCTTCGGCGTGTACACGTCGCCAATGCCGATGGCGGCCGCCATCCCGTTGCCGCTCCGCCGCTGGTCCGTGAGTGTTCTCGAAAAACTCGCTGGCACACCATTCTCGAAATCGGCCAGTGAATTGAAGGTGAACGCGCCGTTGGTGGCGTCCTGCGTAAACGAGTAGCCGTCTTCGGATGCGCTCAGCGACAGCGCGGCCGAGTGCTTGCGATTCCACGTCGTGAACGACGTTTGATTGCGGACTTCCGTCAGCCAGTTGCGCGACGAGCTCCGTGGCTGGCTGCTGCCGCCCACCTGCAGCGACGAGAGACCGAGCTGTCCGTCGTCGAGATTGGAGGTGACGAGAATGTTCGCCGTGGGAAGCGCGAGGTACGGGTCGGTGCGGTCGACGCCACCGCTGACGCTCACGCTTGTTTCGTTGAGCACCGACTTCGGGAGATACTTGGCGGCGGTGAATTGCGCCCAGCCGTCGCGATGCGTCTGTGCGCCGCCGAACGACGGCACGGACGTCGCGCCGATCATGGCGCCGTCATTGTTCCGGACCGAACCACCCGCCTCCACGTAATACGCATCCTGCGTGACGCTCGGCGGCCCGAAGAAGAAGACGCCCGACGGCGCGGGTTGCGGATGCGGAATCCAGTCGATGCGCGTCGCGAGGCGCGTCTCCATGTTCTCGCGCTGCGACGGCACGCCGGGCGTGCGAACCGGAATGCCGTTCGGTCCGAGTGCGATGAACAGTTTGCTGACCGAGTCGGGGCTGATCCGCAGAGCCTCGAGCGAGGCCGCGTCCGCCGTGGCGAGACTCGTGAGACCGCTGGTTCGCCGCTGCAACTGGTATGACGTCGCGTAGAACACATGGTCCGTCACGATCGGGCCCGCGAGCGTCCCGCTCAGGATTTGCTGATCGTAGCGCGTGTTGAGCGTCGAGGCGACGGGCGTGGTCCACTGCAGCGTCGGCGCATCGAGCGTGGCGTGGATCGATCGCGTGATGAAGTTGCTGCCGGACTGCATGCGGAGTGATTGCTGCACGCCGGCGAATCCGCCCTTGCTGGGGTCGTACGACGCGGAGACGACGCTCATCGAGAAGCCGTCGCGGGGAACGTTGCCGCCGAAGCCGAGTCCGTTGAGCGTGATGGAATTCTGTTCGCCGGGAATTCCGAACGCCGAGACCGAGGCGAGGCCGCCCGTGGCACTGGGCGTGATGGTGATGCCGGGAATGGTGGCGAGTGCCGCGGTGAGATCACCCGTGACGTCCCCCGTGAGGCCGTTCGACAGCGAGGTGAAGGTTTGCGTTCCACCGACGCCGGCGTCGCCCTGGGCTTCGGAGCGCGGCGGGCGCGGCCGTTCGCCGACCGAGCGGACGGCGCCGAGCTGCGCGGCGACCTGCGACATCTTGAATTGGAGATCCGGAATTTTCCCGTCGGCGCCGCGGGTGACGACACGGCGTTGGGGCGCGTAGCCGAGCATGGTGACGGCGACCATGTAGCTGCCGCCGCCGTTGTCGAAGGTGAAAGCGAAGGCGCCCTTGGCGTCGGTGCGCATCTGCTTCGGTACTTTGGCGGCCGTGTCGACGGCGGTGACCTGCGCATTGGCGATCGGCATGGTGTCGGCGCCGATCACTCGGCCGCGGACGATGTCGGTGCGCGGCTGGGGTTGCTGGGGTTGTTGGGCTTGTTGCGCGCCGAGTCGGGGGGCGAGCAGACTCGAGCGGGCGAGGACGAGGGAGGCGGCGAGGGCGATGGCGCGGGCGGTGGCGTGCATCGGGGCGTCCTCAGACTGTATCGGTGATATAATACAGTGCATCTGTGGGACGGATTCGTCAAGGGCCGAGTCCGTCCGGGAGTGGTGTACGCTTTAGAGCATTTGAAAGTTGCAATGGTTGGGTTTTGCGCTGGGCGATGGGTGCTGGGCGCCGGGCGTGAAAGCCTAAGGGCGACCGAGGGTCCCATCGCCCGTTGCCGTTAGCGCCCAGCGCCCAGCGCCCAGCGCGCTTGACCTCGTCCTTGACACTGTCTAAGTTCAAAGGCTGTCTTGCTTTAGTCCTGATTTCCTCGCGTTTTTCACCCGTTTTCCCGATCGAGTTCAGCGTTATGGCAATTCCGGCAACCCAGATTCGCCGCGGCATGGTGATCGTGTTCGAGGGCGAACCGTGTCGCATCGTCGAATTTCGCCACCACACCCCTGGAAACTTGCGCGCGATGGTGCAGGCGAAGCTCAAGAATCTTCGGACGGGTTCGAGCTTCGAGCATCGCTTTCGCGCCGCGGACTCGATCGATCCGGCGTCGATGGAAACGCACGATCTCGAGTTCCTGTATCAGGGTGGCGATACGTACCACTTCATGAATACGGAGAACTACGATCAGCTCGAGATGGACGAGGAGACGTTGGGCGACAACGCGCAGTGGATGCAGCCGGGGATGAAGATTCAGGCCGAGTATTACGATGGCCGTCCGGTGGGCATCAAGCTGCCGAACTCGTTGGTGCTGGAGATCGCGGACACGGCGCCGGTGATGAAGACGGCGACGAAGACCGCGTCGACGAAGCCGGCCAAGCTCGAGAATGGCGTGACGATCAACGTGCCGGAGTTCGTGGGGACGGGTGACAAGGTGA
>Ga0134127_10000076_pt1 | contig 131711 bp, 100 predicted proteins | sample KB31753_FD_96459 | JGI IMG/M metagenome (GOLD analysis project Ga0134127, IMG submission 96459) | Terrestrial soil microbial communities with excess Nitrogen fertilizer from Kellogg Biological Station, Michigan, USA - KB3-175-3 | ecosystem: Environmental > Terrestrial > Soil > Unclassified ...
CATTTCGAGCCCAGGTAAGGTTCTTCGCGTTGCGTCGAATTGAACCACATGCTCCACCGCTTGTGCGGGCCCCCGTCAATTCCTTTGAGTTTCAGCCTTGCGACCGTACTCCCCAGGCGGAATGCTTAACGCGTTAACTTCGGCACAGCGGGGATCGATACCCGCCACACCAAGCATTCATCGTTTAGGGCCAGGACTACCGGGGTATCTAATCCCGTTTGCTCCCCTGGCTTTCGTCTCTCAGTGTCAGTTGCAGTCCAGAACGCCGCCTTCGCCACCGGTGTTCCTCCAGATATCTACGCATTTCACCGCTACACCTGGAATTCCGCGTTCCTCTCCTGCACTCAAGCTCGCCAGTCTCAGACGCAGTTCCCCAGTTAAGCTGAGGGATTTCACGTCTGACTTAGCAAGCCACCTACAGACCCTTTACGCCCAGTAATTCCGAACAACGCTTACCCCCCCCGTATTACCGCGGCTGCTGGCACGGAGTTAGCCGGGGTTTCTTCCCTCGATACTGTCACCCCGCCGGCATGTTAGGCCGGCGGGAATTCATCTCGGTCGAAAGGAGTTTACGACCCGAAAGTCTTCATCCTCCACGCGGCGTTGCGTCATCAGGCTTGCGCCCATTGTGAACAATTCCCCACTGCTGCCTCCCGTAGGAGTCTGGACCGTGTCTCAGTTCCAGTGTGTCCGTCCGCCCTCTCAGGCCGGATACCGATCGGAGCCTTGGTGAGCCGTTACCTCACCAACTAGCTAATCGGACGCGGGCCCCTCTCCAAGCGCCAGGTCTTACGATCCCCGGCTTTGATGTCCGTGTATCCAAACACGGGATGTCATGCGGTATTAGCCCTCCTTTCGGAAGGTTATCCCCCACTCAGAGGTAGGTCGCCCACGCGTTACTCACCCGTTTGCCACTCTACTCATGGATTGCTCCACTTTCGCGTTCGACTTGCATGTGTTAGGCACGCCGCCAGCGTTGATTCTGAGCCAGGATCAAACTCTCAAGTTAAATCTGCTGTCCCTGAACCGAAGTCCAGGAGCAACTCGTTGAACTCGTTAGCCTGTTTAATCGGCTCTCGGATTCAAATCCCACCTCCGCTCTCGCTTGCGCTCGAGCTTCGGCGGGCCGTTCAAGTTTGCGGGGGTGTTAAACCCCGCGCTGATACTCGACGGGCTGTGCTTGCACGTTCTATCTAGTTTTCAAAGAACCGGGACTGGCCATTCGACCCAGGGGCCACTGCCCCCATCCCGTTTGGCCTCCCCCTCTGACGGCTCTGCCGTCGTTAGGGGAACCTTCCAACTCTAAGGTACGGTCGACCCGATGTCAACCGCAAAAACAGGCCCGTTTTCAGGGACACTGCTCCGCCCGCCTGATGTTCTGGCGGGCCTTCCCGACCGAATCGCGAGGTCAATACTGACGAGGCGTACCGGATCGAGCGTTGGAAGCCTGACTCACTCTTACGGCAACTTGCCTCGCACCACTGCTGCCAGCAGCGCGTCAGTCAGGACCTCAAAAGGTACTAGTACAGACCGGGAGTGTCAATCGTTCTTTGATTTCGAACTCTGGTCAGTGCGAGGCACGAACACGAAACCGATGGATTGGCCGGGGATTTCCAGCCGGTAATGCGCACGCACCGCGGCAATAACGCGCGGACTGAAGTGCGAGAAGCCATACATCGCTTCGCCTTCCCGCGACGATGGATCGAACTCGAGCACGATGCCACGATAGTGCCGCGCTTCAATCTCCGCGACAAGCCGCGATTCGATCTCCGGATGCTCCCGCAGCACGATCCGCGCGGCAAACGCGTCGGGCATCACGACCTCGCGTCCGGCAAGAACCGGCCACAAGGCGGATTCCGCAAGGATCGGCCCGTCGAACGCGCGCACGCGATCAACGAACGCCCGCTCCTCTGCGCGATGCTCTCTTGTGAGAAGGGGCGCTCTTTCTCGACCGCGCGCGGCGTTCTGTGCGCCCATCCAAAGCACCATGACGGCGGCAACAAAGGCCCCGACGCGCCGCGTGTTCATCCGCGCCGCCCCAACGAGCGCGGGAACGACCATCGAAATCGCAAGCCACTCAACCACCTGATTCGCCGGCACTGTGCCGGGCGAGGACAATGTCACACCCAGGGTGGCCGTCGCGGCCAGCCACAGTGCGAATGGCACCGCCAATGGCAATGGCATCGCAGGATCGGCCGAACGCCGAAACATCCCGCCAGCCACCAAGGTCACGACAGCAAACAACATCGCCGCGATGACGAGATGCGAGTTGAAGAGGCCCGAGAGATAACCACCGGAGACAACTGAAAGGACGGTACCTGCCGGATTCGCGCCGCCGAACATCACCGCGCCGAGGACGCGGAACGCGCGGCCGCCGCTCGCGGCCTGAACGATTCCAAGAAAGACCACGCCGCCAACAACCAGTGCGAGTGCGAGACGCGCGGCCAGGCGCCGCCTCCCCGTCAGCAGCGCCGCCAGAACCAGGGCGCCGGGAATCGTGAATGCAGTCACCTTGGTTGCAAACGCGAGGAGGAAGGCCAGGGCGGCAGGAAGGATCCTCGGATTGTCCTGGAGGCCAGATGACCTCCAAGCGTCCAATACCAACGCAATCCCAAGGAGGTTGAGCCCTGCGGCCATGACGTCCGCCCGGACCTCGAACGCCGCTTGAAGCGCAAAGTAGGGCCCGGCTGCCGCAGCGGCAAACACCGCGGCGGTGAGCGGCGGGATCCCAGCGGCCCGGACAATTCGGTAGGCACCGATCGCCAGGACCACTATCGACAAGCCCCCAGCCGTCAGGCCCGCGACCGCAGGACTGAACCCTGCTTTGAGAAAGCCTGCGATCGTGACAAAGAAAAAGGGAAAGTAGCGTGTACCGCCGTACCCGAGATCGCCGACAAGGTCTCGATAGAAGACACCGTGGCCGGCAAGATCGCCGGCCAGGCTCAGCCACACACCGCTCCCATATGTAAGGTACGCGCCCTGAAACCCCGCAAGAGCGTGCGCCGCAAGGCCTCCAAACGCAAGAGCCAGCGCGATCCACGCCAGCGGCGCCGGCAGCCACTCCGCACGCTGGGCCGGCTGCGCCACCGCGGCCGCCTAAACGAGCCTGACCCGCATCGCGCGGCGGCCGACCTGAATCACGAGCTCGTCCGGCGACTTCTCAAGGCGGGCCTTGATGTCCGTAACTCGCTCGGTGCCGATCCTGACGCCGCCCTGCTGGATTTTCCTCGTCGCATCGCTCGTCGATGTCGCGAGCCCGGCGGCGACAAGCAGCTTCGCAACCGCAATCGATGATTCGGAGACCTCGACGGAGGCGATCGGCAGGTCCTCGGCAACAAGCTCCCCACGGCTGAATCTCGCCTCGAATGCTGCCGCCGCTCTGGCGGCTGCCTCCGGCGTGTGAAAGTCCGACACGATTCGGACCGCCAACTCCACCTTTACTTGCTTGGGGTGCTTTGCGCCCGACTCCACCTCCGCCTTGATCGCATCGATTGCGGTGGCGGTAAGGTCCGTCAGCAGAAGGTAGTACCGCCACATCAATCCGTCGGCGATCGACATCAGCTTGCCGAACATCTCCTCGGCTGACTCCGTGACACCGACGTAATTACCAAGACTCTTCGACATCTTCTCCACGCCGTCGAGTCCCTCGAGCAGCGGGGTCGTCATTACGACCTGGGGCGGGAGCTCGTAGGCCGGCATGATGTCCCTGCCTACGTTGAGGTTGAAGAGCTGATCGGTCCCGCCCAGTTCCACGTCAGCCTTGAGGAACACCGAGTCATAGGCCTGGGCAAGCGGGTAGAGGAATTCGTGGACAGCGATGGGCTTGCCGCTCTCGTACCGCTGCTTGAAATCGCGCCGCTCGAGCATCTGCGCGACGTTGTAGCGCGCAGCCAGCCGAATCAGGCCCTCGGCGCCCAGCGGGGCGAGCCATCGGGAATTGAAATCGACGACTGTCTTGTCACGGTCGAGAATCTTGAAGACCTGTGCCCGGTACGTCTCCGCGTTGGCCGCGATCTCGCTGGTTGTGAGAGGCGGCCGCGTCTTCGAGCGGCCGGTGGGATCGCCAATCATCCCTGTGAAGTCGCCAATCACGAAGATGACCTTGTGTCCGAGATCCTGAAAGTGCTTCATCTTGCGGATGAGCACGGTGTGTCCGAGGTGCAGATCCGGAGCAGTCGGATCGAACCCGACCTTCACAACCAGCGGCGCGCCGGTCTTCTGCGACTTCTCCAGCTTCGCGCGCAGGTCGGCCGCGCGGACGACGTCCACGCAACCCTTCGTGAGATAGGCAAGTTGTTCGTCGGCGGTCATGCGCGTTCGGACTATACCTGACGTGCCATCGGACCGGTCAGGCGGTCATCGAACACGACGCGGCGTCCGGCAATCCGCCAGCCGCCGGCAATGATGCGCGCGATCGCGGCAGGATAAAGACGATGCTCAGTCTCCAGGATTCTGGCGCTGAGCGACTGTTCCGTGTCGCCGGCTTCGACCGGCACGGCAGCCTGAAGGACGATCGGCCCGGCGTCGAGCTCGGGCGTGACGAAGTGCACAGTGGCGCCTGAAACCTTCACCCCGTACTCGAGGGCCTGGCGCTGGGCATCCACGCCAGGAAAAGCCGGCAGCAGTGACGGATGGATGTTGAGGACGGCCTCGGGAAACGCCGCGCAGAAGTCCGGCCCAAGCAACCGCATGAACCCGGCCAGACAGACAAGCGTTACACCACGACTGCGAAGCTCTCCCACGAGCGCCTGGTCATACGCAGAGCGTGATGCGAAGTCCCCATGAGGCAGGACGACGGCCGGGATCCCGCGACCCGCGGCGAACGAAAGACCGGCCGCCTCGGGCCGATTTGAGACGACGACACCGATCGACGCATCGAGCTCCCGGGCCTCGATCGCGTGAGCAATCGCCTGGAGGTTGCTGCCGCGTCCGGAGATGAGCACTCCAAGCGTCACCGCCATGCTCACCAGCCGCCCAGCCGGTGCCCGGCACCCAGATTGCTAGTAGCAGGGACCCATCCATGCTGACTCACGATCGTCGTCTCGACCCGGAACGGTACTTTCATGTTGTCCACCGCAGCAACGGCCGCACGCCGCTCTTTCTGCGACCCAAGGATTATCGCGACTTCCTGCTGATTCTCCGCGAGGGCCTGGAGCGGTATCCGATCGCCATGCAGGCCTACTGCGTGATGGATGACCACTGGCATCTCGTCGCTGGCCCCGCGGGAACGGGGTTCCTCTCGCGGCTTGTGCAGTGGGTAGCAACTACCCACACGATCCGCATTCGGCTCGTCCGTCCAACGCTCGGCCACGCGCCCGTTTACGAAGATCGCTTCGAAATCGAAACGATCGCAGCGCCCGATCGACTGCTGCACGTGTGCCGGCTCGTTGAACGGAGCGCGCTCGATGCGCACCTGGTGCGACGCGCACAGGACTGGCCGTGGACGAGCCTCGCGGATCGGCTTCGGCAGGATCAAAGCGTCCCGCTCTGCGGCACGGCGTTCATGTCGTCTGACACCTGGGTGCGGCATGTGAACGCTTCGGACGAAGGAGAAAACGTCACGGGGCGCGTCGTCCCCGCAGGTGACGGATTGCGCCTAGTCAATCCGGCCGAGCCGCCACGCAGGCTCGGACATCGCGTGCAACGAAGCCAGTACTTGATCCGCATCCGCCGGCGAGCAGGCGAGCACAAGTCCGACGCCCATGTTGAACGCGCGAAACATCTCCGGCTCCTCGAGGTCGCCGGCCCTCTGAAGCCAGGTAAAGAGCGGCGGCACGGTCCAGCCGTCCCGATCAAGTGAGAACGTGCGGCCCTCCGGAAGCATGCGCGGCACGTTCTCGGTGATGCCACCACCGGTGATGTGCGCCATTCCCTTGATCCAGCCGCGATCGAGGAGCGGCAAGATCTGGCGGAGGTACGAACGGTGCGTACGGAGCAGGGCCTCGCCGACGGTAGCGCCGAGCTCCGCCACATGGGTCGTCACGTCGAGGCCGAGCACGTCGAACACGAGCCGCCGCGCGAGCGAGTAGCCATTCGTGTGCAATCCGGATGACGGCAAGCCGATCAACACGTCACCGGCGGCGATCCCGGAGCCGTCGATCACCCGCGCTCTCGGCACGACGCCAACGATGAATCCGGCGACGTCGTACTCGCCTTCCGAGTAGAAGCCGGGCATTTCGGCGGTCTCGCCGCCCAGAAGGGCGCAGCCGTTCTCAACGCAGGCGCTCGAGATGCCGCGGACAATCTGCTCGGCCACATCCGGCGCGAGCCGTCCGGTCGCCAGGTAGTCGAGGAAGAACAATGGCTTCGCGCCCTGCACCAGGATGTCGTTGACGCAGTGATTCACGAGGTCCGCGCCGATCGTGTTGTGAACTCCGGTCATGAACGCGACTTTGAGTTTGGTGCCGACGCCGTCCGCACTGGCGACCAGCACGGGATCGGGCACGGCAGGGTCCAGCGCGAACAGCCCGCCGAATGAGCCGACGCCGGAGAGGACGCCCTTGGTGTAAGTCGCGCGCGCCAGCGCTTTGATGCGGCGGACGGCCTCGTTGCCCGCATCGATGTCCACGCCTGATTCCCGGTAGTCGATCTTCGACATCAGAACTCCAGCTTGACGATCAGCGCTTCGGCCACGCGGCGGCGGGCGGATCCCTCGGACGCCGCCCAGTACGCTCGCCGCACGGCGGCAAAGAAGCGCTCCTCTTCGTAGTCCTCCGCAAGCATGTCGAAGCCATCCACAAAGAGCCTGATTGTCTCATCCAGATCGCGACGGCCCTCCAGCGTGATCATCACGAGCTCTGGCTGCTTGAGCGCGACCATCCCAAGCCCGAGCACGATCGGGGCACGGGCAGCCTCGGTCTTCGCGGCCACGCCGGCGTCGAGCAGCACATCCAGCGCACCCTTCCGCCTGTGAAGCGCGAGCATGCCCTGTCCGTGGACCGCGCCACGTAGTAACGCCTGGAATCCGGTGGACGTCGAGGCGAACGCAAGCGTGTCCTTGAGGTACCGATCCGTCTCGTCGCATGCCTGGCCAAGCAGACACAGCGCTGCAGAAAGTGTCGGTTGCACGGGCTGCGGAGCTGTCCGCTGCAGCCGGGCGAGCAGGGCAACCTGCGAGGCGTCACCCAACCGTCCAATCGCCGTAATCGCGTCGTCCTGGAGCGGACCCTCGAGCTCGGCGACAGTGGCAAGGTCCGCCAGCGCAAACCGGCCACCGTATTCGCCGAGCGCCTCGATGACGGAGCCGCGGAAGAAGTCCGCGCCCTTGAGCACGAGCGGTCCGAGGACGGCGCGCGCGCGAGGATCGCCGGCCTGCGCCGCGAGCGCTCGCGTGAGTGCCGGCCGGACGAACTCGGACGTCTCTCTGTCGAAGGCCTCAATCAGGGCCGGCAACGCCACAGGATCGGGATTGTGCTCGTACCAGCCGAACGCGACGGTCCGGAGACGATCGTTCCTATCGCCGCGCACGGCTGCCATCACCGAGGCCGTCGTCGGCCCTGGAAAACCGCTGAGCAGCGTGAGTGCGCGGTAGCGGACGTACTCGTCGCCCTGGTTGCGCGCTGCGGCGGCGAGGATCGGGACCACGACCTCGGCCGGCGCCCGCCGAAGGATGCGCGCAGCCTCCACGCGGGCGGCGCTGTCGAACACGCCGAGCCGGCTGACGGCGGCCTGAAGCGCGGCTGGAGAATCGGCGGGCTGCTGCTGGGCCGCGACGTCTGCGGCGGCAAAAACCAGCGCCAGGAAGAGCCAGCGAGCCATCGGCGCGTCTATTCGTTGAGTTTGAGAGCGAGCTGCAGATAGGCCGCTTCGTTCTCGGGGAACGGGACCGGATACTCGCCCGTGTAGCAGGACGTGCAGTACGACGATCGCTGTTCGCCCACTGGCGTGAGCAGTCCGTCGAGGCTCAGATACCCGATCGAGTCCGCGTCGATGTACCGGCGGATCTCTTCCAGCGAGTGCGTTGCTCCGATGAGCTCCGAACGCTGCGGCGTGTCGACGCCGTAGAAGCACGGCGAAATCGTCGGCGGGCAGCTGATGCGCATGTGCACTTCCCGCGCGCCCGCATTGCGCACCATCTTGACGATCTTCCGGCTGGTCGTCCCGCGCACGATGGAGTCATCTACGAGCACCACGCGACGTCCCTGCAGAATGCTCTTCACCGGATTCAGCTTCACGCGAACGCCGAAGTGCCGGATCGACTGGTGCGGCTCGATGAATGTGCGCCCGACATAGTGATTCCTGATCAGGCCCATCTGCAGCGGAATGCCCGACGCTTCCGCAAAGCCGGTCGCGGCGCATACGCCCGAGTCAGGGACCGGCACGACCACATCAGCGTCGGCCGGCTGTTCCGCCGCCAGGCGGCGGCCGAGCTCGGTCCGCACTTCGTTGACGCTCCGGCCGAAGACGTACGAGTCGGGACGCGAGAAATACACATGCTCGAAGATGCAGTGCGACTTTCGGGCCGGGGCGAACGGAAAGACCGATCGCGGGCCGTCCGGCCCGACGATGAACACCTCGCCGGGCTCGATGTCGCGAATCCATTCCGCATCAATCAGATCCAGCGCGCAGGTCTCCGAACAGACGATGTAGGCATCCCCGAGTTTGCCGAGCGTGAGTGGCCGAAACCCATGCGGATCACGGACGGCAAAGAGGTGGTCTTTCGTCAGGAGGACCAGCGAAAAGGCGCCCTGTGCCTGCGTCACGGATTCGATGAGCGCCTTTTCGGGCGTGGTGGCCTTGGAGCGCGCGTACAGGTGCAGCAGCACCTCGGTGTCGCTGGTCGTCTGGAAAATCGATCCCTCGCGGACGAGCACCTCTCGCAGCTCGCGTGCGTTGACGAGATTGCCGTTGTGGCAGATCGCAATCTCACCGTGCCCGCATTCGATCAGAATCGGCTGGGCGTTCTTGATCCCGCTCTCGCCCGCTGTCGAGTAACGCACGTGACCAACGGCGCTCATGCCGGCCAGGCGGTTGATGGTGGCCTCATTGAAGCTGTCGGCGACGTACCCGACGGCCTTGTGAATCTGCAACCGGCCGCCATCTGAGCTGGCGATACCGACGCTCTCCTGCCCGCGGTGCTGGAGCGCGTAGAGGCCGAGGTAAGTGAGGTTGGCGGCCTCAGTGTGGCCGTAGATCCCGAAGACGCCGCATTCTTCTCTGAAAGACATCTATGGGTTCCTTCGGTTCCCTAAGTTCCCTGTGTTCCTGTGGTTCACGCCGCGCGATGCGCGAGCGCCGCCGCCAGCGCCGTCGCCCACCGAGCCTCTGCTTCACTGAGCTGACACGAGATGGCGGCGGTGCCGTCGATCGCGATCTCTATGATCGCACCTCCGGTCGTACCGATCCGTGCGGCCGGTATTCCCGCGCCGGCGGCCTTCGCCAGCACCGCGGCGGTCTTTGACGGTTCAACGCTCACGATGACGCGTGAGGCCGACTCCCCAAAGAGCGTGGCCGCCAGCCGGTCGATGCCGCCATCGGACGAGGCGCTCGGGATATCAACCTTCGCGCCAACGCCGCCGTTTTCAAAGCAACACTCCGCGAGCGTCACCGCAAACCCGCCCTCGGCACAGTCATGCGCGGATCGCACGGCGCCGTCAGCAGATAGGCCGACCAGCAATTGCAGCAGCGACCGTTCGCGAGCCAGATCCAGCGCCGGCGGCACGCCGCGGACCAGGCCATGGATCGTTTTCAGGTACTCACTTCCGCCGAGCTCTCCGAGGTTGTCACCGAGCAAAACGATATCGAGAGCCGATTCGGGAAACGCCCGCAGCGTCAGCCGGCTCGCATCCTCGATGACACCGACGACGCCGATCACCGGCGTCGGCAGGATGGCCTTACCGTCCGTCTCGTTGTACAGACTCACGTTGCCGCCGGTGATGGGAATGTCCAGCGCACGGCACGCCTCGCCAAGCCCCGCCACGGCTTCGGCGAACTGCCACATGATTTCCGGCCGCTCCGGGTTTCCGAAGTTCAGGCAGTTCGTGCCGCCAAGCGGCAATCCACCGGCGCACGCGACATTTCGCGCGGCCTCCGCCAGCGCCAGCTTCGCGCCCTGGCGGGGATCGAGCAGCACGAACCGCCCATTTCCATCGACGGACATGGCGAGGGCACGGCTGGTGCCCTTCACACGCACCACCCCAGCGCCGGCACCGGCCAGCGCGATGGTGTTCGTGCGCACCATGTAGTCGTACTGCTGGAAGATCCAGCGCTTGCTTGCGATCGTCGGCGACCCGAGCAGCGACAGGAACGACTCGCGCGGCGACGGCTGCGTTCCCCGCGCCGTGGCCGGAATCGCGGCCAGCTCGGCGCGATTCGGCGGCGCCTGGAATGGACGCCGATAGAGCGGCGCCTCGTCGGTGAGCGCTCGATTAGGCACGTCGGCCACGAGCGCGCCGTTGTGCCGGATTCTGAGGCGGTCGCCGTCCTGGACCTCTCCAATCTTCACGGCATGGAGATCCCACTTCTCGAAGATGCGCTCGACTTCCGCCTCGCGGCCGCGCTTGACGATGAGCAGCATGCGCTCCTGCGACTCCGACAGCATGATCTCGTACGGCGTCATGCCTGTTTCGCGCTGCGGCACGAGCGCGACGTCAATCTCGACGCCGACACCGCCGCGGGATCCGGTCTCCGACGTCGCGCACGTGAGACCCGCCGCGCCCATGTCCTGGACGCCGACGCACGCGTCGGTCGCCATGACCTCGAGGCAGGCCTCGAGGAGAAGCTTCTCCATGAACGGATCGCCCACCTGCACGGCGGGCCGCTTCTCCGCCGACTTCTCGTCGAACTCAGCGGACGCCATCGTGGCGCCGTGGATGCCGTCGCGGCCGGTCTTGGCGCCGACGTAGTAGATCGGATTGCCGACGCCGCTGGCCTTGCCCTTCACGAGCGCGTCGTGCTTCGCGATGCCGAGACAGAAGACGTTCACGAGCGGATTGCCGCTGTACGTCTCGTCGAACATCACCTCGCCGCCGACGGTCGGGATGCCGATGCTGTTGCCGTATCCGCCGATACCGGACACGACGCCCTGCAGGATCCGGCGGTTCTGCGACTCACTGAGCGGCCCGAAACGCAGCGCGTCGAGTAGCGCTATCGGACGCGCGCCCATCGTGAAGATGTCGCGAATGATGCCGCCCACGCCGGTCGCCGCGCCCTGGTACGGCTCGATGAACGACGGGTGGTTGTGCGATTCGATCTTGAACACCGCCGCCAGTCCGTCGCCGATGTCCACGGCGCCCGCATTCTCCCCGGGCCCCTGGACCACACGAGGCCCTTCGGTCGGCAGCGTCTTCAAATGCACGCGCGAGCTCTTGTAGCTGCAGTGCTCCGACCACATCACGGAGAACAGGCCGAGCTCGGTGAGGTTCGGCGTCCGGCCCATGAGTGACACGATGCGCTCGTACTCGTCGTCCTTGATTCCGTGCCGATCGAGGACAGCCTGGTCGATTCCGCTCATCGAGCCACCGCCTGGAGCGCGCCCGCTCGCGACATCGCGTGCACGGCCGACTCGAACATCACCAGCCCGTCCGCACTTCCGACTGACAGTTCGCACGCGCGTTCCGGGTGCGGCATGAGGCCGACCACGTTCCGGCCTTCGGAGCAGATGCCGGCGATGCCGTTGAGCGATCCGTTCGGATTCGCCTGGTCCGTCACCGCTCCCGACGGAGTGCAGTAACGGAAGAGCACGCGATGCTGTTTTTCCAACTGGTCGATCGTCTCCGGCGGCGCGAAATAGTTGCCCTCGCCATGCGCGATCGGAACCTTGAGCACCTGGCCGGGTGAACAGAGCGACGTGAACGGCGTGTCCGTGCGCTCAACGCGCACGTGCACGTGCTCGCAGTGAAACTTGAGGTCGCGATTGCGGAGCATCGCGCCCGGCAGGAGCCCGCACTCGAGAAGGATCTGAAAGCCGTTGCAGATGCCGAGCACCGGACGCCCAGCCCCGGCAAATTCCCTGACCGCTGCCATGACCGGAGAGAAGCGCGCGATTGCGCCGGTCCGAAGGTAGTCGCCGTGCGAGAAGCCTCCCGGCAGAATCACGACGTCGGCGTCGCCGAGCGACGTCTCCTTGTGCCAGACGAATCGCGCCTGCTGACCGAGGACGTGCTTCGCGGCGTGGTAGGCGTCGTGATCGCAGTTCGATCCCGGGAAGACGACAACGGCGAAGGTCATTGGGCACCGGCTTTCGTGAGCTCGACCTTGAAACTCTCGATCACGGGGTTCGCGAGGACGCGATCCGCGACTTCAGCCGCGAGCTTTTCGGCGGCCGCCTGATCCTTCACCGCGAGGTCGATCTCGAAGAACTTGCCCTGGCGGACGTCCGACACGTCGCCGTAGCCCAGCGAATGGAGGGCCTCGACGATCGTGTGGCCCTGGGGATCGAAGACGGACGGCTTCAGGGTGACGAAAACACGAGCCTTCATTTCTTTATGGGGCGGGGGGACTTCGTCCCCGCCGCACCCCCCTTACGCGCTCGCTTGCGGGGGCCCCATCGCCCCGCGCCGCTCGCGCGGCTCACTCACTTGCGTTCGTTCGCCTGCTGGCTCTCGAACACTCGGGAAAAAATCGCGTCGACGTTGCGCATCTGCGCATCGAGGCTGAAACTCTCCTCGATGACAGCCGCAGGCAGCACGCGCGTGACGTCCGCATCCGCCAGCAGCAGTCCCTTGAAATCCTTCTGCTCCGCGAACGAACGCATCGCGTTGCGCTGCACCCACTCGTAGGCCTGCTCGCGCGAAACGCCTCGCCGGGCAAGCTCGAGCAGGACGGACCCGGAGAAGACGACGCCCCGCGACCGGCCCAGATTCTCGATCATGCGATCGGCATAGACGACCATGCCGCCCACGATCTTCGTGAGCCGCCTGAGCATGTGATCGAGCGCGATGAAGCTGTCCGGCAGGATCACGCGCTCCACCGAGGAGTGCGAGATGTCCCGCTCGTGCCACAACGCGACATTCTCGAGTGCCGCCATCGCGTTCGCGCGGATCAACCGGGCCAGGCCGACGATCTGCTCGCAGCCAATCGGGTTCCGCTTGTGCGGCATCGCCGACGAGCCCTTCTGGCCCTTGCCGAACGGCTCTTCGATCTCGCCGATCTCGGTCTTCTGCAGGCCGCGGATCTCGAGCGCGAACTTCTCCGCCGATGCCGCGGTGATCGCAAGCGCGGACAGAAGCTCCGCGTGCCGATCCCGTTGAATCACCTGCGACGACACGGGCGCGGCAGCGAGTCCGAGCGTCTTGCAGACGGCCGCCTCCACGGATGGATCGAGGTGTGCGAACATGCCGACGGCGCCGGAGATCTTGCCGACGGCGACAATCTCGCGCGCGCGGCGAACCCGCTCGCGATCCCGCGCGATCTCCGCGTACCAGAGCGCCAGTTTCACGCCGAGCGTCATCGGCTCCGCATGCACGCCGTGCGTGCGGCCGATCATCGGCGTGCGCCGGTGCTCCATCGCCCGTGCGCGCACGGCCTCGGCCAGCGCGTCGATGTCCCTGAGAATCAGGTCGCACGCCTCGCGCATCTGAATCGCGAGCGCCGTGTCCAGCACGTCCGACGACGTCAAGCCGAAGTGCAGCCAGCGCGCGGGCGCGCCGGCCTTCTCGGCGACGGCCGTCGTGAACGCGATCACGTCGTGTTGCGTGGTCTGCTCGATTTCCTCGATGCGGGCGATGTCGAACGCCGCCTTCGCCCTGAGCGCCTTCGCGTCGTCCTTCGGAACCACACCGGCGTCGGCCAGCGCATCCGTCGCGGCGAGCTCGACCTCGAGCCAGGTGCCGTAGCGGCGCTCCTCACTCCAGATGGCGCCCATTTCCGGACGCGTGTACCTGGGAATCATTCTCTTGCCCGGGGGCTTCGCCCCGCGGACCCCAGGCACGCTCTCTCGCGGGGACCCCAATGCCCCGCTCCGTTCGCGTGGCTCACTCGCTGACGCTCGCTCGCCTTCACACTCTCAACTCCGCAGCCAGCGGGGATTTCTCCCCGGGCCCGACGACCGTCGCGACAAGATTGCGCCCCTGCAACAAATCCACGGCCACTCTCTGCACGTCGTCCACCGTGATGCGCTCGATCGAGTTCAGCATTTCATCGAGCGTGAAATGGCGGCCGAAGGCCATGTACTGGCGCGCGAGGTGCGACATGCGACTCGACGTACTCTCGAGGTTCAGCATGAGGCTGCCCTTGAGGTGATCTTTCGCGCGACGGAGCTCGCTGTCCGGCACCGGCTCATCGCGCAGCTGCCTCAGCTCCACCATCGACAAATCGACGACTTCAGGCACGCGCTCGTTGGCACAGCCGGCGTACACCGTGAGCATTCCGGCGTCGGTGTAGGACGACAGCCCGCTGAACACGGCGTACGCAAGCCCGCGGTCCTCCCTGATGTGCTGGAACAACCGCGAACTCATCGAGCCGCCAAGAATCGTGTTCATGACGTGAAGGGCGTGACGATCGTCGTGCGCCTGATGATACGCCGCCATGCCCATGCAGACGTGGCTTTGTTCGATGTCTTTCTGGCGGTAGCCGACGCCCGACGTCAACGCCGGGGCGGCCGTCTCACCCGTCGATCGCGCGCTCGGCAATTCACCGAACTCCCGGGACACCAGGTCCTTGATCCGCGCGTGGCTCAGGTTGCCCGCTGCCGCAATCAACAGGTTCGGCGCCACGTAAGTGCGACCGAAGTAGTTGCGGAGGCCCGTCTGTTCGAACGACGACACGGTCTCGGGCGTGCCGAGGATGGGCCGGCCCAGCGGGTGCGTCGGCCAGCACTGCTGCGCGAACACCTCGTGGACGAGATCGTCAGGCGCATCCTCGACCATTTTGATTTCTTCGAGAATCACGCCTTGCTCTCGGGCGATGTCGTCGACGGCAAACAAGGGCCGCTGAATCATGTCGCCCAGGAGCTCGAGCGCCACCGGCAGATGTTCGTCGAGGACTTTGATGTAGTAGCCGGCGTATTCCTTGGCCGTAAACGCGTCGAGCTGGCCGCCGATCGAATCGATCTGCTGCGCGATGTCGCGCGCCGACCGCGTCGTGGTGCCCTTGAAGAGCATGTGCTCGATGAAGTGCGCGATGCCGCTCTCTTCTCCGGATTCGTGGCGCGATCCGCGCGCGAGCCACACCCCAACCGCCACCGACCGCACGTGCGGCATCGCCTCGGTGACCAGTCGCAGGCCCGAGGGAAGGGTTTCGGCAGTTACCACGAGAGGCTCCGCGCGGGTTCGCGTCCTGCGATTTCCGCTAAGTTATTGATTCGCTTGGACTTACGAGAGAGCTTCAAGTTCAGAATGATAGCATGACCCGAGTTCACTTTGCCAGCCGATCCTGAGCCGCAGACTGCGATGGTCGATCTCGCCGAACTCGAACGCGAAGAGATTGAAAACGCCTTCGAGGCGCTCGGTGTGCCGCGCTATCACGGCACGCAGGTCTTCCGGTGGATCTACGCGCGCGGCGTCACCGACTTCGCAAAGATGACCGACCTCAGTCAATCCCTGAGGCACACACTCGCGCAGAAGTTCACGATCGGAACGCCCGGGATCGAAGCGCGCCAGACCTCGTCTGACGGCACGACGAAGTTCCTCACGCGACTGAAAGACGGGCGTGAAATCGAGTCCGTGTACATCCCCGATACGCCCGCGCAGACGTTTTGTATCTCCACGCAGGTGGGCTGCGCGATGAACTGCGCGTTCTGCCTGACCGGAAAGATGGGGCTCGTTCGCAATCTGTCGGCCGGCGAGATCGCCGCGCAGGTCCGGCTCCTGGCTCAAGGAACCGAACTCGCCGGGCGCGCGTTCAACATCGTGCTGATGGGCATGGGCGAACCGCTGCACAACTACGACGCGACGATGAAGGCCCTGAGAATCCTCGCGGACAAGTCAGGGATCGCGCTTCCACCGAAACGGGTGACGCTGTCGACCGTCGGCGTGCTCCCTGGCCTGGAAAAACTGGCGCAGGAGCCGCTGATGCCGAACCTTGCGGTGTCCCTGCACGCCACGACGACCGAACAGCGGGACCGGCTGGTGCCCGTCAACCGCAAGTACACGCTCGAGGATCTGATTGATGCGTGCAAGCGCTTCCCGCTCGCGAAGCGGCGCCGCATCACGTTCGAGTACGTTCTGCTGGCGGGCGAGAACGACACGCCCGAGGATGCTAGACGGCTCGTACGGCTGCTTGCCGCAATCAAAGCGAAGGTGAATCTGCTGCCGCTCAACGAGGCGCCCGGCATTCCCTTCCAGCGGCCGTCCGACGCGCGTGTCAATGCCTTCGCCAAGATCCTCGCCGACAGCGACGTCGTCGTGTCCGTGCGCAAGAGCCGCGGCCGGGACATCAGGGCCGCTTGCGGACAGCTAATTGTGGAAGGACAGCACGCGTCGCGAGGACAGTTGCTGGCGAGGCAAATCCACGCGTCAGACGCACACTGCGATTAGATCGAGGCGGCCGTGTTGCTGACTATACGCTGGCTTCCCAGCCGCTCGTTGATTGCAGCGGCCTGTTAGGTGCCGGCTTGTGTCTTGCCAATCAACCGAAGCTGCTCCGTCTTCAGCTCTACATAGGCACGGGTCGCATATGTTTGGAGATCCTCGGGATAGTCGATCAAGGAAAACTGATCAGAGAAGTCGCCGTCCTGCCATTTCCTTACGACCGCCTTGTACGCCGCCACGTGACCAATGAACTGAAGAATGCACTGCGGCAGCTCCCGCTCCCGAAGGAGGTGCGCGTTCTCGAGCATGATTCGTTCGCACCAGAGATTCATGGGCATGAAGACATGTGCTACCCACACCCGCCACTCGGCGAGTTCCGCCTCGGCTAGTGGCGAATCCAGATCCGGATCGTGGCGCCTGCCGAGCCTTGCTACGAGTGCGTCGTAGGCCGTCTTTCCGACCATTACCGCCACGTAGAGTGGTCCGTAGAATGATGTTAGTTGCTTATTGACGAACGCCAGCCGTTCTCGGCGGCGCTCGACAACCAGGTTGTTTACATACGTCGCCAAGTACCCGCCCAAGCCCAGCGCAATACTGATGGCGACTGCAGTGTTCACGGGCTTCTCCTTCGCGCGCCTAATGCGCCGGCAAACCTGCTAAGCCTGCGGCCCCGACCGTTTTCGCTGATGGTTTCGAAGACCATTCCTCTGTGGCCTCTACGTGTCTTGGCGATCTCTCTGTGCGTTTGAGGCGATCAGTTCTTGGGGGCAGCCAGCTTCGCCGCAGCCGCTTCTACCTTCTCCGCCAGCTTCTTCTTGTAATCCACGAGCTTCGCAGCAAGTGAAGGCTGACCGAGCGCGATCATCTGGGCGGCGAGGACGCCGGCGTTTGTCGCGCCGGGTTTTCCGATGGCGACAGTCGCCACGGGCACGCCTGGCGGCATCTGAACAGTCGACAGCAGCGCGTCCATGCCCTTCAGCGCCGATGAGTCGATGGGCACTCCGATGACTGGCATCGTCGTGTGCGCGGCGACGACGCCCGCCAGATGCGCGGCGGCGCCGGCGCCGACGATGAACACCTTCACGCCACGGCCGGGCGCCTCATCGATCAGGCGCATCACGCGCGCAGGAGAGCGGTGCGCGGAAGCCACTGTCATTTCCCAGGTCAGTCCAAACTCGGTCAACGCCGAACCCGCCGCGGACATGATCTCCGCATCCGAGTCGGAACCCATGAGAATGAGCACATCGATCGCGTTTGCCATTACGTCCTCGTGAGCGCCTTGCGCCCGATGTCCTTTCTGAATTGCATGCCCTCGAACTGAATCTTCTCGACGCCGCGGTACGCGGTTGCCATCGCATCTTCGTAGGAGGCGCCCCGGCCCACCACCGTCAGCACGCGGCCGCCCGCCGTTACGATGCGTCCATCGACCGTCTTCGTCCCAGCGTGAAAGACCGTGACGCCATCCACCGCCGCAGCGGCATCCACTCCCTGTATTGCTCGGCCGTTCTCGGTCCGCGCCGGATAACCGGCCGACGCGATCACGACACCGACGCTCTTCTCGTCGCGCATGCGGACAACGGAGTCCGTCAGTGACCCACGCGCGGCTGCCAGGAACAGCTCGGACAGCGATCCATCGATGAGCGGCAGCACCGCCTGAGCCTCGGGATCGCCGAACCTCACGTTGAACTCGATCACTCGCGGTCCGTCGGCCGTCAGCATCAGGCTCACATAGAGGAAACCGATGTACGGTTCGCCGATCGTCTGATGTCCCTCAATCACGGGCTGCACGATGCTGCGGCGCACGTCCCGCTCGAGATCGGCGGTCACGAGCGGACTCGGCGCGAACGCGCCCATCCCTCCCGTGTTCGGCCCCTCATCGTCATCCCGGATTCGCTTGTGGTCCTGCGCGCTGCCCATGTAGACGGCGCGGGCTCCGTCGAGCAGGTAGAACATCGAGACTTCAGGCCCGGTCAGGCATCGCTCGATCACCACGCGAGCGCCGGCGCTTCCGAATGCCTTGTCAACAATCGCCGTGCGAACCGCTGCCTCGGCCTCTTCGCGAGTCAGGGCGACCGTCACACCCTTCCCCGCCGCCAGGCCGTCCGCCTTTACGACGACGGGAAAGCCGAATCGAGGTCCGGCGACGGCTTCGAGCGCTGCCCGGGCATCCGTGCACACAACAAAGTCGGCGGTGGGGATGGAGTACCGCTGCATGAAGGCCTTGGCGTGACCTTTCGAGCATTCGAGCGCCGCGCCTTTGGCACCGGGTCCGACGATGGGCAGTCCCCGCGACCTGAATCTGCCGGCGAGGCCCGATTCGAGGGGGGCCTCCGGACCAACTACTGTCAGATCCACCCTTTCCCGCTGGGCAAGCGCCAGGACCTCGTCAGGAGACCCCAGGTTCACGGGCAAATTGCGCCCGACTGGGGCTGTTCCGGGGTTGCCGGGGGCGATCAGGACCTCCGGCTGGCCGGGATCCAGGCTCAGCCGCCAGGCCAGCGCGTGTTCGCGGCCGCCCGAGCCCAGAACGAGTAGTTTCACGCACAAGATTGTTTCACGTGTCGATGGGGTCAGACCCCTGCACTTCGGGGTCTGACCCCATTCGACACGTGTTAAGGTACGTTGTTCGCCGCCGTCCGAAAAGGCGGCCAGGCGAGTAAATCCCGCGGGAAGGGGGTGTCGAGTTTGGCGGAAGTGAAGATCCAGGAAGGCGAGTCCATCGAAAGTGCCCTCCGGCGTTTCAAGCGCAAGGTGCAGCAGGAGGACATCATCAAGGACATCAAGAAGCACTCCTTCTACCTGAAACCCGGCGATAAACGCCGCGCCAAGCAGGCCCTGGCCCGCAAGCGCTCTCGCAAGAAGCAGCGCAGGGACGTGGAATAAGAACGAGAACACGGAGGGGACGGAGGATACGGAGCGGAGGCGACGGACTTACGCGGAGGCCTTCACCGATCCCCGTCCTCACCTGTAGACTAGGGCGCACATTTTTTGAACAGTTCCGGCCGTCTAAGACGGCCCTGACAGGAGCCGGGCATGCAGATCGAGGAACGAGTCGTCAACAACGTGACGATTCTCGACCTGAAGGGCAAGATCACACTGGGCGAGGGCGACGAAGCGCTCAAGGACAAGATCAACTCGCTGATTCAGCAGGACCGCAAGAAGATTCTGCTGAACCTCGCTGAAGTGCCGTACATCGACAGCGCGGGCCTTGGCGAAATCGTCCGCACCTATACGACCGTGAGCCGGCAGGGCGGCCAGCTCAAGCTGGTGTACCTGACGAAGCGCATCACGGATCTGCTGTCCATCACCAAGCTCCTCACGGTCTTCGAGACGTTCGAGAACGAGCCCGACGCCCTGAAGAGCTACTCGTAAGAGGCCAACCGCCGGGACGCGCTCGTCCCGGCTTTGACACTTACTGGTGACCTCCACCAGCCCGGTCCCGTCAGCTCAGGCCGGCACAGTCACGGCACGCGGGTCCCTGGCGTCGCATCTGGTCAAAGCGATGCGGCCACGCCAGTGGACCAAGAATCTCTTCGTCTTCGCGGGCCTGATATTCGGCGACAAGCTGACGGATCCGCGCTCGGGCGCTATCGCGCTCGCGGCCTTCGGCGTGTTCTGCCTGCTCTCGAGCACGGTCTACCTGATTAACGACATCCGCGATCGAGAGGCCGACCAGCTGCACCCGGTGAAATCGAGACGCCCGATCGCTTCGGGCGCGCTGCCCGTCGGCATCGCGACCGTTGCGGCGGTCGCAATCGGCGCGGCCGCGCTGGGCGGCGCGTTCTTCATCGGCCGCGCATTCTTCGGGATTTCGGCGCTCTACCTGGCCCTGCTCGGCGCTTACTCGTTCTCGCTCAAGCACGTCGTGATCCTCGACGTGCTCACGCTCGCGAGCGGCTTCGTGCTGCGCGATGCCGGCGGAGCCCTGGCGGTCCATGTAGCGTTCAGCCACTGGCTGCTTCTGTTGATGATGCTGGGTGCGTTGTTCCTGGCGTTGAGCAAGCGGCGGGCCGAGCTCGTTTCGCTGGCCGACGACGCCGGCACGCACCGGCCGAGCCTGGCCGAATACAGCCCGTATCTGCTCGACCAGATGATCAGCGTCGTCACGGCCTCGACGCTGCTGGCCTACGCGTTCTACACGATCAACGAGGAAACGCGGGCGAAATTCGGCACCGACCTGCTGCTGTACACAGTGCCGTTTCCCCTCTACGGGATATTCCGATACCTTTATTTAGTCCACCGGAAGGACGGCGGCGGCAACCCGTCGGATACCCTCTGGGAAGACCGCCCGACACTCGTGTGCGTGGCTCTGTGGGGGGCGACCGTTATCGCCATCCTTTACGGACCCTGGCGCTAGAAACCAGAGATGCCTGTGCAACCTCGATCCAAAGTCGCGATCCTGCGCACTCAGCCTGCGACCGTACTTGCGGATTACCACGAGCTGATGAACCTGGCGGGTTACCAGGACGTGGTGGCGAAGGACGCCGACACGGCGCTCAAGGTCAATATCTCGTGGCACTTCTTCTACCCGGGGAGCTCGACGACCCCCTGGCAGCTCGAGGGCGTGATCCGCGGCATGAAGCAGGACGGCTACTCGCCGGACCTCATTCACGCCTGCCACAACCGGACGGTCGTCATCGACGCGCACTTCGGCGAGAAGGAAAACAAGCAGATCAACGTCGTCGAGGCGCACGGCCTGCGCAACATCCATCTGTACGAGGGCGACGAGCCCTGGATCAACATCAAGGATGCGGTCGGCGACCTCACCAAGAAGTTTCTCTGTCTGAACGAGGTCTACCCCGACGGGTTCATGATTCCCCGCCGGTTCATCGGCGAGAACATCATTCACCTGCCGACCGTGAAGACGCACATCTTCACGACGACGACCGGCGCGATGAAGAATGCGTTCGGCGGGCTCCTCAACGAGCGCCGGCACTGGACCCACCCGGTCATCCACGAGACGCTCGTCGATCTCCTGATGATCCAGAAGAAGATTCACCGCGGCGTGTTCGCGGTGATGGACGGCACCTTTGCCGGCGACGGCCCCGGGCCGCGCTGCATGGTGCCGTACGTGAAGAACGTGATACTGGCGAGCGCCGACCAGGTCGCAATCGACGCGGTTGCGGCGAAGCTGATGGGCATGGATCCCATGTCGATCAAGTTCATCCGCACGGCGCACGAACTCGGGCTCGGTTGCGGCGATCCGCGCGACATCGAGATCGTCGGCGACGTCGAAGCCGGACGCCAGAACTGGCACTTCGTCGGCCCGTTCAAGAAGATGACGTTCGCGTCACGGATGCAGCACCAGATCTACTGGGGACCACTGAAGAAACCGATCGAGTGGTCGCTCAAGACGGTGCTTGCGCCGTGGTCGTACATCGCCAGCGTCGTGTACCACGACAGCTTCTGGTACCCGGTGCTCGCGAAGACGAAGATGCACGACGTGCTCCAGAGCGCCTGGGGCCGGCTGTTCCGGCACTGGGAAAACGTGAAGACGGATGGCAAGGGCTATCCGGTCATTCCCGAAGAGGGCGCGGAAATCAAACGAACAGGCCTGCGCGCGCTGTGGCGCTCGCTCGGCATTCTGGCGATGTGCGTCAAGGAAGCGCCGGAGTTCGCGAGCAAGCGCAGGCACAAGACGGGAACGACTTAACAAGAGCGCGCCCAAGGGGCGCGCCCGCCGGAGCGGCGCGGGGCGATGGGGCCCCGCAAGCGACGGCGCAAGGGGTCTGGGGACGAAGTCCCCAGAGTAAAAAATGGACCTCAATGTCCGGTCTGACTCGGTGAACGTCGAGCAGATCATGAAACAGATTCGGACGCGCATCAGGGAAAAGCGCGGCTCCGACTACACGCAGGCAGAGCTGCAGCAGCTCGCGAGCGCGAAGCTCGAACAGTTCGCGGATCCAAGCGGGCTCAGACACGACCTGCTGGAGCAGTTCCGCAAGCGCGGCGACGAGCCGTCCACGTATCACCGGCACCGCGGCCTGCGGCGCGTGCTGCTGATGATCGCGCACCCGATTCTGAAGCGCGTTCAGAAGCAGGTGATGTCGGACCTGAACCTGTACTTCGAAATCATCCACAACCTCGTCGTCGAAGTGACGCGGCTGGGGATCGAGGTCCAGAATCTGAAGATGCGCGTGGAGTCGCTGTCGAGCCGCGTGGACTTCGACGAGCGGCGCGCGAAATCGCTCGAAGGCGTCGTACAGTACAGGCCGAGGCCGGTGCCCGCGCCACCACCGCCGCCTTCGTCCAGTCCCTCACCGAGTTACGCCGCTCCGCAGGCCAGCTCTCAGAACGCTCAGCCACAGCCGTCCGCCCAGCCGTCCGCCCAGCCGTCCGGCCAGCCGGCGGGCGGCGGTCCAGGACCCAACCACGGACAGCCCGGTCCGCGTCCTGACGGCGCACGCCGCCGCCGGCGCCGGCGCCGGCGGCGTCCGGGATCGACGCTCGCCGAGAGCCCGAATTCAGGTTCGCCGGGTGCTCCAGGTTCCACCGGTGCTTCAGGGCCGGCGAATGGCGCGGGCGCGGCTCAGGATTCCGGACCGGACGACGGCCCCGACGATTTCGAGGGGCCTGACGACGGCGGCGACGGAGAAAACGGAGCCCCGGGTCAGTGAAACTCGCGGTTGTTGTTCAGCGCTACGGCGCGGACATCAGCGGCGGCGCCGAACTCCACGCGCGGTACATCGCAGAACGGCTCGCGAAGCACGCCGACGTCGAAGTCCTGACGACGCGAGCGACCGACTACATCACGTGGAAGAACGAGCTCCCCGCAGGGGAGGAGCGCGTCAACGGGGTCCTCGTACGACGCTTCCCCGTCTCCCGTTCCCGAAACAAGATCGACTTCGGACACCGGTCGCGCTGGGTGTTCGAACATCAGCACTCGATCGCGGAAGAACTGCGGTGGATGAACAGTCAGGGCCCGACGAGCCCGGCGCTCATCCGCCATATCCGGCGCGTGCAGGCGGATTTCGACTTCTTCCTATTCTTCAGCTTCCGGTACTACCACGCGTACCACGGCCCGCGTGCCGTGCCCGACAAGGCGATCCTCGTGCCGACCGCCGAACGCGACGCCGTACTGGGCCTCGGCATCTTCAGCCCGGTGTTCCGTGGCGTCCGCGCCATCATGTACAACTCGCACGAAGAGCGCGGCCTGATCGATTCCATCAGCAAGCGGCGCGGACCGGGCGTGGTCGTCGGTGTTGGATCGAACGTGCCAGACAGGCCGCAGCCGGGACGCTTCAAGAAGAAGTACAACGTGCACCGGCCATTCGCGATTTACGTCGGCCGCATCGACGTAAACAAGGGCTGCGGGGAGATGTTCGACTTCTTCCAGCAGTACGCCGCCAGGACGCCGCGCGGCATGGACCTGATTCTCATCGGGTCCAAACACCTCGAGGTTCCCGCTGCTCCGCGCATCAAGCACCTCGGCTTCGTGCCGGAGGAAGACAAGTTCGACGCCATCGCTGCGGCCGATCTCCTCATCATGCCGTCACCGTACGAGAGCCTCTCCATGGTGACGCTCGAAGCGTGGGCAATGGGACGGCCGGTGCTGGCCAACGCCAAGTGCGACGTGCTGAAGGGCCAGTGCCTGCGCAGCAACGCGGGCCTCTTCTACGAGAACGTCGATGAATTCTGCGAGGGGCTCTTCACGCTCGAATCGACCGGTCCGGCCGGCCTGGTGCTCGGCCGCCACGGGCGGGAGTACTTCCGCCGCAACTACGCGTGGCCGGTCATCGAGCGCAAGTACCTCGACGTCTTCGATCGATTGAAGCGCGACCCGGCGGCACCTGGGATGGATCCGCTGCCCGGCTGGCTCGCGCGCCGGCGCCGTTCGCAGCCGCCGGCCAACGACGTGCTCGCACGGACGCCCGGGTCGTTCTCATGAAACCGGGCGTCCATCAGGTCCTCGCGTCGCTCGGCTACGGCGACGCCATCGGCAACGAGGTCCTCGGCATCCAGCGCGCGCTAGCCGCCGCCGGCTACGCGTCCGACATCATCGTCGAATCGTCGGACCCGCGGCTTCAGCACCTCACGGTGGACTATCGCGACGCGGCCGGCGATCTTGGCGAAGACGATCTGCTGATCCACCACTTCTCGATCGGTTCGCGGGCATCGCGAACCGCCTTCGCGCTGCCCTGCCGGATGATGCTCGTGTACCACAACATCACGCCGCCGGAGTATTTCCTCGGCGTTCATCCATGGCTGGCGCGGCAGTGTTTTCACGGGGGCAGAGAGCTGCTGGCGTACAGGAATCGCGTCGAGATTGCGGCGGGGGCGTCGCCGTTCAACAAACGCGAGCTCGACGCGCTCGGCTTTCCCGTCACCGCCGTGCTTCCGGTCGTTCCCGACTTTTCGCATCTCGCCGGCGCGCCGGACGGCCGCGTCTACGACGCCTATGACGACGAGCGGGCAAATGTGCTGTTCGTGGGCCGGCTGATTCCGAACAAACGGCCCGATCAGATCATCCGTGCATTTCACGCGTACCAGCGCCTTTTCAACCCCGACGCAAGACTGATCCTCGCGGGGTCGTACGCGCAGTTTGAGGGCTACCTCGCCCAGTTGCACGCGCTCATCGCGGCTCTGGGCGTGCGCGACGTTCACATCCTGGGGCAAGTCACGAACGAGGAGCTGACCGCGCTCTACGACGTGGCGGACCTGTTCCTGTGCGCGAGCGAGCACGAGGGCTTCTGTGTGCCGCTGGTCGAGGCGTTCTACAAGCGCGTTCCCGTCCTCGCCTATGCGTCCACGGCGGTGCCCGAGACGATGGATGGCGGCGGTCTGCTGTTCGAAACGCGCGATCCGATGGACATCGCATCGCTGATGGAGGCCGTCATCAGCGACGAGATCCTGGAGTCGCGGGTGCTCGCGGCGCAGGATGCGGCGCTCGATCGAATGCGCTCACGGGATTTCTCGGCGACCCTCCTCGATCTCGTCCGGCGGTCGCTCGCGAATCCGCGCCGGGGAACGGCATCGGTTGCCGCGGACTTCTGGGCTCAATACAAGCTCGCGGAAGAGCTGGACGCGATTCGCGACAGCCGTCCGTCCGCGTTTCATGCGTTGCCGGCCGAACAGCGCCGCGTCGCCGACGTGGGGTCCCGCGCATGATCGTCAATCAGTGGGTGCCGTCGGCGCACTACGGCGACGCCATCGGCGATCACATCCGCGCGACCAGGGACGTCCTGCGCGGCTGGGGACATCAATCCGACGTCTTTGCCGCCGAGATTGACGACGAGCTGGAGGACGAAATCCGGCCGTGGACGGATCGGGATGCGGGCGCGGGCGACGTCACGCTGCTGCACTTCGCGGGCGCATCGCCAATGACATCCGCGTTCCCGCGCGTGCGGGGCCGGCGCGTGCTCGTGTACCACAACATCACGCCCGCACGGTTCTTCGCCGACTACGAGCCCGGTCTCGCCCGCGGCTGTGCCGAGGGACGGAAGGAGTTAGCGACACTCTCTGGCTCCGTCGACCTGGCGATCGGTGACTCGGAGTTCAACCGCCGCGAGCTCGAGTCCGTCGGGTTCCGATCGACGGCGGTCGTCCCGATCCTCGTCAATACGGACCGTCTGCTGACAGCGCCGCGCCTGCCCGCGCTCGAGTCGCAGCTCCAGGACGGCCTCACCAACATCCTCTTCGTCGGGCGTATCGCGCCGAACAAGAAGATCGAGGATCACATCCGTCTTGCCGAGCACTACAAGCGCTACGTCGATGCGTACTACCGCTTCATCTTCGTGGGCCGGCAGGACGCGTCGCCGCGCTACTACACGGCGATCCGGGCACTCGTTGCAGAGTACCGCATGCTGCCCGAGCGATTCCTGTTCCCCGGCCAGGTGTCGGAGGCCGAGCTGGCCGCCTACTATCGCAACGCGCACGCCTACGTCTCGCTGAGCGAGCACGAGGGCTTCTGCGTGCCGCTCGTCGAAGCCATGACGATGGACGTGCCCGTGCTCGCGTACGACGCGGGCGCCGTGGGCGAGACGATGGGCGGCGCGGGCATCACGTTCTCACCGAAGGATCTCGAACAGGCGGCCGAATGGCTCGGCGCGCTGATTTACGACCATCCCCTGCGGGAATCCGTGGTCGCCGGACAACGGCGGCGGGTCCCCGCGTTCGAACGAACCGCCGTCGAGCCCCGGCTCCGGCATATGCTGGAGACCGTTACACAGTGAGAATCGCCTTTATCGTTCAACGTTACGGCGCGGAAATTCTCGGGGGATCCGAGTACTCCTGCCGCCTCATCGCCGAGCGCCTGGCCCAACGTCACCAGGTGGACGTGGTCACGACCTGCGCGCGCGACTACCTGACCTGGGCCAACGAATACCCGGAGGGGCCCGATCGACTGCGAGGCGTCACGGTGCGTCGATTCGCGGTGTCGAAGACCCGCGACCTCACGACGTTCAACCGCCTGTCCGATCGGATCTTTCACGAATCGCATTCGGCGCAGGACGAGCTCGAGTGGCTGAAGCAGCAGGGACCGTGGTCGCCGGGCCTCATCGACTATCTCGAGCGGCATCACCAGCACTACGACGTGCTCGTGTTCTTCACCTACCTCTACGCGCCGACCGTCATCGGCATCAAGATCGCGCCGGCGAAGTCGATCCTCGTGCCGACGGCTCACGACGAACACGCGATCCGCCTCGAGATGTATCGCGACGTGTTCTCGTCCGCGGCCGGCATCGTCTGGAACACCGACGCCGAACGGCGGTTCGTGCAGTCGCGATTCCGCCTCCGCGCGCTTGCCGAGGATGTCATCGGATGCGGTGTCGATCTGCCGGAAGGCGATGCGATCGGCGAGCCGGTCGAGCCGCCCGAGGATACGGGCACCGGCCGCGAGCCGCTGCCGCCGCACATCGAAGGCCCGGCCAACGCCTTTCGCCGCCGTCACCGGATGCACGATCCATTCTTGCTGTACGGCGGGCGCATCGATCCGGGCAAGGGCTGCGAGGAGCTGCTCGAGTACTTCCAGACCTACGTCAAAGAAGGTGGCACGGCGAACCTCATGCTCATGGGCACCAAGCTCATGCCGCTGCCCGAGGATCCGCACGTCCGTTTCGCCGGCGTGCTGCCCGACGCCGAGCGGTTCCATGCGCTCGAAGCGGCCACGGTCGTCGTCGTGCCGTCGCCGCACGAGAGCCTGTCGCTGCTGGCGCTCGAAGCGATGGCCGTCGGCACGCCGGTGCTCGTGAACGCGCGCTCCGAGGTGCTCGTCGAGCACTGCCAAAAGAGCAACGCGGGCCTGTACTACGCGGATCGCTGGGAGTTCACCGAAGCCGTGAGATTGCTGATGAAGGATGCGTCGCTGCGCGCGGCGATGGGCCGGAACGGCAAGATCTACGTCGCGCAGAACTACCGCTGGAGCACCGTGCTCCGCAAGTATGAGCGTATCTTCTCGGCTCTCGCGGATGCCACCCACGGCGCCGGCGATCGTGACCGTCCGCGCGATCCACCGCGCCCCCCGGACCGTGGCCGGCCGCAAGGTGACGGCAACCGCGATCGCGACCGAAACCGCGAGCGGGATCGATTCCGAGGCCGCGGTCAGGGCCGGGGCGACCAGCGGAACCGAGGAAGACGCTAGACCTCGTCCCTGACGCCGTCGCCGTTGCTGGCGTCGTTGTCGTCGTTGGCGTCGCTGGCGTCATTGCCCGCGCCTTTCCTGCGCTTCGGCCTGATGTCGTAGCGTTTCATCATCTCGTTCAGCGTCGTCGCCTTGATGTGCAGGAGCTCGGCGGCCTTCTTCTGGACGCCGCCGGCCGCCTCGAGCGCGGCTTCGATGTACCGGCGCTCGTGGCCGATGATGACTTCGCGGAAGTGGATGCCCTGCGCGGGGATCACGACGTCGGGAGCCGCGTCCACCGGATTGGCGCTGACATGGTCCGGAATGAGATCGGGACCGATTTCCCGATCAGGACAGAGGACGACGGCGCGTTCAATCACGTTCTCCAGCTCACGCACGTTGCCGGGCCAGTCGTACGCCATCAGCCGGTCCATCGCCGCGGGAGTGAGAATCAGCGGCCCGCGATGGCTTTCCTCGGTGTACTTCTCTAGAAAGTGCTGCACGAGCAGCGGAATGTCGTCCTTGCGGTCGCGCAACGGCGGCAGCTCGATCGTGATGACGTTGAGGCGGTAGTAGAGATCCTCGCGGAAGCGCCCCTGCCCCACCATCTCCTTCAAGCTGACGTTCGTCGCCGCGAGGATGCGCACGTCGACCTTGATGGTGTCGATGCCACCGAGGCGCATGAATTCGCGCTCCTGGATGACGCGCAGCAGCTTCGCCTGCGTGTCGATCGGGATGTTGCCGATTTCGTCGAAGAAGATGGTCCCCTTGTCCGCGAGCTCGAACAGGCCCTTTTTCGGATAGACCGCGCCTGTGAACGCGCCCTTCACGTGGCCGAAGAGATTTGACTCGAGCAAGTCGGGCGGCAGATTGCCGGAATTGACGGTAATAAAGGCCTTATCGGATCGCGCCGACCGGCGGTGAAACGCGCGGGCGACGAGCTCCTTGCCCGTGCCGCTCTCACCCTGGATCAATGCCGTCGCACGGCTGGGCGCCGCGCGGGCGATCAGATCGAACAGCGCCGTCATGCCCGGGCCGCCGCCGATGAGCTCATCGAACCGGTGCTTGCCCGAACGCAGCCGGTCCCGGAGCTCGCGGTTCTCGAGCACGAGCCGGCGCCGCTCGATCGCGTTCCGCAGCGCCAGCAGCACCTCGTCGTGCTTGAAGGGCTTCGTGAAGTAGTTGAACGCGCCCTGCTTGGTCGCGGCGACTGCGTTCTCGATCGTCCCGTACGCCGTAATCATGATCACCGGCAGCTCGTCGTCGAGCCGGTGAATATCCTCGAGCACTTCTATGCCATTGCGATCCGGGAGCATCAGGTCCAGGAGGACGGCATCCACCTGCTTCGCGCCGAGCGCGTCGAGACCCGCCTGCGCCGTCTCGGCCGTGGTGACCCTGTACCCTTCGGCGGCGAGCAGCGCTTCCAGGGCTTCCCTGATGATTTCCTCGTCGTCGATGACGAGGATCGAAGCATTCGTCTGTGTCATTTTGATATCGTCGGGGTCCCCTACACCCCGACTAGCTCCCTCGTTCCGCTCTCGCGTTGCCGTTCGCGCCACTCGGTCGCGATTGACTCGCCTCTTCGGACGCGACTTCAGGCGGCGCGTCGTGGCACAACGGAAGTACGAGGCGGAACCTCGTGCCCTGTCCGTAATCGCTTTCGCACGAGAGTGTTCCGCCGTGCTCCTGCACGATGCCGTACGTCACGGACAGGCCCAGGCCCGTACCCCGGCCCTCGGCCTTCGTCGTAAAGAACGGGTCGTAGATCCTCGCGAGATGTTCGGGCGGAATGCCGACGCCGGTGTCCGCAACCTCGACGATCACTTCCTCGCCGCGGACGCGGCTGACCACCGTGAGCCATCCGCCTTTCTGCATCGCGTCGCGCGCGTTGAGGAACAGGTTCAGGAACACCTGCTGGAGCTTGTACTCCATGCCCCTCACAACCACCGGGGTGTCCGAAAGTTCGCGGCGCACCTGGACACGGCTGGCCCGGAGCTGGTGCTCGAGCAGCGAGAGCACGTCGCCGATGATGACGTTCACGTCCACCGCCCCGGCCTCGCCGCTCGACGGCCGCGCCAGATTGAGCAGGTTGTTGACGATCTTCGCGGCGCGGAACGTCTGCCGCTCGATCTTCTCCAGCAGCTCGCGCCTCGGATCCCCGTCGTCCGATCGCTCGAGCAGGAGCTGCGTGAAACTCGAGATGCCGGTCAGCGGCGTATTCACCTCGTGCGCCACGCCCGCAGCGAGGAGGCCTATCGCCGCCATCTTTTCCGACAAGCGGAGCTGCTCTTCGAGGCTTGCACGATCTGTGACGTCGGCAATTACCAGAATCCAGCCGACCTCGCTTCGATCCGCCTGACGAAGCGGTGCCATGGCGAGGTTCACGAGCAGCTCGCGTTGGTCGCCACCAGCCGGCGCCCTTCGACTGTCGCTCATGGCGCCCTGAGCCTCGCCGAAGGGCGCCAACTGCACGCGAAACAGCGTCGTGCCCTGCGGGAAATCGCGCCGGGTGGCCGCGAGCGTATCGAAAAACGATCGATGGAAGAGATCCGAGATCGGCCGGCCGAAAGCGCCCGCGCGATCGACACCGAAGAGCGACTCCGCGCGGCGATTCCACAGTCGCACCCGATCCTCCGGATCGAGGACGACGAGCGCGTCGGACAGTGATTCGACGACGTTGGACGTGAACTGGCGGACGAGCTCGATCTCGTTCGCCTTGTCCTGCAACTGGCTGTAGAGCCGGGCGTTCTCGATCGCAGTCGCGGCCTGCCCGGCCACGGCCGCGAGCAGGCTCATGTCCTCGCTGCTGAGCGGCTCACCGTGGGCCCGGCGCCCGACCGCGATGAGCGCGATCGTCAAATCGTTCGAGACACAGGGGACGAAGCTCGAGAAGCCCGCCTCGCGCCACGCGACGCCGTCGCTGCCGAGCCTGCGGGCTGACGCGCCATCCTCAATCGTGACGATCTGGCCGTCCATCAACCGGGCGGATAGCGCGGATCCTGGCTCGATGGCTTCAACGCCGGATGGCAGGCCGGTCACAATCCGTACGGCAAACCGGCCGGCCTCGCGCCGTTGATCGGGCAGCAGCAACGCGATTCGATCGACGCCCAGGGTCTCCGCTATGCGATCGACCAGCCGCTGGCCGAGCCGAATCACGTCGAGGTCGCTGTTGAGATCGCGCGTGAAGCTAAGGAGCGCCCGGCGATAGTCGTAACGATCGCGGTAGTACAGGCGATCGAGCCCCGTCTGGATCGACTTCCACAACCAGGGCGCGACCACCGCCACCACCAGAGTCGCGAAGAGGGCCCAGAAGCTGCGGTTGCCGACGCCGGGCAGCAGGTTGACCAGCGAGAGCGTGCCTACATAGATGCCCGCCAGCAGCAGGCCGACGGCCAGGACGGCGAACGTCTTCTTGATGATGACTTCGATGTCCATCAGGCGGTAGCGGACGATCGCCGAGGCAAACGCGAGCGGGATGCAGCCGAGCAGGACAGCCGTGAATTCCGCGTAACGGAGCACGTGGCCGAAGAGGAACGGAATCAGATACAGGGACACGAACGGCAGCGCGCCGAGCGCGGATCCCCACACGATCCACCGCAACTGGCGACGCGCGGTCACGGACCGCAGTCGCGTCAGCGCACGCACCATCACGCCGAGGCCGCCAAGGAGGCACGCCCCGAGGTACACGAGCGACCACGTCTCGAACCGCTCCAGCCAGACGGACACGGACCCGACGTGGACCGTACCCGCCATGACGGCCGCGCGCGCCAGGCCGATCCCAAACGCCGGCACATAGAGCAGCGGCAGGACGATGCGGCCCACCGGCGTCTTGACCCACGGGTCGTGGCGCTCCGGGAACTCGAACGCGAAGTGCAGGAACATCGGCGGCAACGCCAGCCGCGCCACCATGTCCGCCCACTCGAAGAAGTAGTCGAGCCGGTCGTACCAGCCGCTCGGGGTGAACGACAGCACGCCGAAGAACGACACGGTCAGCCAGAAGAAATGGAGCGTCGCCGGATCGTTGGGCCGGCGCAAGCGCACCGACGCACCCACCGCGATGGCGAGGATACCGACCAGCGCGATGGAAAAGTACAGGCCAGCCCGCGGCAGCGGCATCGGCTGAAGCCGCACTTCCAGCGGCACGTCCGAAGACGCGCGATGTACGACGTAGCGCAGCACGCGGCCGTCCTCGGCCTCATGCATGAGCGCCTGCACGTCGGTGACCGCGGTGATCTCTTTGTCGTCGATGGTGAGGAGGACATCGCCCGGCGCCAGTCTCGCGCGGTGGCCGGCACTCTGCGGAGCAACCACGCCCGCGACGACGTTGGCGCCCTCCTGCGCCCACAGCACGCCGTCCTCGGGCTCGCCCTTCCAGGCCTTGACCAGGGCCATGTTCACCACGGCCAGGCACACGAGCGTCGACGCCACCGCCACGGGCAGCGCGACACGCAACAGGGGCCTCAGCCGGGAGAGCGGGGACATTCGTTGCTAAAGACTAGCAGGACGGCACGGGTACGACAGGTACGACAGGTACGTCAGGTACGTCGGGTACGTCAGGTACGAGGAACGAACTTACGCGCGTCCACTTCACTAAGAAAACCATTGGCAGGCGTCAGCATGTTCCTCGTACCCGACGTACCCGACGTACCCGTCGTACGGCTCAGAATCTCACCTGTATCCCCCCCATGAATCTGAGCGGCGGCGACACGGTGAGCAGCTCGTCGTAGGACGAGGCGCCGGCGGTGGGATCGCGGAAGAGATTGCGCACTGAGAAGAACAGCTCGAGGCGGCCGTCGGCGTTCGGGCGGGCGTGCAGCGCCTGATGGAACTGCACGTCGAAGCGGCTGCCGGGGCCGCCGGCATCACCGCCCGCGCGCGCAAATCCGGTGTTCGCGCGGTACCACACGGTGACGCGGGTCCGGGCGTCGTTCAGGCTCGCCTCGACGGTCGCGGTGAAATCGTCGAGCCATTCGTCGCGATCGCGGACGGCCGACGGCGCGAAACGGCGCAGCCCGCGCGTACGGTGCGAGCTATCCCAGTTCGCGGCCATGCGCGAGTACTCGATTGTCCCCGTCAGTACGGAAGCAAGTGACCCACTCATGCCGACGGCCCAGCCGGAGACCGTGACTTCGCCGGCCCGTGCCACGCGGTAGTGCCCCGAAGACGCCGCGGCCTCGGTCGAAAAGAGTGTCGCGATCTGATCGGTCGCGAAGTGCTGGAACGCTCGGCCGTGAATACTGCGGCGCCGGCCCACGCGGCCAAACTCACGACTGATTCCGGCCTCGACATGACGCACGTCCTCCGCGCGCATCGGATCGCGGGACACGAGCGGTGTGAACGTCCGCTCGGGAGGCAGCCAGGGTCCCTCGGTGGGCGGCGGCAGGAATTCTTCCGCGCCGGGTGCAAGCATCGATCGTCCAGCACGCGCCGTCAGATAGGTCGCCGGCAGCACGCGCGCGCGCAGGCCTCCTCCCACGGTGAGAAGGTACGGGGACGTCAGGAAGTCGTAGCGGTTCGCGCGGAAGAAATAGTCCACCTCCACCTGTTCGAGCAGCCGCCATCGATCCTGACCAAAGACGCCGGCGACACTGCGCGCCTCGAGCGTCGACCTCGACGCCAGCGCGCCGGGACCGCTGACTTTCGGAGCGTGCGCGCTGTACGAGACACCGAAGCGCAAGGCGTGCGCTTCGGACCGATGCGCTTCGTATTCGCCGAGCACGTTCCACGCCGCGTCGGTCCCCGACCCGATGGCGCCGCGAATGCGCCAGTCACCCGACGTCCCGACAGGCGCTCCAAACACGACGTAGGCGACGCTTCGCGGGAGCGTGCTCACCGAAAACGACGAGGGATCTGCTGACGCCGTCGTCACGAAGTTCAGCTGGCCGCTGAAGCCGGTCGTCGCGAGACGCGACGCCATGCGCTTCGACGTATCGATCGCGCGCCAGAAGAGCGAACCCGTGGGCTGCGCGGCTACATCGCTGGTTCCCGCTTCGATCCGGTCAGTCGCCGCGCCGCCATCGCGCAACACCGATCGCGGCAGGTGCCGGAGCTGCCAGGCCAGGTCCGTATGCGCATGCGTGTCCGTGAGCTTGGCCTCGACGAGGCCCACAGTCTGACGCGTGAGCGTGATCACGCGCTCGAGCGAAATCGCCCGCTGGACCGTCACCGGCTCTCGGTACGTGGAGATGTAGCCAGTCCGGGTCGCACGCAGAACGTAGTCACCTGCCGGCAGCGCCATCTGGAACCGGCCGAGCGCGTCACTCCTCGCGGCAACCACCGTCGCGCCGATTGCCAGCACGCTCGCATCGACGATGGCGGCGCCGGCCGCATCACGCACGAAGCCGTGCACGCGGCCGTTCGGGGCGCTCCCGCGATCATCGCGGCCGGACGCACGAACAGGCGCACCGAACAGGATGACGATCGAAAGTACTGCGACAGGGATGCGGTGCATACCAGCCTCCCGGACCGTTGAATGGAAGAGAAGAGCGTGGTCATGGTAGCAGAATCGTGCGTGGTATCATCCGCAGCCGTGCGCATCACGAGCATCAACGCACGTGAAATCCTCGACTCCCGCGGCAACCCCACAGTAGAAGTTGACGTCACCCTCGACTCCGGAGCGCGCGGCCGCGCGGCCGTGCCGTCCGGCGCCTCCACCGGCACGCGCGAGGCACTCGAGCTTCGGGATGGCGACAAACTGCGCTACATGGGCAAGGGCGTACGGAAGGCCGTCGGCCACGTGAACGACGAGATCGCGGGCGCTCTTCGCGGCGCCGAAGCGGGCCAGCGCGCGATAGACGACGCCCTCATCGCGCTCGATGGCACGCCGAATCTTGGACGGCTCGGGGCGAACGCCGTGCTCGGGGTGTCGATGGCAACCGCGCACGCGGCTGCGGCGGCGGGCGGCCTGCAGCTCTACGAACATCTCGCGACGCTCGTCCCGGCTGCCGCGCGCGCCGGCGGTCCTGTCCTGCCGGCGCCGATGATGAACATCCTCAACGGCGGCGCGCACGCGGACACGAACGTCGACTTCCAGGAATTCATGGTGATGCCGCTCGGCCTGCCGACGTTCGCGGACGCCCTCCGCGCCGGCACCGAGACGTTTCACGCGCTGAAGGGCCTGCTCAAGAAGCGCGGCCTGGCGACGGGCGGCGGCGACGAGGGCGGCTTCGCGCCGAGCCTCTCATCGAATCGCGAAGCCGTCGAGCTCGTGCTCGAAGCCGTCCGCATCGCGGGATACCAGGCCGGCAAGGACATGTTCGTCGCGTTGGACGTCGCGTCGAGCGAGTTCTGGGACGATGAGGCCAAGCACTACGTGCTGAGGAAGTCCGGTGAAGGCGTGAAGTCCTCCGACGAGATGATCGCGATCTACGAGGACTGGACGCGGCAGTATCCGATCATTTCGATAGAAGACGGGCTCGCCGAGGGCGACTGGCCGGGCTGGCAACGCCTGACGGCTGCAATCGGCTCGCGCGTGCAGCTCGTCGGAGACGATGTGTTCGTGACGAACCCGGCGATCCTGAAGCAGGGCATCGAGAAAAAAATCGGTAACGCGCTGCTGGTGAAGCTGAACCAGATTGGCACCGTTTCCGAAACGCGCGCCGCGGTCGAAATGGCGCGGCAGGCCGGATACGCGAGCGTGATCTCCCACCGTTCCGGCGAGACGGAAGACACGACGATCGCGGACCTGGCGGTCGCCACGTGCGCGGGCCAGATCAAGACGGGCTCGGCCAGCCGCGCGGATCGCACCGCCAAGTACAACCAGCTCCTCAGGATCGAGAGCGAGCTCGGCGCCGCCGCGAAGTATGCAGGCCGCAGCGCCATCAAGCAGCTCAAATAAGTCGCATGCACAAGGTAGTCCTCCTGCGGCACGGCGAAAGCACCTGGAACAAAGAGAACCGGTTCACCGGGTGGACCGACGTCGACCTGAGTGACAAAGGCCGCGAGGAAGCGGCCACCGCGGGCAAGCTGCTGAAGTCCGAGGGCTACGTCTTCGACATTGCCTACACGTCGGTCCTGAAGCGCGCCCTTCGCACCTGCTGGATTGCGCTCGACGAGCTCGACCTTCTGTGGATTCCCGTCGAGAGAAGCTGGCGTCTCAATGAGCGTCACTACGGCGCCCTGCAGGGCTTGAACAAGGCCGAGACGGCGGCGAAGCACGGCGACGCGCAGATCAAGATCTGGCGGCGCAGCTACGACATCCCGCCGCCGCCGCTCGAGGCTTCCGATCCACGCCATCCATCGCACGATCCGCGCTATGCAGGACTGGCCGCGTCCGAGATCCCGTCAACGGAAGCGCTCAAGCAAACGGTCGATCGCTTTCTGCCCTACTGGAACGCGACGATCGCGCCGGCGATCCGCTCCGGCAAGCGCGTGCTCATCACCGCGCACGGCAACAGCTTGCGCGCGCTCGTGAAGTATCTCGACAACGTCTCAGAATCCGACATCGTCGAGCTCAACATCCCTACGGGAATTCCGCTCGTCTACGAGCTCGACGCGAACCTCGCGCCGTTGAAGCACTACTACCTTGGGGATGCGGAAGCGGCGGCCAGGGCGGCCGAGGCCGTGGCGAAGCAAGGAACCGCCAGATAAGCTCGAAACTTCGAAGTTCGAATCTACTCGACTTCTTTTTCAGTCGGCTCGTCGGCGGCGATGCGCAGCGACTTCAAGAAGCGGCGATCGTTGGCGCTCATCTCGAGGCCGCTGCGGTTGCCTGAGCGGCGGCTGTGCGTTCCCTTCGCGGCGACCGCGTCGCGACTCGAGAACGCGACGACCGCTTCAAGTGAGACTCGCATGTCGAATCCGGCGGCGCGCGCTTTTTCGCGGCACGCTTCGACGCGCGGATCGTTGGCGACGGCCTGGGAGACGGCCTCGGTGAGTTCACGCGCCAACTGATTCATCATCGAGTCCATGCGACCTCCACGTCACGTCAGCGGAAGCAATAAAAGCGGTAAAAACTGGGGGCATTGTAGACACCAGTACAGGGGGTGTCAAACTCGAAAAGTGTATTTCTGTGAAGGTACAGCGCGAGTTGCAGACAACCGAGCGCCAATGACAACCTCGTGCGTCGCCGAGACCTCCGTGTGTGAACTTCGGCCCTCCGTGGCAGACTAATGACCGCGATGGCGAAGAATTCCAGCGCGCGAGGCCCGTTCGCGCGCCCGGACGACCTCCCGCCCGCCGCCGGCGTCGCGTCGGAGGCTCCCGGTGAGTTTCCCTACACCCGCGGCATCCAGCCGACGATGTACCGCGGCCGGTTGTGGACGATGCGTCAGTACGCCGGTTTCGGCACCGCGTCGGAGTCCAACGCGCGGTATCGGTACCTCCTCGCGCAAGGCGTGAGCGGCCTCAGCGTCGCGTTCGACCTGCCCACGCAGATGGGCTACGACTCGGATCACGCGATGGCCGCGGGCGAAGTCGGCCGCGTCGGTGTCGCGATCGATTCGATCGAGGACATGGCCGTGCTGTTCGACGCCATCCCGCTGGATCGCGTATCGACGTCGATGACGATCAACTCGACGGCGATCATCCTGCTCTCGCTCTACGTCGCCGTCGCACGCCGGCACGGGATCCCGCTCGAAACACTGTCGGGCACGATCCAGAACGACATCCTCAAGGAGTACATCGCGCGCGGCACCTATATCTACCCGCCGCGCCACTCGCTTCGCATCGTGACGGACATCTTCGCGTGGTGCGATCGCGAGCTCCCCAACTGGAACACGATCTCAATTAGCGGATACCACATTCGCGAAGCCGGCTCGACTGCCGTGCAGGAGGTCGCGTTCACGCTGGCAAACGCCATCGCCTACGTGGAAGCCGCCGGCGAGTCCGGTCTCGACATCGACACGCTGGGGCCGCGGCTCTCCTTCTTCTTCAACGCGCACAACGACTTCATCGAAGAGATCGCGAAGTTCCGGGCCGCGCGACGCCTGTGGGCGTTCATCTGCCGCGATCGCTTCGGTGCGACGAACCCGCGGGCCATGCAGCTCCGCTTCCACACCCAGACCGCCGGAAGCACGCTCACCGCGCAGCAGCCGGACAACAACATCGTCCGCGTCGCCGTTCAGGCCATGGCCGCCGTGCTGGGCGGCACGCAGTCGCTCCACTGCAACGGCCGCGACGAAGCGCTGGCGCTTCCCACCGAAGAAGCCGCCCGGATTGCCCTGCGGACGCAGCAGATCATCGCGTCGGAGTCAGGCGCCGCCAACACAGTTGACCCGCTCGGCGGCGCCTGGGCAATCGAGGAACGGACCGCGGGCATCGAGGCGGAGGCGCGCGCGCTCATCGCGAAGATCGACTCCATGGGCGGCACGCTCGCCGCCATCGAAGCCGGCTGGATTCAGCGGCAGGTGCAGGACGCGGCCTATGCCGCGCAGCAGGCCATCGACCGCGGCGACCAGATCATCGTGGGCGTCAATCAGTTCCAGACCGAGGAGGCCGCTCACATCGACCTGCTCCGCATCGATCCTGCCGGCGAAATACGGCAGGCCGAGGCGGTCCGGACACTTCGCGCGAGCCGCGACAGGGTGGCCTGGCAGCAGGCGATCGCCGCCCTGGAACAGGCCGCCTCCGACGGCGGCAACCTCGTGCCGCGCGTGCTCGCTGCGGTCGAATCCCGCGCCACTCTTGGGGAGATCTCCGACACGCTGCGACGCGTGTTCGGCGAACACCGTGACCAGCTCAGCTGACGCTCCCCTCCTGCGGGTCAGCGGGCTTCGCACGACGTTTCCCCTCCAAGGTGGGCGCGAGGCGGCGGCCGTGGACGACGTGTCGTTCGAGATCGCGCGAGGCGAGACGCTCGGGCTCGTCGGCGAATCCGGCAGCGGCAAGTCGGTCACCGCGCTGTCGATCATCCGGCTGGTCATGCCGCCCGGACGGATCACGCACGGACGCATCGAGCTTGAAGGACGCAACCTGATGGACCTCGGTGAAGAAGAGATGCGCCAGGTCCGCGGCCGCCGGATCGGCTTCGTCTTCCAGGAACCGATGGTCGCGCTCAATCCGGTCTACACGATCGGCTTTCAGATTCGCGAGACGCTCGCGGTCCACAATCTTGCGCGGGGCGCCGCGGCCAGGAAGCGCACGCTTGAATTGCTCGACGCCGTTCGCGTGCCCGATCCCGCGCGGCGTGCGAAGGAATATCCGCATCAACTGAGCGGCGGTCTCCGCCAGCGCGCGATGATCGCTCTCGCACTCGCCGCCGATCCGGCGCTGGTGATTGCCGACGAACCGACGACGGCGCTGGATGTGACCGTGCAGGCGGAAGTACTGGATCTTCTGCGCGACCTGAGGCGTACGTTCGGTCTGTCGCTGCTGCTGATTACGCACGATCTCGGCGTGGTCGCCGAGATGGCGGATCGCGTCGCCGTCATGTACTGCGGCCGCATCGTCGAGGAGGCGCCGGTGGCGCGGCTTTTCAGCGCGCCTGCACATCCGTACACGCGCGGGCTGCTGGCTTCGATACCCGGTGGCCAGTCCGGCGATCGGCTTGCAGCCATTCCCGGCGTCGTCCCTGCGTTGGGTCAGGCGGGGCCTGGTTGCGCGTTCGCGCCGCGCTGCGGCGATCGGATGAAGGTGTGCGACACGGCGCCTGGCCTCACGACGATTGGCGACGGCCATACCGTGCGCTGCTTCCTCCATGACCTCCGCTCCGCTACCCCCGGGGTCTCCTCGTGACGCCGCTGGTTCAAGTGAAGGGACTCGTCAAGGAGTTTCACGGCCGCGGATGGTTCCGCCGCGGTCCGGCAGTGCGCGCCGTGGACGACGTGACGTTCGACGTGATGCCGGGCGAGACGTTCGGCCTCGTCGGCGAGTCCGGATCCGGCAAGACGACCACGGGACGCTGCCTCCTGCGATTAATCGAGCCGACATCCGGCGAGAACCGTTTCAAGGAGATGGACGTGCGCGCGCTTGGATCCGGTGACCTTCGCCGGGCGCGACGCCATTTTCAGATCGTGTTTCAGGATCCCTACTCGTCGCTCAACCCGCGCATGCGTGTGGGGGCCATCGTCGAGGAGCCGCTCATCATCCACAAAATGGGATCCCGAGATGAGCGGCAGGCGCGGGTACGCCGCCTGTTCGAACTGGTCGGGCTTGATCCGGATGCCGGCGCGAAGTATCCGCACGAGTTCAGCGGTGGCCAGCGGCAGCGGATTGGGGTCGCGCGTGCAATCGCGCTCGAGCCTTCATTCATCGTCTGCGACGAGCCGGTGTCCGCGCTCGATGTTTCCGTTCAGGCGCAGGTCGTGAACCTGCTCCTTGACCTGCAGAAGCAGCTGGGGCTCACGTACCTCTTCATCGCGCACGACCTGCGGCTCGTCCGCCAGATCTGCGAGCGCGTGGCGGTGATGTACCGCGGGCGGATCGTCGAGCTGGGCCCCGCGGAGTCCGTCTTCGGCGCCCCGGCGCACCCGTACACGAGGGCGCTCCTCTCGGCGATCCCGCAACTCCAGCCCGGACAGCGACTTCCGAGGATTCCTTTCGACGCGTCCGGGTTCACGGCTGCGGCGTTGCGCGAGGTGGGCCCGGCGCACCTCGCGGCTCTCTGACAATAGAGCGTGGCCCAGTACTTCACGCCCGGCTTCTTCGACTTCTTTCGCGATCTGAAGCGACACAACGATCGCGAGTGGTTCGCGGCGAACCGCGAGCGGTACGTCGCGAGCGTGGAGGCGCCGGTGCTGCAGTTCATCGGCGATTTCGCGCCGCACCTGAGGGCCATCAGCCCGGCATTCACAGCGGATCGGCGTCGCGTCGGCGGGTCGATGTTCCGCATCCACCGGGATACGCGCTTCTCGCCGGACAAGTCGCCGTACAAGCTGTGGACCGCCGCGAGATTTGCGCACGAGTCACGCCGCAAGGAGAGCGGCGGCGTCCCCGGATTCTTCCTGCATCTCGGTCCGGGCGAATCCTTCGGCGGCGGCGGCGTTTATCACATCGAAATGCCTCAGCTCACGAAGATCCGCCGCCGGATCGTCGACGCTCCGCAGGACTGGGCGAAGGTACGGGCGCGAGTGGAGGTGCAGGGCGAGCAGCTCAAGCGCGCCCCCGCCGGGTTTTCAGCGAGCCACGAGCACATCGAGGATCTGCGCCGGCAGAATCTGTACGCGCTCAAGGACTTCACCGAGGCGGACGTCGTCTCGGGCGACTTCATGGAGCGATTCGTCGCGTCCTGCCAAGAGGCCGCGCCGCTCATCGAGTTCGAGACGAAAGCTCTCGGACTCAGGTGGTAGCCATGGACCTGCAGGCCACGCTTCTCTTCGCGACCTCTCTCATCGCCATCGTCAATCCGCTGAGCTCGTCGGTGCTGTTCGTGACGTCAGCGTCGAGATTCGGACAGGCCGTACAGACCAGGATGGCCGATCAGAGCGCGCTCGCGATTGCGGTCGTGCTTCTTGTCTGCGCCTGGGCCGGACGGTACCTGCTGCTCATCCTCGGCATCAGCGTGCCGATGCTGCAGGCGGCAGGCGGGCTCATTCTGCTCATCAGCGGACTGCGAATGGTCGTACTCGAGGAAACGAAACTCACCGCGGCAGAGAAGACGTCGGTTGAGGACGTGCCGGAAGAGCACTGGAAGGCGCTGGCGGTGGTGCCCATCGCGATTCCCGGGACCGTGGGCGCGGGCACCATCACCACCGTCGTGGTGCAGTCGACGACATATTCGCGCTGGCAGGATCTGCTGATCATCAGCGCCGTCGGGCTCGGCACGGCGCTCCTGATGTGGATCACGTTTCGATCGTCGAGCGGTATCGCGCGCCGTCTTGGTCCGATCGGGCTCAACATCGTCACGCGCGTCATGGGGATTCTCGTGACGGCAACTGCGTTCGGCTTGCTCGCGCGCGGCATCGGCGGCTTGCTGCCGGGTCTGATGAAATAGGCGCAAAGCCTCATGCGCTCGATTCCGGAGCTGCCGGAGGACATCGAGGACTTTCGCGACCACCGCTGGTGGCGCGAGCCGACGCGGCAGGTCGGCACGCCGATTGATGCGGAGCGGTTCATCGAGCAGGTGGGATTCGCCGCCTGCCTCACGGACTCCCGCCGTCCTGGTCCCTCACTCTACGTTTCGGTCTGCGGCCGGCGCGATGCCATCATGCCGCGCAACGCGCAGAAGGATCACGAGGCCTCTCTCACGTGGAATCTGAAGGACGCGCTGCTCCGGCGCGGCAGGGTCTTCTACGGGAAACTCGCGCGCGGCAGGGCCACGTTCATCGCGCCGCGAATGCTGCCGCACTTTCACGCCATCTGGGGGGTGAAACGATCCGAAGAGGCGCGCCGGTTCAGCAAGCCGGCACGCGCCGTGCTGGACGTCCTGCGCCACGAATGGGAGATGGGCACCGCCGATCTCAGGAACGAGTCCGGCGTACAGGACCGAGCGGCATTCACCCGCGCGCTCGACGAGCTTCAAGCGGCGATGATCGTGATACCCGGAGATGTCGTCTACGACCCGTTCACGTACATCTGGACGCTGGCGGTCGGGAGATTCCCGGACGAGCTCCGCCGCCGCATCCCGAGAGACGTGGCGCTTCGCGAGATTGCCAGGTGCTTTCTGACCGGCGCGGGACTCACGGTCCCGGGCGAACTCGCACGCGTGACGGGCGTGCCGCGGCCGGAAGCGGGGCTCGGCAATCGTGCGCTCGTCGCCGAGGGTTTCGCGACGATGGAGTCGCGAGGGACGTACCGTCTACGCGGCGCGTGAGACGTCCTTTTCGACTTGGCCGTCCCGGATATGGATCACGCGGTGGGCGTGCGCGGCGACGTCAGGCTCATGCGTGACGAGGATGATGGTGTTGCCCGCGCCGTGAAGGCGCTCGAACAACGCCATGATTTCGACTCCGGTCTTCGAGTCGAGGTTGCCGGTCGGCTCGTCCGCGAGGAGGATCGACGGATTGTTCACGAGCGCGCGCGCGATGGCCACGCGCTGGCGCTGGCCGCCGGACAGCTCGTTCGGCTTGTGCTTCATGCGGTCGGCGAGCTCGACTTTCTGCAGCGCGCCCGTCGCGCGCTCGTGCCGCGCCTTCGACGACACACCGGCATAGACGAGCGGCAACTCCACGTTGTGCAGCGCCGTCGCGCGCGGCAGCAGGTTGAACGTCTGGAACACGAACCCGATTTCCTCGTTCCGGATCCGGGCGAGCTCGTCGTCGTTCATCTGACTCACCTGCTTGCTGTTCAGCAGGTAGCTGCCCTTGCTCGGAGTGTCGAGGCAGCCGATCAGATTCATCAGCGTCGACTTGCCCGAGCCAGAGGGCCCCATGATGGCGACGTACTCGCCGCGCTCGATGATGATGGACACGCCCCGGAGGGCGTGTACCTCTTCCGAGCCCATCACGTAGGTCTTCCACAAATCTCGCGTTTCAATCAAAGACATATGAAATCCGTTGGTTCAGGGCGCAGGGTTCAGGGTTCGCCTGTCTGGTTCCGGGTTCGGTGCATTGTCTCTTACGGACCCCGGGACCGTGACGTTCCCGGAACCGGGCACCAGACGCGCGAACCCGGAACGCTGGGCCCTGAACCGATCCGCGTCAAGTCTCTTTCGATTCGTACTCATCCTTCAATCGAGCGACGACGTTCGGGTCGGCCAGTGTCGTCGTATCCCCAAGTGTCTTGCCTTCAGCAATATCCCTCAACAGACGCCTCATGATCTTGCCCGATCGCGTCTTGGGCAGGTCGGCGGCGAAGAGAATCTGATCGGGCCGGGCGAGCGCGCCGATCTTGCGGACGACGTGCTCCTTGAGCTCGTCGATGAGCTCGGCGCTGCCCTTCCAGCCTTCCTTGAGCGTCACGAATGCCGCGACGGCCTGACCTTTGATCTCGTGCGGGCGCCCGACCACCGCCGCCTCGGCGACCTTCGGATGATCGACGAGCGCGCTTTCGACCTCCATCGTCCCGATACGATGACCGGCGACGTTCAGCACGTCGTCGACGCGGCCGAGCAGCCAGTAGTAGCCGTCCTGATCGACGTGCGCGCCGTCACCGGTGAAATAGACGCCGTCCTGCCAGCGGGTCCAGTACTGCTGCACGAACCGTTCGGGATCGCCGTAAATGCCGCGCAGCATGCCCGGCCATGGCTTCGTGAGCGCGAGAAGACCGCCCCCCTGGGAGACAGCCTCGCCGTTCGCGTTCCGGATCTCAGCAGTGATGCCCGGGAAAGGCCTGGTCGCCGATCCCGGCTTCGCCGGAGTGATGCCTGGCAGACCGGTAATAAGAATGTGGCCGGTCTCCGTCTGCCACCACGTGTCGACGATCGGACACCGCTTGCCGCCGATGTGCTCGTGGTACCACATCCACGCTTCGGGGTTGATCGGCTCGCCGACGGATCCCATCAGGCGCAGGCTCGACAAGTTCCGTTTGGCGGGCCACTCGGTACCCCACTTCATGAACGCGCGGATCGCTGTTGGAGCGGTGTAGAAGATCGTGACGCCGTACTGTTCGATCAGGCTCCAGAAGCGATCCTTCTGGGGCCAGTCCGGCGCGCCCTCGTACATCAGCACTGTCGCGCCGTTCGCGAGCGGCCCGTACACGACGTAGCTGTGTCCAGTGACCCAGCCGATGTCCGCCGTACACCAGTAGACGTCCTCATCACGCAGATCGAACACGAGCTGCGTCGTGGCGTACGCGCCGACCAGGTACCCGCCCGTCGTATGGACGATGCCTTTGGGTTTGCCGGTGGTACCGGACGTATAGAGGATGTAGAGCATGTCCTCCGAATCCATCGGCTCGGGCGGACAATCCGCGGGCGCGTCCTGCATCAGCCGGTGAAACCAGTGATCGCGTCCCTCCTGGATGTGGACGGGAAAGGCTTCGCCTTCCTGGCGCTTCAGCACCACAACGTGCTTGATCGAGGGCGTCTCGCGCAATGCTTCGTCGGCCAGGTGCTTGAGCGGAACAATCTGGCCGCGGCGGTAGCCTCCGTCAGCAGTGACGAGCACGTTGCATTGCGCGTCATTGATGCGATCGCGCAGTGATTCCGGGCTGAAACCGCCGAACACGACGCTGTGCACGGCGCCGATGCGCGCGCACGCGAGCATGGCAATCGCCAGCTCGGGCACGAGCGGCATGTAGAGCGCGACGCGATCGCCTTTCTTGACGCCGAGCGACTTGAGGACGTTGGCGAACTTGCAGACCTGACGATGCAGCTCGAAGTACGTGAGCGTGCGCTTGTCTCCAGGCTCACCTTCCCAGATGAGCGCAGCCTTGTTCCGGCGCGCGGTGCGCACGTGCCGATCGAGGCAGTTGGCGCTGACGTTCAGTTTGCCGCCAACGAACCACTTCGCGTTCGGAGACTTCCAATCGAGGACCTTCGTCCAGGGCTGAATCCATTCGAGCTCCGACGCGAAGCCGGCCCAGAATCCTTCCGGATCCGCCGCCGCGCGCGCGTAGATCGAGTCGTCAGTCAGGCGCGCGTGTTTCTTGAACTCCTCCGAAGGCGCAATGACCCGCGCCTCCTTCAATAGATTCTGGATTTCTGGTCCCGACAACGCTACTCCTCGGCCTGAACCCTGAACCTTGAACCCTGAACCGCCGCAGGCTACGCCTGCGGCGTCGGCGGCAGCTTCTTGCGGAAGAACGCGAGGCCCAGGAACGAGCCGGCCATCGAGAACACCGAGTAGATCGGCAGTGTCACGAAGAGCCCGAGCAGCACCAGGTTCCGGCCGTTCATGAAGCCAAGGATGCGATCCCGCATCTCCGGAGGAATCTCAGTGTTCTTCGTGAGCTCCGCCCGAATCTGCGCGAGTACGTCCGGACCGGCGAAGAAGCTCACAATCGCGAACTGCACCAGGCAATAGATCAGGCCGCCGAGGGCGCCGGCGATCAATCCCTGTATCGCGGCCTCACCCGTGGCCACCGGCGTCGGGGTGTTCTGCTGAAGCAGGTACGTCGCGAGCACGCCACCCGCGACGACCCACAGACAGCAGCACATATTGGCCGCATTGACGATGGGCAGCGACGACAGAACACCGATGAACAGAGCGCCAAGCAGAGCGGGTTGAAATCGACCCATGAAGGACCTCTCAGAATCTGGCGATCTGGTGATTTGGCGAACTCGTGATCGAAGGGCGTTTTGCAATCACCAAATCACCAAATCTCCAAATCACAAATGCAAGCATCAGTCGTAGTACTCGCGGCCCAGGTGCGTGATTAGTTCCTCGCCCTGGAGGTACCGTAGCGTGTTCTTCAGCTTCATCAACTGAATGAACAGGTCGTGCTCGGGATAGACCTCGGGAGCGTGCATCGGGCTCTTGAAGTAGAACGAGAGCCACTCCTGGATGCCCGACATGCCGGCGCGCTGCGCAAGATCGAGGAACAGCGCGACGTCGGCGACGATCGGCGCCGCCAGGATGCTGTCGCGACAGAGAAAGTTGATCTTGAGCTGCATCGGATAACCGAGCCAGCCGAAGATGTCGATGTTGTCCCAGCCCTCTTTGTTGTCGCCGCGCGGCGGGTAGTAGTTGATCCGGACAACGTGCGAGATGTCCTTGTAGAGATCCGGGTACAGCTGGGGCTGGAAGATGTAGTCGAGCGCGCCCTTCTTGCTTTCTTCCTTCGTCTTGAACGACTCGGGATCGTCGAGCACCTCGCCGTCGCGGTTGCCGAGAATGTTGGTCGAGTACCAGCCGGCCACGCCGATCATCCGGGCCTTGAGCCCCGGCGCGATGATCGTCTTGATCAGCGTCTGGCCGGTCTTCATGTCGTTGCCGACGAACGGCGATCCCGTCTTCTGGGCCAGCTCGCGCAGCGCCGGAATCTCCGCGCTCAGGTTCGGCGCCGCATTCGCGTACGGGATGCCTTCCTTGATCGCCGCATACGCGTAAATGAGGCTCGACGAGATCATCGGGTCGTTGGTCTCGAGGCCCTTCTCGAAGGCCGCGAGTGACTTGTGGCACGGCGCCTCGGTCATGAAGATCTCGGTGCTGCCGACCCAGAGCAGCACGAGTCGATCGCAACCGTTGTCGGCCTTGAACTTACGGATGTCGGCGATCAACTGCTCCGCTAAGTCCTTCTTGTTCTTGCCTTTCTTGACGTTCGGACCGTCGAGCCGCTTCACGTACTGGCGGTCGAACACCGCCGGCATGGGCTTGATCGCGGCCAGCTCGTCCTTCACCTGATCGAGCAGCTTGTCCTCGAGGACGCCGGCGTGCTTCGCGGCCTCGTAACAGTTGTCCTCGAAGATGTCCCAGCCGCCGAACACGAGCTGGTCGTACCGAGCCAGCGGCACGAATTCACGAATCTTTGGTGTCCGGTTTTCCGTGCGCTTACCGAGACGGATCGTGCCCATCTCGGTGAGCGAACCGATCGGTTTCGCGATGCCCTTCCGCACCGCCATGATGCCCGCAATGGTTGTCGTGGAAACCGCGCCGAGACCGACGAGAAGAATGCCGAGCTTGCCCTCGGCGGATTTGATAGCAGACGCCTGTGTCACGGCCGAAAACTATATCATTCGGCGGATGTTCCGGTGGTTTCGTACGGCCGCGCCGATGCGGGAAACAGCCGAAGCAATGGTCGATCCGCGGCCTGGCGACGTGCTTCTCGTCATCGGCGTGTCGAACACGCGGCTGGCGGGCGCGTGCGCGGCCGTGACGGGCCTGAACGGCCGCGCCGTTGTCGTCGGCCGCGGCGCGGCGGAGCAGAAACTCGTCGAATCATCCGCGGCCGCCGCGGGCGCGCTCATCGAGTTCGTGGACGCGCCGCCGACAATGCTTCCGCTCGATTCGGACACGTTCGACGTGGTCCTGATTCCGAAGTTCGGCGCGCCCTCGGACATGGCTGACGGCGCCGTCGCCGCCGAAGCCCTGCGCGTCGCGCGGCCGGCTGGACGCATCATCGCGATCTGCGGCGAGCGCCGCGCCGGCATCCTCGGCGCCCTGCAGACGCCTGCGCAGGCACCAAGAGGCGATGAGGTCATCTCGCTGCTGAAGGCGGCGGGAGGAGTTGCGGTGCGGAAACTTGCTTCACAAGACGGCGTCAGCTATTTCGAAGCAAGAAAACCACGTCCGCCTACCGAAGACACGTCAAGTGGCGGCCGCCGTCAATCGCAATCGTCTCGCCGGTGATCCAACCCGCAGACGGCGACAGCAGGTACGCAATCAAGTCCGCGATTTCCTCCGGCCGCCCGGGCCGGCCGAGCGGATGCGTCGTCTTCGATCGTTCGAGGAATTCAGCGTACTTCGCCTCGTCCATGCCGCCGCGGCGGTGAAGGTTCGTGACGACGACGCCGGGATTGACGGCGTTCACGCGCACGCCGTGGGCCGCCAGGTCGAGCGCGGCCACGCGCGTCAGTTGATCGACGGCCGCCTTGCTCACCGCGTACGACGCGACGCCCGGGAATGCGCGCAGTCCCGCGACGCTCGAGACGTTCACCACGGATCCCTTGCGCGAAATGAGCGCCGCGGACGCCTCGCGCAGGAGGCGGAACGGAGCGCGCACGTTAATACCCATCATCGCGTCCCAGCCGGCGTCGGTCGTATCCATGACGGCGCCGGACGCGATGATGCCGGCGGCGTTGACGAGCGCGTCAATCCCGCCATAGGCGCCGACCGCCGCCGCCACGATCGCGCGCGGTGCATCGTCGGTCGTCACGTCGGCCACGCAGGGCGTCGCGATACCGCCGGCGTCCTTGATAGCCGCGGACACAGAAGACAAGGCGGCTGCGTCCCTGCCAACCGCGAGAATCGCGAACCCATCGCGCGCGAGTCGCAATGCCGTCGCGCGACCCAGCCCGGATGTGGCACCAGTGACGATTGCAGATTTGTCCATGAAAACGAGCCCGGGCGTCATTTTCCGGGCGCTCTACCTTATCTTACGGACCGGGAAAATGACGCCCGGGCTCATATCCTATACAGATGATCTGGCCCGCGACGCTGGCGCTGTCCGTGCTCGGAAGCGCCGGGGGCATGGCGACCGCAGCCATCCTGCTCTTCGCCTCCCCTGCGATGCGGACACGCGTCGTGCCCTGGCTCGTGTCGTATGCGGTCGGCACGCTGCTCGGCGCCGCGCTACTCGGACTCCTGCCGCAGGCCCTCGAAACCCTGCCGCCGGCGCACGCGCTCGGCACGCTCCTCGCCGGCATCATGTCCTTCTTCGTACTCGAGAAGCTCGTGCTGTGGCGCCATTCGCACGACGACCACGAATGCGACGTGCACAAGTCAACCGTCGCGCTCGTCATCGCCGGCGACGCGGTCCACACGTTCGTGGACGGCGTGGTCATCGCCGCCGCAGCCCTGGTCTCGCTCCCGCTCGGCGCAACGACGGCACTTGCCGTCGCCACGCACGAGATCCCGCAGGAGGCGGGCGACTTCGCGATTCTCCTCGCGGCAGGACACTCGAGATCCCGCGCCTTCCTGCTCAACCTCACATCCGCCGTGGGCGGCATACTCGGCGCGGCCGCCATGCTGATCTTCGGCTCCAGCGTCCCCGGCGTGCTGCCCTACGTGCTCTCCTTCGCGGCCGGCAACTTCCTCTACATCGCGATGACGGATCTCATCCCCACACTGCACCGTGGCACGCTCGACCGCAACGCGATACGACAGCTGATTCTGATCGGATTGGGAGTGGGGACGATGGTCATGGTGCAGTAGTTGCAACGACGGGAACGCACGGGAACGACGGGAACTCATCGATCACCAAATCACCAGATCACCGACTAGTCCCCTCTCCCCGTCGTCCATAATCTGTGTCTATCCCCATGCGAGTGTTCTTCGCCCTGGCCGTCGCGGTCGGTGCCGCAGTCGCGGTGTCGGGACAAAGCACGATCCCGCCGGTCGTGATGCCGCCCACGACGACTCCCGTCGGCCCGGTCAGGCCGCCGCAGAAACCGCCACTTACCGTCACGCCAAAGGCCGGCCCGGCAGCCGAGATTTCGGGCCGGGTTGTAGACGATGGAAGTCGCGGCATCGGGGAAGCCACCGTGTGGCTGGTGGGCCAGACGTCGATCCAGCGCGCAGTCACTGACGCGCGCGGCCGCTTCCTCTTTAATAACGTCGCGTCCGGAGAGTACGTCGCGGTGGCCCGGAAGCGCGGCTTCTACGACGGCGCCTTCGGCAAGCGGCGTGCGAACGGATCGCCGCTGCCGTTCAGCGCGGGCGCGGGCCAGGCGACATCCGACATGCAGATCGAGTTGTTCCGCTCCGGCGTGATCGTGGGATCGGTCTTCGATGAAGCCAACGAGCCCGTCGTCGGCGCGCGGGTCATCGCAATCCGCCGGTTCTTTGCCGGCGGCGACTGGCGGTTCTTTCCCGCCGGCAGCGTCACGACCGACGATCAGGGCAAGTATCGCGTCTACGGCCTCGAGCCAGGCGAATACATCGTCACGACGCCGACGGCACAGCTGAACGTCGAGGTGCCTGACGAGCCGCTGTCAGCGGGCGGCGTGCCGTTCACTGAATCACCGGACCAGGCGTACCCGACGGTCTACTACGCAACAACGCGCTACTCGCTGCTTTCGCTGCCGGTCACGATCGGTTCGGGCGAGATCCGGTACGCGGTGAACTTCCAGTGGGCGCCGGTGCCCGCGAGAGCGGTCAGCGGCAGACTGACTGGATTCAGGGAACTCATCGGCGGCCAGGTCGTGAAGCTCGTGCCAATCGACACGCGCGAAGTCGGTATCGCGAACGAAGCAGCGGTGACGATTTCGGCGCCCGACGGCACGTTCTTTTTCGAACGCGTTCCCGCGGGTGAATACCGGCTCGAAGCCGGCGGCGCCTTCGGCCCGCCGCGCACCGTCGATGTCAATTTTCCTGACGGCTCCAACCCACCCCCCGAGGTTTTCTGGGGACGCGAGCGCATCAACGTGATCGACGAAGACGTGAAGAATGTCGTCGTCGAGATGCAGACGGGACGCGGGGTCAACGGCACAATCTCGGCCCCGGCCGGCGTGCAGTGGGCGCGCGTCTCGATCGCCATCGTGCCCGCCATACCGGGATTGGCGCGGGCAACCGCGCCACCTGTGGCCAACGGCCGATTCCTGACAGTGCCTCTGATCCCGGGCGACTATTTCGTTCGGATCACGGGTCTGCCTCCGGGCATTTATCTGGAGGGCATCACCGTCGGCGGAAAGGACGCGCTCGATGGCGCGGTTGAACTCGGCAGCGTCGAGGATCAATCGATCCGCGTCGTGCTGACCGATCGGCCGACAACGATCACCGGCGCGGTCCGCGATGCGCGGATGCTTCCGGCGTCCGGCGCCGCCATTCTCGTTCTGCCGGCGGCCTCGTCCGAGTGGAGCCCGAATCGCTCCCGGCAGACACGCGCTTCGATGAACGGCCAGTTCACCGTCGCGGGCCTGCCGGCAGGCGACTACATCGTCGTCGCGATTGACGATGCCTTCGCGGAGGGCTTGCAGGACGAGCGCTGGATCGCCCAACTGCGCACGCTCGGCACGAGGGTCTCGCTCAAACAGCAGGAATCCAGAACGGTCCAGCTGAGACTCAGCACCGTCAAGCGGTAGCCGCGGATTCGACCCGGATCTGCCACGAAACTTTCATGGCAGCCCGTCCTGACCCGGAGGCGCGATAGTCGATAATCAATGTGGGTATCTTTTCCCGGCCGTCGCAGGTCGAAATAGACGTCCGGGGCAGGTTTCCGAGGTGTGGTCATGAGATTTCAGTGGAGTTCCCGCGCGACGGCGACGGTGGCGACTGTCGCCATGGTGGCCGGGCTCGGGCTCGCGCACCTGGTGGCCCAGGGCGCCGGCCAGGCACAGGGGCAGGCTCAGCAGGGCCAGGCCCAGGGCCGAGGCGGCGGTGGTGGTCGCGCCGCCGGGGCCGCCGGACAGGCGCGGGATGCGCAGGCCCAAACAACACCCGCGACGGGAACCGGAATCATTTCCGGCGTCGTGACCACCGGCAGCACCGGGACTCCGGTGCGCCGCGCCCGGGTCACGCTCAGTGGCACTGAGCTCCGCGGCGGGCGATCGACGATCACCAACGATCAGGGACAGTTCTCGTTCGCCGCGCTACCGCCCGGGCGCTTCACGATGACCGCGTCGAAGGCCGGATACGTCAACGTCCCGTACGGCGCGAAGAAGCCGGGACGCCCAGGCACGCCGATTCAGCTCGCTGCTGCTCAGGAAATGAAGAACGCGAACATCACGCTTCCCAAAGGCGGCGTGATCACCGGCATCGTCCTCGACGACTCCGGCGAACCGTCACCCGGCACGCAGGTCCGCGTGCTCCGTTATGTCATGCGCACGGGAGAGAAGACGCTCGAACAGGCGGGACAGGCGCAGGCCGACGACCGCGGAATGTATCGCATCTACGGATTGCAGCCCGGTGACTATCTCGTGAGCGCCGTGCCGCGCAACCAGGGCATCGGAGATCTGCGAAACACGATCGCGGCGGAGATCGAATCCGCCATGCAGCAGTTGCAGGCGGGCGGGCTCGGCGCGCTGCTCGGAGGCCGGGGTGGTGGCGGTGCAGGCGGCGGTGGCGGCGCGGCAGGAGGCGGTGGCGGCGGGCGCGGCGGTGCGAATCAGGCACTGGGGCCGGGTGGCAACAGGCTCGCAGCCGCAGCCGGCGTCGATCTCGGACAGTTGATGGGCCGCGGAGGTAATCCCGATCTGGCCGCGCGGGCGCAACAGCTGCAGCAGCAGTTGTCGCAGATGGATCAGGAACAGAGCGCGGCGTACGCGCCGGTGTACTACCCAGGCACACCGTCACCATCCGCGGCGTCGGCGGTGACGCTCGCGATCAGCGAAGAGCGCGGCGGCGTGGATTTCCGGTTGATGCTTGTGCAAACCGCGAAGGTCGAAGGCACGGTGCAGTCGCCCGATGGTCCGCTTCCGCAGAACACACAGATCACGCTCGTCCCGATGGATCAAATCGGGATGCCCCCGATTCCCGGCGCCTCCACGAGCGCGACGCGCGCGAGCCAGGACGGTCACTTCGCGTTCAACAACATCGCACCGGGTCAGTACCGTGTCATGGCGCGCGCGAACGTGCGCGCCGTCGATACCGCGCAGGCACAGACACAGGACATGACGGGCCGCGGTGCCGGCCGTGGACAAGGTCCCGGTGGCCGGGGCGGTCCGGGAGGCCAGATCACTCAGGTGCTGTGGGGATCGGCTGACATCAGTGTCAGCGGACAGGACGTGCAGAACGTGTCGGTGTCGTTGCAGCCGGGCATGACGGTCCGTGGCCGCGTGACGTTCGACAGCACGACGCTCCTGCCGCCCACGGATCTCACGCGCGTGCGCGTCAACATCATGCAGCGCGGCACGCAGCAGGGAATGGAGATGGGTGGCATTCCGCCGGCGCTGGTGGACGCCTCCGGAAACTTCACCGTGACCGGCGTGCCGCCGGGACGTTATTCAATCAGCGCGAACGCTGCAGCGGGACAAGCGCCTGGCGCAACCGCGCCGGCTGGCGGAGGAAGAGGAGGCGCCGCCGGCGGTGGCACCGGACAGTGGGTGCTGAAGTCCGCGGCCGGCGGTGGCGCGGATATTCTCGACTTCGGTCTGACGGTCGAGCCGCATCAGGACGTGACCGGTCTCACGCTCTCCTTCGTCGATCGAACACAGGAAGTGAGCGGAACGATTCAGGACCCGTCCGGCAAACCCACAGCGGACTTCACGATCATTCTGTTCGCCTCGGACAAGTCGTTCTGGGTGCCGCAGGCACGCCGCATCCTGTCGGCGCGCCCGAGCACGGACGGCAAGTTCGCGTTCCGGAACATCCCTGCCGGCGACTACCGGCTGACCGCCGTCACAGATGTCGAGAACGGCGAGTGGTTCGACCCGAACTTCCTGTCCCAGCTCGTCAATGTGTCGATTCCACTGAGGATCAACGACGGCGAAAAGAAGGTTCAGGACATCAAGGTCGCCGGCGGCGGGTAGCGCGGTCGCGACCAGTCCGAAGGCGACCAACCGGTCCCCAGGGTTTATAGTCTGAGTCTTCAAGCGATGAAGACCAGGCTGGCGGTTCTGTGCGCGTGCTTTGGCGCGCTCTGCGTGTCGTTCACGGCGCTGGCCCAGAACCCGCCTCCGCCGCCCCCCGCGACGCCTCCGATTCCGATCCAGGGCCGAGGCGGTGTCGTTGGTGGTGTTGCAGGAGGCGTCCCCGGCACAGCGCAGCCGGGACGTTCGTCGGTCCCACCCGCGCCGCTTGTCACCACCGGCCTCATCGTCGGCCGCGTCATCGACTCGGCGACGGGCAAGGGAGTCTCGGGCGCGGTGGTCACGCTCAATGGCGGCCCGTCCAGAGCGCCGATGCCGGCGCAACCCGGCCAGCCGTCGATGCCGCCACCACCGCCACCTCAAATCCTGACGGACAACGACGGCCGCTATGCGTTCATGAACCTGACGCGCGGAAACTACACCCTCAGCGTCACCAAGGTCGGCTATGCGCAGGGTGCATTCGGACGGTTGCGGCCCAATGGTCCGAGCAAAGCCTTGCAGCTCGACGACAACGAAAAGATGGGCGACGCGACGATCCGTCTCTTCAAGTACGGATCGATCACCGGGTCGCTGATCGATGAATCCGGTGAACCCGTCGTGTCGATGCCCGTACGCGCGTACCGGCGTGTACTGATCGCCGGGCGGCGCGTCCTCACGCAATCGGGCGGTTCCGTCTCGACCGACGATCGGGGCATTTATCGCATGGGCAATCTTGCCCCAGGCGAATACGTCATCGTCGTCCCGGTGACTCCTGTCACCGTTCCCGCGGGAACCCAGGGCGCCGGGAACAGAACGAACCTGCAGATGACTTCGCAGTACATCTCTTCGGGCGCGCCGAACATTGGGGGTGGCGGCCAGGCGATTGGGCCTGATCCAAGGTTTGTCCTTCAGCGCTTCAACGGAATGTCGGGCGAAATGATGGCGGCGCCTGACGCGTCGGGCCGCATCCTCGGTTTCTCAACGGTCTATTACCCGAACGCGCGCGTGGCAGCCGGCGCGGAGATCGTCAAGATCGCATCGGGCGAGGAGCGTAATGGCGTTGACGTCATGATGCGCCGCGTGCCGACCGTGTCGGTCTCAGGATCGATCATGGCGCCGGACGGCCCTGCCGCAGACTACGCGATTCGCCTGCTCCCAGTGGACACCGGCGACATTCAGCAGGAACCGGAAACGGCCGTCGCCGCCTCCGACGGTACCGGCGGATTCATGTTCATTGGCGTGCCGACCGGACAGTACGTGATCCAGGTGACGCGGTTCGCGCGTCCCACGCCGATGGTGGATGCGCCGCGGCCGGTTGCGGTCGCTGGAACTCCGGTGGCGCTTCCGGCGCTGGCGGCGCTGCAACAACAGCCGATTGTCGAACCGCTCCTTTGGGCGAGTGCGCAGGTTTCGGTCGGCGACACGGACATTCGCGGATTGCAGCTCACGCTCCGCGAAGGCCTCACAATCTCAGGCCGCCTGGACTTCTCCGGAACCAGACCCCGGCCCGAACCACAGCGTCTCACTCAGGTTCCAATCAACGTCGAGTCGGCCGACGGCCGGCAGCAGTTCAGCCCCGGTGCGCAGTCCCGGGTTCAGGCTGACGGCCGATTCACCACGGTGGGTCAGGCGCCGGGCAAGTACTTCATCCGCGTTGGCGGAGTGCCGGGAGGTTGGACGGTGCAGGCCATCACGGTGGGTGGAGTCGACGCCACGGATGCACCCATCGATCTCACAAACGCCAACCTTGCGAATGTGGTCATCACCTTCAGCGATCTCGTTCAGGACGTTCGAGGTGCGGTTTCGGGGCTGAAACCGGACACCGATCCGCCAGGGGTGGTCGTTTTTCCGGCCGACAGCACCGCCTGGAAGAACTTCGGTACCAATCCGATGCGAATGAGGATGGCGCGAGCTGGAACGACCGGCCAGTACGGTGTCGGCGCTTTGCCGCCGGGCGACTACTTCGCGATCGCGATTCCCGACGAGTACACCGGCGAGTGGCAGGACCCCGCGTACCTGGATTTGCTTTCGCGCACTGCAACGCGCTTCACGCTCTCGCCAGGAGAGCGGAGAACGCTGGACCTCAGCCTGCAGGACGTCAAACCACCGGCGATTCGGGTTCCGGCGCCTTCTCCGGTTCCGCAGGTTCCCTTGGTTCCTGAGGTTCCTGTTGGCGGGCCGTACGTGGCGGACGACGAGGATCAGCAGGTCCGCGATTCGCGCGCAGCGGCGCCGGTTGGAGCCGGCTCGATCTCCGGTGTGGTGAAGCTGGACGATGGATCCAACACGCCGGCACGATTCGCGCGAATATCAGTGCGCGCATCGAACCTGCCGGGTGAGCGAACGGCGCTTACAGACAACGAAGGCCGCTACTCGGTCCCGGGGCTTGCCCCAGGGTCGTATCAGGTTTCGGTTTCGAAGCCGGCGTACTTGTCGATGTACTTCGGCGCGAAGCGCCCCAATGTCGCGCAGGGCGTGCCGATTCGCGTGGATGCCGGCCAGGCAGTCACCGGTATCGACATGTCCCTGAAGAAAGGCGGCGTCGTGACCGGCATGGTCATCGGCGTCGATGGTGAGCCCGCTGCGAACGTCCGCGTGCAGCTGATGCGGCGACTCATGACCGACGGTGAGATTCGATTGACCGGCGTCGGCGCGAGCGGCCAGCCGGTCACCGACGATCGCGGCATGTTCCGATTCTTCGGTATTGCACCAGGGTCGTACGTGGTATCCGCGCAGCCGCAGAACCAAGGCAACCAGTCCGAGATCCGGCAGCTGAGCGATCAGGAAATGCGCACGGCTGTGGCGGCCTCGGCCGGCAAGTTGCCAGCCGGCGTGGGAAGAGTGCTGGCCCCCGCGCTGCCTGGACCGCTACCCGAGACTCCGCCCGCCGGCAGGCCGGTCAGTTTCGCTCCGGTGTTCTATCCGGGAACGACGATCGAGGAACAGGCGGGCGTGTTTACGGTGGTCGCGGGACAGGAGGTGAACATCAGCCTCGCCATGCAGCTCGTGACCGCTGCGCGGATCGAGGGGACAGTGGTTACCGCCGACGGACAGCTCATGCAGCTCAACGGCGGAAACGTGATGCTGCAGCGCTCGAGCGGATCGGGCATCAACCAGTCACCTGTGCGGATGATGGAACCCGGTAAGTTCCAGGCGGTTGGTGTTCCGCCCGGACGGTACCAGTTGATCGCGCGGTGGGCGCAACCGATGCAGCGCTCCGCCGACGGCGGTCCACCGATCTCGCCGATGTCGAACCCTCAGTGGTACGCGCAGCAGGACATCGAGATCGCGGGCGCGGACGTGACGGGCATCACGTTGACGCTCACGCCCCCGGTGTCGGTCACCGGGCGCCTGGCCTTCGAAGGGACGCCACCGCCTGACGCGCAAGTCCAGGTGCGCCTCGAGCCGGTCGGCCGCGCGATGGCGTCATTCGCGCGCACGCTGAAGCCGGGTGAAAGTGAGTTCACCATCACCGGAGTAACGCCGGGACGCTACCGCCTGGTGGCATCGATGGTGACAACGACGCCTCCGGCATTGGCTGCGATGGCGCCATCCGGTCCGTTGCCGCCCGTCTGGGGAGTGAAATCAGCCGTCATCGACGGGCGCGAAGCCTACGAAACGCCCTTCGAAGTGTTCGCGGGCCGCAGCCCATCCCCGGCGATGGTGACGATGACGTCGCGCCTGCCGCAGTTGTCGGCGAGCATCACGGATCAATCCGGCAAGCCGGTGCCCGGCATGACGTTCGTGCTCTTCTCCGCGAATCGCCAGCACTGGAACGGCACCACCTCCCGCCGCATTCGCACGTCGTCGCGTCCGACCGACGAAGGCATCTACCAGTTCAACGGCGTATTACCCGGTGACTACCTGCTCGTCGTGCTCACCGATCTCGACTCACAGGATCTCTACGATCCCGCGTTCCTCGAACAGCTGGTACCTGCCGCGATCAAGATCACATTGGCGGAGGGGGATAAGAAGATACAGGCGCTGAGGATGGCTGGAGGGGGATAAGACCAGTACGTCGGGTACGACAGGTACGTCGGGTACGACGGGTACGAGGAACCTGTATTACTTGTCAGCCTTTCCTATTTTTTCGGCCTGCACGATCCTCTAGACTCCTCCGGACTTGCGATTGCTTCAATCGGACCAAGGCCACAACGGTCCGGCGACCGAGCCGAAAGAACTCGGTGCAATCTGACTCGAGAAAGTGTCCAAGCGCGATCCCGTCTCGAACGTGGTTCTCCGCCTCTCCAAGCGAACCGATACTGATGCTCAGGTAACGAGCGAACTCGCCGGGCGAACACTTCAGGAAGCCTTCCGCGAAGTTGTTTGTCACGCTCCTGGCCGACTCGATGAGTTGGCTCCTGAACTTCGGATCCAGGACCCCATGGCAGCGCCGAAGTACGAGATCAAACACCTGCGCCTTAAACGCTGCCGCGAGCTTCCACGCATCAAAGTCCTGATACCGCCGAATCGCCATGCGCCAGGAGTCCGCACGGACCGTACCAACCCAAAGGCTGGGAAATGAACGCTCGGGAGCTGATGCGATTGGAGTATCTCCAATCTGCTGACCGCGGAGTGTTGGAAAAAAAGAAAGTAGGTATGAATGCACGTTCGTCGTACCCGACGTACCCGACGTACCGGTCGTACCTGACGTACTAGGGCTTGAGGGGGCTCTGTCTACCTTTTCTAATCGTCATCCAGATCAGGAACACCAGCACCCCCACGGCCGCGACGAACGCTCCTGCGAACAACCAGATCGTCGTGTAGAGAATCGACGTGGAGTCCATGCGGACTTCCATGGCGAGCGGCTTGCCGGAGCGGCGATCGGCCAGCGTCTGCTCCCACGTGAAGATGTTGCCGCGTTCGGTGGTGCCGTCGGTGCCGTCGAGTTTCTTGACGTTGTGATAGCGGATGCGGCTCGGCGCGTGCAGTTTGAACGCGATGAGCTCGCTGCCGTCCCAGTTGATCGTGCCAGGATCGCCGCCGGCGGGCGCGCCGACATCCTGTTTGAACTGGAGTCCGTCCGGCGTCACGGGATCGGGGCCGAGCACGTAGGACGACCACGACAGGAGCCCGCATTTCGTCAGAGAGCGAACGTCGTTGGCCGACACCTGAATCTGCACGAACCGGCGCCCGCGCCGGTACCAGAAGCGGCCCACCTTGTCGACGGTGCAACCCGCGGATTCGTAGAGCTGCTTGATGCCGTCACGATCGGCGGCGCCATCCACCTTCGGATCGACGCGCGCGCCGCGCAGCGCGACCAGCGCCGGCAGCGACGTGTTCACGACGACCGTCGCGCGGCCATCAACGGTGAGATAGGTCTGCTCGTCGTATTCGTACTGTCGGCCGAGAGGATTGCTGCATGCCACAACGCCTGCGGCGGCCAGCACACCTGCCGCCAAACGCAGCCGAGGGCGCATCGATCCGAATGATATACTGCGTCGCCCGCCGCAATGCTCCGCCTCTTTCTCATCGACGGCAGCTCGCAGATGTATCGCGCGTATCACGCGATTCGCGGCCTGACGGGACCCGACGGCAAATCCACGAACGCGGTCTACGGATTCGCGACGATGCTCCGCAAACTCATCGCGGATCACAAGCCGGACCACATCGCCGCGTCCTTCGATCTCGCCGGACCGACGTTTCGCGATCAGATCGTCAGCGACTACAAGGCGCATCGCGAACCGATGCCGTCCGATCTTGCCGAGCAGGTGCCGCTCGTGCGCGAGGCGTGCGAAGCGCTCGGCGTGCCGGTGCTCACCTTCGAGGGCTTCGAGGCGGACGATGTGATCGGTACGCTCGCGATGCAGGCGCACAAGGCCGGCTATGACGTCGCAATCGTCACCGGCGACAAGGATTTCTTCCAGCTCGTCACCGACGGCATCAAGGTGTTCAATCCACGCGACGAAGGTACCTGGTACGACGCGGCGGGCGTCGTCGAAAAGTTCGGCGTACGGCCGGATCAGGTCGTCGACGTGCTCGCGCTCATGGGCGACAGCGTCGACAACATCAAGGGCGTTCCCGGTATCGGCGAGAAGGGCGCGCGCGAGCTCATCGCGACCTACGGCACGCTCGACAAACTGCTGGAATCCGCCGCCGAGGTACAGCAGAAGCGGTACCGCGAAGGCCTGCTGGCGCACGCGGACGATGCGAGGACCAGCCGGGAGCTGGCGCGAATCAGAACGGACGTCCCGGTTTCATTCGACGCGACATCCATGAGGTTCACGGGCGCCACGCCGGCGAGGGCGTACGCGTTGTTTTCACGCCTCGGATTCCGGACGCTCGTCCCCGACTACGCGCCCAGCGCGGCGACATCATCCCGGGAATTCCGCGTCGCGAGGAGCCTGGACGACGTCGATGCGCTTGCGACGGATCTGGATCGCGCCACGCGCATCGGCGTCGCTGCCATCGCCGAGGCATCGTCTGCCGTCGGCGCCGTGGTGGTCGGCTGGGCGTTCAGCGCGACGCCCGGATCCTCGACGTACGTGCCGTTTGCGCACTCGGGATTGAGCGATACGCCCAACCTGCCCGCGCGGGACGTGTTCGCGCGTGTCGGCCGATCGCTGGCGAATGCGGCAATCGAGAAGGTCGGACACGATTTGAAGTTCGCGCGCATCGCGGCCGCGCGGCACGGCGTGGACGTCGCCGGCGGCGAATTCGACACGATGGTGGCGAGCTACCTGGTCGATGCCACTCGATCGAATCACGATATCGCCGGGCTCGCGCTCGAACGGCTTGGGTACCGGGCGGCTGATGAAGGGGCACTCCTAGGCAAAGGCGCGAAGGCCGTCGGTCTCGATGCGGTACCGCCGGAATCACTGGCGGCGTTCGCCGGCGAGCGCGCGACGCTGCCGCTCGAGCTGCGGCCGAAGCTCGAGGACGACCTGAAGGCCGAAGGCCTCGAACGCGTCTACCGCGAGCTCGAGGAGCCGTTGATTCCTGTCCTTGCCGACATCGAGCGCGCCGGCATACGTGTCGATGTCGAAGGGCTTGCCACGCTCGGCGCGCGGATGCAGAAGGAACTCGACGAGCTTGCGTCAGGCATCTACCGCCACGCCGGCGAAGAGTTCAACATCAATTCGCCCAAGCAGCTGGCGGACATCCTGTTCGTCAAGATGAGTCTCACGGCGGGCAAGAAGACCGGAAAGACCCGCGTGGTCTCGACGGCGCAGGACGTGCTGGAAGAGCTCGCGCTGACGCACGAGATGCCCGGCCTCGTGCTGAAGTGGCGCAGCATCCAGAAGCTCAAGGGCACGTACGTCGATGCCCTGCCCGCGCTCGTCAATCCCACGACCGGGCGCCTGCACACGACGTTCAACCAGGCCGTGGCTGCGACCGGCCGCCTGAGCAGCAGCGAACCGAATCTTCAAAACATCCCGATTCGGACGGCCCTGGGCCGGGAGATCCGCGGGGCGTTCACGGCGGCGCCGGGGTTCGCCCTGATCTCGGCGGACTACTCGCAGATCGAGCTGCGCGTGCTCGCGCACCTGTCGGAAGACTCGGCGCTGACGGAGGCTTTCCGCACCGGGCTCGACATTCACGATCGCACCGCCGAGCGCGTGTTCGGATCCAACAGCGGCCTCGACCCGCACGAGCTGCGGCGCCGCGCGAAGATCATCAACTACGCCCTGCTTTACGGAAAGACGGCGTTCACGCTGGCGAAAGACATCGGCGTGTCGCAGCAGGCCGCGCAGGAATTCATCGACGCGTACTTCGCGGGTTTCCCGGGCGTGCGCGAGTTCATCGACCGGACGCTTGCCGACGCGCGCGCCACCGGCGTCGTCCGTACGCTCACCGGCCGGCGACGGCTCTTCCCGGAGATCACGAGCAAGAACGGCATGATCCGGCAGGCCGCCGAACGCGAAGCCGTCAACATGCCGATCCAGGGCACGGCCGCCGACGTGCTGAAGCGCGCGATGATCGACGCCCACGCCGCGCTCGCAGCCTGGAACACCGGACGGGCCGCGCCGTCACGGATGATTCTCACCGTCCATGACGAACTGCTCTTCGAGGCGCCGGTCTCTGAAGCCGACGAAGTCGCCGCCCTCGCCCGATCCGTCATGGAACGGGCGTTCCCACTGGACGTCCCGCTGACGGTCGACGTCGGTGTCGGACCCAACTGGAAAGCCGCTAAGCCCTAGTTCCTTCTCCACTTACCTTTGCCCTCTGCCCTTTGCCCTCTGCCCTGCATCGGGTTATCAAACACTTAACAATCGCACCCCGCGGCTAGGCGTCTAATAGGGGTGATGAGACACAGAACTCCCCTCACTCTCGCGCTCGTTGCTTTTGCGGGGCTCGTTGCCGGGTCTAAAGACCTGGCCTACACGTCGGCCCAGCAGCAGGAAATCAAGATCGTGACCTCGGACAGCGGGCCGATTTCACTTGGCGGCGTCACCGGTCCGCTAACCCCGATGGGCACTGGCACGGGCGTTATCTTTGGACAGGTCACCGAATCGGACTCCAACGCTCCGGTCGCCGGTGCCGTCGTCGCACTCAGCATTCCTGGCGCCTCGCCAATCCGGGTGATGGCGGACGCCCAGGGCCGCTTTGGCTTCCGGGATCTCCCGCCGGGCCGCTTCAGCATCGCGACAATGCGGCCGGGCTGGCTCGACGGCGCCTATGGCCGGACGCGGCCGTCGGGTCCAACGCTTGCGCTCGCGCTTACCGCTGGCGAGAAGGTCTCCGGCGTCAACGTCCCGATGTGGCGTTACGCATCGATCTCCGGACGCGTCGTCGATGAGTCAGGCGACGCGCTCGTCAACAAGCCGGTACGCGTTCTCAAGCGCGTGATCCAGGGCGGCCGGGTGCGGCTCGTCCTGAACTCGCAGGACTCGACGGACGATCGCGGTCTCTATCGCGTCAGCATGCTCGAGCCCGGCGAATACATCGTCGCGGTCCCGATGGATCAGGGCATGGACATGGTCCTTCCGATGGAGGCCGCCGAAAGAGCCAAAGTAGAAGTCGCCGCGGTGCGCATGGCGGCTGTTGCCGGCAACGCCGGTGGCGGCGGCGCAATGTTCTTCAGCAGCGATGGCGGCTCGGCGTTGGGATTCACGGAAGACGGCCGCGCGCTCGCGTTCCCAACGGTCTTCTATCCGACGTCGAACACCGCGGCGAAGGCGACGACGGTGAGGCTCAATTCAGGCGAAGAGCGGAGCGCCATCGACTTTCAGCTGCGGCCGGTCGTGACGTCGAAGGTGTCGGGCACGATGATGGGACCGGAAGGGCCGGCCGGCAATCTGAACATCACGATGGTGCCGGTCGATGCCGAGGAGCTCGCGTCCCCGATCGACACGATGACGGCATTCGCCGACGGCCAGGGCAGGTTCACGTTCAACGGCGTGCCGCCGGGACAGTACATCCTGCGCGCGACGCGCACGCCGCGCCTGGCGATGGGACCCGCAGAGACGCAGACGATTCAGCAGGGCGGGAACGTCATGGTGTTTCGAACCGCCACGGCCAATTCGTCCGCGCCACTCCCGGCGGATCCGACCCTCTGGGCCGAGATGACGGTGTCGGTCGGCACCCGTGACGTGACGGAGCTCACGATCGGTCTTCGTCCCGGCGCGAAGGTCACGGGAATGGTGCAGTTCAACGGCGGCGCTGAGCGGCCGGCGGCCGATCGTCTTCCAGGCATCGCCCTCAGCCTCGAGCCTGCGGACGTTCGGCCGGGCCAGGGCAACGCCCGAGGCCGTGTCGATCAGTCAGGCACGTTCGCCACGATGGGCGTGCCGCCGGGGCGGTATTTCATCCGGGTCGTCGGCGCACCCCAGAACTGGACGTTCCACTCCGCGATGGTGAACGGCCGCGATGCGAGCGTCGTGCCGGTTGAAATCGAAGGCAGCGACGTCGGCGGCGTGACGATCGCGTTCACCGATCGACCGAGCGAACTCTCCGGCGACGTGACCGTCGAGACCGGAACGCCGGAAGCTGCAAGTGTCCTGGTATTCCCGACAGACACGTCGGCCTGGACCGGATACGGTTCGACGTCGCGCCGCTTCGCGAGTGCGCGCGTCGGCAAGGACGGCAAGTTCCGGTTCGCGAACCTGCCCGCCGGCGAGTACTACGCGATCGCGATTCCCGATCGCCTCGCCACGGACTGGCAGAATCCGAAATTTCTCGAATCGCTGTCCGTCGAAGCCACGCGCGTCCGGGTGCGTGACGGCGATCGCGTGACGCAGATGCTGAAGGTGTCCCGATGAACGCGCGAAGGATTCTGGCGGCCGCGGTGGCGGCCATCGCGGTGACTCTGTCGGTCGTTCAGGCCCAGCAGTCACGAGATCAATTCCAGGCGCCGAAGTCGGGCACCGCCAGTATTTCCGGCGTGATCCTGAGTGACGACACCACGCCGCAGCCCCTCAAGCGCGCGCAGGTGCTCGTGATGAACGCGGAGTCGCAGTTCACGAAGACGGCCTACACCAACGAGACGGGACGATTCTCGCTCACCGGATTGCCGGCCGGGCGCTATTCGCTGACGGCTTCGAAGTCACCCTACCTTCGCTTGGCGTACGGCGCGAAGCGCTGGGATCGCCCCGGCACGCCGATTACGCTCAAGGAAGGCGCGCAGATGAACGACGTCACGATGCGGCTGCCGCGCGGCGCCGTGCTCGGCGGCGTGATCATCGACGAGAACGGCCAGCCGGCGTTCGGCGTGAACGTCCGCGTCATGCAGGTTCGCATGCAGAACGGAGAGCGCACGTTCGTGCAGGCGGGCGTCGGGAACGCCCTTGGGGAGTCGACCGACGATCGCGGTCAGTACCGCGTGTTCGGACTGCCGCCGGGCGATTACGTGGTGGCCGCGAGTCCGCGGATCTTCAGTGGCGAAGTGCGCGCCATGACCGAGGCCGAGATTCGCGCGGTGATGCAGGCGCTTCAGCAACAGCAACAGGCGGCCGCGCCACAGACGAATCCCGGTCTCGCCGCGGCGGGCACCGCCAAGCCAGCACCGACGCCGACACCATCGCCCACTGAAACCGTGACGGTCGGCTTCGCGAACGTCTACTACCCGGGCACGACGACTCCAGCCATGGCGTCCACCGTGACGCTGGGACCTGGCGAAGAGCGGCTCGGTGTGGACTTCCCCATGAAGCTCGTCCGCACCGCCCGGGTCGAAGGCACCGTCATCGTGCCGTCGAACGTCCGGCCGCAGTCGGTTCAGCTCATGCTGTCGCCGTCAGTGCCGGCGTCGGGACCGCAGATCGGCGGCGCGGGAATCGAGATGTTGACCTTCAACCGCGCCACGCCGGACGCCGAGGGCAAGTTCTCGTTCACGGCGGTTCCGCCGGGGCAGTATTCGATCGTCGCACGCGCGAACGCCGGCGGGCCGCCTCCGCCCCCACCACCGCCTCCGCCACCGGGCGCTGCGGGTGGCGGTCAGGCGGTGATGGAGTTTCGAACCATCAGCGTCAACGGTGCCGTCGGCGGTGAGCCGCTGATGATGATGCCGCCGATGGGCGGCGGCGACCCGAACGCGGCGGTGTTCTGGGGACAGACGGACGTCTCGGTCGACGGCACCGCACTCTCGGGCATCACGGTGCCGCTGCAGCCGGGCATGACGATCACCGGCCGCATCGCCTTCAAGGCAACGCGACTGACGCCTGAGACGGACCTGTCGCGGGTGCGGCTCAATCTGGCCCCGGCCCAGACCTCGGGGCCGGCGAGACTTCAGCTCGGAGTGCCGTCCGTGGTGGTCGAGCCCAACGGACAGTTCCGCATTACAGGCGTAACGCCCGGGCGCTACCGCCTGCAGGGCGTGATGCCGCTGCCGCCGGGCTCGGCGCCCGGCCTGGGCTGGGCAATGCTGTCGGCCGTCGCGAAAGGCCAGGACGTCCTCGACTTCCCGCTCGACATCGGGCCGAACGACGAAATCAAAGACGTGGTCGTCACGTTCACGGATGCGGCGCAGGAGATCAACGGCACGCTGCAGGACGTGACCGGACGCCCCGCGCCCGACTACACCATCGTCGTCTTCTCCGAGGACAAGCGTTTCTGGACGGCGCCCTCGCGGCGGATCCGCAGCACGCGGCCGGGTACGGACGGCAAGTTCGCTGTGGCCGGCCTGCCGCCGGGCGAATACCGCATCGCGGCGCTCATCGACGTCGCCCCGGGCGAGATCAACGATCCCTCATTCCTCGAACAGGTTGTCTCGGCGTCTGTCAAGATCTCGCTCGCGGACGGCGAAAGGAAGACTCAGGATCTCAGAATCGCGGGGGGCCTATAATCGGTCCTCGTGTCCGAACCGGTCATTGTCCCTCGCGCAGATCATCCGATCTCGCGACGGGACATTGACCCGGACGCGCTCCGCGTCCTGCAGCGACTCCAGCAGCACGGCCATGTCGCCTACCTCGTGGGCGGCAGCGTCCGCGATCTAATCCTCGGCCGCCGGCCGAAGGACTTCGACATCGGCACGAGCGCGCATCCGGGCCAGATCAAGAAGCTCTTCAGGAACTGCTGGATCATCGGCCGCCGCTTCCGGCTCGCGCACATTAAGTTCGGCACGAAGACAATCGAAGTCGCGACGTTCAGGCAGAACGTTCCGGATCCCGCCGCGGCAACCGAGGCCGCCGGGCCCACGGACGATCCGACGCTCAAGGCTGACACGGCCGAGTCCGTCCTGGTCGCGCACGCGGCACCGCCCCTCTCGGAACGCGCGCCAATCTGGGTGCCGGCCGATCACCACGTATCGGGGCCCGATCCCGTGGCCAGCGAAGACGACGACGTGAAGCGGGATGCTCGGGGACACGGTCGCGACGCGCGGACCGGCGGGCCCGCGATCATGCATCGCGACAACACGTTCGGCACGCCGGAAGAAGACGCATTCAGGCGCGACTTCACCGTGAACGCCCTCTTCTACGATCCGGCCACGAAGTCGGTGATCGACTACGTCGGCGGGCTCGGCGATCTCGAGCACCGGGTGATTCGATCGATCGGCGACCCGCGCGTCCGCTTTGTCGAGGATCCCGTCCGCATGTTCCGCGCGGCGATCTTCGGATCGCGTCTCGGCTTCGATCTGGATCCCCTGGTGATTGAAGCGATTGCGGAGCTCAGGCCTCTCATACTGAAAGCGTCGTCCGCCCGCATGCTGGAGGAGTACTTCAAGGTGCTGCGATCCGGCTACGCGGAGGCCGGCTTCCGTGCGCTGGCGCGGACGCGCCTGCTCGAGCTGATTACGCCGGAGTTGAAGTCACCGCCCGCGGCGTTCTGGGATTCGCTCGCCGCGATCGATCGGTACCGCCAGCGGTTTCCGTCGGCGCCCCCCGAGCTCACCAATTCCATCCTCGTGGGAGCGATGCTCCAGCCCATCGGCTTGCTCAACCGTCCGATGCCCGACCGCGGCTCGCGAGGGGCGGAACCGGAGCACCCTGAGAAAGTGAGCTTCGGCGCCCTCCCGGTGGCGCGCAAGGATGTCGATCGCATGCGCCAGGTGCTGCAGACGCTGCCGCGGCTGGCCGATCCGGCATTGCCTCCGCGCGTGATGCGGGGACTCCCGCAGCGTCCGAGTTTTCCGGACACGCTGACATGGTTCGAGATCACCGGCGGCGACGCGGCGATCGTCGAGCAGTGGAAGGCTCTGCACGTTCAGCGTCCGCATCCCCACGCACACGGTCCCCATCGCGCAGCGGCGCCGGCTCACGGGCAAACGCACGGACAGCCTCCGCATCGGCCGCAGACTGTTGGAGAAGACGGTCAGCTTCGCAAGAGAAGACGCCGCCGCCGGCGTCGAGGGCGCGGACCAAGACCGGCACCGTAGGGCTGAGTCGCCGGGCGGCTGTTCTACCCTGTCGCGCCCGGTGCTACGAGCATGAGATCGTCGTTGGGGTAAACGTGGTTCACGTTCTCCGGCGTCACGAGCTCGTGTTTGGCAAACACGGCCGGCGGCACGGGCCGGTGGTTCAGAATGTCGAGCGCCACGCCAAGGATGGCGGTTCCGTATTTCTCAGGAAAGTACGCAACTGAACCGACCAGTCGAGTACCTGGACGACGGAGCTCCGCACGCCCTTCGGGCGATGCGTTCTGCCCCATGATCGCGCAGGACTCCGCGCGCCCTGCCTCCTGGAACGCGCGCAGCGCGCCAATCGCGCTGGGATCGTTGATGGCACCGACCAGCGCGTGGCGCGTCCGATTCGTCCGCAAGTGTCGGCGGACGACCTCCAGGCTCTGACTGAAGACACCGTCCCCTTCGAGGAACGTCACCTTCGTGTCCTCGAGCGCGGGAATGACCTCCTTCAGGCCCACGAGCATGCCGGTCAGACGCATCTTCGGCATGGCGCCCGCCCGCGCCAGGGCCATGAGGATGATCTCGTCGACCTGTCCCTGCCAATGCTGCTTCGCCCACCTGCCCAGAAACCTGCCGCCGATCAGGCCGGCTTCGTAGTTGTTGGCCCCAAAGTACGTGGCGCCTGGATGCGGCACTTCGATGGCTATCAGTGGAATGTTGGCTTCGCGGTATTTGGCGGCGACGATTGGCGCGACGTGCTCGTCGGTCTGAAACTCGATCACGAGATCGACCTTCTCGCGAACCAGCACATCGGCATTGCGTTGCGCGATCTTGGCGTTGTAGCGGTTGTCGACGCAGATGAGCTCGATGCCTTCGGTCTGCGCGGCACGCTGGAGCCCGGACGATACTTCTTTTGAAAACTGATAGTCGGTTCCCTGCGCGGCGTAGCCAAGGCGGTAGAGTTTCTGTTTGAATGGCCGCAGGCACGAGCGGTAGAGGTTCTCGCCGACCTTCTCCACCATCCCGCACCGCTCGAGGGTGTAGAGCAGGCGGAAGGTCATGCTCTTCGGCAGTCCACTACGAAGCGAGATCTCCCGGAGCGGCAGCGCTTCGCCAGACGTACGGAACGCGGACAGCAGCCGCGAGGCGTGTTCAACGGACTTGACCAGGTAACGATCGCGGCTCCTGGCAACCTTCGCGCTCATTTCATTCCTCGAAATCAGTCCTAGCGTCCAACCGTCGCTATTCCCGCATTACCGGCCTGCAAGTATGTATGAGGGTTTCGCAGAGCGCAATCGTGCGACCTCACCGTGGCGCGTTAGAATCCGCGGATGCCCGGACCGGTGGATTCACCGCGCGTCGTCAACATCGCCGACCTTCGCCGCCTCGCGAAGCGGAGGCTGCCGCGCGCCGTCTTTGACTACATCGATGGAGGCGCAGACGCGGAGGTCACGCTGCGCGAGAACTCTCGCGCGTTCGAGGACGTCGTCCTCCGGCCGAGATCCGCGGTCGCGACCGCAAGCTGCGACCTCTCGACGACCGTCCTGGGCAGCACGCTCTCACTTCCAGTTCTTCTGGGACCGGTTGGCAGCAGCCGCATGTTCTATCCGCGCGGTGAGGAAGTCGCCGCCAAGGCCGCGGGCACCGCGGGCACCGTGTACGTCCTGTCAACACTCTCGGGCTGCCGGGTTGACGATGTCGCCAAAGCCACGCGCGGCCCGCTCTGGTATCAGCTCTACCTTGTCGGCGGACACGAGGTAGCCAGGGCCGCAATCGACCGGGCGAAGCATGCCGGCTGTACCGCGCTCATGGTCACGATCGACACGCCGGTCGCGGGTCTCCGTGAACGCGACGTCCGCAATGGCTCCAAGGAACTGGTGTCGGCGAGCGCGTGGACGCGGTTGCCGTACCTGACCCAGTTTCTCGCGCGACCTCGATGGCTCATCGACTACCTTCGAGACGGTGGACTGATGAGTTTCCCGAACGTCGTCTTGCCGGAAGGCCCGATGCCGTACGCCGATGTCGGGGCCGCGCTCGAGCAATCGATGGTCAGCTGGGATGACTTTCGGTGGATTCGCCAGGCGTGGCCCGGAAAGATCGTCGTCAAGGGCGTCCACACGGCGGACGATGCGCGGCAAGCGATGGATGCGGGTGCGGACGCTGTCGTGGTCTCCAACCATGGAGGCCGGCAGCTCGACGGAGTCGCGGCGACGATCGCCGTGTTGCCAGAGGTCGTGGCCGCCGTCGACGGACGAATTGAAGTACTGCTCGACGGCGGAGTCCGGCGCGGCAGCGACGTCGTGAAGGCGCTCTGTCTCGGCGCCCGGGCGGTTCTGGTCGGCCGGGCGTATGCCTACGGCCTCGGCGCGGGCGGCGGCGCCGGCGTCTCACGCGCGATCGAAATCCTGAAAGCGGACATCATCAGGACGCTGAAGCTGCTCGGCATCGCATCGACTGCCGCGCTCGATGCGTCTTTTGTCGGCCGCAGGCACTGACGCATCGGACGCGATTCCCGGCGATATACTCGGCGCGGTCATGACGTCACAGGCAACAGATGCGGTTGTCGGCGCGTTGGATGCTTTCCGCATCGAGCTGCCATCCTGGGGATTCGCGAACACGGGCACGCGATTCGGAAAGTACCTGCAGCCGGCTGCCGCTACGACGATCGCCGAAAAACTAAGTGACGCCGGGCATGTGCACGCGCTCACCGGCATCTGTCCCACCGTCGCACTGCACGTGCAGTGGGATTTTCCTCGGGGACTGGAGGATGCCGACGGGGTTGCGTCGCTCGCCGCAGGTGCATTGGTGGCGCCGGGCGCCATCAACCCGAATTTCTTTCAGGATCAGGACTACAAGTTCGGTTCGTTCGGGAACCCAGATCCCCATGTGCGCGCCAAGGCGCTCGATCACGGCCGCGAAAGCATCGCGATTGCCGGGCGACTTCGGAGCCGTGATGTTTCCTTGTGGTTCGGCGATGGCTCGAACTACCCGGGCACCGCGAACATTCGCCAGCGCAAACGCTGGTTCGAGGAATCGCTCGGCGCGTTGCACGATGCGCTCGCGTCAGATCAGCGGTTGCTGATCGAGTACAAGCCGTTCGAGCCCGCGTTCTACCACACCGACATCGCCGACTGGGGCATGGCGCTGCTTGCCGCCCGGGCCGCCGGACCTCGCGCAAAGGTCCTGGTCGACACCGGCCATCACTACCAATCACAGAACATCGAGCAGATCGTCGCCTGGCTCCTCGACGAGCAGGTGCTCGGCGGCTTTCATTTCAACGACCGTCGTTATGCGGACGATGACCTGACGCTGGGATCGATCGATCCGTATCAGGTGTTTCGCATCTTCCACGAAATTCGGCTGTACGAGTGGGAGAGGGGCGAACGAGCCGACATCGCCTACGTCATCGACCAGAGCCACAACCTCAAGGGAAAGATTGACGCGATGATTCAGACGGTCGGCATGGCGCAAATGCTGGTCGCAAGGGCTTCCCTGGTCGACCTGGCCCGGCTGACGAGCGCGCAGAAGGCCTGCGATCTCATCGCTGCCGAGACGTGTCTGCAGGATGCCTTTGCGACCGACGTGCGGCCGATTGTCCGTGAGTGGCGTCGCGCGCGAGGCCTGCCGGAAGATCCGCTCGACGCATCGCGCCAGAGCGGCTACGTCGAACGGATCACGCGCGAGCGTGCCGCGGGCCACCCGCCTTCGGCGAGCGGGGCCACCGGATACGCCTGATTCCCCACCACTACTTCTTGACCTTCGGGATCTCGAGCTTCGTGAGATTCGATCCGAGTACGTCCGCGCCGTGATCGTAGACGACGACCTTGACGTAGCGGGCGGGTGACGTGACTTTCACCTTGCCCCCATAGCCGAATCCGGTCCTCTGGAATTCCGCGAACGTCTCCGGCTTCAGCGCGAGGTCCACCGTGTTCCACGATTCGCCGAGAAGATGATCCTTGTCGTCGAGGCAGAAGATCGCAATGTCGAGTAAGTCCTTCTTCCTGCCGTCCTTGTCGGTGAAGCCCAGCTGATCCGTACGGACCCTGACGGCGATATCGACCGCCGGCGAGCCGTCGTCCCTTGTGATGTTCGCAGCGGTCACGGTGAGTCCGATGTCCGTGATCGACTCGGGCATGTTCGCCGCCCCCGTGACGCGCGTGTACGCGAGCGCCTTCGGCTTGTCGAGCGGCGCGAGGTCCAGATTCGCCACGTAGCCGTGACGGAACTGGATGTCGTACTGGCCCGGGCGATTGATGCGGACGGTGACCTTGCGGTACTTCCCGTCCCAGTTCGTGGTCGTCGGGTAATAGCCAAGCACGTACGAGAACCGTGTGGCCTCGTCGAGACGATCCACGAAGTCCTTCCCCCTTTCGCTCGTCGAGAACCTGCCACCTGTCTGCGACGCGACCGTGCGGGACGTGGATATGCGCCAGTCCACGGGAGGCATCGCCATGCCGCGCCCGCCGCCACCGCCGCCGCGTCCGCCGCCACCGCCACCGCCTCCGCCGCGTGCCGCCGACATGTTCAGTGGCATCCCCGCCACGCCGCCCGTGTGCAAGATGTCGATGACCACGCGCGCATCGGCCGCCGTCGCGGCGAGGCCCGTGTCGTCTTCGGCGCGCGGCAGCATGATGCCGCGCTCGGTCACGAAGAGGAGGTGCTTCTCGCCATCGAGGTAGCGCATGTAGGCGATGCCCGCGTACAGCTTCGTGAGATCCTGCGACGTCTGCGCGTTCGCGCTGACGTAGTCGTCGAACGACATCTCGACGCCGGTGGCCGCGTTCATCGGATCGCTCAGGAACGTGCCGGGATCTCGGTTGGCGTTGATCTCGTTCGCCATCAGCGCATCGGAGATCTGTCGCTGATCGTTGGCGAGGCGTGCTGCGTTCTGGACCTGCGCGTCGCCGACAGTCCGCATGGCGGCGTTGTCCGGGCCCTTGAAAATCGCGTCGATCTGCGCCTGAATCGGCTTCGGAATGTAGGACCCGCCGTACCGCGCCGCGAGCCCGCTGAAGCGCTGCGCCATCTGCGCCTCGACCTTCTCGTGATCCTTGAGGTAGCGCTCGAGGAGGGCGGCAATCCTCGCGTGATCGGTCGTGAACTCGGTGGCGCGGTTGAACGCCATCACCGCGACGTAGTCCTGCGGCAACAGCCGGTCCTTCACCAGGTGCAGCATGCCGTCGACGGCCTTCGTCACCGGCTGCAGCCGGCCGCGCCCGAGCACGATGAGGAACGTGCGCCGCTTCTGCGGTTCGAGCGTCGTGGGGGCCGCCGTCGCGCGCACGAGCGGCGCCGCCACGGTGGACTCATCGGCAATGAGCGACTGTGTCGAGAAGTGCTTGACCTGCTGGCGGACACCGTTCTCGAACACGAGGAACTCGTCCTGACCGAGGTCGGTGACGGGCTTGCCCGTGCGCCGATCGATCACGCGCACGTCGATCGGCACGAGCACCGTGCCGGCACGAAAAATCGGCGTCTGTTGGGCTGGCGGCGTCTGCGCCGGCTGTGTTTGCGCGCCACGCCCGGCGGGCGCGGCAATCAGGATGACGCTACTGATGACGACGCAGAGAAACCTGACCACATGAACCTCAATCAGACGCGGCTGCTCAGGATAACCCGCGATCGCGGGCGGTGAGCCGCCTTCTCAGCTCATCGAAACAACAGGGGTGCGACTTCCTGCAGGTGGTGTCGCCACACGACCCATTCGTGCCGGCCCTCGGTCAGGCGGAACGTGTGGTTGATGCCCTTTGCGGTCAAGGATGCGTCGAGCGCCTTCGCGCTGCTGAGGAGGAAGTCGTCCTTCCCGATTCCGATCCACAACAGTTTGATCTTCTTGTTCGTCGCCGGCGTGAAGAAGTCCGGGTAAGAGGTGTCCGCGACCTCCGCGCCGGCGCTCATGACGACCAGCGAATGAAACGTGTCGGGGTTCGAGAAGCCGATCGCGATTGTCTGGCCGCCGCCCATTGACAGGCCGCCGAGCGCGCGGTTGCCGGCGCCTGGCAACGTCCGGAACTTCGCCTCGACGAACGGAATCACGTCCTTCAGCAGATCCCTGGCGAACGGCGTGTCGCCCGGATTCGCGGACGCCGTTGGAGTCGCAGGCGCGAACGAAGTCACTTCCGGTCCGAGGCCGACGCCCTGCCGCGCATATCCGAAGGGATTGACGATGATCATCGGCTTGGCGCGGCCCTGCGCGATCAGGTTGTCCATGATCAGATTGGCTCGGCCGGTCAGCATCCAGCTCGAGTCGATGTTGCCGGAGCCATGCAGCAGGTAGAAGACCGGGAATCTGTCGCTGCTCGCGTCGTAGCCTGGCGGTGTGTAGACCCAGACCGTGCGAGGCACGCCGAGACTCCTGGAGTGGTACGTCTCCATCCGGACGGACCCATGCGGAACGTTCTTCGCATCATCGAACGCGAGCCCGGCGGTTCCGGGCACTTCTACCAGACTTGCCGATGGGAAACCTCCGAAGCCCAGCTTCACCGATGGGTTGGCGGGATCCATCGCGATCACCCCGCCGCGCCCTTCAACAGCATCGACGCGGAACTGATAGTTGTAGACGTCAGGCGGCCATGGACCGACGCTGACCACCCACACCCCTGCAGCGTTCTTGATCATTGGGTACGTCTTGCCGTCGAGCTCGCCGATCAGCGTGACTTCGCGCGCGTTGGGTGCGTTGAAGCGGAAGGTAATCGTGCCGTCCGCGCGCACCTCCGGTGAGACGATCTGGCCGCGTCCACCGCCGCGCCCGCCGGCCGGGGCCGCCTGCTGGGCAACGACGATGGGAGCTGGAATCGAGACAGCAGCAAGGAGACAGAGGAACAGAATGCCGACGAGCTCCCATCGTGCCCTCATGGCGATCTCCTCCTCGCTTAGTGTCTAGTCCGGCTCTACTTGAGATTCTTGAGGTAGACGTTCCGGAACTCGATCTTCATCGGCGGCCCCACATGGATCTGGACGCCGAGTAGCCCCTTCATTGATCGATTCGCCTGATCGTCATCCACGAAGACAGCGGTGACGTGGCCGTTGAGGATATGGATCAAGGTGTTGCCTCGCGCGATGACGTGGAACTGATTCCAGTCGTTGACCTTGATGATGGCCTTCAGTGTTTCCGCGTCCTCGAGTTGCCCGATTTGTCCGCGCAGCGGCGGCGGTGGAGCGGGCGTCGCCGGTGCGGCGGCGGGCGGACCACCCGCGCCCTGTCCGCGCGGCGCCACCGGCTGACCACTGCTGCACTGGCCCTGCTTGACGTCGTTCGGCCCCGCGTACTGCACGGTACCGCGCGGTGCGAGGAAGCCGGGACGGCCGCGCTCCTCGTACAGCATGCCGGTATAGGCGTTGGCGAAGTCGATATCCGCCTGGTAGCCGCACATCACCCACTTACCCACGGCACCGGTGAGCTGGCGGCTTCGGTACTGCACGCCGCTGTTCGTCGAGTTCATCTTGAACTCGAGCTTCAGCTCGAAGTTGTCGGGCTCGCTGCCGCGATAAATGAGAAACGTGTTCTCGGTGACGGGCTTCTCCGCGGTGCTCTCACCGACGATGGTGCCGTTCTCGGCTCGCCAGAACGTGGGGTCGCCGTCCCAGTTCTTCAGCGTCGTGCCGTCGAAAATCTTGTCGAAGCCGGTGAAGTTGTCGAACGGGATCGGGGCCCCGCCGCGGCCACCGCCTCCGCCGCGCTGAGCTGCGACGAACGTCGTCAGCGCGCACACAAAAACTGCTGTCAGCCTGAATCTCATCGTGAACTCCTCCCCCAACTACCTCAGGAACGCTTCCGGCAATCCCCCGTCCACGGGAATCACATGACCCGTCGTCCGCGCACTCAGGTCGCCGGCGAGAAAACAAATCGCGTTCGCGCAATCGTCCGGCAGTATTGGACGCCGCGTGATCGTTCGCTGCGCGTAGAACCCGGCCAGCTTGGAGCGAAGCGACTCGGTGGACTCGTCGTCCGAATAGGCGATCTTGTATTTCACGAGCGACACGATCACGCGATCGCGCGGGAACATCGCCGACCCGGCGACGACCGTGGCCGGCGCGATGCCGTTGACGCGGATGTCCGGCCCCAAACCGATCGCCAGCTCTCGAATGAGGTGATTGATTGCGGCCTTGCTTACGTCGTACGGCTCGCTCCCGTGCTTGGGCACGACGGCGTTGGCCGAGCTCGTGAGCACGATGCTGGCCTCGAGGCCCTGCGGTTTCAGTATCGCGGCGGCTTCCTGCGCCAGTACGTGATTGCTGGTGACGTTGATGCTCAGCGCCTGACCCCAGACCACCTCGGACGGTGTTCCTGGATCGGGTGTCGGATAGATCGCGGCGGTGTTGATGACGATGTCGACGCCGCCGAACCTGAGTGTCGTGGCTTCGAGCGCCTTCCTGATTGACTCCCGCGATGTCAGATTCAGCTCGCACGCGAATGCCATCTCGGCGTTGGAGAGCGCTGCCGCTTCCTTCGCGGCCGCTTCAGCGCTCGCAAGATTCAGGTCCGCTGCTACGACGTGCGCACCCTTCCGCGCCAGCTTCAGCAGGACGTCGCGACCGATGCCGCTACCGGCGCCGACGACGAGCGCAACCTTCCGGCTGAACTCTTTCTCCGCGGGCATGCGCTGCAGCTTGGCCTCCTCGAGCGCCCAGTACTCGATGCGGAAGGCTTCACCGCGTGGCAGCGCCACATAGTTGTGGAAACTCCTGAAGCCGGCGCGCTGCTCGGGGTGCCGCGCCTGCCAGAACTTCGGTTCCGCGCTGGCAGCGTCTTCGAGCGCGTTCGCTCCCGCCATCACCTGAATAGCGTTGACGAAAAACTCGGCCGTGATTCGCGCTTCTTTCTTGTCCTTCGCGAACCCGAACAGCCCGATCCCCGGAATCACCACCACTGAAGGATCGGAACCACGTTGAGCCGGCGAGGCCGCATCGGCGAATTCTGAGTAGTAGCCGGCGTAGTCGCGACGGTACTGCTCAACCTGTTGCGTGATGCGTTGCTTGAGGGTGTCGAGATTCTCGTGCTCCGGCGCCCAGGCCACGAACATCGGCGAAATACGCGTTCGTAGAAAATGATCCGGACAGCTCGTGCCCAGGCTGCAGAGATCGTTGGCCCACTTCGAGTTCGCGAAGACCAGCGCCTCGTCGGAGGCATTGAAGTGGCCGACAACGCGCCGGCTCGATGAGACAAGGCCACGCAGGAACGGCAAGATCGACGTCGCAACGGCCTGACGATCGACGGCAGGCTGGGCGATAGCTGACCCGCCGAAGCGCGGCTGCCCGGAGCGTTGCTGGTGGTCGAGGATGAACTCGCCCATCTGCTCGATGGTCTTGAGGCTGTTGAGATAACACTCGCGCTGCGTCCCGCCCCAGGTAAAGAGCCCGTGGCTGCCGAGAATGAGACCGTCGGCGTCAGGCGCGGCCGCGACTGCGCGCCGCAGCATCAGCGCCAGTTCGAAGCCCGGCCGCTGCCATGGCACCCAGATGATGCGGCGTCCGTAGCGGCGGTTGAACTCCTCTATCTTCCCGTCACCGTTCGCGCTGGCGGCAAGCGCGATCGCCCAGTCGGGATGAAGGTGATCGACGTGATCGAACGGCAGAAACGCGTGCAGAGTCGTGTCAATCGATGCGGCGACTCGGTTGTCACCGAACGCACAGAGCGGGTAGTACCCGACCATCTCATCCTCGTGCGCCTCGCCTCGATAGCGATCGATGAGTTCCTCCAGTTTGTCGAGGTACAACAACGCGAACCCGCTGGTCCCCATCGACCGCAAATCCCCGCCGCTGCCCTTTACCGCAAGCACGCGCGCCGGGCGGCCGGACACCGGATCCGTCAGATCGAGTTTTGAGCTGGTGTTGCCGCCGCCGAAATTCGTAATGCGTAAATCCGCGCCGAGCAAGTTGGACCGGTACCGAAGGAGCTCCAGGGGACGTTGCTCGAGTGCCGCCGCCTCCTTCTCATCCCACAAGTCCTGCAACAGCCCCGACGCAGCGGCTAACGAGCGAGCGGACGCGAGCGAGTCGGCGGAGCGGAGCGGGGATTGTGGGCCCCCCGCGAGCGACGCCGTCGGGGAGCCCGCAGGGGCGAAGCCCCTCGGATCTTGCTTAGACACCCATGACCTCCCGGTATTCCTGAAACCTGCCGTAGTGCGTCGTCCAGCGATCGGTCGCGACGGGATCGAATCGCTCCACGGGAAATGAATCTTCGATGATCTGTCTGGCCTCGGCGAGAGATCGAACGCTGCCGGTCGCGAGCAACTGCATCGCGATGTTCCCGAGAGCGGTTGCTTCAACGGGCCCTGCCAGCACCGTGCGGCCCGTCGCGTCCGCGGTGAATTGATTGAGCAGGCGGTTGCGCGAGCCGCCGCCAACGATCCGAATGTGCGTGTAGTGCCGGCCCGTCAACTCCTCGAGGGATTCGAGCACGAGGCGGTACTTCAGCGCGAGGCTCTCGAGAATCGCGCGCGCGCAACCGGGCTGCCCCGCGGGTTCGACCTGATCTGTCTGCCGGCAGTACGCAGCGATCGCCGCCGGCATGTCGACCGGGTTGAAGAGACTGCTGTGATCGGGATCGAAGACCGAGCGGAAGGCCAGGCGATCGTCGCGCACGGCGACGAGCAGATCGTCGTACGACACCGGCTGTCCCGCCTCGGCCCAGCGCCGCATGCACGCCTGCAGCAGCCACAGACCCGCGATGTTCTTGAGCAGCCGCGTCGTACCGTTGACGCCGCCCTCATTGGTGAAATTGAGCTCCCGGGCTCTCGCCGAAATCACCGGTGCATCGACCTCCGCACCGAGAAGCGACCATGTGCCGGAGCTGAGAAACGCGCCGCCCGACTCGGTCGACACCGCCGCGAAAGCGGAACCGGTGTCGTGACAGGCCGGCGCAACCACGGGCGTGTCGGCCAGCGACGCGGAGACGCTGTGCCGGATCCCGCCGATGACGGTCCCCGGCTCGACGAGCGGCTGGAACAAGTGGGTCGGCAGGTCGAGTTCCGAGAGCATCGAGGTCGCCCAGGATCGTTGCCGCGCGTCGATCATCTGGGTCGTCGTCGCGATCGTGTACTCGGAAGCCAGCTTGCCGGTGAGCCAGTAATTCAGCAGGTCGGGAATCGTGACAAAGGCGGTCGCCGCGCGAAGGAGCTTCGGCGTCCAGAGCTTTGTGGCATACAGCTGAAACAACGAATTGAAATTCAGAAATTGAATGCCGGAGACGGCGTAAATGCGTTCGGCCGATACGTGGCCGAAGACCTGCGCAGGCACACCATCGGTACGCGTGTCTCGATAGTGATAAGGATTCTCGAGGAGTTGGCCGCGCTCGCCCAGGAGCGCGTAGTCACATCCCCACGTGTCGATGCCGACGCTCGCGAGCCTGACGTCGGTGACGTCGTCAAGGCTCTTCTGCACTTCATGCCACACGCGAAGGATGTCCCAGTGCAGTGAGCCGTTCGTGCGCACGGGAGCATTCGAAAAACGGCTGACGTCCTTAAGCGAGAGGACCCCGCTGTCGAGGCGTCCGAGGATCGCTCGTCCGCTTTCTGCGCCGAGATCCAGAGCTAGAAATCGCGCGCTCACGGGGCAACAGCATACGTCGCGTCACGGCGGAATTGCCAACTGAACGGTGTCGCGCGTAGCGATACGGTTCAGTGGCCGGCCGGAGAGGCTGGAGATCGACGTCGTGCCGACTTTTCGTGCGATGTTCCATAAGGAATCGCCGCTGCGACAGTGATACGACCCGGTGCTGCCTATTTCGCTTTGCGAAACTCCTGGCGCTCGTGCGGGCCGGCCTTACCGCGGTCCGGACGCGGCGGCCCCGAGCGTCACGGGCTTGTAACCGCCCCTCGCGCGGAAGTACGCGAACAGCGCACCGAAGATGACGGCCAGAACTACGCCAAGCCCCGCGACAAATTGCAACGCCGCGCCGGCGCCAAGCGAATCGATTCGCGCGCCCATGATCGGCAGGACGACGGCCACCGAGAGCATCCCCGCACCGCCCATCAGACTCAGGAGCAGCGCACCACCGCGCGGAAACTGCTCCGCCGTCACGCCAAGCATCGTCGGCCAGAAATACGTCTTCCCGATTCCAAAGATCGTGGCAGCGGCGAACGCAATGATTGGACTGGCGCCCGGCTGCAGGCTGCCGAGCCAGTACAGTCCGGCCGCCACCAGCACGGAACACACCACGAGCGTCCGGATCGGCGCCGCATGGGCGATGCCCGCAAAGTAGGTCCGCAGGATGAACATGAGGCCGGCCGTATAGACGAGGAACAGGATGCCCTGGATACCGGTCAACGAACCCATGACCGACGGGAACCACTGATCGGGACCGAGCTCGACTGCGGCCGTCATCCACATGCAGACGAAGAGCAGCAGAAACATCGGCCGCGCGGCTTCCTGCCACATCTCGCCCGTCGAGATATTCGAGGCCACGCGCTCGGTCTTCGGATACGACTGAGTCAGCGCCATGACGAGGTAGATGGCCGCCGGAACCAGGATCAGACTGAGCTTGATCTGCCAGCTCGCACCGAAATTGGTGAACGCGTACGCCAGCAGGCCGCCGATGATCATCCCGGCGGGCCACCATGCGTGAAGCATGTTGAGCTTCCTGGTCTTCTCCGCGCTGTAGAGCGTGGCAACGAGTGGATTGATCACGCCCTCGACCAATCCTTGAGAGAGTCCCATCGTGAAAAACCCGGCGTACAGCAGCGTCGTGCCGGTCGTGTCGAAGATCGAGGCGACTGGTGCGGTGGGATAGGGCGCGAGCAGCACCATCGCGACACCCACGACGTAGCCGACGGCCGAGAGAATGTGGAGCGCGCGCATCCCCACGACGTCCACGAGAGCGCCGCTCACGAAGATCGCAATCGTGAACGCCCAGAACGCCGGACTCCAGATCAGTCCCATCTGCTGCGACGTCAGCTGAAATGCTCCACTCATGGCTGGCTCAATGTCCCCGCGAATGGCGAAGACCATCGATGTGGTCACGAGAGAGATGCAGCTGGCGACGAAAAGCCGTGACTTGTTCATGGACGTTTACCTCTGAAACCGCGACAGTATCGCTCGAACCGCGCCGGTGAACTGGCAAAAGGTGGCCGATTATGCCACGCCAAAACTCTTTCGCTATCCAAAACGCTGTCCGAGAGCATTGGGAGGCAGTCATTCAACTGAAATAGAAAAAACATTGGTAAATTCGCTTGTTCTCAACAGGTTAACTGTTTCGCATAGCACAACATTACGTAACGGTCACAGTTCGTTGACAGTCCTCCGTGACGGGGCGTAGCCTCGCGGCGATTCAGATAGCCATAGGCATCGTGTCGGCTGTGCCCTGAGGGCCGGTGCGGTCCGGATTCGTTGAGGAGGGGACGTCGTGAAGAGAGGTATGACCAGAGTTCTGCTCGCGGTCGCGTTGCTCCTCTGTGCGGGCGAACTAAGTAATGCCTTCGCACAGACCTTGACCGGTCAGATCGGTGGCACGGTGGTTGATGGCCAGAAGGCTGTCCTCCCCGGAGCCAACGTGTCAATCAAGAACACCAACACACAGCTCGTTCGTACGGCGGTTACCGACTCGAACGGCGGCTTTGTCGTCACCAGCCTGCTCCCGGGCACGTACGACGTCACGGTCACCCTGACCGGGTTCAAGGGCTACGTCCAGAAGGGCCTGGTTCTGACGTCGACGGAGCGCTTGTCATTGCCGCCCATTTCGCTGGAGGTCGGCCAGTTCTCAGAGGCCGTCGCGGTCGAGGCGTCGGCCATTCGCGTGCAGACGCAGAGCGGCGAGCGGTCGGCGGTCATCTCCGCTGAGCAGATCGAAACCATCGGCCTGCGCGGCCGCGACTTCATGGGGACGCTGAAATTCCTGCCGGGCGTCATCGATACGTCCGCCAGAGACGCGCCAGGCTGGGGGTCGGTCGGGGGACTCACCATCAACGGCATGGCCCAGTTCAATTTTTCCTACGACGGTGTTACCAACAAGGACACCGGTTCGAATTCCGGCAATTACGCGGCGCCGGCCCTCGACTCCATCGCGGAGATCAAAGTCCAGACCTCGAACTTCCAGGCCGAGTACGGCCGAACGTCTGGAGCCACCATCCTTGTGGTGACCAAGAGCGGCACGCAGAAATTCAACGGCACGGCTTCCTACTTCCGCCGCAACGAGGCCTACAACTCGAATACGTGGGATCGACGTCGCGCCTGCGACGCCGCGAAGGTGCTCGGTTCCGTCTCGCCAAGCTGCGACAAGCCGCGGTATCGCTACGACAACACGGCCTACACAATCGGCGGTCCGGTGCTGATTCCAGGCACGTCATACAACAAGAATCGGGATCGGCTGTTCTTCTTCTGGTCCCAGGACATCCTGCCGAGAAACGATCCCGGTGGCCTGCAGAACAGCACGATGCCGACCGCCCTCGAACGGAATGGCGACTTCTCGCAGACCGTGGCCGCGAATGGCAACCGCATCTGGATCAAGGATCCGTCGCTGGCGCCACTAGCCTGCAACGCGAACACGGGAGGACCGGGCTGTTTCGCGAACAACATCATTCCCCCCGGCCGGATCAACCCGATCGGCAAAGCGATCCTCGGACTCTTCCCGCAGCCGAACGCGACCGATCCGACTGGCACGCGCCAGTACAACTACCAGTTCGAAGGCATCACGGAGAAACTCCGCCTCGAACAGGTGCTGAAACTGGACTGGAACGTCCGGCCCGGAACGACCACCTTCAATTCGCGGGTGCAGTTCGGCCATGAAGTGTGTGCGCGCGGATTCGTGTCGTCCGGATGCTTCAATCTGTTCCTCCAGGGCAACTGGCCGCAGATGCGCAATTCCTACGACATCGATTCGCTGAGCATCGCGAACACGCTCGTGCACACGTTCAATTCGACGACGGTTCTGGAAACCACCGTCGGCCTGAACCACTCCGCGCAGAAGGTCTACGCTCTGAGCGCCGAGGACCTCGATGCCGTCGATCGCACGAAGGTGACTCCCGGCCTCAATCAGTTCTTCCCGGGCGCCAACCCATTCAACCTGATTCCGAATTTCACGTTTGCCGGAACCAACGCGTTGCCCAACACCCGCACAATTGGCGGATTCGAACAGCGCTACCCGTTCGACGCCAAGAACCCGACGTGGGATATCACGACGAACCTCACGAAGCAGCGGGGGTCGCACAACCTGAAGGCAGGCATCTTCATCGAGCGGGTCCTGCGACCGGCACGGCGGCAGTCGAACTTCAACGGCGATTATTCATTCAACTCCAACGCCGCCAATCCGTTCGACACGAACTTCGGATTCGCCAATGCGCTGCTGGGCTCAATCAACTCGTATACCGAGTCAACGTCGCGGCCATTCGCGGAAGGCCGGTTCAATCAGGTCGAGTTCTTCGTCCAGGACAACTGGCGCCTGAACCGCAAGTTGACGCTCGACTTCGGCATGCGGTTCGTCCACATGGGCGCCACGTATGTCGCAGGCCAGGACATCTCGTACTTCGATCCCACCAAGTGGGATCCGGCGAAGGCGCCGAAGATGTACGAACCCGTCTGTCCGGGAAACGCCGCGACGTGTTCGGGTAACGTGCGACAGGCACGCAATCCAATCACCGGACAGATTCTCGACAACACCTACATCGGCAAGCTCGTCCCGGGAAGCGGCGACTTCTTCAATGGAATGGTCGTCGCCGAGGGAACGCCGCCCCAGTACCGCAACAACACGTACTATCCGTCGCCGCGCGTCGGCTTCGCGTGGGACGTGTTCGGAGACGGCAAGACCTCGGTGCGCGGCGGTTTCGGCATCAACTACGACCGCTACCAGGACGACGACATCCTGTCGCTGGTCGAGCAGCCGCCGCTCATGCAGACGATGACGACGAACTTCACCACGTTGCCGCAGTTGCTGTCGTCGCAGCTCATTCAGAACCCGCGCAATGTGGTCGCCTTCACAGAGTGGAAGCCATTGACGGTGTACAGCTGGAGCATCGGCGTTCAGCGTGAGCTGCCATGGAAGTTCATGGCCGACGTGGCTTACGTGGGCAATCAGAACACCAATGTCCAGCGCAACATCCCGATCAACAGCCTGACGCCTGCGCAGCTCGTTGACCCGGCGAACCTGGACCCGACGCAGAACAACACCCAGCTCAAAGATCAGAACTACCTGAGAAAGTACTTCGGCTTCGGCACAATCAACGAACGCCGGTACTTCGAGGATGGCCTGACCTACCACTCGATCCAGGTGATGGTCAGCCGTCGGCTTTCAAACGGCTTCTCCTTCAGCGCCGCCTATACCGGCACCCGTCGTGCCGGACTTCAGGGTTGGGATTGGTTCCGGACCGACGCGGACAACCGGGCCAGGTTCACAAACGCCAGCGGCAGCCGGCCGAACAACATGGTGATTGGCTACACCTACCAGATTCCAGGCGCGTCACGATTCCTAGGCGGTCACCCGATCCTGAAGGGCATCCTCGACGGCTGGCAGCTGTCCGGCACGACGACCATGCAGGGCGGCACGCGCAGCGGCTTCAGCTACACCTTCACGGGAGCGCCAACCGGCGACCTCACGCAGGGCCTGGGCGGTACGAGGGTCGTGCTGGTGTGCGATCCAAATCTCCCGCGAAGTCAGGCAACCAGAGAACGTCAATTCCGCACGGAATGCATCCGGCCACCCGGACCACTGACCAATGCCGCCGACACGCTGTACCAGGGCAGCGCGCTCGGTGACGAATGGATCTCGCTGGGATTTGTGAATCACGACGCGGTGCTCTTCAAGACGTTCGCCATCGGCCGGCGATCGCTCGAGTTCCGCGCTGAGTTCTACAACGTGCTCAACTCCTCGCAGTTCACTGCGGTGGATACTGCCGCGATCTTCAACTTCGCGACAGGAGAGATGGTCGACCCGAGCTTCGGACGCGCGACTGGCGTTCGAGGCAACTCAAACCGCGTCATCCAGCTGGGTGCGCGGTTCAAGTGGTAACGTCCGTGGGCGGCGGGCTTTAGCCCGCCGCGCCGGCTACGTTCAAGGGCTCGGGCCGGCGTCGGCCCGGGCCTTTTTCTTATGCACGGGGACCCACATGAACAGCTTGACTCGCGTCTCTCATGGTCTTGTTCTGTCGGCACTTCTCCTAGCAGCCGCGGTTCGGCCACAGGCCCAGGCTGGCATGGCGTTATCGTCGGCCACTCCGCTCGCGGAGACCGAGAACCTCGACGCGTACCCTGCGGCGCCCGAGGGATTCAATATCGCGCGCGAGAACATTCCCCACGGCGAGGTGAAGATCGTCGAGTACGACTCCAAAGTCCTGGGATTGCGCCGGCCACTGCGCGTCTATACGCCTCCCGGCTACAGCGCGGACCGGAAGTATCCGGTGCTCTATCTCCATCAGGGCCTGGGCAACACCAGCACGGAATGGACGCAGCGGGCGCGCGCCCCGATCATCATCGACAACCTGCTGGCCGACAGGAAAATCGAGCCGTTCATCATCGTCTTCCCCAGCGGAAATGCGACCGCCACGCCGGGCGACGAAAAGCAGGGTGACCGGACACAGGAGTCCTACGGCGCGGCGTACGAGAACGACTTCCTGAAAGAGATCATCCCGTTCGTCGAGTCGCACTATTCCGTGTTCACGGATCGCAATCACCGCGCGATCGCGGGCATGTCGATGGGCAGCGGCCAGACGTTGAACATCGGCCTGGGCCATCTCGATCGGTTCGCGTGGATCGCCTCAGTCGCCGCGGCGCCCAATACCAGGCCGCCGGCCGACCTCGTGCCCGATCCGGCGGCCCTGAAGAGCCTGAAGCTCCTGTGGCTGTCAGTGGGCAACCGCGACAACCTGCTGCGCGTCAGCCGGGGCGTCCACGATTACCTGAAGGAAAAGAGCGTGCCCCACATCTGGCGCATCGACACCAACGGCCACGATACCGGCGAAATGAGCCACAGCCTGTACCATTTAGCGCAGAAACTCTTCAGGGAGTAGAGCCCTCGCGCTGGCGCGCCGAGTTCAGGCGTCTTCCAGGCCGAGCGACGTGGACAACCCGTAGTGGGCCCGTGCCTGGGCGACGAGCGTGTTCGCCTTTGCCTCGAATGTCTCCACGGCGTCGGAGCCCGCTGCGAAGCGTGCCGGCGGCTGCTCGAGCGCAACAAGCTTTACCAGCGCATCCGCGAGCTTGGCGGCGTCACCACCCTGCTTTCCGTCCATGCCCTTCCAGGCCGCAACGATTTCCCTTGTCTTGTCGGCGTAGTCGTCAATGGCTGGCTGGGCGTAGGTCGTCGAGTCGTTGCTGAGGAGTTCGGTGCGGAAGAATCCAGGCTCAACGAGCATCGTCCGGATCCCAAACGGGGCGATCTCTGGCGTGAGCGATTCCATCCATCCTTCGATACCGAATTTCGCCGCGGCATACGCCGTGCAGAACATCTGTCCGGAGATACCGGCCGTTGAGGAAATTGATACCAGGAGGCCGGACCGCTGTTTACGCATCACCGGCAGGGCGGCCCTGGTGACATTCATCGGGCCGAAGAGCAGTGTTTCGATCTGATGGCGGACCTGCTCGGGGCTCAGCTCCTCGAAAAAGCCGGCAAAGAAGTTGCCCGCGTTGTTGACGAGGACGTCGATTCGGCCGAATCTTGCGACGGCGGCTTCGACAGCGGCCTGCGCATCGGCCGGCTGGGTGACGTCGAGCCTGATCGTCAATAGATCATGGTGTTCGCCTACCGCAGCCGCGACCTTGGCAGCATTGCGGCCCGTTGCGACAACTGCGTGGCCGGCGGCCAGTGCGGCTTTTGCGATGTCGACGCCCAGCCCGCGACCTGCGCCGGTAATCAGCCAGACTTTCTTTTCACTCATGGCACGTCACCCTCTTCTTGATGTCGCCTCTCGCGGATGACCGCGCGAGGAGAGCCTCAGAAGGTGATCATGACTCAGCGCGCGGCCTTGATGTCGTACACGAGGAGCGTGTCCTGATTGCGCACGTACAGGCGGCCGTCGCTGATGACCGGGTGAGCCCAGCTCAGCTGTCCCTTCTCCGGGATCGAGAAGCGGCCCTTCTCGCGGTAGCCCGTTGACGATGCTTCCGCGAGTCCCACCATGCTGTTCTCGCCTTGAATATAGAGGTGGCCGTCGGCATAGGTGACCGAGCCCTTGCCCACGCTGCGATCGCGCCACATCACGTTGCCGGTGGCGAATTCGAGGCACGTCAGGATGAGGTCGCTGAATCCGTACAGGTATCCGTCGACCACGACCATTCCGCCGTGGTGATTCCTCATGTTCGCCGTGTGGTACACCTCGGTGGCAGTGACTTCACCGTCCTTGGCGCTGAGAGCGAGCAGCCCGCCGCCGGCGCCGTACGCGGAACTGAAGAACACTTTGTTGTCGAGATAGACCGGCGTCGCGATGTTGGCGACGTTGTTGGCGGCCTTCGGGTACCGGAACATCAGTTTGCCGTCCGACGCACGGACGCCGACACCGGCCTGCGCGGTGAAGGTCATGTAAGTGCGGACGCCCTGCACATCTGCAACGGTGATCGAGGAATAGCCGGCGGTGTCGCTCAAGTCCTTTGATGTCCAGACGGTCTTGCCCGTCATCTTGTCCAGCTTGACGATGCCTGCGCCCGGCCCGCCTGGAGAGACGACGACGTGCGGTCCGTCGATGAGCGGCGATTCGCTGATCATCCATTGCAGCTGCGAGCCGCCAAACTCCTTGAGGATGTTCATCTGCCAGACCGGCGAACCGTCGCTCTTCAAACACGCGAGATCCCCGTTTTCCGTCAACACATAGAGCCGATCGCCGTCGACGGTCGGTGTGCCGCGCGGCCCCGCGCCCATGTTCGTTCGCATTCTCGTTTCAATCGGGCCCAGCGCCTTGGCCCAGATCTCTTTGCCGTCCGCTCGATTGAGGGCGACAACGAAGCTGCTCTCGTTCCGAGCGGCCTGCAGGTACACGCGATCTCCGGCCACCGACATCGATCCATAGCCGGTGCCGAGATTGTTGGCTGTCCAAATCACGCGTGGACCGCCGGCTGGCCACTCCTTCAGCAGACCGGTCTCCTTCGACAGCCGATTCCGGTCCGGTCCCTGCCACTGGGGCCAGTCGGGCGCCGCCTGGAGAACCGCGGCGCAGAGAACAACGGCAGCGGGAAGTGTGAAGCGTCTGATCATGCTTGGTTACCTTTTCTCAATTCTCAATGCCGGGTTATCGAATGCTCCGAATTTCGCGAATCATGCCGTCGCCCTTGGTCAGCACGTACAGTTCGCCGGCGTTGTCCTCGGCCAGTCGAATGTCCACGCGACCGCGGCCCGCGACCGCACCGAAGCCCGGCAGGTTGTCACCCTGGCCGCCACGTTTACGGAAGGTGGCTTCCGACAGCGCGCGAAGGTCCGCGCCGAGTTCGTGCAGCGGCGCCACGGTGAGCGGGTTCCCGTCGTCGGCGGCCAGCACCTCTTTCATCTGGGCGTACCAGATCCGGCCCGTCGTGATGTCACCGAAGACCAGCGTGCCCTGGAGCGCTGGGATGCGTTTGCCCCGGTAGACAAAGCCGTTGGCAATCGCGTCGCCGCCGCCGGGGCCGTGGGGATACTGAGCCACCGGATAGGTTGGCTTCACCGTGCCGCGCGTCACCGTGTCAGTGACCAGCACAGGAATCACGTCGTCCGTGGGCAGCGGTCCCATGCCGTTGGTTGCTGACATGCTTTGCGTGCCCTCGCGCAGCGGATAGCCGAAGTTCGCGCCCTTCTTGATGATCATCACGGTCTCCCAACTGACGAGACCGATATTGAAAGCGAGCAGCACCGCCTCGCGAGGCCGTGCCTGATCCACATACCAGGTCAGGCGATGCGGATTGCGCAGGCCCAGGGCCCAGATTTCCTTACGTGCACTCTCGATCGCGACAAACGGGTTGTCGTTGGGAATCCGGTAGCGGCCGTTCTCGCTGATCGTGCTCGTCGACGCGTGCTCACCGAGCATCGGGATGATCCGAAGAATCTTGCCGTGGAGGGTGTCGAGCCGCTGTGCGTGCATCCGCATGGGCCCCGGCCGCTCGCCCGTGCCGGAGTCCCCAATGCCGAGGTACATGACTCTCCATTCCGGATCGCCCGGCCGGGCCGACGGATTGAACGTGATTTCGTTGAGCGGATGAAAGAGCCCCGGCAACTTCACGCGCATCACTTCCCTTGCCGTGCCCTCGAACGTCGTGTTCGAGATCTGCCGGTCAATCCATTCGACGATGACCATGTCGCGAGAGGCCATCGGGTTGGGAAGCAGCGGAGTCGAAAGCGCTGTTGTGGTCGTGTAGCCCGTCAGGTTGAGCCCGGGCACCACGCCGGCCTTCGGATTCGCAGTCTCTCCCGCGCTGACGGGATTCTCCATGTGGAGCGTGTAGAAGACGCCGTTCCGCGCGTAGTCCGGGTCGAACACGAAGTTCATTAGCCCAGCCGCGAAACCCTGGGCGGCCGTGAACTTCGGGAACAGACCGGCGCGATCGCCCGCGCCATCGAAGTTCAGGTACGGCGTCAGCAGTTTCGTCTGCTTGTCCAGGATGTAGAGAGGACCGTTCAAATCGTTGATGAAGAAGCGCCGGCCGCCCGGTTCATCGCGAAGGATGCTGCCGCGCGCCAGCTGCCCGGAAATGAGATTGGTCGATGACTTATCGCCCGTCACCGGGAGCTCGAGGTAATCGGCGAGCTCAAGTGTGCGGGCCGGACTTTGTGGGGCCTGTGTCACCGCCGACTGAGGCACTGAGAGGGAACGGATGTACGCGACCACGTTCCGGATCTGAACGTCGGAGAGACTTGCCTCGTAGCCCGGCATCATGGCGAGCGGAAGGCCCTTCTTGACCATTGCCGCGATCTCCGCGTCGGTGGAACCGTGATCCCACGCCGCGTCAGTGAGATCGGGCGGCTGCTTCCCGCCACGCTCAGTGATGATCGAGATCGCGATGTCCGATTTGACTGCGCCCTTGGCGCGAGGTCCGTGACAGTTCGCGCAGTTGGCGTCGTAGAGGCGCTTCCCGTCGGCAAACGCCTGTGGTGCCGCGCCAGCGGCAGATTGAGGTCCATCTGACCTGGGACTGTGCGATCGTGGCGGGTCAACGGCTGCATGAAGGGCGGCGACGCCGAGACACACGGCGCCGAAAATCAGCGTTAGCTTCATTGCTTGTTCATACTCCGAGTTCGCTCGGAGCGCTTCGCTCCCGGAGAACTAGGCAATTACTGCGGACGGATGAGCAACTCCGGCGGCGGAGTTCGGCGGCGAAGAGGCCGGGTCAGCGGGACGAAGCGGCGACGAACGGGTTCTCCGCGCGCAGCCGTGCAATATCGCGTCTGGGAGTGCTGCCGAAGTGCCGCGCGTACTCCCGCGTGAACTGCGATGCGCTCTGGTAGCCCACCTCGCTCGCCGCCCGCTTGGCGTCCATGGCATGGCCGAGCATCAACCGCTTCGCCTGTTCAAGCCGAAGCGCCTTCTGATACTGAAGCGGACTCATGCCCGTGACGTCCTTGAAACGCTGGTGGAACGACGACAGGCTCATGTGGGCCATGCGAGCGAGCGCTTCGATCCTGAGCGGCTGCGAGAAATTGGCGCGTATGCCGGCGACGGCTTTGGCGATTTGGCGCAGCCCGGAATCGTCGGATCCGATCTGAGCCACTCGAGCGCCAACCGGACTCCGCAGAAGCCGAATCAGGATCTCGTCGATCAGGAGCGGGCCGAGAAGCCGCGCCTCTTCAGGTTGTGACATCAATGCGACGAGACGTGTGGCGGCATCGACGATTTCCTCAGTCACCTCGCCGACGTAGAGGCCGAGCGGGTTGTCTGGCATCGGCACACCGGACGGGAACACACGTAACGCAAGTTCGGCGATCCGGAACGGATCGAGATCGAGCCGGAAGCACAGGTAGGGTTCAGTTGGTGTTGCGCGGCGAACCTGGCCGGAAACAGGAAGATCCACCGAGAAAATGAGCATCCGGCTGGGGTTGTACTCGAACACCTGATGACCCAGCGTGATTGTCTTCGCGCCCTGCGCGACGACGCAGAGCATCGGCTGCAGGGTCGCGTGCACGGGCACACGGCTGGGAGCAGACAAACGGATCGCGAACGTACCCGGAAGCGCAAGTTCGAATCGGCCATCGTGGGGCGCGTGCGCCTCGAGTGACGCGGCAAGCCCCGCGTGCACCTGCGTCCGCCGGCGCGTTGTTGGCGACGTTGACGGCTCAAATGGCGTCGGAACGCGGAAGCGGCTGGCTTGGGGTGTCATTGGAGGAACAACTCATTATCCATGACATCCATGACATTTCTTTGGAGGAATAGGCAATTGACCCGCCGGCACCGTCGTCTACTCTTCTCAACAGGGAGACACACGTGACCTCATCAAGATCCACGCGGCTCGTCGCTCTTCTCTGCCTCGGCATGCTTGCCGCGGGTGTGACCGCGTTCACTCAACAGGAGCCGCGGCCACTCGGCCCGCTCGTGCTGCCTTCCGGATTTCGATCAGAGATCTTCGCCGAAAAAGTGCAGAACGCTCGATCGATGGCACTCGGCGCGCAAGGTACGGTCTCCGTCGGGTCGCAATACGCGCGGTCGGTGTACGCCCTCGTTGACGCCAACGGGGATCACAAGGCGGATCGGGTCGTCGTCGCCAGTGGTCTCGACCAACCAAATGGGGTCGCGATAAGAAACGGCGCGCTCTATGTCGCGACCGCGAGCCGTCTGCTGCGATTCGATGACATCGACAAAAACCTCGACGCCCCGCCGGCGCCTGTCACGCTTCGTAGCGACCTGCCAAACCCGAAGGCCGGCCACACCTGGAAATACATCGCCTTTGGTCCGGACGACATGCTGTACATGTCGGTCGGCTCGACGTGCAATGTCTGCCTGCCCCAGCCGATGACCGCATCCATCATCAGAATGAAACCAGATGGCACCGGGCAGGAGGTCTACGCGGAGGGCGTCCGCAACACTGTCGGATTCGCATGGCATCCCGTGACGCGTGAGCTCTGGTTCACCGACAACGGGCGCGACAACCTCGGCGACGACGTGCCGAACGATGAACTCAACGTCGCGCCCAAAGCCGGCCTGCACTTTGGTTTCCCCTTCTGTCATCAGGGCGACGTCTCCGATCCGGAGTTCGGCGCCCAACGTGCGTGTGCGACGACCGAAGCGCCCGTCGCCAAGCTCGGGCCACACGTCGCCGCCATTGGTTTCAAGTTCTACACGGGCAACATGTTTCCCGCGCAATACAAGAACGCCGCGATCATCGCGTTGCATGGTTCATGGAACCGGTCAACGCCGAATGGGTATCGCGTGATGGCGGCGTATACGGATGGACGTCGAGTGACCAGCTACGAACCGCTCGTCGACGGGTTTCTGCCGAAAGGCGCAGCCGGCGGACGCGGCGCGGGCATGGCCGCCACCGGTCGTCCCGCCGATGTGTTGCAACTGCCGGATGGCTCGATTCTCGTCACTGACGATGTGGGCCATCGCCTGATCCGCATCAGCTACAGCCGCTGAAGCCCGAGACGACGCGTGCCCGTCGCCGCTACTGCTTCCTCGGCACGACTTTGCCGTACAGCTCGAACGACGCGACACGCGACGTGGCCGGGATCCAGCCGCCTTCCATCAGATCGCTGAACCCCACTTCGTCAATCGCGGTCAGATCGGGCGTCCCCCTCGACGTCGGAATGATCGGCACGCGCTTCGGATCGGGCTGCCGACGGTTCGAGGCGTTGCTCGGCGTGTCGGTCATGAGCAGATTGCGCCAGCGCAGATCCTGAAAAATGAAGTCGGTCTCTATCCAGACGCTCGACTCCCCCGCTCCCTCTTCGCTCGCGAAATACCGGCCATCAGCGGTCCTGATCACGACGTGAAGGAAGCGATACCCGGTGTTCTGGGTTTTGAACCTGATCTTCCCGCCACCAGTGACGTCCCAGAGCGATGTCTTGTCGCTCACCGTCAGCGCCCAGTGCGTCGTCGTCTCCCCGGTGTATGTGTAGTCGTCCAGCGGGTGCATGGCTTTGCGGATCTGATTCGGATCGCCGTAGATGTGCAGCGTGAGGTGCTGATTGCCGAGGTTGGCCTGCGTCATCGGCTGCGACATTGGCGCGCGCGTCCACGCCTCGCGGAAGATCAATTTCGGAGGACTCGCTGAACCGGGGATCGGCGTGCCACCGCGACCCTGTGCGACCGCGGCCGGCCGAGGCACAGCGAAAGCACACACCCCAACCGCGGCAATCAGACCGATCAAGCCGGGAATTCGTCGGTTGACCATCACGCGCTCCTTGGTAATCAGCGAGAGTCAGACGGTTATAACAGCCACGTTCGTTGGATCAACGGCCGGTTACGGTGGCGTTACCGTTACACCCGGGTCGCAGGCACCGTTGCAGGCGCACGCGCAGCGATAATCGCGCGCATGCGACGACTGCTCATTGCCTCGATTCTTGCACTGGTGTCTCCGGGCCTCGCCGCAATCGGATCCCCGGTTGCCGACGTACCGACGCCGAAGGTCACGCGCCTGCCGGCGGGAACGCCCGGTGCCGCCGACCACGACTATCCCTTCTTCGCCGCCGACATCGTCCTCGCCAACTACGGCTTTATCGAGGAAGAGTTCGTCTTCGAAGGCGCGGCGAACACCTACGCCACGCCGGCGCCGGATGGCACGGTCGAAGTCGCGCAGCGCGACATTCCGTATCGCACGCGGCTCATCGTGCGGCGGCCGCTGCGTCAGACACGGTTCAACGGCGTCGTGTTCGTGGAATGGTTCAACGTGACCAACCAATACGACACCGATGTGCTGTGGCTCTATCAGAAGGAGTTCTTGATCCGCGAGGGCTACGCGTGGGTCGGTGTGTCAGCTCAGAACGTCGGCCTGTCGGCGCCCAACACCGGTCTCAAGGCCTGGAGCCCGAAGCGCTACGGACGGCTCGACGTGACCAACAGCGGGACGATCACCGGAGACGCGCTCGCGGCCGACATCTATTCACAGGCCGCAGCGGCGATCCGCCGAGTCCCGGAGGTTCTCGGCGGCCTGAAGATCCGCGAAGTCATCGCAGCCGGGCAGTCGCAGTCAGCAGGGCGTCTCGGGCCATACCTGAACGGTCCGCACCACCGTTCGCCGATCTACGACGCGGCACTGCTCACGGTGAACAATCAGGCCATCCGTCCTGACATCACGATTCCAGTGATCAAGGTGCTGAGCGAGACCGAGCGTGACTCGGCGCGGCGTCAGCCCGATCTCGATCGGGTCCGCGTGTGGCCTGTCGCCGGATCGACGCACTCGGAACAGTACTCGCTGCTGTCGCGCGCGGCGTTTCTCAAACGGGACCTGGGGCTCGAGGCCGTCGATGCGTGCGCCACGCCGGCGCGTTCGCGAGTCGAGATCCGGTACGTGTACAACGCCGCGACAGAGGCGCTCGTGCGATGGCGCCGGGCTGGCGTCGCGCCGCCGCATGCGCCGGCGTTCGTCTACGACGAAAGCGCAGCCGCGCCGGCACAGCCGGCCGGGGGACGCGGCGGCCGTGGCGGCGGACCACCCGAGAAACCGGTGAAACGTGACAGCCACGGCAACATCCTCGGTGGTATCCGCACCGCGGAGATTGCGGCCCCTGTCGCGAGGGAGTCCGGCGAACTGTGCGGCCTCGGAGGTACTCACGTGCCGTTCGATACGGCCACGCTGAACGCGCTCTATCCATCGCATGCCGACTACGTGGCGAAGGTCACGCGCGCCACGCGCCAGCTTGTGGACGCGGGATTCCTGCTCTCGGCTGATGCGGCGCTGACGATCGACAAAGCCAGGCGGTCGATCTACGGGTCGCAATTGGTGTGCGGTCCACTCTGCGCCGACGTCCGTCAGTTCCCTTCGAATCCTTCGTCGATGCTGCTCGCGAACCAGACGGCCTATCTCATGATTAAGGACGGCGGCGCGCTGATCAGGATTCTCGATGGGGTCACGAGATCAATCGCCGAAGGCGATACCGAGGCGAGTGATCGCGCGCGGAGATACGCCGCAGCCGTTCAGGGACTCGAACGCTACATCGCCGGCGTCAGGGCCTCGCGCGGAAACGGCAACGTGGCGCGGGAAACCGAGGCGTTGCTCGTCGATCAGGCAAACGTGCTCATCGCCAGACTGCGTCAGTAGGCTACAGGCGGGCCTGTTCTCCCGCAGCGTCGAAGACGAGGTGCGCAGGTTCGTCCGCGACCAGATACCCGAATTCGCGTGTGAACTCCGCGATCGATCGGTTCGCGGTCTCTGCGAGCCGCGCCATCGTCTGCGGATCCTCGAAGTCGTCGCGTCTCAACCGCAGCATGTACCGTCGCGCGATGGCGTATCGCGTGGACGCGACGTCGACCAGTCTGATCTTCGTCCGGCCCGTGTGGGGATCCAGCATCTGTTCGAAGGGTACGGGGACGAAGTGGCCGCCCTCGAGCGACACCATCGCCGAATTGCCGCCGGCGAGCAGGTACTTCGCGGCGCAGTACCCGAGGTCGCGCGTGTACTCCATGTCGAACGGAATGGGATCGGCGCACCGGAGTTCGTAGCCGATGTTCTTGGCCGCAATCGTCGTCCGCAGGCCGAAGGCGCCGAGGCGCGCCTGGACCTGGGCCTTCAGGATCTCCCCGAGATTCACCTCGGCAATCCGCAGATGACCGTGGTCGTCGTGTTCGACTTCGTGGAGGCCGGCCAGATCCTCGGGGGCGATGTCGAGCACGAGCCCCTCGGCAATGACCGCGACCCCGTCACGCCGGCCCTCGCTCAATCGCTTGATGATCGACGCCACGAGGGTATCCACAACGTGGTGCAGTCTGATCGGCGTGGTGAACTCTTCCGCGACGAGCGTGATGGTCGCGCCGGCGGCTTTGCCGATCCCGAGCGCGAGGTGCCCGGCCTTCCGGCCCATGGCGATCACGAAATACCAGCGGGATGTGGTCTTGGCGTCGACCATCAGGTTCTTCACGATCTCCGCGCCGTAGTGGCGCGCGGATTGGAAGCCGAACGTGTCCACGTGCGCCGGCAGGTCAAGATCGTTGTCGATGGTCTTCGGAACGTGCACGACGCGGAGGCTGCCGCCGGACTCGCGGGCGAGGCACATGGCCGAAAAGGCCGTGTCGTCGCCGCCGATGGTGATGAGCTGCGAGATGTCGAGGCGCAGCAGCGCGGAGAGTGTCCGCTCGAGGCGAGCCGGGCTCGAGGTCGGATTGGCCCGCGAGATGCCGAGATGCGATCCGCCCCTGAAATGAATGCGGCTCACCGCGCCGATCGTGAGCGGCGTCACGTGATCGATGTCCCCCTCCATGAGCCACTCGAAGCCATCGCGAATGCCAATGACGTCGAGGCCCTCGAGGCGGGCACGGATCGTCGCCGCGCCGATGACGCTGTTGATGCCTGGGGCGGGACCGCCGCCCACGAGAATGCCGAGACGGTGTTGCTTCATACCCGAGGATAGGACTTAACGTAGTCGATTTCCGTCCGTGCGGCGCGCCTATCTGTCGCCGACCCGAGCCGGGGCGCGGACACGCACGCGATCTCGAGTCGTCGTCACCTCGAGACGCGCCTGCAGGGCATCGGTCTGGTAAGTGATCGCGTACTGTCCCGCGAGCTCGGCTGCGAATTCGAGCATCAACGGCACGATCCCCGCCGCCTGAAACACCTGCTCACTTCGGCCGCCGGAGTTCTTCGGCGCCGATCCAATCACGACGTTCCGTTGGAGCGATTCGTATTCTGTCGAGCCGGCCGCACGGTTGGAGTCGAGGGAAGGGCGAGCGCCGGACGTCACAGGCCCACCAAGGCCGATGTGGTAGAACACCGCGCGACTCTGCTGGACGGCCTGTAGAACCGCGTCCGCGCGGACGTCACTCAGTTCCTCCCCTTCGCTGACGATCGCCACGATGACCGGACGCGCAGCGCGACGCCGGACGAAGTCCCGGGCCGACTCCGCAATGGCCTCGAGGAACTGAGTCGTCCGCGAGGCATTAGCGAACGTCTTTTGCAGGGCGTCGTACACCACGCGGGGATCGTCCGTGGGCTTGACGCGTTCGATGGGCTGGCCGCCCGTTGTCGTGAGGGAGAACACGGCCCGGCGCTGGAGCCGCTCGACGAATTGCCCGGCGGCCTGGCGAATCGCCCCGAGCGACGGCCCGCCGTCATCCAGTAACAGCGCGATCTGCATGGGATCGGAGGCGGGCTCCGCCTTCTCGATCTTCCTCACACGGCCGTCTTCTTTGACTCTGAAATCCCCGACTGTCAGACCCGCCACCGGCAAGCCGCTGCGGTCCATGACTGTGACGTAGATGGTGCGAACGCGTGGTTGCGTACCTGCGGCGGCGACGCAGAACAGTCCGGCGAAGACAGCCGCCGCACGAAGGGCACGCATCATCAGCTCTTCGCCACCTCCACCCACGCGCGGTTCTTTGCCGATGCGAGCACGGCGTCGGTGACGTAGTCGGTCGCCAGGCCGTCACGGAACGTAGGCGCGCAGGGCTTGCCTGCGTGAACGGCGTCGAGAAAATCCGCGAATTGATGAATGAAGGTGTGCTCGTAGCCGATCTGAAGGCCCGGCACCCACCAACGCTTCATGTACGGCTGATCGCCGTCGGTGATGTGCACACTCCGCCATCCGCGGACCTTCCCCTCGTCTCTGTGGTCGAACCACTGGAGGCGATGCAGGTCGTGGAGGTCCCAACGCGCGGACGCATGCTCGCCGTTGATCTCGAGCGTGTAGAGCGCCTTGTGCCCGCGCGCGTAGCGCGTGGCTTCAAAGATGGCGAGTGATCCGTTCTGAAAGCGGCACAAGAACGCGCTGGCATCGTCGATCCCGACGGGCTGCACCTTGCCTGTCAGGGTGTGCTTGCGCTCCTTGATGAACGTCTCCGTCATCGCCGACACCTCGGTGATGGGTCCGTTCAACCACAGCGCCGTATCGATGCAATGCGCGAGGAGATCGCCCGTGACGCCGCTTCCAGCGACGCCGACATCAAGGCGCCACAAGCCTTCACCACCCTGCGGAAGATCCTGCGAGATCGTCCAGTCCTGGAGGAACTGCGCGCGGTAGTGGAAGATGCGGCCCAGCTTCCCTTCGTCGATGAGCTGCTTGATCAGCGTCACCGCCGGTACACGCCGATAGTTGTACCAGACGCTGTTGGGAACACCGGCTGCCTCGACGGCGTCGACCATCGTCTTCGCTTCCGCGGCGGTGCGCCCGAGCGGCTTCTCGCACATCACCATCTTGCCGGCCTTCGCCGCGGCGACGGCGATCTCCTGGTGCGTGTCGTTGGGACTCGCGATATCGATGAGGTCGATGTCCTTGCGCGCGACGATGTCGCGCCAGTCAGCCTCGACCGACTCGTAGCCCCAGTTCGCGGCAAACGCCTTCGCGCGATCGGGATTGCGCGCACAGACGGCCTTCAGCACCGGCCGGTACGGCACATCGAAGAACTTCGGCGCGTGCAGGAACGCATTCGAATGCGTCCGCCCCATGAAACCGTAGCCAATCAGGCCAATGTTTAAGTCCTTCATGTGCTCCTGTCAGACAACTTCGAACTTCGGACTTCGAACTTCCGCGTCGCGAAGCGACGCGGCTAGTCCCACCCGTGCGCGTTGCGCACGGCGATCATCGTCTTCAGAACGTCTCGCCACGTTCCCGGCTGCATCATCGTCGCGTTCGGGAACATGCAGCCGTCCCAGCAGATATGCTGCGTCTTCTTCGTCAGGTGTCCGTGATCGTCGCGCAGCCAGTAGCCCGCGTGGTGCGGGATATCCAGCTTTCCGTTCGGATCGTTCGGCAGGCAGTGGCGGCCCGTCTTGTCGTGCGAGCCGGAGCCCTTCACCGTCGCGTCGTTCTGCGCCACATGGAAATCGATCGTCCAGGGCCTGAGCGCCTGCGTCATCATCCGGAGCGCGCCGTCGAGCACCTCGCGGTTCGACCAGTCGAACCCCTCGGGAAGCAGGCTATCGTCCGGCTCGTTGTAGCCCATGGTGAACAGCAGCGTGTGCGCCATATCGGCCTGGAATCCGAGAGTCTTCGGCCGGTCGACCATCTGCAGGAGCTCGACGTTCCTCCGCCAACTGTGCATGCCGCCCCAGCAAATCTCACCCTCTGCCGCGAGCCGCTCGCCGAAGTCCTCGGCGATGTCGCAGGCCTGACGGAAGGTGTCGGCGATCTTCTTCGTGTTGCCAGCCGGATCCGCGGCCCAGTCGCCCGGACTCGCGGCTGAGTCGATGCGCACGATTCCGTACTTCCGCACGCCGAGATCGCGGAGCTTTTTCGCGATGGCGCAGGCTTTTCTGACCTGCGTCAGGAAGTTCTGCCGATCCTCGGCGCTCCCCATCGCCGAACCGCCGCCCGTCGGAGGCCAGACCGGAGCGACTACCGACCCGACCATGAAGCCCTTGCCGCGGACCTTGTCCGCGAGAGCCTTCAACTCATCATCGGTCGCGTCGATACTCGTATGCGGATCGAAGAGGAAGAGATCGACACCGTCGAATCGCACGCCGTCCACTTCGGCGGCGGCTGTCAGATCGAGCATCGTGTCGAGATCGATGGGCGGCTCGGCGCCAGGGCCACCCTTGCCCACCAGGCCCGGCCACATGGCGTTGTGCAGCTTCGGATACGCGTGCGTGCCGCTATTCATGGCGTCATCTTTCTCTCATGGCTCGCGGGGCCCCACCCCCGCTCGCTCGTCGCCGGCTCCCGCCGGCTCGGGCGCTCAGCACCGCTCCTGACCGTCGCGGGCTTCGCCGTGTCATCTCGGGTTGTCCGGATTGCCTGGACCAAAGTGCTTCAGCAACACGAGCGGATCGGTCGCGCTGTGGTTTTCGATTCGCACACCATCACGCGCGGCCGCCGCTGTGACGAAGACTTCGTCCTCTGTCATCTCTCCGAAACGGATCATCGAGGGCGTCGACACGCGCACGCTGTTCATTGCGCCGTAACCCTGCGTCAGAATCACTCCGTACGCCTCCGGATCGCGGATGGTCACGCTTCGTTTCGGCAGGACGGTAAGCTCCTTCGCCGAGTACCACTGTGTGCCGTAGCAAACCCATTGTTCACGGAAACCGGCCCGCTCGGTTTCGGCAAAGGGCTTTACGGGATGCGGAAACACCCGGTTGTCCTGAGCGAACGTCGGATTGACGTTGGCCTCCCAGTCGAGGAGCTCGACGATGTAGTCGAGATCGTCGTGATGTTCGGGCGGTACGTCCTTTGTGAGCAGCGCCCTTGGCGTGATGCGCCCATCCACCTCAGACTGGAACATCGCGAAGACATCGCTGTTGACCTGCGGTTCATAGGTCACGAGCGAGCCAGGGGCGTGCAGGATACGCGGGTTGATCTGCCACCCGGTCCCGACTTCCAGCCGGAAGGCGCGCGACAGGTTCAGGATGCCGTTGTCGCCGCGATTCCAGTTCTCGAGGCACCGCCGCACCTGCGCCTTGGTGGTCCCTGGCTCGAGGCCCATGAAGGTGTAGGGAAAATCGTTGTCGGTCTTGTTGTACTGCGGCGGGAAGTAGTACGCCTCGGGCTTGCCCTTGCGGCCGAGAAGTTGGGCCTGCTCTTCGCTCTGGTGCAGATGGTGCGGAATCGCACCCATGTTGTCGAAGAACTTGCACAGCAGATTCCAGCCGCCCTCGCGCGACATGACGTCCTGCCCAATCAGCAGATCGCCGGCGCGATCGATGGCGTCCTTCAACAGAAAGCGCGAGCCATCGGCCTGCCTGACATAGCTCAGTCCCTCGTCGGCCGGCGTGCCCGGACCGTTGTCCGCGTTCGTCGTCGATGAGAACCATCGTTCATTGATGCCACCACGATCGCCGCCGAGAGCGTAGAGATCATCGGGATGGAGCTTGAGCCGGCGGCCGGGATGCATGAACGAGCGCGGCACCCAGCTTGGCTCGAGGCGCAGGATGCCGGATCCGGCGCCAATCGCTGCTTCGATTTGCGGTCGCGTGACCATTGTCAGGTTCCTTCCCAGGTCCGAGGACGATATAACCGCTCCAGTGGCAGATCAAGACGTACCGTTTCGCAGAGTGAAAATTCCTCACGGCCGCCATTGATTGTTTTCTGCGTGGACAAGCCGATCGCAGGTAGCACCAAGCACTCCTGGCGTTGCGCTATGTGACACCAAAGCAGCGATAATGTCGCGTCATGCGTCAGGCGTACCGAGGCCGGCGAGCGGTGTCGATTGAGAACGACGCCGTTCGTGTCACGGTGCTCGAGGGCGGCGGTCACATCGCCGAGATCCTGGACAAGGCGACAGGCGTCAATCCGCTGTGGACACCGCCGTGGCCCTCGATCGAGCCGGAGGACTTCGACCACGTCACACACCCGGGCTACGGCGCAGGACCCGCAGAGAGCCGGCTGCTCTCGGCGCTGATGGGTCACAACCTGTGCCTCGATTTTTTTGGCGGACCATCACCAGAAGAAGAAGCTGCGGGTTTGTCCGCACACGGCGAGGGGTCGATCGCGGTCTACCAGATTGAACATGACGACTCATCGCTCGTCATGCGGGCACGTTTCCCGATCGCACAGTTGCGCGTGGAGCGGCAGATTGCACTTCACGGCCGGGCCGTCCGCATTCGCGAGAATGTCGAGAACCTCACCGGTATCGACCGTCCGCTCGGCTGGACCCAGCACGTGACGCTGGGGCCGCCGTTCATCGAGCGCGGCGTGACGGAATTTCGCGTGCCTGCGACGCGATCGAAATCCTTCGAAAGCGCGTTTGGCAGCGCGGACTATCTCACTGCGGGTGCGGAGTTCGACTGGCCGATGGCGCCGGCGATCGCCGGCGGGTACGCCGACCTCCGGCGCTCCTCGACAGCGCCGGTGTCGAGTGCGTACTCCGCCCATCTGATGGATCCGGGCCAGACGCACGGGTATTTTGTCGCGCACTCCCCACGCCACCAGCTGGCGTTCGGCTACATATGGAACCGCAGCGCCTTTCCATGGCTTGGCATCTGGGAGGAGAACGCGAGTCGTCCTTCGTCGCCTTGGAACGGTGCCGGACTTACGCGTGGGATGGAGTTCGGTGTGTCACCATTTCCAGAGACGCGGCGCCAAATGATCGACCGCGGCCGGCTCTTCGGCGTACCGACTTACCGATGGCTTCCCGCGCAGGCTACCGTGTCTGTTGAGTATTGGGCGGTGATCCGTCCCGCAGCGCAGATTCCCGAAACGTTCGCGTGGCCGAACTGAGGTGCATATGACTCGTCACGTTCTATTGATCCGGATCTTGCTGGCGCTGGTGCTTGTCAGTCCATCCCTGCTTGCTGCCGAACAGGCGACGACGCCGCCGGGACCGGCGCCGCAGGCTCCGGCCGGGGGTCGCGGCGGCGGCCGCGGTGCGGCGCTCAAGTCGCCGGAGATCGCCGCCGATGGTCGCGTCACGTTCCGGCTGCGCGCGCCCAACGCGAAAGAGGTCGTCGTCTCGCTCGGTCAAACACGCCTGCCAATGCAGAAGGACGAGCAGGGCGTCTGGACCGCGACGAGCGACACGCTGGCGCCGAACTACTACACGTACTCGTTCGTGATCGATGGCACGACGGTCAGCGATTCTGCGAATCGGCGAATGGAGACGTCATTCGGAAGCGCCCGGTCGATGTTCGTCATCCCCGGACCGGAGCCGTGGCTGCCAGACCCTGCTGTACCGCGAGGCGCGATCGCCCGGCATACATTCCGGTCGGCGATCGCGAAGGACGAGCGCGATTTCCTGGTCTACACGCCGGCGGGATACGAGCCAAAACGTTCACGCGCGTATCCGACCCTGTATCTGCTGCACGGACTTGGCGATGACGCAGAACGATGGATGAACGGCGGCGGCGCTAACGTCATCCTCGACAACCTCATCGCGCAAGGCAAGGCGGTGCCGATGGTGGTCGTGACCACCCTCGGTTACGGCGTGAATAACGGACCGGCAGGCGCATCGACGCCGGAGAGCATTCCGGACTACACGAAAATCCTGCTCACTGAAGTCATGCCCGTCGTCGAGAAGACCTACAACGTCGCGACCGGCCGCGATCAACGCGCCATCGCCGGCCTTTCGATGGGCGGCGCCGAGGCGCTATTCACGGGCCTGAATCATCTGGACAAGTTCGCCTGGATCGGCTCGTTCAGCGGAGCGTTCGTGATGTGGCGCAGCGCAGCAGGGGTCGACGGCAACGCCGGCCGCGGCGCAGCTCCGTCGAATAGCACGCCAGTATTCGAGAAGACTTTTCCGTCCCTCGACACGAAAGCGAATTCCTCTCTGCGAATGCTCTGGATTACGTGCGGCACGGCCGATGGACTCATCGGCGTCAATCGCGAGTTCAAGGACTGGCTGCGATCCAAAGGCGTACGTTTCACGGAAGAGGAAGTGCCCGACATGGGGCATGTCTGGCCGCTGTGGAGGCGAAACCTCGTGGACTTCGCACAGAAAGCGTTCCAGAAATAGCGGGGTGGGCTCGGGGCCGGCTGCGTTTCGTTTCGCAAAACGTCGGCCTGGGTGCGGCACCCGGCCTGCCGAGGTCCCATCCGCCTGATGCGCCTCACAAAACACGCTGAAAACGCGCGGTCGGCCGTGCCGTCGTGCCGGAGTGCAGTGCGAAACGGCGTGACCATGCGGGTGCAGACCACGGACGACGGCGAACCGGTCTATTATCCTCGCCTAAGAACGTCACGAACGTAACCTGAGGCATCCATGCGCATTCGAACGCTCCTGGTCGCGGTTCTACTGCTGTCCGTCCCAACGCTGTGGGCGTCCGATTTCCTGACGGAGGGCGTCGACGCGGCGCGAACCGGTTGGGTCAAGGACGAGAAGATCTTCACGACCGCGAACGTCAGCAGCATGAAACTGCTGTGGAAGATCAAGCTCCCCAGTACCCCGCGGGAAATGCACAACCTCTTCGCGCCGCTCATCGCCGAACGCGTGAACACGCCGCGTGGAGTCCGGGAGATCGCCGTGGTCGCGGGCGTCTCGGACGATCTCTTCGCCATTGACGTCGCAAACGGCGAACCGCTGTGGCACACGCATTTCGACACGACTTTTCCAGGCGGCGGGCGCGTCGGCGATGCATTGTGCCCGGGCGGGCAAACCGCGGTGCCGACGATCGGCCGGGCCGGAGAAGGCCGGTACACGATCTACGCGGTGTCGTGGGACGGCCGGCTGCGACAGGTCAATCTGGCCGACGGCAAGGATGTGGCACCGCCCGAGAAGTTCATGCCGCCGAACGGAAAGCCCTACGCCCTCAATCTGGTCAACGGCGTCATTTACACCGCCAGCGCTCAAGGCTGCGGCGGAGTACCGAATGCGTTCTATTCATTCGACCTCGCTACCCGCAAGTCCAGCACGTTCCTGCCCGCCGGCGGCGGATTGTGGGGCCGTCGAGGCGCGGTGATATCCCCCGAAGGCGTCGCGTATCTCGGTACGGGCGACGCCACGTTCAATCCGGCGACCAAGAGCCTCGGTAACGGGATCGTCGGCGTGCAACTTGACGCCAACAAGCAGCTTCAGCTCGTCGACTACTTCGGCCCCCCGAACGCCAACTGGTTGTTCCGTCGCGACCTCGACGTCAACGTCACCCCGATGTCCATCGACTACCGCGGCCGCAAGTTCCTGGTGGGAACGAGCAAGGAATGCCGGATGTGGCTGCTCGATCGCGAGGCACTCGGCGGCGACGATCATCGGACGACGCTTCACACAACCCCGCTTCTCTGCAACGAAGCGCAGGCATTTGACGGCAGGGGCGTCTGGGGAGCGACGGCCGCCTGGCAGGACGCACGCGGGACGCAGTGGGTGCTCGTGCCTTTCTGGGGACCGGTCCACCCGGACTTTCACGCACCGATCGAGCATTCGCGGCCGGCCGGCGGCGGTGTCGCGGCCTATCGCCTCGAAGAGCGGTCCGGAAAATGGCAACTGACACCGGCGTGGCTGTCGCGCGACATGGACCTGGCTGAGGAGGTCGTTGTCGCAGGTGGTGTCGCGTTCGCGTACGCGGCCGGCGAAGACGCGACGCAGGTTCTGCAGGACGCGGCGTGGAATGAACCGGGCGGGGCCCGCTATGGCGGTGGACTCAGCAGCGGGTCGGTGCGCCGAATTCCTGGCGGCCGGTATTCAACCCTGCACGCGCTGGATGCAATCACAGGCAAGGAACTGTGGTCGAGCGGCAAGGAGATCACGTCGTGGAACCACTTCAGTGGTCTGACGGTCGCGAACGGCCGCGCGTACGTCGGCACGTTCGACGGCACGGTGTACTGCTTCGGCGTCCCGCGCCCGGCCGGCGGCAAGTAGCGAATTGGACGGAGGATTCTCGTCATGCGCATGAAGGTTGTTTCAGTCGTTGCACTAGCCGCGCTGGCGGGTGGGGCGTTATGGGCTCAGGTCCGCGGTGGTGGATCCGAGTGGCTGACCGCACAAGGCGACGCGCAACGCACGTCCTGGATCCGGAATGACGCCGCCATCTCGGTCGACGCGATGGCGAAGCCCGGCTTCGAACTGCAATGGAAGGTGAAACTCGAAAACCAGCCACGCTATCTGAACGGGCTGGGTCAGGGCGTCACGGCGAACGGCGTCACCTTGTTCGTTCCGTTGTCGCTCGTCACCGGGAGTTCGAACAACGTCTATTCCATCGACAACGACACGGGATACGTGCTGTGGCAACGGCATTTCGACGCGGCACTGCCCGCCGCGACGGCCGCCTGTCCCGGCGGAATTACATCGGCTGCGACTCGCATCGTCGCGGTCGCGCCACCGGCTCTCGCGGGCGCGCGGGGCGGCGGCGGCGGTGGTGGCCGCGGCGGTGGTTATCGCGGCAGCGTCAGTGAGCCTGGTCAGGGAATCGTCGTGGAAGCGCGCGGTGGCGGTGCCGGACGTGGCGGTGCGCCAGGCGCGCCACCCGCAGCAGGAGCAGCGGGCGCGGGCGCCGGTGGTGCAGCAGGTGCCGGTGCAGGCGCAGGTGCCGTTCCGCCAACGGGAGGCGCGCCGCCGGCAGGCGCCGCTGGAGCTGGAGGACGAGGCGCGGGCGCACCCGGACAACCACCTGCAGCCGGCGGAGGAGGGGGTCGCGGGGGTGGTGCGACCGCACCAGGAATTCCGGGCGCTCCGGCCGGCGGTCCGGCCGGTGGATTTGGGCGTCCGTCTGGCGTTGTCTATGTACTCGCGAGCGACGGCGCTCTCCACGTGCTGGGTAACCCGTCGGGCAAGGACATCCAGAAGCCGGCGCCGTTTCTTCCTCCGAACGCGAACTGGTCCGACCCGGTCGCGATCAACACCTCGCTGTACGCCGGCACCAGCAATCGGTGCGGCGACGCCGCGAATGCAATCTGGGCGATCGACCTCGCGGCCGAGGACAAACCCGTCTCGTCGTGGAAGACGAACGGCGGCGGCATCGTGGGCTCGGTGGCAGTCGGTATCAACGGCATGCTGATCGCCGCGATCGGACCGGGGCCAGCGAGCGCGGGCGGCTACGCCAACGCCATCGTCTCCATCGATCCTGCGACAATGCAGCTGAAGGACTGGTTTACGGATCCGGGCACTGAATTCGTCTCGACGCCGATCGTCTTCAGCCATGGCGACAAGGACATCGTCGCGGCCGCGACGAAAGACGGGCGCATCCTGCTGCTTGATGCGAGTTCGCTCGGCGGCGCGAATCACTCGACGCCGCTCCATGCCTCCCGATCGCTTGCAGGCGGCGCCGCCTTCGCTCCAGGCGTGTTGGCGACCTGGCAGGAAGTGCTTCCGGGGCCACCCGCCGCCACGCCACCGGCCGCGCCTGCTGCGGCAGGGGCTCCAGTCGCGGGTCCACCCGCCGCACCTGCCGCAACCGTAATACCGGGCACGCGCTGGCTCCTGATTCCGACAGCCAATACGATCACGGCGCTGAAGGTCGTCGATAGTGGCGGCAAGCCGTCGCTGCAGCAAGGGTGGGTGTCTCGCGATTTCGCCTCGCCGGCAACGCCGCTCATCGTCAACGGCGTGGTCTTCGCCATCGCAAGCGGGCGCGCCGCCTCGACTGCCGGCGCGACCGCGGCAGACATCGTGAAGCGTTCGTCACCGGCCGTGCTCTACGCCCTGAACGGAGTGGACGGAAAGGAACTCTGGACGAGCGGGAAGACGATCACATCTTTCTTCCCGGGTAAGAGTTTCTGGAGTGCAAATGGTCAGGTGTACGTCGGCGCGTTCGACGGTACCCTGTACGCGTTTGGATTTGCCATGGAGCGCAAGCATTGAAGCACGTGTCAGTGGCGCTGCTCGGTCTGATTCTCGTGGTGGCCGTACGGGCCACCGCGCAGCAGAATCCACGTCCTCCCCAGTCACTGGACATGCTTCCGCCCGGGCCGGGCAGGGACGCCACGATCAAGGTCTGTTCCGGTTGTCACAACGTGGGTATCGTCGCGTCGTTGCGGCTCACCCGCGACGGTTGGGCCGGTGTCGTGAAGGACATGGTGAAGGAAGGCGCGACGGGCACCGACCAGGAGATCGCACAGGTGATCGAATACCTCTCAGCGAATTTTCTTGGCGAGTCGCCGCGCCCCATCAACGTCAATACCGCGCCTGCGATTGACCTCGAGAGCGTGATCGGACTCCTTCGAAGCGAGGCAAGAGCGCTCATCAACTATCGCGAGAAGACCCCGTGCAAGGCGATCGAGGATCTGAAAAAGGTCCCTGGCCTGGACTTCAAGAAGATCGAGGCGGCCAGGGATCGGATCGTCTGCCTGTAGAGTCTAGAACCGGACATCCACGTGAAGCGAGACACGTCGCGGTGAGCCGATCGCCGTTCCTGAAAACAGACCGGCGAAGTTAATCAAGTTCAACCGGTTGGCGACGTTGACGATGTCGACGCGCGCGCGAATACGTTGGCGCAGCGTGACTGAAAGCGACGTGTCAAACCCGAAGGCCGGCCGAACGCGGCCTGCACCGAAATCCACGCGGTCAAGAACCGCCGCATCGTAGTGACCGGTTTCGTCGTCATCGCCGAGCTCCGTCGGCAGGCCGCTGCCGTAGAAACCGCCCAGCGCAACCGATGCGCGATGTGAGAGTTGATACTGCAACCGCCCGGCCAGTGTGTGCCGCTGATCCTGCGACAACCGGAACTTCCCTGTCGCGTTCTCCAGCACTTCAGCCGCCTCGTGGCCCAGAAACAGGCCACCGGTCACCGGAAGCGATCCCTCCCCCACCATGTACGCGTAGCTGATCGCGCCGGAAACCCGACCCCAGCGTGGGAGGTCGACCCTGGCCTCCGCTCCGCGGACGGTTGCGCTCTGAAACGTCGTTGGAAAGCCGACGCCCGTGTTGAGCAGAAGGTCGTCATCCGCGAAGTTCGTGAGGTTTCGCCAGTAGGCCGAGACGTCGAGGCGCGCACGGCCGCCGAGTGACTTCGAGAAGCCCAGATCAAAGAAGTGGCCGCGGGACGGCCGCACCGGCAGCCGGAGCACCTGGTCGCTCAAGCTATCGACGGCCGGGGAGCTCGCGACGAGGAGATTCTCGAACGCCGGAGTCTGGAAGATACGGTCGTAGGATCCGCGTACGACCAGGTTTGCCGTGGGCAGGAAGTACGCCACGCTGAGCCGCGGGCTCCACATCTGCTCGGTGACAATTACTGAGTACCGGTCGCATCGGAGCCCCAGGCTGGCCGTCCAGTTGTTCAATCGGAATCGATCCTGGACGAACAACGCGAACTCACGGTCTGGCGACCGCCCCGTAAACGCGAACTCACGAGGCGTGCTGGGTTCGAACGCCTGCGGATCGGTGACGAGGAGATCCAGGGACTCCTCGATGTTCGCGATTGCGGCTTCGCCGCCAAAACGGAACTCGTGACTGCCCCGCTGCAGCGTGACGACGCCCTTGCCGTAGACCTCCCGATAGCGGCGCGACTGGTCGGCGACGATTGGCGTCGAGGCCGAGTTGGATTCGAGGTCTGCACCAATCTGGCGAAAGAGGCCCTTGAATTCTCCGAGGGCATTTCGCGACAACAGGCGCTGATACGACAGCACGCCAGCGGTTTCGTGGCTGCGCCGTTCCTGCCGCTGTCCGGCCTCCTCCTGCGCTGTTTCGTTCGGGACCAGGAATCGCGCGCCGGTGTGGCGAATGCTGAATGCTGCGCGGTCCGTGTCACGCCAGTCCCGCTCGTACCGGGCCGACGCAGACGACGTCGATCCGTGATTGGCGTAATTGGCAAGGACGGGCGGGTCTAGAAAACGATCGGTGGCGCCACCGTCGACACTCGCCTGCAGAGATCCCGCCGCCGTTCTATAGCTCGCGAGCGCCGACCCTCCGAACGTCGCGAGCGCGCCCCCGTACACGGACGCCTGCCCGTGCAGCCCCCGAGTCGCGTCCTTGGCGGTGACGACCTCGACGACGCCGCCCAGCTTGCGCCCGTACTCCGCCGGGTAGCCCGCAGTCAGCACGCTCAGCGCTGCAACGCCGTTAGCGTCGGGATCGGGCATGAACGCGGGTGAGCGATTGTCGGTGAGCGGCAGCCCGTCGATCACGTACTGGACCTGATACTCGGATCCGCGCGGGTGAAGGATTCCGTTCGCTTCGAGCAGCCAACCCGGCTGCGTGGCCACCAGGTCGAGAAAGCTGCGGCCCGGCAGCGATGGCGTGCGGTTCTCGATCGTCGAGGAACCGATTCGATGAACGAGCGACGTTCGCTGTCCGTCGATCAAGGTGTCGGCACCGGTGACGGTGACCGAGGTGGACAGCGGAGCCACTGTCAGGCGCACCTGCAGCTCCTGCGGAATCGAGGAACGAACCTCGACCACGGAGCGGAATGGCGCGAAACCGGCGCGGTCGATGCTCACGACGTAGCGACCGAACGACAGACGCCGGGCGACCGCCCGACCGAGCGAGTCGGTACGATACTGCCCGTGGAACTGGTTCGCCTCGCTCGTCAGTTCCAAGACGACGTTGACGGCCAGGCCGGCAGGATCGCTCACGGCCAACCGAAGCTCCCCGGTTTCGCTCTGCAACGTGAGGGACAGCGCCACGATCGCCGCGTACACAAACATCGTCAGGTTGATATTATCCGGCCGCGGATGGAACGCGTTGGTCTACTGGTCCTGCGGCTTGGTTTCGCGGCACTGCTCCTCGGATTCCATGGATGGACGAGGCTGGGCCGAGCGATCGGATACGTCTTCTACGGGCAGCCCTGGACGTTCGTGGATCTGGTCGGCCGGCTGGGTTTTCCGATACCGGCAGTCTTCGCCGTTCTCTCCGCAGCGGCTGAATCCATTGGCGCAGTTCTCGTCGCCGTTGGACTGTTCACACGGTGGGCGTCGGCCGTCATTGCGATCAACATGGCCGTAGCGCTGACCAATGAAGCATTGAAGGGCGACCCCCTGGAACTGCCGGCGTTGTACCTGCTCGGGGCGGTGACGATCCTGCTGCTTGGACCCGGACTGTGGTCACTCGACGGCGTCCGTGGACGACGGCGCCGCACCTGACGTCGATCGATCAGCGGCGATCAGCAGCGATCAGCGGCCGCCAGCATGAACCGCGCCCCAGGGACTGCCGCCGGTTGCGATGCGCGCGGTGATCGTCCCGCTCGCCACGTCGACGATCGAGACGTCACCTGACGGTCCATTTGCGGTGTACAGCGTCTTCCCATCCGGGCCAATCGCAATTCCCCACGGCCGGCCGCCCACATTGTCGATTGTGCGAAGGAGTTTGCGCCCCTTGACGTCGATGACCGCGATCGACTGCGCACGGCCTAACGAAACGAACACCACAGCCCCATCGGGCGACATCGTCAAACCCATCGGTCTCGGTGGAATGGTCGCGCCAGCGGCCTGGGGAAACCGGACATGGCTGACGACCTTGCGCCGGATCGCATCAACCACGGTCACGGTGGCGTCGTTCTCGTTGGTGACGAATGCCGTCGCGCCGTCCTCGGTGAATGCCACCGCGCGCGGCCGAAGGCCCGACTTCAGGCGCGCCGCGATCTTGCCGGATGCCGTGTCGACCACGACCACCTCACCGTCGTTCTCGCACGTGACGTAGACCTCACGTCCGCCGGGCCTCATCGTCACGCCTTCCGGCTCCTCGCCGACTTTCACGCGCGACTCGACCGTTCCAGTCGCCACATTGACGACGGACATCTCCGCCGCATCCTCGTTGGAGACGTACAGCCGCGCGCCGTCCGCCGACAGATCGAAAGACTCCGGATCCTGGCCACTCCTCAGCACGCGATCCAACTTGCCGGTCGTCAGGTCGATGACGCCGATGCCGTCGGCGGATCTATCTGCCGGGGGGAGTTTCGACTCGTCCACACCAGGTCCCGCGATCGGCGATCCGGACAACGCGACATAGAGCTGCTTGCCATCGTGCGACAGACGGAGCCCCCGCGGCCGCTTGCCTACGGGTATGCGTCCAAGCATCTGACGCGTCGATGGATCGATCACGATGATCGCGCCGCCTGTCTCGTCCGAGATGTACACGCGTGCACCGCCGGTTGTCAGGACGGGCGAAGGGGCGGGCGTCGGTGACGGCGGCGGAGGTTGCTGCTGGCCACATCCGGACGCAGCAATTGAACTCATCAGGAAGATCGCTGTCACGAACCTGCGCATGGCTAGCCCCTGGACCGCGGTGGCCGTCTAGTTGATTCTCAATGTCGCACCGACGCGAACCGTACGCCCAGGCGCAACGGTCACGAGCGGCGTCCGGCCGACTTCGATGCGCGCGTCGGCGGCGTTGTCGATGGTGAGGTCAAGTGCCAGCCTGTCAGTTCCGAAACGCACGCGCAGATCGAGCTGCCTGACCTTCGCGAGCAGGAACGTATTCCTGTCGTCGTCAAACTGAGTCGAAACCGCACGCCAGGAAAACGATGCGCGCGTCCAGCGATTGATCGCGGCGTCACCGCTGAACGACGCCGACACCTTCGGCACCTGCGGCAGCCACTTGCCTTCGAGCGGCGCCTCGATGGAGTGACGGAAGCGCGAGTCGACGATGAGCGCCGACGCACGCAACGTGACGCCCGTCACCGGCTGCAGGCTCAAATCGAGCTCCGCGCCCTTCGCATGCGCCTCGCCGGTGTTCCTGCGCTCGCGGATGATCGTCGGAGTGGTCTGGACGGTGAAGTTCGCGATCGCGTCCTTCACCACGGTCCAGAATCCACCGGCCGATGCGTGCCAGTTTCTGCCTGACACGGCGACTGCGCCCTCCGTGGACATCGCCCGCTCGGGCAGGAGGTCTGCGTTCGCGCGCGTCAGGATCGCGCCGACCTGGAAGTTGCGCACCATCTCGTTCAGCGAGGGCCACCGATGGCTGCCCGACGCGGCGCCGCGCAGCACCACCGACGGAGACAGCCGGTACGATGCCGTGACGTTGCCTACCGTGGCGCCGTCCCTGGCCGCGCCGGCGCGGGGCGCCAGCCGAGATTCGCGGCGGATCCCAGTCCCGATGGACAGACGGGAGGACGGCGAGAATCCCGCGTGCATCGACACGGCGTCGGCGTCGTCTCTGAGCGCCATCACGAACGAAGTGGAGGTACGGCGCTCGCTGAAATCCGCGGCGGTGCGGGTCATCACGTATCGTGCGGTCAGGAAGCCGCGCGGAATGACGCGTCCGACTTCAACCACGCCACGCGTGCCCGTCGTGTTGATGAACTGTGTCGACGTGAACGTCTCAGTCTGGCGGTTCGAGGACGGCGTCGTGAACACCTGCCGGAACGAATTGGGACTGAACGAGATCTTCGTTCCCACCGTGGTGCCTCCCAGCATCCGGTCGTACGACAGCGCGAACGTCCCGCCGGCCATCCGGTTGCGCTGCAGCGGCGTGCCATTGCCCCGCTCGTCGCGGCTCGCCCAAGCGCTGAGCGTAATGTGATCCACGGGCGTTCCGAACCGGACCTTCCCCAAGGCGCTGAACCACTCCGCATCAGCCCGCACGTCCACGGCTCCCGCTGACTCCGGCGCAGTCGGGACGATGCCGTCCGTCTTGAACCAACTGATCGTCCCGAACGCAGACGAGCCTCCGGCCGGGCCGCCGGCGGCGACGTCCAGCGCGGCAACGCCGAGATCGCCGCCGGTCAGGCGAACGGTGCCCGTGCGGGACTGCGGCAGATTCGATGAAAGGGTCAGGACGCCGCCGAGCGCGTCCGATCCGAACGTCGCGCCGTGCGCGCCGCGATCGATCTCGACCGTGTCGAGCGCCAGCGCCGGCAGCCGTGTCCAGGTCACCCACGACCCGAAGCCCTCGGTTAGGGGCACGCCGTCGAGCAGCACCAACCCGCGGCTCGCTCCGGACGCCGACAGACCGCGCATCGTCACGCCATGTGTCGTCGGGTTCGACGCGCGTGACGTCGAGCGGCGGAACAGCGAAAAACCGGACACCACGCGCAGCGCTTCGTCGAGCGTCACCGCGGGGATGGTGGTCAGCATCGACGAGGTGAGCACGGTCGTACCAGTCGGCGGGCGGCGCCACGCCTCCGATGAGGCCGTGCCTTCGACGAGAATGGACTCGCGAATGACCGACGGCCGCAGCGTGATCGTGGCCGGCGACGCCGCCAGCTGCTCTCTGACGGTACCGAAACCGGACGCCCGCACTTCCACAGTCGCCGGCAGCGTGACGCCGGGGATCTCGAATTCGCCGCGCTCGTTCGTCACGGCCGTCAACACGCGATCGCCCTGGACGACGATGAGCGCCGCGTTCGGCACGGCGACGTCGTCGGGCGTGCGGACCTTCCCAGTGAGACCGGCATCGCCAAGGACGAGTGCCAGGATCGCGGCCCAGACTGCTGTCATCTCGCTACCCGTTCTTCCTTTCGAATTCCTGCATGAACGCGACGAGGTCGCGCACGCCTTGCTCGGGAAACGCGTTGTAGATCGAGGCGCGCATGCCGCCGACGGAGCGGTGCCCCTTCAAGCCGTCAAACCCGGCGGCCGTTGATTCCTTCACGAAGAGCCGCTCGAGCTCCTCGCTCGGCAGCTTGAAGGTGACATTCATCAGGGAGCGGCAGCCTTTGTCCGCATGCGGACTCCAGAACGCCGTTCGATCGAGCTCCGCGTAGAGCAGCGCAGCCTTGCGCTGATTCACTTTCTGGATCTCGGCCAGGCCGCCCATCGCGACGAGCCACTTGAGCACCAGGCGGAGGATGTAGATGCCGAAGACCGGCGGCGTGTTGTACAGCGAGCCGTTCTCGGCCTGCACGCGGTAGTTCAACATCGACGGGAGCGCGTCCGCCGAGCGGGCGAGCAGGTCCTCACGCACGATCACGACGGTGACACCGGACGGTCCCAGGTTCTTCTGCGCGCCGGCATAGATGACGCCGTATCGCGCAACATCGATCGGGTGCGAGAACATGTCCGAGGAGCTGTCGCACACGAGCGGGGCATCGCCGACGTTAGGCACGTACGGCCACTCGGTACCATGGATCGTGTTGTTCGACGTCATGTGCACGTACGCCGCGCCCGGCGTCAGGCGAATCTCCTCCTGCGCCGGGATTCGCTTGAAGTTCCCGTTCTCGGTCGAGGCCGCGACATTGGTCGTGCCGACCTTCTTGGCTTCTTTCAGCGCCTTCTTGCCCCAGTCTCCCGTCACGATGTAGTCGGCGGTCGTGCCCGGAAGGAGCAGGTTCATCGGCACCATCGAGAACTGCAGGCTGGCGCCTCCCTGCAGAAACAGCACCTTGTAGTCCGGGGGTATGCCGGCCAGGGCGCGCAAGTCGGCCTCGGCGCCCTGGATGATCTGGTCGAACGGCTTCGAACGGTGGCTGATCTCGAGCACCGACATGCCGACGCCGGGCAGCTCCACCAGATCCCGCTTTGCTTCCTCGAGTACCGGCACCGGCAGGACCGCCGGCCCGGCGGAAAAATTATAAATACGTGACACGCGCACTCACCTCGCGGCCCACATTCTATCCAGCTATTCAGATCAGGTGGACGAGGAGGCCATCCCTGAGCTTCGGCTCGAACCAGGTCGATTTCGGCGGCATGATGCCGCCCTCGTCGGAAATGGCCATGAGGTCCCCGAGGCTCACAGGGAACATGGAGAACGCCACGGCAGCCTGACGGCTGCCGACGACGCGCTCGAGCTCGTCAGTGCCGCGCATGCCACCGACGAAGTCGATCCGCTTGTCCGTACGGGGATCGCCGATGCCCAGGTGAGGCTCGAGGATGCGCCGGTGCAGGACTTCGACATCGAGGGAATCGGCGCGCGATGCACCGCGATCCGGTGCCGGGAGCGTGATTGAGTACCAGGCGCCGTCGAGGAACATGGAAACCATGCCCTGGCGCTTCGGATCCGGCATGCCGGGGTTCACGTCGATTTCGCTGGCCCGGATCGCCGCGATCAGACTCGACGGGGTATGGTCCCGGAGATCCTTGACGGTCCGGTTGTAGGCGAGGATCTGGACCTCTGTGTCAGGAAACGCGACCGCAATGAACCGATCGGCATCGGCGGTGCGCCCGCCCTTCGATCGCAGCTCGGCGCGTGCGCGCGCGGCGCTGGCGGCACGGTGATGGCCGTCGGCGATGTACATCGCCGGAGTTGCGGCGAAGGCGTCGACCACCGAACGGGTCTCCGAGGCGGGAACGCGCCACACCTGATGACGAACCCGATCGGGCGCCGTGATGTCGTAGAGCGGCGGTGCTCCGGTCACCAGCTTCTCCACCGCCTTTACCGCCGCGGACGCGCGATAGGTCAGGAACACGACGCCGGTCTGCGCGCGGAGATCGAGCATGTGCCGCGTCCTGTCGTCTTCCTTTTCCTTGCGCGTCTTCTCGTGCTTCTTGATCGATCCCTGTTCGTACTCATCGACGGAGAAGCAGCCCGCGACACCGGTCTGCACGTGCTCGCCCATATGCAGCCGGTAGAAATAGAGTGACGGCTCGTCTTCCAGCAGGAGCGGGGCGGATCGTTTGAGCTGTTCGAAATTGTTGACGCTCTGTTCGTACACGCGATTGTCGTACGGAGAGAGACCCGAGGGCAGATCGATCTCGGCGCGCGTCACGTGAAGGAAGCTCAGCGGTTCGCCACGAGCCAGCGCGCGCGCTTCATCGGTGTTGACGACATCGTACGGAACGGAGGCGACGTGCGCAGCCACCTCGGGCGCGGGACGCAGCGCCCGGAACGGAAACAGCTGTGACATGGTTGTTTTGTGCCGGGGCTACAGCCCCGGCCGGCGACCGAGGACGGCGATTTTCGCGGCAAGCTGACTCATGGCGTCATCACGAACCTTCAGAAACGCGGGCAGGCGGTCCGCCGCGAGCGGTTCGCCCTTCGGCATGCGCTTCAGCTCCGCCGTCGGATTGACGTACTTGCCGTTCTTGAGAATCCGGAAGTCGAGATGCGGCCCCGTCGCAGTGCCGGTCGAGCCGACGTAGCCGATCAAATCGTCCTGCGACACGCGCGCACCGGGACGAATCCCGGCAGGAATCGACGACAGATGCAGGTACGCCGTCTGATAGCCTCCGGCATGCCGGATCCTGACCATACGGCCTGCCTCACCATTCCAGCCGGCGAAATCGACGACGCCGGACGCTGATGCGAAGACGCGCGTTCCAGCCGGCGCGCCGTAGTCGACGCCGAGGTGCGCGCGGTACGTCCCATGCACGGGATGGAACCGGTTCATGGAAAATCCCGACGTGATCCGCGGGTCGAACCCCAGCGGCGACTTCCGAAACTGCCGTTTCAGCGAACGTCCGTCAACGTCGTACCACACCGGCTTTCCGTCGCTGTCCTCAGTCCACACCGCCGTGAGCCGGCGTCCTCCGTTCACAAGTACGGCAGCCTTGATGTCCCCATATCCGGCGAACTCGCCGTCGCGTGTCGCGCGCTCGAAGAGCAGCTCGAACTTATCGCCTGGCTGCAGGTCGGAGTTGAAGTCGACTTCACCGCCGAAGATCGCGGCCATGGCAAGCGCGAGTTGCTCATTCTCGCCCGCCGCGTCGAGCACACCGATAAGCGAGTCGCCTCGGCCGATCTCTCCCACCAACGCGTCGAGTTCGACCGTTTTCGGCAGCGTGACGACTTCCGCGCTGAACGCGGGCGCCGCGTCCATCGAAGGCCGCCGAATCACGCGCAACAGCCGATCGGCGTCAATCTGATAGCGGAACTCGCGGAGCAGGCCGTCGATCGTTGTCGAGATCCTGTAGGCCTGGTTGGCCCTCAACTGGCGCGGGTTGAAAACGCCGGTCAGCGCCCTCAGGAGTGAACCGGTTGTTTCCGCGGAGAGCTCGTGACGCTGCAACAATGTCTCGAGGGTCGCGTTCTTCGGGACCCTGGCGTCGATGCTCGGACCGTCCGGCGCGAGCCGGATATCCTGGAGAGCGGTCTCGGACCTGCCCGCCGGCACCGAGCAGCCGGCAGCGCCGACACCCAGGGCCGCAATCGCGGCGACGGCGGCAACGACTCGAGAGTGCAGCATCCTTCCCTATATATCGCCCGTAAACGCATGGGCCTTAGCAGGCGTCTGGAGTTTCGGGCGGCCGATAGATTACCACCGCCCAATGCGGTATCGTTCGACGCCGCAAGGAGATCCCGAATGAAAAGGCATCATTTCGTCGCCGCAGGATTTGGTCTGCTTCTGACCGTCGCCACCGTCGGCCTGCCCGTAAGGGCTGCGACTACGGATGAGGCAATCGATTACGACGCCATCAACAAGATCAAGAACCAGGGGCTCGTCGCCGCCAATTCGCAAGTGATGGACGTGGCGAGCTGGCTGACCGACGTGTACGGTCCGCGCCTCTCGGGATCACCCGGCATCCAGAAGGCCGGCGAGTGGGCCGTGGCAAAAATGAAGGAGTGGGGCCTCTCCAACGCGCGGCTCGAGCCCTGGCCCGCGGATGCTTCCGGCGGCAACAACGGGTTTCCGCGCGGCTGGACGAACGACAAGTTCTACCTTGCGGCGGTCTCACCGCAGGCGTTCCCGATTCCAGGCACGCCGACGGCATGGACCCCTGGCACGAACGGTCTCGTCCGCGGCGACGTGGTGCTGGTCACCGAAACCACCGAAGAGGAGCTCAAGGCGAAGTACGCCGGCAAGCTGCGCGGCAAGTGGGTGATCACCCAGACGGCGCCCGACGTGCAGGCGTACTGGAACGCGCCGGCATCGCGGCACACCCGCGAAGATCTCGCCCGCATGGACAGCCCCGACATGCCGACGACGTTCAGCACGCAGCCGGCGGCGCCGGGTGGCGGTCGTGGTGGCCCGGGCGCGCCCGGCGGCGGAAGAGGCGGCCCCGGCGGCGCGGCCGGTGGTGCTCCCTTCAACCGCAACGCTTTCTTCATCGCCGAGGGTGTGCTCGGTACGTTCTCGACCGCGCCGCGCGGTCACGGCATCTATACGATCGGCGGCGGATCGCGCACCGCGGATCCTGCGACGCTGCTTCCGGGCATCGCGATTCCAGCCGAACAGTACGGCCGCCTCGCCCGCATGATCGGCAAGGGCCAGACGGTCACCATCGAGGCCGACATCAAGAACACGTACAACCCGAACCCGGCGATGTTCAACGTGATCGGCGAGATCCCGGGTACGGACAAGGCGGCGGAGGTCGTCATGCTCGGCGCGCACTTCGATTCCTGGCACGCATCGACCGGTGCGACAGACAACGCCGCCGGCTCCGCCGCGATGATGGAGGCGATGCGCATCCTCAAGCAGTCGGGCGTGCGGCTGCGCCGGACGGTTCGCATCGGGCTGTGGAACGGCGAGGAGCAGGGTCTGATCGGCTCACGCCTCTACGTGCAACAGGTCTTCGGCGGCGGGCGCGCGGGTGGCGCCGGGCGCGGTGGTGGCGGCGGCGCGGCAGCAGCGGGCGCGGCTGGTGGTCGCGGTGCAGCGGCACCGGCCGGCGCGGCAGCGACTCCAACGCAGAATCCGACGACGCCAGCGCACGCGAACTTCTCGGCCTACTTCAACATCGACAACGGCACGGGCTCGATCCGGGGCGTCTATCTGCAGCAGAACCAGGCGGTGGCGCCCATCTTCCGTGCGTGGATGGAGCCATTCCGGAGCATCGGCATGACGACGCTGACGCCGGGCAACACAGGCGGCACGGATCATCAGTCATTCGACGGGGTCGGACTGCCGGGCTTCCAGTTCATCCAGGATGCGATTGAGTACGACACGATGACGCACCACACGAACCTGGACAGTTACGAGCGGCTGCAGCCGGAAGACATGCGCCGGAACGCGACGATCGCCGCGGCGTTCGCATTCCTGGCGGCGAACCGTGACGAGAAACTTCCACGCAAGCCGGCGACGCTGCCGGCGGGCGGCGGAAGGGGCGGGAACTAGCTCACTTCCAGAGTGCGAAGACGATTCCTCCGCCGACTCGGTACTCGTTCCAACGTTCACCGAGTTCGCGGAGGAGCCGATAGTCGGCGAACGCGCGAAGGCTCAAGCGCTCGCGGAACTTCAGATCGACGCCACCGCCGGCCTGAAGCAGCCAGCCGTTCTGAATGCCGACGTCTCCGGCCTGGCGTGACAGGCCGCCAAGTACCTGCACGAACGGCATCAATGCCTCACCACCGCCGGTGCTCTGGAGCTTGACTCCGCCCAGGAACCCCCAGCGTTCGATGTTGAATTCCGTAGAGCCCAACTTGCCGCGTTGCCCGCTGACCTCGAACACCAGGCTGCCCGTCTCATTGAAGCGCTGGGCGATGGCGGCCACGAGACCGTACGGCAGTTTCTCGGACCAGCTGCGATCCACCATGTAGCTGTAGCCGCCCATCAAGGTCGTCTTCGCCGGCACGTCGTCTTGTGCCGCCGCGGGAGAAGCATACGCGGCCACAAGCAGCGCCGCTCCAAATAGCGTCGAAATCACTCGAGTAGTTGAAGTCACCAAATCACCAACTCACCAAATCACCAAATCACCAGAGTCCCACTCGTCCGCGCACTGACTCTATCAACTTCACGGGATCGAAGCCGACGCCCTGACGGAACACGGTGTCCACATTGCGAACATCCGCAATCGTCGTCGATGGATCGCCGGTGACCAGCACCAGGTCGGCCTGCTTGCCTGCCGCAATCGACCCGATCCGGCCCTCCCGGCCGAGATACTTCGCGCCATTCAACGTGCCGATCGTGATGGCTTCGAGCGGCGTGAAGCCCGCCTCGACCAGAAGTTCCAGTTGGCGCTGATTCGAATAACCGGGGATCACACCACCGGATCCGGTCGGATCCGTCCCGGCCACCAGCATGCCGCCCGCACGGACGAACGCCCGCTCCAGCTCCATCAGCTTCGGGAACAGCCGCACGTAGTTTCCACCCTGACTCGCTTTCGTCCGCTCGTAGGTCTGGTCGTACTGCTCACGAAGCGGCGCCACTAGGACTTCGACGCCGAGCGGCTTCGGCCGGCCGGGCGTAAAGGTCTCGAACACCGTCAGGGTCGACGTCAGCGCGACTCTCTTTTCGATCAGCGTCGCCACGAGCTTCTTGAACGGTTCGCCGTTCGCGTCGAGCGCCGCGATGGTCTGCTGGCCTGCACCCTGACCCGGGCACACATCCGGTTGTTTCGTGGCCACGAAGTCCGTCGATGCCGCGAAGCCATGCTCGAGGTTGTCGATCCCCATCGCGGCGGCCTCGGCATACGTCACCGAACAGAGGTGGGCCGTGACCTTGATGCCGCGCTGATGCGCCGCCTTGATCGACGCATCGAGCTCGGCGCGCGTGATCTGCATGTATGCCTTGAACGACGTCGCGCCCATCGCCGCCCAGTACGATACCTGCCGGCTTGCGTCCTCGGCGTCGGCCAGCGAGTGCATCTGCAAGAAGGTGTTGTTGCCGTTGAGGTACGGCGCCGTCGCATCGATCGCCGGGCTGGCGATCTCCCCCGCCGCCGCTCGCTGCATCAACGTGATGTCCATCACGCCGTTCACGTTCCCGCCCGTCCTCATCGTCGTCACGCCGCCAGCGAGGTAGAGGCGCGTGAAGCTTTGACCGAGCTGCCCGTACACGTTGGGACCGGTCGGGTAGTACGTGTGCTCGTGCAGCATCACGAGCCCCGGCATGACGGTCTTCCCGGTCGCATCGATCACAGTCGCGCCTTCCGGGATCGCCACGTTCGGTCCGACCGCGGCGATGTTGCCGTCTCGAATCACCAGCGTCTGATCCGCTCGCGCGGGTGCACCGGTGCCGTCGATGACACGGACGTGCGTCAACACGACGACAGGCGCATCGACCTTGACGAACTGACGGACGGCGTTGGCGACCTGGAAGCGCTGCGCGAGGGTGACTGTGGACAGGCAGAGACAGAGGACCGCAAGAACGCGGGATCGGGACATGGGCAGATTGTATTTGGTGATTTGGCGATTTGGCGATTTCTCGGCCCAACGCCATCCACTACGAGGTCAACCGGCGACGGTCCGTGGGACGAGCCTGACGCAAGTGGTCGAGGACGGTTCGGCGGGACGAGGACATGATCGCAAGGAGTTCCAAAGCCTCGCGCCTCAGTTCGGTGGCCCGTTCCGCGTCGCCCAGTCTCAGCCCCCGGTCGGAGCAAGCACCGTACCGACGCGGATCATGGATTGCGCTCGCTCGGTCATTCCTTCAATTGGAAAGACTCCAAACCAATTCAACATCGGCACTGGAATTATTCCAACGCTCGGACGCCTGAACCAACAATCACCAGATCGTCAAATCACCGTCAAATCACCAAATCACCAAATTCAATACTCACCCTCGCCGTCATCGCCGGCGCGCAATCCCCGATCTGTCCACCAGTCTCCGCAGCTCCTTGATCGGCTCTGGGTTGTCGTCGACCTGCAGGCGCAACACAACGTCGTTGTGCAGCCAGACGCCGGCGTCCTTCTTGACGATGAGGAGCGCGGCGGACTGTTGACCGCGATGATCTCCGCCAGCGGCCTGGCCGGCTTCGAGCGCTGCGACCAGCCGGAAAGACAGGTGATTGCGGCGGCCGCGCGAGCCGTCCGGATTCTTCTCGTACTCGGAGTTCTCGAACCCGGCCACCATCGCCGCGGGAACCTTGCTGGGCTTCGTGCCGTCGGCGGGCGGCCAGACGCCATCGGGCCTGCCGAGCGTGTTGCCCTGAGCTGAACAGAACTTGCCTTGTGCGTCGCCGGATTCTGCCGGCGCAGTTGGCCCCGTATAGGCGGCAACCTCTCCCTTGGCGTTCATGACGGCGAACTGGCGTCCCGTCTTTTCCCACTTCCCGCCGCGATAGCCCGGATCGGGATCCGCGTCCCACACCTTCTTGATGATGTCCTTCGGCGCCATGCCCTTCCGGAGCAGTTCGAGACTCTGCGGACCGTAGCTCACGTCGACCACCGCTTGTGTCGCGACGGCGCCAACGCCGGCTTCGGCCCAGAGCACACCATTGCCGACGGCGAACACGCGAGACTGCACCGCGCCGCCCACTTCCCCAGTTTCGGGATCGAAGCCGAGAATCGAGAAGGTCCCCGGAGGATCGTTTGGGACGAACTGGCTACGTTCGGCTGTCACGCCGGATGACGTGACGAGTGCAGCTGCTGCGACGAGGGCGAGTAACGCATGTGACCGCATGGAATCCTCCGGAATGCCTGGCCAAAGTGCCATCAGAAAACTCTACCGCCGTGCCGGCGGCCGATTGATGAAGTTGACAATCGCGGCCACCCACGCATCGTGCGTGTCCTCGAGATGCGCGGCGTGGTCGGCGCCGGGAAGCACAACGAGCTGCTTGTCCGGGGTCTTCACCGCCGCCAGCATCTTGCCCGCGTCCTCCGCGGACACGCCAGGGTCGTCGGAGCCGAACATGATGAGTATCGGTGTCGTGAGGAGAGCCGGCTTGAATCCGTTGAACTCACCGTCGTTCTTGAGATCCGCAAGAACTGGATCGGCCGCAAGCGCCTGCTCGACGAACGCGCTGACGACCTGGCGCGGCGTGATGCGTGGCGAAATGAAGTCACTCGCCGCCGCAGCCGCGGTGTTGCGCATCTTGTCCGGCTTCTCGGCTGCTTCCCCGTCGCCGAACTCGAGCTCGGGATCGAACGCGAAGCCGAACAGCACCACGTTCGTCAGTCGATCCGGCGCGGAAACCGCTACCATGCCGGCCATCGCTGCGCCGCGCGACCAGCCTACGAGCGTCGGCTTCGGCAGCGATGGATGCTGTGTCGCAATCCATGCGAGTACATTTGAAATGTCGGTGGCGCCGCGCTTTGGCGTCAGCCAGCCAGTCGCGTCCCTCGGCGTCGAGCCGTACCCGCGCAGGTCGATCGCATAGGCGGCGAAGCCCTGGGATGCAAACGACATCAGCACCGACCGCCGCAGGCCCGTGACCTGGAGATCGAAGTCCGGACGACCGCTCCATGTGCGGCCGTGTACGAAGAGCACGGCGCCCTTGGGCGAAGCGGGCCGCCGCGCCCAGACAGCGATCGGATGCGCATCCGATTGCACGGTGAACAGCTCAGGCGCGCTGGTCGCGCCGGGTACGGGCTTCACCGTTTGTGGCGCCTGCGCGGCAAATGCGGACACGGCGCCCGCAACCGCGACCGTGCCTGCCAGGATCCGAACACTAGAGATCATCAAACGTCGTTACCTGTGGAAACTCGTCCACCTCCGGCTGTGATGCATTGCCGGAGCGCAAAGACAACACCGTCACGCATCCTGCGGCACGAGCGGCCTTCAATTCACCCGTGACGTCCGACACGAAACAGACGCCGGCGGGCGATGTCGACAGTGCTCGGGCGATCCGGACGTAACTTTCGGCCATCAGCTTACCGCCCATTCGCGTGTCGAAGAACGCATCGATGTCCGTGGTGAGATCTCCGTACGGCGTCGACCTGAACAACAGACGTTGGGCGAGCTCACTTCCCGAGGAGTAGATCGCCACCCGCAATCCCGACGCACGCCATCGCCCGATCGCACGCGGCACATCCTCCCACACGGCGCCATGAAGCAGGCCCGCGTTGTAGCCGTCCTCCCAGATCAGTCCCTGCAAGTCCTTCAGTCCCGGCGACTTGCGATCGCGGTCCATGAGCCAGCGGACAAACCCGGAAACGACCTCGGGAGTCATTTCCGAAGATTGATCGGGAAATGACTCCCGAGGTCTTTCCGCCGCAAGCGTCGAGACGGCCGCCTGCACCTCCGGCGCTTCCCATCGCTCGGCCAGGAATGCATCCAGCCGCGCTCGCGCGAACGGGAACAGGGTGTCGTGAACGAAGGAAATCGGCGTCGTCGTGCCTTCGATATCGAGGAGGACGACGCGAGCGGATGGTGCGATGTCGGCGATCACACGCCGCCGCCGGGGGGTGTCCGGGAAACCGCCGGCGGAAAGTACGCGGGCCCGAAACACACCGGCTGGAAGTTCTTGTCGACGCCGGTCCCGGTGTAGTGCGGCGTCCAGCCGGACGGATCCTGGAACAGGCGGATCGCGCGAATGCGCCGATCGGCGCAGAGGTCGAACCAGTGATGCGTGCCGCGCGGCACGCGAATCAGGTCGCCGGCTTCGACTTCGATCGCGAACACCGGCCCGGACTGTGGATGAATGTGGAACAGCCCGCGGCCCTCGACGATGAAGCGCACCTCGTCCTCGTCATGCCAGTGCTCGCTGTTGAACTTGTTGAGCATGACTTCGAGATTCGGCGTGTGCGGGAAAACGTCGATGACGTCTGCCGTCACATAGCCGCCGCTCGCCTTCAGCTCGTCGATCTTGTCTTTGTACGCATCGAGGAGCTCGGCGGCTGGCGCGTCCGGCCCGACCGACCGGCCAGGCACCGCACGTTCGTAGGCGATTCCCTGCGACGCAAGGAACGCGGTGACGCCTTCCACTCCTTCGATGACGCGCGACTCAGCCGGAACCTTCACAACTGCCATGGCTCTTCCTTTCTCGGGGGGCTTGGCCCCGCCGGCCCCCCACGCCGTTCGCTCGCGGGGCCCCGGCACCCCGCTCCGCTCCGGCGGCCCGCTCACTAGCGTTCGCGGGCTCTGCGGCCAACGACCTCGAACAGGAACTCCAGAATCTCGACATGCCGCTCGGCCTCGGCGATCGTGCGCCCCCACGTGTAGAGCCCATGACCCGAGAGGAGAACGGCATGCGCCGATGGATTCGCGGCCAGCGTTTCCCGCAGCCGGCCGGCCAGCCGCGTCATGTCCTGGTCGTTCTCCAGGACGGGGACCCACTCGCGATGCTGGTGGGTCGAAACCCCCTCGAGGCCCTTCAACATTTCGTAGCCTTCGATGGGGAGCCCGCCCTGTCCGAGATGTTGCGCTGAAAGGATCGTGCTCCAAACCGAATGGGTGTGCAAGACGGCGCCGGCGCCGCGCGCACGGACGATTTCCAGGTGCAGCAGCGTCTCAGCCGAAGGCGTGCCTCGGCTCTTCTTCATGACGCGGCCGTTGCCATCGACGCGCAGGAGGTCGCGCGCCGACAGTCTGCCCTTATGGGCACCGCTTGGTGTTATCAGGAGCTGGAGCGGCCGCTGTGAAACGGCCGCGCTGAAGTTGCCGCTCGTGCCCATGACCCAGCCGCGCGTATAAAACGCGCGACCAATACTGACGAGGTGAGATGACGGTGACGCCACGGGAGATTTGGTGATTTGGAGACTTCGCGATCTGGTGATTCAAATCACCAGATCGCAAATCGCCAGATCGCCAAATTCTACTCGGTCAGGCTGAATGTCACCGTCACCGTCATGATCACTTCGACCGGCTCGCCATTGAGAAGCGTCGGCGTGTAGCGCCATTGCATCACCGCGTCGAGCGCGGCCTTGTCGAGGATCGGCACGGGCCGAAGGACCTGCGCCTGCTGCACGGTGCCATCGGTACCAATGACGGTCTCGATGATCACAATGCCCTGGACGCCGGCGCGCTGGGCTTCCTCGGGATACACCGGCTTCACGTCTTTGATCTTCTTGGGTTCCTTGATGTCGCCGCCCACGCGCACGGGCGGCCTCTTCGGTCCCTGCTGTTGAATAGCCGACACCGCAGCCGGAGCTGCCACGACCAGCGCGAGCGCGAACACCAGAGACATCCGAAGTGCGCGACCAAACATAGGGAATCCTCCAGGGGGATTAGACACCGATTTGAGAGACTTGGAGATTTGGTGATTTGGTGATTTCAAATCACCAAATCACCAGATCGCCAAATTACCGTCGGCCTCCCATAATCCCGCCCAGCACCCCGCGCAGGATCTGGCGGGCAAGACCAGAACCGATCGACCTTGCGGCGCTTCGCGTGGCGGACTCCAAAACGCCCTCGTGGTGCCCGCCGCGGGGGCCGGTGGATCCGAAGATCAAGTCGCTCAAGGGATTGCCGGCCGGGGCGGGCGACGCTCCGCCACGACTCGAACCGGGTGCCGGCGTCGCGATCGGCCCCGCGCCGGGCGCCGCTCCGGCCGGGGGGCCGGAGGCGTGCGCGGCCCTCAGTTTCTCGTACGCGGACTCGCGATCCACGGCCTGGTCATAGGTACCACGGAGCACCGAGCTCTGAATGATGGCGCCGCGTTCGGCCGGCGTGAGTGGCCCGATGCGGGACTTCGGTGGCAGGAGCCAGGCCCGCTCAACGACGGCCGGCGCGCCCTTCGCGTCCAGAAACGACACGAGCGCCTCCCCGACCGAAAGTTCGGTGATCGCCCTCTCGGTATCGATCGCCGGGTTCTGCCGCATCGTCTGCGCGGCGGTCCGGACCGCTTTCTGATCGCGCGGCGTGAACGCACGCAGCGCATGCTGCACGCGATTGCCGAGCTGGCCGAGCACCGTCTCTGGAATGTCGAGTGGATTCTGCGTGACGAAGTAGACGCCGACGCCCTTGGATCGAATCAGGCGTACGACCTGCTCGATCTTCTCCACGAGCGAATCCGGCGCGTCGTCGAACAGCAGGTGCGCCTCATCGAAGAAGAACACCATCTTCGGCTGCGCGGGGTCGCCGACTTCAGGGAGCTGTTCGAAGAGCTCGGAGAGCAGCCACAGCAGGAAGCTCGCATAGACCTTCGGCGAATTGATCAACCTGTCTGCCGCGAGAACGTTGACGATGCCGCGGCCGTCCGGCGCGGTCTGAATCAGATCGTCGATGTTCAGCATCGGCTCACCGAAGAACTGACTGGCGCCCTGCTCGTCGAGCGTCGTGAGCCCGCGCTGAATCGCGCCGACCGACGCCGCGGAGATATTGCCGTAATCGGTCCGGAACTTCGCGGCGTTCTCGCCGCAGAATGCCAGCATCGCGCGCAGGTCCTTGACGTCGAGGATCAGCAGTCCGTTGTCGTCGGCGATCTTGAAGACGAGCGATAGCACGCCGCGCTGCGTGTCATTCAAGCCCAGCAGCCGGCCGAGCACGAGCGGTCCCATGTCCGAGACGGTGGCCCGCACCGGGTGCCCGCTCGCGCCGAACAGATCCCAGAACACGACGGGCGACGCCGACCAGGCCGGCTCAACCGCGCCGATGGCCTTCAGCCGCTCGGCCATCTTCGCTGTCAGTGAACCGGCGGCGCCGATGCCGGCGAGGTCTCCCTTCACGTCCGCCATGAACACGGGCACGCCGATGCGGGAGAACTGCTCGGCGAGCACTTGAAGCGTGACGGTCTTGCCGGTGCCGGTGGCGCCAGTAATCAGGCCGTGTCGATTCGCGAGTGCCGGAAGCATCGCGAGCTCAGTACCACTCGCGGTGCGCGCCACGGATAGGGGATCCATGGCGAAATGTTAGTTGAATTTGGTGAGTTGGTGATTTGGTGATCTGGTGATTGGCCGGTCAGCCACTGGAGTTGCCAAATCTGAGTCTCACCTCGCGCCGGCGTTCGTCCACTCCTTGATAGGAACGACGCCACGCCGGCGGACGGAGGCTTTGTGCGCCTTGACGGCGTAGAGAGCGCGATCTGCGGCACTGAGAAGGGTCGTTGCCGTGCTGCCGTCGCGCGGATACACCGCGACGCCGGCGCTCGTGGCGAGCTCGGGCTTCACCTTGTCCTCGGCCAGCCGCGTCGTCAGGCGATCGATGACAGCGCGTGCGCCCTCCTCGTCTGATCCAGGCAGTACCGCAACGAACTCGTCACCGCCGTAGCGCGCGGCCGTGTCGGTGTCGCGCACGCAGGCCTTGAGCGTGTCGGCGAAGCGGCACACCGCGCGGCTGCCGATCAAATGACCGAGCTCGTCGTTGATCTGTTTGAGCCCGTCCATGTCGCAGAACACGACCGCGAACGTCGAGTCGGTGCGATTGGCCCGCGTGATCTCTTCAGTCAGCACTTCGACCAGCCGGCGGTAGTTCGGCAGACCGGTCATCGGGTCGGTGACCACCATGTCGCGCAGCTGCGACTCGGCGACCGCGTATTCGGCGGCGAGGGCGGCGAGCGCCTGGATGAGCACGGACATGACGCTCATGTACGAAACGACCATCATCAGCGAGGCCGTCGGCGTGGCGCTGACGAACGGGCCGTACCCCGAGAGCGTGCCGAACGTCGCGAGGCCGAGCAGGATCAGGAGACCAAGGCTCGCGGCGCGGCGGCCCAACCGGAATGCGGGCCACAGCAGCACGACGAGGCAGGCCATTTCGAGCGGATAGCCGCGGAGCTCCACCGGAACGCCGCAGAAGACCACGAGGCCCACTGCGAGAACGCACACGAACACCGTCGCGGCTTCGAGCACCTGCGCCCGCTTCCAGCGATCGGTCCGGCCCTGCGCGAACAGCAGAACGAGCGGCGCGGTGAGCACGGTGCCCCCGAACACGCCGAGGCTCCAGCTCATCCAGATGTTGTTCGCGTCGGCAATCGGCGCGAGACCGAGCAGTGACAGGGTGACGGTCGCGACCATCGAGCTGCAACAGACGGATGTCAGCGCCGTCAGTCCCGCGAATCTCATGGCGTGCCGCGGCGTCTGCAACGCGTGACGGCCGCCGGCGTACCGGTTCATTAGGTAGGCGGCGAAGAGACCCTCGGCCGTATTGGCGACGGCAAGGATCGGCACAGCTACGACCGGCCCAAGCACGGACGCATACAGCATCAGCGCAGCCAGCAAGATCACCGGCCATACGCGATAGCCCAGGACGAGAAACGCGCCGAGTGCAATTCCCGCGGGAGGAAACAGGACCGTGACGGATGGATTCTGGTACCCGAACGCCAGGCCTGCCTTGCCGGTGAGGAAATAGGCCGCCGCGAGGAATACGAGGCTGGTCTGCTCGCGGCCCAGCGTGTGGCGGATTCGGCCGATCAGTGAGTGGTCCTTCTTCATTCCAACCGGCACGTGAGGTAGCAGGTTCCATGCCACGAAAGTGGCGTGAAATCGGCCGGATCCGTGGATCTACGTACGCCACGGTGTGCAGTCCGCTTTCGAAACTGTCAGCGGAAAAAACGCGGGGCTCTCGGGTGCCTCGGAATGGTGGTCCGTGGTTTCGAGATCGTGCGAGGTTGAACGAACCTGAAAGCCGCTACTTTGGCAGTCCGCCCAGTTCCTTATAGAGGATGGCTGACGCGACGATGCCGTTGTGGAAATTGGTCAGGTCGAGGCGCTCGTTTGGCGCGTGGGCATTCTCGTCAGGCAACCCCACGCCAAAAAGAACCGCCGGCACGCCGAGTTCTTCCTGGAATGTCGAGACAACCGGAATCGACCCGCCTTCGCGACAGAACACGGGCGCCTTGCCGAAGCCCTGTTCGATCGCACGGCCGGCCGCCTGGACGAACGGATTGTCGTACTCGGTGATCCACGGCTTGCCGCCGTGCATGCGCGTGACCTTGAGCTCGACCGTCGGGGGCGCGATCTTCCTTACGTAGTCTTCGAAGAGCGCGGCGATGCGATCGGGATGCTGGTCCGGCACGAGGCGCATGCTGACCTTCGCCATCGCGACGGCCGGGATGACGGTCTTTGCCCCGTCTCCGGTAAAACCGCTGAGAAGGCCGTTGACCTCGAACGTGGGTCTTGCCCAGACCCGCTCGAGCACCGAAAACTCGCGCTCCCCTGCCAGCTTTGGTGCACCGAGATCCTTGCGGTATTTCTTTTCGTTGAACGGCAGCTGCCGCCACGCGGCCCGCTCTGCCTCCGACAACGGCCGCACGTCGTCGTAGAAACCGGCGATCTTGACGCGACCGCTACGATCCTTCATCTGCGCCAGCAGCTGTGCGAGCACCATCGCGGGATTGGCGACGGCCCCGCCGAAGACGCCCGAATGCAGGTCGCTCTTCGTGCCCCGGAGATCGATCTGGAAGTACGCAAGCCCCCGCAGCGAATAGCAGATGGACGGTACGCCGCGATCGAACATTGCGGAGTCCGAGATCACGACCACGTCACACTTTAGAAGCGGCCTGTTCGACCGCACAAAGTCATCAAGGTTGCGGGAACCCACTTCCTCCTCGCCTTCGATGACAAGTTTGATGTTGATGGGCAGCGAGCCGCCCTTCTTCAGGTGCGCCTCGATGGCCTTGAAATGCATGAACACCTGGCCCTTGTCGTCGGCTGCACCGCGGGCGTAAATCTCGCCGTCGCGTACGGTCGCCTCGAACGGTGGTGATTCCCAGAGGTCCACGGGATCCACGGGCTGCACATCGTAGTGGCCGTAGAAGAGCATCGTCGGCGCGGTCGGGCCGGCGTGAAGCCAGTCACCGTAAACGATCGGATTGCCGGGCGTCTCGATCAGGCGTACGTTCTCGAGCCCGATCCGCTGCATCTCGCCGGAGGTCCACTCCGCGCAGCGCTTCACATCGGCGGTGTGTGCCGGCAACGCGCTGATCGACGGGATGGCCAGGTAATCCTTGAGCTCCGAGACGTAGCGATCACGATTTGTGTGTATGAAGTCGATGACGGGCAACATGGTTTGAAGATTGTAATCGGCGACCGGGGTCCAAACGTTCCCGATGCGCCTGGATTCCGGACACTTCGTCTGCCGATCGTTCCCCAAAAGGCGCGGCGCGACGACGTTTTAGGCGGATTTATGGCGATTCGCGGGTACGCGGGCTGGCCTGCCTTTTGCCACTTCCATGCTCGCTTGAAGTCTCGAGTCGCCGCTGACGAATTGTTCACCCAGCTGGACGGCACTCATGTGTCAGTCGACGGATCCGACTGGCGCGTGGAGGTCTTCAGCGTGATCGACGAGCCTGAGCGCCGATGGCTCCAAATCGCGCTCGATGGCGGCGCTCGTCGCGTGCTGACGATCCGCCTGAGCCAGACCGAAGGTGCCCGGCAGATTGTTCGGCAGATCTCGACCTGGCTCGTCGACCCGTCTTCCACGCGCAACGTGCTTCAACGCGTCGCCTAGCCACCCCTCACTCACACAATCGAAATCCGCGGCCCACCAATCGAGGGTTCCGCACGGCACTGCACAGTCCTGCACGGTTTTTCTCAAGACTTTACGTTATTGCACGTTGTGGCACAGCCCTTGCCCTAGTCACTGCGCGGTGCAGAAGGCACCGAGTTCAGGACGGGGAAGGGTCAGGTCATGCGATTCGCGGAAGTTCGTTTGTTGCGGAGAGTGTTCGGGATCGTCGGTGGGCTGCTGTTCGGCTTTGCCGTAGCGTCCCCGATCGCGGTGATGGCCGGCGGAATGCAGCCAATCGTTTCCATCCTCACCCCCTCGCAGAATCAGTCGGTCAGCGGTCAGGTGAGTGTCTACGCAGTCGCCGACAGCGCCGGCATCGTTTCGCTGCAATTCAGGATGGACGGGCAGAACTTCGGCCCGCAGATCATCAATGGATCGTGCCGCGCCGACTTCAATTCGACGCAGGCCAACGACGGCCTCCACACGTTCGAGGCCGTCGCTCAGGATCAATACGGCAACACGATCATTTCGCCGCCGGTCACGGTGCTCGTAAACAACTTCGCACCGCAGCCGACACCGACGCCAACGCCCACGCCGACGCCAACACCCGCTCCGACGGCGGTGCCCGTCGTGGTGCAGCCCGGCGATGGCGCCTGGCTTGACGGCATGATCACGGTCTCGGGCACAGTACCGAATACGACGACCAGCTGGGTGCCTGAAGTGCTGACGCCGGCCGGCGTCTGCGCGCGCTGCGGATTCATGCCGCGTTCCATTGCCGCGGGCACCACTTCGGTTTCAACACTGGTCAACCTGTCTTCGACGGACGTCAGCACGCCGCCTGGGCAGTACGACGTTTTCATCATCGCGAATGGCGTCCGTTCTCTGCCGGTTCGTATCAATGTTGGTACGGTGCCAGCGCCGACACCGACGCCAACACCGACACCAACGCCGACGCCGACGCCGACGCCGACGCCGACACCAACACCGACGCCGACACCAACGCCGACGCCGACGCCGACACCAACGCCGACGCCGACACCAACGCCGACGCCGACGCCGGCACCGACGCTGGCGACGCCGCCAGCGCCGGGGGCATCGCCTGAGACGGGGAGAGCGTCGAGTCGGGCGAGAGCGTAGACGCCGGCGGTGGCCCCAACACTGACG